>ERZ834382.21-NODE-21-length-254947-cov-15.949488_pt1 | contig 254947 bp, 221 predicted proteins | sample MGYA00519692_ERZ834382 | MGnify/ENA primary metagenome ERZ834382 (study PRJEB31850, sample SAMEA3708751) | human gut metagenome | biome: human gut; feature: human-associated habitat; material: faeces | place: China | collected 2014 ...
TCATCAAGATCCACTTCCACACGAACACGCCCTGGAAGGTGCTCGAATACTGCGCCGGTCTCGGCGACATCCACGATATCGTCATCGAAAACATGGAGCGTCAGGAAAACGGCCTGCACGGCTGAGCGATCCAGACGCAAAAACCGGCAGAGCGTTGGCTCTGCCGGTTTTTCATATTTCGTATGCAGTTAGTTCGCGTAGGCCTCCGCCACGAGCTTGCCCTGCACCAGATAGCGCTGGTGATTGTCCCCGCGGTAGCAGGTCGAGAGCGTCAGCACGCGGTCGCCCGGCTGCGGCCATGCGTCCTCGCGGACATTGGCCTGCAGGCTTTTTTGCGCGCGCACATCATCAAAATACGCCGCAAAATCCTCTGCATCCGCAAAGTCGTGGCACAGCAGCAGATGCTCGTTCGAGTGCGGATAGGCCGCGAAGATCTCATACACGAGCATCCGGTCCGGGAGATAGACGTAGATATAGCGGTGCGACTCAAAGACCTCCGCATCCGAAAACCCGTTGAGCTGGGCGAACATACGCCCGTTGCGCAGGTTGTGACCGTAGAGCACGGTCATGGGGTCGGAAAAGTCCTTCCGGTTGTAGCTCTGGCTGAAGATGCTGCCGCCGCTGTAGTAGGCGCCGTTTTCGCTGTGCTTGGAGTAATACTCCTGATCGTCCTCCGCACCGCGCTGCAGCACGGCATAGCTGATGTCCGTGTCCGGGATCTTGATCCACGCATAGATATCCGGGTTCATGGTCTGCAGCTCGTCAAAATCGACCGGGATCTTCACGCGCCCGAGCTGAAAGCTGCCGCCGTCGTCGGAAATGTTGGTGCGCATCCGGTCGCCGAAGGCCTGCCCCTGATAGTACTGCACGATGTACCACACGCACCACGCACACGCGCACAGCGCCGCGAGCGCCACAAGCACCAGTACACTGCGCACAAGGATTTTTTTCTTCTTCATCGTTCACCTCATAAAAACAAAAGCCCCATGAAGATCATGGGGCATTGTTATCCATGTGACCGCTGCTTCACTTGACGCGAATCAGCTTTTTGCCGCAAAACAGCACCGCTCCGATCGCTGCGATGGCCGCAAGGATCACCCACAGGATGCTGAAAGACTCACCGGTCTGCGGAGAGGTGTTGCCCTTATCGGGCGTGACATTCGCATCGGTATTGCCCTTCTCGGGGCTGGTGACGCTGCCGGCGGCAAACGCCGTCGCCGACAGGGCGAACACGAGAACGAGTATCAAAAGAATGGCCACAAAACGCTTCATTGTGAACTCCTCCATTCATATTTTTAGTAAGTTCAAAGATAGTATGATTTTACATCATTTGCGCGCAAATTGCAAGGGGGTAATTGCAAAAAATATCCGTTTCCCGGTTATCCCTCCACCGGCTCATAGAAAATGCTCAGGATCAGCTCCAGCAGCGCGTCCGAATCGACCTGATACTCCGCGTGCCGCTGCTCGCCCATGACCGACGTGCCGGGGACATTGACGATGTCGTCCGAGAAGTGCATCCCGCTCGCCTGCTGCGCCAGATAGACCATCATGGCGGTGTTGATGTTCGTCGTGGTGTTGCGCCGGATATTGTTGTAGAGCGCGAGAATGCTTGCCGGGTCCTCCTTGACCTGTGCGAGCATCTTGTGCACGAGCGCAAGTACGACCTGCTTTTGCCGCTGCATACGCTGGTTGTTGCCCTCGGTCGAATCGGCGCGGTAGCGGATGTAGTTTTCCGTGAGCTTGCCGGTGAGCGTCACGGGCTGTCCGGCGGCAAAACCGGGGATGCTCGTGTCCGGCGTGACCGTCACGCCGCCGACGCTGTCGACGAGCTGGCGGATGCCCTGCATATAGATTGAGCCGTAGACCGGGATCGGCAGATCGTAAAACAGGCGCGAGACGGCCGCGCTCGTCAGCTCACAGCTGCGCTCCGCCCCGTCGCCGTAGGCGTAGGCAAGCGCCAGCTGCGCCGTAGCCGTGCCGACGTGCTCACCCGCGCTGTCGAGAATGTCGAGCGTGCACATCGCGTCGCGCGAGACGGAGATGAGCGTCATCTCCTTGTTGCGCAGATCGAGCACCGCCAGGATGTTCGCATCCGACTGGTTGGCGTTGCCGTAGATGCCGTTGGCATCCTGCTTGACCTGCTCGTCCACGCCCATGAGCAGGATCGTGACGATATCGGTGTTGTAGCGATAGAGCCGGTCATTGTAGCGCACCGTGCCCGAGCCGAGCGACTCCACATCGTCCCGGGAAATGTTCATCCCGTCATCGTCGGTCAGCGCATTGCGGCCGATCGCAGACAAAACCAATACCGTTGCGACCAGCAGCAGCGCGATGGCGAGCAGCACACACACGATGATGACCAGCACGCGCGTGCCGCGGCTCATGCGCTTTTTTGGCGGCCGCTCCGCCGGTGTCTGACGCTTGTCTGGCACAGCTGTCCCCTCCTCCGTCCGGTAAAAATCGTTCTGTGCGCATGATACCACGTTTTGGTCCGTGTTGTAAAGCCGGGAGCGGCGTTTGCGGTTGACTTTTGCGCGCCGCGCGCCTATCTTAAAGGCAGAAGCACACGAAATTTCGGAGGTCTTGCTATGGACGAAATCAGCATCCGCAGCCACTGGGTCAGCGCATGGAGCACCAGCCCCATCGACGCGAGCCTGTCCGAGACCGGCATCCTCGACCGGCTCGGTGTCGCCGTGACGGACGTGTCCGCGCGCACGGCCGTGCAGCTCACGGCCGGCGGCACGCACGTGCGCCTGACGCTCTCGAATGTGTTCGGCGTGCTGCCGCTGCACGTGGCCGCCTGCACCGTCGCCATCGGCGCGGACGATGCGCGCGGCATCAAGCCCGACACGCTGCGCACCGTGACCTTCGGCGGCGAGCGCCGCGTCCGCATCGCCGCCGGGACGAGCTGCACCTCCGATGCCGCCGCGCTGCCGGTCACCGCCGGGCAGACGCTGACCGTCACGGTCTTTTACCGCGGCATCAACGCCATGCGCACGATCGGGCTCATCGGCGGGCGCAGCTGCGCCGAGCTCGGCAACTGCACGCGCCGCCCTCTGCTGCATCTGGCCATACCGATGCAGCACACGGCGGAGACCGGCGCATATGAGGTCATCCCAGCGCTCACGGAGATCGACGTGCTGGCAGCGCCCGGGACGCACGCGTGCGTCATCTTCGGCGACTCGACCGTGGCAAACGAGCTGCCGCGTCTGCTGGCGGCGCGCCTGCGCGCCGACGGGATCGAAAACGTGAGCGTGACGCAGGCCGCCATCAAGGGTGACCGGCTGGTGGCCGACGGCGTCGGCCGCGCGGCGAAGCTCCTCGGCTGCGCAGGCGTGAAGCGCTTTTCGCACGATGTGCTCGCGCAGGCGGGCGCGGACATGGTGCTCGTCAAGCTCGGCGCGAACGATCTCATCCACCCGCATTGCCGCAGCAAGCAGGGACTGCTGACCCCGGTCACGTTCGCGCAGATGACCGCAGGCTACCGCGCGCTCGCCGACATGGCGCACGCGCAGGGCGTGCGCATCTGGTTTTGCGAGCTCACGCCGTGGAAGGGCTATACACGCAATCTCTTCGGGCGCGGGGACGACATTCAGTGGTCGCCGGAGCTCGACGCGCTGCGGCCGGAGCTCAACGCGTGGTTTCAGAGCGCGGACTGCCCCGCCGACGGCTACATCCCGCTGGGCACTCTGGCAGACCCCGACGACCCGGACGCGCTCATCCCGGCCTACACGACCGACGGCGTGCACCACACGCCCGCCGGACAGCGCGCGCTCGCAGCCCTGATCCCGGAGGACATCTTCCGGGCACCGCAGAAGGAGGTATCTCCATGATCGACATCCGTCCCGCAACCGCAGACGATCTGCCGCGCATCGAGCAGATCTACGACGCGATCCACACCGCAGAGGAGACCGGCGCCGCCAGCGTCGGCTGGGCGCGCGGCGTCTATCCGACGCGCGCGACCGCGCAGGCAGCGCTCGACGACGGGGCACTGTTTGTGCTCACTGACGGCGGTGCGCTCGTCGCCGCCGGACGCATCGACCGCACGCAGGTGCCGGTCTACGCGCAGGTGCCGTGGCAATACGCAGCGCCGCCGGAGCAGGTGCTCGTGCTGCACACGCTCGTCGTTGACCCGACGATCGCCGGGCACGGCTACGGCACGCAGTTCGTGCGCTTTTATGCCCGGCGCGCCCGCGCGCTCGGCTGCACGGTGCTGCACATTGACACGAATGCAAAAAACGCCGCTGCCCGCCGGCTCTATGCCCGTCTCGGCTTCCGCGAGGCCGCCATCGTGCCGTGCACCTTCAACAGCATCGCAGGCGTAGAGCTCGTCTGTCTGGAAAAACGGCTGGACGCAGAATGACACAAAGCCAAAAAACCGCAGCCCGTGGACACATACCACGGGCTGCGGTTTTTTTATAAGACCCGGTATTGGCGCAGCAGCTCCACGCGCTGTGCGCCGATACGCAGACTGTCCTGCGCACCGGTGTGCTTGCCGCGCGTGCGCAGGTAGCGCCAGATGCGCTGCGCCCACGCCGCCGGCAGCAGTGCCGGACAGCGGGCGACATACGGATACCAGCCCGCCATCACCTCGCGCCCGGGAAAGAGCGCCGCACAGAGCGATGCGCGCCCCGTGCCGCCGCGATGCGCCCGGTCCGCCGCGTGAATGGTGATCGTGCAGCTGTGCCGGCGCGTGCTGTCCGCGCTGCCGTACACGCCGCCGGAGAGCGCATCGGCGAGCAGCGCCGCGCTCTCGAGCGTCTCCCAGTCCGGCGGGATATGCGCCGCCGCGCGCTCAAGACCGAACCAATGCACGCCCGCATCGATGACCGCTGCGGCAAAGCCCTCACTGTGCGTCGCGCGCAGTGCCGCGCGCACACGCTGCCAATCGATCTGCGCGCCGAAGCGCCGCATCCAGAGCGCAATATCGCACAGCTGGCGCACGCCGACACCGCTGCTGATAAAATGCTTGAACGCGTGCAAAAGCAGAAAGATCAGATGGTCGCACACATCGGGCACGCGCAGCGTCACGCCGCCGGTCTCCCAGTCCTGCGCCCGCTGCATCAGGTCGGGCAGCTGCACATTGAGCGCGGCATAGACGGCATATTCCGTCGGAAACAGCGCCCAGTGCCCCTCCACGATCAGTCCCGTGTCCGGTTGCACATAGCGCGCCTCGTGCGCGCTGCGGTAGTCGCGCTCCGGCTCTGTCAGCACAAAGCCCGCGCGCAGCAGCACGGCGTGAAAGTGCGGCATCTCCGCCGCCGTGAGATACAGGTCCTCATCGCTTGAGGGGCGCAGCTCCGGCTGCGGATACAGAGCGCGGCAAACGATGCCCTTGACGACGACCGGCGCAAGTCCCTCGGCGCGCAGCGCCTGATAGAGCCGCAAAAACGCCTCCGTGTGCACGGTCTGCGCCGCCGCCTCCCGCATGGTCTGCCGGCGCGCGGCTGCGCGCACCGCTTCGGGCGCAGCAGCAAAGCCCGGCGTGCCGCGCACCGCCGCATACACGAGCGGCAGGAGCTTTTGCTCCCCCGCCAGACGCAGCAGCGCCGTCCAGTCATCCGGCGCGAGCGTCAGTGCGCACTCACGTCCGTCCAGAGCGGCGGATATGCAGTTGAGCAGCGCTTCGCTGACCGTCATATCAACTTCCCTCCTCGGGTATCAGATCCACCACGCAGACCTCCGGGCGATTACATACGCGCGGCACGCACGCATAGCCCGCGAGCCCGGACGTGATGATGAGCGTCATGCGGCCGTCGACCGTAAACTTCCCCTGATCGTACTTCGGGAAAAGTCCCTGTGTCGGCGCAACGAGACCGCCGATCAGCGGGATGCGGATCACGCCGCCGTGCGTGTGGCCGCTGAGAAAGACCTGCCCCGTCCAGCGCTCACGCGCATCGTCGAGCAGAAGGCTCTCCGGCATATGCAGCAGCACGATGCCGGGTACATCCGCCGCGCCGATGGTCTCCTCCATCGCATAGTCGAGCTTGGCGCTGCGATTGATGTCCCGAAAATGGCCGCAGCTGCCGCCGATGCGCACGGCCGCACCGCCGAGCGTCGTCTGCACCCAGCGGTCGTAGAGCACGGTCGCCCCGGTCGCGGCCACGGCGTCAAGCAGCTCAGAGCCGTGAGACTCCATGTAGGTAATCTCATGATTGCCGGGCGAAAAGAACACCGGCGCGATCTCACCGAGGCGGCGCAGGAGCTGATACAGCCGCTGCAGCTGCTCTGGCGCTGCATCGCTGTCAATAAAATCGCCGACGCAGAAGATCGCATCCGGCTGCTGCTGCGCCACGCGCGCGAGCAGCGCCGCGTTGTCCTTGCCGTACTCCAGACTGTGCAGGTCGCTGAGCACGACGGTGCGCAGCGGCGCTGTGAGCCCGCGCACGGCGGCGGTATATTCCGTCGTCTTGAGCGAAACACGGCACACGGCAGCCGAGATGCCCACCGTGAGCACGAGTGCCAGCAGCAGCGCCGGCAGCGCACGGCGGATGCGTTTTCCCGCGCGCTTCACGTTTTCTCCGGCGTCGGGCGCTCACCGTACATCCGCGCGTAGTAGCTCTGGTATTCGCCGGAGGCGATCTCCTCCCACCAGGCGCGGTGCGCAAGATACCAGTCGATCGTGCGGCCGATGCCGTCGGCGAACTTTGTCTCTGGCAGCCAGCCGAGCTCCGTGTGGATCTTCGTGGGGTCGATGGCATAGCGCAGGTCATGCCCCTGCCGGTCGGCGACGTAGGTGATGAGGCTCTCGGGCTTGCCGAGCTTGCGGCAGATGAGACGCACGATGTCGATGTTGCGCATCTCGTTGTGACCGCCGATGTTGTACACCTCACCGATACGCCCGCGGCTGACCACAAGGTCAATGGCCTTGCAGTGGTCGGTGACATACAGCCAGTCGCGCACGTTCAGTCCCCGCCCGTACACCGGCAGCGGACGCTCGGCGAGGGCGCTCACGATCATGAGCGGGATGAGCTTTTCCGGGAACTGATACGGCCCGTAGTTATTCGAGCAGCGCGAGATCGTGACCGGCAGACCGTAGGTACGTCCGTACGCGCCCACGAGCAGGTCGGCCGCGGCCTTGGAGCTGCTGTAGGGCGAGCTCGTGTGCAGCGGCGTCTGCTCGGTGAACAGCAGCTCCGGCCGGTCAAGCGGCAGGTCGCCGTAGACCTCGTCGGTCGAGACCTGATGGAAGCGGATGTTTCCGTATTCGCGGCAGGCGTCCATGAGCACGGACGTGCCGATGATGTTCGTCTGCAAAAACAGCGACGGGTCGGCGATCGAGCGATCCACATGGCTCTCGGCCGCGAAGTTGATGACCACGTCGGGGCGCTCCTCGGCAAAGAGGGCGTAGACCGCCTCACGGTCGCAGATGTCCACTTTGGCAAAGCGGAAATTTGGCTGCCCGAGCAGCGGCGCGAGCGTGGAGAGATTGCCGGCATAGGTGAGCTTGTCGATGCACACGAGCCGATCGTCCGGATAGCGCTCACGCAGATAAAACAGGAAATTCGCGCCGATGAAGCCGGCGCCGCCGGTTACGAATCTAGTCATGCAGTTCCCTCTCAAACACCAGCTTGTCCTCCGCGACCGCGCGCAGATGCGCACCGTAGGGCGCGTTTTGATACTGCGCAGCGGCAGCCAGCAGCTGCGCCTTTGTGAGCCAGCCCATGTGATAGGCCACCTCTTCCGGCGCGGAAATGATGACGTCCTGCCGGTTCTGCACCGTCTGGACAAAGACCGCCGCGTCCATGAGACTCTCGACCGTGCCGGTGTCGAGCCACGCAAAGCCCCGGCCGAGCAGCTGTACCTTCAGCCGGTCATCCTCGAGATAGAGCCGGTTGAGGTCCGTGATCTCCAGCTCGCCGCGCGCGGAGGGTCGCACCTGCCGCGCCTTTTCCACGACACGGTTGTCGTAAAAATACAGCCCCGTGACGCAGTAATTCGAGCGTGGGTTTTGGGGCTTTTCCTCGACGGACAGCACGCGCTTGTTCTGGTCGAACTCCACAACGCCGAAGCGCTCGGGGTCCTTGACATGGTAGCCGAAGATCGTGGCACAGCCCGCCTCGGCATCCTTGACCGCCTCGCGCAGATTGCTGCGAAAGCGGTTTCCGTAGAAAATATTGTCGCCGAGGATCATGGCGCACGTATCATCGCCGATGAAATCCTCCCCGATCAGAAACGCCTGCGCCAGACCGTCCGGATGCGGCTGCACCGCGTAGGACAGCCGGATGCCGAACTGGCTTCCGTCGCCGAGCAGACGCTCGAAGCGCGGCGTGTCCTCCGGCGTGGAGATGATGAGGATGTCGCGGATGCCCGCGAGCATGAGCGTCGAGAGCGGGTAGTAGATCATGGGCTTGTCGTACACGGGCAGCAGCTGCTTGGACGTGACCCGCGTGAGCGGGTACAGCCGTGTGCCGGAGCCCCCGGCGAGGATGATGCCTTTCATCACAATACCTCCTTTGCATTGCGCAGCGAACAAATACCGCAGACACGGCATTTCGCGGCATCGGCGTTGACTTATGGGTGCGAGAATGATAGATTATTATAGATTTTTGTATGAAACCGGGACGGTGGCGCTATGTCCAGAACAGATAACTCACTCAGGAACCTGAAAACAGCCGTGTTGTTCAAGCTGGCTGCGATCGTAGTGAATTTCATCGCCCGTAAGATCTTCGTGGTCGTGCTGACCAAGGAGTATCTGGGGCTGGATGGCACATTTGCAAACATTCTCACCATGCTCTCGCTGGCAGAGCTCGGCGTCGGCACTGCCATTACCTACAGCATGTACAAGCCGCTGGCTGAGGGTGACCGGGAGCTGATTTTGTCGCTGATGACGCTCTACCGGAAGTTTTACACGGTCATCGGCATCACCGTAGGCGTGCTCGGTGCGGCACTCACACCGTTTTTGCAGTATATCATCCGCGACATTCCCGACATCCCGCACATCCGCCTGATTTACCTCATGTTCGTGCTGGATTCTTCGATCTCGTATTTTCTGGTCTACAAGCAGTCCCTGATCAGTGCGGACCAAAAGCAGCACATCGTCACGTCCTACCAATATAAGACCAGCATGGCGGTCACGGCCGCGCAGTGTGCGGCGCTGCTGCTGACCGGGAACTACGTCCTGTACCTTGCGCTGAAGCTCTGCGCAACGTTTGTCTGCAATGCACTCCTTGCGCGCAAAGCCGACCGGCTCTACCCGTATTTGAAGCAGAAAACCGTGCAGCCGCTCCCCGCTCCGGTACGGCAGGACATCTCCAAGAACATCCGGGCCATGATCGCCCACAAGCTCGGCGGCGTCGTCGTGTTCGGGACGGACAACATCCTGATCGCCTATTTTGTCGGCGCCGTCTCCGTCGGTCTCTATTCCAACTATCTTCTGATCACGCAGAGCCTGAAATCCGCCTACTCCATGATCTTCCGCGCCATGACGGCCAGCATCGGCAATCTGTGCGCTGCGGAGGACACCACACACGCGCAGTCGGTCTTTTGGCGGGTCGATCTTCTGACGCGATGGCTCTATGGCTTTTCCGCCGTGTGTCTGGTCGTTCTGCTCAACCCCTTTATCTCGCTCTGGCTCGGTGCGGACTATCTGTTTCCCATGCCCATCGTGCTGCTGGTCGTTTCGAGTTTTTATGTGACCGGCATGCGCCAGAGCGTACTCACCTTCCGCGAGGCCATGGGGCTATACTGGTACGACCGGCACAAGCCGCTCTTCGAGTCTGCGATCAATCTTGCCGTGTCGATCCTGCTGGCCAAGCCGTTTGGCATCGTCGGTATCTTCATCGGTACCGTCGTCAGCACACTGTCCACCTGCACATGGGTCGAGCCGTATATCCTGTTCCGGCATGGCTTCGGTGCTCCGGTCGGCAAATATTTTGCGCGCTATGCGCTCAATGTGCTGCTGACAACTGCGGCCGGTATTGCAACGTGGTATGTCTGCGCATTGCTCCCGGCAGCTGGATTTTGGCCGTTTGTCGCCAAAGTGCTGCTGTGCTGCGTGCTGCCAAATTTGTTTTTCCTGCTTGTGTACGGAAAAACGAGCGAATTCCGCTACTTTCTGACTCTGGGAAAGTCGGTGCTCGGCAAGCGGATGCGCAAATCTGCTTAAGCGCAAATCACAGAGAGAACACATAGGGCAGATGGCACGCTTGTGCCATCTGTTTTTTATTTGTGCACATACTGCCACAGCTTTCTGTACACGCGCAGCGAAGCCGGACACACATAATACGCACCGATACCAGCAGCTGCCGCTTCTTCGGAAAAACACTTCTTCACTTTCTGCTCCGCCTGCTGCATATTCCGCCCTCCAATTACAACTGCATTGCCTTAACGCTCTAAGTCTTGGATAGATTGCTTCCATTCTCCGCGGATGATGAGATCCAGCCCTCGGAACAGTCTGCTGTGCGAATACAAGAAAAAGCCGACCTTCCCGTATTTCTGGTATGCCCGGCGCATGCGCAGATTCCCCATGCGGGCGCGTGTCCCCCAGTGCGTGGATTCATAATGATGAATGCTGACTGTGTGCTCCGTAAGCGTCAGCGCCCCGGTCTCGTAATGCATGGGGCAAAAATACTCCGTGGGATAGATCGTCATGCTCTCCACCTGTTGAAGCCGATCTTCATCGACAAACCCCTTTTTCTTCAGCAGCCGCGTCTGGTACTTGACACAGGGTGCCGTGTTCAGCGAGCCGTCCGGATTCAAGAAAGAGACCGTGTCATAATCGTCCCGCATCTCTTTCACCAATGCGTTGCCCGCCTCTGCGCCGAAGCCCAGTCCGAGATTCACGCCGCCGGTGCACCCGATGCCTGCAAAGGCCGCATGGGTGCGCTGCGCATCCAAGCTCTGGAGCAGCTCCACATCGGTATCCAAATAGAATCCGCCATGCTGATACAGGATGTCCAGCCGCGCATAGTCAGAGACGAATGCCCACTTCTTTGCAGCATACGCCTGCTGCATATACAGGTTTTTCGTCACGTCATAATTCGTTTCGTCCCAACGAATGACCTCATAATCCGGGCACTGCATCTTCCAGCTCTCGATGCATTTTTTCTCGAGCGCACTCATTTCATTTCCGCCAAACCAGCAGTAGTGGATCACTTTCGGAATCATAGCTTCCCCTCAATCCCTTCGATACAAATCTCTCGTATAGACCTTCTCGCGCACGTCGTCGAGCGCGGGCTCGGCGCGGTTGGCGATGATGACGGCCGCCATGCGCTTGAATTCGGCCAGCGACGCGATCACCGGCAGACCAGCAAAGGAGGCCGCCTCGAGCGTCGGCTCATAGATCACGACGCTTGCGCCTGCGCGGCGCAGCCGCTCGATGACGCCGCGGATGCTCGACTCGCGGAAGTTGTCGGAATGCGCCTTCATCGTCAGGCGGTACACGCCGATGACGCCGCCCGCCGCCTTTTGCAGCACCATGCGGGCAATGTGATCCTTGCGCTCATCATTGGCGGCGACGGAGGCGCTAATGATCCGGTTCGGGATGTCGCCGAAGTTTGCCACCAGCTGCCGCGTGTCCTTCGGCAGGCAGTAACCGCCGTAGCCGAACGACGGATTGTTGTAGTGTGCGCCGATGCGCGGATCGAGGCACACGCCGTCGATGATCTGGCGCGTATCAAGCCCTTTGAGTTCACAATAGGTATCGAGCTCATTGAAATAGCTCACGCGCACGGCGAGATACGTGTTGGCAAAGAGCTTGATGGCCTCGGCCTCCGTCGCGTTCGGGTACAGCGTCGGGATGTCCGTCTCCGCCGCGCCCTGCTGCAGCAGGGACGCAAACAGGCGCGCATCCGCCTCCGTCGCCGTGCCGCCGCGCGGACGGCCGACCACGATGCGGCTCGGGTACAGGTTATCATACAGCGCCTTTCCCTCGCGCAGAAATTCCGGCGAGAACAACAGCCGCTCGCAGCCAAACCGGCCCACAATGCGCTCCGTGTAGCCGACCGGCACCGTGGACTTGATGACCACGAGCGCGCCGGGATTGACCCTGCCCACGAGCGAGAGCACCGCCTCGACGGTCGAGGTGTTGAAGATCTGCTGCTCGGGGTCGTAGTCCGTCGGCGTGGCGATGATGACCACGTCTGCCGTGCGGTAGGCCTGCTCGGCGTCCACGGTGGCCGTGAGCGTGAGCGGCTTCGTGCGCAGAAAGTCCGTAATCTCGGCGTCGACGATCGGCGAGACGCCGCGGTTGATGTTTTCGGCTTTGACGGGGGTCGTGGTCACGGCGGTGACGGCGTTGTGCTGCGCGAGCAGCACCGCCTGCGCCAGACCGACATAGCCCACGCCGGCTACGGTGATGTTCATATCGGTCCTCCGGTTTCTCAAATGATCTCGGGGTAGTACGCGGTATTGTTCCCCAAGGCGGTGTCCATGACGAGCTGCGCTTCCATGCCGAAGCGCTTTTCGAGCGTCAAAAACTGCTCGATCGCCGTCCGGTGTGCGTTGGCGCGGATGCGCTGTGCACGCTGCGGGTCGTTGAGCAGCGCGATGAGCTGCTCCGCGGCCTCCGCTTCCGTATCGTAGACGAGGCAGTTATTGTCGCGGTCGATGAACTCGTCGACCGAGTGGTTGTTGTTCGTCAGCACGACGCAGCCCTCACCCATGACCTCGTAGAAGATGTTCACGCGGTTCCATTCTCCGGGCAGCAGCGTGGCAAGCGCGTTGCGCGCATACTGCCGGCAGACGCTCTGCGGCTGGTTGCCGGTCATGTGCACATAGTCCGCAACGCCGTATTCTGCCGCCGCGTCCAGACACGCCCGGTACATGGCCTCGCTGCTCTTTTCGCCGACCAGATACAGGTGAAACGGATAGCCGCGGCGGTGCAGCTCGCCAAGGATGCGCACACTGCGATCCTGCCGCTTGACGTCGGCGATGCGGCCGATGTGCGACAGGCACAGCGGCTGAAACACCTGCGGATAGCTTCCCTGCGCGTCCATATCCACGACCGGCTGCTGCGCCGGGATGTCGACTGCCGAGCGCCAGAAGTAAAATGCGAACTTCTTTCTGTCAACGCCCAGAATGTCATAGAGCGCATCGGCGCGGCTGCCGTCATTCGTTGCCAGCAGGAAGTTTTTGCGGCTGCGCATCGACAGCGTGATGTAGGTATAATCCTTCAGCGCCCGCAGCTGACGCCGCCAGCCGGAAGGGATCGTCTCGAGGACGTTTGCCATCTCCTGCGTGCCGAACTGCCGCAAGGCGCACGGAATGCCCATATGCGCCGCCGTCCGCACGGCCATGTGTGACCCCTCGGTCATGCCGTACACGAAGTCATAGTGCCGCGCGCGCAGGCATTGGCGCGTCGCGTGCGCCAGATGCAGCGGCAGCTCGAGCGTACCGAGCGCACCGCGATGCCGCGGCCGGATCTGGATCAGATTCTCGCGCCGGAAATGTGCGCTCTCCACGACCGTTTTCGGCTCGGACGAATAGAGCAGCAGATCGATCGTGCAGCCGCGCGCAAGCAGCATCTTAAACGGGTAGTAAAACGCCGGCAGCCCGGAGAGCGTCTCGTCGTGCATACCGCCGAGGATCGTCTCCACGGCGGGGTTGTTGCCAAACGCCACATATAGGATTCTCATTGCCCCGCTCCTTATAGTTTCAGCTTTGCGCACAGCAAAAGCGCACCCAGCATTTTCTTGCTCAGCAGCCGGCCAACCGTCTCATAGAGGATGCCGCTGTTTTGCCACGCATTGTGTTCCAGCGCAGTCCGAAAAGCCTCATAGGTATAAAACTCCTCTATTCTCCGCTTTGCCTCTGCCGATGGAAAATTGCGTGCAATCATAGCAGCATCTCTACACATATTGCAGCACAAAAAATGCTCATATTCCGAAGTATACGCCGTTTCCGGAAGCTGGGATGCCAAAAATGCGCGCACACTCTCGGAATACTTTAAGCACTGCGCTGCATCGTTATTGATGTACTTTGAGGCTTGGCTGTTTGTTTCCGGCTTGTAATAAAAATATCCATCTGCAGAGCAGGTCGCAATTCGCTTTGTCCTCTGCAGGTATGCCAAGCTAAACTGCATATCTTCCCCGCAAACCATCTCTTCGGAAAATCGTTCCGTGATTTGTGCCCTGCGGAAAAGTTTGTTGACACTGCTGTTGAAGAAGATACCATCATGCAGTTGCCAGAAACGAAGCGCCAGTTCATGTGTCGTTATGACCGCCTCGCTCGGGGACACAGATTGAAGTGTGTGCGTCCCATCTGTCAATTGCAAACCACCAATCACTAAATCACAATCTGACATTGCTGTATGCAGGCGCGCAAGATAGTCCGGTGAGAGCCAGTCATCGCTATCCAGAAATGCAACATACGTCCCCGTTGCCGCATCCAAGCCAAGGTTGCGCGCAGCCGATACTCCGGCATTCGGTTGGTATAAATACCGGAGGCGGCTGTCGCGCTTCGTATAAGACATACAGATATTACGGCTGCCATCTGTCGAGCCGTCATCAATCAGAATGACTTCCAGATTCGAATATGTCTGCTGTCGGACACTGTCCAGACAGCGCTGTAGCGTTTTTTCTGCATTAAAGATTGGAATGATCAGGGATATCGTTTCCATGTGCTCTCACCATTCCTCCGTTATGATACAGCCCGCAAAAGCCGCCCGTGTTTGTCCGAAGGTACAACGCCAAAATATAACCCAGCACCATCGGGAGGTAAACATAGTTATCCAAATTCGTTTCCGTGTATACATGAAAAATCGGTTCGCATACAAACGCCAGCGGGATCCAGTTTTTTTGCCTCGGCAGCTCAAAAACAGCCGCCGCCAGCAGCAAGATCAGCACCGCACCGCCAACATAGCCGGAATAGATGGAAAACAGCAAGAACGTATTGTGCGTGCCCATATCCGGCCCGACATCGTTCCACACGTCATAACCGCCGCCGAAAACCGGATGCTCCCGGATCAAGGTGCGGGCGCTTTCCCAGATGGCATCGCGCCCGGAATCATCCGCCATATGAAACAGGCGCTCACTATACGTGCCCGCGGAAATGTTCAATGCAAAGGCGGCGGCACACAACACCAAAAGCAAAATCACGACACCGCGCGCAAAGCGTGTCCTCCGGTTGCCACTGTTGCAGATATAGTCCAGAAGCAATACCAGCATCCCGCCAACATACGACAAGAATGCACTGCGGCAACCCAAAGCAAAAACAGAATAACTGCACAGCAAAAATGCGACCGCAGACAGGCGTTTTCTGTTCCGCTGCGGGCAGTGCAGCATCAGGATTGCCGCCGTCAGCGCACAGAGAGCAATGCCGAAAGCTATCGGATTTCGATTCATCTCTGTGTTTAGATAGTGGATATGCTGGGCACCACTGGCGTGCAGCAAGCCGTCATTGCTGAAAATACAGACCGCCGACATGATCACGCCACTGCACACAACTGCATCCAACAGCATCCGGATCTCCCGCGCGTTCCAGACGCGCATGGAGGCAAAAATGAAGAACGCGCCAAACAAGAAGATACTGATGTACGTTTCGATCGCACTCGGCGTCAGCGGATGAAACACCAGAACCAGAAACAGATATATCAAAAACACGCTCTGCACCTTCGCCGCCGCAGACATCGGATAGCGGCGGCAGCTGCTGAATACACACGCGATCAAAAACACAGGCTTGAGCACGCGAGTGATCTGCGACGGTATCAGCGGCAAAACCGCAAGGATTACAAAATACAGCGCACACAGCATACAGGCCGCCGCTGACAGCGGCTGTCGATATTCGATTGTCGGGCCTTGCTTATGCATAGGCACCTCCCAATTATCCCTGGTACAGCTTGCAGAGCGTCTGTGCCACGCTCTGAATATCGTACAGTGCTTTGACCGTCTCGGCGCTGCGCCCGTCCGTTTCACGCGCCGGTGCGGATAAGACCGCCTCCGCCCAAGTCTCCGCCGGAGCTTCCAGCGGCACGAAAGCAGCTCGTCCTGTCACATCAACATCCCGCGGAACGACAGTCTGCGTGGTGATGACCGTCAGGCCGTTGGCTTGTGCCTCGATCAGTACCGAGCCAAGCCCCTCATACAGAGACGGGAACAAAAACACATCCATCGCGCTGTAATACGCGGGCGTATCCTTCTGCGCCCCGGCAAAGATCACGCGATCCGATATTCCGAGTGTCTCACTCTTGGCACGGATTTCGTCCATAAGGCTGCCGCGGCCAACACACAGCAGCATAGCGTCCGGCCTCCGCGCACAGATCGCCGCAAACTGCTCAATAAGCTGACGGTGGTTCTTCTGCTCCTCAAAGCGGCCGACATGACCGACAACGAAGGATTCTTCCAGACCGTATTGTTTCCGAACGGCAGCGCGTCCGTCCGCATCGAACCGGAAGTGATCCACATCAAAGCCGTTGTACAGAACCCGGCAACGGGGATCGTCCATACAACCGGGTCCAAACACAAACTCACACGCATCCGTGGAGCAGCCGAGAAGCTGGGTCGCATTGCGCCAGATGAGTTTGCGCATCAGCCACTCATACACCCGGCGCTTGAGCGTATACACCTGCCCAAAGGACGTGTTGTGTGCGTGCGCGATGCGCACCGGGACGCCATGCGCCCGCGCGATGGTCACAACAACGCCGGAATAAAAATATACATGACTGTGCACTGCCGCGAACGGGCCGCCGGTTTTCAGCACATGCGCCAAATTCTGCTGCATACTGCGATGCTGATCAAAATAATAGATGCGCCCGCCGCGTGCAAGCACTTCATCGTCAAACAAGCTCTTGACACCCTGCGTCAAGGCAAAATCAAACTGCACCCTTGTCGTGTCGATCGCCCGGTAGACATTGAGAACGAACGTCTCCACGCCGCCAGGGTTCAGCGCACCAAACACGTGCAGGACACGAATCGGCTCTGTCATACGCCAGCTCCTTCGGCAGCGGCCGCAAAGGCCGCATAAAATTGTGTGCGCTTGCGCACAAGCGTCTCTTTTTCAAATGCCTGCGCGGCGGCAAAATTGCACTCCGCCATGGCCGCCATCCGCTCCGGCGTGCAGGCGTCCAGCAGGCGCACGATCCCGCGCACGTCCTTCTTGGCAAAAATGCAGGCGTCACCCAGCAGCTCCGGCATACCTCCAGTGCGCGCAGCAAGAGCAGGCAAGCCGCGGCTCATCGCCTCGATCAAGGCACGCGGCAGCCCCTCCTGTAAGCTCGGCTGGATATACAGATCCAGCCCGTCGAGCCACGAGAAGACCGCCTCGTGCGGCAGACTGCCCGCAAAGACGACCTGGTCGGCCACACCCAGCCGCTGCGCCAGCTCCCGGAGCGCAGTCGGATCTCCGCCGCCGGCAAGACGATATTCCACGTCCGTCCGTCCGGCCGCCTTCAGCCGCGCCAGCGCCTCGATCACATACCGCTGCCCCTTAAAGGCCACGTTCACCGCCGCAGCCGTGCCCAGAACAAGCTTGCCGGAATGCGTGCGGATCTTTTCCAGCCGGCGCGCCAGCACGGCGGCATCTGCCGGCGCAAGCTCCACGTCCGAAACAGCGGCCGAGATCCCGCGCGTGGGATACCGGCGCTGCAAAAATGCATTGGTCACATACACCGCATACGGTGCGTGGCGCATACACCAGCGCATACGCAGCCATGCGTCCGGCGCAAGTACCTTTCCGCGCAGACTGTGGTGCGTCAGGCTGTCCCACGGGCAGCCGACGGCCTCGGCCAGAAACGGCTTTCCGATCCGGCGGCAAAAGCGCGCCGCGATCGTCCCGGATTCCGACGGCACGCGGATGATGACCGCGCGCTCGGGCGTGATGCTGCGCGTGATGATCTGCCGGATCTCCCGACGGCGTTGAAGGCTCAAAAACGCGCGCAAGCTCTCACGCCGGTCCGGATAGAACACGACACGAATGCGCGCATCGGTCAGCCGGTTCATCCGGGCGAGCGTCTGCATATCGTCGGGGCTGACAGGCGCTCTGCGCATAAGGAGTGTGAGCGTGTCAAACTGAGCAAGATAGCGGTCAAAGATCTCCTGAGAGAACGCACTTCCGGTATAATAATTTCCGTCGCGGTCGCAGGCGATCTTGTCATCATACACATACAGCAGATCCATAGTTGCTCCTCACAGCAGCGCCGCGACCGTCTCGGCCACGACTGCCTTTTTGTCAAAATTGCGCGCGATCCAATCGTGCGACGCCGCGCCCATCGCCGCCCGCTGCGCGGGAGGCAGCTCGAGAAACTGCCGCATCGCGGCATAGAGTGCGTCCGCATCGCGCGCGGGGCACAGATACCCGCTCACACCGGGCTCGACCGCCTCGCGGCAGCCGGGGATATCGCTCGTGATGAGCGGACGGCCGGAGGCGGCAGCCTCCAGCAGCACGTTGGACATCCCCTCGTGATACGACGGCAGCACAACGCAGTCCGCCATGGCGTAAAAGTGCTTCATGTCCGACTGATAGCCGTGGTACTTGACCACGCCGGTCTGCTCCAGCTCGTCCATAAGGGGCTTGTAGCCTTCCTCAAACGAGCCGACGATGTGAAACTCCACACCGTCGCCATACGTCTGCTTCATCCGCCTTGCGGCGGCAAACAGCTCGTCCACGCCCTTTTCGTGCATGACGCGCCCGACGAAGAGGAAGCGCACCGTCCCCTCCTGCGGATAGGGCTGGCAGGGGTAATCCTCCAGATTGACGCCAGCGCCATGGAGCACAACATCGCGCCCGCGCGGGACAACACCGGTGGCTGCAAGGGTGTCGCGGTTTCCGGCGTTTTCGAAAAACACGACCTCTGCCCCCGCCAGCACCGGCTTGTAGAGCGTCAAAACAAACCGCTTGAGCCAGCCGCCGTTTTCGATCGCGCTGCCGAGACCAGTGATGTTGACGGCATAGGGAATATGCAGCGCCCGGCAGGCAAGACCGCCGTAAATGTTTGGCTTGATGGTGTAGGTCAGCACCAGATCCGGGCGAAGCCGCTTCAAGATCGCGCGGTACTGCCCCAGGAGCTTTGCATCGCGCGCAGGATTCATGCCGCGCCGGTCGATGGGCAGCTCGATCACACGGTCAGCCAGCGCCTGCAATTCATCCCACCGGTCATTGCGGGGCACTGCAACGGAGACCTCCGCGTGCTGCTTGAGTGCAGCGATCAGGTCTTTGCGAAAATCATACAGCCCACCGCTGTGGTTGGCCAAGATCAGGATCTGCATGGCTTTGTCATTCCACCTTATCCAGTTTTGTGATGACCACACTGTCATACATCATCATCACAACGTTTTCCTCATAATCTCCGAATACGGGCGTGTTCTGCACGCCGTTCAGGTTATTCTTGATGAGCTTGACGAAGTCTACACCCGCCCCATAAGCGTGCAGATAGGCGCCGCCAAAGCGCGGATTGATCTCCGAGAGATAGTACACGCCGTCTTGGAAGAAGAAATCCATGTCCACAGGACCGTTGAATTTCAGCAGCTGCGTGATCTGCTGAATGAAAGCAACCAGCGCCTCGTCCTTGAACGAGACCGTCTTGCTTGCTCCGCCGAGCTTCGTCTCCAGCTTGCGTTTGGAAAATGCGGAAACCGCCCTATGGCTGATCGTATCGATATACACATCGGCGTCCAGATCGCCGGTCATCAGCCGCTGAATGATCAGCGAGGGGTCTGCCTGGCACAGCGCCTTGAGCGTGTCGGCATCGTGCACCTTGCGTGCGCCCACGCTGCCGCTGCCCGTCCTCGGCTTAACAAACACGGGAAACGCAAGCTCTCCGGCTGCAACGGCAGCCATTGCGGAGGCGTAATCGCCCCACGTATCCGGCGTCGGAATACCGTGCGCGGCAAGAAACTGAGACATCTTGAACTTATCGAAGCACAGCTCCGCCGTCTCCGCGTAGGGTGCAAGCACCTCTACACCGATCTGCTCGAAGCGCTCGCGGTTTTGGGCCAGCAGCGCGATCTCCGGATCGATCAGCGTCGTGACAGCGTCGATCTTTTCCTTGCGGCAAATGGACAGGATCGTGTCCAGATAACTCGGATCATCAATGCGCGGCACAAGGTAATGCGCGTCCGCGACATACAGAGCCGGTGCCAGCTCGGACAAGTCAGCGGCAACGATCCTGTCGCCGTCATCCATGGACTTGCGAAAGTCCTTGAGCAGCTCAACGCGCCGTCCGGCGCTGCAGAATAAAATGTTCATTGCACTTCCTCCGGATGCTTTGCCGTTCCCGTAAATGCCTCCATCGTCGCGTTGCCCTCGGCGCTGATGCCCTCCCGGCTGAGGACGCACCGGATCGTCATGAGCACGATCTTTGCATCCAGCGCGAAGCTGATGTGATCCACATAGTCCACATCATACGCAAAGCGGTCTTCCCAGCGCAGGGCGTTGCGGCCGTTGACCTGCGCAAGCCCGGTCAGACCGGGGCGCACGGCATGGCGGCGGCGCTCCTCTGCGGTGTAATACGGCAGGTACTTGACCAGCAGCGGGCGCGGGCCGACGATCGACATATCGCCGCGCAGGATGTTCCACAGCTCCGGCAGCTCGTCGAGCGACGTGCTGCGCAGGCGGCGGCCAAACGGCGTGAGCCGCTGCGCATCCGGCAGCAGTTCGCCGTCTGCACCGCGCGCATCCGTCATGGTGCGGAACTTGTACAGGCGGAAAATCTTCTCGTCCTTACCCGGCCGATCCTGATGGAAAATGACCGGGCTGCCGAGCTTTTGGCGCACGAGCAGCGCCGTCACGCCCATGACCGGCGAGAGCACCGCGAGCGCGCAGCCGGAGAGCGCCACGTCGAGCGCGCGCTTGACATACGTCTCATAGATTCGTCCCATCGTTCCCTCCGCTCAAAACAGGCCGCGAATGACGGCGCAGACCTGCGCCTGCTGCTCGGGCGTCATCTTCGTGTCGCTCGGCAGGCAGACGCCGCGCGCAAACACATCCTCGGCGACAGACCGCTCCGCCGTCTTGACAAAGGCGCAGTCCCGAAACACCGGCTGCAGATGCATAGGCTTCCAGATATGGCGCGCCTCGATGTTGTGCTCGGCCAGTGCCGCGATGATCTGCCCCGGCGTGACGCCGCAGTCCGGCGCGAGCAGCGCCGCCGTGAGCCAGCGGTTGCTGCGCACGTCTTCCGGCTCGGCCGGAAGCTGCAGCGGCAGGCCGGCCAGCGCATCACGGTAGCGATCATGGATGGCGCGCTTTTGCGCCACGCGCTGCTCGAGCACCTCCATCTGCCCGCGGCCGATGCCGGCGCAGATATTGCTCATGCGGTAGTTGTAGCCGAGCTCGGTGTGCTCGTACCACGCGACCGGTTCACGCGCCTGCGTAGCCATCTTCAGCGCGTGCTGCGCATCCGCCTCATCCCGGCAGACGAGCGCGCCGCCGCCGGAGGTCGTGATGATCTTGTTGCCGTTGAACGACAGCACGCCGTAGTGCCCGAACGTGCCGCATTTCTGCCCGTGGTACACCGAGCCGAGCGCCTCGGCCGCATCCTCGATGAGCAGAATGCCGTGCGCATCACACAGGCTGCGGATGGCGTCGAGCTTGCCGGGCATACCGTAGAGGTGCACGGCGATGAGCGCCTTCGGCGCACCGAAGCGCGCGATGGCCGCCTCAACGGTCTCGGGGTCGAGATTCCAGGTGTCGGGCTCGGAGTCGAGAAACACCGGCTCGCCGCCCTCATAGACGATCGGGTTTGCCGAGGCCGAAAACGTCAGGCTCTGGCAAAAGACCCGGTCGCCGCGCTGCACACCCGCAAGCCGCACCGCCAGATGCAGCGCCGCCGTACCGGCGGACAGCGCCGTGACATAGCCCGCACCGAGGTACTGCTGCAGATCCTGCTCGAAGCCCGTGACGTTCGCGCCGAGCGGCGCGATCCAGTTTGTATCGAACGCCAGATCCACATACCGGCGCTCGCTGCCGCCCATATGCGGCGAGGCAAGATAGATTCGCTCAGACATCATGACATCTCCTTTTCAGCCCACCGCGGCGTTCTGCGGCAGGGTCTGTCCGTCCGGCGCGTGGAACGTCGGCACCAGTTCGCGCAGCTTTGCGCGCAGCGCGGGCTCATCCGACTCCGGGATGGCGCGCAGCAGCATGAGATTTTCCTCAAAGGCAGCGGGATCAAAGGCGATCTCGTGGCCGATGTAGATCAGATCGTTCTTCGTCTTTTGCATCCCCTCGCCGCTGAGCAGCAGCTCCTCATAGAGCTTCTCACCCGGGCGCAGGCCGGTATAGACGACGGGAATATCGACATCCGGCTCAAAACCGGACAGTCGGATCATATTGCGCGCCAGATCGTCGATGCGCACGGGCTCGCCCATGTCGAGCACGAAGATCTCGCCGCCGCGGGCATACGCGCCCGCCTGAAAAATGAGCTGCACAGCCTCGGGGATGGTCATGAAATAGCGGATGACGCGCTTGTCCGTGACCGTGACGGGGCCGCCGCTACGGATCTGCTTGCGAAAAAGCGGGATAACGCTGCCGGCCGAACCGAGGACGTTGCCGAAGCGCACGGCGACATACTCCGTTGCAGAGCGGTCGTTCATCATCTGCACGATCATCTCGCACAAGCGCTTGGACGCGCCCATGACGTTCGTGGGGTTGACGGCCTTGTCCGTCGAGATGAGGATAAAGCGCTGCGTGCCGAAGCGATCCGCTGCCTGCGCGACGTTGTACGTGCCGAAGACGTTATTCTTGATCGCCTCAAACGGCGACGTCTCCATGAGCGGCACGTGCTTATGCGCCGCCGCGTGGCACACGAGATCCGGCCGGTAACGGTCAAAGACCTGCATGACGCGCTCACGATCGCGCACGGAGCCGATGAGCACGACCAGATCCAGCTCCGGATGCGTGCGCCGCAGCTCCATCTGGATGTCGTAGGCGTTATTTTCGTAGATATCGAAAATGATGAGCCGTTTCGGCCGCTGTGCCGCCGCCTGACGGCAGAGCTCGCTGCCGATGCTGCCGCCGCCGCCCGTGACGAGCACGGTCTTGCCGGTGATGTAGGCCGCGACCTCATCGAGGTCGATCTTCACCGTCTCGCGGCCAAGCAGGTCCTCAATGTCCACCTCGCGGATCTGCTCGATGCGCACCTCGCCGTTGGCGAGCTGGCAGATGCCGGGCAGTGTGCGCAGGGTGCAGGATGTGTTGTGGCAGTAACTGAGGATCTGCAGCTTCTCCTGCCGGGAGGCCGACGGGATAGCAAGGACGATCTCGTCAACGTCGTACTTTTCCGCCATCGCGGGGATGCTGCTGCGGCCGCCGACGATCTTCACGCCGCGCAGATAGCTGCCGACCTTGTTCGGCGAATCGTCAATGATGCACACGACCTTGTTTTCCGAGCGCGGGCTGGTCTGAAACTCGCGCAGCGCGATGGCGCCGGCCTGACCGCCGCCAATGAGCATGGTGCGCTTTTCACCCTCGCTGCGCAGCCCGGCGCGCGTGCGGCGCACGCAGCGGTAGGACAAGCGCAGCGCCCCGCACAGCAGGCACAAAATGAGCATATAGATGGCCGGAAAGCTGCGCGGCACGGTCAGATGCAGCATAAACATACCGACCATGTAAAACACCGCCGAGAAAAAGCACCCCAGCGTGATGCGCACCAGCTCCGACACACTGGCAAACTCCCACAGGCTGTTATACAGCTTCAGAATGTGGAAGATCAGGATCGTGCACGCGGAGTTGATGCCGGCGTAGATCAGCATATCGCGCAAAAACGTCGTCGCATACAGCTGCCGGAAATCAAACTCAAAGCGGATATAGAGCGCCAAAAACGCCGACAGATTGATCAGGATCAGATCCGCCAGCACAAGGCAGGCCACGCGCAGCGCTTTCTGCGCGTTAAAGGGTCGCTTGATTTCTTTCATCATATCCCCCTACCGGTGCAGACTCAGTCCGCCCCGGTCTTTTCTTTCTGTTGTCCGTAACCGTAGCCGCGGTCACGGCCGTAGCCATAGCCGTAGCCGTACGAATAGCCGCCGTAGCCGCCGTAGCCATAGCCGGACTGTCCGCGGCCGCGGCCGGTGCAGACATTGAGCGCGTAGCCGAGCACCGGCACGCCGAAGCTGTCGAGCGCGGCAAGACTGTTGATCACGCTCACGCGGCTGGCGGCATCCTGCCGCACGACGAGCAGTGCGCAATCGGCAGCCTCACCCGTCTCAAGCGCGTCGGTCATGATGGCGCAGGGCGGCGTATCGAGCAGGATGACATCGTAGCGGGCACGCAGCGCATCCAGCAGCGCCCGGAATGCATCTCCGCCGAGCTGCTCGGTCTGCGTCCCGGTGCGCCGGCCGGCAAAGACCACATCGGGCTTGCCCTTGCCGAGCGCCGTCACGATCTGCCCCGCCATACCCGAGCCGGCCAGATACTCCGCGAGTCCCGCCTGCAGCGGGCGGCCGAACACCTTGTGCACGGACGGGTTGCGCAGATCGCAGTCGATGACGAGCACGCGCCGACCCTGCCGCGTGAGTGCGTCGGCAAGCTGGCACACGAACGTCGTCTTGCCCTCGCCCGGAGCGGCGCTCGAGACCAGCATGGTGCGGTAGTCATGGCGCTGCATGGCTTTGTCGATGCGCATGGAAACGATGCGCATGGCCTCACAATAGGCGCTGCTGTGCGCCATCGCCTCCGAGAGCGCCGCCGAGGTCGTGCGGCTGCGCTTTTTGACGCGCACCGCTGGCAGCGCACCGAGATAGCGCGCGCTCGTGACCTGCTGCAGATCGTCGCGGCTCATGACCGTCACACGCGCACGGCCGGACAGATACAGCAGCAGCAAACTCAGCAGCGCGCCGATGACCGCGCCGCGCACGAGCGGCTGCCGCCACGAAAACGGATTCGACGGCTGCGTCGGCACGCCGGTCTGATCCATCATGACCAGCTCCGTCGGTCCGACCACCAGCTCCGCCACATCCGGATAATGCACGATGACCGACTGCAGCACATCATAGCACTGCTGCGCATCCGTGCCGGTCACGCTCAGCGTGCACAGGTTCGTGTCCTCCTCCGACGTCGCGGAGATCACGGGCAGCGCCGTCAGGCCGGTGTCTGCGCACACGGCGCTGTCGAGCAGACCGCTCGTGAGAATATACGGAAACGTCTTGGCCATCTGTGCCGCGGTCGCCGTGCCGGTGCCGGACTGCGCCGTGCCGCCGGCATTGACGAGAAACGTTATCGAGGCCGTATACTGCGCGCGGTAGCTCAGGCGGGCATAGCCGCCGAACAGCGCCGTGCACAGCACGATCAGCACCAGACACAGCCACCACAGGCGGCGGAGGCTGCGTGCAAACAGCCCCAGCAGGTCTGCGGCCCAGACGGTGCTCTCTTGTCTGTGTTCGTTCATGGCTTCTCCTCCGTCTGCACACCGTAGCCATAACCGTAGCCATAGCCATAACCGTAACCGTAGCTCTGCCGGTCACTGACGGACGCGACATAGGCGTTATTGAATACGCAGCCGAGCACCTCGGCATCCGACCGGCGCAGCACGTCGATGCAGTCGTTGAGTGCGCGCACCGGTGCCTGATCCTGCCGGACGACGAGAATGGCCGCATCCGCCAGATCGGCGATGCACTCGGCGTCGCCGCCGGCGCTCATCGGCGGGGTGTCGATGATGATGACGTCCATGCGTGTGCGCATCTGCGTGAGCAGATCGTGCAGGCGCGCGCTGTCGAGCAGCTGCGCGGTATCGCCCACGCCCTTGCGGCTGAGGATCGTATAGATGCCGCGCCGCGTATCCTCGCGCACGAGCTTTTTGACCGGCTCATCGCCGCGCAGATACGTCTCAAGCGGGAAAAACTCCTCCTGCTGGCAGTCGAGCAGCTTGTACAGCGCGGGCTTTTTCATGTCCAGATCGATCAGCAGGACGTTTTTGTGCCGCCGCGCCATGGCCAGCGCCAGATTCACGGCCACAGTGCTCTTGCCCTCGTCCTCAAGCAGGGAGGTGACCAGGATCGTTCTGCCCTGCGCGCGGCGCATCAGGTAATCCACGCGCGTGCGCAGGCGCTTGAACGTCTCGACGAAGGCAAAGCCCGTCGTCGGGTTCGTGATGAGGATGCTCGTCTTACGCTTACGCAGACACAGCTGTGCGCGCAGCGTTTTGTACTTTTTTTCATGGCGCACGGTCGCAAGCAGGCGCGTGTCGAGCTTCTGCTCCACGTCCGCCTCGCACTTGACCGTGTCGCGCAGATACACGCGCACCGCCAGATACAAGGCCGCCGCGAGCAGCCCCGCAAGACCGCTGAGCTTTGCGATGCGCACAGCGCCGGAGCTGTTGGCCGGCGCGACCGGCACCGCCGGGCGGCACAGCACGTCGAGCGCCACGTCGCCGAGGAGCTTATTGGCCTGCTCGTTATAGCTGCGCAGGACGCTCTGCGTAATGCGGTGCGCGTCGCGCTGCGTGGGCGCGCTGACCGTCATCGTCAGCAGGTTCGTCTCGGGGATCTGCTTGGCCTTGATCGTGCCGCTGGCCGCGCCGATGTCGTTGGTGATGCACTTGCGCATCACGTCGCCCTCAAAGAATGTCGAGAGCGTCTCCGCCATTGACGAGGCGGTGTTGAGGTTTGCATAGACCGTGCTGCCGTTGCGCACGGAGACCACAAACGTCGTCTGCGTCTGGTACACGGGGCGGTAGAGCAGCGTGGCGGCAATGTAGCCGCAGGCGGCGACCGTGGCGGCAAACATCAGGATCAGCCCGAGCTTGCGCCACAGCTCCCGCGCGATCAGCAGCAGCGGAATGTGTTCCGGCTGCGCGGAGGTCTGCGTTTTCTGTCCGTCCATCGATCCACCGCCTCTCATTCCACCACGACGATCTGCCGCGTGTGGCTCTCGGTACCGCCGCTGCGATAGGTGAAGACCACCTCATACACACCGGGCTCGTTGCTGTTCACGGTCGAGCTCGCCGTGACGCCGCTCTTGCTGTCGCTGTCGCCGACACCGGCAACGTAGTCCATCGGCGCATAGCCGCTGCCGGCCGGAAGATAGATCAGATACTCCGTGAGCGTGATGCGCGCAGGATTGGGGTCCCCCGCCGTGACCTCGACCGTGACGGGCACGGACGCCGTGTCGCCGATGCTGTTGGTCACGCGCAGCTCCGCCGTATGCGTGCCGGAGATGGCCAGCGAGCTGCCGTCGGTCAGCGCGATCTTGACGCGGCCGGAGAGGTCGCCGTCAATGCTGTCGTGCGCCGTCACATAGCTCGACAGGACGCGGTTGCCGCCCGTGCGGCAGACCAGCGGCTGCGTGAGCGCGAAGCGCGGCTTTACATAGTCCGTGTAGCGCACGGCACGCGTCGCCTTCGTCACATGATGGTTCGAGTCAAAGGCCGCGTAGGTGACGCGCACCGTGCCGTCGTCATTGCGGCCGGAAATGCCCTCGACGACCAGCGACGCCGTGACGTCGCCGTCCTCGGCGTCTGTCGCCGTCACACCGGCGAGCAGCGCCGCATCATCCGCGCCGGTCGGCACGGAGATGACCTCGCTGTCAAACAGGATCTCCGGCGCGGCGCCGCCATAGGCAGCCGCCTGATAAATGCGCGTACCCAGCACGCCCAGAATGGACAGCGCCAGCGCGACCGCCAGGATCACAGGAGTCAGTTTCTTCACAAAAACACCTCTCTCATTGCTTCAGAAAAACGGCCGGAAGCGGCCGGCAGGCAGCGGTTCGCTGCGCAGGATCAATTCGGGATTGCGCGTGAGCAGCTGCTCTGAGAGCCGCTCGGAAAAATGCTCGGCCAAATTGTCCCACGCGCTCAGCAGCTCCGGCGTGCGCACATCCGGGCGGTGCGCGTCGCTGGCGATGCAGCCGACGAGCCCGTGCGTGAGCATCGCCTCGGCCAGAGCCTGCGCCCCGCGGCCGAAGCGGCCGAAGAGGCTGCCCTTATTCACCTGCAGCACGACGCCGCGGTTGACCCAGTCATACAGATAGTTCGGCATCCGCTGCAGGCCGTAATACCGCTCCGGATGCGCCACGACCGGCCAATACCCGGCCGCAAGCAGCTCGTCGAGCAGGCGCTCGATGCGCAGCGGGTCTTCGTGAAAGCCGAACTCGATGAGCAGGTAGCGCCCACCATTGATCGTCAGCAGCCGCCCCTCGCGCAAAAGCTTTGGCACGTCGCCCGTGCCGAAGATTTCCATACCGAGCGAGAGCTCAAGCGGGATGCCCGCCTCGCGCACGGCCGCGCACAGGCAGTCAAAGCGCACCTGCAGCGCCGGGGATGCGTAGTTTTCAAACGCGCCGCGCTGATTGCTGTGCGGCGTGGCGACCAGATGCGTCACACCGGACTCCGCCGCCACGGCGGCCATCAGCACCGACGTCTCCAGATCCGGTGCGCCGTCATCGACCCCCGGAAGAATATGTGTGTGCAGATCGATCATTGATACCCTCCGCAATTTCCGTTCCGACACTTACCGATCCTGCCCATTGCCGTCACGGCTCGCTCTGCTCGCACAGGCGCGTGCCGTGCAGGACATAGCGGCGGTCGCAGCGTTCGGCCGTTGCCGTGCGGTGCGTGATGAGCACGCACGTCTGCACGCGGCCGCTGTGCATGAGGTTTTCGAGCATCTGCTGCTCGGTGGCCTCGTCGAGCGCGCTGGTGGCCTCATCGAGCAGCAGCACCTGCGTGCCGCGCAGCACGGCGCGGGCCACGGCGATGCGCTGCGCCTGTCCCTCGGACAGGCCGTGACCGAGCTCACCCGTGCGGGCATAGATGCCGTCCGGCAGCTGGGACACAAAATCATACGCGCAGGCGGTCTCGAGCGCAGAGACGAGCTCCGCATCCGTCGCCTCCGGACGCACCATGCGCAGGTTGTCGGCGATCGTACCGGCAAAGACGGTGTTGCCCTGCGGCACATAGCTGAAGGCCGCGCGCGTCGCGGCAGAGGCCGGCAGACGCTGCCCGTCCGCCCCGGTGAGGCTGACGCTGCCCTGCGCCGGGCGGATCAGACCGAGCATGAGACGGATCATCGTGGTCTTGCCCTCGCCGGACGGACCGGTGAGTGCCACGACCTCGCCGGGCGCGGCGTGAAAGTCCACGTGCTCGAGCACCGGCTCGCCGCCGGGATAGGCAAAGGTCACATCGCGCAGCTCCACCGTGCACGGTGTCGGGATCGGTGCGGTCTCGCGCGCGCCGGGCTCTTCCGGCAGGTCCGCGATGGCCATGAGGCGGCCGGCGGACGTCGTGATCGAGATCGCCGACGGTACAAGCCCGATGAGCGCGGAGAACGCGCTGCGCAGCATGGTCGTCAGCTGCAGGAACATCATCATCGCGCCGTAGGAAATCGCGTGCGTCCACAGCCGGTAAGCGCCCCAGCCGAAGCACCCGGCCGAGACGAGCAGCCCGACGACCGACATCACAAAGCCCGCGACGACGGAAAAGCGGTTGTAGTCGAGATATGTCTCGCGGTATTTCTCCTGCATGGCGCACATCCGGTCACGAAAGCCGTCCATGATGCCGAAGGCCTTGACCGATGTGAGGTTGCGCAGCGAATCCTCGTGGAACGACATGACCTCGCTGCTGATATCCTTCATACGCCGGTTATATCCGCGCATACGGCGCACGAGCGTGCGCGAGCACAGCACGGACAGCGGCGCGCCGATGAGCGCGATGAGCGCCATGACGGGGTCATAGCACAAGATGATGATCAGCGAACCGAGAAACTGCACCGCCGCCGACACAAAGCTCGGCAGCAGCCCCGTCACGCCCCCGGCCACCGCGCCGACATCGGTGTTGAGGCGGTTGAGCAGGTCGCCGGAGCGAAACTGCTCGAGCGAGACCCAATCGGTGCGCAGGATGCAGTCGTAGACCTCCGCCTGAATGCCGTTTTGCACGCGGATGTCGACAATGGCGGCGATGCGCGACGCCGCCGCCTGCATGGCGGCGCTGCCGAGCAGCAGACCGGCCATCCACGCCGCGGCCGACCAGATTGCCCCGGTCTCAAAGCCGGTGACAACGTCGATGAGTGTCTTCATGGCCACGCTCGACAGCAGCGAGAGTGCCGTGCCAAGGATGCCGAGCAGGATATGGATGCCGACAGCGGCGCGGTAGCGGCGGATGTAGGCAAAGATCCACTTTGCCTCCTGCCGCATCTCCCGCAGTGAGCCGTCGCACACCTTTTGTCGGAGCTTGCGCGTGATGGCCATATATCTCATCTCGTTCCGTGATAATCCCACTTTTTGACAGTAAATGAGTCTAATCGCATACAGAGCATATTGTATCATAATCCGACGGAAATCCACAATATCCGATTGCTACATCTTTTCTGGGAATTCAGGGTGTTTATACGTGATTTTGCAAAAAGCGGCCGGAGCATGAGCTCCGGCCGTAAGCCTGTGGCGTATTTTCTAGTCAGCGGTTTTCCTCGATCTCCACCGGCAGGCCGGTGAGATAGCGCCGCACCATGTCAAAGGCGTGGTTGGCCGCTGCGTGCTTGATGCGCACGCGCCCCCACTTGTCCTTGTGCAGCGTGCGGAAAAACGTCCCGTCCGGTGTGGCGAGCGCCACAAAGAGCGTGCCGACGGTGTGCACACCGTCGCCCTCCGGTCCGGCAAGACCGGTGATGCTCATGGCAAGATCCGTGCCGAATATGGTGCGCGCGTGCTCCGCCATCGCACCTGCGACCTCGGGGCTGACTGCGCCGCAGCGCGCGATGAGCGCGGGGTCGACATCCAGCAGCCGGGTCTTGGTGTCGTTATTATAGGCGATGATGCCGCCGGCAAATATCGCCGACGCGCCCGGCACGTTCGTGAGCATATCGCCGAGCATGCCGCCGGTGCAGCTGTCGGCCACGGCGATGGTCTTCTGCTGCCGGAGCAGGAGCTCGGCCGCGCAGGTCTCGATATTCGGCGTGTCAACGCCGTAGGCGAAGGCGCCGAGCTCGCGCTGCACGCGCGCGAGGCACGGGGCGATCATGGCCTCGGCCTCGGCCTCTGTGGAGGCCTTTGCCGTGATGCGCACAAGGCACTCCCCCTCCTTGGCATAGGGCGCAAGGGTGGGATTGCGCATCTCGTTCATGAGATCGCGCAGCTGGTACTCCATCGTGCCCTCGCCGATGCCGAAGATCTTGACATTGTGCGAGACGATGATCCCGTCGCCGCGCGCGGCGAGCAGCGGGCGCACGCGGTAGCGCAGCAGCGGCTCGCACTCCAGCGGCGGGCCGGGCAGCATGATGACCATGCAGCCGTCCGCCTCAAACGCACAGGCGGGCGCCGTGCCCCAGTCGTTTTGCAGCACGGTGCAGCCGCGCGGCAGCATGACCTGCTGCAGGTGGTTCTCGGTCATGTAGGTGCGGCGCTCGCGGTACAGACCGCGCAGACGTGCCTCCTCCGCCTCGTTGAGCTCGAGCGGGATGCCGAACGCGCCGGCCACGACCTCCTTGGTCAGGTCGTCGCACGTCGGGCCGAGGCCGCCGGTCGTGATGATGAGGTCGGCGCGGGTGCGGGCAAGCTGAACCGCCTGCTCAAGCCGCGCGCGGTTATCGCCGACAACGGTCTGCCAATAGACATTGATGCCCAGCTCCGAGAGCAGGCGCGCGACAGCCGCCGCGTCGGTATTGATGGTGTCGCCGAGGAGCAGTTCGGTGCCGACGGCAATAAGTTCTGCGTTCATAAATCGATCCGGATCCTTTCAATTCCGTCCACTGCCTCGCGCACGAGCGCGTCAATGTCGAGCGCGGCCTCCGCCTCTGCGACCTCCGCCACGGTCGGGCGGGTCTTGGGGTGGCGCGGGGTAAAGACCGTGCAGCAATCCTCATACGGGAGGATGGATGTGTCAAATGTGCCGATGTCGCGCGCGATCTTCACGATATCGCGCTTGTCCATGCCGATGAGCGGCTGGAGCACGGGCAGGTGCGTCACGGCCTGCGTGCAGGCCATGGCCTCCATGGTCTGGCTGGCGACCTGACCGAGATTTTCGCCGGTGACGATGGCCTTGCACTCGTTGTGCGCGGCGATGTCCTCGGCGATGCGCATCATGAATCTGCGCATGATGAGCGTGAAATATTCCTCCGGGCAGGCGCGGCGGATCTCCTCCTGGATGTGCGTGAAGGGCACGATCTGCAGCGTCATGCGGCCGGTGTAGGCCGTGAGCTCCTTAGCCAGCGAGATGACCTTTTCCTTGGCCAGCTCCGAGGTATACGGGAAGGAGAAAAAGTGCACCGGGATCAGGCGCACGCCGCGCTTGGCGATCATGTACGAGGACACGGGGCTGTCGATGCCGCCGGAGAGCATCGTCACGGCGGCGCCGTTGCAGCCGACGGGCATACCGCCCGCCGCCTCGACTGCCTGCGCGTGGACATACGCCGCCTGCTCGCGCACCTCGAGGCGCACGGTCAGCTCCGGGTCGTGCACGTCGACGACCGTGTCGGGATACGCCTCGGCGAGCTCGCCGCCGACGTACTGCGACAGCTCAATGCTCGTCATGGGGAAGCGCTTGTCCGAGCGCTTGGTCTCGACCTTGAAGCTGCGCGCCGCCGTCATCGCGTCGTGCAGGTAGGTCTTGGCGAGCGCCGTGATGGCGTCCTTGTCCTTTTCACAGGCGGCCGCGCGCGTGATCGTCGCGATGCCGAACACCTTGCGCACGGCGTCATACGCCGCGTCGAGATCGGCCGCGTCGTCGGCAGCCTCGATGTAGAGCGCCGACTGCAGATACGTCACGCGGAAGTGGCCGATGGGCTTGAGGCGGCGCTTGACGTTTGCGACCAGCCTCTCTTCAAAATAGTGCTTGTTGAGCCCCTTGAGGAAGATCTCTCCGGGCTTGCAGAGCAGCAGATCCTTCATAAATCGTTCGTTCCTTTTCTTTCAGGATATCACAGGCAGCGCTCGATGAGCGTGATGAACACGCCGATCGACCACGCGCCGAGCCACACGAGCAGCAGGCACACGAGCGCGCCGAGAATCAGCCCGATGAGCGAGCAGACATACCCGACCGTGCGCGGCGTGCCGTTGAAGCCGAGGCTTTTGGCGCGCGCGGAATAGATCAGGCCGATGATGCCCGTGACGACCGAGCCGAGCGCCGTGTAGCCGAACACGAGCAGCGCGCACGACACGATGCCGAGCACCATGGCGACGGTGGCCTCATGCTTGCCGGGCAGCGGGGCGGGCGGCTGATACCAATTATAGTTGTTGTTGTACATGACGAAGCTCCCTTCTGTCAGGCGCGGCCGCCGGGCTCACGGCTCGGCGACGGAGAAATCATACGTGCGGTACTGGATGGCCTCCGCCAGATGCGCGAGCGCGATGGTCTGCGCCCCGTCGAGATCGGCGATCGTGCGCGCGACGCGCAGGATGCGGTCATAGCTGCGGGCGGTGAGCGCCATGGCGTCAAACGCCTGATGCATGAGCTGCTCGCACTCGGGCGAGAGCGTGCAGAACTGCGCAAGGGCGCGCGGCCCCATGTGCGCATTGGTCGCGGTGGTGTCATCCCCGTAGCGGGCGCGCTGCACGGCGCGGGCGGCGTTGACACGCGCGCGGATGGTCTCCGACGACTCTCCGGCCGAGGGCTCGGTGAGCTCGTCAAAGTCCAGCGCCGGCACCTCGACGATGATGTCGATGCGGTCGAGCAGCGGGCCGGATACGCGCGCATGGTAGCGGCGCACGTCGCGCGGCGAGCAGCGGCAGCGCCCCGAGGGATGCCCGTACCAGCCGCACTTGCAGGGGTTCATGGCGCACACGAGCATGAAGCGGCTCGGATACGTCACGGAGCCGGTCGCGCGCGAGATGGTGATGCTGCCGTCCTCGAGCGGCTGGCGCATCGTCTCGAGCACGGCGGGCGAAAACTCCGGCAGCTCGTCGAGAAAGAGCACGCCGTTGTCGGCAAGGCTCATCTCACCCGGCTGCAGCGCGCTGCCGCCGCCGGACATGGCGACGTTCGACACCGTGTGGTGCGGGGCGCGAAACGGCCGGACACGCACGACGGGATCGTCCGGCGTCGTGAGACCGAGGACGGAGTAGATCTGCGTGGTCTCGATCATTTCGGCGCGGTTCATCGCGGGCAGAATGGTCGGCAGGCGCTTGGCGAGCATGGACTTGCCCGCGCCCGGCGGCCCGACAAGCAGGATGTTGTGCCCGCCGGCGGCGGCCACCTCGAGCGCGCGCTTGACGTTCTCCTGCGCCTTGACCTCGGCAAAATCGACCGCAAAGTGCGGCGCGGCCGAAAACGCCGGCGGCGGCATGGGCGCGATGGGCTTGTCCCCGCGCAGATGGTGCACGAGCTGCGAGATGTTCTCGACCGGGTACACGGTCACCCCCTCGGCAAAGGCGGCCTCGGCCGCGTTGCCCGCCGGGACGAAAAGCTCCCTGAGCCCGAGCTGCTCGGCCGCGAGCGCCATCGTGAGCGCGCCGGTGACGGGGCGGATCTCCCCTGCGAGGCTCACCTCGCCGAAGAAGGCCGCCGTCGCCGGCGGCTGGCGGATCTCCCCCGTGGCGCACAGGATACCCAGCAGCACCGGCAGGTCATAGAGCGTGCCGGCCTTGCGCGTGTCCGCCGGGGCGAGGTTCACCGTCAGGCGGCTGACCGGAAACTTCATGCCGTTGGTCTTGATGGCGCTGCGCACGCGCTCGCGCGCCTCCTTGACGGCCGCATCCGGCAGGCCGACGATATCAAACCCCGGCAGCCCGTTGGACACGTGGCACTCCACGCTCACGGCGTAGCCGCTCACACCGCGGCAGCCGAGGGACTGGATCTTGGACAGCAAGCCGTTCGCCTTCTTTCACGGACGAGGCCCCGGCCGAACGCCGGGGCGCCGTCACTCGGATTTTGGGTTTACGCTTCGGTATCGGGCTCCGTGTCGCCGACGACGGCGATGTGCAGTTCCTCAAGCTGGTGCGGCTCGACGGTGCCGGGCGCGCCCATCATGACGTCCTGCGCGTTTTTGTTCATCGGGAACGGGATGATCTCCCGGATGCTGTCCTCGCCCGCGAGGAGCATGACCATACGGTCGACACCCGGGGCGATGCCGGCGTGCGGGGGCGCGCCGTAGCAGAAGGCGTTGTACATGGCCGGGAACTTGGCCTTCACATCGTCCTCGCCGAGGCGCACGAGCTCGAACGCCTTGACCATGATCTCGGGATCGTGATTTCGCACCGCGCCGGAGCTGAGCTCGACGCCGTTGCAGACGAGGTCATACTGGAAGGCATTGATGTCGAGCGGATCGACCTCGCCGCGCTCGGCCTGCTCGAGGATCTCGAGACCGCCGTTGGGCATCGAGAACGGGTTGTGGCAGAATTCCAGCTCGCCGGACTCCTCGCCGATCTCGTACATGGGGAAGTCGACGATCCAGCAAAATTCGTACCGCTCGGTGTCCATGTGACCCGGCACGGCCGCGCCGAGCTTCGCGCGCAGCACGCCCGCCGTCTTCTGCGCGGCGGTCTTTTTGCCGGCCGTCACGCCGACGAAGCAGCCGGGCTTGAGATCGAGCGCCGCTGTGATCTCGGCGGTGCGATCCGTGAGGAACTTTGCGATGCCGCCGGAGAAATTGCCCTGCTCGTCGACCTTGAACCAGTAGGGCTTGCTGCCGGACTGCACCTCCACGTCGGCGCAGAGCTTGTCGACGGCCTTGCGCGCGAGCGTGCACGCGGGCACGACGACGGCCTTGACGGTGTTGCCCTCTGCAAAGGGCGCAAAGTCGCTGCCGGGGACGAGCGCCGTCATGTCCTGCACGATCAGGTCAATGCGCAGGTCTGGCTTATCCGAGCCGTAGGTGTCCATCGCGTCGCGGTAGGAAATGCGGCGGAAGGGCGCCTCTGACGCGATGTTGTACTTGCCGTACTTGGCGAAGATCGGCGGGAGCACGTCCTCGAGCACCGCGAACACGTCGTCCTGCGTGGCAAAGGCCATCTCCATGTCGAGCTGATAGAATTCGCCGGGGCTGCGGTCGCCGCGGGCGTCCTCGTCGCGGAAGCACGGGGCGATCTGGAAATAGCGGTCGAAGCCCGCCGTCATGAGCAGCTGCTTGAACTGCTGCGGTGCCTGCGGCAGGGCGTAAAACTTGCCGGGGTGCTTGCGCGCCGGCACAAGATAGTCGCGCGCACCCTCGGGGCTGGACGCCGTGAGGATGGGCGTGGTGATCTCGAGAAAGCCGTGCTCGGTCATGGCGGCGCGCAGCGCGGCCACCACCTGGCAGCGCAGGATGATGTTCTGCTTCACGGCGGGGTTGCGCAGGTCGAGATAGCGGTACTTCAGGCGCAGCGCCTCGTCGGCGTCGCGGCTGCGGTTGATCTCAAACGGCAACTCGTTATAGCGGCAGCGGCCGAGCACCTCGATCTTCGTGGGCACGAGCTCGATGTCGCCGGTGGGCTGCTTGGGGTTTTTGCTCGCGCGCTCGCGCACGACGCCCTCAACGGCGATCGTGGACTCCTTGTTGAGGGGCTTGACGAGCTTCATCATGTCCTCGGTCTCAATGACGACCTGCGTCGTTCCGTAAAAATCACGGACGACGACGAAGGCAAAATTCTGTCCGACCTCGCGGACATTTTCCATCCAGCCGACGATGCGGACCTGCTCGCCGACGTTTTCGAGCCGCAGCTCGTTGCAAGTGTGTGTGCGGGACTGAAACATACTCCTGATTCCCTTTCTTTCTATCGAATATCGCCTCCGGCGGTGCGGCGGCGGATTGACCGGATCAAGACTCGCGCAGGATCGCACCGGCGGTGCGCCGCGCGATCTCCGCGCGGATGGTCTCGAGCGCGGCGGCCTGCGTCACGGCCTCCTGCACGCCGGTGACCATGTTCTTGAGCGCGCAGACATTCTGCGCGATCTCATCCTCGCCGAGGAAGATCACGAACGGGATGCCGAGCTTGTCGGCATAGCCGATCTTGGCCTTGAACTTTTTCTTCTCGCTGTAAAGCTGCACGCGCAGACCGCCGGCGCGCAGCATGGATGCCAGCGACACGGCGGCGGACAGATCGTCCGTCATCGGCAGGATGAGCACGTCCGCCGGGGCGGTGAGCACGGCGGCGGAGATCATGTTCTGCTCCTGCAGGATGTAAAACAGGCGCGTCAGACCGATGGAGATGCCGACGCCGGGCAGGGACTTGTTCGTATAATACCCCGCGAGGTCGTCATAGCGGCCGCCGGAGCAGATGCTGCCGACCTCGGGATGGTCGAGCAGGACGGTCTCGTACACCGTGCCGGTGTAGTAATCGAGGCCGCGCGCGATCGTGAGGTCGAGCTCGAAGTTCTCCTCCGGGACGCCGAACGCGGGCAGGTAGCCCACGACGGTGCGCAGCTCGTCGAGGCCGGTGTCAAACGTCTCGTTCCGGCCGCGGTACTGCTCGAGGAAGGCAAGCTTGTCCGCGCTCGTGCCCGGGCAGGCGATAAAGCGCAGGATCTCGTCCGCCTGGTCGCTCGTGACGCCGCAGGTATCGGTGAGCAGCGCGCGCACCTTGTCCGCGCCGATCTTGTCGAGCTTGTCGATGGTGCGCAGCACATCGCCCGCCTGCTCGCTCAGGCCGAGGATGGCGAAAAAGCCGTTGAGCACCTTGCGGTTATTCACGCGGATGCGGAAACGGTGCAGGCCGAGGCGGGTGAACGTGTCGTAGATGATGGCCGGGATCTCGGCCTCGTTGAGGATATCGAGCGCACCGTCGCCGATGATGTCGATGTCCGCCTGATAAAACTCGCGGAAGCGGCCGCGCTGCGCGCGCTCGCCGCGCCAGACCTTGCCGATCTGATAGCGGCGGAACGGGAAGGTGAGCTGGCCGTAATTGGCCGCGACGTACTTTGCCAGCGGCACAGTGAGGTCAAAGCGCAGCGCGAGATCGCTCTCGCCTTTCGTGAAGCGGTAGATCTGCTTTTCCGTCTCGCCGCCGCCCTTGGCCAGCAGCACCTCGGCCGCCTCAATCGCGGGCGTGTCGAGCGGGGTGAAGCCGTAGCGGGCGTAGGTCTCTGCCAGAACGGCGCGCATTTTGTCCATCTGCACCTGCTTGTCCGGCTGCAGCTCCATGAAGCCGGACAGCGTGCGGGGTTTGATCTTGTCCATGATGTCTTGGTTTCCTTTCGGGCTTACGATTTCTTTTTGGGGTTGACGATGTCGCGCCAGTCGAGGTCGCCGCGGTTCAGGCCCAGAATGAGCACTTCGGCCGTGGCCACATTGCTGGCAAACGGGATCTGCCGCTGGTCGCACAGGCGCGCCATGCGGTTGACCTCGTCAAAGTTGCCGCTCTCGGCGTCGCAGAAAAACAGCACGAGGTCGATCTCGTTGTACGCGATGCGCGCATCGAGCTGCTGGCAGCCCTGTGCCGAGTGCAGGTACGTGCGGATCTTCAGTCCGGTGGCCTCGGAGATGAGCCGGCCGGTCGTAAACGTGGAGCACAATTCGTGCTTGGCCAGAATGCCGCAGTAAGCGATGCAGAACTGGACCATGAGTTCCTTTTTTCCGTCGTCAGCGATCAGTGCAATGTTCATATGGATAACTCCTCTCTTTCTGGTCAGCGGCCGTCATCGCAGCAGCGAGAGCTCGCTCTCGGGGGCGGTGTCAACGGTCTTGACGGTAAAATATGCGTCGAGAAAATCGCGCGCGATGGAGGCGATGGAAGCGCCGGCGCTGCCGTGCTCCACAACGACCGCCACGGCGACCTTGGGATTGTCATACGGTGCGTAGCAGATAAAAATGGCGTTGTTGACCTGGTTATCGCCGAGCTGGGCGGTACCGGTCTTGGCGGCGACCTTCACGCCGTAGCTGCCGAAGGTCTCGTAAGCGCTGCCGGCGGGGTCGTTGGCGACGAGGTACATGCCCTTTTGCACGGCGGCCCAGTTGTAGTCGCCGGTCTCGACGGTGCTGAGCACCTCGGCCTCGTTTTCGTAGATGAGCTCGCTGCCGTCATAGCTGCGCACGGATTTCAGGATGGACGCGCTGTGGCGCGTGCCGCCGTTTGCGATCGTGGCGCAGTATTCCGAAAGCTGCAGCGGCGTGAACAGGCTGTACGACTGGCCGATGGCCGCCTGCAGCGAGTCGCCGACATACCAGTTCGTGTTCTCGAGCTTTTTCTTCACGGCCTCCGTGGCCATCTGGCCGGTGCTCTCCGGCAGCTCGATGCCGGTGTGCTCGCCGAGGCCGAAGGCCGCGGCATAGCGCGCGAGCGTGTCGATCGGCAGGCTGTCGCCGACGGTGTAGAAGAAGATGTTGCACGAGTCGCGGATGGCCTCGGTAACATTGTCATTGCCGTGCGTCGTGCCGGAGGAGGCGATCCAGCACTTGGGCGCGTAGCCGGTGTCCTCATACTTGCGGAACGTGCCGGTGCACTGGATGGTCGTGCCGGTGGTGATGACGCCCTCGGTCAGGCCGGCAATGGCCGTGCAGGGTTTGAACGTCGAGCCCGGAGAATACTGGCCGAGCAGCGCGCGGTTGAACAGCGGCTGGTTGTCCGCTTCGGAGACGGCCTTGTAGTTTTCCTGGCTCTGGAAGAGCGTCTGCAGGTCGAAGGTCGGGTAGTTTGCGATGGCCAGCGGCTGACCGGTGGCGACGTCGACCGCCACGAGCGCGCCGCCGCCGACGGCGTCGCTGTTTTCCGTGGATTTTGACTTCATGTTCTCGATGCCCTTGGTCAGCGACTGTTCCGCCGCCGACTGCAGGTCGAGGTCAATGGTGAGACTGACCTGATTGCCGGGCTCCGGCTCCTTGGTATAGGTCGTGCCGGTGACGGTGCCGGCGGCGTTTTTCGTCACGATCGCCGTGCCGTCCGTGCCGTGGAGGTATTTCTCAAAGGCGAGCTCCGCCCCGTCCTTGCCGACGGTCGCGCTCATGGGATAGCCCTGCGTCTTATAGGTCGTGTATTCCTCGGCGTTCATCAGGCCCGTGTAGCCGAGCAGGTGTGCAGCCAGATTCGTATGATACTGGCGCGTATACGACACCGTGACCTCGAAGCCGGGGACGTTATTTTCCTTCAGGGACGTGATGAGGTCCATGCTCGCGTCCTTGACGAACACATAGTCCGGCAGGTAGAGCTTGTCGATATAGCGCGTCTTGATCGAATAGCGCAGGCCGGCGATGGTGCGCATATCGGCCGCGGAGTAGTTGTTGTTGATCTCAAACTTCTCGCGGCAGTAGCTCAAAAGCTCCACGGCCGTGGCCTCCTCGTCGAGGCCGGCATATTTGAGAAAGCCCTTGAGCTGTGTGCGCTGCGTTTCGCTCATGTCCGTATACTCGAACGGCGGCGCGGTCGTGACCGGCAGCTCGTCGACATACGTGTCGCCGCAGCTGACGACGGTGCGCGCCAGCTTCAGCAGGATGCCGTTCGGGTCGTCCTGCTCGAAGAGATCGTCAGGATTAAAGACGAGGTTATTGCAGCTCGTGTTCGACACGAGCACGCGGCCGTAGCGGTCGAGGATGCTGCCGCGCGCGGCCGCCACGGTCTGGGAGCTGGCGACGCTGTTGCGGTTTTCCTCATAGTACGCCTTACCGTCGACGATCTGCAGTTTGTAGAGCGCGACCACGAACACGATCACGAGCAGCATGAGCATACACGCGAGCGCGGTGATGCGGCCGGGCTTGATGGGTTTTTCCATAGCGAAGATCCTTTCGGGGGTACGGGCGCGCTGAATGCCTCAGCGCTGGGCACGCCGGCGGTGAAACGCACGGCTGATGTAGTAGTACGGCACGGCGAACGGGAGCGAGAACACGCTCTGCCCCAGTGCCACGGCGAGCAGCCGCCAGAACGACGCACCGTGGAAGATCCACAGGCGGAACATCTGGCAGAAGGCCGTGAGCAGAAACGCAGCCAGACACGTCACGAGAAACGGGAAGATCCCGTTATTGATGAGGTACGCTGCGAGCATCCCCGCACCGAAGCCGATGAGCGCGAAGAGCACGGCAAACAGCAGCCCCGTTTCGGGGTAGCCCATGGCGCAGAAATAGCCTGTGATGAGGCCGAAGACCGCGCCCCATGTGCCGCCCTCGAACATGCCGACCGCCACGACGACCGCCGGCACGAACATGGCGTGCACGCCGAAGAGCGCAATGTGCGCAAAGACCGTGGTCTGCAGCGCAACGGTCACCGCCATGTACAGCGCGCACCAGAGCACGCGGTGTATCTTTTCCTTGTTGATCAGATCCGCCCACATGTCAGCTCACCACGTCAAAGTCCTTGATGACGAACACCTGCAGCAGCTCACCGAGATCACATGCGGGCGTGATGACGCCGTAGGTCTGCTGGCCGCCGGCCTCGGTGCGCACGTCGGTGATCGTGCCGACGACGAGCCCCGCCGGGAACGCGCCGCCCTTGCCGGAGGTGAGCACGGTGTCGCCGGTGAAGATGCTCGTGCCCTCGGCCAGATAGCCGAAGCGCACGCAGCCGTCCTGCATGAGCGTGAAGTCGCCGAGCACCATGGCCGTGGCGCCGCTGCTGCTGATGTAGCCGCCGACGCTCATGTCCACGTCGATGACCGTGCGCACGGTCGCCCATGTGCTGCCGACCTCGATGACCTGACCGACGAGCGCGCCGGCCTCGTTCATGACGCAGTCGCCGACCTCGATGCCGCAGTCGCTGCCCTTGCTGAGCGTGAGCGTGCTCGACCAGTTCGACGCGCCGTAGGACACGACGTTCGCCGGCTCAAGTTCAAAATCCGTGTGCCGCTGCGTGAAGCCCAGCAGCTCGCGGTAGCGCTCGTTTTCCGCCAGCGCCTCCTGCCCCTCACGCGCCTGCGCCTGCGCCTCGGCAAGCTGGACGCGCAGCTGGTCGTTTTCGGCCTTGAGCTGGTCATATTTATAAATGTAGCCGTAGATGCTCTCGAGCCACTGCGCCGTGACGGTCGCGGCCTTTTGCAGCGGCGCGCGCACGATGCCGTCGAGATTCGTGAGGAATCCCGCCTTGCCGCCGAGCGCCCCGGCGATGAGCGCGAGCACGAGCACGACCGCAAGCACGATCGCGCCGATGCGCGCACCTTTTTTCTTCAGATATGTTTTCCAGTTCAAAGCAGCTCGACTCCCAGTTCGTTCAGCAGTTGTCCGAGCCGGCACAGCGGCAGGCCCATGACGTTGAAATAGTCCCCGTCCAGATGCGCGACGAACAGCGCCCCGCGCCCCTGAATGCCGTAGGCGCCGGCCTTGTCCATCGGCTCGCCGGTGGCGATGTAGCGTGCGATCTCCTCCGGCGTCAGCGTGCGAAAGCGCACGGCCGTGTGCTCGGCCGCCAGCCGCGTCTCGCCGCCGCGCAAAACGGCGACGCCGGTATAGACGGTGTGCTCGCGTCCCGACAGGGCGGCGAGCATACGCGCGGCGTCGGCCGTGTCTTTCGGCTTGCCGAGGATCACGCCGTCAAGATAGACGATCGTGTCCGCCGCGATGACGATGTCCTCCGGCGCGCAGGTCTGCGCGACCTCCTGCGCCTTGTGCAGCGCAAGCTCGCGCACGGTCTGCTCCGGTCCTGCGCCCGGCGTCGCGCGCTCGGGTCCCTTGGCCGGACGGATCGTCAGGTCCGGCACACCGAGCATCTCCAGCAGCTCCCGCCGGCGCGGGGAGCCGGAGGCAAGAATCCAGTTCATGGTCGTTCCTCCCGGGCGGGTCATTCCACGCCCCGATAATACAGTCCGCGGGTCAGCCCGTTGGGGCGGTAATCCGTCAGACCCTGATAGCTCTGCGTGACCGCGACGCACTCATGCGGCGTCTCGGTCGTGAACATGAGGCGCACGCCCCAGAGCCCCGCCGTTTCATAGTCCTCATGCTTGTCGGCGAGATAGAGCTTGTGCGCGTTGAAGATCTGGTTGCGGTGGCCGAACGCCGGCAGCACCGGGAACAGTGCCCCGCGCCGGTCGGCCAGATTGTTCGGCACGGTGCAGTTGCAGCGCCCCGCGCTGTTGCGGATGATGCACTGCTCGGTGATCATGCACGGCAGACGGCCGTAGACGATCATCTCGGTGTCGACCGCCTTGGCAAGGTCGCGGATCTGCGCCACGCGCAGCTCGAACGACGCCGTTGCACTCACGAGCCCGGCCTGCTGCAAGACCCCCTCGGTGTAGGAGTTAAAGACGTTGAGCCCGAAATCACCGCGCACGCGCATGCCCGCGCGGCGGGCAAAGAAGATGTGCCCCATGTTGCCGACGAGCGCCTCACGCACGCCGTTTTCGGCGGCGCGGGAGAGCATTGCGTGCATATCCTCCGCCTGATCGTCCGTGATGACGCGCGGCAGCACCGCCACGACCTGCGCCCCCTGCTCCAGAAACGGGGCGACGCGCGGAAAATCCGTGTCAAGAATTTCGACCGGCACATACACATACGCCGGGCTCAGCGCGGCAAGCTCCGGCGTGAGCTGCTCGGCCTGATGCACCTGCACGATGAGCACGGGGTCGGCATAATAGCGCTTGCCCTCCGGCCGCAGCGGCAGCGGCAGGCTGCGCCGCTCGGGCAGCGCCGCGCGCTCGTCCTTCAGACCGGTGATGAGCCGGCGGCGCAGGTCGTTGACGGCGGCCGCCGGAAGGTACAGGCCGGGGTCGATGCGGCTTTCCGTGCCGGTGGAATAGTAGGGCGTTCCGCCCGTTTTGGCAAATTGATCGGCAAGGCTCTGCTCGGTCAGCGGCGCGCGCTGCGCAGGCTCGGGCACAGGCCCTGTGAGCACGGCGCGGTGCCCGTCCTCATCCGCGACGGCGGCCATGACCGGCTCGCCCGCACGCACCTTGGCGTAAAACTTCACGGGCACGCGGCGGCGCTCGCCGTCGGCATATGCCTTGCGCGCGGCGGTGAACATCTTTTCGGCCTCGCGGTCGGGCTCGGCCGCGCGGGTGCCGAGCATATCCGGCCCCTTCTCGTCGAGCAGGTACCCCTGCGTGAAGCCCTGACGCGAAAACGCCAGTGCAAGACGGTCATTTTCCTCCGGCGTGGGCACGCGGTGCTCATGGATGCACTTGGCGTACACATCCGTGACCACGGCGACATACTCCGGCCGCTTCATGCGCCCCTCGATCTTCACGCAGGCGACGCCGGCCTCATCGAGCTGCTGCAGATAATCCGCCAGGCAGTTGTCGCGCAGGCTCAGCGGGTACTCGTCCATGCGGCCGCCCATGCTGTACTGCATGCGGCACGGCTGCGCACACGCGCCGCGGTTGCCGCTGCGGCGGCCGATGAGCGCGCTCATATAGCACTGACCGGAATAGCAGAAGCACAGCGCACCATGCACAAAGACCTCGGTCTCGATGCTCGCGTGCTGCGAGATGAAGCGGATCTGCTCGAGCGAGAGCTCGCGCGAGAGCACGGCGCGGGTGATGCCCATCTCGGCCGCAGCCTCGACTCCGGCGAGGTTGTGGATGCTCATCTGCGTGCTCGCGTGCAGCGGGATATCCGGCAGAGCATCGCGCAGCACGCGCGCAAGCCCCAGATCCTGCACGAGGATCGCGTCCGCTCCGGCGTCCGACGCCTGCTGCGCGAGCGCGGCGGCGGCCTCCATCTCGCGGTCCCCCACGAGGGTGTTGAGCGTGACGTAGACCTTGCATCCGCGGATATGGCAGTAGCGCACCGCTTTTGCAAACGACTCCCGTGTAAAATTATCCGCGCTCCGGCGCGCGTTGAACCCGTCGCCAAAGCCCATATACACCGCGTCCGCCCCATTTTGCACCGCCGCGATGACGGCATCGAGGTTGCCCGCAGGTGCCAGCAATTCCAGCATAGACCCACTCCTAGTTATAGTCATACATATCGCATTATAACACAGGCGCTGCTCTTGCTACAAGTCAATTTTCATGCTATAATGTGAATCTATCATGAATTTCTATCGACCCGAGGGGTAATTGCATGGATCAAGCCGAATTTACGCTGTCGCGGCCGGTTTGCCTGTCGCTGCCGATCGAGGAAGCGGACAAGCTGCTGCAGGAAAAGGACGGGCGCTGCGCCCTGGTATATCTCGCGCTGCTGCGCGCCGGGGGAAAGTCCTTCCCCGCCGAGCGCATCGGCCTGACCGAGCGCGAACTGCGCCAGACGATGGAGCGCCTGTGCGCGCTCGGACTCGTCTCCGCCGCCGGGAAAGAACAGCCCGCCCCGGCACAGCGCCGCGCCGCGCCCGCGGACGACCGGCCGGGCGCCGCCGAGCCGAAGCTCGTGCCCGCGGCCGAGCTGCCGCAGTACACGGCGGAGGACATCTCCGCCCGGATGCTCAGCGACGGGCCCATGCAGACCGTGCGCCGCGAGGCCGAGCAGCTCTACGGCCGCAAGCTCACGACGCCTGAAATGAACATGCTGCTCGGGCTGCGCGACTATCTCGGCCTCCCGGCCGACGTGCTCATGGAGCTGATCCACTACGTCTTTCAGGAATACCGCGCCGAGCGCGGTCACGCCGGCACGCCGACGATGCGCCGGATCGAAAAGGAGGCCTACGCGTGGGCCGATCAGGAGATCCACACGACGGCGCAGGCGGAGGAATTCTTGCAGCGGCGTCAGGCGCGGCGCGACCTTGCGCAGCAGGTGCTGCAGGTATTGCAGATCTGCGACCGGGCGCCGAGCCGCACCGAGCGTGGCTACATCACGAGCTGGCTGGACATGGGCTTTGACTGCGAGGCGATCGCCGAGGCATATGACCGCACGGTCGTGGCGACCGGCGCGCGCAAGTGGCCCTATCTCAACCGCATCCTCATGAGCTGGCACGAAAAAGGGCTGCACACGCTCGACGAGATCAGCAGCGGCGACCCGCGCGCAGCGGGCAAGCACCGCGCGGCTGCCGCCGCGCCCGCAGCCGACCGCGATGATCTCGATCGCGTGGAACAAATGCTCCGCAAGATGGAGCAGACCAACACCTAAGGAGGGACCGGCATGGCCCGCAATGGGATCTATCTGGCGCGCGCCCGCGAGCAGATCGCGCAGCAGCGCGCGGAAAACGAGCGCGAGCACCGCCGCCGCGTGGACGACGCCTATCGCCGCGTGCCCGGTCTGCGTGCACTCGACCAGACGCTGCAGCAGCAGATGATCACGCTCGTCGGTCTGACGATGCGCCACGGCAGCGACCCGACGGACGAGCTGCGTGCGCTCGAGCGCGCGAACCTCGACACGCAGGCGCAGCGCGCCGAGCTGCTGACAAGCTATCACCTGCCGGTGGACTACACCGACGACATCTATACCTGCCCCGACTGCCGCGACACGGGCTATATCCAGGGTCAGCCCTGCCGCTGTCTGCTGCGGCGCTACAATGCCGAGCTCACGCGCGACCTCAGCCGCCTGCTGCAAAGCGGCGACGAGTCGTTCGAGCACTTTGACCTCACGCTCTATGACGAGAGCGCGCGCCCGAAGATGGAGCGCGTGTTTCAGGTCTGCCGCACGTTCGCGCAGACGTTTCACCCCGGCACGATGAACCTGCTGCTGCAGGGCGGCACGGGGCTGGGCAAGACGTATCTGTCGGCGTGCATCGCGCGCGTGGTCGCGGGCGCGGGCTACGCCGTCGCCTACGAGACGGCCGCAAGCGCGCTTGATGCGTTCGAGTGCGCGAAGTTCCAGCGCAGCAGCGCAGACGGCGAGGCCGCCGCGCAGCGTGTGGAGCAGTATCTCGGCTGCGACCTGATGATCCTCGACGATCTCGGCACGGAAATGATCACGGCCTATTCCACGAGCGCCCTCTACACGCTCATCAACACGCGCCTGACGCGCAAAAAGGCCACCATCATCAGCACCAACTGCTCCAACGAGGAGCTGCAGAAAAAATACACGCCGCAGATCCTGTCGCGCATCGCGGGCGAATACCAGACGCTCCCGTTCGCGGGTCGGGACATCCGGCAGATCAAAAAGGAGCGCGAAGCATGAATCAGCACGAGATCACCGAGCGCCGCCCCCTGCTCGACGCGAGCGGAAACCTGACAGAACCCGGCTACGCCAAGACCCTGCTGCCCATCTATCGCCGCAGCGACATCAAGGCCGGCAAAATGCGCATCAAGGAGTGGGACTACTACTGCGTCAACAACGGGCACTTTGCCCTCGCCCTGACCATCGCGGACAACAGCTACATGGGGCTCGACTCCATCTCCCTGCTCAACCTCGACGAGGGGTGGCAGATCACGAAAAGCCCGATGCGCGCCTTCACCAACGGCAAGATCGGTCTGCCCGAGAGCAGCGAGACCGGCGATGTGCACAGCGCCGGGCGGAACTACAGCATCCTCTTCAAGAACGAGGGCGACCGCCGCGTGCTCATCGCGCAGATGAAAAACTTCGGCCCCGAGGGCTCGCTGTACGCGAAGGTGACGCTCTCGGACATCCCGCCCGAGTCCATGGTCATCGCCACGCCCTTTGACAAGGACAAGCACTTCTACTTCAACCAGAAGATCAACTGCATGCGCGCCGAGGGCACGGTGACCTACGGCTACCACAACCGCACCTACACCTTCGACCCGGCGGACAGCTTCGCCGTGCTCGACTGGGGCCGCGGCGTGTGGACGTACAAAAACACGTGGTACTGGGGCAGCGCCTCCGGTCTCGTGGACGGGGAGAAATTCGGCTTCAACATCGGCTACGGCTTCGGCAACACGAGCGCCGCGAGCGAGAACATGCTCTTTTACAAGGGCCGGGCGCACAAGCTCAGCCAGGTCACCTTCCACATCCCCGGCGACGGCGGCAGGGCCACGCCGGACTACATGCGGCCCTGGACCTTCACGAGCGACGACGGCCGCTTTGAGATGGACTACACCCCCGTGCTCGACCGCGCGAGCTGCTCAAACGTGGGACTCATCAAGTCCGACCAACACCAGGTGTTCGGCGTGTTCAACGGCCGCGCCGTGCTCGACGACGGCACGGTACTGAATGTCAAAGACCTCCCCGGCTTCGCCGAGAAGGTCATCAATAAATGGTGAAACGCAGCAAAAAACCGCTCTGCAAAATGCAGAGCGGTTTTTGAGTCTGTCGGAAAACCTCCGGGTTTTCCGACAAAAGGCCTGCAGTCTGCTGCGCGCATAATTTGTGCGCCGGCGGCGCACAAATTCCACACTTGCAGCCTGAGCAGTATTTTCTCCGCCGCACATGTCGCCGGAGAAAATGATCGGACTTTCTTTCGCCGCGCCATTGGCGAAACTCTGCGAGGCTTTGGGATGCACAGAAAAACCGCTCTGCATTTTGCAGAGCGGTTTTTGTTATGCAGACAATTACTTGCCCTCGATGGCGTCGGCGAGGCTGCTGAGCCAATCGCCCTGCACGTCCTCGATGCGGCCGGCATCGCACGCCGCCGCGATGGCGGGGTCGATGGGCAGCTTGGCCGTGTTGGGGATGCCGTGCTTGGCGGCAATGGCCTCGATGTGGCTCTCGCCGAAGATGGCATGCTGCTTGCCGCAGTCCGGGCAGGTGTAGTAGGCCATGTTCTCAACGATGCCGAGCACGGGCACGTGCATCATGTCGGCCATGTTGACGGCCTTGTCGACGATCATGCCGACAAGCTCCTGCGGAGACGTGACGACGACCACGCCCGCCACGGGCAGGGACTGGAACACCGTCAGCGGCACGTCGCCCGTTCCGGGAGGCATATCGACGAACATATAGTTCACGTTCTCCCACTGGACGTCGGTCCAGAACTGGGTCACGGCGCCCGCGATGACCGGGCCGCGCCAGACGACGGGGTCGGTCTCGTTCGGGAGCAGGAGGTTGATGGACATGATCTCGATGCCGGTGCGGGTGCGGTTGGCATACAGGAAATCCTCGCCGCCCATGGCGCTGCCGTGGACGCCGAACGCCTGCGGGATGGACGGGCCGGTGATATCGGCATCGAGCACGGCAGCCTGATGGCCGCGGCGCTGCATCTCACAGGCGAGCAGGCTCGTCACGAGGCTCTTGCCGACGCCGCCCTTGCCGGAGACGACCGCGATGACCTTGTCAACACGGGTGCCCGGACGCAGCGCCTGCTGCAGGGACTCGGCCGCGTGCTCGCAGTTTTCGCCGCAGGTCGAGCAGTCGTGGGTGCAATTTTCAGGGGTTTCGTTGTGATGGTCGCTCATAGTTGGGGTTTCCTCCGTTTCAACGATATGTTGCTCTTATTATACGCCAATGGCGCAGGAAGTCAACCGCCGGACGCGGTGAGAAAGTCATGGAGCCCGCACAGCACGACGCACGCCTCGGCGCGCGTGGCGTTGGCCAGCGGCGCAAAGCTCGTGCCGCGCCCGGTCAGCAGCTTCTTCTCATAGCAGAAGCAGACGCTCTTGAGCGCCCACGGGGCAATGTCGTCAAGGTCTGCGATGTTGTAGGCGGAGGCCTCGGTGCCCGGCGTCGTGTCGATGCCCTTCCATGCGAGGTAGCCCGCCATGATCACCGCCATCTCCTGACGGGTGATGTTGCGGTTCGGTTCAAACTTCCCGTCGCCCACGCCGGAGACGATCCCTTTCGATGCTGCCCAGGATACGCTGGGTGCATACCACGCGCTCGCCTCGACGTCCGAAAACCGGCTGTCGGGATAGTCCGCCTGGTTCACGCCGGCAAGCCTCGCCAGCATGGTCACGAACATACCGCGCGTGAGTGCGTCGTCCGGGGCGAAGAGCCCGTTGCCGACGCCGGCCACCCAGCCGGCGGCTGCGGCGGTGTCAACGTATTCCCGCGCCCAGTGCTTGCGGCAGTCGCGGAAGGCCGGCTCGGGGTCGGTCTCGCCCTCTGTTTTCTTCTCAAGACCGTAATACGCCGCGATGCCGCGCGCATCCGCCTGCGCCATTGCCTGCAGCTTTGCCTCGCTCGAGAGGAACTGCGCGCTGTCGCTGTCGCTGCTGATGAAACAGTGCTCAATGATCAGCGACGGGATGTGCGCAAGCTGACCGTAGCGGACGATGCCGTAATAATCGGCGAGCTTGCCGTTGGGATAGGTCGTGCCGTCGTGCGAGCTCTCCTTGACAAGGCCGCGGCTCGTGTCGAGACCGAGCTTGCCGAGCTGCGTGAGGATGTTCGTGCCGACACCGTCGACGATGTCCGCGCACTTGGCGTCATAGTTGCCGTTGCTCGCAAGGATCAGCGCGCCGTGCGCAGACTGCGTGGCGGCACCGTTCAGGTGCAGGCTCACGAGCAGGTCCGAGCCCTTCTGCTGTGCAAAGTCCACGCGTCTTTGCACCTTGCTCAGTGGCGCCGTATAATACGTGCCGTCACGATCGGAGCGCGTCATGTCCACATGGACATGGCGGTACGTCTCGAGCTCCTGCTTGAGATAGAGGCCGATCCTGAGCACACGGTCCGCCTCCTGATAGCCGTAGGTGCTGTTGATCGCACCGGGGTCATATCCGCCCGCGCCGTCGCCGCCGTGACCGGGGTCGATCGTGATGTACAGCCAGTCGGTATCCTTGCTCGCCGCAGCCTCATTCGCCGCCGACGCAGCCGGTGCCAGCAGCGCCGCCGACAGAGCCACGGTCAGAAAAAAAGACAAGATTCGCTTCATCATCTCTCGGACGCGCCGCGTGCGCGCCCGTCCTCCTTTTCGGAAAATGTCACACCGAAGATCCTTCAGGTCTCACAGGTCGAAGCGATTTTACCGCACTTATCCTGTTTTTGCAATGGTTCGCCCTTCCAGCGGTGCATTTTGACAGCACACAAAGATTGACAGTTTCGCTCCATTTGTGCTATGTTGTATGTTACGATCTTTATAACAGACAGAAAGGTTCACCGCATATGGATATGACCCTGGTAGTAATGGCGGCCGGCCTCGGCTCGCGCTATGGCGGCGTCAAGCAGATCGAGCGTCTCGGCCCCGACGGCGAGATCCTCATGGAGTACGCGATCTATGACGCACTGCGCGCCGGCTTTGACCGCATCGTGCTCATCATCAAGCCGTCGATGCTCGAGGACGTGCGCGCCCTCTTCGGCGACCGCATCGAGCAGCGCACCGGCATCCGGATCGACTACGCATTCCAGACGCCCGACCGCTTCACCGCGGCGCGCCCGGAGCTGGCGCAGCGCAAGAAGCCGCTCGGCACGGTGCATGCCGTGCTGTGCGCGCGCGATGTGATCCGGACGCCCTTTGCCGTCATCAACGCCGATGATTTTTACGGCCGCGGCGCGCTCGACGCCATCGCCGCCGCACTGCCGCAGCTCGGCAGCGCGCAGGACGCCGCCATGGTCGGCTACCGGCTGAAAAACACCGTCAGCCCCTTCGGCACGGTCACGCGCGGCGTGTGCGCGACGCAGGACGGCCTGCTGCGCAAGGTGCAGGAGACGTACAAGATCCGGCTCTGCCCCGACGGTCTGATCCGCGACATGTCCGGTGAGGGCGAGGGCATCGTGCTCGACCCCGAAGCGCTCGTGAGCATGAACCTGTGGGGCTATCATCCGCAGATGCTGGACGTGATGGCGCAGTATTTTGACGACTTTGTGCACACGCTCACGCCCGGCGATGAAAAGCGCGAGTGTCTGCTGCCCGTGATGATGGACGCGCTCACGGCGCAAAGCCGCGTGCGCACGCGCGTACTGCAGACGGACGAGCACTGGTTCGGCCTGACATATCAGGACGACAAGCCCGGCGTCGTTGCGGCGCTGCGCGCCCTGCACGCTGACGGAACGTATCCCCCCGCGCTGTGGAAATAACCGATCGAATGAAAGCGAAAACGCGGCATCCGCCGCGTTTTCGCTTTCTTTACACTTTTCTAATGGATTTTTAAGTGTCTGTCGGTATCATAGTGAAAACACCACCTGCAGGAGGAGCTCACAATGGAACAAAAGCTGCGCATCGCCGTATACGGCGACTCACTGATGAAGGGCACACTGCCGGACGAGCAGCTCCGGTATCACTTTCACACTGATCTGTTTGAGGCTCCGCTTGCCGGTGTAGACGCCGAGGTAACGAACAAATCCGTCTTCGGCGCGACCTCGCGCAAGGGCGTCGCGCTCGTGCAGCGCGACCTCGCGCGCGGCCACCGCTATGACTGGGCGCTCATCGAGTACGGCGGCAATGACTGCAACTATGACTGGGCAGACGTGGCTGCCCACCCCGAGCAGCACCATGACCCCGTGGTGCTGGCGGACGAATTTCGCGCGAACCTCACAACCATCGTGCAGATGCTGCGTGAGGCGGGCGTGCGCCCCATCTTCACGACCCTGCCGCCGATCGACGAGGTGAAATACCTCGCCTGCATCGACCACAACGGTGCGAGCGCCGCGGGCGTCATGCAGTGGCTGGGCGACGTGCGGCGCATCTACCGCACGCAGGAGCGCTATTCCGGTCTCGTGTGCACCATCGCCGCCGAGCTGGACGTGCCGTGCGTGGACCCGCGCGAGCGTTTTCTCGACGGGGTCGATCCGCGCGCGAGCAATGCCGAGGACGGCATCCACCTGTCCGAGGCGGGCTATGAGATGTTTTACACCACGCTCATTGAGCAGGTACGCGCCGTCGTTGTCTGACGTGCAGGAAAAAAGCAGCGGACACCGATTTTTTCGGTGTCCGCTGTTTCATTTTTCCGTCAGGCGCGGCAGGCCGCCTGTGTGCGCGCGAGCAGGCGCGCAGCCGCCTGTGCGTCCGCCTGACCGGGCAGCAGCCGCCAGACCCAGTTGCCGCCGGCCGTGCCGGGGGTGTTCATGCGGCTCTCCGCGCCGAGACCGAGCACGTCCTGCATCTGCGCGACAAACAGCTCCGCACGCGAACCCATACCGGCGCGCAGCAGCGCCTCGGGCAGACGCGCCACATCGTACACGCCGAGGCAGCGCATGGCATAGTCGGCGTCCGCACCGCCGAGCGCCGCCCACGCAGCGGCGGGCTCATTGTCGTGCGTGCCGACATAGCAGACGCTGTGCGCGCGCACACGATCCGGCCGGTGCTCGGACGTGCCGCCGGGGTCAAAGCCGAAGAGCAGCACGCGCATCCCCGGACAGCCGGAGCGCGCAACGAGCCGGCGCACGTCGTCGTCGATCACGCCGAGATCCTCCGCGATCAGCTCGAGCTCGGGCGCCGCCGCATGCAGTGCCTGCAGAAGCGCGGGCCCCGGGCCGGGCGCCCAGTGGCCGCCGCGCGCGGTCAGTTCGCCGCGTGGCACCACCCAATAGCTCGAAATGGCGCGAAAATGGTCAATGCGCACCACATCATACCGCTTTGCTGCGCCGCGAACGCGGTCTTTCCACCACCGGAAGCCGTCCGCCTTCATGACGTCCAACGCATAGAGCGGGTTGCCCCAGAGCTGACCGTCGGCACAGAAATAGTCCGGCGGGACACCGGCGACGGCGCTCGGTTGTCCGTCCGGGTCGAGGCAGAACTGCCCCGGCTTCGCCCAGACGTCCGCGCTGTCGGCGGCGACATACATGGGCAGGTCGCCGATGATGCGCAAACCGTGCGCGTGCGCATAGGCGCGCACCGCGTCCCACTGGCGGGTAAACTCTGTCTGCAAATAGGCGTGCAGCAGCACGCGCGCATCGAGCTGCGCGGCCGCCTCTGCGAGTGCGGCGGGGTCACGGTCGCGCAGGGGCTGCGGCCAGGCATACCACGGTGCGCCGCCCTGCGCCTCCTTGATGGCCATGTACAGGCAGTAATCCATGAGCCACGGCTCCGCCGCGAGCGCGGTGCGCAGCGCGGGCGTGACGGCAGCCTGTTCGCGCGCAAACGCCGCAGCCCAGAGCGCGGTCTTGCCCGCGTGCACGCGGCCGTAGTCCACGCGCATCGGATCGCCGCCCCAGTCGACGGAGCGCACCTCATCGGCCGCGAGCGCGCCGCGCGCCATGAACGGCTCCGGCGACAGCAGATCGGTGCTGCCGGCAAAGGTCGACGCCGACAGATACGGCGAGTGCGCGCTGTCCGGCGGATTGAGCGGCAGGATCTGCCAGTAGCGCTGCCCGGCGGCAGCGAGAAAATCGATAAATTCCCGGGCGGCTGTGCCCAGATCGCCGATGCCGCACGGCCCCGGCAGAGCCGACACCGGCAGCAGGATACCGCTTGAGCGGGTCATGCTCCGTCACTCCTTTTGATAGCTGCGAATGATCTCCCGGAACTTCGGGTTGCGCGGCAGCAGGCGCATGAGCGGCAGGCCCAGAATGCCGAGCACGGCGACTTCGCCGAGCGCGACCTGACCGCCGAAGAGCCAGAACGATGCATTCAGGTGCGGGAACGCGGCGTCCGTAAGCGACCACGTGAGCACCGCGCCGACAAACACAAAATTGAACACGACCGGCATGAGCGCCGCAAGGACGCACCGCAGCCACGACTGCGCGCCGCGCCCGCGGCCGAGCCACGCCGTGCACAGCGCCGCCAGCAGCGTCGCCAGCGAGCCGAAGACAACGTCAAAAATGCCCGCCGCGCTCAGCAGATTCGCGATCGCGCAGCCGGCGAACAGCCCCCATGCCGTGCAGGGGATGAAAAACGGCAAAATGCACAGCACCTCCGAGACCCGGCACTGGATCGCTCCGTAGCTGATCGGCGCCAAAAGCATCGTCAGGGCCGCATAGGCCGCTCCCGTGACCGCCGCAGCGGCCAGTTTTCTCGTGGTGATGTGCATAATTCAATTCCTCCCATTTTTTTCGTTGCACACATTGTGCGCGCAGGGGTATGGCACCTGCGCCTGTTGAAATTGTGACGGCGGTTATTCTACTCCTCCGTCCGGCTGTTGTCAACCGGTTTGCTGTACAGGCAGCCGCAATATTCCTGCCGGTAGAGCCCATATTGGCGAGACAGCTCAATGCTGCGCTTGTAGCCCTCGCGCTTTTTGAAGTCCGACGGCAGCCAGCGCACGCCGTATTGCTGCGCAAGCTCGGCGCCGATGGTGTTGAGGCGCTGCGCGTCCTTGTGCGGTGAGACGGTGAGCGTCGTGCCGAAATAATCGAACCCGTGCGCCCGTGCCTGCCGCGCCGTCTCCTCGAGACGCAGACGGAAGCACACCGTGCAGCGCGCACCGCCCTCCGGCTCACGCTCGAGACCGCGGACGGCGTCGATGTAGCGCTGCCCGTCATAGCCGCAGTCGAGCAGCTGCACCGGCTCCGGCGTTGGAAGCCGGCGGATGAGCTCCTGCTGCCAGTAGAGGCGGCGGTCGTATTCCGCGCGCGGCTGGATGTTCGGATTGTAGTACAGCACGGTCACGCGAAAATACCGCGTGAGGTACTCGAGCACGTAGCTGCTGCACGGGCCGCAGCAGCTCTGCAGCAGCAGGCGCGGCTTTTCCTCCGGCGGAAGGGCGGAGAGCAGCGCGTCGAGCTGTTTTTGATAGTTTTCTTTCATAAGCGTCACCCGCCGGTCAGTATAGCACACACGCGCACAGAATACCAGTGCGGGCCTTGACGCGGCGGAGCATTTCCGATATGATATATGTTAGGAAATTATACGAAGGAGGCGCGTCCAACATGGATCAGCGCATGAGCAAGGACAAATACTATCTCAACATTGCCGACGCGGTGCTCGACCGCTCGACCTGCCTGCGGCGCAAATACGGCGCGATCATCGTCAAGAACGACGAGATCCTCTCCACCGGCTACAACGGCGCGCCGCGCGGCCGCGTCAACTGCTCGCAGCTTGGCTACTGCAACCGCGAGCAGCTCAATATTCCGAGCGGTCAGCGCTATGAGCTCTGCCGCAGCGTCCACGCCGAGGCCAACGCCATCATCTCCGCCGCGCGGCGCGACATGATCGGCGGCACGCTCTACCTCGTCGGGCGCAGCGCCGCCGACGGCGAGCTTCTGCACGACACGACCTCGTGCGCCATGTGCCGGCGCATGATCATCAACTCCGGCATCACGCGCGTCGTCAACCGCATCGGCGACGACGGAATCGAGATCATCGACGTGCAAAACTGGATCGTCAACGACGAGTCCATCCAGCCGAAGGCCGAGGCGGAATAAGCGCGGTTTTTCTTTACAAGCGCGTGTTTTTTGATTATAATAAGTAAGTTAGACTGAAAAAAGGCAGGATTCAACCTATGGCATCCATTGCATTTGAGGAATACAAGAACAAACTCAACAACCTCCGTCCGGCGCTGGACGATCTGGGCGGCGCGCTGCATCTCGACGAGGCGCGCAACGAGGTCGAAAAGCTCGAGGAGGAGAGCGCGCAGGACGGTTTCTGGAACGACACCGAAAACAGCCAGCGCGTGCAAAAGCGCATCAAGACGCTCAAGCACAAGCTCGAGCGCTACGCCAAGCTCACCGGCGCATGGGAGGATATGCTGACCATGTGCGAGATGGCCGTCGAGGAGGACGACGACTCGATGCTGCCCGACCTCGAGAGCGAGTTCCAGTCCTTTGAGGAGACGCTCGAATCCATGCGGCTCGAAACGCTGCTGACCGGCGAGTATGACGCGAACAACGCCATCCTCACCTTCCACGCCGGCGCAGGCGGCACCGAGGCACAGGACTGGACGAGCATGCTCTACCGTATGTACAATATGTGGGCCGAGCGCCACGGCTACACTGTCAAGCTCATGGACTATCTCGACGGCGACGAGGCCGGCATCAAGAGCGCGACGATCATGATCGAGGGTGAGAACGCCTACGGCTTCCTCAAGAGCGAGAACGGCATCCACCGTCTCGTGCGCATCAGCCCGTTTGACGCCTCCGGCCGCCGGCACACGTCGTTCGCCGCCGTGGAGGTCATGCCCGAGATCACCGAGGACAGCGAGATCGAGCTGCGCGACGAGGACATCAAGATGGACGTGTACCGCTCGTCCGGCGCGGGCGGTCAGAAGGTCAACAAGACCTCGTCCGCCGTGCGTCTGACGCACATCCCGACCGGCATCGTCGTGTCCAGTCAGGTCGAGCGCAGCCACTTCCAGAACCTCGAAAACTGCAAGAATATGCTCCGTGCGCGTTTGGCCGAGATCAAGGAGCGTGAGCATCTGGAGAAGATCTCCGACATCAAGGGCGTCCAGCTCAAGATCGAGTGGGGCAGCCAGATCCGTTCGTACGTGTTCATGCCGTACACGCTGGCCAAGGACCACCGCACCGGCTTTGAAAACGGAAACATTCAGGCCGTCATGGACGGTGACATCGACGGCTTCATCAACGCCTATCTGAGCATGAACGCCGACAAGGAGAGCAAATAATTCCCGACGTGAAGCGCCGCAGCCTGTTTGGCTGCGGCGCTGTTTTTCATCTTACATCTTACCGCTGCGGGATGAGGCGGATGATCTGCTGATCGTCCACGCACTGATAGCCGGACGAGGCGGCGCGGCTTCCGAGCGCACGGTAGACATCCCACAGGCGCTCGCGGTCAAAGAGCAGCGCGCGCATCTCATCATAGACCTCCGGCGACTCGCAGCGGAATTCCAGCACGGCGCGCCCATCCTCCCATTGGCTGCGCACGGCGGCAGCCGCCGCAGCGACGGTCGCCTCCGCCGCCGTATAGCCGCTGCGGACATAGTAGTTGTCGGCATTCGCGCGGCTGTCCGGCCAGAGCCCGGTCGCGTCCGGCGTGTGGCGCACAGCCATGCGCACCGCCGTGAGCGCGAACCACGTGTGGCTGAGATAGTCCGGCAGTGCCTCCGCGCTCCCTTCGTCCTGCAGATCCCACGTGGGGTCAAAGTAGTAGACCGCGCCGTTGAGCTCGGCCGCGACCCACGCGTGACGCTCGCTTGCGCCGCTCGAGGACACGGACGTGCCCGTGACGGCGCGCGCCGGAATACCGCCGCGCTCGAGCAGATAGACGTAGGCGTCGGCAATGCCGCCGCAGACGGCCTGTCCCTCGCAGACGGCGGCATAGGCCGTCTGGTCATACGTCTCCCGCCCGGTGTAGGTAACGTGCGTGAGCAGCCAGTCGTAGAGATACAGCGCGCGCTCGTAGTCCTCCGCCGGGGCGGCGGCAAGCAGCCCGTCCGCCGTCTGCGCAAGCTGTGCGCGGCGCGCCGGGCCGTCATCCGGATAGACCCAGTCGAACGTGACGGTGATGTGCGCATTCACCCCGCCGTACACCGTGTAGCGGTACGAGCGCACCCAGAGCTCCGGATCGTCGAGCAGCTCGCCCAGACAGGCGGTGAGCGTGTCGGCGTCGCAGCCGTAGACGACCGCGTCCCTCTGCTCGCGCATCGCCGTGTGCAGCACGGCGGCGACGCGCGGGTTCGCGCTGCAGTTCGGCGCAGTGTCCGGCAGGACGGATGACTCGCGCTGGATCTGCACCATCTGCACCGGCGTGAGCCGCGCGCGGATACGCGGATAAAACACCGCGCCCGCCAGCACAAGCAGCAGCACCAGCAGCAGCGTCAGCCCGCAGCCCGCACCGCTCCGGCGGCGCGGCAGCGGCGTTTGCCGCAGCCATTGCTCGTCCAAGTGATCGTTATCGTACATCCGGGTCACCTCCTGTTTGTGATTGTGGAAATGTTGTCAGCTTTTTTGCTCCGCAACGGTGGAAATTGCAAAAAGTTTCTGCTATAATGCTGGCCATTCACGAAATGTATCAAAGGAGTTTTTCAACATGATCGAAGTTACCTTCCGGATCGAGAGTCTGGACTACACCGATAAGCTCGATTCCCAGCTCCCGCTCGTGCTCGAGGCGCTGAGCCAGAGCGGCAATATCAACCCCGTGCTCAAGCTCGCGTGCAACACGCCCGAGGCCTCGGCACGCATCGTCAAGGGCATTCTGCGCACCATGTCGCAGGATCAGAAGCAGCGTCTGGCCACGAAGATCGTCAACGCCAACCGCGAGAAGCTCATGCAGAAGCTCAATGACTTCGCCGCCGGCAAGGGCGTCGACGTGCACATCTGCGACTGCGCCGCCACGTTCCGTTAAAGCGAAAACCGAATCACGCCGCCCAATCACGGGCGGCGTTTTCATTTGCCGCAGCTTTATTTTACCATCCCGCGCGTGTACAAGTCTACCGCTTTTTGTCTGCGCATAGGCTGTGCTATCCGAAAAAGGGAGGCACGGCCATGATCCTCGCGCTCGCGGGCAATCCCAACTGCGGCAAGACGACGCTCTTCAACGCGCTCACCGGGGCGAATGCGCGCACGGGCAACTTCCCGGGCGTGACCGTCACGCGCAGCGAGGCCGTGTGCCGCGCGCGGCCGGACGTGACGCTCGTCGACCTGCCGGGCGTGTATGCGCTGCGCCCCTTCTCGGACGAGGAGCGCGTCACGCGCGCGTATCTGCTCGGCGGTGAGCCGGACGCGATCATCAGCATCGCGGACGCGACGTGCCCGGCACGCAGTCTGTATCTGACGCTGCAGCTGCTGGAGCTGGGCGTGCCGGTCGTGCTGGCGCTGAACGTGATGGATGCGCTGCGTGCCGGCGGCGGTGCGGTGGACACGGCGGGGCTGGCGCAGACGCTGGGCATCCCGGTCGTGCCGGTAAGCGCGGCGCTGGGTGAGGGGCTGGACACCCTGCTCGACGCTGCCGTGCGCGCAGCGCAGGGTACGCCGCCCGACCCGTGGCGCGCGCTGGCCCCGGGCGCGGTGCAAAGCTGCGTGCGCACACTCGCCCGGGTGCTTGCAGACGAGGCGCGCAGGGCGGGTCTGCCGCCGGTGCTTGCGGCGACGCAGTGGCTCGACGGCGCACACGGCGATCACGCGCCGGAGGCAGCACGGCAAGCCGTCGCGCGCATGGAGCGCGAGACCGGGCTCACACGCGGCGAGGCGCTGCCCACGGCACGCTTTGCGCAGGTGGACAGGCTGACGCGGTTTTTCACCCTGCCGCAGACGCTGCCCGGACACCGGCGCAGCGCGCGCATCGACCGCGTGCTCACGGGACGGTATACGGCCTACCCCGCGATGGCGGCGCTGCTCGGCGGTGTGTGTTGCCTGACGTTTCACGTCGTCGGGCCGTATCTGAGCCGCCTGCTCGCGCGCGTCATCGCATGGCTCGCAGACGCGGCGGACGGCGCGCTTTTGGCGCTGGACGCAAGGCCGCTGCTGCGCGCGCTGGTGCGCGAGGGCGTGTTTGCGGGCGTTGGGAGCGTGGCGGCGTTTCTGCCGGTGATCCTGGTGCTGTTTTTCTTTCTCTCCCTGCTGGAGGACACTGGCTATCTCGCGCGTGTGGCCTTCGTGACGGACTGCCCGCTGCGGCGCTTGGGGCTGAGCGGACAGAGCGCCGTGCCGCTGCTGCTGGGCTTCGGATGCAGCGTGCCGGCGGTGCTCGCCGCGCGCACGCTGCCCGCACGGCGCGACCGGGTACTGACGATCCTGCTCACGCCGTGGATGAGCTGCAGCGCGAAGGCGCCGGTGTACGCGGCCTTTGCCGCCGCGTTTTTCCCGCAGCGCAGCGCCTTGGTGTTTCTGGCGCTGTACGCGCTCGGCATCGGGACGGCGGTGGGTGCAGCCAAGCTGCTCGGCTGCATGGGACGGCAGGAAGCAGCGCCCTTTGTCATGGAGCTGCCGGACTACCGCTGGCCGGACGCACACAGCGTGCTGCGGCGAATGCGGCAGCGAACGCAGGAATTTCTCGCGCGGGCATTCACGGTCATCCTCGCGGCGAGCATTGGCGTGTGGGTGCTGCGCACATTCACCCCGGCGTGGCGCGTAGCCGCAAATGCCGACGAGAGCCTGCTGGCCGCGGCCGGGCGGGTGATCGCGCCGGTGTTTCAGCCGCTCGGCTTCGGCGACTGGCGCGCCGCGACCGCGCTCGTGACCGGGCTGCTGGCCAAGGAGACGGTGCTGTCCACGCTCGGCGTGCTGCTCGGGGGCGAGCTGACGGCGGCGCTGCCGCAGGTGTTCTCCCCTGAAGCCGCCGCAAGCTTTCTCGTGTTCACGGCGCTGTATGCGCCGTGCGTGGCGGCGCAGGCGGCCATGCGTCAGGAGCTCGGCAGCAGACCCGCTGCGTTTGCAGCGGCGGCGGGATATTGCGCGGCGGCATGGTGCACCGCGGCAATCGTTTACCGCATCGCGATATGGATATAAGAAAACAGCAGGCTTCCGGCACCGGAAGTCTGCTGTTTTTTCTGTTTTGATCTGCCTCAGCCGTGGACGAGCACGCCGAGGTCGGGGTTGTTCGTGCCGGGATATTCGACCGTGGCCTTTCCGGCGCGCAGAGCGGCCGCCGTGGTCTCGCGCAGGTCGAGTCCCTCAAGATACGCCCAGACGAGCGCCGCCATGACCGCGTCTCCCCCGCCGGTCGTGTTGACCATGCAGGTGGGCAGGCACGGCAGGTGCACCATTTCGTCACGCGTTGCGGCGAGGATGCCCTCGGCACCCATGCTCAGGAACACGCGCTGCACACCCTGTGCCAGCAGCGCCGCGACCACGCCCTCAGGTGAGGACTCACCCGTGAGGTTCTGTCCCTCGGTGAGGTTGGGCTTGAACGTGTGCAGTGCGCCGAGTGCGGGGCGCATCCGCTCCGCCTTCGTGACGGAGACGGGGTCTGCAAAAAGCGGCGCCGTGCAGTGCGCACCCAGCCACGCGATCGTGTCGCTCGTCAGGTTGCCGTCGATGGCGACGGCGGCCGCCCCGTTGAGCTCATCCAGGTGACGGCTCAGATAGTCCGGCGTGATGGCGGCGGAGATGTCCGTGTCGGACAGGCCGAGCTGCATCTCGCCGCGCTCGTCCGTGATGTACAGATACGTCGACGTGCGTCCGTCGGGCACGTCGAGCGCGCAGCCAAGGTCCATGCCGAGCTCCACGCAGTCGTTGCGCAGGAGCTGGGCGTGCGAGTCGCCGCCGAAGGCGGTGAGGAACTTCACCTCCGCGCCGAGCAGACGCAGGTCGTGCGCGATGTTGCGCCCGACGCCGCCGGGCGTGAGCGTGACCGTGCCGGGATTGGAGTCGCGGAAGATGAGCTTGCGCGACGGGCGGCCGCAGATGTCGAGATTAACTGCGCCGACAACACAGACATAAGGGTTCATACCTGCACCTCCCAGATGCGCTCGGCGTATTCGCGCACGGCGCGGTCGGCAGCGAAGATGCCGCTGCGGGCAATATTTACAAGCGAGAGCCGAGCGCGCGCGGCAGGGTCGGCGATCGCCGCATACAGCTTTTCGTGCGTGGCAGCATAGTCGTCAAAGTCCGCGAGCAGCAGGTACGGGTCGCCGCCGTAGAGCAGGCCGCCGACAAGATCTGCATAGCTCTCGCCGTCGGCATAGCCGCGGCTCATATGCTCGAGCACGCGCCCAAGCCACGGGCTGCGGCGGACATAGGTCTGCGGGTCGTAGCCCGCGGCGCGCAGCGCCTCGGCCTCGTCGGCGCGCAGACCGAAGAGAAACATGTTGTCCGCTCCGAGCTGCTCGAACATCTCGACGTTCGCGCCGTCGAGCGTGCCGATCGTGACGGCGCCGTTCATCATGAGCTTCATGTTGCCGGTGCCGCTGGCCTCCTTGCCGGCGGTCGAGATCTGCTCGGACACCTGCGCGGCGGGCATGAGCATCTCGGCGGCAGAGACGCGGTAGTTCGGCAGGAAGTACACCTGCAGCCTGCCGCGGCAGACGGGGTCGCTGTTCACATCGGCCGCGAGCGAGCACAGCAGCTGGATGATGCGCTTGGCCGTCGCATAGCCGGGTGCGGCCTTGGCCGCAAACAGGAACGTGCGCGGCTGGAACGGCTGGTCCGGATCGTCGTGCAGCATGAGCTGCAGCTGCGTGATGTGCATCGCGCACAGAAGCTGGCGCTTATACTCGTGCAGGCGCTTGACCTGCACGTCAAGGATCGCGTCGCTGTTGAGCGAGAAGCCGTCCGTGCGGAACACCCACGCGGCCAGCCGCTGCTTGTTGAGCGCCTTGATCTCCTCGAGCCGGGCGAGCACGGCGGGATCATCCGCCGCGCGCTCAAGGCCCGCGAGCTCCTCCGGGTGCAGGAGATAGCGATCACTGCCGAGCACATCGCACACGAGCGCGTGCAGGCCGGGATTGCACTGGGCAAGCCACCGGCGGTGGTCAATGCCGTTGGTGACATAGGTAAAGCGGCTCGGATCGAGCGCGCAGATATCGCGGAAGAGATCGCGGCGCAGGATCTCCCCGTGCAGGGCGGAGACCCCGTTAATGGTCTTGCACGCGGCGAGGCAGAGGTTTGCCATGTGCACGCTGCCGTCGGCGATGATGAGGTTGCGCCCGACGCGCGCATCATCGCCGAAGCGGGCGCGCAGGTCGTCGCACCAGCGGCGGTTGATCTCACAGATGATCTCCCACACGCGCGGCAGCTGGCTCTGAATGAGCCCCTGCGGCCACGTCTCGAGCGCCTCGGACATGACGGTGTGGTTGGTATAGTTGACGCAGGCGGTGACGATCGCCCACGCCTCGTCCCAGCCGAGGCCGTCCTCGTCGAGCAGCAGGCGCATGAGCTCGGGAATGATGAGCGTCGGGTGCGTGTCGTTGATCTGGATGACGTGGTGCTCGGCAAAGTTGCGCACCGTGCCGTAGCGCGCGCGGTGGGCGCGCAGGATGCTCTGCGCCGTCGCGGAGACGAAGAAATACTGCTGGCGGATGCGCAGGGTCTTGCCCTCGATATGGTCGTCCGCCGGGTAGAGCACCTTTGTGATGACCTCGGCCATCGTGCGCTGCTCCAGACTCTGGACATAGCTGCCGGCGGCAAAGAGGTACATGTCCAGATCGTTCGGGCTGTGCGCCTCCCAGAGGCGGAGCGTGTTGACGCGCCCGTCGCCATACGGCGCGATGAGCATATCGCGCGGCACGGCCAGCACGCTCTCATAGCCGCGCAGCTCGCCGTGGTAGTGGCCGTAGGCGTCCCAGTGCGGCTCGACGCGGCCGCCGAAGCGCACCTCGACCGTGTCCTCATGGCACGGCACGAGCCAGCTCGAGGCGGCGGTGCGCCAGTTGTCCGCGACCTCAGTCTGACGGCCGTCGACGATGCGCTGCCGGAAGATGCCCAGCTCGTAGCACAGCGAGTAGCCCGTGGCGGGGATGCCCTCCGTAGCAAGACTGTCCATGTAGCACGCGGCAAGGCGGCCGAGACCGCCGTTGCCGAGGCCGGCGTCCGGCTCGGTCTCAAAAATATCAGCAGCGCTGCGGCCGAGGTCCTCGAGCGCGCCGGTAAGCGCGTCGCCGATGCCGAGGTTGAAGGCGTCCTTCATCAGCGAGCGTCCCATGAGAAACTCCATCGACAGGTAGTGCACCTCGCGCTCGGGCGCGGTGCGGCTGTCGAACGTGTGCAGGCGCGAGAGGATCTCGCGGATGACGATGGCCGCGGCCTGAAAGACCTGCTCGTCGGTCGCGGTCTCGGCCGTGACGCCGAAGTGTGCGCAGAGCTTGTCGGCAATAGCGCTGCGCAGCTCGTCGCGGGAAATCTGATTGGTCATTGGCATATAACGATTCTTCCTTTACTTGGTTCGTGCGAAGGGTCAGAGCTCGCTGCCCTTGGGGATGACGATCGGCAGCGCCTCACAGCCGGTGAGCGTGACGGCGGGGCCGATGCAGACATTTTTGTCCGCGATGACGTTGCGCAGGATCGCATCGGCTGCGATGCAGGTGTCCTGCATGACGATGCAGCGGCTCAGCTGCGCGCCGCGCGCGACACGCACGCCGGGAAACAGGATGCAGTCCGTGACCGTGCCCTCGATGAAGCAGCCGTCGGCCACGAGACAGTTTTCCACGTGCGCGTGCTCGCCGTAATAGGTGCTGACATCCGCGCGCTCTTTCGTGCGCACCGGACGCGCCGCCGGGAAGAGCGACGCGCGCGCCGCCGGAGAGAGCATATCCATGCTGGCGGAGAAATAGTCCGCGACCGTGTCCACGCGCACGGCGTAGCCCGGGTGCAGGAACACGTCCATCGTGCCGCCGCGCGCAAGATAGGAAAACAGCGCGTCGCGGTGGAAGAAGGCGCGGTTTTCCTGCGCGCAGAGCTCGAGCATGGCGAGCAGCACGTCCTTATTGACGATGTAGACCTCCATGGAGGTGAGCCCCGCATCGGGCGCGGCGCTCGTGATGAGCTTCGTGACGCGGCCGTGCGCATCCGTAAGGAAGCGGTGGTGCTCACCCGTGACGTCCCCGTCCCGGCAGATGGCCGTGATGCCGCAGCCGCCCGCCTCATGCTGCGCGATGGCGGCGGCGAGGTCGAGATTGCACACGACGTCAGCCGGCATGAGCACGATCTCCTGCTCCGGAATGGCGCGCACATAGGACACGACCGCGTTGAGCGCCTCCGCCGTGCCGGCATAGTCGCCGCGCGTGTTCACACCGAACGGCGGCAGCAGATGCAGACCCCCGCTGCGGCGCGACAGATCCCACGCCTTGCCGCTGCCGAGATGGTCGAGCAGGGACTGATAGTCCCGCTGCATGATGACGCCGACGCTGTGCACACCCGCGTTCGAGAGCGACGAGAGCGCAAAGTCGATCAGCCGGTAGCGCCCGCAGAACGGCAGGGATGCATTCGTGCGCCAGCGCGTCAGATCGCCGAGCCGCGCCGAGCTGCGATACGCGTAAACGATACCATGAACTTCACTCATACGTGCACCTCCGCTCCGTCATAGATCATGGCGCCAGCCGGGACTGCTGCGCCGGCGGGCACTGCCGTGTCCGGTCCGACCGTGGCGACGCCCCAGCCGTCCGTCCCGTCGGGCTGTGCGCCGATGTGCGCGCCCGCGCCGACGACCGTTCCCTCGCCGATGATGGCATACTCCACCACGGCGCCCGGCTCAATGACAACGCCGGGGTGCAGGATGCTGTAGTGCACGCGCGCGCCCGCGCTGACGGTGACGGAGCTCGAGAGCACAGAGTTTTCCACATGGCCCTCGATCGTGCAGCCCTCGGTGATGATCGAGTGCACGACCTCCGCCTGCCGGCCGATGCTGTGCGGCGGGCGGATGGGGCTCCTGGCGCGGATGGGCCACTGCGGGTCATAGAGATTGATGAGCGTGGGCGAGAGCATGTCCATGTTCGCGTCCCAGAGGCTGACGATCGTGCCGACGTCGCGCCAGTAGCCCTCGAACCGGTACGGCAGGAGCTTTTCCCCGGCGGCGAGCATCTTGGGGATGATGTTTTTGCCGAAGTCCTTGTCGGAGTCCGGATCCGCCTCATCCTCGGTCAGATACTTGCGCAGCACCTTCCAGTCAAAGATGTAGATGCCCATGCTGGCGAGGTCGCTCTTCGGGTGGGCGGGCTTTTCCTCGAACTCGTTGATAAAGCCGTCGGGCCCGACGTTCATGATGCCGAAGCGCGAAGCCTCCTCCATCGACACCTGAATGACCGAGATCGTGCAGGCAGCGCCCGCCTGCTCGTGCGCACGCAGCATCTTGTCATAGTCCATTTTGTACACATGGTCGCCCGAGAGGATGAGCACGCAGTCGGGATCATACATCTCGATGAAGTCCATGTTCTGATAGATGGCGTTGGCCGTGCCGGAAAACCACGACCCGCGCTCCCCCGCGCTCTGATACGGGGGCAGGATGTACACGCCACCGTCGATGCTGTCCAGATCCCACGCCTGACCGCTGCCGATGTAGCGGTTGAGCAGCAGCGGCTGGTACTGCGTGAGCACGCCGACGGTGTCGATGCCGGAGTTGGCGCAGTTGGACAGCGGGAAGTCGATGATGCGGTACTTGCCGCCGAACGGGATGCTGGGCTTGGCGACCTTCGCCGTGAGCGCGTACAGCCGCGAGCCCTGCCCGCCGGCAAGCAGCATGGCAATGCAGTGTTTTTTCAAGGAATGCGCGCCTCCTTATTTCTCAACTCAGATTGCAGAAAAGCAAAGGGCTTCCCGCGCCGTGACCGGCCGCGCGCCGGCGGGCGGCAAATGCCCCACGGTCGGCTGCGGTGGTTCCGGTGGACGTGGGAAACCCCTGACAAGTGTTCAATTAAAGCGGCTCATGGCGCGATCCGCCCCGTCGCGGATGTAGACCGCGCAGGCCTCCGCCGCGCGGGCGGCCGCATCGTTCACGGCGATCTGATCGCCGCCGTGCAGCGTGCCGAGCACCCAGTCGGGCATATCATAGTCCGGGTGCGGGGGCGCACCGATGCCGATACGGATGCGCGGAAACGCGTCCGTGCCAAGGCTGGCGATGATGCTCTTGAGACCGTTGTGCCCGCCGGCCGAGCCCTTGGTGCGGATGCGCAGGCGGCCCGGCTGCAGGTGGATCTCGTCCGACACGACCAGAATATGCTCCGGCGGCACTTTATAAAACTTCGCCGCCGGTGCCACGGCCTCGCCGGAGTTGTTCATATACGTCTGCGGCTTCATGAGCAGCACCTTCTGCCCGCCGAGCTCCGCCTGCGCCGTGAGTGCATGGAAGCGCAGCCGGTCGATGCGCACGCCGCAGTCCTTTTCCACGGCGTCCGCCGCGAGAAAGCCCGCGTTGTGCCGCGTGTTGCGGTACTTCAGGCCGGGATTGCCGAGAAACACCACCAGCCACTGCACACCGCCGTGATCGGAAAAGAACATCACTCGAACAGCGAGGAGATGCTCATCTCCTCATAGATGCGGTTGATGGCCTCTGCGAACACCGGTGCGACCGGCAGGTAGTGGATCTTGTCGCAGGCCGGCTTGTCCTTCGGATACGGAATGGTGTCGAGCAGGAGCAGCTCGTCGATGACGCTGTCGTTGATGCGATCGATGGCCGGGCCGGAAAGCACGCCGTGGGACGCGCAGGCGAACACTTCCTTCGCGCCGCCGACCTCGACGATGGCCTTGGCCGCGCCGCACAGGCTGCCGGCCGTGTCGACCATGTCATCGAGCAGCAGGCAGGTCTTGCCCTCGACGTTGCCGATGATGTTCATGACCTCGGAGCAGTTGGCCTTCTCGCGGCGCTTGTCCACGATGGCCAGGCCCAGACCCATCTTCATGGCGAACGAGCGCGCACGCGCAACGCTGCCGACATCCGGCGAGACGACGACCAGATCCTCGCGGCCGTAGCCGAAGCGGCGCAGATAGTGGCTGGCGAACAGCGGCGCGCCGTAGAGGTTGTCGACCGGGATGTCAAAGAAGCCCTGGATCTGCGCTGCGTGCAGGTCCATGGTCAGCACACGGTCAGCACCGGCGATGGTCAGCAGGTTCGCCACGAGCTTGGCCGAGATCGGATCGCGCGCCTTGGCCTTGCGGTCCTGACGGGCATAGCCGAAATACGGGATGACGGCGGTGATACGGCCGGCGGAGGCGCGCTTCATCGCGTCGATCATGACCAGCAGCTCCATAAGGCTGTCGTTGACCGGCTTGCAGGTGCTCTGCACGATGAACACGTCCACGCCGCGGACGGGCTCGTTGATGGAGATGGAGCACTCGCCGTCGGCAAACGCCGTGACCGTGCTCTTGCCCAGGGAGATGCCAAGATTCTTGCAGATCATGTCCGCCAGTTCGGGGTTGGATGAGCCGGTGAACACCTTGATCTCTTTGCCGTGTGGAATCATGTCGTAACTACCTCTCTTTTTGAAAAATTCCGCGTCCTGCGCACAGGCGCAAATATCCATGTTTTCATACAAAATCATTATACCAACATTTTTGCCGCTTGCAAAGGGAAACCGGCAAATCGCGGCAAGAAATTTTTCCGCCCCGTGTGGTAATGTTTGTGCAATCTGCCGCCGACCGGCGCCGCGAATCGACACTTTCCATTTCCCGAAGGGTGTGTTATAATAACGGCAATGAAAAACAAGGGGCAGTCCGTGCCCCGGGAAGGGAAAGATATGAGTAACTTTAACGATCTGTACGACCATGTCGCAGCCGACCGCACGCGCGCCATCCAGCTGCTCGGCATTCAGGATATCCGGCGCAAGGCCATCGCCGAGCTGCTGGCGGCCAATGCCTACACCGAGCCCGCCAACATCGACGCCATGACCGACGAAGAGCGCGAGCAGCACAAGGCCGAGGCCGCCTATGCGCTCGGCCGCCCGCACATCCTCGAGGTCGCGCAGGTGCCCGCACCGGACAGCGACGAGACCTATGCCATGGCCGTCGGCGCCACGAGCGAGCACCCCAACTGCATCGCCCTGTGCATCCAGACAAAGCTTGAGGAGCTCTACATGTCCGGCATCGTTGAGCGCAGCGCCACGCACCACCCGCGCCTGTTCGTCGTGGCCGCGAACGACACGCCCGACGAGGACGTGCAGGGGCTGAGCGCGGCGCTGGATATGCTGCGCGTCACCTACCCGGATTTCCAGATCGTGCTCAATGAGCGCACGCCAGAGCAGGCCATGCGCGCGGCGCTGTCCGACGAGCTGCGCGATGCACTCGATGCGTGCAAGATCAACAACTCGCAGGAGAATTATCAGCGCCTGACCGCGACGCTGGCCGCAGCGCCGCTCTACTTCCCCGCCCAGCGTCCCGACGGCGCAGCCGCCGAGGCCGACGGGCAGCAGCACCTGCAGTTCGGCAAGGTGCGCACGAACGACGGACGCACGTTCTTCTGCGCGTTCACCGACCGTGCGCGGCTCGTCCGGTGGCGCAACATGGGCAGCGTCGAGCTCGGCGTGAAGGATTACACGTCCCTCGTGCTCTCCTCGAACGACACCGGCATCATCATCGATCCCGGCGTCGGCAGCGGTCTTGCGCTCACACGCGAAATGCTCCAGACGCTGCAGGCGCAGACGGCGTTCATCGACCAGATGCGCGCCGCAGCCACCGAGCTCGGTCTGGACTTTGACGCTGACGCCATTTCCGAGGCCGCCCGGAACATCAACGTCGACGAGCCCGAAAAAACCGAGCGCAAAGAGCGCCGCTGGTTCGGCAAGAAGAAAAAGTAATCCATCCATCCGGAGAGAGGGAGTCTGATATGAGAAAAACGAAGATCGTCTGCACCATCGGCCCCGCCTGTGACAGTGAGGAGATGCTGCGCGCCATGATGCTCGCCGGTATGAACGTCGCGCGCCTGAACTTTTCCCACGGCACGCACGCCGAGCATCAGGTGCGCATCGACCGCATCAAAAAGCTGCGCACCGAGCTCGGTCTGCCCATTGCCATCATGCTCGACACGAAAGGCCCCGAGTACCGCATCGGCACGTTTGAAAACGGTAAGATCGAGCTGCACAGCGGCGACACATTCACGTTCACGACCGAGGCCGTCGCCGGCAATGCCGAGCGCGTATCCGTGAGTTACGCCGGACTCGCGCAGGATCTCGAGCCGGGCGACACCGTGCTCGTCAACGACGGGCTCATCGCCCTGACCGTCACCGCCACGACCGACACGGACGTCATCTGCCGCGTGACCGCCGGCGGCGTGCTCACCGACCGCAAGAGCATGAGCTTCCCGAACAAGGTGCTCAAGCAGACGTTTCTGAGCGAGCAGGACAAGGACGACCTGCTCTTCGGCATCGAAAATGACGTGGACTTCGTGGCCGCGTCCTTTGTGTCGCGCAAGCAGGATCTGGCCGACCTCAACGCCTTCCTGCGCGCCAACGGCGGCGAGGACATCGCCGTGATCGCCAAGATCGAGAATCAGCCCGGCATCGACAACATCGAGGAGATCTTCACCGAGTGCACCGGCATCATGATCGCCCGCGGCGACATGGGCGTCGAGGTGCCGTACGAGGAGCTGCCGAGCATCCAGAAGGAGCTCATCGGCAAGTGCCGTCTGCTCGGCAAGCGCGTCATCACCGCGACCGAAATGCTCGAGAGCATGACGCACAACATCCGCCCCACCCGTGCCGAGATCGCGGACGTCGCCAACGCCGTCTATGACGGCACAAGCGCCATCATGCTCTCCGGCGAGACGGCGGCCGGCGAGCACCCCGTCGAGGCGCTGAGCGCCATGGCACGCATCGCCGAATACACCGAGGCGCACATCAACTATGCCAAGCGCTTCCCCAAGACGCAGTTTGAGATCCACGACACGCTCGACGCCATCAGCCACGCCACCTGCGGCATGGCCATCGACATCGGCGCGAAGGTCATCACCGTCTGCTCCATCACGGGGCGCACCGCGCGTCTGATCTCGCGCTTCCGCGGCCCGACGGACATCATCGGTCTGACCACGAACGAGCGCGCCTACCGCAAGCTCGCCCTCTCATGGGGCATCACGCCCGTCATGAGTGAGGTATACGAGAGCACCGACGTGCTGTTTTACCACGCGCTGCAGGTCAGCCGCGCCGTGATGCAGCTCGAAAAGGGCGACAAGGTCATCATCACCGGCGGCATCATCAACGGCCGCAGCGGCAACACGAACACCATCAAGGTCGAGTACGCATAAGGCCGTCGGCGCACAGGCCGAAAACGCAGCCCCGCGTGAAGCACTCCGGGACGCCGATGACACACGGCCTGCCTATGCATTCACAGAATACGCAGCCCCGCGCGAATCCATCGCGCGGGGCTTTTATTTGCGCATTTTGTTCACATAACTGCATTGACATAATTCGTATGCTGATTCTTGATTTTTCTGAAACACCAATCATTTTTATCATGTGTAGGTTGTCATAATATAGTTTTCATAATATCACCATCATGCGAAAACGTGAATCTCGCTGTTATTCACATAATTCAGTTTACATAAGTTCGTAGTTCTGAATAGCTTTTGCTTACGTTTTAAGTCTTTTTGTGCACAAACTGTTACCATAAAGCAGTTACCATAACACTTTTTTTCGCTGTTTTTATTTACATAATTTATATTCGCAATAAAGAAAACCGTGCAGAAGCAGGTGCTTCTGCACGGTTTTGGTTGTCATAACATCGGTTTTGCGGTCTCGCCTCATGCGACCACGTCCTCAAACTGGCTGTTATAGAGCGCCGCGTAAAACCCGCCGCGCGCAAGCAGCTCCGCGTGCGTGCCCTGCTCGACGATGCTGCCGCCGCGCATGACCAGAATGCAGTCGGCATTGCGGATTGTGCTCAGGCGGTGCGCAATGACAAAGCTCGTGCGCCCGCGCATGAGGTGATCCATCGCCTCCTGAATGAGCTGCTCGGTGCGGGTGTCGACCGAGCTCGTCGCCTCGTCGAGGATGAGGATGGGGGCGTTCGCCAGCACGGCGCGCGCAATGGTCAGCAGCTGCTTTTGCCCCTGCGAGACGTTCGTCGCGTCCTCGTTGAGCTCCATCTGATAGCCGCCGGGCAGCGTACGGATGAAGGCATCGGCGCGCGCGGCCTTGGCCGCCGCGATGACCTCAGCGTCGGTCGCGTCCGGGCGGCCGTAGCGGATGTTTTCCAGGATCGTGCCCTTAAACAGCCACGTGTCCTGCAGCACCATGCCGAAGGCGCGGCGCAGGTCGCCGCGCGCATAGTCGCGCACGTCGCGCCCATCGACGAGGATCGCGCCGGCATCCACATCGTAAAAGCGCATGAGCAACTTGACCATCGTGGTCTTGCCGGCACCGGTCGGCCCGACAATAGCAACCGTTTTGCCGGCGGGCACGTCGCAGCTCCAGTCGCGGATGACCGGCTGCTCGGGGTCATAGCCGAAGCGCACGTGGCGGAACGACACATCGCCGCGGATGTGCTCCGCCGGCGCGGACAGCGCGGGATCGGCGGGCTCCTCCGCCTCGGCAAGAAAGTCGAACACGCGCTCGGCCGCGGCCGCCATGGTCTGCAGCTGCGTGCTGATCTGCGCCAGCTGCGTGATCGGCTGCGTAAAGCTCGCCATATAGCTGATGAACGCCTGAATGTCGCCGATCGTGATCGTGCCGCGTGCGGCGAGCGACCCGCCGAGCACGACCACGCACACGTAGCCGAGCTTGCTGACAAACGTCGTCACCGGCATCATGAGCCCGGACAGAAACTGACTCTTCCACGCCGAGCGATAGAGCCGCGCGTTGATGGCGTCAAACTCCTTTTGCGTTGCCGCCTCACGGTTGAACGCACACACGACATTATGCCCGGCATAGGTCTCCTCGATCTTGCCGTTGATCGCGCCGAGGTTTTTCTGCTGCGCGACGAAATAGCGCTGGCTGCGCTTGACGATGCGGCTCGTGAGCACGCCCGTGACCGGCAGGACGATGAGCGCGATGAGCGTCATGAGCCAGCTGATGCGCAGCATCATGACCAGCACGCCGATGAGCAGCGTGACGTTCGTGACCAGCTGCGTGACCGACTGCGCCATACCGGAGGACATGGTGTCCACATCGTTCGTGATGCGCGAGAGCACATCGCCAACGGTGCCGCGCTCAAAGTAGCGCATGGGCATCCGGTGGATCTTCGCGCTGATCTCCCCGCGCAGACGGTAGGCGAGCTTCTGCGTGACGCCCGCGAGGATCCACGACTGGAAGAAGCTGCACGCGGCGCTGACAAGGTAGAGTGCGAGCACGGTCAAGAGGATCTTTCCGATCTTGCCGAAGTCGATGCCGCCGAGCCCCGAGAGCTTGCGCCCGAGACCGGTGGCCAGCTCCGTCGTCGCCGTCGAGAGGATCTTCGGCCCGACGATGCCGAAGGCCGTGCTTGCCAGCGCGAGCACGAGCACGAGCGCCAGCGCGAAGCGATACGCCCCGAGGCAGCGCAGGAGCTTTCGCAGCGTACCCTTGAAATTCTTCGGTTTTTCCGGGATGCGGCCCGGTCCGTGTCTGTGTCCCGCCATCGTCAGCCCTCCTGTCCGAGTTCCGCGGCGCTGAGCTGGCTGAGCGCGATCTCGCGGTAGGTTTCGCAGCCGCGCAGCAGATCGCTGTGTGTGCCGCAGCCGACGATGCGCCCGCCGTCGAGCACGAGGATCTGATCCGCGTGCAGGATCGTGCTCAGGCGCTGCGCCACGATGAGCACCGTCGCGTCGTGCGTCTGCCTGGCCAGGGCCTGCCGCAGCGCGGCGTCGGTCTGATAGTCGAGCGCGGAAAAGCTGTCGTCAAACAGATACACCTGCGGATGCTTGGCGATGGCGCGCGCGATCGACAGGCGCTGCCGCTGCCCGCCGGAGACGTTCGACCCGCCCTGTGCCACCGGCGTGAGGAAATGCTGCGGCCGCGACCAGATGAAGTCCTCGGCCTGTGCGGTGGCGGCGGCGCGGATGGCGTCCGCCTCCGAGACATCGCCGGCGAACTCGAGGTTCGAGAGGATGTCGCCCGTGAAGAGCACGCCCTTTTGCGGCACGTAGCCGAGCATGGCGCGCAGCTCCGCCGGCTGCATGCGGCGCACGTCCACACCGCCGATGCTGACCGTACCGCCGGTCGCATCGTAAAAGCGCGGGATGAGGTTCAAAAGCGTCGACTTGCCGCAGCCGGTCGAGCCGACAATGGCCGTGACCTCGCCGGGCCGCGCCATGAAGCTCACGTCGTGCAGCACATCGTCCTCCGCGCCGGGATAGCGAAACGACACATGGTCGAATGTGATGGTGGCGTCCGTGGGCGCGGGCTCGGCGCTGCGCGGGGCGCGCACGCTCGCTCGTGTGTGCAGGATCTCATCCACGCGCGCCGCCGAGACCTCTGCACGCGGCAGCATCACCGCGACGATCGTGATCATCATAAAGGCCATGATGATCATCGACGCATAGCTCGAAAAGGCGATCATGTCGCCGATCTGCATATGTCCGGCGTTGATGCTCTTGGCGCCGAACCACTCGATCATGACCGTGACGCCGTACATGATGAGCGTCATAACAGGCCCCATGAACGCCATGGTGCGGTTGACGAACAGCTGCGTGTTCATGAGCGCGGCACTCGCGGTGTCGAAGCGCACCTGCTCATGCCGCTCGCGGTGGAAGGCGCGGATGACCGGCAGACCGGTCAGGATCTCGCGGCTGACGAGGTTGACATCGTCCACGCGCTGCTGCATGGCGCGAAACTGCGGCATGGCGATCTTCATCAGCACGCCCACGAGCAGCAGCATTGCCGCGACAGCCAGTGCGATGACCCAGCCGAGGCCGGTCTTTGTGCGCGCGACCATGACGACGCCGCCAAGCCCGATGATCGGCGCATAGAGCACAATGCGCACGAGCATCACGCACACCGCCTGGATCTGCGTGACATCGTTGGTGCTGCGCGTGATGAGCGAGGCTGTGGAGAACTTATCCATCTCAGCCGATGAGAACGAGAGCACCTTCCGGAACACCTGCGCGCGCAGGTCGCGCCCGATGGCAGCCGACATCTTCGCGCCGACATAGCTGCAGAGCACTGCCGCCGCGATCATACCGAGCGTGAGCAGGAGCATCCGCCCGCCGGTGCGCAGCAGATAGCTCGTGCGCATATGGTTGACGTTCAGTCCCGCGACGGCGTACTCCGTCTTGAGAAACTGCATGGCCGCGCTGCGCAGAACGCTGTCGGTGAGCACGCCCATGCCGCTCAGTGCCTCCTCGCCGCGCGCAAGGATCTCCTCGCGCGTGATGAGTCCGCCCTGCATCTGCCGGCGCAGCGCGAGCACGGTGTTCGCCCCCTGCTCCGACAGGCGCGCATACATGACCAGCGGCCGGATGAAAACAGACTCCAGCTCCGGCTGCTGCGCCGTATCATTCAGCGTCCAGACGCCGTTATCATATGTGTAGGCGGCGCTGACCGTCTGCGCGTCCTCGTCGGACAAAAACAGGCGCACGCCATCCATGGTCTTGTCCGTGAGCGCGAGCGGCGTGGCCGATTCGATGCCGCCGCCCTGAATGCCGGTGTCCACGATGCGGCTCGTGTACGCCGGCAGCGACAGCTCGCAAAACGACTGTGCCACGAGCAGCAGCACGATCAGCACCACGGACGGGATGTGCCCGCGCAGGTATTTCATCACCCGCATGGCGCGTCCCCCTTCCGCTCCTCATAGATCTGCTGGGCGATCTCGCCCGCGCGGTCGCTCAGGCGCAGCAGCTCACGGGTGTCGTCCTCCCCCATGCGGCGATACACCTCCGCAAGGCACGCGACCGCGGCGTCATACGACGTCTGCACCTCCTCGCGCCCCTGTGCGGTCAGACGCACGACAACACGGCGGCGGTCCGCCTCGTCGCGTGCGCGGGTGATCGCGCCCTTGCGCTCAAGATTATTGAGCATGGCCGCGATGCGCGCCGTGCTCAGCTCGAGCAGCATACTCAGCTCCCCCGCCGTGCGGCCGTCCGCCCCGGCGTGCAGGCAGCCGAGCAGACGCATCTCGCCCTGTGAAAACACCTGACTGAGATCCTCGCGGCGTGCGTTGTTAAGGATCATGGCGCGCACCTGTTCGCGCGCGATCTGTTCAAAGAAATCCATAGAATATCGCTCCGTTTCTCCGGCAGCAGCGGATGGGCTGCATTTTGACTAACACCGTTCCCTATTACCATTCGATCATACAGGCTCCCTGCCCCGCTGTCAAGCACAGCACAGATATTTTGCAGAAAATGTGAAAAAACCGTCCCTCTGACGAGGGGCGGTTTATATACATATTTCGTTCAGTCCGTGGGCTCGAAGGCGCGGTCGAACAGATCCGTGACTTCTTTCGACGGGGCCTTGCTGCACAGCGACACGATGACCGCTGCGATCAGACCGCACAGGAAGCCGGGAATGATCTCATACAGGCCGGTGCTCGAGGACAGGAACGCATACCACACGGCATCGACCACGAAGCCAACGCACACACCCGCGATCGCGCCGGAGTAGGTCAGGCGGCGCCAGTAGAGCGAGAGCAGGATGACCGGGCCGAACGCAGAGCCAAAGCCCGCCCATGCACACTCGACGAGCGCCATGATGCCGCCGCAGTTCGGGCTGGCAGCGATGAAGAACGCAACGACGGAGATGAGCATGACGATGACACGGCCCGCCCACTGCATCTCATGGTCGGTGGCGTCCTTGCGGATGACCGGCTTATAGATATCAGAGGCGAAGGCGCTGCTGCTCGCAAGCAGCTGGGAGTCGGCCGTGCTCATGGCCGCGGCCAGAATGGCCGAGAGGAGCACGCCGGAGATAAACGCCGGGAACAGGCGGCGCACCATGTGCACAAAGACGAGGTTCTCGTTGTCGATCTCGCCGAGGAACTGGCGGCCGATCAGGCCGACGACGGCGGACATGGCCAGAATGAGCACGATCCAGCTGCAGCCGATAATCTGGCTCTTGCGCATCTCATGCTCGGACTTGATGGACAGATAGCGCACAAGGATGTGCGGCATGCCGAAGTAGCCCAGACCCCAGCCGAGGCCGGAGAGGATATCCGATACGCTCTTCCAGTTGAAGCCGCCGCCGGAGAGGGGGTTGAAGTAGTTTTCCGGCACGGCCATGACCGGCGCGACAAAGTCTGCGCCCTTCATGACGAACAGCGCGAGGATCGGCGTGAGCATGAGCGCGGCAAGCATGAGCATGCCCTGGAAGAAGTCCGTCCAGCACACGGCGTTGAAGCCGCCGAGAAACACGTACACGAGGATGATGGCCGTGGCGATGATCATGGCCGTCTTGGCGCTCATGCCCGTGACGGTGTTGAACAGCGTGCCGCAGGCCGAGATGCTCGAGGCGCTGTAAATGCAGTAGACCACGACGAACACGATCGCCGAGATGATCTGCAGGCCCTTGTTCTTTGACTGGAAGCGATTGGTGAGAAACTGCGGGATCGTGATCGAATCGTTCGCGCGGATGGAATACCGGCGCAGGCGCGGCGCGACAAACACCCACGCGCAGATCGTGCCGATGACCAGACCGACGGCGATCCACACCTTACCGATGCCGTACAGATAGATCGAGCCGGGCAGGCCCATGAGCACCCAAGCACTCATATCCGACGCACCGGCAGACAGCGCCGCGACCCAGCCGCCCATGCTGCGGCCGCCGAGGAAATACTCTTTTTCGCCCTCCTGATTGCGGTCACGGAAGAAGAAATACACACCGACGCCGATGACCAGCGCAAAGTAAAGCAGAATGGCGATCCATTCACCGCTCGAAGCAGTGCCCATACGAATTTACCCCTTTCATTAGGAAACCTTATATAGTCCCCGGAAAAACAATATGAATGTATGATACGCCAGTTTCTCTGCTGTGTCAACAATTTCTTCATATTTTCAGAAGAAACCGGCATTTTCCCAGCAAAGGCAGAGGCCGATCCCACACTTGACTTTTCGGAACCCGCGTCTATAATATAAGATAATCTTATTTTATCAGGAGAATTTCGGACAAGGAGGTGCCGTGTGTGACACTGCGGCAATATGAGGCATTTCTGAAAACGGTCGCATGCGCGAGCGTGTCGGCGGCAGCGCGGGAGCTGGGCGTGTCCCAGTCGGCACTGACGCAGCTGCTGGCGGGGCTCGAGCGCGACTGCGGCTTTCCGCTGCTGGTGCGCAACCGCGGCGGCGTGCATCTGACGCCTGCGGGCAAGGCGCTGCTGCCGGCCGTGGAGCAGGTCTGCGCAGCGGACGCGCACCTGCAGCACCGCATTCAGGAGGTGCGTGAGCGCACCGGCGGCACGATCCGCATCGCAACGTTCAAGAGCGTCGCGGTCAACTGGCTGCCGCCGATGATCAAGGAATTTCAGGCGCAGCACCCGGAGGCGCGCTTTCGCCTGTTCGACGGGGCGTACGCCGAGGTCGACGCCTATGTGCGCAGCGGCACGGTGGACATGGGCTTCGTGTCGCTGCCGAGCGAGCTGCCGGGCGAGATCGTGCCCGTGTGCAGCGACCGCCTGCTGGCCGTGCTGCCGGCGGGACATCCGCTCGCGGCGCAGGATGCCGTGCCGATCGCGGCCTTCGGCACAGAGCCGGTCGTAAGCCTTGTCGACAGCACGAACCGTGACGCGCTGCGCGTACTCGACGCCGCGCACGTGCACCCCGACATCCGCTTCCAGACGGCGGACGACTACGCCATGATTTCCATGGTCGAGAGCGGGCTGGGCATCTGCATCGCGCACGAACTCGTGCTGCGCTCGGACAACCACAACGTCGTCGTGCGCCCGCTCGATCCGCCGGCGCAGCGCACGATCGCTATGGCCATTCCTCCGGAGTCGGAGGACAAGCCGCTCGTGCGCACCTTCGCCGCCTTCGTGCGCACCTGGGCGCAGAAGCACCCGTGAAAAAGCGCAACGAAAATCAGGCAGCAGCGGCGCATTTGCGGTAAGATCGATGCATCCAATCCTCAGGAGGCAAACGGTATGGCACAGTGGCACCGGAACATTCAGGACATCATCACGATCATCGACACCTGCATCCACGCGCAGCAGGATGAGGCGCTGACCCTGCGCGCGCTGGCACAAAAGCTCGGCTACTCCGAATACTACACGTCGCGCAAGTTCCGGGAGCTTGCCGGCATGACGCTTCGGGACTACCTGCGGCTGCTGCGGCTGGCGTTTGCCCTGCGCGACGTGCGCGACACCGACATGGGTATTCTCGATATTGCCGTGCAGTACGGTTTTTCCTCCAACGAGGCCTTCACGCACGCGTTCAAAAAAGCCTACGGCGTGAGCCCCAGCGCCTACCGGACCGCACCCGGCCCCGTCGTGCTCCGGACCATCCTGCGGCCGTTCGACTGTTATCTGATGGAAGGCGCAGGCAGCCTGAGCGAGACGCAAAACGAAGGCGCGGTCAAAACCTATTTCGTGCACATCCCGGCGCACAAATTTCTGCACATCCGCAACTATGAGAGCATCGGCTACTGGGACTTCTGGCAGCGGCAGGCGCAGATCCCCGGGCAGGACTGCGAGACCATCTGCGGCCTGCTCGCGAGCATCCCCGGCAAGCTCGACGATGCGGGCGGAAAAAACAACGATGTGGGCAGCGGCCAGCTCATGGCCTGGATCAACGAGCCGACGGGGCGCATCTGCAGCTGGGGCATCCCGCTGGCGGAGGCCTACGGTGTGCGCCTGCCGGCAGACTACGCCGGGCCGGTCCCGGCGCAGATGCAGCTCATGGACGTGCCCGCCGGGGAATACCTCGTGTTTGAGCACGGGCCGTTTGATTTCGAGACGCAAAGCGCCGCCGTGGAAGCGAAGATTGAGCAGGCCATGCGCGACTTTGACTATGCCGCCAGCGGCTACCGGCTCGACCTGACGCCGGGCAGAGTGTTTTATTTCTACCACGACTGCGCGCGGTTTTTCAAATACGTGCACCCGGTGTGCCGGGCCTGAAACAACAAAAAACCGGGACGCTCCGATGGGAGCGTCCCGGTTTTGGCTTTCGGTGCTTATGCGTTCCAGGCCTTCGTCTGCTCGCGCAGCCAGTTGGCCCACGGCTCGATGCCCTCGCCCTTGAGCGCGGAGATCGGGAACACCTGAATGTTCGGGTTGAGCTTCTTGACGCGCTCGATGCACTTTTCGAGGCTGAAGTTGAAGTACGGCGCAACATCGATCTTGTTGACGAGCAGCACGTCGCAGATCGAGAACATGAGCGGGTACTTCAGGGGCTTGTCGTCGCCCTCCGGCACGGAGAGGATCATTGCGTTTTTCACGGCGCCGGTGTCAAACTCCGCCGGGCAGACGAGGTTGCCGACGTTTTCGAGGATGGCAAGGTCGATGTTTTCCGTGCCGAGCCCCTCGAGGCCCTGACGCGTCATGCCCGCGTCGAGGTGGCACATACCGCCGGTGTGCAGCTGGATGACCTTTGCGCCGCTGGTGGAGATGGTCGCCGCATCGACGTCCGAGTCGATGTCGGCCTCCATGACGCCGATGCGCAGATCGTCCTTCAGGGCGTTGATGGTCGCCATGAGGGTCGTGGTCTTGCCGCTGCCAGGCGAGGACATGAGGTTGAGCAGGAAGGTGTGATTCTGCTTGAGCTCTTCGCGCAGCAGGTCGGCCTCCCGGTCGTTGTTTTCAAAAACGCTCTTTTTGATCTCGAGCACGCGGAATGAATCCATGTATATTACCTCCAGAAATTCCTACGGGTTTTCTATGCCAAAATTATAGCAGTCCCGCTCCGGTTTTGCAACCTTTTTGCCACAGAGTCGAAAAACTGTGCTGCCGCTCAGGGCATAGACGCCACGATTTGCCAGTGCCCCGGCGACATATTCGGCCGATTTTCAGCCGCGCCCGCGCGGGGATTGCCAAGCATCGCCCGTTCGGGTATAATAATATGATATGCATGTAATTGCCCACCCAAGGAGGCGACCGTATGCCCCGCAAACACAACACTGAGCTGCCGGGCGCGCAGGCGCTGCGCCAGATGGCCGCACAGAGCGACAGCCGCGCGCTGTTTTCCGACCGGCAGCCCGACCCCGCCTATGCAGACCTCTTTCTCAACCGCGAGCTGAGCTGGCTGCAATTCAACCGCCGCGTGCTGGCGGAGGCGGCCGACGAGACGCTGCCGGTCTATGAGCGGCTGAAGTTTCTGTCGATCTACTGCTCGAATCTCGATGAATTTTATATGGTGCGCGTCGGCGGTCTGCTCGACCGGGCGCTGCTGCAGCCGTGGCACACGGAGACCGTCACCGGCCTCACGCCGCGCGAGCAGCTGCGCGCGATCTACGCGGAGACGGCGCGGCAGCAAAAGGACTTTGAGTCGCTCTGGCGCAAGGTGACGGCGGCGCTGGCAAAGCAGCGCGTCGAGATCCTCGACTTTGACCGGCTCGACGAGGCGGACGAGGTGCTGCTGCGGCGGCGCTTTGACGCTCTGCGCCCGCTGCTGAGCCCGCAGGTGCTCGACGCGGAGCACCCGCTGCCGTTTTTGCGCAACCGCGAGCAGTACGTGCTCGTGCGTTTTGCGGGCAAGCGCGGCGGCGCGGGACTGATCCCGACGACGCAGCTGCCGAAATTCTTCCGTCTGACGATCGACGGGGTGCAGAAGCTCGCGCTCACAGCGCCGCTGGTGGCGCACTTCGCGCCGCTGCTCTTCGGTGAACGGCGCGTGCGTGAGACGGCTATTTTGCGCGTGACGCGCAGCGCCGACATCTCCGTGCGCGACATCATGGACGGGTGCGATGCGGACCTCCGCGCCGCGATGGAGCGCCTGCTGCGGCGGCGGAGGCGGCTCGAGCCGGTGCGTGCACAGCTGCAGGGCAAGGTCACGGACGAGATGCGCGAGACGGCACGCACGCTGCTCGGACTGCCGAAGCGGCAGCTGTTTTGCACGAGCGCACCGGCGGATCTGTCGTTCGTGCTCACGATGCCGGGGGAATTTGACCTCACGGGGCTGACGCGTCCCGAGCTTCCGCCGGCCAAAAACGTAGCGCTGCAAAAGGGCGACTACTTCGCCTATCTTGCGCGGCACGACCTGCTGCTCGCGCTGCCGTATCAGAGCGTAAACCCGTTTGTGGATCTGCTGTACGAGGCGGCGGACGACCCGGACGTCGTGTCGATCAAGATCACGCTCTACCGGCTCGCCGGCAGCAGCCGCATCGCAGCGGCGCTGGCCTATGCCGCCGAGCACGGCAAGCAGGTGCAGTGCCTGCTTGAGCTGCGCGCCCGCTTTGACGAGCAGAGCAACATCGACTACTCGCGTATGCTCGAGGATGCCGGGTGCGACATTCTCTACGGCCTGACGCAGTACAAGGTGCACACGAAGCTGTGCCTCATCACGCGGCGCTGCCCCGGCGGCATCTGCTACTACACACAGGTCGGCACCGGCAACTACAACGAAAAGACCGCCGAGCAATACACCGACCTCATGCTCCTGACGAGCGATCCGGCCATCGGGCGCGACGCGGCCAAGACGTTTGACCGGCTCGCGCGCGGCGAGACCGTCGGCGAGACGGAATCGCTCTGGCTCGCGCCGGAGGGCTACAAGCCGCAGCTCATGGCGCACATCGAGGCGCAGATCCGCCTCGGCCCCAAGGGCTACATCGGCATCAAGGTCAACGCCATGAACGACGCGGACATCATGGCGCAGCTCGTGCGCGCGAGCGAGGCGGGCGCGGAGGTGGAGCTGTTCGTGCGCGGCATCTGCTGCCTGCGGCCGGGCGTGCCCGGGCGCACAGAGCACATCTCGGTGCGCAGCATCATCGGACGGTATCTCGAGCACGAGCGCATTTTCGTCTTCGGCCGCGGGGAGGCGCAGGAAGTGTTCCTCGGCTCGGGCGACCTGCTCGAGCGCAACACCATGCGCCGGATCGAGGCGTTTGCCGCCGTGACCGATCCCAAGGCGCGCGCAGAGGTGCTCGAGGTGCTCAGCGCCATGCGGCGCGACAACCGGCAGGCGTGGATCATGCAGCCGGACGGCTCGTATCTGCGCCCCAAGCCGACAGGCGAGCCATTCGTGAGCCAGACGTATCTGCACACATATTTCGCCGGGCGCACCGTGCAAAAGCCCGCAGCCTCCGCCCCGTCTCAGCCGCAAAAAAAGCTGCCGTGGTGGCGGCGGCTGTGGAACTGGCTCAAAAATAACTGACGAAACAGACTTGACAAGCGCGCAAAAGCGCGTATAATGTATTTCACAATTCAACAGCCTTATCAAGAGTGGCGGAGGGACCGGCCCTGTGAAGCCCGACAACCTGCAGATTTCTGCAAGGTGCCAAATCCGGCGGTGCAAATCGAAAGATGAGGATCTTCGCCTTTTCCAAGCGCTCCGTCGGCTGTCGGGGCGCTTGTTTCTTTTGCCCGGCGTATCAGAAAGTGAGGAAATTTGCTATGGCTCATCATCTTTTTACATCCGAATCCGTGACCGAGGGACATCCCGACAAGATCTGCGATCAGGTCTCCGACGCGATCCTCGACGCGATCCTGGCGCAGGATCCGAACGGCCGCGTCGCCTGCGAGTGCACGGTCACGACCGGTGTCGTGAACGTCATGGGCGAGATCACGACCGAGTGCTACGTTGACATTCCGAAGGTCGTGCGCCAGACCGTGCGCGAGATCGGCTATGACCGCGCCAAGTACGGCTTTGACTGCGAGACCTGCGCCGTCATCACGAACATCGACGAGCAGAGCGCCGACATCGCCCTCGGCGTCGACCACTCGCTCGAGAGCAAGCAGACCGGCGAGGACGCGCTCGACAACGGTGCGGGCGATCAGGGCATGATGTTCGGCTACGCCTGCGACGAGACGCCGGAGCTCATGCCGCTGCCGATCTCGCTCGCGCACAAGCTGGCCAAGCGCCTGACCGCCGTGCGCAAGCAGGAGCTGGTGGACTATCTGCGTCCCGACGGCAAGACGCAGGTCACCATCGAATATGACGAGCAGAATCACCCCGTGCGCGTGCACACCGTCGTGCTCAGCACGCAGCACGCGCCGGAGGTCGACATGGCCAAGCTGCGCGCGGACATGATCGAGCTCGTCATCCGTCCGACCATTCCTGCCGAGCTGCTCGATAGCGACACCCGCTATCTCATCAACCCCACCGGCCGCTTCGTCGTCGGCGGCCCGCAGGCGGACTCCGGCCTGACCGGCCGCAAGATCATCGTCGACACCTACGGCGGCAGCGCCCCGCACGGCGGCGGCGCGTTCTCCGGCAAGGACCCGACGAAGGTCGACCGCAGCGCCGCCTACGCCGCACGCTACGTGGCCAAGAACATCGTTGCCGCCGGACTCGCCAAGCGCTGCCTCGTGCAGCTGGCCTACGCCATCGGCGTGGCCGAGCCCGTGAGCGTGTTCGTCGACACGCAGGGCACGGGCACCGTGCCGGATGCGCAGATCGCCGCGGCCGTGCAGCAGGTGTTTGATCTGCGCCCGACGGCCATCATCCGCGACCTCGAGCTGTCCCGTCCGATCTATCGCCAGCTCGCCGCCTACGGCCACATGGGCCGCGAGGAGCTCGGCGTCCGCTGGGAGGACACCGACCGCGTCGACGCCCTGCGCGCAGCCGTCGCCACGGCATAAGCGAATCACCGAAAAAAATCTCCGCAGCCGAAGCTGCGGAGATTTTTCGTTTGTCCCCGGGACAAACGGAAAACAAAATCTCATTCGAGGCGGGCCTCGCCCCCTCGAGCTTCCCTGCTGCTCCGTCTCGCTACATATGTGCATACGTTTGCATACGTTTTGGGCAGTCACAAAAAATCTCCGCAGCAGAAGCTGCGGAGATTTTCCCATATTGATTCGAGAACCGGCACAGCGATCGCGTTGGCGAACGGCTCAATAGTAGGAATGCCCCCACGTGGCGTTTTCATAGCTCGTGAGAAAATCCGCATTTGCGTGCTCGATTGGCGAGAGCATGTTGTTGTCGAACGACGCGCCCGGCACCGTACCGTGATACCAGCTCTGCGCCTCAAAATACGCCGCGATCTGCTTTGTCTGGAAGATGCGGCCGTGGCGCGCGTAGATCTCGTTGCGCGCGAGGCAGCACTGCTCCCACGTGAGGCCCGCCACGTCTGCCTGCGTGAGCCGGCGCGTGGCGCTGTCCGGCAGGATATAGCCGCCGGCGGCCGGCTTCGGCGTGGGTGTCGGCGTCGGCGTCGGCGCTGCGCTCGGCGTCGGTGCGGCGGAGGGCTGCGCCGTGGCTGTCACGACCGGCGTCACGGCGGCGACCGGGTCCTTCGGCTTGGGCTTGACGTTGAGCGCGATGAGCAGCACGATCAGCGCCACGCCAAGCGCGGCAAAGATCGCAATGAGCAGCGCCTTGCTGCGCGGTGCGTCCTGATCCTCCGGCGCGGGCTCGTAAGGCGTGTCGTCCTCCCAGCCGGGCACCGGCGGGTCGTCGACCCACGTGTTGTCGGGCGGCGGATCTGCCTCGTCATCCCAGTCGCCGACCGGGATGTTCTCATCCTGCCAGCCATCCGGCGGCGTGGTCTCGTCCGGCGGCGTCTGCTCCGCCCCGCAGTAGGGGCACCAGACCGCATCGTCCGGAATATCTCGTCCGCAGTAGGTACACTGCATTGGCTTCACCTGCCCTTTCCCACACACGTTGTTTTCCTCAATATACCATGGTATACATTCTGCCGCAAGATAAAAAATGTCCCCCGGTGCTGCCGGGGGACAAATTGCGTCCTGTTAGCCTGCGATGCGCTTTGCGCCCACGTAGTTTTTCAGGTAGTAGCTCGAGCTCAGGTCGCTGATGACGACGCAGCCTGCGCCGGAGCTGCTGTGGATGAACTGGCCGTTGCCGATGTAGATACCGACGTGGCCGATGCTGGAGCTGTTGCTCGCAAAGAACACCAGGTCGCCGATCTGGAGGTTCGCCTTCTCGACGTAGGTGCCGTTGTTGTTGTAGATGCTGCTGGCCACACGGCTCATGGAATAGCCGCAGAGCTTGTACACGTAGTTGACAAAGCCGGAGCAGTCAAAGCCGGACGGGCTCATGCCGCCGTAGACATACGGCGCGCCCATGTACTGCTTGGCCGTGGCAACGATCGTCTCGCCGATGGAAGTGCTCGGCGTGCTTCCGCCGCCGTTGCCGCCCTCCGTCTTCGTGGTGGAGACATACGCGCTGTTGACATAGCCCTTGACACCGTTGATGGTGACGGCCGTCCAGTCGCCGCTCGTACCGGTGATCGTCAGCGGCGTGCCGTTGTTATACGTACCGAGGATGGAGTAGCTCGTGCCGGCGCCGGAACGCAGACGCACATCATTGCCCTTGATGTAGCCGGTCTGGCTCGTCGAGCCGCCGCTGCTGGGCTTGGTCGTGGTCATGTAGTCCTTGCTGACATAGCCGTCCTTACCGCCGTAGCTGACCTTGTACCAGTTGCCGCTCTCGCCGGTGATCGTCATCTCGGTGCCGGTGTTATACACGCCGAGGATGGAGCTGGTCGTGCTCGCGCCGGAGCGCATACGCACACCCGTGCCCTTGATGTAGCCGGTCTTGCTGTCCGCACCGCCGGAGACGTAATCCGAGCGGATGTAGCCGCTCGTGCCGCCGATGGTGACCTTCGACCAGCCGTTTTCCGTGCCGGTCACGGTCAGCGCCGTGCCATTCTGGTACGTGCCGAGGATGGAGTAGTTCGTGCCCGGGCCGGAGCGCATATGCACATCGCTGCCCTTGACCGAGCCGTTGGAGCCGGACGCGCTGCCGCCGCTGCTCGTCACGCCCGACAGGGACAGATAATTCGAGTAGACATAGCCGTCCGTGCCGTTATAATCGACCTTGTACCATGCGCCGCTGACGCCGGTAACGGTCATCGTGGTGCCGGAATTGTAGGTGCCGAGAATAGAGCTGCTCGTGCTTGCACTGGAGCGCATACGCACGTAGCTGCCACAGATCGTACCGGTGCCGAAGCTGGCATCCATGTCATTGGCGCGTTTGAGGTAATCGGAAGATATGTAGCCGACGGTGCCGTTGTAGACCACCGTGGCCCAATTGCCGCTGGACCGCTCGGACACCACAACATGGGTGCCGGCCGGGAGCGTCGAGATAATGCCGTAATTCGTACCGGCGCCCGTTCGAAAGTTCACGGCCGTCGTCGTGGTCGCGCCGCCGGCAGTCGCCGCGGAGGCCGAAACGGCCAGCGTGAGCGCAAAAATCACGGAGACAACAGTTGTTTTCAGAAATCGTTTCGCCATAGAATCATCCTTTGCTTAGTTATTCGCAAGCGCGCGGTCCAGCCACACAGCCGCCACGTCCATGGCGTTGTACAGCCCGTCCTTTTCTGTCTTTTTGACCACACGGTCGCGGGACTTCAGATCCGGATCCGTCAGCTGGAGCTGCACGGAGACCCGCGTCGCCACGTCGAGATCTTTGACCTTCTTCGTGTCGAGGATCTGCATCATGATGATGTACTTGTCAGCCATGCTGCCGTAATAGAGCAGGTTGTCCTTGCGGCGCAGCGGATGGCCTTTGTAGCACAGTTCATTCGTTTTTGCTGCCAATGAGATACACCTCCGATACCACTGTTTTCGAATTGTAACACATTTCAATCATTTTGTCAACACCGCGCAGACCGGGCCGGGAAAGCACGACCCGGCTGCGGGGAAACACTGCGTTTATTCCGTGTCGCCCGTACCCTGCGTCTTGGAGAAGTCTCCGAAGATGCCGGTCGGCGTGCCGACATTCGGCGTCGGGAAGCTCTTGGTCGCCAGATCCTTATGGATCGGCTCCATGACCAGCTTCCAGATCTGTGCGGCGGGGTTGCCGGAGAAGTTCATATACTCGGGCATATCGTAGCCGGTCCAGACGGCGGCCACATAGTACGGCGTAAAGCCGACAAACCAGCGGTCGCAGTTGTTTGTGGTCGTACCGGTCTTGCCGCCGACAGGCATACCGCTCAGGCGGGCCTCGCTGCCCGTGCCGCTGTTGACGGCATTGCAGAGCATGTCGGCCATGTTCCACGCGGTATTGGCCTTGAAGGCCACGATCGTGCGCGCGGGGTTTTCGAGCACGATCTCGCCGCTGGAATCCTTGACGTAGGAATACGTGCGGCCATAGGTGAACACGCCGTCGTTGACGAAGGCGGAGTACGCCTGCGTCATCTCGCGCACGGTGATGCCGTTGGTGAGCTGGCCGAGGGCGAGCGGCGCGTAGTCGCAGTCGGACTCGGCAAGGCTCGTAACGCCGAGCTTATCCTTGAGAAACTCATACGATGCGCGCGGCGTGAGCTTGTCCAGGATCTGCGCCGAGACGGTGTTGAGCGAGCGCTGCAGCGCCTCGCGGATGGTAATGACACCGTAGTTGCCGCCGCCGGAGTTTTTCGGGTACCAGCTCGTGCCGGTCAGCTTGATATCCGCCGCGTCGTTGACCTGCGTATACTGCGTGATGAGGCCGAGCTCCATCGCGGGACCGTAGGTCGCGATCGGCTTGATGGACGATCCGGGCGGACGCTTGGACTGCGTGGCGCGGTTCGTGCCGAAGTTGATGGTCTTTTCGCCCGTACCGCCGGACAGGCCCTTGATCTCGCCGGTGTAGGGATCCATGACGGCGATGGCGGACTCGAACTGCTGGCCGGAGGCCGACGGGCGCTGCGGCATGTTGTCGAGGTTGGTATAGACGTCGTCGATCGCCTGCTGGATGCTCGCATCGTAGCAGGAATAGACCTGATAGCCGCCGGAATAGAGCAGCGTGCGCGCCGTGTCACGGCTGACGCCCTTTTGCTCGACGAGGTCGTTGAGCACGTCGTTGATGACGGCCTCGGCATAGTAGCTGTAGATGGTCTGGGTGCGCTCATCGGATTCGCTGCGCACGAACACGAGCTCCTGCGCCACGGCCTCATCGTACTGCTCCTTGTTGATCCAGCCCTGCTCATACATCTGCTTGAGGATGGTCTCCTGCCGGGTTTTATTGTTCTCGCGGCTGATGAAGGGGTCGTACTTCGAGGGGTTGTTCGTGATGCCGATGATGCTCGCGCACTCGGCGAGCGTGAGGTCCTTCGGCTCCTTGCCGAAGTAGGTCTCGGCGGCAGTGTAGACGCCGTTGCAGCCCTCGCCGAAGTAGACGATGTTGAGGTACCACTCCATGATCTCTTCCTTATCATAGGACTTCTCGAATTCGAGCGCCTGGAAGATCTCGAGCAGCTTGCGCTGCACGGTGATATCGTCCTGCTTGGTGAGGTTTTTGATGAGCTGCTGCGTGATGGTCGAGCCGCCGAAGTCGTTTTTCATCGACAGGAACATGTTGATGAACGCGCCCGTCGTGCGGTACCAGTCGACGCCCTTGTGCTTATAAAAGCGCTTGTCCTCGATGGCGACGGCCGCATGCTCCATGTCCTTGGGGATGTCGGCATAGTCGACCCAGACGCGGTTTTCCGTACTCGAGAGATTCGTGAGGTTCTGCCAGTTGCCGTCGGCGTCCTCATACAGGATCGAGCTCGAGAGCGAGACCGTAAAGTCCGAGAGCTGCACGTCCAGATCCGTGGACAGGCAGTTTTTCACGTAGTACGCGAAGATGCACAAAAACAAAAGCCCCGTGACGAGCAGGATCAAAAAGATCGTGCCGATCACGCGCAGGATCGTGCCCGCGACGCTGACGGTCGCGTCCGCAGCCTGTGCCGCGCGTGGGGCGGATGCCGGTTTCGGTCGTTTTGCCATAGGCAATGGCCACCTCCCTGAGAATACATGTAAGCGGGGGAAACAGCGGGTCAGAGACCCGGTCAAAGTCCAGCGCATAAAAACGGTTAAATGATATTATAGCACACTCTGTCAACACCGGATAGCCCTTCGCGCATTTTTGTCCGGCGCGTATGGTTTGCGCGCACATTGGGCAAACTTTCCGGTGAAAGGAGCGTGGCATATGAAACGAACGCTGGCACTGACGGTCGTGACGGCGCTGTGCGCCGTGTCGCCCTTCGCCGCAGGCGCGGCGATCTCTTCCCTGCAGCAGCCGGACGCACCGGTCACCTCGTATGACGGTGCGCAGGCGGAATTTGTTCTGCGCGATTATGAGGGGTATGTGAGCGTGTTCGCCCCCGGCGGCGACCGCAAGCCCCTGCAGGTGACCGGCATCGAGACCGCCGGACTGCGCCGTACCGACCGCGAGCTGCTGCGCGGCGGCATCACCGTCGGCAGTCAGGAGCAGCTTTTGCTGCTGCTGGAGGATCTCGGCTCGTAAAAAGACTTGATTTTAGCCGCCGAATAGGGTACACTGAAATCAGAAAAAGATCACGACTGGAGGATACCCCGATGAGTGAAGCATTCGGCAGTGATTATCTGACGATCGAGGACGAGGACGGCAACGAGTTCGAGCTGGAAGTGCTCGACGAGTTTGAGCTCGACGGACAGAGTTATCTCGCGGCGCTCCCCGCCGACATGGACGAGGACGACCCCGATTTCGGCATCGTCCTGCTCAAGATCATCGAAGAAAACGGTGAGGAGCTCTTCGGCTCCATCGACGACGATGACGAGCTGGACAAGGTGTATGATTATTATATGCAGGAAGTCTTCGCCGACGAGGACGAGGCGGCGGACGCGGAGGAATAACTTTCTGCACAGTGCATAGCATGGGAGTAAGTCCTGCTGTGTGCGTGGAGCACGGTTTGTGCTCAGAGCCCATTTAAACCCACATCTCTCATAAGGGATGCCAGAACTTCCGCTGCGGATTGCAGGCCTCCCGGCCGGCTGAAAGATGCCGGTTGGACGTTGGAAGCAAAGAAACAGCAGAGAGGCGACCCACCTGCCTTTTTGTGCAGGTTGTAACTGGGCTCACACGGCATTGGCGGGCTGGCCGGCAGCGAAAGCTGCCGGCTTTTTTCTTGCCCAAAAGGGCAAGAAAAAAGCCGGATCTTATCCGAGGCGGATGAGGTAGAAAGGCCGCGCCACCTTCTCCATGAGGGAAAGGCTCAAAAAATGCGCAGCGCAATCCATTGACAACCTCTCCCGCCGGGCTTATCATAACCGCGGCGGCACGCGCTGCGTGCCGAATCCCACACAGACGAAAGGAAATCCGCCATGCTCCGCTTCCAGAACGATTACTCCGAGGGCGCCCACCCGAACGTGCTGCGCGCCCTGTGCGACACGAATCTCAGCGCCACCCCGGGCTACGGGCTCGACGATGACTGCCGCCGTGCGGCCGACGCCATCCGCGCCCGCTTTGCCTGTCCGGATGCCGACGTGCATTTTCTTGTCGGCGGCACGCAGACGAACCTGCTCGCCGCGGCTGCGTTCCTGCGCCCGTGGGAGGCCATGGTCGCAGCCGACACCGGCCACGTCAACGTACACGAGACCGGCGCGATCGAGGCCACCGGCCACAAGGTGATCGCCGTGCCCGGCGCAGACGGCAAGCTCACCCCCGCCGCCATTGCGGACGCCGCCGCGCAGCACTGCGCCCAGCAGGGCGTCTACGACGAGCATATGGTGCTGCCGCGCATGGCATACATATCCGACACAACAGAGCTCGGCACAGTCTACACGAAGGCGGAGCTGACCGCGCTGCGCGCTGCGTGCGATGCGCATGGGCTGTACCTGTATCTCGACGGTGCGCGCCTTGCGCAGGCGCTCACGGCCGCGGACAACGACCTGCGACCGGAGGATCTGCCGCAGCTGTGCGATGCGTTTTACATCGGCGGCACGAAAAACGGTCTGCTCTTCGGCGAGGCGATGGTCATCGTCAACGACGCGCTCAAGCCGGGCTTTCGCCGCGCGATGAAGCGCAGCGGCGCCATGCTGGCAAAGGGACGTCTGCTCGGCGTGCAGTTTGCCGCCGCGCTGGAGCAGGATCTCTGGCTCGACATGGGACGCCATGCAAACGCGCAGGCGCAGCGCATCGCGGCCGCGCTCTCGAATCTCGGCGTGCCGATGTATGTGCCCTCGCCGACGAACCAGATCTTCCCCATCCTGCCGGACGATCAGATCGCGCGGCTGCAGGAGCGGGTGGCGTTTCACACGAACACCCGCGTGGACGAAACACATCAGGCCGTGCGCTTCGTGACCTCGTGGGCAACGACCGACGCGCAGGTCGACGCGCTGCTGGCGGTGCTGAACGAAGTGCTGGGCTGAGCAGACACCGCAGGGTTTCCTGAATAAAACAAGGGGGCGGACGCCGCATGGCGTCCGCCCCTCAGCTTGTCCAAAGGGCCTCGTAGAGTTTGCGCCCGCAGGCGCAAAGAAAGTCTGATCATTTTCTCCGGCGACATGTGCGGCGGAGAAAATACCGTTCAGGCTGCAAGTGTGGAATTTGCGCGCCGGCGGCGCGCAAATTATGCACACAGCAGACTGCAACCCCTTTGTCAAAAAAGTAGTACTTTTTTGACAGTCTAAGCGCCCGACGCGAACTGCGTCGGGCGCTCCGGCTTATAAATGCTCCTTTTGCATCTTCGCCCAGCGGCGGGGATACTTCGGCGGCGTGGCCGCCGTCTTGCGGATGACGACGACGCTGTGCGTCACGTCCGTACCGGGCACGGTATAGGTCACCGTGCGCTCATATGTGCCGCCGAGCTTCCGGATGGCGCTGCGCGCCTCGTCGAGCTCCTCGGCGCAGTCCGGCCCTTTCATGGCCAGAAACACGCCGCCCGTGCGCACAAACGGCAGGCAAAGCTCGCACAGCAGGTACAGCCGCGCGACGGCGCGCGAGACCGCCGCGTCGAACCGGCCGCGCAGCTCCGGCGCTTCTTCCGCGCGCGCGTGCAGGCACGTCACATCCGTGAGACCGGTGGCGGCGCAGATATCGCCGAGAAAGCGCACGCGCTTATCCAGACTGTCGAGCAGCGTGAGCGAAATGTCCGGCTGCGCGATCTTCAGCGGCAGACCGGGAAAGCCCGCACCCGTGCCGACGTCGATGACCGACTTTCCGGCAAGCGGCTCGACCGTCAGCAGTGCGACCGAGTCGAGAAAGTGCAGCTGCGCCACGTCCGTCTCGCCGTGGATGGCCGTCAGGTTCATGACCTTGCTGCGCTCCTCAAGCAGCTCGTAGTATGTCTCAAAGCGGGTCAGCGCCGTCTCGTCGAGCGGCAGACCCAGCGCGGCAAAGCCCGCGCGGAGCAGTTTTTCCATGTGCGCCTCCGAATGTATCTGTTGCCGCCATCTTACCACATTCCCGCGCGCACGTCCAGTCCCGGGCGGGCAATGGGGCAAAGCCCACGATCACCGGCAGCCACGAAAAGCCGTCCGCACGGGTCTCCGTGCGGGCGGCTGCAGCGTGTCAAAAAAGCCTCGCAGAGTTTGCCGCCCGCAGGCGGCAAAAAAGTGAAATCATTTTCTCTCGCGACATGTGCGTGAGAGAAAATACTGCTCAGGCTGCAAGTATGGAATTTGTGCGCCACAGGCACACAAATTCTGCGCGCAGCAGACTGCAACCCCTTTGTCGGAAAACCCTCCGGGTTTTTCGACAGTCTTAAACCGCCCGCGCGGATCTCCGCGCGGGCGGTCATGCTGTCTGTGCAGCTATTATGCGTAAAAGACGTGGTCGCCGATCGTGGTCGTATAGGTCAGGCAGCGGTTGAACCACGCGGAGTTGCAGGCCGCGGGGTTGATGAAGTACATACTCTCACCGACTGTATTGTACCCCTCAAAGGCGAGCTTTGCCGCGAGCACGGCATCCTCATCCGGCGTGAGACCGATGCTGCCGTCCGCCGTGGGCGAAAACTGCGCCACGCCGCTGCGCCGGTCGAACACGACCTCCTTGACGCTGTTGGGGAAGCGCTCGTCCGCCACGCGGTTGAGCACGACGTTGCCGACCGCGATCTGCCCGTCCATGGGCTGGTTGCCGGCCTCGGCATTGATGATGTGGCTGAGCCAGTAGACGTCACGCGTGCCGTAGAAGCTCTCACCGCTCTCGAGCAGCTGCTGCCCGGACGCATCGACGCGCAGGCTGGTATTGTCCGCGCTGAATGTGGCCGTGACGCCGAAGATCTTCTCCAGATCCGCCAGCGGCAGCACCACCTTGCCGTCAAGGGCGTACACCCCGTCGGGTGCGTAGAAGCAGCGGCCGTTGGCCGTGTAGCTCACAGCGCCGTAGGTCGCCGCGATGTCCGCACCGTCGACCGTGACGGTCTGGGTGTCATCGTCGGTGACGGTCGCGCTCTCAAGACCGAGCATCTCGGCAAACGCATCCGCCGAAAGCCAGGCCGCACCGTCGATCACATAGCAGTAACCGCCGAAGCTGTCATCGATGTACACGGGCGTGTAGTCGCAGGTGACCGTCTCGGTATAGTCCGCAGCGTCCATGCCGACGGCAAGCGTGCGCACGACAGGCGACGTCGCCTGCGCGGCGGCCTGCACCGCCAGCTTCTCATCACGCTCGGGCGCAGACAGGGACGCATCCCCGCTCAGGACCGCTCTGGCCGACAGGGCATCCCCGTCCACTCCGGCGGCCAGCACCGGACTCTCACCGGCGAGCCAGAAAAATCCGCACAATAAGCCGCAAAGCAGGCAGACGATGCACATCAGCGACAGACCCGATCTGACGGACTGTCCGGCTCTCTTGATTTGTTTCATGACGTGCAGCCTCCTTTGCTGTAACTTTTTCGGGTCCGGCGGGCACAAAGGATTTCAATCCACGCACCCTAAGGCGTGTTTTGCACACGACGCCTTGCCCCGTTATGGATAATTATATTCATTTTCTAAGTCGTTCGCAATCGGCAAAATGCACAAAGCAGCTTTTTAAGTTCTGAATAAAATCCACAATAAAACGCCGAAATAACAAAATACAGTATATATTTACGTTGTTCGACACAAGAAATTGTGTTGTCTACTTTGACTAAATTCGACGTTTCGACGCATTCTGACCAAAAAGAAAAGATGCAAGTTCGCAAAAATTTCTTGCAAACTTGCATTATGTCAACCATTTTAATTATTTGAAAGAATTATGTAAATCTTTTTCCCGCCTTACAGCGCCTGTTTCAGTGCCTGTGCAAGCTGATCCGGGCAGGATGTCGGCTTCAGTCCGCAGCGCACGCCCTCCAAGCGTTCGATGGCCTGCTGCACCGGCATCCCCACCAAGAGCCGCGAAATGCCCTGCAGGTTGCCGCTGCACCCCCCTTTCACCTCAACTTTGCGGATAATCCCGTCTTCAACCTCCACCTGCATCAAGCGCGAGCAGACGCCTTTCGGCCGGTATGTGATCGTCATAGCGACGCCTCCTTTGTATTTTTGCCGCTCACAGTATAGCAGATACGGTGACATAATTCCAGCCCAAAAACCATATATATTGTGGAGAATGCGTTTGGAGGTGGGCAGATATGACACTGCGGCAAAAATTGGCCTGTGTGGGTCTGGCCGTGTTCGGTTTGCAGATCGCGTCGGCCGCGGCAGGCGGCGCGCCGCTTAGGGACCGGCTGCAGCGCTGGTTCGACCCGGAGCAGCTGCTGCTGGCTTCGGTGCGCATGGAGCTCGGTGCTCCGCCGGTGGCTGTCTCCCCCACACCGGAGGCAGCAGCAGCGCTCAGCGCCGCCTCACCCGCACCGGAGGTGACCCCCGTCCCCACCGCGGACGACGACGTGGAAACCGCCCCGACCGCGACAGCCGACGGGCTGCCCATCGTGGCGACGAGCATCGCCGGCGGGCTGACGGTCAAGAACGAGACGGACATCCCCGTAAGCGTCGCCGCCCTGCTGCAGCAGGGGCCGGCCACTGTACTGCCGGCGGGCGAGCCGCAGATCCTCATCATGCACACGCACGCGAGCGAGGCCTTCACCCCGGCGGGACACGACCACTATGCCGCAAGCGACACCTGCCGCACCGAGGACACCAATTATAATATAGTGCACGTGGGCGACGTGCTCGCCGACACGCTCACGAACGCGGGACTTGAGGTGCTGCACGACCGGACGATCTACGACTACCCGAGCTATACGGGTTCGTACAGCCGCTCGGGCGCGGCCGTGCAGGAGTATCTGAGCCAATACCCGAGTCTGCGCATCGTCATCGACCTGCACCGCGACGCGCTGTGCTCCGACAGCGTGGTCTATAAGACCGTGGCAGAGGTCCCGGATGCCGCGTGCGCGCAGGTGATGCTGCTCGTGGGCACGAACGCGTCGGGGCTCTATCACCCGCACTGGGAGGAGAATCTGCGTCTGGCGGTATACCTGCAGGATGCGGCCGTGCAGGCGCATCCGACGCTCATGCGGCCGATCACGCTTGTGAACGAGCGCTACAACCAGCATCTCACGCGCGGTTCGCTCATCATCGAGGTCGGCAGCAGCGGCAACACGCTTCAGGAGGCCGTGCGCGCCGTGCGGCTGTTCGGTGAGAGCGCGGGCGCAGCGCTCGCGGCACTCGTGCAGTGACCGGATGCGACAGCGTGCGACATATTATAATAGGTATAAAAACACCCCCGTCGGGTGAGAATCTCCGCAGACGGAGCTTCCGGCCAAGGGGGGTGTTGAGAGATGCAGGTCCGCCATTACATGACCGCTGCCGCCGCCGTGACGCATCCGGACGAGCCGGTCGTCGCCGCGGCGCGGCTGATGCGCCAGCGCGGCATCGGCGCGCTGCCGGTGTGCGAGGACGACGGAACGCTCGCCGGTATGCTCACCGACCGCGACATCGTCGTGCGCTGTGTTTCCGCCGGCGATGATCCGCAGACTGCGACCGTGCGCGGCATCATGTCGCGCGATCCCGTGACGATCGAGGCCGATGCCGACGTGCGCACCGCGATGACCGCCATGCGCGCCGCGCAGGTGCGCAGGCTGCCCGTGACCGAGGGCGGCAAGCTCGCGGGTGTCCTCTCGATCGACGACATCGCCCGCTCCGGCAAGTGGGACATGGAGTGCGCGCAGGCGCTGTGCGGCATCACAGCGAATGTCTGCAGGCGGTGAAGCGGCGCACCGTGCGTCCGGCGCGCACCCCGGCCTTCTCCTTGAGGAGAAGGCTTTGATTGGCTGCGGCTGTGTTCCCGCCCCTCCCCCTGCGCGTATGCGCAGGTTTTCTCCTTCCCTCCGGCCGCGCTGTACCCGCGCGGCCGGCCTTTTTGCGCATCTCCCGCACTGCACCGCGCACAAATTGCGCACAAACGCCAAAACACGGCGCAGAAAACACAGCAATCTGCACAATCTTGAGAATCATTCGCAAAAAGTGCTTTACAAATGCGGACAGCCGTGCTATCTTAATATCAGTAATAATTCCTGTTACTAATATCGAAGGAGGTGCTTCGATGCCCATCCGCAAAAACAGCAAAAAGCGGCAGGTCATCCTTGAAGCCCTCGCCGCGACGACCGCCCACCCCACCGCGCAGGAGCTGTACCAGCAGCTCAAGCCGGACTATCCCGACCTGAGCCTCGGCACAGTGTACCGGAACCTGAGCCTGTTTTCCGAACAGGGCGACGTGATGAGCGTCGGCGTGTTCCGCGGGCAGGAGCGGTTCGACGCCCGCACAGAGCCCCACGCCCACCTGCACTGCGTGCAGTGCGGCCGCGTCATCGACGTGCCGCTGCCCGGCGCGCCCGAGCCGCAGCTGTGCACGCTCGCCCAGAGCGTGACAGACGCGCAGGTGCTCGGCTGCAGCATCACGTTCACGGGGCTGTGCAAAGCTTGTCAGCAAGCGGCAAAGGAAGCCGCTTCCGAATAAATCAACGATCGAAATCAAAAAACTTTAGGAGGAACTTACAATGAAAAAATGGGTTTGCAGTGTCTGTGGTTACGTTTACGAAGGCGAGCAGCCGCCGGTCGAGTGCCCGGTGTGCCATGTCGACGGCTCCAAGTTCATCGAGCAGAAGGCTGAGAAGTCCTGGGCTGCCGAGCACGTTGTCGGTGTGGGCAAGGCGTTCGGCGCGGACGTTCCGGCCGACGTGCAGAAGGAGATCGTCGACGGTCTGAGAGCCAACTTCGAGGGCGAGTGCTCCGAGGTCGGTATGTATCTGGCCATGGCGCGCGTTGCGCACCGCGAGGGCTACCCGGAGATCGGCCTGTACTGGGAGAAGGCCGCGCACGAGGAAGCCGAGCACGCTGCGAAGTTCGCCGAGCTCCTCGGTGAGGTCATCACCGACAGCACAAAGAAGAATCTTGAGATGCGTGTCGACGCCGAGAACGGCGCGACCGCCGGCAAGTTCGAGCTCGCCAAGCTCGCCAAGCAGTATAACCTCGACGCGATCCATGACACCGTGCACGAGATGGCGCGCGACGAGGCCCGCCACGGCAAGGCCTTCGAGGGTCTGCTGAACCGCTACTTCGGCAAGTAATTTTCCGCAACGGGAGGCACAGCTATGAAATACGTCTGTGACATCTGCGGCTATGTCTATGACCCCGCAGCCGGCGATCCCGACAACGGCGTTGCCCCCGGCACGCCCTGGGAAGCCGTCCCCGAAGATTGGGTCTGCCCGCTGTGCGGCGTCGGCAAGGACCAGTTCAGCCCCGAGGCATAACGCAAAATGAGAAGAGGAAGCCGGTCACTCGGCTTCCTCTTTTTTTGCGCTTTGCGCGACCGGATATATATCGTCGGGAAATTGACAACCGGCGCGGAAAATGCTACACTACGCTTGTCGTACGACAGAAATCGCGGCCGCTGCGGCGGCTGCCTCGAAGGGGGACAAAAACCATGAAATACTGTGCTCAGTGCGGCGCGCAGCTGGTCGATGAGGCCGTTGTCTGCCCGCAGTGCGGCTGCGCCGTCGTGCAGCCCCAGCGCAGCGTCGACCCGAACGCCAGCCCGAAATCGCGCCTGATCGCGCTGCTGCTGTGCGTCTTTGTCGGCGGTCTCGGCATCCACCGCTTCTACGTCGGCAAGATCGGCACGGGCGTGCTCTGGCTGCTCACAGCCGGGTGCTTCGGCATCGGCGCGCTGGTCGACCTGATCATGATCGCCTGCGGCACATTCACCGACAGCGACGGAAAACCGGTCACCGACTGGCAGACCTGACAGACACAAAAAGATCCCCGACCGCGGTCGGGGATCTTTTTATGCAATTACGGGTCGATCTCGATGATATAGCCGGTCTTGCCGCCGTAGAACTGAGGGTATTTGGCGGCGGGATCACCGATGCAGTCGTTATAATACCAGCCGTCGCTGCGGCGTGCGATGAGCACATAGTTCTCGGCCGCGCCGTTGGTGTCGCGCACGGACGGCTCACCGGCGGCCCAGTTATAGACCGGGTCAATGTTGTCCTTGACCCAGGCAAGCTCGCCGCTGTCGGCGCGGTACAGACCAATCCAGACGTAGGTCAGGCCGGACTCGTCGGCAAGCTGTGCGACGCGCGTCCACTTCTCGGCGCTGTCGATCACGACGAGGTGACCGCCCTTGGCCTCGGCCGCCGCCTCAGCGTCCGCCCAGGAGACATCCGCCTTGACAACTTCATACGTCGGCTCGGGCTTCGGCGTCGGGGTGGGCGTGGGCGTCTCGGTCGGGACAGCGGTCTCGACCGGGGCGGTCGGTGCGGGTGTCGGCGTGGTCTCCGCCGCGGAGGGCGTGCCGAACACGCCGAGTGAACGCAGCAGCAGCACCGCCAGCACCGCCGCGCAGATGATCAGCACCGTCAGCAGCACACCTGCCTTATGCGACTGGCGCTGCGCGTCGGGCGCTTTCTTTTTCGGCTTCGCGGGGGCGGGACGGTAGGGCTCGGGCTTTTCCGCCTTGCGCTCCGGCTTCGGCGCAGGCTTGACCTCCGGCCTGGCGGCCGGCTTGGCAGCCGGCTTTTCCGGGCGGAATTTGTTCGGCAGCGGCTGCGGCTCGGGCTTGGATGCCTCCGGTTTTGCGTCCGGGGTTTCCTCCGGCTTCTCTTCTGGCTCGGCCTCCGGCTTTGCATCCGAGGCTTCCTCGGGCTTCTCTTCCGGCTTTGCAGCCGGAGCTTCCTTCAGCTCAAACTTCAGCTCCGACTCCGGCTCTGCGGCAGGTGTCCTGGCATCTGCTTCCGGCTCGGCTTCGGCCTCCGGTTCAGCTGCAGCTTCAATTTTGGCTTCAGCTTCGGCTTCCGCCTCCACTTCTGCCTCCGGCTCGGTCTTTTCCTCCGGCTCAGCCTCCGGCACAGGCGCGGCGGCCTCCTCGGCGAGGATGCTGAGCATCATGCGCTCGACCTCGCTGAGCTCCTGCTCAGGCTTGTTGAACATCTCCTGCGCGGTCGGCACATTGCGGCGCTGCTCGGCATCATACTGCTCGAGCGCAGCGCACAGCTCCGCCGGGGTGGCATAGCGGTCGGCCGGCTTGCACTGCGTGGCGCGCGCGATGATCTCCATAAGTCCGCGCCCGGCCTTGCGCGCCAGAGGCAGCGCCTCGCCGTTCATGCGGCGGCGCAGCGCGGCGGCCATATCCTCCGGCTGCGGCGCGCGGTCATCCGGGTAAAACGGCAGACGGCCGCCCATCACGCCCGCATACAGCAGCAGGCCGAGCGAATACACGTCGGCCGAGGCATCGAGCGAGCCGCTCCAGAAAACCTCGGGCGCCATGAACTCCAGCTCCTCGGTCGTCCAGTCCTTCGTGTCCGTGCGGGCGGGCGCGCCGAGACCGACCGTACCGTCCCCGGCACGGCTGATGTTGTCCGGGCGGATGCCGCCGTGGTATGCCCCGCGCTCCGTCAGGATGCGGCAGATCGTCTCAGCCAGCGCGGTCAGCTCCGCGCGCGAGAGCGTCTGAAGCCGCTCACCGAGGCAGCATGCGGGATCGAATGCGTGTTTTTCCATGTGATACGCACCTCTTTATGTCCGTGTTTGCGTGTTTACATAACGTAATAAATAGTAACACACTTGTGTCTGCAAGTCAATTCAATCTGACGCGCCGGACGCAGGTTTCTTCTGCCCGAGACGACCGAACCAGCCGAAGGTCATCGGCCAGATACCGGCGGCAAAGATCACCATGAGCGCGTAGCGGATGAGATTGGCAACATTGTGCCCGCCGCACAGTGCGAGCAGCGGCGCTTTGAGCGCAGCGCGCAGCCCGATCGTAATGGCAAGACCGAGCACGGCCTTGAGCACCTGCGCCCACCAGACGGCGCGCACGTCAAAGTGCACATACCTCCGGTCGAGCCAGTAGGCAAATGTCATGCCCAGCACCGCGCCGAGCAGCGTGTACGCGTTCTTGCGTCCGGAGGCGAGGTTCGCCGCGTCCACATCCGCGGGAAACGGCCAGAGTTCGGCAAAGAGCAGGTAGGCAGCGCTCAGCACCGCCATGCCGGCGAAGAGCAGATACAGCCGCTTCGGATGGCTGTCAATGTCCCGAAAGAGCGGATAGAGCGCAAACACCAGCACGAGCCCGATGCCGAACGACACGCCGACGTCCAGCGGCGTGTGCACGCCGAGGTACATGCGCGAAAACGCCGTGACCACGATCAGCAGCGCGCAGACCACGCGCAGCCACGTCCGCTTTGTCCAGCGGCCGAGACAGCCGAAGGATGCAAAGACATTTTGCGTGTGTCCGCTCGGGAACGAGTAGCCGGTGGCCTCGGCGCGGGCGCTCTCGACGATCTGAAAATCCGGGTCTTTCACCCACGGGCGCGGGATGCGAAAGACAAGCTTGAGAAACTGGTTGACGATCGTGCCGACGAAGCCGACCGTGAGCATATAGTACCCGCAGGACTTGCTCACGCACCAGAACACGATGATGGCAGCGGCCATGAACACAAGCTCGCCGCCGCAGTTGGTGAGTGCGCCGAGCAGCGCGTCCAGAAACGGTGTGCGCAGCTCTGCCAGCGCATAAAGAAGCTGCATAGAGCGGTCTCCCCTCTGAAGATTTCTGCCGCCATTATAGCAAACTGCGCGCACGGATTCAACCGCAAAGCCGCAAAGGAAATTGACAGCGGCGGCGCGGAATGGTAGGATAAATCCAGACCCTATTCTATTTTATGGAGGCATGTCCCATGGACATTGAAACGACCATCCGCGCCCTGACCGGCCGCGGCTTTGCCGTGCAGCATTTTTCCACGGCTGCCGAGGCGGCGGACTATCTCGACGGCGCGATCGACGGCACGACCGTCGGCATCGGCGGCAGCAAGACCATTGACCAGCTCGGTCTGTATGACCGGCTCACCAGACACAACACCGTCTGGTGGCACTGGCGCACACCGGGCTTTGCCACGCTCGACAACGCGCTGACCGCGCCCGTGTATCTCAGCAGCGCCAACGCCATCACCGCCGACGGCCAGATCCTCAACATCGACGGCCGCGGCAACCGCCTCGCCGCCATGGTCTACGGCATCGGCAAGACGGTGTACATCGTCGCGGGCACGAACAAGATCTGCCCCGACTTTGACAGTGCCCTGTCGCGCGCGCGCAACACCGCCGCCGTGCAGAACATGCAGCGCTTTGACGGCGACCAGCCGTGCCACGAGCTTGAGCGCTGTGTCGACTGCCGCAGCAAGAGCCGCGGCTGCAACGCGCTGCTCGTGCTCTGGGGACAGATGATGGACATGGCCAAGGTCGAGGTCGTGCTCATCGACGAGCCGCTCGGCCTGTAAGGAGGCATTCACGTGAAGATCTTTAAGCGTATCAAGTGGAGCTATGTCGTGCTCAGCGCGATGTTTTTGCTGCTCGGTATCTTCCTGGTCGCCAATCCCGAGACGTCGCTGATCATGATCTGCCGCATCCTCGGCGCTGCCATGGCCGTGTTCGGTGTGATGAAGATCGTGCTCTACTTCATCCGCGAGGTCGAGGGCGTGGCCATCCGCTTTGACTTTGCCATCGGCCTGTTCTGCGTCGTCCTCGGCGCGCTCATGCTCTGGCGCGCACCGGCGCTGACAGATGTGCTCTCGGTCATGATCGGTCTGCTCGTGCTCGTCGACAGCGTCTTCAAGCTGCAGGTCGCCGTCGATTCGCGGCGCATGGGCGCACACTCGTGGTGGGTCACGCTCGTGTGCACGGTCGTATGTCTGGTGCTGGGCGTGCTGCTGGTCTTCAATCCCTTTGACGGCAAACAGGTGCTCACGATCATGATGGGCGTGTCGCTCATCGTTGACGGTGTGCAGAACCTCTGCACCGTCGTGTACGCCGCCGTCTTTGTCAAGGACGTCAAGGCCGCCGTGCGTGACTTTGTGGATGATGCCACCGCCGTCGAGACGACCGGTGAGGTCGTCGGCGAGGACAAGCCCGACGACGGGCCGAAAGCGCCGTAAGACGTTAAATCCTGCTTTATTTTCTGCCGGACGCGGGAATTTCTACGCGTCCGGCTCTTTACTTTTTTGCCGCTTTGGTGTAAAAAAGAATAGAAAATATGCTGCAACAAAAGGAGCAAGGGGGGAGCGGCCGATGATGGAGCAGGATTTTCAGCGTGTATATGAGAAATTTAAGCTGCAGTTTTTCCGCCGCCTGTTTTCACAGGTGCGGGAACGTGAGGGCTCGCTGAGCGCAATGGAGGCGTTTTCCGTTGAGGTCATTCATCAGCTCAACGCGCCGACGATCGGCCGGTTTGCGGACTTTCTCGGCATCTCGCAGTCCAACGCGACCTACAAGGTCAACAACCTTATCCGCAAGGGCTATATCGTCAAGGAGAATTCCGACACCGACCGGCGCGAGTATCATCTCAAGCTCTCGGACAAGTTCTACAGCTATAACGGTCTCATGCAGAGCTATATCGACACCGTGCTCGGACGCATCCGCGAGCGGTTCACGCCCGAGGAGCTGGCGACCTTTGCACACGTGCTGGCCGTTATGAGTGACGAGCTGATGCCCGAGTGCGACGTGCAGCCCAAGTAAACACCGCCATGAAAACGGAGACAGTCCTGCCGGCTGCCTCCGTTTTTTCGTTTGCGAGGGCGCGCAAGCGCTGTGTGCGCTGCGCTGTTTTCTTGTGTTTGCGGGCAAAGTGTGGTTTAATAAGGGAAGAAAATTACGACAGAAACGGAGCATCGCCATGACGATCGCAGTCATCGGCGCGGGCGCGTCCGGCATGATGGCCGCGCTGACCGCCGCCGAAACCCCGGAAAATGAGATCCTGCTCTTCGAGCGCCAGGCGCGCGTGGGGCGCAAGCTCGCCGTGACCGGAAACGGCCGCTGCAACCTGACCAACGCCGGCGCCGCGCCCGAAAACTACCACGGCACGCAGCCGGAGTTTGCCGCGCGCACACTCGCGGCCTTTCCGCCCGCAGCGGCGCTCGACTGGTTCGCCGCGCACGGTCTTCTGACCGTGACCGAGCCGGGCGGGCGCGTATACCCGCTCTCGAACGCGGCCAACAGCGTCGTGGACGTGCTGCGCTTCGCGCTCGCGCGGCCGAATATCACCCTGCGTGCGGGCGAGGCCGTGACGGCCGTGCGCCGCCAGGGGCGCGGCTTCGTCGTCGAGACGGAGGGCGGGCAGTTTCCCGCCGAGCGCGTCATCATCGCGTGCGGCGGCATCGCCGGGGCGAAGGCCGGCGGCGTGCGCGACGGCTACACCCTGCTGCAAAGCCTCGGCCACCGGCGCACGGCGCTGCACCCCGCGCTCGTGCAGCTGACGACCGAGCCGACCTATCCGCGCGCACTCAAGGGCGTGCGCGCCGATGCGCGCGTGACGCTCACGCAGGGCCGCAAGGTGCTCGCGCGCAGCGCCGGCGAGGTGCAGTTTACGGAAAAGGGCGTGTCCGGTCCCGCCATATTCGAGATCTCGCGCGCAGCCAGCTGCAGCGGCGAGGGACAGACCGTGACGCTCGACCTGCTGCGCGAACACGGCGCGCCGGAATTTCTGGCGTTTTTGCAGACGCGGCGCAAGCTCGCGCCCGCGCTCCCGTGCGAAGAGGTGCTGACCGGCACGGTGCACAACCGCGTGGGCAAGATGCTGCTGCGCTACGCCGATATTCCCGGCGCCCGGCCGCTCGGCAACGTAACGGACGCAGAGCTCAAAGCGCTCGTGCGTGCGGCGAAGGGCTTCGCGCTGCCGGTGCGCGGCACGGAGGGCTTCGAGAGCGCGCAGGTCACGGCCGGCGGCATATGCACGGACGAATTCGACCCCGTGACGATGGAGAGCCGTCTCGTGCCGGGGCTGTACGCCTGCGGCGAGGTGCTGGACATCGACGGCGACTGCGGCGGCTTCAACCTGCAGTGGGCGTGGGCCAGCGGCCGCGCGGCCGGGAGGGCTTGCCGATGATCTCGATCCCGAACCTGAAGCTCGCCCCCGGTGCGGACGAGGCGGCGCTCAAGGCGCTGGCAGCCAAGGCGCTGAAGATCCCGGCCGACGATATCACCGGGCTGCGCATCCGCAAAAAGTCGCTCGATGCGCGCCGGAAGGATGACATTCACTATGTCTACACCGTCGGCGTGACCGTGCATGGGGATGAGCAGCGGCTCGTCCGCCGCTGCCGCAGCGCCGCGATCGCCCACGAAAAGACCTATCCTATCCCGCACGTCGCACCGCCGGAGACGCGCCCCGTGATCGTGGGCTTCGGCCCGGCGGGGATGTTTGCCGCGCTCCTGCTTGCGCGCGCGGGGGCACGGCCCATCGTGCTCGAGCGCGGGCCGGACGCCAGGACGCGCAGTGCGCAGATCGCGGCGTTTCGCGCGGGCGGGCCGTTCGACCCGGAGTGCAACGTGCAGTTCGGCGAGGGCGGCGCGGGCACCTTCTCCGATGGCAAGCTCAACACCGGCACGCACGACGCGCGCATCGGCTTCGTGCTCGCGGAGTTCGCGGCGCACGGCGCGCCGGAGCACATTACCTATGACGCCAAGCCCCACATCGGCACGGACGTGCTCGTCGAGGTCGTGCAAAGCCTCCGGCGCGAGGTCATCGCGCGCGGCGGCGAGGTGCGCTTCGGTCACCGGATGACCGGTCTGTCCACGCAGGGCGGACACATCACGGCGCTGACCGTGCACAGTCCCGAGGGGGAGTACACGCTCCCGGCGCAGCAGGTCATCCTTGCGATCGGGCACAGCGCGCGCGACACGTTCCAAATGCTGCACGCACAGGGCGTGCCGATGGAGCCGAAACCGTTCAGCATGGGCGTGCGCATCGAGCACCGGCAAAAAGACATCAATGCCGCGCAGTACGGCGCGGCAGCAGAGCGTCTGCCGGCGGCGGACTATAGTCTCTCCTGCCACCTGCCGGACGGGTCGAGCGCGTACACGTTTTGTATGTGTCCGGGCGGCGAGGTGTTCGCCGCCGCGTCGGAGCAGGGCGGTGTGTGCACCAACGGCATGAGCAATTCCCGCCGCGACGGGGAAAACGCCAACGCCGCCGTGCTCGTGACGCTGCATCCGGAGGATTTTCCGGACAAGGGCACCCTCGGCGGTATGTACTGGCAGCGCAGCATCGAGCAGCGCGCCTATGTGTGCGGCGGCGGCAATTACCACGCCCCGGCGCAGCGCGTGGGTGATTTTCTCGCCGGGCGCGCAAGCACCGCTCCCGGCCGCGTGCAGCCGACCTATCGCCCCGGCGTGACGTGGTGCGACCTGCACGATGTGCTTCCCGCGCGCATCACGGCGACGCTCGCGCAGGCGCTGCCGGCCTTCGGCAAAAAGCTGCGCGGCTTTGACGACCCGGACGCCGTGCTCACCGCGCCCGAGACCCGCTCGAGCAGCCCCGTGCGCATCGTGCGCGGGTCCGACCGGTGCAGCACCGGCGTGCAGGGGCTCTACCCCTGCGGCGAGGGCGCGGGCTACGCCGGCGGCATCACCAGCGCCGCCGTGGACGGACTGCGCTGCGCCGAGTGCGTGATCAAAGCGCTGCAAAACGAAGCATGATCCGTGCCGAACGGCACATTCTATCATATCATATAAGGAGGTTTTCACGATGAAAAACGAAGCGTTTGCCCCCACGCCGGAGCTGCTGGCCAAGATGGACGCCTGGTGGCGCGCGGCGAACTATCTGTCCGCCTGCCAGCTCTACCTGCTCGACGACCCGCTGCTGCGCCGGCGGCTGACCGAGCGCGACATCAAGAAGAAGATCGTCGGCCACTGGGGCACCGTGCCCGGCCAGAACTTCATCTACACGCACCTCAACCGCGTCATCAACGAATATGACCTCGATATGATCTATCTCTCCGGCCCCGGCCACGGCGGCAACGCCATGGTCGCGCAGGACTATCTCGACGGCTCGTACACCGACGTGTACCCGAACATCACGCGCGACGCGGCCGGCATGCAGCGCCTGTTCAAGCAGTTTTCGTTCCCCGGCGGCATCCCGAGCCATGTCGCGCCCGAGACGCCGGGCTCCATCCACGAGGGCGGCGAGCTGGGCTATTCGCTCGCGCACGCCTTCGGCGCCGTGATGGACAACCCCGGCCTGATCGCCGCCTGTGTTGTCGGCGACGGCGAGGCCGAGACCGGCCCGCTCGCCACCGCGTGGCACGGCAACAAGTTCGTCAACCCCATCACGGACGGCGCGGTGCTGCCGATTCTGCACCTCAACGGCTTCAAGATCGCCAATCCCACGCTCTTCTCCCGCATCAGTCACGAAGAGCTCGAGATGTTCTTCCGCGGCTGCGGGTGGGAGCCGCGCTTCGTCGAGGGCGACGATCCCGCCGAGATGCACGCCAAAATGGCCGAAACAATGGACTGGGCCATCGAGGAGATCCACGCCATCCAGCAGCACGCGCGCACCGCGCACGACACCGCGCGCCCCTACTGGCCGATGATCGTGTTCCGCGCGCCGAAGGGCTGGACCGGCCCCAAGGAAGTGGACGGCAAGCAGGTGGAGGGGTCGTTCCGCGCGCATCAGGTGCCGATCGCGATGGACAAGCCCGAGCACCTCGTGCAGCTCGAGGAGTGGCTGCGCAGCTACCATCCCGAGGAGCTCTTTGACGACAACGGCACGCTCATCCCCGAGCTGCAGGCGCTTGCGCCGAAGGGTCAGCGCCGCATGGGCGCGAATCCCCACGCAAACGGCGGTCTGCTGCTGCGCGAGCTGCGCATGCCGGACTTCCGCACGTATGAGCAGCCCGTGCCGGCGCCCGGCGCCGTCGAGGCGCAGGACATGACCGTGCTCGGCGCGTTCGTGCGCGATATCATGCGCGAGAACATGGACGCGCGCAACTTCCGCATCTTCGCCCCCGACGAGACCGCCTCCAACCGTCTGAGTCCGGTGTTCGAGGTCACGGGCCGCCGCTGGGTCGCCGAGGCGACGGACAGCGACGAGTTTCTCAACCCCGACGGCCGCGTCATGGACTCCATGCTCTCGGAACATATGTGCGAGGGCTGGCTCGAGGGCTACCTGCTCACCGGCCGCCACGGCTTTTTCAACAGCTACGAGGCCTTCATCCGCATCGTGGACTCCATGGTCGCGCAGCACGCCAAGTGGCTGAAAGTCTGCAACCAGCTGCCCTGGCGGCAGGACATTGCCTCGCTCAACTACGTGCTCGCCTCGAACGTGTGGCAGCAGGATCACAACGGCTTCACGCACCAGGACCCGGGCTTCCTCGACCACGTGTCGAATAAAAAGGCCGATGTCGTGCGCATCTATCTGCCGCCGGACGCAAACTGCCTCCTGAGCTGCTTTGACCACTGCATCCGCAGCCGGAACTATATCAACGTCATCGTGGCCTCCAAGCATCCGCGGCCGCAGTGGCTGACCATGGAACAGGCCGTGCGTCACTGCACGCAGGGCGTGAGCATCTGGGAGTGGGCCAGCAGCGACCAGGGCGCAGAGCCCGACGTCGTCATGGCCTGCTGCGGCGACACGCCGACGCTCGAGACGCTCGCCGCCGTGACCATCCTGCGCGAGAAGCTGCCGGAGGTGCGCGTGCGTGTCGTGAACGTAGTTGACCTCATGAAGCTCCAGCCGCATTCCGACCACCCGCACGGTCTCACGGACGAGGACTATGACCTCATCTTCACGAAGGACAAGCCCGTCATCTTCGCCTTCCACGGCTACCCGAAGCTCATCCACGAGCTGACCTACACCCGCCGCAACCAGAACATGTTCGTCTGCGGCTACGTCGAGGAGGGCACGATCACGACGCCGTTTGACATGCGCGTGCTCAATGAGCTCGACCGCTTCCATCTTGTCATCGATGTCGTCAAGCGCCTGCCCCAACTCGGAAACCGCGGTGCCTACACCGTGCAGCAGATGCGCGACAAGCTCGTCGAGCACCGGCAGTACATCGCCGCACACGGCGTCGACCTGCCCGAGATCGCCAACTGGCAGTGGACCGGCAGCACCAGCGCCGCCACAAGCTCCGAGCGCTGAGCGTGCCCGAGCGCGCCAAACGACCTCCATACCGAACACCAGCCGCCTGTCCCGGGATTGGGACAGGCGGCGTTTTAGACTGTCAAAAAGTATTACTTTTTGACAAAGAGATTTGCGGCCTGACTGCAGCGCACGCGCCGTCCGCCCATGGCGGACGGCGCGCACGTTTGCAGGCCGAGAAGTATTTTCTTCGCCGCACATGTCGCCGAAGAAAATGATTGGACTTCTTTGCGCCTGCGGGCGCAAACTCTGCGAGGCCTTTTTGATAAGCCGGGACAGGCGGCGTTTCCGTTTTTGCATTTTTTCTCTTTTTCTCCCTTTTTCAAGGAAGGCGGCGCTGCATGGCGGAAGTCTTTGGACCAGAGGCACTGGCTTTTCTGCTCAGAAAACCACGCGAAACTTTGTGCATCTTTACAGTTTTTTGTCGTTTTGCCTGTTAAAATTTAGATTTTTCGTTTCTCTCTTGTGCAACTTTTCCGATTCCGCTATAATAATGCCTTGAGGTGATTTTCATGTTCAAAATCGTGAATAACGAGAGATTATCTGACAATATGTTCCGCGTCACGTTCGAGGCCCCGCTCGTTGCCCGCAAGGCACAGCCGGGTCAGTTCCTGATGTTCCGCGTCGATGAGTTCGGCGAGCGCATGCCCATCACGATCTCTTCTTACGATCGTGAGGCCGGCACCGTGTCGGTCATCATGCAGCGCGTCGGCAGCACGACGGCTCTGCTCGCTGGCAAGAAGGCCGGAGACTATGTGGCAGACGTCGTCGGTCCGCTCGGCAACCCTGCCGAGTTTGACAATATGCACAAGGTCGTTGTCGTCGGCGGCGGCTCGGGCTGCGCCATCGCATGGCCGCAGGCCAAGGAGGCGCACCGTCTCGGCTGCGATGTCGACATCATCGCCGGCTTCCGCACCAAGGGCATCGTCGTGCTCGAGGAAGAGATGCGCGCCTGCTGCGATCATCTGTACATGATGACCGACGACGGCACCTACGGCGAGAAGGGCTTCACCACCGTCAAGCTCAAGGAGCTGCTGGAGAAGGCCAAGGCCGAGGGCAAGCAGTATGACCACTGCATCTGCATCGGCCCGCTGCCGATGATGAAGTTCGTGTGCCAGATTACGAAGGAATACGGCGTGGCCACGATGGTCGATATGAACTGCATCATGATCGACGGCTCCGGCATGTGCGGCGGCTGCCGCCTGACCGTGGACGGCAAGATGAAGTTCACCTGTGTCGACGGGCCGGAGTTTGACGGCCACCTTGTCGACTTTGACGAGGCGATCGCCCGCTCCAAGATCTATGAGGCACAGGAGCAGAAGGTGTTCGAGCGCCGCCACCACTACTGCAATCTGCAGGCCATGGCCGACGCTGAGGAAGCCGCACGCGAAAAGGAGGAGAAGTAATCATGGCGAATATGTCTCCCACGAAAAATCCGATCCCGGAGCAGGATCCGAACGTCCGCAACAAAAACTTTGAAGAAGTCGCGCTTGGCTACACCGTCGAGATGGCGGTCGATGAGGCCAACCGCTGCCTGAATTGCCCGCGCCCGGCCTGCATGTCCGGCTGCCCGGTCAATGTCAAGATCCCGCAGTTCATCGCCTGCGTCCGTGAGCAGGACTTCAAGGGCGCTTACCACAAGATCCTTGAGGACAGCTCCCTGCCCGCCATCTGCGGCCGTGTCTGCCCGCAGGAGAAGCAGTGCGAGAGCAAGTGCGTGCGCGGCATCAAGGGCGAGCCCGTCGGCATCGGCCGTCTGGAGCGCTTCGTCGCCGACTGGAACCGCGAGAACGCCGACGAGATGCCCGAGAAGATCGCCACCAACGGCCACCGCGTCGCGGTCATCGGCTCCGGCCCGTCCGGCCTCGCCTGCGCGAGCGACCTGGCCAAGCTCGGCTATGACGTGACCGTCTACGAGCACTTCCACAAGGCCGGCGGCGTGCTGGCTTACGGCATTCCCGAGTTCCGTCTGCCGAAGGCCATCGTGCAGAAGGAGATCGACAAGCTCGTGGCCATGGGCGTCAACATCGTGTGCGACGCGACCATCGGCAAGTGCATGAGCATCGACGAGCTGCTCGGCAAGGACGCCGACCACCTCCTCGGCGACGAGAAGTACGAGGCCGTGTTCATCGGCTCCGGCGCCGGTCTGCCGAAGTTCCAGAACATCCCGGGTCTGAGCTACTGCGGCGTGTTCTCCGCCAACGAGTTCCTCACCCGCATCAATCTCATGCACGCCTATGACGAGCGCTACGACACCCCGCTCATGCCCATCCATGTGACGGCCGTTGTCGGCGCCGGCAATGTCGCCATGGACGCCGCGCGCTGCGCCAAGCGTCTGGGTGCGGACGTGACGGTCGTGTACCGCCGCGGCGAGGAGGAGATCCCCGCCCGCAAGGAAGAGTACGAGCACGCGAAGGAAGAGGGCATCAACTTCCACCTGCTGTGCAACCCCATCGAGATCCTCGCCGACGACAACGGCTGGGTGCGCGGCCTCAAGTGCATCCGCATGGAGCTCGGCGAGCCCGACGAGAAGGGCCGCCGCCGTCCGATCGAAGTGCCGGGCAGCGAGTTTGAGATGGCCTGCGACTCCGTCATCATGGCGCTGGGCACCTCCCCCAACCCGCTGCTGCGCAAGGCGACGCCGGACCTCGAGTACAGCGACCGCGGCGGCATCGTCGTCAAGGACGACACCGTGACGACCATGAAGGACGGCGTGTTCGCCGGCGGCGACGCCGTCACCGGTGCGGCCACCGTCATCAAGGCGATGGGCGCCGGCAAGAAGGCCGCGGCTGCCATCGACGCGTACATCAAGAGCAAGTAAGCACATATATAAGATCAGCGGACATCCGACGGATGTCCGCTGATTGGTTTTAAAGGAAAAGCCTTCCCTACCAAGGGGAAGGCTTTTCTTTATGCCTGCGCGGGGAGATTGAGCACGAGGGCCAGAAACTCCAGCGGCGTGTCGCCGTCGTTGCGCAGGAAATGACTTTCGCCGTCACCCGTGAAGGTCACGGTACCGGCGTCCACGGTCGTCGTCTCACCGTTGCTGCAGTACGTGCCATGCCCGGAGAGGAAGTAGTACACTTCATAGTTGCCGTGGTGGGTATGCTCGCCGACTTCGCAGCCGGGCTGCAGCACCATGCGGGCGCAGACCGTACCGGCGCCGAGCATCTCCTCCGGAGAGAGGATAGCATAGCGCTCGAGATGGCCGGCACCGCCTTTGAGGTGCTCAAGGCGCTCGGGCACATCGGGGAGCTTGCGGATGAATGCCATAGAGATCAGCCTCCTTTTTGGTTGTGCTATATTCGTAGCACACGGCTGCGAAAATTGCAACCATTTTTCGCGCGGAGGCCGGCAGGTTTCGTATTTTAAATATAAAAAATCCACGCGCTTGGCGTGGCGTCATCCGGCTCTATGGCTTCTCACTTGCTGCTGGGTTCCCAGCTGACATCCGAGAAGATCAGGTCGTCCAGGTCCTGGACTTGATTGGTACGCATAACGTTATCACGCTCCTTTCTTTTTCAGTTGCTCTCAGTTTAGCAGATGATTTGCAGGATTGCAAGCGGTTTTTCAACAGTTTACACATATTTTACATATCGCTTTGCAGCACAACGCACAAATGACCGGGCGTTTCCTGCAGGAAGCGCCCGGGAAGCCTTCATTTATACAGATCCAGAAATTCCTCAAGGCAGAGGTTGTTTTCCATGATGTACGCCGCCGCCTCCTTGCCGACATAGCGGAAGTGCCACGGCTCATACATGACGCCGGTGACACTCTCCTTGTCGGCGGGATAGCGCAGGATGAAGCCGTACTCCTGACAGTGGGCGTACATCCACTGGAAGAGGGCGGTCTTTTCCAGATCGCGTGTCTTGACCTCATAGAACTTGTCGGTGATGTCGGCGCACAGGCCGAGCTGATGCTCGCTCGTACCGGGACGGGTAACGATGCGGGCGGCTGCGGCCTCGTCACCACCGCACTGCCCGACCTTGCGGGTGAAGAGGTACGACTGCTCGCTGTAGCTGCGGTACGTGCTCGACAGGCAAACGCTCAGCCCCTCGGCACGCGCGGCGGCGATGAATTCCTTGAGCGCGTCCACGGCGCGGCCGTCAAAATACCGGCCGCCCTCCAGCTCCGCCAGATCCTCCGGTACGGCCTCGCCGATCGGGTTCTGCGCGTTGACGAGCGTGAGCTCCCAGCTGCCGGTGTTGACCTTCGGCAGGCCATTGTCCGGCTCGGGCGTGGGCGTGGGCGCAGCGGGCACGATCGGCGTGGGCGTTGCGGCGGCGGACTGCGCCGGAGTATCCATCGGCGGCAGCACACGCAGCGCAACGATGGCGGTCAGCGCCAGAATGAGCGCGACACATAAAACGGTTTTGAGAGCTTTTCGCATCGTATCCCCACATCCTCAGTGACAGTTCTCGGCACAAAATGGCCAAAATTATGGTATCACGTTTCCGGCGGCGGGTCAATCCCAAAACCGCCGCTTGACACACACCGCCGAAACGGATAAACTGTCCGGGAAGGAGAGATGTCCCCATGCAACGTGATTGCTCCGGCCGCCCGCTGCGGCTGTTTTTGACTTTTTACCGGCCGCACCGGCGGCTGTTTGCGCTCGATCTGCTCTTTTCGCTGCTCTCATGTCTGGCGGATCTGGCGTTTCCCTATGTCTCGCGGCAGGCGATGCAGAATCTGCTGCCGCTGGGACTGTTCCGCACATTCTTCGCCATCATGGCGGCGCTTCTGGCAGCATACCTGCTCAAGGCCGTGTTCAAATACGCTGTGACCGTCATCGGCCACCAATGCGGCGTGCTCATCGAAGCGGATATGCGTCAGGAGCTCTTTGAGCATCTGCAGACGATGAGCTTCCGCTTCTTTGACTGCAACCGCACGGGCGTGCTCATGAGCCGCATGACGAGCGACCTCTTTTCCATTACGGAGCTGGCGCACCACGGGCCGGAGTATCTGCTCACGGCGGTGGTCACGCTCGGCGGCGCGCTCGCGATCCTGGCGCCGATCTGCTGGCAGCTTGCGCTCGTGCTGCTGCTGCTCGTGCCGCTGTCGCTGTGGATCACGATCCGCCAGCGCAAGCGCATGAACGACGCAAACGTCGCCGTCAAGCGCCGGCAGGCCGAGATCAACACCGTCATCGAGTCCGGCATCTCCGGCGTGCGCACAGCCAAGGCGTTCACGAACGAGGCCGTCGAGCGCGAGAAGTTTCTCGCCTGCAACGACCGCTACAAGCACAGCAAGACCGACTGGTACCGCGCCATGGGCGTGTTTCAGGGCGGGATGGAGTTTACGATGTCGGCCATGCAGGTCGTGGTCATCGCGCTCGGCGGCGCGTACATCATGCGCGGCCAGATCGACTACATCGACCTCATCACGTTCTCGCTGTACGTGACGACGTTCATCTCACCTATCCGCACGCTGGTCAACTTCATGGAGGTGTTCACCGACGGCACGGCCGGCTTCCAGCGCTTTCTGGAGCTGATGCGCGTGCAGCCCGACATTGCCGACGCGCCGGACGCCAGACCCCTGCCGTCGGTGCGCGGACAGGTGGATTATAACGACGTGAGCTTCGACTACGCTGAGGGCGCGACCGTGCTCTCGCACGTGGATCTGCACATTGCGCCGGGTGAGACGCTGGCCGTCGTCGGTCCGTCGGGCGGCGGCAAGACGACGCTGTGCCAGCTGCTGCCGCGGTTTTACGATGTCACGTCCGGCTCGGTGTGCATCGACGGCATCGACGTGCGCACCGTGACGCAGGCGTCGCTGCGCCGCTGCGTCGGCGTGCTGCAGCAGGAGGTCTTCCTCTTTGCCGACACCATCCGCGAAAACATCCGCTACGGCCGCCCCGACGCCACCGACGCCGAGATCGAGCAGGCCGCGCGCTATGCCGAGATCGACCGCGAGATCCGCGCCATGCCCGACGGCTACGACACCTATGTCGGCGAGCGCGGCGTCATGCTCTCCGGCGGGCAGAAGCAGCGACTGAGCATCGCGCGCCTGTTTCTGAAAAACCCGCAGATCCTCATCCTCGACGAGGCCACGAGCGCGCTCGACTCCGTGACCGAGCAGCGCATCCAGAACGCGCTCGACACACTCGCCCGCGGCCGCACGTGCATCATCATCGCCCACCGGCTGAGCACCGTACAGGGTGCCGACCGCGTCGCCGTGATCGACGGCGCGCATGTCTGCGAGCAGGGCACACCCGCCGAGCTCATCGCGCGCGACGGCAAATACGCAGCGCTCTGCCGCGCACAGCACCTTATTTAAATACAGACGCCGAGCGCGCCGGATCACACGATCCGGCGCGCTTTTTCCGTCTGAAACTCAGTCCCCGATGTAAGTAAAGCGGCGCACGACCTGCCCGTCGCGCTCGATCTGCTCGTCCCACATGGCGGCGGGGCGCACCCAGATGCCCCGCTCCCCGTAGAGCGCGCGGTAGACGACCATGGGCTCGAGCGTCTCCGAATGCGTGGCGACAAACAGCAGCTCATACTCCCTGCCCTTGAAGTGGCGGTAGCGCCCGGGGCGCAGCATCTGCGGCGCGCTCATGCCTTGTCCTCCGGCATGCCGAAGCTCTGGATGAGCAGGCGCGTGAGCGCGTGCGCACCGTCGCGCGTGAGCATGATGCTCGCGACCTCGCCGACCGTCTTTTCCGGCATATCGATCAGTCCCTTTGGCTGGGGCGTGTAGTTGTGCTGCACATACATATGGTAGAAGCTCAGCGAGCACTCCGAGCGGTTGTCGTTGACCGAGACGTTGAACACATTGGCAAACTGGGGCTTCATATCGCCACCTCCTGTAACCTTTCTGCGCCCATTATACCACAGTGCGCGCGAAACCACGGGTCAATTTTTGCACGTTTTCCAGAAAACTGTCCAAAAACTATTGCGGCATCAGACACATCGTCGTATAATGTGACCATCCAAATGCGAATTTTTTCACATGGAGGGAAGCGTAGATTGAAAGACCTGAAGCATCTTTACGAATTTGAAAAGCTGCTCGAGAGCGCCAACAATGCGCTCGTACAGCAGGCGTGTGCCGAGGGGAAGCACGCGCTGGCCTACACCTGCTACCACATGCCGGAGGTGCTGCTCAACACCGGGGACTGCTTTTCGGTGCGTCTGCGCGCACCGCTGACGGGATCGCTGGACATCTCGTCGTACTACATGTCGAACTTCATCTGCGACTACTGCAAGTCGCTGCTGGAGCGCGGAATCGAGGGCGGCTACAACTTCCTGTCCGGCCTGATGGGCACGGAGACGTGCTCGGAGATGAACCGCGCGCTCGAGCACTTCGAGCTGCTGCGGCTCGTGGACAACGAGCAGTTTTTCGTGACTTTTCTCGACATGCCCTTCAAGGTCACGGAAAACACCGTGCGCCACTACGTCGATCAGCTCCGGCGTAAGGTGCTCACGCCGCTGCACGAGGTCTACGGCGTGGACGTGTCGGACGATGCGCTGAGCAAGGCGGTGGCCGAGCACAACGAGGTCTGCCGCATCCTGACTGAGATCGGTCAGTTCCGCAAGGAAGAAAACCCACGCATCACGGGCTACGAGTACCACATCCTGAACCTTGTGAGCTACTGCTGCCCGAAATATCTCATCGTCGACAAGCTCCGCGAGACGCTCGAGGAGCTGCGCCAACGCGAGCCCGATGTAAAGCCGCGCTTTCGCGTGAAGATCGCCGTCGTCGGCAGCGAGATCGACGACCCCGGCTTCACCAAGCTCGTCGAGGATGCGGGCGCGCTCGTCGTGGTCGACCGTTTCTGCTTCGGCTCGACACCTGGGCGCGAGGAAATTCATCTCGACCCCGACCTGCCGGTGCTCGAAAGCATCGCGCGCCACTACCTCAACACCAGTCAGTGCCCGCGCTTCATGCAGCGCGAGAAGGTCGACGGCCGCTGGCAGCTCGTGCGCGACCTGTGCGCGGAGTATCACGCGCAGGGCGTGCTGTACGAGCAGCTCAAGTTCTGCGAATACTGGGGCTATGAGCGCGCGCTGGCAAGCCACGTCGTCACGCGCGAATTCGGCATCCCGTCCGTCGCGGTCGACCGCCAGAACGCCACCGGCGGCAGCGGCCAGCTGCGCACGCGCGTGCAGGCATTCGTCGAGAGTCTGGAGATCAAGCAGCTCCAGACGCAGAGAGGAGGCAAGTGACCATGGGTGAACAAAAGCGCTCCCTGCGGGAATTTCTCCGCCACGTCAATGACTACACCTACCGCTTCGACCCGGAAAAGGGGCGGTTTCGCTACCGCGAGCTGCGCGGCGTGCGCGACACGGCGTTTGACTTTTATATGTGGCTCAAGTGCTGGAAGGACATGCTCGTCTTTGTGGCCAAGTGTCCGGTGTCGGCTGTGCGCGCGCTGTTTCGCTACCAGTGGTTTTCCACCTACCTTACCTATCCGAACTTTGTCGACCGCGGCACGCTCGGCATGCGCGGCAACCAGCTGCGCATGGCGCGCGCCCAATATGACCGCATCGTGAAAAAGGCCACCGACCTGCTGCGCATCTCGTTCGTGGCCGACGAGCATTTCCACCCCGGCAACAAGCTCTCGAAGAAGATCGTGCTCTTTGACGAGCTCGTCCCCGGGCAGATCATGGCCGGCTTTCCGAACCTCATCTACCTGCCGGCGCAGGTGCTGCCGGTGTTTCTGTGCTCGATCCTCAACCAGCAGATCACGCCGCCGTATCTCGACGCGGCCGAAAACTTCGGCATCCCGGCCGACGTCTGCCCCCTGCCCTCGGCCGAGGCCGGCTGCGCCCTGCGCGACGAGTATCCCAAGCTCGGCACGTGCTTTGTCGCCTGCAACATGCCGTGCGACGGCAGCGTCGCCACGACCGCGTATCAGGACCGGTATTTCAACCTCCCGACGTACTATTACGGCGTGCCCATCCGCTACAACGAGGACGCGGTGCAGGATTACGCCGTCGAGGAGCTGCGCGGGCTCATCCGCTTCATCGAGGAGCAGACCGGCGAGACCTTCGACTGGGACGCGTTTTTCAAGGCAATGAAGGTCTACAATCAGGAGACGGAGTACGAGCTGCAAAAGTGGGAGGTCAACCGCACACCCTATCCGCAGATGACCGGCGAGACCTTCTGGATCTACCGTATGTTTTTCTATCACCTCTCGGGCGGCATGGACCCGCGCTTTCTCGACACCGACCGCCGCGTCAACCGCATCATGATGCGCGGCTACCGGCAGAAAAAGCCCTGCGCGCCCGCAATGCGCCACCGCTGCGTCGAGTGGTCGTGCCCGGCGAACTTCTACCCCGACTTCTCCGTCTGGGCGGAAAACTGCTGGGGCATCAACGTCGTGGCAAGCATGGAGTCGCTCATCTCCGACATCATCATCGACACCGAGGACCCCGACCGGGCGCTGGCCGATCTCGCGCGCAGCTACCAGCGCACCACCATGCGCAAGCACACCAAGGGCGGCTACGCAAACGTGCTCGACGAGCTGTGGGTCGTCTGCAAGCAGTACAACGCCGACATGGTGCTCATGTATGACCAGATCTCCTGCAAGGGCATGGACGGTCTGCGCGGCGTGTTTGAGGAGCAGGCGGCCGCGCGCGGCGTGCATATGCTCTGGGTCGCACAGGATCTGCTCGATTCACGCACGATCTCCAAGCGCGACATGCGCCGTCAGGTCAACCTCTATATGCAGACCGTCATGGGCGAGGAGCCGGTGCGCCCCGACCTCGTGGACTTTGACGATGCGCTGACGTGGTAAAAGCAAATCCATCGAGAACCTGAAAAGGCAGAAAAACTCCCCGCCCAGAATCGGCATCGGCATAATAAAAACAGCAAATAAGTCCTTTGAGATTTCATACCGGAAAAGCGCGTCTCGGCAAAACTCCGAAACGCGCTTTTTACGTTCTTCGATTAGCGAATGTTCCTGAGAATTATAGCTGGGATTCTCGACATCCATAGAAAAACGCTTGCTTTTCATTCAAACAGCAGCTAAAATTTTTGTTGAGATTTTATAGAACACAGAGGTCGGCATAATCACTTAAAACGTAGGAGGATACAATGAGCTTTCTGAAATCAATATTCGGAATTAAAAGTGAAAAATCGATGGCTGAGGTTACTGTTCAAATACATTCGAATCACAATGTCGAGACTCCCCAAAAAAGCATATCATCAAACATTCAGAATTTGGTATTGTTATCAGTGGCCGAGCAATTTAAAGTTGGTGAGAAAAAATATCCCGATTATTTAAGATACCAGTTTGGCATAGGCTTTCCAAACGAAAAACTTGATAAACTGGAAAAGGAAAGCTATATCAGGTCTACAACCGCGGCAGAAACCTTGCCTCGGTTAAAAATTGCAGAGCTAAAAACAATCGCGTCACAGTTTGATTTGAAAGTGAGTGGAAAAAAAGCTGACCTTTGTGACCGAATTGCCGAAAATGTACCGGAAGCCGATCTGGATAGAATCATAACCGAAAGATACTGGACAGTAACCGAAAAGGGCAAGACCTTTCTCGCTGAAAACCCATACATCAGCTTCTATTTGGAGCGTCATGCATATTCCTTAGAGGACATAGGGCTTGACATAAATACATACGCCAAACTATTCTCCGGCCATCCCGGCGGTAACATAAGAGATATAATTTGGGGAGAATTGAATCGCAGATCGTTAGATGGCTACAGCAAAGGGATAAGGAAAGGAGAATTCAGCGACTATTGCAAATTGCTTCATACAATGGCGCTATTCCTAGAAGAAGAAAACCGTCATATAGATGCACTGAATATGTATATGCGGTACATTTATTATAGAGCCAATTTTGAGGCAGGAATCTCCGCACTAAAATGTTATTCCTACTTAAAGAAGGTGGACAGTGCCGCCGACAAGCTTTATATGGATGCCGAAATATATCCCTTCATTGCCGATGAAATAATCAGCATGAGCGATGCATGCGAGTTTGATTCCCGGCAACTTCAAGCCTATATGAAAGAAACCTTTTCTAAAGAAACAGATACAGGGGCATTTTCTCCGGACGAACTCACCAGGTTTGTAATGTGCGGCTTAAACGGCAATCAAGATGGGCAAAAAAGGATTTGCAAAAGTGTCATGCAATCAGCAGTTAGAAAGCTACCTAAAAAATGAAAACTTTCCAGTGAGAAGAGCTCTTAACGCAGCAACTCCCCGCCTTCGGGCGGGGAGTTTTTGCAGGCCGTTACAAAAGCCTCGCAGAGTTTGCGTCCGCAGACGCAAAAAATTCCAATCATTTTCTCCGGCGGCGTGTACGGCGGAGAAAATACATTTCGGCTCGCAAACGTGCGAGTTGTGCGCCGACGGTGCACAGCTCATGCGATGCAGCGAGCTGCAGTCCCTTCAAACGAGAGCCCAACGCAGTGGGTCTCGTTTGAGCGCGTGCCAAAACGCTTTTTGGCACGCGCGATCACGTCTGCGGCTGCTTTTTGATATCGAACCGCCACACGGCCACAACGTAGGACACGAAGGCGATGGCCTCGATGACCATGCACGAATACGAGCGCGCGAGGATGTCATACGTGAACCAGAACGGCGAATTGGTCAGATAGAGCAGGCGCGTGCGGCGCATATCGCGCGTCCAGAGCGCGATGGTCGTCATGCTCATGGCGATGCCGGGCAGCAGACTCCTCGGCCCGTCCCATGTGAGGATGGTGTTGACGACGTACAGCACCAGAAACGCCCACAGCCACGCGCGGCTCTTGGCCCACTTGCGGTCGTTGAAGTAAAACACGACGCTGCGCGCGAACGACAGAATGTTGATGGTCGCGGCGGTCATCGCGCCGAGCAGCCCATAGTGCACGATCCACATCAGGCAGGCGGTCGCCTGCGCCGCGAGGATGACGCGGCGATTATTGAATTGCACCGAGATAAACACGATCAGGCTGCCGAGCAGACCCAGCGCCTGGTTGAGCCAGAAATCCATGTGCCACACCCTTTCTTCCCGCAGGAAAGTGGATTTTAACACAACCGCGCAGGAAAAACAAGCCTTTCCGTGCAGTTTTTCTCCCACACACAACGCCAAAATATACGAATCAGGAAGCCGCCGCAAGCGCCGCTTTCCTATTTATAAATAGTATCCCTCAAAACAACGCGGCAAGCTGCTGCCAGACCGGCAGCCCCACGAGCCAGCGGATGACCGGCACGAACAGCAGCGCCGGCAGATAGTCCGCCACCTTGATCTTCGTGGCGCCGGTCTGATTGAGACCGATGGCCGCCACGAGCAGGGATCCCGCGCACGTGAGGTCCGCGACCGCCGCCTCCGAGAGCAGCGGCGCGATCGCCCCGGCCAGCAGCGTGAGCGTCCCCTCGACCACAAGCACCGCCGCGCCCGCGAGCATCACACCCGCGCCGAGCGTCGTGGCCATCATGGCGCAGAAGACGAGGTCGATCATCGACTTGGTAAACAGGATGCTGTTGTCGCCGCGGATGCCGGCGTCGAGCGAGCCGTTGACCGCCATCGCGCCGATGCAGCACAGGAGGCTCGCCGTGACGAACCCCTCGGCCAGCGACGGGCCGCCCTCATGCCGGTGAACGTGCGCCTCGACCCATGTGCCGAGGCGGTGGATCGAGCCGTCGATATTCAGCAGCGCACCGACCGCCGCGCCGAGCGTCATGGACACGATGACAATCAGGATGCTCCGGCACGCACTCGCACCCGAAATGCCGATATACAGCACGCACAACCCAAGGCCGACCATGACCGTTTTGCTCACCCGCTCGGGGATGCCCCGCCGAAACAGCAGGCCGATCGCCCCGCCGCCCGCAATGGCCAGCGCGTTGACAACAGCGCCCGTCAGACTCATATCCGATCCGCTCCTTCCCGCCGCGCCGCCTTGCCGCCTTATTTAAATAAGGTATCATCCATCGGACACGGTTTGATCAAAATGCACCGTTTAAGATAGCACAACCAGGCGGCCGTGTAAACAAAAATTCAGCCGTGCGCCGTTGGGATGGACGCCTTGAGCTCACTGAGAAACATCTGTCCGGCGGTGGACAAGCCGGTCTTCTGCTTATAGACGACGCCGACGGTGCGCTGCAGCTCCGGCGAGAGGCGGCGCGCGATGACACGCCGGCCGCTGCGGCGCAGCACCGCCTCCGGCAGGATGGACACGCCGAGGTTGTTCTCGACCAGGTTCAGGATCGTGTAGTCGTCGGCCACGCGGTACTGGACGTTGATCTGCGGGTGGCGCGTGAGCAGGTCGCGGATGCAGCCGCCGCCGCGCCCCTCCTCGAGAAGAATGAAGGGCTCTGCCGCGAGCTCGTCGACCTGAATGAAGATGTTCTCGCCCAGCGGATGCCCCTCGGGCAGCACGGCGAGCATGGTGTCGCGGTAGATCGGCTCGCATGCAAACGGCGTCGTGCGCAGCATATCCGTGAAGCCGAAGTCGACCACGCCCTCGCGCACCCAGTCCTCGATCTCATAATACAGTCCCTGATAGAGCTCGAAGCGGATGCCGCTGTGCAGGCGGCGAAAGCGCTCCATGGCCGGCGGCAGCAGGTAGCTCGACACGCTCGTAAACGTGCCGAGGCGGATCGTGCCCTGTTCCAGACCGCTGAAACCCGCCGCCTGCGACTGGAGCATCCGGTAGGCGTTGACCGTGTCGCGGATGTACGGCAGCAGGTGCCGTCCCTCATAGGTGAGCGCCACGCCCGAGCGCGAACGCACCAGCAGCGTCACCCCCAGCTCCTCCTCCAGCGACTTGATCATCTGGCTCACGGCCGACTGCGTGTAGCCGAGATCGCGCGCAGCATCGGAAAAGCTGTTGCGCTCAAAGACCTTCAAAAATGCGATATACCGGTTCATAAGCACCCCTCACGGATAAGAAACGCTAATTTAACTATCAGAATTATTTGCTTTACTTATCTATACCGGCATTATATAATGGGCACTGTCAGATAGCAAGTGCAATTTTTCGTGACCGCACACGATCTTTGCAGTGCGCCGACAACCACGCAAATTCTCTCCAAGCAACATGATAATTCCTTTTTCCAACTCCATTTCTCCTATGGAAACACCCCTGCCGGTTTGTCCGTTCCGGCAGGGGTGTTTTCCGTTTTGCGGGAGATTTGCTGCGCACTTTTCAAGCCCTCCCCGCGAGGAGAAGGCACCGCCGAACGGTACTGCTGCCGCAAGGAGAAAACGATCGCACCGCCGCAGACAAAAGCAGCCCTCCCGATCCGGGAGGGCTGCTTTTCTTGAAATCATGCCCGGCGCTCAGTCCGTGACCGTGACGGCGGCAGTCGTTCCGGAGGCACGGACGGCGTCGGCCTGCATGGCGTCGGTCGTGACCGTCTGCAGCGGCAGGCTGCCGAGCGCCGACCAGTCGAGCGCGCCGGAAACACCGCGCAGCGTCAGCTCCGTGAGCCCGGTGAAGCCATCCAGACCGGACGTGCTGTCGAGCTCGCAGCGGATGAGCGTGAGCGATGTGATCGCCCGCTCACGGTCAAAGCTGTGGAAGAAATCGCCGCGCAGATCGCAGTCCACAAGCGTGACGCGCGTGAGTGAGGATTTGTGCAGCGGGATCAGCAGCTCGCGGCGCGTGCAGTGCGAGAGCGTGATGTCCTGCAGCTTTGTCAGCGCGCGCAGCTCGGATAGTTCCGACACGTTTGCACCGTTGAGGTGCAGCGTGCGCACGTTCAGGCAGCGGCCGAGCCCTGTCAGATCCGTGACGGCGTTGCCGTCGGCCAGCAGCGCCGTGAGCTTCGGCAGCTGCTCGATGCCCGCCAGACTCGTGAGCCGGTTGGCGCTGACATCAAACACCTCCACACCGCAGGCAGGCAGGCTGCCGAGCGTGGTCAGCGACTGAAATTCAAGCGAGAGCTCGCGCAGGCTCGGAAAATACGCAAGGTCGGACAGCTCGCGGATGTCCCCGCGCTGCACGGTGATGCTCTGTCCGGACGGGTCGACGACCTCCGCCGTCTCTACACCGGCAGCCGCCGTATCCACGCCCTGCTGCGGGGCGGCAAACCAGTACCGGTCGCCGCAGACATACAGCGCCGTGAGCCCCTTGAGATCGGCGACCGTGAGCTCGCCCTCGGGCTTTCCGGCATAATCGCGCGCGGCCCGCTCAAGCAGGGGGTTCTGGAATGCGGCCACCGTGTCGTCCGACAGCGTCTGCACCGCAACGGTCCTGGCCGTGAAACGGTAGAGCAGGCCCGTGAAGTGGCCGACGATGCCCGCCGCGATCAGGCAGCCGGCGAGTACGACCGCGATGATCGCCGCCGCGATGCCGCGCTTTTTCTTCGCGCGCTCCGGCTTCGGCGCTTTGGCGGGTCTTTCCCGACGGGGCTTTTCGGCGCGCGGCTTTTTCTCTTTCTTCTTTTTCGCCCGCGGCGGCGCGGCGGGCGCTTCGGGCGGCAGCTCCGGCGCTTCGCCCGCAAATTTGTCCGCGTCGAGCAGCTCGGCCGAAAAGAGCTTGTCGTAGAAATATTCCTCGCTCGGGTAAGTATACTTCATGAGCGCAAAGAGGTTTCCGATCTGCATCTCCATGCCCGGCGACAGCTCCGTCTGCTCGAGGTAGACGTTGATGACCGGCTTTTTCTTCGTCAGGGCATAGTGCATCTCCTTGCGGCAGTTGTCGGACTGCAGATACGCCGGGGACAAAACGCCAGCACGAGCTGCGCGCGCTCGAGGTGCGACGCGATGCTCTCCGGCCACTCGCTGCCGGCCTCGATGCCCTCGTCATACCAGACGCGAAAGCCGCGCGATTGCAGCGCGCCGATGATCTCGAGCACGGCTGCGTCGTTCTTGTGCGCGTAGCTGACGAAGATGTACGGCTGTGTGCCCTCGTAGGGGCGCAGAAGTGTTCTCAAAAAACCACCTCCGGAAAAAAATCGAAAAACGACTGGATTCTGTTCGTGTATCACACGCCTCTGCGCCCGGCAAGAGCCTTGACGCCCGCGAGATAGGCATACGGCACGCACAGATCCCCCCGACCGGAGCCGAGGGCGATGTCCGGCTTGCGCAGGCCGTGATAGTCCGACCCGCCGGTCGGCACGAGGCCGAAGCGCACGGCCAGCGCCTGCGCCGCCGCCGTCTGCTCGGGGGTATAGGTCGTGTAGCGCACCTCGAGCCCGAGCGCCCCGGCATCCGCCGCCGCGGCGAGCAGGGCAGTACGCTGCGCGTCGTCAAAGCGGTACTTGAACAGATGCGCCACGACCGGCACGCCGCCCGCCGCGCGCAGCGCGTGCACGGAATCCTCGAGCGGAATGTTGTAGCGCGGGACATAAAAGCGCTTGCCCCGGCCGAGCAGACCGCGCATCCCGTCGGACACCGTGGGGATGCAGCCGCGCTGCACGAGCAGCGCCGCGATGTGCGGCCGGCCGAGCACTGTCTGCCCCGGAAAGGCCGCATGCAGCTCCGCCATCGTGATGGGGTAGCCCGCGTCGTGCAGGCGCTGCACCATGGTCTCGTTGCGGGCGTTTCGCTCGTCGGTGGCGCGGGTCATGAGCGCGCGCAGCGCGGCGTTGTCCGTGTCCATGTAATAGCCGAGCAGATGCACCTCCTCGCCGCCCCACACGGTGGACAGCTCCACACCCGGGACGACCTCGACGCCGTGCGTCTTTCCCGCCGCAAGCGCCTCGGGCAGTCCGGCAAACGTGTCGTGATCCGTGATCGCCACGGCGCGCAGCCCGGCTGCCGCCGCCTTGCGCACGACGGTCTCCGGTGCGTCCGAGCCGTCGGACGCGAGCGTGTGCACATGCAGATCAATCCGCTCCATGGCGCACCTCCAGCCCGTCCGGCAGCGCGTCGCCCTGCCAGAGGACAAAGACCGTGCCGTCCGCAACGTGCACCGACGCCTCCGCACCGGTGAAGGAGTTGCTCACGCCGAGCGGCATGGCGCAGGTGAGCGTCGCATCCGTGACCTCGTAGAGCAGGCCGCGCAGCGTGACGCCGCGCGCAGCGTCGCCGCTGCTGAACACCGAGACCGTGCCCGTCATGCCGGCGGGGAAGGTCAGCGTGCCGTTTTGCACCGCCGTGACCACCCAGCCGCAGCCGATGAGCCAGCCCTGCGCGCCCGCGTCCGTGAGACCGCGCAGCGTCTGCAGGCTCGCGATCGTCTGGTCGATGCGGCCGCCAAGCGCCCCCGCCATCACGAGCCGCCGGTAGCCGTGCCCGAGCGCCCAGCGCACGGCGAGACCGAGGTCGGTGTCGTCCTTCATGACCGGGTGCGTCTCCACGTTCGGGTGCTCCGGCCGGTAGCCGAGCGAGTCAAAGTCACCCATGACGAAGTCCGGCTCGATGCCGCGCGCACGCAGCGAGCGGTAGCCGCCGTCAGCCGCGATGATATAGTCGCCTGCGCACGGGTTCAGGCGCACGCCCTCAAGACTGGCCGCGCCGACGATATAACAAGTATTTTCCAAATTCATTCCAGCTTTCCTGAATTTTCGCCTGTTATTGTATCACATTCTGCGCGCCGAGAAAAGAATTGCGTATAAATTACCTGTGCGTGCATTTGTTAGATTTTAAACTCGTCGAAAATCAAAAATTTTATTTCTATTGTTACTGATATATGATATAATTCCAGCATTGGCATCGCAGCGAAGCGCGTTTTTTTACCGCTGCCGCCCATCTCTGCGGCCCGCCGCAGTCAGAAAGGAGACACGACCGTGTCAGAAAAAGTTTTCAACAAGGTCCTTGCTGCCAACCGCGGCGAGATCGCGGTGCGTATCTTCCGCGCGTGCTATGACCTCGGCATTCACACCGTGGCCATGTACTCCAAGGAAGACGAACTGAGCATGTTCCGCACCCGCGCCGACGAGGCGTATCTCGTCGGCGAGAACAAGAGTCCTCTGGGTGCGTATCTCGACATTCCCGAGATCATCGATCTGGCCAAGCGCCGCGGCGTCGACGCCATCCACCCGGGCTACGGTTTCCTGTCCGAGAATGCGGACTTTGCCCGCGCCTGCGAAGCGGCCGGCATCACGTTCATCGGCCCCCCGAGCGACGTGCTCGGCAAGATGGGTGACAAGCTCTCGGCCAAGCAGATCGCCATGGAGTGCGGCGTGCCGGTCATCCCCGGCTGCTCCGAGCCCCTGCGTGACGGGCAGGAGGCGCTCGAGAAGGCCATCAGCTTCGGCTTCCCCGTCATCCTCAAGGCGGCGGCCGGCGGCGGCGGCCGCGGCATGCGCCTGTGCGAAATGCCCGAGGACGTGATCCCCGCGTTCGAGCTCGTCAAGAGCGAGGCACGCAAGGCCTTCGGCAATGACGACATCTTCATCGAGAAATATCTCGTGCAGCCCAAGCACATCGAGGTGCAGATCCTTGCCGACCAGTACGGCAACGTGCGCCACCTCGGCGAGCGCGACTGCTCGCTGCAGCGCCGCTACCAGAAGGTCGTGGAGTTTGCGCCCGCGTGGAGCGTGCCCGAGAGCATCCGCGAGCAGCTGCACGCTGATGCCGTGAAGATCGCCGAGGCCGTCGGCTATGTCAACGCCGGCACGGTGGAGTTCCTCGTCGACCGCGACGGCAACCATTATTTCATCGAGATGAACCCCCGCATTCAGGTCGAGCACACCGTCACCGAGATGGTCACGAGCATCGACCTCGTGCGTGCGCAGATCCTCATCGCCGAGGGGCAGCCGATCAGCCACCCGGAGATCGGTCTCGGCGATCAGAACAACCTCAAGGTCAACGGCTACGCCATCCAGTGCCGCGTGACCACCGAGGACCCGGCCAACAACTTCGCGCCCGACAACGGCAAGATCGAGGCCTACCGCTCCGGCGGCGGCTTCGGCGTGCGTCTCGACGGCGGCAACGTCGGCACGGGCTCGATCATCTCGCCGTACTACGACTCCCTGCTCGTCAAGGTCACAAGCTGGGACTGCACCTTCCCCGCCGTCTGCCGCAAGGCCACCCGCGCCATCAATGAAGAGCACGTGCGCGGCGTCAAGACGAACATCCCGTTTGTGACGAACATCCTCACGCACCCGACCTTCGTCGCCGGCAAGTGCCACACGAAGTTCATCGACGAGACGCCGGAGCTGTTCGAGTTCACCGAATCGCGCGACCGCGCGACCCGCGTGCTCAAATACATCGCCAACATTCAGGTCAACAATCCCGACGCCAAGCGCCACCAGTACGACACGCCGCGCTTCCCGAAGGCACAGCGTGAGGTCACGAAGCAGGACGGACTCAAGCTCCTGCTCGACACCGACGGCCCCGAGGCCGTGAAAGAATGGGTCCTCGGCCAGAAGAAGCTGCTCATCACCGACACGACGATGCGCGATGCGCACCAGTCGCTGCTGAGCACCCGCCTGCGCACCCGCGACATGGTCAAGGGCGCCGACGGCACGGCCGACATCCTCGCCGACTGCTTCTCGCTCGAGATGTGGGGCGGCGCGACGTTTGACACCGCCTACCGCTTCCTGCACGAGTCCCCGTGGGAGCGTCTGGAGATGCTGCGCGAGAAGATCCCGAACATCCCGTTCCAGATGCTGCTGCGCGGCTCAAACCTCGTCGGCTACGCGAGCTATCCGGACAACCTTGTGCGTGCCTTCATCGCCGAGTCTGCCCGTGAGGGCATCGACGTATTCCGCGTGTTCGACTCGCTCAACTGGCTGCCGAATATGGAGACCGCCATGGACGAGGTCCTGCGTCAGGGCAAGTTCCTCGAGGGCACCGTGTGCTACACCGGCGACATCCTCGACCCGACGCGCGACCGCTACACGCTGAAGTACTACGTGGACTTTGCCAAGGAGCTCGAGCGCCGCGGCGCGCATATGCTGGCCATCAAGGATATGTCCGGCCTGCTCAAGCCGTATGCCGCCAAGAAGCTCGTCAGCACCCTCAAGCAGGAGATCGGCATCCCCATCCACCTGCACACGCACAACACCACCGACAACCAGATCGCGACCTACCTCATGGCGGCCGAGGCCGGCGTGGACGTGGTCGACACCGCCATCGGACCGCTGGCCAACCTCACGAGCCAGCCGTCGATGAACGCGCTCGTCGAGTCCCTGCGCGGTCAGGAGCGCGACACCGGCTTCGACCCGCAGCGCCTGCAGGAGCTGGCCGATTACTGGGCCGACGTGCGCCTGCGCTACGAGAGCTTCGACAAGGGCCTCAAGGTCCCCGTCACCGATATCTACCGCTATGAGATCCCCGGCGGCCAGTACACGAACCTGCAGCCGCAGGTCGAGTCGCTCGGCCTCGGCCACCGCTTCGCGGAGGTCAAGGAGATGTACCGCACCGTCAACCTCATGCTCGGCGACATCATCAAGGTCACGCCGTCGTCCAAGATGGTCGGCGACCTCGCGATCTTCATGGTGCAAAACGACCTCACGCCCGAGAACATCGTCGAAAAGGGCGAGCACCTCGCCTTCCCCGACAGCGTCGTGAGCTACTTCAAGGGCATGATGGGTCAGCCGCCCTGCGGCTTCCCGAAGGATCTGCAGCGCGTCGTGCTCAAGGGCGAGAAGGCCATCAACGGCCGCCCCGGCGACCTGCTGCCGCCCGTGGACTGGGATCAGCTGCGCAGCGAGATCCGCAAGTTCTACCCGAACTATGAGGAGCCGCGCTCGCTCATCTCGTTTGCCATGTATCCGAAGGTCTATGAGGAGTACATCCGTCACCGCAAGGAGTACGGCTACATCATGCGCATGGGCAGCCACGTGTTCTTCAACGGCATGGCCATCGGCGAGATGAACAAGATCAACATCGAAGACGGCAAGACCCTTATGATCAAGTACATCGGCCTCGGCGACCGCAACGACGACGGCACGCGCAACGTGCAGTTTGAGCTCAACGGTATGCGCCGCGAGGTCTCCGTGCCCGACCCGACCGCGACCGATTCGGCCAAGACCGTCGTCATGGCCGACCCGAACGACAAGAGCCAGGCCGGCGCGTCCATCCCGGGCATGGTGTCGAAGGTCAACGTCAAGCCCGGCGACCAGGTCAAGGTCAACGACGTGCTCGCCGTGATTGAGGCCATGAAGATGGAGACGAGCGTCGTCGCCCGCATGGACGGCACGGTCGACGAAGTCTTTGTCAAGGGCGGCCAGTCGGTCAAGGCCGGCGAGCTGCTGCTGACGATCAAGTAAATCACCCCGGTTTTTCATGCGGAGCGCACCCTCGTGCGCTCCGCATTTTTGTGCCCGTCAAAAAGGATTCCTTTTTGACAAAAGGCCGGCAGTCTGCTGCGCGCATAACTTGTGCGCAGCAATTACCACTTTGCGCTTTTTGTTCCCATCCGCGCCGAAAAGACTGGATAAGTCCGCATAGATATGTTAATATAGACAAATACGAAATCGATTCGGGTTTCCCGCCCACAGGCATTCATGAGAGGAGTTTTTTTCATGCTTGTGCCCTATTCCTGGTTCCAGATCCTCTGGTACTTCTACATTTACGGTTTTCTCGGCTGGTGCTCCGAGGTGGCCTTCGCCGCCGTCGCGCACGGCAAGTTTGTCAACCGCGGCTTCGTCAACGGCCCCATCTGCTCGATCTACGGCTTCGGCGTCATGAGCGTGCTGCTCGTGCTCGGGCCGCTCAAGAGCAGCCTCTGGCTGCTGTTCGGCGGCAGCGTGCTGTTTACGAGCGCCATCGAATACCTCACCGGCTGGGTGCTGGAAAAGGTGTTCCACGACAAGTGGTGGGACTACTCCAAGCGTCCGCTGAACATCAAGGGCTACGTGTGCCTTGAGTTCTCGGTGCTGTGGGGACTGGCGTGCGTGTTCGTGGTCGACGTGTTCCAGCCGCTCGTAGCCAAGGTCGTCGACCTCATCCCGAAAAAGCTCGGCTGGGTGCTACTCGGCACATTCAGCGCACTGTGGATCGCGGACAACATCATCACCGCCATGGAGATCCGCAAGCTGCCCAAGAAGCTGCGTGCCCTGCAGGCCATCGAGGATTCGCTCACGGCCATCTCCGACGAGATCGGCGAGGAGATCTATATTCGCACCTCAGACGCGAAGGACCGCGGCATGGAGGTTTACACCGGTATGAAGGAAAAGAGCACGGAGCTTGCGCAAAAGCGCGCCGAGGCCTCGATCGAGCGCCGCAGCGAGCTGCTGGCGCGCCGCAGTGAACTGCTGCAGCGCCGCGAGGAGATCCTCAGCCACCGCAACATCGTGCACGAGCGTATCGCGCAGGCGTTCCCGGCGCTGCGCTCCGGCCAGACCAACGGCCGCGCCTTTACGCGTGTGCATGAGCACACACAGCGCCGCAAGGAACTGACCAAGGCCGTCAAGGCGAAGGCCAAGGCGCTCAAAAACAAAGCAAAAGACCGCACCTGACCATCCGGCAGGGCGAAGAAAGAAGAAGAACCATGAATCTCTATCTGATCGGACATGACTACCGCTACGCGGCGGAGCAGATGCTCCTGACGCTGTTTCCCGACGAACGCCCGGAGTATCCGGACGGGCGGCCGACCGGCGACCGCGCAGAGCTGCGGCTCATGTCCGGCACAAAGGTGACGACCGTGACGTGCGTGCTCGTCTACCACGGGCAGACGGCCAACGGCCGCACGAGCGTGCCCAACGGCGAGCTGACCGATCCTGCCGAGACCGACCGCCGACTGCAGGGTGCAGTCAAGCGCGCGTTTTACCGCGCCGCCATGGGCATCGGGCTGCCGCGCCGGCCGTGGGGCATGCTCACGGGCGTGCGCCCCGGAAAGCTCATGACTCCCCTGCTTGCGCAGGGACTCAACGACGCGCAGGCCGCGCGCCAGTTTGAGCGGCAGTATGACGTCTCGCCCGCGCGCGCCGATCTCGTCGTGCGCACCGCACACGCCACGCTGCGCGCCATGGAATCACTCGGTGAAAAGGATGTGTGCCTGTATGTGGGCATCCCGTTTTGCCCGACGCGCTGCGCCTACTGCAGCTTTGTGAGCCAGTCGGTGGAAAAGAGCATGGCGCTCGTGCCGGAGTTTTTGCAGGCGCTCGCCCGCGAGATCGCCGCGACCGCCGAGGCCGTGCGCAGGGCGGGGCTGCACGTCGTGTCGCTCTACATCGGCGGCGGCACGCCGACCACGCTCTCGGCGCGCCAGCTCGACGCGCTGTGCACGCAGCTGGCTGCGGCGTTCGACCTGAGCGCACTGCGGGAGTTCACCGTCGAGGCCGGCCGGCCCGACACGATCACCGCCGACAAGCTGCAGGTGCTGCGCGCGCACCGGGTCGACCGCATCAGCGTCAACCCCCAGACGCTCGACGACCGCGTGCTCGACACGATCGGCCGCCGCCACACCGCGCAGGATATTTACGACGCGCTGCGCCTCGTGCGCGAGACCGGCGGCTTCGCCGTGAACATGGACCTGATCGCGGGCCTGCCCGGCGACACGCCGGACGGCTTTCGCGCCACGCTCGAGCAGGTGCTCGCACTCGCGCCCGAGAACGTCACCGTGCACACGCTCTCGCGCAAGCGCGGCTCGAACCTGATGGCGCAGGATGCGCCCATCCCCGACGGAGCAGCCGTCGGCGAGATGCTTGACTTTGCCGGTACCGTGCTGCCCAGGGCGGGCTACGCACCGTACTACCTCTACCGGCAGAAGTTCATGTCCGGCGGCTTTGAAAACGTCGGCTGGACGCGGCCGGGGCAGGAGAATCTCTACAACATCTGCATCATGGAGGAGCTGTGCAGCATCCTCGCCATGGGCGGCGGCGCGTCGACGAAGCTCGTGCGCCCCAACGGCGGCAGGCTCGAGCGGCACATCGACCCCAAGTATCCCACGGAATACATCGCCAATATCGACCGCATCTGCGCGGCCAAGGCAGAACTGGAGGCGTTTTTCCAATGAGCTATCACATTCAGGAGATCAACCGCCGCATTCAGACTGACCCCAAGGAATTCGTTGACGCGTGCGACGCGGCCTACGCCGAAAAGATCGAGCGCGCGGCCCGCGCCATCGCCGAGAACGTGCACACGTGCCCGATCGTGCTGCTGTCCGGCCCGTCCGGCAGCGGCAAGACCACCACGGCCATGAAGATCGCCGAGGCCCTGCGCCGGATGGGCATCGGCAGCCAGAGTCTCGCCATGGACGACTATTTCCGCACCGTCAACCCGCGCACCGCGCCGCGCACGCCGGAGGGCGACATCGACCTCGAGTCCCCCGCGTGCCTGGACATGGACCTGCTCGGCACGCACCTCAACGCGCTCGCCCGCGGCGAGGAGATCCACCTGCCGCGCTATAATTTCGTCACGCGCGTGCAGTCCGGCCCCATCGGCCGGCCCATGCGCCTCGGCAAGGACGAGGTCGCCGTGTGCGAGGGCATCCACGCGCTCAATGACGACATCGCCGCCTACTGCCCGGACGCGTTCCGGCTGTATATCAGCGCGCGCTCCGTCGTCGTCGACGACGACGGGAACGAGGTGTTCAAGGGCACGTGGATGCGCCTGCTGCGCCGCCTCGTGCGCGACAGCAACTTCCGCGGCACCCCCGCCGCCGCAACGCTGGACATGTGGGCAAACGTCCGCCGCGGCGAGAAGCGGTTCATCTCCCCGTTCAAGGAGCGCGCGAACCTGATGTTCGACTCGTCGTTCCCGTGCGAGGTGTCGATCATGAAAAACTTCGCCGAGCCGCTGCTCGCGGCCGTGCCCGAGGGCGCGGAGCGCTATGCGGAGATCCGCAGCATCCTGCCCGCGCTCGAGCGCTTCGAGACGATCGACCCCGCCCTGCTCGCGCCCGAGAGCATGCTGCGCGAATTTATCGGCGGCGGCGTGTACAGCTACTGAGCGCGCGGCGCTGAATCCTGCAAATACGCAAAGCCTTCTCCGTTGGGAGAAGGCTTTTCTGCATTTTCCCGCGCCGGGGACAATTTTTGTGACAGCCCCCGAGAACCGGGAAACAGAATTTGTCACCGCTGCACAGAATCCCGAATCGTGTTTTGGCGCAATTTACAAATATTATGAATCCTGTTCCAATTTCATAAAGAATCTGCTAAAATGAGGATGTCAGGATCCGGACACACATTTCATTCAACAGGAGGTATCATATGGAACCGTTTGCGCTTCTGAAAATGATGGGGATCTTTGTGACCGGCGGCATCACCGGACGGATCGTTCTGTATCTGCTCCTGCTCGCCGCCGGCGTCGGCGTCCGGTGCGCCCTGCAGCGCCGGCGTGATTTCTGGACGGCTGCGGGCATCAGCGCCGGGCTGTGGCTCGTGTGCGAGATCATCGTGGACATCGGCTCGGTGCATGAGATGTCGGTCGGCCTGTTCAGCGCCGCCGCCACACTGGGCGCGCTGGGCTTCTCGTTCGCGCTCGGCCTGGGGCTTGCCGCGCTTGTCTGCCGGCTGCTGCGCCGGAAGCAGCTTGTGTGACCCAATGGCAAGCGCCCCCGCGGGGAGTTTCCCGCGGGGGCGCTTTCAATTTTCCGCCGCGCCGTCAGCTCAGCCGCTGCACGAGCGCGTCCCACAGCTCCAGCAGCCGGAAGCGCACGACATAGCCGCCGTCGGACTCCGTAACGAGGCGCACATCGTCGTCCGAGAGCGCCTGCACCGCTCGCTCCGAGAGCCCTGCCGCCTGCGCGCACAGCGGCGGGAAAATGACGCACCACCAGTTGTGCCCCGCGCCCGCGCCGAGCGTCACGCGCAGGGACGTATACACCCCCGCCGGGAGGGCAAACGTGCCGTAGTCGCGCGTCGGGTAGTGCTCGGCGCCGAGGGTGACCCGCACCGGCCGCTCCCCCGCCGCCGTCTGCGCCGCGCGGGCGATGCCGTCGAGGTCGCCGGCGATAATCTGCTCCGCCGCGCCGATGTCCGTCACGCCCTGCAGCTGCGGCTCGAGATAGGCCAGCACCGCGTCGCGCACCTGCAGCTTCACGGCCTGCTCGGTGTCGTCGTCCGAGACTGCGATCACGTGCAGCCGCACGAGCCGCGACGCCAGCAGCGCGCTGCGCGCCTGCGCCCACGTGCCGGTCAGCAGCGTCACGCACACGGCCAGCAGCAGCGCCAGCTCCCACGGGCGCAGCGCGCGGCCGGAATCGGGATGAATGGAGAGAGAATGGGTATGCATCGTATGTCCGCCTTTCTGAGATGAAAAACTGCCGGTACCGGGCATCTGTGCTCAGTATCGGCAGTTTTGTTCGCTTTTAATCCTCAGACATCAAGGCGGTCGATGGTCTCGGTCAGGAAACACTCGGCATAGTCGCGCGCGAGCCGGCGTTTGGCGTACGCTGCGCTGTCGGCATCGGCAAAAAGGCCGAACACGGCCGAGCCCGTGCCGCTCATCACCGCGCCGAGCGCGCCGCCGTCGAGCAGGCGGCTCTTGATGGCCGCGATCTCACCCTCACGGCGGGTGAGCACGTCCTCAAAGACGTTGTACATCCGGCGGGCGAGCTTCGGCATATCGCCGTCAGCGAGCGCGGCGCAGATGCCCTCCGTATCCGGACGGCAGCGCGAGGTGCGCGCGTCCACGCGGCGAAACAGCTCCGGCGTCGAGATCGGAAAATCCGGCTTGCAGATCACGACCGGCAGACGCGGCATGGGCGTGACGGGCGTGAGCCGCTCGCCGCGTCCCTCGGCCAGCATCGTGCCGCCCGCGACGCAGTACGGCACGTCCGAGCCGACCAGCGCGCCCAGCTCCTCGAGCTGCGCGCAGGTGAAGCCCGCGCCGGTCAGCCGGTTGAGCGCGCGCAGCACGGCCGCCGCGTCCGACGAGCCGCCGCCCAGCCCCGCGCACACGGGGATGCGCTTATGCAGCCGGATGTGCACGCCGCAGTCGAGGCCCGCGCGCTCGAGAAACACCTGCGCCGCGCGCACGGCCACATTGTCCGCCCCGCAGGGCAGATAGCTGCGGTTGGTCTCGGCGCGGCAGGTGCCGGTATCGTCGAGCGTGACGGTCACATCGTCGTGCAGGTCCACACTCTGCATGATCATGCGCAGGTCGTGAAACCCGTCGGGGCGCGTACCGAGCACGTCCAGCGACAGGTTCAGCTTTGCCCACGCAGCCTCTCTCACCGCGCCGGTCACAGCTTTTTCAGTTCAAAGAGCAGATCCATGAGCTGCGCGCCGTCGTCGACATACGGGCCCTTGGCGCCGTTGGCCTCGGAATACGGCAGGCCGGAGCCCTCGGACACGCGGCTGTCATACAGCACGAACGGCACGGGGTCGGCGCCGTGCGCGCCGTTGGCCATGTACGTCGTGTGATCCGACAGCAGCAGCAGACGGAAGTCCTCACCCGCGGCGCGCAGCGCCTCGGTCACGGGGGCGACGACATCGGCGCTCAGGCGCTCGATGGAATAGATCTTGTGCTCGAGATCGTGGTTGTGCGTGGCCTCGTCCGGGCCCTCGAGATGCAGCGCCACGAAGTCGTGCCGCTTGAGCACGTCGAGCGCGGCGGCGACCTTGGCGGCATAGTCGGTGTCCCACTCGCCGGTCGCGGTCGGGACGGTGACGGCCTCAAGCCCGGTCAGGATGCCGATGCCGTGGCACAGCGGCACGGCCGAGACGACGCCGCCGTCCGAGCCGTAGTGCTCGGGGAAGTTCGGCAGCGCGGCCGCCGTGCCCTCGGCCCAGAACCAGACGCCGTTGGCCGGCAGCTTTCCGGCGGCGCGGCGCGCGGCGTTGATCGGGTGCTGATCGAGGATATCAAACGAGCGGCGCATGAGCTCGCGCAGCACGTCCGCATTCGGGCAGCCGGTGGGCAGGATCGGTCCGATCTCCTCGCCGAGGTGGTCGTGCGGCGGAGCGAGCCGGATGCCCTTGATGTCCACATGGCTCTGCACCGCAAGGTGGCGGAACGACGAGCCCTTGTGCACGACCATGCCGGCCTGCTCGGCCAGCGGGCGGAAGTCCGGGTAGGCAAAGAGCGCCGTCACAAGCTCGTCCGACTCGCGGCCCTCGATGCTGCCCGCGCTGTGGGAGATGATGTGCTTGTGCTCGAACGGCACGTCCTCATCGGCATACGTGACCATGTTGCAGCGGTAGCACGCATCGCCGGGGGCGAGCCGGATGCCGGAGGCCGCCGCCTCAAGCGGGGCGCGGCCGAAAAAGTACTTGCGCGGCGAGCAGCCGAAGATGGACATGATGGCCGTGTCGCTGCCGGGAGCGAAACCGTCGGGCACGTTGCGCACGCTGCCAAGCACACCGTGACGCGCAAGGTCGTCGATCGCGTCCTTTTTCGACGCTTCCAGCGGCGTGCGGCCGGCGAGCGTGTCGAGCGGGTGGTCGGCCATGCCGTCACCGATGACGAGAATGTACTTCATACTGTATCCCTCTTTTCGGAATATTTTTCGCCGCAGAGCATCCTGTGGGATGCCGGATGCCGCGGCTTTTTTTCTGCCCCTCAGTATATACTATTTTTCCCGCTTTGTGAAGCGGGCGAGCGGCCGCAGAACGCTTTTTCTCTTTGTAGAATTCAACGAAATTATTTCAAAACCGGAATTGGGGTATTGGCATCTTTTCGCCGTCATGATATAGTAGAACATTGTTAAGTATCCGCTAATTATCCGCTAAGAAAGCTTTCCCCCGGCAACCGGGGCTGCACAAACGGGAGGGACAGAACATGTCGACCGGACAATATCTGCTCGGCGGCGTGGCCGGGCTGGCTTTCGGCCTGCTCGTCGCCGCCGGCAACACCCTGCTGACGCGCCGCAGTCTGCTGCGCGCCAAGCAGAGCACCACATCCGTCATGGGCACAAGCGGCCTGCGGCAGGTCATCAATCTCGCGGCGCTCGTACTGGTCTATCTGCTGCGCGGCGTCGTGCCGCTGCCGCTGGCCGGCACACTCATCGGCACGGCCGTCGGCCTGTCGGGCGGCAGCATCGCCGGCGTATGGATCCTCGCGCGCAAGATGGACGATACCATCCCCGCCGAGTGCGTGGAGATCACGGACGCACAGGAACTGCCCGACGCGGAACAAAACCAGACGCCGGAGCTCGACCCGGCGGACGAACGGAGGGACGACACAAATGGGTGAAACGAACGTACTGTTTTCCATCGGACCGCTGGAGGTCACCGGCGCGGTCGTGACCATGTGGGTCATCGTGGCCGTGCTGGCGCTGGTATCGTGGCTGGCGACACGGAAGCTGCGCGACGTGCCCGGCCCGCTGCAAAACGCGGCCGAGATGGCCGTGGAAAAGCTGCAGGGCTTTTACGGCGGCATCATGGGTCCGGCCAACGCCCGGCGCTACTTCCCGATGATGGCGACGTTTTTCATCTTCATCGTCGTGTCCAACTACATCGGGCTGCTGCCCGGCGCGGGGCAAGTGTTCACCGTGCCGACGGCCACGCTGTCCGTCACGGCGGGTCTGGCCATCATCGCCTTCTGCATGACGCACACCGTCGGCATCCAGCGCCGCGGTCTGGGCGGCTATCTCAAGAGCTTCATCAAGCCCTTCCTGCTCATGCTGCCGCTCAACCTCATCGAGCAGATCGTACGCCCGTTTTCTCTCGCGCTGCGTCTGTACGGCAACCTCTACGGTGAGGAAATGGTCACGCACGAGCTCGGCAATCTCTTCCCGCTCGTACTGCCGCTGCTCATGCAGGTGCTGAGCCTGCTGTTCTGCCTGATCCAGGCCATCGTGTTCACGATGCTGCTGTCGATCTATATCGAGGAAGCCATCGAGGAGTAATGCACCCCCCGCACCGAAACCCGTAAGAACAAACCTTTCAGACACCCAAAAAAAATTAGGAGGAACGAGTTATGTCAACCGGAATCATTGCGATCGCCGCCGCGCTCGCCATCGCCATCAGCACCATCGGCCCCGCCATCGGTCAGGGTCTGACCGCCGCCCACGCCATGGACGCCATCGCGCGCCAGCCGGAAGTGGCCGGCACGATCCGCTCGAACATGATCATCGCCATGGGCCTGCTCGAATCGCTGACGATCTACGGCCTGCTGATCGCGTTTTTGCTGATCGGTAAGATCGGCTGAGAAGCACGGGATAAGGGAGGCACACGCTTTGAGCATCAACATCTCCGAACTCATCTGGACGGTGATCTGCTTTTTCGTGCTGCTGGTGGTTTTGAAGAAGCTGCTGTTTGACCCGCTGGTGTCGTTCATGGCCGCGCGCGATGCGCGCATTCAGGACGGGATCAGCGCCGGGCGCACCGCCCAGCAGCAGCTCGATGCGGCCGCACAGGCGCGCAGCGATGCGCAGCGCCGGCAGTCCGCCGCAGCGGATGCGCTGCTGGCAGAGGCCAAGAGCGCGTCCGAGCGCAAGCGCGCCCAGACGCTGCAGGCCGCGCATCAGGAGGCCGCGCAGGCCACGCGCGACGTGCGCGCACGTGTGCGCAGTGAAGAGACCGCCGCTGCCGCCGCCGTGGACGCGAAGCTGCCCGAGCTCGTCACGGCGCTGACCGGCGGCCTGCTCGGCAGCGACACCGCCGAGCGCAGCGCCGCGCAGATCCGCCAGTGGGTCGCCCCCACGCATGAGGGCTGAACCATGAATGAAATGAATCGAAAGGGGGCGGCGACACCGTGGAATTTCTGAGAGCCATCGGCCCCGTCTTCAACTTCCTGCTGCTGGCGCTGGCGCTGATTTTCTTCACGCGCAAGCAGATCCGCAAGCTCTTTCAGGAGCGCCGCGACCGCATTGCCGATGCGCTCGGCCGCGCGGCGGACGCGCAGGATCAGGCCCGCCACACCGCCGAGGACATCGCCGAGGCGAAGCAGGCTGCCGACGCTGAGGCGCGCGCCCAGCTTGCCGAGGCAAAGGCACAGGCCGAGGCCAACACCGCCGCTGCCGACGCCGAGACCGCGCGCGAGGCCGAGACCGTGCGCCGCGGCGTAGCGCAGACCGAGGCGCAGCTGCGCAGCGACATGGAGGACCGCGTAAGCGACGCGGCCATCGGCCGCATCACGGCGGCGACCGCCGAAGTGCTGACGCAGGACGCCTTCGCGCCCGCACGCGCCGCGCTCGTGGACGATTTTGTCGCCAACATCGGTGCACATCTGACCACCCAGCCGAGCGACGCGCTCACCCTCGCCGAGACCGGCACGCTGACCGTGGAGGTCGAGGCGGCCGAGCCGCTGAGCGCCGCCGCGCTCGACGCGCTCAGGGACACGCTCACGCGCGCCTACGGTCACGTCACGTGCATGACGACGGTACGCCCGGAGCTGATCGGCGGCGTGTGCCTGCGCATCGGCGACACGCACTATGACGGCACGCTGCGCCACGCGCTCGACCTGCTCGAGCAGGACGCGGCCAACAGCGCCCTGCACACCACGGACGAAAACCCCGATCTCGCCGCGTGCATCCGCGACCGGCTCGCGGACACGCACGTCGCCATCGACGTATTCCAGACCGGCGTCGTCACGAGCCTGTCCGACGGCATCTGCCGCGTGCGCGGCATGGCCGACGTCATGGCCGGCGAGCTGCTCGCCTTTGACGGCACGCTGCGCGGCATGGTCATGGACCTCGGCCGCGAGGACATCGGCGTCGTCCTGCTCGGTCCTTACGGACACCTGCAGGAGGGCGACCGCGTGCGCCGCACGGGACAGATCATGTCCGTGCCCGTGGGCGAAGAGATGATCGGCCGCGTGGTCGATGCGCTCGGCCGCCCGATCGACGGTCACGGCCCGATCCGCACGACGGAGCGCCGCGCCATCGAGAGCCCCGCGCCCGGCGTCATCGCGCGCAAGGGCGTGAGCGTCCCGCTGCAGACCGGCATCAAGGCCATCGACGCACTCGTGCCGATCGGCCGCGGTCAGCGCGAGCTCATCATCGGTGACCGTCAGACCGGCAAGACCGCCATCGCCATCGACGCCATCCTCAACCAGAAGGACACGGGCGTGCTGTGCATCTATGTCGCCATCGGCCAGAAGGAATCGACCGTCGCAGGCGTCGTGCAGAAGCTGCGCGACCACGGCGCCATGGCCTACACCACCGTCGTGTGTGCGCACGCGTCGGAGAGCGCACCCATGCTCTACATCGCGCCCTATGCAGGCGCCGCCATCGGCGAACACTTCATGTATCACGGCCGCGACGTGCTCATCGTCTACGACGACCTGTCGAAGCAGGCCGTGGCTTACCGTGAGATCTCCCTGCTGCTGCAGCGTCCGCCCGGACGCGAGGCCTACCCCGGCGACGTGTTTTATCTGCACTCGCGCCTGCTTGAGCGCGCCGCGCGCCTGAGTGAGGCCGCCGGCGGCGGCAGCATGACCGCCCTGCCCATCATCGAGACGCAGGCGGGCGACATCTCGGCCTATATCCCGACGAACGTCATCTCCATCACCGACGGGCAGATCTTCCTCGAGACGGACCTGTTCCACGCCGGTGTGCGCCCGGCCATCAACGTGGGTCTGTCCGTGTCGCGTGTCGGCGGTGCGGCGCAGCTCGGCGCGATGAAGCAGGTTGCCGGTCGTCTGCGCATGGACCTGGCACAGTACCGCGAGCTTGCGTCGTTCGCGCAGTTCGGCTCCGATCTGGACAAGGCCACGCGCGACACGCTCGCACGCGGCAGCCGCATGACCGAGCTTTTGAAGCAGCCGCAGTATGCGCCCATGGACGCGGCCGATCAGGTCGCGGTGCTCTTCGCCGCCGGCGAGGGATATACCGACTCGATCGCCGTCGAGGATGTGCCGCACTACGCGGACGCGCTGCTTGCGCGCATCCACCGCACGTATCCGGAGCTGCATGCCCTCGTGCACAGCGGCAAGAAGCTCCCGCCCGAGGCGCTCGAGCGGCTGCGCACGCTTGCCGACGAGACGCTCAAGAATCTATGATGCACCATCCCCGCCGCCGGCAGAAAGGAGTTGACGCCCCTTGACAAATCTGCATAAGATCCGCGCGCGCATCCGCAGCGTGAACAGCACGCAGCAGATCACCCGCACGATGAAAATGATCGCCGTGTCCAAGCTGCGCAAGACGCAGACGAGCCTTGCGGGCGTGCGCCTGTTTGCCGACAAGGGGCAGGAGGTGCTCAACGCCCTGCTCGCCGGTGACGTCACCTTTGAGCACCCGTATCTCACGCCCCGGCGCCGCGTCGGGCACGTGTGCTACGTGGTGTTCTGGGGCAACCGCGGCCTGTGCGGGGCATACAATCAGGTGCTGCTGCGCCATCTGGAGCAGCTCGTGCACGCCGAGACGCGCCCCTGCTCCGTGATCGTGTGCGGCCGCTGGGGACGCGATGTCCTCGCCGGAACGGATCTGCCCGTGCGGGAGATCTGCGCCGGGCTGAGCGACACGCCCACCATGGCCGAGGCGCTCGAGATCGCCGAGACGCTCAAAAACCTCTACCGCACCGGTGAGGCGGACGAGATCCACCTCGTCTACCAGCGCTTCGACTCCGTGCTGCACCAGACCCCGGTGCACCGGCAGCTGCTGCCCGCCGCACCGGAGGCCGACGCCCCCGCCGCGAACAACAACTACCTGTTCGTGCCGGACGCGCAGACCGTGCTCGATAACGTCCTCGAGCTGTACCTGAACAACACGGTCTACGCCGTGATGCTCGAGGCGCGCGTGGGCGAGCACGCCGCGCGCATGACCGCGATGACCGCCGCCACAGACTCGACGGCGGAGCTCATCGAGGAGCTGAATCTGGACTTCAACCGTGCGCGTCAGGCCGCCATCACGACCGAGATCTCCGAGATCGTCGGCGGCAGCGCCGCACTCAAGCAATCACAAGGATCTGACTAACACCGCGGCGGCAGCGCCGCGTCCCACGAAGGGAGAACGTATGGAAAACGGTATCGTCAAAAGGGTCATCGGCCCGGTGGTGGACGTGCAGTTCCCGGCCGGAAAGCTGCCGGAGATCAACAACGCCATCGAGGTGCACACCGGCGAGCGGCGCATCGTCATGGAGGCGGTGCAGCAGCTCGGCGACAACACGGTGCGCTGCATCTCGCTCTTTTCCACCGACGGACTGCAGCGCGGCTGCCGTGCCGTCGACACCGGCACGAGCGTGAAAATGCCCGTCGGTGAGGCGACGCTCGGCCGCATGTTCAATGTCATCGGTGAGCCGATCGACGGCAAAGGCCCGGTCAACGCCGCGGAATATCTGCCCATCCACCGCGAGGCCCCGGCCTTCACCGACATCGCCCCCGCGACTGAGCTGCTCGAGACCGGCATCAAGGTCGTCGACCTGCTCGCGCCCTATGCCAAGGGCGGCAAGATCGGCCTGTTCGGCGGCGCGGGCGTGGGCAAGACCGTGCTCATCATGGAGCTCATCCGCAACATCGCCTACGAGCACGGCGGCTACTCCGTCTTTGCCGGCGTGGGCGAGCGCTCGCGCGAGGGCAACGACCTCTGGAACGAAATGAACGAGTCCGGCGTCATCAACAAGACCGCGCTCGTCTTCGGTCAGATGAATGAGCCGCCCGGAGCACGTCTGCGCGTGCCGCTGTCGGGTCTGACGATCGCGGAGAATTTCCGCGACGAGTCCGGACAGGACGTGCTGCTGTTCATCGACAACATCTTCCGCTTCACGCAGGCGGGCAGCGAGGTATCGGCGCTGCTCGGACGTATGCCCTCCGCCGTCGGCTATCAGCCCACGCTTGCCACCGAGATGGGCAAGCTTCAGGAGCGCATCACGTCCACGCGCAACGGCTCGGTCACGTCCGTGCAGGCGATCTATGTCCCCGCCGACGACCTGACCGACCCCGCCCCCGCCACGACGTTTGCCCACCTCGACGCCACGACCGTGCTCGACCGCGCCATCTCCGAGCTCGGCATCTACCCGGCCGTCGACCCGCTCGGCTCTACGTCGCGCATCCTCGAGCCGGACATCCTCGGCCGCCGCCACTATGACACCGCGCGCGCCGTGCAGCGCGTGCTGCAAAAGTATAAGGATCTGCAGGACATCATCGCCGTGCTCGGTATGGACGAGCTGAGCGTGGAGGACAAGGCCACCGTCAACCGTGCGCGGCGCATCCAGCGCTTTTTGTCGCAGCCGTTCCACGTGGCGGAAAACTTCACCGGCATGGCCGGAAAGTACGTCCCGCTCTCGGAGACCATCCGCGGCTTTGAGGCCATCCTCGGCGGCGAGTGCGACGACATTCCCGAGCAGGCGTTCCTATTCTGCGGCTCGATCGACGACGTGCTGCGCAAGCGCGACGCGCTCAAGTGAGGCACGCCATGACAGACACACTGCATCTGGAGATCATCACGGCCGGCGGCGCCGTCGTGGATACGCCGGCAGCACAGGTCACACTGCCGCTCGCCGACGGTGAGGCCGGCATCCTGCCGGGGCATGCGCCGCTGCTCGGCGCGCTCGTGTGCGGCGTCGTGCGCTACACGGCTGCCGGGACAGAGCACTACTGTGCCGTGAGCCCCGGCACGGTGAATGTCGCCGCCGGGAACGTGACCGTGCTCGCCCGCACAGCCGAGCGCGCACCGGACATCGACCTTGCCCGTGCCGAGGCCGCACTGCACCGCGCCGAATCGGATCTCGAGGCGCGCGGCATGGAGATGAACATCTCCACGCCCGAGGCCGCACGCGCACGCGCAAAGGCGCGCATCCGCGCGGCAGAGCTCTGGCGCAAAAACGGATAAAAAAGGTCTGAAAATCCCCGCGGCCGTCCCCTGATCCGGGCGGCCGCGGGGTTGCATTTTGGGCCGTGATATGAGAAAATGTCTGTGTATTGCTTACACAGACTTTTTTGCGTTTTTCGTCTTTCACGCTCTGGCGGGGGGGAATACGCCCCGCACGCTTTTTACAGGAGATGTGCCCCATGTCCCAACCGAAACGCGGCCGCAGCTCGCAGGCCCAAAACCATCTGATCACCATCCTGCTCGCGCTCGTCATCGCGGGGCTTTCCATGTGGTTCGGCGCCGGCCGTGACGGCGGAAACGGCCCCGACGCCGCCGCTACCCCCGTGCCCGGCAGCGGCCTGACCGTGACGTATCTCGACGTCGGTCAGGGCGACTGCACACTGCTGCAGTGCGACGGGCAGACCATGCTCATCGACGCCGGCATCGGCGAGCAGGCGAACCATATCACGACCTACCTCAAGCAGCAGGGCGTCAAAAGCATCGACTACCTCGTGTGCACGCACGCACACGCCGACCACTGCGGCGGCATGAAGGCCGTCATTGCGGCCTTCCCGGTGCACACGTTCTACAGCTCCGTCACCTCGAGCAGCAACGGCGCGTTCCAGCGCGTCATGCGCGCGGCGGAGACGGCGAATCTCGCCATCACCGTTCCGAGCGTCGGCGACACCTTTGCCCTCGGCAGCGCGACCGTGACCGTGCTCGGCCCGCAAAAGCACTACAGCGACGTCAACGACCAGAGCCTCATTCTGCGCGTGGACTACGGCAGCAACGCCTTTCTCTTCACGGGCGACGCCGAGTACCAGAGCGAGACGGATGTGCTCGATGCGGGCGAAAACGTCCGCTGCGACGTCATCAAGGCCGGTCACCACGGCAGCCGCACCTCCACGGGCTACCGTCTGCTGTATGAGGCGCAGCCCAAGTACGCCGTCATCAGCTGCGGCGCGGGGAACGAATACGGCCACCCGCACGACGACACGCTCAGCCGTCTGCGCGACGCGGACGTGACCGTCTACCGCACGGACCGCAACGGCACAGTCGTCTGCCGCTCCGACGGCACGAACCTCACCTTTACCACCGAGAAAGAAGGATAACCCCATGCACCGCACCCCCTCGCCGACGGCCGCGTTCTGGCTCGCCGCGTTCACATACTTCATCTGGGGCTTTACGTTTCTCGCCTCGCGCGTCGCGCAGAATTACGGCTCACCGTTCGTGCTGCTGTTCTGGCGCTTTGCGCTGGCGTTCGTGCTGATGAATCTGCTGTGCCTGACAGGGCGCTTTCACGTGCGCCTGCGCGGGCGCGACCTCCGGCCGGTGCTGCTGGCGGGACTGTTTGAGCCCGTGCTCTACTTCCCCTGTGAGCAGTACGGTCTCAAGCTCACGAGCACGTCGTTTTCCGGCGTCATGATCGCGCTCATCCCGCTGTGCTCGCTCATCTACGGAGCGGTGTTCCTGCACGAAAAGGCCACGCGGCGGCAGGTGCTGTTTTCGGTGCTGTCCGTCGCGGGCGTGATCGTGCTGGCTGTCTACGCCTCCGGCATCGGCTCGGGCAGCGTGCCCGGCTTTTTCATCCTGCTCGGCACGGTCTTTGCCGGTGCGGCCTACATGGTCGCCTGCCGCGCCTGCTCCGACAGCTTTTCGGCCTTTGAGCGCACATACGTCACGTGCCTGATGGGTATGGTGGCGTTCGGTGTGCTGTCTCTGCTCGAGCACCGGCACGATCTGAGCGCCGTCGTGCAGCCCATGACGCACGCGCCCTTCGTGCTGGCGATCCTGTTTTTGAGCGTGGTGGCCTCGGTGCTGTCCTACATTGCGCTCAACCGCGCACTCGAGGTGCTGCCCGTCGCGCGCACCGCGGTGCTCATCAATCTCTCGACCGTTGTGTCCGTGCTCACCGGCGTGCTCATTCTGCACGAGCCGTTCGGCTGGATCAGCGCCGTGGCCTCGGCCGCCATCCTCGTCGGCATCTGGGGCGTGCAGCGCTTCGCCGCGCCAACACCGCCGCCCGCCACGGGCGGCGAGCCGCTGCCCCCGTCATGAGCGCAGTCTGACCCAAAATATTTTCACATCAGAAGGATGACCCCTATGCAATCTACCGAACAGAAAATCGAACGCGCCGCACTGGCCGGTCTCGCCGCGGCGTGCATGGAGGAGCGCGAGCGCTCGACGGAGGTCTCTCTGGCCGAGCTCGCCGCGCTCGTAGAGACGGCCGGCGGCCAGCCTGTGGCAACGCTGCTGCAGAGCAAGCCCACGCCTGACCCGCGCACCTTCCTCGGCGAGGGCAAAGTGGCGGAGCTCCGGGAGCTGATCCTCTCCAACGACTGCGACCTCGCAGTGTTTGACAACGAGCTCTCCCCGTCGCAGATGCGCGTGCTCGAGGAGGAGCTCGGCGTGCGCGTGCTCGACCGCTCGGGCCTGATCCTTGACATCTTCGCCCAGCGCGCCCGGACGCGCGAGGGGCAGCTGCAGGTGGAGCTGGCGCAGTACCAGTACCTGCTGCCGCGCCTGACCGGTATGTGGACGCACCTCGTGCGGCAGACGGCCTCGGGCGGCTCGTCGCCGATCGGCACGCGCGGCCCCGGCGAGACGCAGCTCGAGACCGACCGCCGCCACATCCGCCGCAAGATCCAGAAGCTGCAGCAGGAGCTTGAGGACGTGCGCAAGATCCGCCGCACCCAGCGCCGCCGCCGCGAGAAAAACGCCATGCCCGTCGTCGCGCTCGTCGGCTACACGAACGCCGGAAAATCCACCCTGCTCAATTGCCTGACGGGGTCGGACATCCCTGCCAACGACCGCCTGTTCGACACGCTCGACACGACCACCCGCCGCTGGCGCGTCGACGCCGCGCAGGAGGTGCTGCTCTCGGACACGGTCGGCTTCATCCGCAAGCTGCCGACGCACCTGGTCGAGGCGTTCAAGGCAACACTCGAGGAGCTGACGTATGCCGACGTGCTCCTGCACGTGATCGACCTCTCCAACCCCGAGTGGGAGACGCAGGCCGACGTCGTCGACCGGCTCATCGACCAACTCGGCGCGGCGCACACGCCGTGCATCCGCGTGTTCAATAAGTGCGACGCCTATCTCGGCATCCTGCCGCACGGTGAGGACATCGTGTGCATCTCGGCCCGCAGCGGCGAGGGCACGAACGAGCTGACCGAGCGCGTGCGCGCGATCCTCGGACGCGCCGACCACCACGTGACGCTGCTGCTGCCGTATGCGCAGGGCGCGCTGCTTGAGACGCTGCACCGCGACTGTGCCGTGCTGCGCACTGACTACCGCGACGACGGCATCGCGCTCGAGGTGATCATCCACCCGGAGCAGTGGCCGCGGCTCGAGCCGTTCGTCATCCCGGACGAGGAGGTCTGAGCATGGACAGCTACCGCATCCCCACAAGCAACGGCGCGTCGGAATACGTGGAAAAGCGCTCGCGCTTTCTCGGTCTCGTGCAGCCGGTAAGCTCCGAGGACGAGGCGCGCGAGATCATCGCCGCGTGCAAAAAGCAGTACCATGACGCGCGGCACAACTGCTGGTGCTACCTGCTGCGCGACGGCACGGAGCGCTACTCCGACGACGGCGAGCCGCAGGGCACGGCCGGCATCCCGATGCTGGAGGTGTTTCGCCGCGCAGGCGTGACGAATGTCGTCTGCGTCGTCACGCGCTATTTCGGCGGCGTGCTGCTCGGCACGGGCGGCCTGCTGCGGGCATATACCGCCGCCGCTGCCGATGCGCTTGCAGACGCCGGGATCTCCGTGGTGCGCCGCTGGCTCGCGTGCGAGGTCAGCATGCCCTACGCGCTCTACGAGCCGGTGCGCGCGGCCGTTGCCGCGCTCGGCGGCGTCGTGCAGGAGACGCAGTATGCCGCCGCCGTGACGCTCTGCGCCCTGCTGCCGGAGGAAGCCGGCGAAGCCTTTGCCGCACAGGTGCGCGACCTGACGGCCGGCCGCTGCGCCGTGCGCCCCGTCGGTGAGACGGAGCGTGCCGTCCCCCTCGCAGACGCCGGTCTGTGAGCGGCGCAAAAGCGATCTTTCACCCCGATCAGGAGGTATTTTGATATGGATCTGACCCTTTCCGATTTTACCGCGCAGCTTTCCTCCGCGCAGCCCGCACCGGGCGGCGGAGGCGCTGCCGCACTCACCGGGGCACTGGCGGCAAGCCTGACCGCGATGGCCGCAAACGTCACGGCGGCAAATCCCCGCTATGCCGAGCGCAGTGACGCGCTGCGCTCGCTCATCGACGCCTGTGAGACGCAGCGCACGACGCTGCTCGCGCTCATCGAGGCGGACGCAGCGGGCTTTTTGCCGCTGCAAAAGGCCTACGCCATCCCCAGGACCGACGCCGACCGCGCAGCGAAGCTCGCGGCGGCAGCGCAGACGGCCTGTCTCGCGCCGCTGGCAATGCTGGAGCACTGCGTGCAGACCGCACTGCTGCTGACCGCAGCGCTCGAGACGGCAAGTCCCCTCCTGCGCTCGGACGTCGGCTGCGCCGCCGCTTTGTGCCGCGCCGCGGCGGAGGCTGCGGCCATGAACGTATTTGTCAACACCGGCCTGCTCACGCCGGACGAGCGCACCGTGACCGAGGCGCGCGCCGAGCATCTGCGCGCGACCGTGGTGCAAAGCTGCACACAGACCGCGGACGCGGTGTTTGCCGCGCTGCGCGGGGAGGGCTGAGCGATGGCAACACGTCTGACCGGCGCGCCGGTCGCAAAGGAGATCTATGCGCAGGTGCGCGAAAAGGCAGCCACGCTCGGCACACAGCCGTGTCTTGCGGCGGTGTCCGTGGGCGCGCAGCCGGATGACCGCGCCTACCTGCGCAGCATCGCGCGCTCAGCGGACGGGTGCGGCGTGGCCGTGCGCCCGGTCGAGCTGCCGGCAGACTGCGCGGCGGATGCCCTGACCGGCACGCTGCGCGCCCTGAGCGCGGACGACACCGTGCACGGCGTGCTGCTGCTGCGGCCGCTGCCGAAGGCGCTGCGCGCACAGCACCTGCTCGACGCGCTCGACCCACGCAAGGATGTCGACGGCATGACGACGGCATCGCTCGGCGCACTGCTGACGGGCGCGGCGGGCTTTGCCCCCTGCACGGCCGAGGCGTGCCTGCACCTGCTGCGCGCATACGGCTTCGACCCAGCGGGCCGGCGCGTGACCGTCGTCGGCCGCAGCCTTGTCATCGGACGCCCGGCAGCGCTGCTGCTCACGCGCGCGGACGCGACCGTGACGCTCTGCCACCGGAAAACGCCCGGCCTCGCCGCGCGCTGCCGCGAGGCCGACATACTCCTCGCCGCGGCGGGCGCACCGGGGCTCATCACGCCTGCGTGCGTGCATCCGGAGCAGATCGTGCTCGACGCGGGCGTGACCGCCCTGCCCGACGGCACGCTGCTCGGCGACGTGGCGGCCGAGGCGGCCGGGACCGTCGCCGCCTGCACGCCCGTTCCTGGGGGCATCGGCAGCGTGACGACCGCGCTGCTGCTGTTACACACCGTGCAGAGTGCCGAAATTTTTCGGCAATTTTAAGCTATTATTCACAAACTGTTGTTCTTTTCCGCAGCGAATGCCGCTATAATATTCGGTATACTCATTTTGGAGGCAGACCTTTGGCCAAGCTGATCGAAAAAATAAAAGACAAACGCGCGCCCGAGCCCGAGACGCCGGCGCGGCGCGACATTCCGGTCGTTCACCCCGCTCCGGAGCAGGGACTCACGAGCGCGCAGGTGCGCGAGCGCACGGACGCCGGCTGGACGAATGCGCCCGTTGACCCGCCGGGCAAGACGGTCAAGCAGATCGTCCTGAGCAATATCTTTACCTACTTCAACATGCTGTTTTTCCTGCTGGCGCTGTGTGTGATCGCAGTGCAGCAGTGGCTGAACCTGACGTTTATGGGCGTCATCATCGTCAACACCGCCATCGGCATCGTGCAGGAGCTGCGCTCGAAGAAAACGCTCGACAAGCTGAGCATCCTCGCGTCCCCAAAGGCCGTCGCCGTGCGCGACGGCAAGCGCGTGACCGTGGACACGGCGCAGCTCGTGCGCGACGACATCGTCGTCTTTGCCGCCGGCAACCAGATCTATGCCGATGCCGTGGTCGCGCAGGATAGCTGCTACGTCAACGAGGCACTCATCACGGGCGAGTCGGACGAGATCAAGAAAAACCCCGGCGACAAGCTCCTCTCGGGCAGCTTCGTCGTCAGCGGTATGTGCCGCGCACAGCTGACAGATGTCGGCGCGGATTCCTACGTCTCGCGCCTGACGCAGGAGGCCAAGCGCGCCAAAAAGCCGCAGCAGTCGGAGATGATGCGCGCGCTGCAAAACCTCGTCAAGTGGATCGGCATCCTCGTCATCCCGCTCGGCGTGGTGATGTTCATCAAGGAGTTCGTGTGGCTTGACCGTGCCGCCCCTATCGCCGTGACGAGCACGGTCGGCTCCATCATCGGCATGATCCCCGAGGGGCTGTACCTGCTGACAAGCCTTGCGCTCGTGGCCGGCGTCGTGCGTCTGGCGCAGCGCAAGACCCTCGTGCACGAGCTCGGCTGCATCGAAACGCTCGCGCGCGTGGACACGCTGTGCGTGGACAAAACCGGCACCGTGACGGAAAACAAGATGATTGTTGGTGACGTCTGTCCCCTGTGCGATGACCGCTTCACGCTCGACGACATCCGCATGATCATGGCAGACTACGTCTACGCCATGCAGGCGGACAACGACACGATGGCGGCGCTGCGGCGCTATTTCACGGGCGAAAAGACGCAGGACGCGACGGCGACGCTGCCGTTCTCGTCGGCAAAGAAATACGGCGGCGTGTCGTTCCACGACGAGGAGACGTATCTGCTCGGTGCGCCGGATGTGCTGCTCGCCGGGCGGGAAAACCCCTATCAGGAGCAGATCGAGGGCTACTCCGCCAAGGGCTGCCGCGTGCTGCTGCTGGGCATGTATGACGGCGCGCTCTCGGACGAGACGCTGAGCGCCGGCCTGCTGCCGATCGCGCTGATTTTGCTCTCGAACAAGATCCGCGCCGAGGCGCCGGAGACCTTCGGCTACTTTGCCGCGCAGGGCGTGGCCGTGAAGGTCATCTCCGGCGACAACGCGCGCACCGTGTCCGAGGTGGCCAAGCGCGCCGGCATCGAAAACGCTGACCAATTCGTAGATGCCCGCACGCTCACGAGCGAAGAGGCCATCCGCGAAGCGGCTGGCAGGTACACGGTCTTCGGCCGCGTGACCCCGGCGCAGAAGCGCAGCCTCGTGCAGGCGCTCAAGGCCGAGGGGCACACCGTGGCCATGACGGGCGACGGCGTCAACGACGTGCTCGCGCTCAAGGAGGCCGACTGCTCGATCGCCATGGCCTCCGGCAGCGACGTGGCGTGTCAGGTGTCGCACATCGTGCTGCTCGACTCCAACTTTGCCTCCATGCCGTCGGTCGTGGCGGAGGGACGCCGCGTCATCAACAACATCGAGCGCAGCGCGTCGCTGTATCTGGTCAAGAACATCTTCTCGTTCTTCCTCGCGTTTTTCACGCTCTTTGCCACGCTGCCGTATCCGTTCAGCCCCGCACAGCTCACGCTCGTGAGCGCCATCACGATCGGCATCCCGTCGTTCATTCTGGCCATGGAGCCGAACGAGAGCCTCGTCAAGGGAAAATTCCTGCGCAACGTGCTCTTCCGCGCGCTGCCGGCCGCGATGACGGACCTGGCAATGGTCGTGGGCATTCTGCTGTTCTACATCGCCTTCCACCTCGATGACACGGCCATGATCACGATCTGCACCGGCGTCATGGGCATCGTCGGTCTCATGATAGTGCATCGCACGTGCCAGCCGTACAACACCATCCGCAAGGTGATGATCGTCGTGCTTGCGGTTCTGTTCGTGATCGCGTATTTCGGCTTCCCGACGCTGTTCAACCTGCAAAAGCTCGATCTGCAGAGCGCGCTCATCCTCATCGTGTTCGGTCTGCTGTCGTGGCCGGTGATGAAGGCGTTCTGCCGCCTGAACGACCACATGCGCGCCAGATTCGAGGCATGGCGCGCAGCCAAGACCGCAAAGGCCGCCTGAGATATCCGCGCACGCAAAGCATACAATCGCCCCGCATATTCGGATGCGGGGCGATTTTTCTGCTTTTTTTCAAAAAAAAGAGGGAAATGCACAGCAATGTCGTATAAGAGTATTGCAGCCGGAAATGGCGCAAGGCGATCCGGCCGCATTTTCTGATTTTTTTGTGGAAACGGAGGGATCCCTGTGCTCTGTCCGAGAGAAAAACGCGAGGCCGCCGAGGCGCTGCTCATCGGGCCGCACGGTCTGCTGAGCGCGCAGTCCACCGGGCGTCCGACACCGGAGGCGCCGTGTGAGATGCGCACGTGCTTTCAGCGCGACGTCGACCGCATCACGCACTCGAAATCGTTCCGCCGCCTCAAGCACAAGACGCAGGTGTTTCTGCGCCCCGAGGGCGACCACTACCGCACACGCCTGACGCACACGCTCGAGGTCGCGCGTCTCGCGCGCACGATTGCCCGCGCGCTCGAGCTCAACGAGGATCTCACCGAGGCCATCAGTCTCGGGCACGACCTCGGCCACACGCCCTTCGGCCACGCCGGAGAGCGCGCGCTCAACGCGATCTACACCGGCGTCGGCTTCCGGCACTATGAGCAGAGCCTTCGCGTTGTCGACCGCATCGAGCGCGACGGACGCGGTCTGAACCTCTGCAACGAGACGCGCATCGGCATCCTCAACCACACGACCGGGCAGCCGCGCGGCACGCTCGAGGCCGACATCGTGCGCCTGGCCGACCGCGTGGCCTACATCAACCACGACCTTGACGACGCCATGCGCGGCGGCATCGTGCAGCCGGAGGATGTGCCCGCCATCGTGCGCGAGCGCGTGGGCGAGCGCAACAGCGTGCGCATCAACTCCATCCTCACGGACATCATCGCCCACAGCGGCGACGGCGCGCTGAAGATGTCGCCGGAGATGCAGGAGGCCGTGGATGTGTTCACGGACTTCATGTATCAGGGCGTGTACTACAACCCCATCGCCAAGGGCGAGGAGCGCAAGGTGCAGAACATACTCGGCAGCATCTGGGAGTATTATGTCAACCATATCGACGAGCTGCCCGCGGTCTATCAATCCATCGCGGACGACGAGGGGCCGCAGCGTGCGGTATGCGACTATGTGTCCGGCATGACCGACAGCTACGCGCTGGAGGTGTACAGCGAACTCTTCATCCCCGCAGCGTGGACGATCAAATAAGGAAGTACATCCAACGGAAACCACAGAAAGTAGGTGACGCACGTGGCTTTTCCGGAATCCTTTCTGCAGGAGCTCGCCGAGCGCAACGACATCGTCGATGTCGTGGGCAGCTACGTGCGCCTGACGAAAAAGAGCGGGTCGAACCTCTTCGGGCTCTGCCCGTTTCACAGCGAAAAGACGCCGTCGTTTTCCGTCTCGCCCGATAAGCAGATCTACCACTGCTTCGGCTGCGGCAAGGGCGGCAGCGTCATCAGCTTCATCATGGAGATCGAGAATCTCTCGTTCCCGGAGGCGGTGGCGTTTCTGGCCAACCGCGCCGGCATGCAGCTGCCCGAGCAGGCGGACGACCCCGGCGCGAAAAAGCGCCAGCGGCTGCTCGCGCTCAACCGGGACGCTGCGCGCTTTTTCCACGCGCAGCTCAAGACCCCCGCCGGACAGATCGCACGTGACTATCTCGCCCGCCGGCAGCTCACGGCGCAGACCGTGACGCGCTTCGGTCTCGGCTTTGCGCCCGACACGTGGGACAGCCTCGTGCGTGCGATGAAGGCGCTCGGCTACTCTGAGCAGGAGCTCTTTGACGGCGGGCTCGTGCGCCACGGAAAATCCGGCGGCGTATACGACACGTTCCGCAACCGGCTCATGTTCCCGGTCATCGACGTGCGCGGCAACGTCATCGGCTTCTCCGGGCGCATCCTCGGCGACGGCGAGCCGAAGTACATGAACAGCCCGGAAACCATTGTTTTCAGCAAGAGCCACAATTTGTTCGCGCTCAATTTGGCTAAAAAGTCAAAGTGCGGGTATATCATACTGGCAGAGGGCAACATCGACGTGGCGAGTCTGCATCAGGCGGGCTTCGACAGCGCGGTCGCCTCGCTCGGCACGTCGCTCACGCCGGAGCAGGCGCGGCTGCTGTCGCGCTACACGGGCGAGATCGTCATCGCCTACGACAACGACGGCGCGGGACAGAAGGCGTCGCAGCGCGCGATCGGCATCCTCGAAAAGCTGGAGGTGCGCGTGCGTGTGCTGCAGATGCAGGGCGCAAAGGACCCGGACGAATACATCAAGACCTTCGGCGCGGACGCGTTTCGAAACCTGCTCGAGCAGTCGGAAAACCACATTGACTACCGGCTCGGCGCCGTACAGCGAAAATATGACCTGCAGATCGACGAGCAGCGCGTGGCCTTCGTCAAGGAGGCGGCGGCCGTCGTCGCGGAGCTGCCCGGCAGCGTCGAGCGCGAGGTGTACGCCATGCGCGTCGCGGAGACGGCGGGCATGCCCGCCGCGGTCGTGACCGACGAGGTGCAGCGCCAGCGCAAGCGGCGGCTCAGCCGCGCGCGTAAGGAACAGGAACGCGACCTGCTGCGCCCCGCGACGGCGATGCAGCCGCCCGGCCGGAGCATCCGCTTTGACGATCCGCGCTCGGCAGCCGCCGAGCAGGGCATCATCCGGCTCCTCTATCTCGACCCAGGCCTGTTTTACGGCCGGACGAACGTGCCGGACGCGGCGCAGTTTTCCTCACCGGAGCTGCGGCACATTTACACCGTCCTGCTCGCCCACGGCGGCACGGGCACGGTGCAGATCGCGGCGCTCTCGGGTGAGCTGACGCCGGACGAGCTGGCGCTGCTCACGGGCATCATCCAGCAGCCGGCGGAGCTTTCCAACGGCGCGCGTGCGCTCGATGATTACATAAGCATTCTTCAGACCCAGTCCTCCGCCGGCGCTGCGGTGTCGGAGGCGGATCTGCTGGCATTTGCAAACAAACTCAAAGAACATAAAGGGTATGGTGGTAAAGATGGAACAGAAAGACATGAATAATCTCTCCCCGGCGGAACTCAAGGCCATGGCCGATGCGCTGCTCGCGGCCGACGACGAAAAGCAGGCGAAAGCCAAAACCAAGGCCGCACCCGCCGCGGACAAGACCGCAGCAGCGGACAAGCCAGAGGCGGAAAAGACCACAGAGGAAAAGCTCAACGAGCTTGTCGAACGCGGCAAAAAGGCCGGAAAGCTCTCGAGCAAGGATCTCATGGCGCTCGAGGACATGAATCTCTCGAGCGAGGAGACCGAGAAGTTTTATGACCGGCTCGAAAGTCTTGGCATCGACGTGCTCGGCGACGATGCGCTGCTCCCCGTGGACGAGGACGCGCTGCCCGAGCTCGAGGAGCTTGAGGAGATCGAGGAAGTTACCGAGGAGGAGATAAACGAGACCGAGGCCATGGCCGACACGTTCTCGACCGATGACCCGGTGCGCATGTACCTCAAGGAGATCGGCAAGGTGCCGCTGCTCACCCCCGAGGAGGAGCAGGATCTGGCCAAGCGCATGGCCGAGGGCGACGAGGAGGCCAAGCGCCGCATGGCCGAGGCAAACCTGCGTCTGGTCGTGTCGATCGCCAAGCGCTACGTCGGGCGCGGTATGCTGTTTCTCGACCTCATTCAGGAGGGCAACCTCGGCCTGATCAAGGCCGTTGAGAAGTTCGACTACACGAAGGGCTACAAGTTCTCCACCTACGCCACCTGGTGGATCCGCCAGGCCATCACCCGCGCCATCGCCGACCAGGCGCGCACGATCCGCATCCCCGTGCACATGGTCGAGACGATCAACAAGGTCATCCGCGTCAGCCGTCAGCTCCTGCAGGAGCTCGGCCACGACCCGAGCGCCGAGGAGATCGCGGCGGAAATGAACATGCCCGTCGATAAGGTGCGCGACATCCTCAAGATCGCGCAGGAGCCGGTCTCGCTCGAGACGCCGATCGGTGAGGAGGAGGACTCCCACCTCGGCGACTTCATCCCCGACGAGGACGCGTCCGAGCCGAGCGAGGCGGCAAGCTTCTCGCTGCTCAAGGAGCAGCTCATGGAGGTGCTCGACACGCTCACCCCGCGCGAGAAAAAGGTGCTCGAGCTGCGCTTCGGCATCGTGGACGGCCGCACCCGCACGCTTGAGGAGGTCGGCAAGGAGTTCAACGTCACGCGTGAACGCATCCGCCAGATCGAGGCCAAGGCGCTGCGCAAGCTGCGCCACCCCAGCCGCAGCAAAAAGCTGCGCGATTTTCTGAACTGATTTTCACGCCGCGCACCGCGGCAAAACACCTGAAATCCAAGCGCTTTCCGGGCGCGGCGGACAACCCCGCCGCGCCCGGTTTTTGCGCCGGAAAACCGGGCGTTTTTGCCGCCGCGTGCAGCCGGGAAAATAAATATGAACTTTCTATCAATAATATAGAGAAAGCCCTTGACTTTCCGCCCGCCCGGGTGTAAATTAGCACTCGAAGGTTAGGAGTGCCAACACTCGGCAGCTCCGAGTGCCAGCGGAGGGACCTATGGATATCAGCAGCCGCAAAAAGAAAATACTTGCCGCGGTCATTGAGGAATACATCCGCACGGCGGAGCCGGTCGGCTCGAAGGCCATCGCCGCGAGCGCCGATCTCGGCTGTTCCTCGGCCACGATCCGCAACGAGCTTGCGGAGCTGGCCTCCATGGGCTATCTTGAGCAGCCGCACACATCGGCCGGACGCGTGCCGACGCCGCTCGGCTACCGGATGTACGTCAACGAGCTCATGGAGCACAAGGATCTCACCGCCGAGGAGACGCAGGCCATCACCCAGAGCCTGACGGGACGCCACCAGCGCGGCGAGCTCATGACGGACGCGAGCCGTCTGGCCTCGCAGCTGACGAGCTACCCCGCCGTGACGCTCACGGCGAGTGCCGGCGTCACGATCCGGCGCTTTGACCTCATTTATCTCGACGCCAACAGCTTCATCATCGTGCTGCTGCTGAGCGACGACACGGTGAAAAACAAGCTCGTGCATCTGCCGGTCTCGGCCGAGCAGAACATGATCCAGAAGCTTGCCGCCGTCTTCAACGCCCACTTCACGGGCATCCGTGAGCCGGACATCACGCCGACGCTCATCAGCTCTGTGGAGCGCGCCGCGCAGGACAATCTCGGCATCACGGCCGTGATCGCGGCCTTCGCGATCGAGGTGCTCACCGGCGCAGGCGCCGCGCAGACGTATCTCGTCGGCGAGTCGCAGCTGCTGCACCAGCCGGAGTTCCGCGACCCCGACAAGGCGCACCGCCTCATGAGCTACCTGTCCGACGGCAGCAATCTGCTCGAGATCCCGATGGAGCAGCTCGGCGGTGAAAACGAGGTGCGCGTGCTCATCGGTCCGGAGAACGTGGCCGAGGAGCTGCGCGACAGTAGCGTCGTGCTCGCGACGTATGACGCGGGCGAAAATATGCGCGGACTGATCGGCGTGGTCGGTCCGACACGTATGGACTATTCCAAGGTCGCCGCGAAGCTCAGCTTCATTGCGGCCGGCCTGTCCAAGCTGCTCGGCGGCGGTACGCTTCCGCCCCCCGGGCTGGATAACAAGCTGATCATTAAGGGAGACGATTCAGATGAGCACGAAAACAAATGACCCGAAGCAGACCGCTCCGGAGACGGAGCCGGTCGTCGACGACATAAAGACCGAGCCGGTCACGCCGGACGCCGAAGAAAAGGCGGACAAGAAGACCGCGCAGAAGGATGGCAAGGAAAAAGAGCCCAAAGCCTCCAAGGAACCCAAAGAGTCCAAGGAAAAGAAAGAGACGAAAAAAGAGATCGAGGCCGATCTCGCGGCGGAAAAGGACAAATACCTCCGCCTGCTCGCCGAATATGACAACTTCCGCCGACGCAGCGCGCGTGAGCGCGAGAACATCTATGCCGATGTCCGCTGCGAGACGCTGAAAAAGTTTCTGCCGGTGTACGACAGTCTGTCGCGCGCACTGGCACAGACCCCGGCCGACGACCCCGCCCGCAAGGGCATCGAGGGCATCATGAACCAGTATCACACCGCGCTCAATCAGCTCGGCGTGTCGGAGATCGAAGCCGTCGGCAAACCGTTTGACGCCAACCGCCACAACGCCGTCATGCACATCGAAGATGATGCCTACGGCGAGGGCGTTGTCGTGGAAGAGTTTGAAAAGGGCTTTTGCATCGGAGACCGCGTGCTGCGGTATTCCGTCGTGAAGGTCGCAAACTGATTCCAATATAAATCGTATACACAATCTGCTTTCAATACAGGAGGAAATCATTATGAGTAAAATTATCGGTATCGACCTTGGCACCACCAACAGCTGCGTCTCCGTCATGGAGGGCGGCGAAGCGACCGTCATCCCCAACGCGGAAGGTCATCGCACCACCCCGTCCGTCGTCGCGTTTTCCAAGACCGGCGAGCGTATGGTCGGTCAGGTAGCAAAGCGTCAGGCCGTCACGAACCCGGACCGCACGATCAGCTCGATCAAGCGCGAGATGGGCTCGGATTATAAAGTCACCATCGACGGCAAGAAGTACACCCCGCAGGAGATCAGCGCGATGATCCTGCAGAAGCTCAAAGCCGATGCGGAAGCCTATCTGGGCGAGCCCGTGACCGAGGCCGTCATCACCGTGCCGGCCTACTTCACCGACGCGCAGCGTCAGGCGACCAAGGACGCCGGCAAGATCGCCGGCCTCGACGTCAAGCGTATCATCAACGAGCCGACGGCGGCCGCGCTGGCCTACGGCCTCGATAAGGAGACCGACCAGAAGATCATGGTCTACGACCTCGGCGGCGGCACGTTCGACGTCTCCGTGCTGGAGATCGGCGACGGTGTCATCGAAGTGCTGGCCACGGCCGGCAACAACCGCCTCGGCGGCGACGACTTCGACCAGTGCATCACCAACTACCTCGTTGAGGAGTTCAAGAAGAGCGACGGCATTGACCTCTCGGGCGACCGCGTGGCCATGCAGCGTCTGAAGGAAGCGGCCGAGAAGGCGAAGATCGAGCTGTCCGGCGTGACGAGCACGAACATCAACCTGCCGTACATCACGGCAGACGCCACCGGCCCGAAGCACCTCGACGTGACGCTCACGCGCGCCAAGTTCAATGAGCTCACCGCCCACCTCGTCGAAAAGACCGCAGGCCCGGTGCGTCAGGCCATGAGCGACGCCGGCATCACCGCGTCCGACCTGACGAAGGTGCTGCTCGTCGGCGGCTCCAGCCGTGTCCCGGCCGTACAGGAAATGGTCAAGAAGCTCACCGGCAAGGAAGGCTTCAAGGGCATCAACCCCGACGAGTGTGTGGCCGACGGCGCTGCCATTCAGGGCGGCGTGCTCGGCGGCGACGTCTCCGGCGTTGTCCTGCTCGACGTGACTCCGCTGTCCCTCGGCATTGAGACCCTCGGCGGCGTGTTCACCAAGCTCATTGAGCGCAACACCACCATCCCGACCAAGAAGAGCCAGGTGTTCTCCACCGCAGCCGACAACCAGACCTCCGTTGAGGTCAACGTCCTGCAGGGCGAGCGCGAGATGGCCGCTTACAACAAGAGCCTCGGCCGCTTCCAGCTCGACGGCATTGCCCCGGCCCGCCGCGGCGTGCCGCAGATCGAGGTCACGTTCGACATCGACGCCAACGGCATCGTGAACGTCTCGGCCAAGGATCTCGGCACCGGCAAGGAGCAGCACATCACCATCACCTCCTCCACCAATATGTCCAAGGAGGACGTGGAGAAGGCCGTGCACGAGGCAGAGCAGTACGCTGCCGAGGACGCCAAGCGCAAGGAAGAGATCGACACCCGCAACCAGGGCGACCAGATGGTCTACCAGACCGAGCGCACGCTCGAGGAGCTGGGCGACAAGGTCGACGCGGCTGAGAAGGCTGAGGTCGAGAGCAAGCTCAACGAGCTCAAGGAGACCCTCAAGGGCAGCGACACCGCAGCCATCAAGGCCGCGACCGAGGCGCTGACGCAGGTGTTCTACAAGCTCAGTGAGAAGATGTACCAGCAGGCCAACCCGCAGGGTCAGCCGGGCGCAAACCCGGGCTGCGACCCGAACTGCCAGGGCGGCGACTGCGGCAACGGCGGCGACAACGGCCAGCAGTACTACGACGCGGACTACACCGTCGTTGACGACGACAAGAAGTAAACACCCCGCCCCCGACCACGGGCTAAGCAACGCGGGCGCGCCACAAAAAGCGCGCCCGCATTTGGAGCTTTCTGACCCCCGCGCGGGGGAATCCATAGACAGTTGAGGTTCATGTATGGCTGAAAAACGAGATTATTATGAAGTGCTCGGTGTCGAAAAAGGCGCATCCGAGGACGAGATCAAAAAAGCCTACCGCAAGCTGGCCAAAGCCAACCACCCGGATCTGCATCCGGGCGACAAGGAATGTGAGGAGCGCTTCAAAGAAGTCAACGAGGCCTACGAGGTGCTGTCCGATCCCGACAAGCGCGCGAAGTATGACCAGTTCGGCCATGCGGCGTTTGACCCGTCCGCCGGCGGCCCCGGCGGCGCCGGGTTTGGCGGCTTCGGCGGCTTTGGCGATATCTTCGGTGACATTTTCGGCGGCGGCTTCGGCGACATTTTCGGCGGCGGCTTCGGCGGCGGCCAGACCCAGCGCAGCGGCCCGCGCCGCGGCGAAAACCTGCGCGTGCGCCTGAACATCACCTTTGAAGAGGCGGCGTTCGGCTGCGAGAAGGAGATCAACGTCGGCCGCGTCGAGCAATGCCCCGACTGCAAGGGCACCGGCTGCGCCCCCGGCACGACGCCGGAGGTCTGCCCGGACTGCAAAGGCACCGGCAGCGTGCGCACCACGCAGCGCACCCCCTTCGGCATGGTGCAGACGAGCGGCGCGTGCAAGAAGTGCGGCGGCCGCGGCAAGATCATCCACCAGCCGTGCCCGCGCTGCGGCGGGCGCGGCGCCGTGCGCAAGAATCAGACCATCAAGGTCAAGATCCCGGCCGGTATCGACGACGGGCAGACGCTGAATCTGCGCGGCAAAGGCAATGCCGGACTTGACGGCGGACCGGCGGGCGACCTGCTCATCACGGTCTTTGTCAAGCCGCACCCGTTCTTCGAGCGCGACGGCAACTCCGTGCTCATGGAGATGCCGGTGTCGTTCGCCCAGGCGGCGCTCGGCGCAGAGATCGAAGTGCCGACCATCGACGGCCGCGTCAAGCTCACCATCCCCGAGGGGACGCAGCCGGGCAGCGTGTTCCGCCTGCGCGGCAAGGGCATCCCGTACCTGCAGAGCAAGGGCGGCCGCGGCGACCAGTTCGTCACGATCACGGTCACCGTGCCGAAGAATATGACAGCCGAGCAGAAGGAGCGTCTGCACGCCTACGCCGAGTCGATGAACGAGGCCGTGAGCGAGCAGCGCGGCGGCATCTTCGGCAACAAGAAAAAGCGCTGAGCGCAAGGACATACCGTCTGCGCAGCGCACATAAACAGCAAGTAAGCCAGCTGCGGCGTCGCCGCGGCTGGCTTTTTCCGGCTTCTTGACAAATGCAAAGCGTGCGCGGGTATCCACGCTCCAGCTTGTCAAAGAACCTCGTAGAGTTTGCGCCCGCAGGCGCAAAGCAAGTCCGATCATTTTCTTCGGCGACATGTGCGTCGAAGAAAATACTTCTCGGCCTGCAAACGTGCGCGCCGGCCGCCTCCGGCGGACAGCGCGTGCGCTGCAGTCAGGCCGCATACCCTCTTGTCAAAAAGTAATACTTTTTGACAGTCTCAAAGCGTGCGCGGGTGTTACCCGCGCACGCTCGCCCAATCAGCCTGCTTATGCTGCCTGTTCCTGCGCCGCCGCGAGCATATCGTCAATGCTCACGCCGTAGCCCTTGGCGGGGTCGGAGAGCAGCACGTGCGTCACCGCGCCGACAAGTCTGCCGTCCTGCAGGATGGGGCTGCCGCTCATGCCCTGCACGATGCCGCCGGTCGCCGAGAGCAGCGCAGGGTCTGTGACGGTGATGGCAAAGCGCGTGCTCGCCCCGTCATGATAGACCCGCGTGATGTTCACGGCGTACGCCTGCACGGTGTCGCCCGCGACCGTGGACAGGATGGTCGCGCTGCCGGTCTTGACGGCGCTTGCGGGCGCGGTCTCAACAGGCGTGCCGTCCGGCGGCGCGTCGAGCGTGCCGAAAATGCCGAACAGACCGTTGCGCTCGATCGCACCGATGCGGTCGGCGGCATCGAAGCTGCCGACCAGCTCACCGGCCGTACCGTGCCCGCCCGGACGCACATCCGCAACGACGGCCGAGAGCACGCTGCCGTCACGCAGCGGCATGAGCGCACCGCTCGTCTCGTCCGCGATGCCGTGGCCGAGCGCGCCATAGCGCCCCGTGGCCGGATCGTAGTACGTGAGCGTGCCGACGCCGGTCACACCGTCGCGCAGCCAGAGCCCGAGCTGCCGCGTGCCGTCGGGCATAACGGCGGGCGTGACCGCAGCCGTGATCTCGGCACCGCCGCGCCGGACGGTCACGGTCACGGTGTCCCCCGCTGCATCGAGCGCCGCCAGAAAGTCTGCCGACGACACGATCTCCTGCCCGTCCATGCGGCAGATCACATCGCCGGGGCGCAGTCCCGCGTCCTTTGCGGGCGTACACGTACCGTCGGGCGTGTCCACCTCGGCCAGATCCGCCACGAGCACGCCTGCCGTGGTCATCTGGATGCCGACCGCCTGACCGAGCGGCACAAGTGACGCCGCCTGCGCAGCCATGCCCATACAAAGCGCAAACGCGAGCGCAAGCAGGGCCGTGCGGCACAGTCTCCTTGGTTTTGTCTGCAAAAAATCCCCCCTTTTTTGCGTGCAGTATCAGTATGCCGGCTTTCGGACAAAATAGCGGCGGAACATTCTTGCTCGTTTGCCTGTGCGGGCGCAAATGCCTGCGGCGGCGCGCATACGATGTACGGAACCAGCTTTGGTAATTCGATGCATCGGAGGAATTTTCATGACACAGACCCTGAAAGCGGGCGACCGCGGCGCACTCGTGGCGCTGCTGCAGCTCGCGCTCGAACGCGCGGGACAGATGCCGGGCGCGCTCGACGGTATCTTCGGCGCACAGACCGCAGCGGCCGTGCGCGCGTTTCAGGCGGCGAATGCCCTCACGCCGGACGGCATCGCGGGCGCACAGACGCACCGTGCGCTGCTGCCGTATTACACGGGCTTCGTTTTGCGCACCGTGCGCGCGGGCGACACATTCTCCGCCCTCGCGCAGCAGTACGGCACGAGCGTGGAGGCCATCCGGCTGGCCAACCCTTACCTTGACCCGGAGCGCCTACCGATCGGCCGGGCGGTGACCGTGCCGCTGCCGTTTCCGGTCACGCCGGTGCGCATCCCGTACTCCTCGGCGCTCATCGGCTATGTGGTGCGCGGACTGGCTGCGCGCTATCCCACGCTTGCGATCGGGGAATTCGGGCGCAGCGTGCTCGGAAAGCCGCTGTGGTATCTGACGCTCGGCAGCGGCGAAAAATGCGTGTTCTATAACGCCGCACACCACGCCAACGAGTGGATCACGACGCCGCTGCTGCTCACGTTCTGCGAGCAGCTCTGCGCCCGGCTCGGCGACGGCGGCGAACTCGGCGGGCAGGACATCCGCGCACTGCTGCGGCAGGTCACGCTCGTGCTCGCTCCGGCGGTCGACCCGGACGGCATCGACCTTGTGACCGGCGCACTCAGCCGCGAGCGCACCGATGCCGCGCACACGCTCGCGCAGAATTACCCCGCCATCCCCTTCCCGTCCGGCTGGAAGGCAAACATCCGCGGCATCGACCTCAATCTCCAGTACCCCGCCGGATGGAGCACCGCGCGCGAGATCAAATTCGCCGCGGGCTACACGCGCCCCGGACCGCGCGACTATGTCGGTCCGGCACCGCTGACAGCGCCGGAGAGTCTCGCCATGTATGGCTTCACGCGCGCGCTCGACCCGCAGCTCACCCTGTCGTACCACACGCAGGGGCGCGTGATCTACTGGCAGTACGACGGCTATGACGTGCCGGACAGCAAGGCCATCGCAGAGCGCTTTGCCGCCGCGAGCGGCTACGACGTGGCCGAGACGCCTTATGCGGCCGGCCACGCGGGCTACAAGGACTGGTTCATTCAGGACTTCCGCCGCCCCGGCTTCACGATCGAGGCGGGCAGCGGCGAAAATCCCCTGCCGCTCAGTCAGTTTCCGGACATCTGGTCGGATAATCTCGGCATCCTCCTCGGCGGAATGGCCGCCGTTTTGTGACGCATGTGAGGCCTTGCACCAGAACCTCACACATGACACAGTTTGCCCGTTTTTCGGAAAAATATGTGTGCCGGACGGCAAAACCGCGCCAAAACGCAAAAAACACCGTCTCCCGACCGGGAGACGGTGTTTTCATCATTTGCTCACGTGCCGCTCTCAGACTGCGGCACCGGCGCGGTGACCTCCGTGCGCGTGACGCCCTTGGAGAACGTCAGGCTCTTGAGGATGATCGAAAAATCGTTGGACATGCTGCGGTAAAGATCCGCATTTTCGTTGGCGAACTGCACATCGGTCGGCAGCTCGGCAATGAGGTTGTAGTTCGCCCCATCGACCGTCAGGCCGCAGATGGCCTGATACTCCGGCAGCTCGGTATAGTCATAATCGGTGGGAAAGACCTCGAGCATGAACAAAAAGCCGCCGAGCCCGTTGTCATGATCGGTCTTTTCGTAAAAGCCGACGTAATAGCCGCCGTCGTTCGCGCCGCACTCGGTCACGTAATGATCGCCCCAGCTGGCGGGCAGCGTGATGGAAAAATACCCGCCCTTACCGTTGTCATACGTCGGGCAGAGCGTGATGTCCTTCGCCTCGGCCTGTGCATCTGCCGCCTTCTGGCCGCCGCAGGCAGTCAGCGCCAGCGCCAGCGCCAATATGAGCACCGCAATGCTTCGTTTCATGCAGATTGCTCCTTTCCGTGTCTTGTATAGAGATAGTATACGCCATCGGCCGGCACGTGTAAAGCCCTGCGCGCCGCGGCGCACGGCGCACAAAAAGAAGCACGCCAGAAATATCTGACGTGCTCCTGCGAAAAAGGTTCCGGATTTTTTACGCGGCAACAGGCTTGCTGCGCTTGCGAAAAACGATCTGCAGCACAATGACGATCACGATCGCCGCGATACCGACAAGGTCGGTCATAAGCCTTGGGTCGATCAGGCACAGGCCGCCTGCGGCAAGCAGGATGCGCTGCCACCAGGGTGCGCGTGTGACGACATAGCCCTCGAGCGCGGCGGCGATACCGAAGATGCCGAGGCAGGACGAGATGATGACCTGAACTGCGGCGAGCACGCCCTGATCCATGAGCAGCATGGACGGGTTCATCGCAAACATGTACGGCACGATGAACGCCGCAATGGCGAGCTTTGTCGCATTGATGCCTGTCTTCATGGGGTCGGACTTGGCGATGGCAGAGCCGGCATAGGCAGCCAGCGCGACCGGCGGCGTGATGTCGGCAACGATGCCGAAGTAGAACACGAAGAAGTGCGCCGCGATCTTCGGAATGCCGAGCGTGATGAGGATCGGCGCGCAGGTCGAGGCCATGATGCAGTAGTTCGCAGTCGTGGGCACGCCCATGCCGAGCACGATGCAGCAGAGCATGGTCAGAAACAGCGCCAGCAGCAACGAGAGCGTCGGGTTCGGGATCTTGCTGCTCAGGGCGACGACGCCGCTGATGAGCTTGGACGCCAGACCCGTGACGGTGATGCAGCCCGCGATCATGCCGGCCATGGAGCAGGCCACGGCGACCGTGATGCTGCCCTTGCCGCCGGCCTCGAGCGCCTCGAGGATCATCAGGCCGGTCTTTTTGACGGCGATGCCGGAGGCGCTGCCGGTCTTGGTCTCCGTTGCCTCGGCCGCAGCGTCGCGGATCGTACCGACAAGGCTCACGGCGATGGAGATGAGGATGGCGATGGAGGCCGCATACTGCAGCGAGCGGATGTTCGCCGTGACCACCCAGATCAAGAACACGAGCGGCAGCAGCAGATAGACATTACGCATGAGGTACTTGAAGCGGGGCAGCTCCGAGCGCGGGATGCCGCGCAGGCCAAGCTTCTTGGCCTCCAGATGCACGGAGATAAAGATGCCGCCGAAGTACAGCACGGCAGGCAGGATCGCCCAGAGGGTGACCTGACCGTAGGTGACATTCATGTATTCAGCCATCAGGAACGCGGCCGCGCCCATGATGGGCGGCATGATCTGGCCGCCGGTGGAGGCCGCCGCCTCGACCGCGCCGGCGAATTCGGGCTTGTAGCCGGTGCGCTTCATCATCGGGATCGTGACCGAGCCCGTGGTGACGGTGTTGCCGACGGAAGAGCCGGACACCATGCCGCACAGTGCAGACGAGATGACCGCGACCTTGGCCGGGCCGCCGGAGGTCCAGCCGGCAATGGCATTGGCGAGATCAATGAAGAAGCTGGAGATGCCGGTGCGCTCCAGAAATGCGCCGAAGATGATGAACACCGCGATAAACTTCGCACACACCTGCACGGGCGTGCTCAGCACGCCGGACGTGCCGAAAAAGAGCGTGTAGATCACGCGGCCGAGCACCTGATCAAACGTCTGGCCGCCCTTGAGCATACTCACGAACGTGTATACAAGCAGTGCGCCGACGACCACAAGGATCGGTACGCCGACACAGCGGCGGCAGAGCTCGGCAAGCGTCAGAATGCCGGCCACGCCGACGGCGATGAGAAACGGCGTCATCTTGGCGGCGCTGGTGAGCGTCTTGATGAGCGTATCGTAGTTAAAGCAGTAGTAGAAAAATGCAGCCGCACCGATGACCATGATGACGATGTCATACCACGGCAGGCGATTGACGTGCACGTGCTTCTTGCTGGCGGGGTAGGTCAGATAGCCCATGATGATGATCAGGCCGAGGAATGCCGTCAGGCGCACCTCGAGCGCGGCGGTGCTGAACAGGGTCGACCAGATGCAGTAGACCGAGAACAGCGCCATGACGACGGAAATGACGATCTTGGGCTTGCCCGCCCAGATGCGGGTGGCAGACTCGCGGTCATACTTGCGCATGACGGCGTCCATATCCTCCTGCAGAGAAGCGGCTTCCGCAGCGGCTGCGGTCTTTTTGGTGTCAGACATATAGGGGGAAACCTCCGTTCCGGGTAGAATGGAAAAACTACGGCGTCAGGGGTACTGACGCCGTAGCGAACATTTACGGGATGCGGCGCATCACCGGGTCAGGCATCAATAGGTGCCGGCCTTGATGGTGGCGGCGGTGTAGTACGGGGACGCGGACAGCAGGGACTGCACGTGGCTGTCGTCGAGGCTGACAAGGTAGACATTACCGGCGGTGGCGAGGTCGGTGATGGCCGTGGTGGGCGCACCGGCGACGATGAACGCGGCGTCGATCTTGCCGTCCTTCAGGCTCTCGGCGCTGTCGCCGAAGCTCTGGTACACAGCGGAGATATCGCTCTCCTTGAGGTCATAGGCGTTGAGCACGTCAATGGCGTTGAAGTACACGCCGGAGCCGGCTGCGCCGATGGAGACCTTCTTGCCGGCGAGGTCGGCAACGGTCTTGATGTCAGGGTTGGTGGTGACAATCTGCACCTGCTCCTGATACAGCTGGGCAACGACGGAGAAGCCGGTGACCGGGCTCTCGAACAGGCGCTGGCCGTTGTAGGCATAGTTCATAACGTCGCTCTGCACGAAGGCGATCTGGACGTTGCCGTTGGTCAGGTCCTCAACGTTGGCCTGAGAGCCGCCGGAGGTGAGCGCCGTGACCTTGCAGTCGGAGTTGGTGGAGACGTAGTTGGCCAGCACGCTGCCGAAGCCGTAGTACGTGCCGGTGTCGCCGCCGGTGCCGAAGCTGAGCGCAGCGGCGGTGCCGGTGCCGGCGCCGTCCTTGACCGCGTCAACCTTGAGGCCCTTCTCCTCAAAATACTTGGCAGCGCCGGGGTGATACGGCACGCCCTTGACCGAGGCGGCAGCCTCGAGGTTCAGCTCTGCGCCCTTGCCGTGCTGAGCGGCGATGGCGTCGAGGTTATTGAAGATGGTGGACACGAACGCATAGATTTGGTCGTTCGGAACATCGTCACGCGCGATGACGACTGCGCCGACGGAGACGGTGCTGGTGTCGACCTTGGCCGTGGAACCGGAATCGTCTTTTTTGTTGGTGTTGCCGCCGCCGCAGGCGCACAGCGCAAACACCATGACGAGGGCCAGAGCCAGCGCCACGATTTTGTTGAACTTCATAATAGTTTCTCTCCTTTTTGAAATTTTCCTCTTCAGAAGATTCAATATGCGTTCATTATACCTGCGCGGAGCGTAAATTTCAAGCAAAAAATGAAACTTTGGCACGCTCGATGTGCAAAATCTTTCACGCATTAGTGAAATTATGATACAAATCGCCACATCTTGCGCCTTTTGGGCAGATTTTCCCTCATCGGGTACAAGATACCTTTTCCATACAGAAAAAGGTCCGGTCTGTGCAGTTTTTGCACAGACCGGACTCGGGGTTGTATGCACTTATTCGTCCTTGTCGGAAGCCGGATCGGGCTGCACGAGCACACGCTCGACGCGGCGGCCGTCCATGGCCAGGACTGTGACGGTGAGATTTTCGTACCGGAAGCTGTCGCCCGGCTTCGGGAACGTGCCGAAGCGCTCGAGCGTCCAGCCGCCGACGGTGGCGCTGTCGGCATCGTCGAGGGCATCCTCATTCCAGCCGAGCAGCTCAAGAAAGTCCGAGATCGTCATGTCGCCGTCGAGCTCATACCCGCCGTCGGAGCGTGCAACGACCTCGCGCTCGACCTCGTCGGTCTCATCCCAGATGTCGCCGACGAGCTCCTCGAGCACGTCCTCCATCGTGATGACGCCGAGCGTGCCGCCGTATTCGTCCGTGACGACGGCGAGGTGCTTCTGCTCGCGGCGGAGCTTTGCCAGCACGTCGGGCAGGCGCGTGGTCTTGTAGACAAAGCACGGCGGGATGAGCTGCGCGCGCAGATCCTCCGGCCGGCCGTCCATCATGGCCTTGAAAAAGCGGTTGAGGTACAAAAATCCGATGATGTTGTCCACACTGTCGGAGTAGACCGGCAGGCGGGAATACGTCGATTCGTCGATGACGCGCAGGATCTCGTCCCAGTCGTCGTCGATGTCGATGGCGACCATGTCGACGCGGGCGGTCATGGCCTCGCTCGCGCTGATGTCGGAAAAGTCGAGCGCGGAGCGCAGCAGCTCGCTGCGGTCCTCGTCGAGCACGTCCTCGTCCTCGGCAGTCTCGATGATCGACTGCAGCTCCTGCGAGGCAGCCTCCTCCGGATCGCCGTCACCGGTGTCGCCGCGCAGCGGGCGCGTGATCAGGTGCACGAGACCGACCACGAGCCAGATCACGGGATAGAGCACGATCGACAGCGCGCGGATGACATAGGCATTGCGCAGGGCGATGCCGTTGGCGTTTTGCTTGGCGACGATCTTCGGCATCGTCTCGCCGAAGATGATGACCAGCAGCGTCAGCACGACCGTGGACACCCACGTCCACTGTTCGCCCGCGAGCAGGATCACGATCACGGAACCGAGCGACGACGAGGCGATGTTGACCAGATTGTTGCCGATGAGAATGGCACTCAGGGCACGGTCATAGTGGTCGAGGATGCCGACGGCTGCCCTGGCACGGCGGCTGCCGTCCTCAGCGGCATTTTCCAGCCGCAGACGGTTGGCCGACGAATAGGACATCTCCGACGCGGAGAAGAACGCGGACAGCGCGATCAGCACGACGAGCGCGACAAAATACCACACGATGCTCATGCCGGCTCGCCCCCTTTCTCCGGGGCGGCCTCAGCGGCCGCAGCCTCGTCCGGTTCCTCCGGCAGCAGGCGCACGATGAGCTTGACGATGCGCTTCTGGCGCATATCGGAGATGCGCACGTCGAGCCTGTGATAGCGGAAGCCCTCCCGCTCGCGCGGGATGTAGGAAAACTGCTCGTATGTCCACTCGCCGAGCAGCTTGTAGCACAGCTCCTCGTCGTCCTCTGGGTCGGTGTAGTCGAGGCGGTCGAACACCTCGCCGACGGTCATCTCGGCATCGACCTCATAGCGGCCGCCGCCGAGCGGCACGAACGACTCCTCAACAACGTCGTCCTCGTCCCAGATCTCGCCGACGAGCTCCTCAACGATGTCCTCCACGGTGACGATGCCGAGCGTGCCGCCGTAGTTATCGGTGACGATGGCGAGATTTGCCTTGCGGCGGCTGAGCTCGGGCAGCACCTCGGCGATGAGCGTGCTCTGGTGCACGAACACCGGCTCGTCGAGCAGCGGACGGATGTCCACAGCCTTGCCGCCGGCTTTGATGCAAGCCTTGATGTATTTGCGGATCTGCAGGATGCCGATGACATTGTCCACGCTGTCGGCGTACACGGGCAGGCGGCTGTGGCGCTGCTCGCGCACGTAGGCAAGGATCTCCTCTGGCGGGTCGTCCACATCCACGGCGGCGACATCGACACGCGCCGTGATGACGCTCTCGACCGGCACCTCGGCAAACGAGAGTGCCGAGCTCATGAGCTCGCCGCGCTCGGCGGTCAGCTCTCCGTCGTCGGTCATGTTCTCGATAATATCGGCCAGCTCATCCTCCGTCACGGTCACGGCGGGCTCGCCGCGGATACAGCGGGCGGCGGCGTTGCCGATGGCGGTGAGCAGCACGGACAGGGGATGAAAGAGCACCATGAAAAACCGCAGCGAACGTGCCGTGGCCATGGCCAGACGCTCTGCGTATTTCTTGGCGATGCTTTTCGGCAGCATCTCCCCGGCGAAGAACACGACCACGGTCGTGACCAGCGTCGCGGCGGTGACCGCCCACATGCCCCACACCCGCTGCACGGCCACGGTCACGATCGTCGCGATCGTCAGGTGCAGGATGTTCGTGCCGATCAGCAGCGTCGTGATCGCCTGATCGAAGTGATCGAGCACATACAGCGCCTGACCGGCGCGGCGGTTGCCGTGGTCAGCGGCGGCTTTGAGCCGGATGCGGCTCGCGGATGAAAAGGCTGTCTCCATGATGGCGAAATAGGCCGCACCAAGGAGCAGCACGATGATAACAGGCAAAAGATTCCATAAATCCTGCTTAGGGCCAGCGTCCATTGCGGATCATCACACTCCTGAGTTGTCTCCCCGCCCGGTGCCTATCCGGGCGGGAGATAAATTAACGTTCATGATACCATAAAATGCCCGGCGCGTCAACGGGTTTTCTCCTCCGTGACGGCGACGTTGCCGGGCCCCGCGAGCTCGCGCAGCTCCTCGACGAGCGCGGGGTGCACACAGCAGCGGGCCGCGGCGCGCTTGCCTGTGTCCTCAAAAACGAGCACGAGCTGCTCGTCACCGGGGAACATTTGCAGGATCAGCTCGATGCGCTTGCGCGCCGGGTGCTCCTTATCCGGCAGCCGCACCCAGAGCCGGTGCCGCGGCGGTGCCTCGGGCCGGGGCGGCGGGTCGCGGCGCGGCGGCATGCGCAGTGTCTCAAGTCCCTGCTCGCTGAGCGGCAGGACCTGATCCGCCACGAGCTGAGGGTCGGATTCGTCGCGCGTCGAGATGCGCCCCGAAACGAACAGCGCGGGCGTCTCCTGCGCGAGCAGGTCGCGGCAGGCATCAAGCGCGGGCGAAAAGACGATGACCTCCATGCTGCCGCTGTCGTCCTCGAGCTGGAGGTAGGCCATGCGCGTATTCTTGCGCGTGGCGCGCTCGCGGCTGGCGGTACAGATGCCGGCGATGACCACACGCTGCCCGTCACGGTAGCGGTGCGGGGCGGCATCCGGCGCGTGAAAGCTCGCCAGAATGTCGCCCATGGGCGCGGCCTTCGCCTGCTGCGCAAGGGAGCGGTACGCATCCATCGGGTGGCCGGTGAGATAGAGGCCGGTGGTCTCGCGCTCCATGGCCATGAGCTCGGCGCGGGTGAACTCCTCCACGTCCGGCAGCACGAGCTGTGTCGTGTCGGCGGGCTCTCCCCCGTCATCCGGCGTGCTGAAGAGGTTCATCTGACCGGTGAGGTTCATGCGGCTCTCGCTCGCGGCGCCGCCCAGCACGCGGTCGACCGACTGCATGAGCGCCTTGCGCTTATAGCCCATGCGGTCAAAGCAGCCGGCGCGGATGAGACTCTCGGCGGCGCGGCGGTTGAGATCGTGCCCGTTCATGCGGCGGCAGAATTCGTCAAACGCCGTGAACGGCCCGCCGATCTCCCGCTCGCGCATGAGCGCCTGAATGAGTCCGCGCCCCACGCCCTTGATGGCCACGAGGCCAAAGCGCAGGTCGCCGTTTTCCACGGTGAAGTCGGCGTCGGACGCGTTGATGTCCGGCGGCAGCAGGCGGATGCCCAGCTCGCGGCACTCGGCGATGTACTCCGTGACCTTCGGTGTGTTGTCGAGCACGGAGGTCAGCAGCGCCGCCATGTATTCGTGCGGGTAGTTGCGCTTCATATACGCCGTGCGGTAGGACACGATGGCATAGGACACCGCGTGCGCCTTGTTGAAGGCATAGCTTGCAAAGGCAAGGATCTCGTCATAGATCACGTTGGCGGTCTGCTCGGGCACGCCCCTGGCCACCGCGCCGGGGATGCTCCGCGCCGGATCGCCGTGCACGAAGGCGGCGCGCTCGGCCGTGATGACGGCCTCTTTTTTCTTCGACATGGCGCGGCGGATCATGTCCGCCTGACCGAGCGAGAACCCGGCCAGCTGCCGGAAGATCTCGATGACCTGCTCCTGATAGACGATGCAGCCGTAGGTCACGGCGAGGATCGGCTCGAGCAGGGGGTGCTGATAGGTGATGCGCTCCGGATGCGCCGAGCAGGCGAGAAAGCGCGGGATGCTCTCCATCGGGCCGGGGCGGTAGAGCGCGATGACGGCGGTGATGTCCTCGATGCTGCGCGGGCGCAGGCCCATGCACACGGAGGTAATGCCCGCGCTCTCGAGCTGAAACACGCCGACGGTACGCCCGGCGGCAAGCATATCAAACGTCTTCTTATCGTCGAGCGGGATGCGCTCGACCTGAAAATCCGGCACGCGGCGGCGCACGCGGCGCGCCGCGTCCTCGAGCACGGTGAGGTTGCGCAGGCCGAGAAAGTCCATCTTCAGCAGACCGAGCTCCTCGAGCGTCGTCATCTGATACTGGCACACGAGCGCGCCGTCATTGCTTGCCAGCGGCACATAGGCGTACACCGGCTGCTCGGTGATGACCACGCCCGCCGCGTGCGTTGACGCGTGGCGCGGCATACCCTCGATGGCGCGGGCGGTGTCGATGAGCCGGTGCAGCCGCTCGTCGCCGTCATACATTGCGCGCAGAGGCTTCGACTGCTGCAGCGCCTCGTCGAGCGTGGTGTTGATGCCGCCGGGGATGGCCTTGGCCACGGCATCGGTCTCAGCGTAGGTCAGGTTCATGACCCTGCCGACATCGCGCACGGCGGCGCGCGCCGCCATCGTGCCGAAGGTGACGATCTGCGCCACGTGGTCGGCGCCGTATTTGCGGATGACGTAGTCGATCACTTCCCCGCGCCGCTGCACGCAGAAGTCCACGTCGATATCCGGCATGCTCACACGCTCGGGGTTGAGAAAGCGCTCGAAGTAGAGGTTATACTGCACGGGGTCGACGTCCGTGATGCCGAGGCAGTAGGACACGACGCTCCCGGCGGCGCTGCCGCGCCCGGGACCGACCGGGATGCGCTGGCGCTTGGCGTAGCCGATGAAATCGCTGACGATGAGAAAATAGTCCACAAAGCCCATGCGCCGGATCATATCGAGCTCGTACTCCATGCGCCCGTGCACCTCCGGCCGGTCGCCGTAGCGCCGGGTAAAGCCGCGCTCGCACAACTTTGTGAGATAGGCGTCGGAGTCCGTCTCCCCCTCCGGGAGCAGGAAACGCGGCAGGTGATAGTGCCCGAAGGTGAAATCAAACCGGCAGCGGTCCGCGATGCGCTGCGTGTTTTCCACAGCGTCCGGATATTCGTCAAAGAGCGCGCGCATCTCTGCCTCGCTCTTGAGATAGAACTCGTCGTTCGGAAAGCGCAGCCGGTCGGGGCTGTCGAGCGTCTGCCCGGTCTGGATGCACAGCAGCACGTCCTGATCGTAGGCATCCTGCTTTCTGATATAGTGCACGTCGTTCGTCGCCGCAAGCGGGATGCCCGTCTCCCGGTGGATGCGCAGCAGCGCCGCGCGCACGCGCGCCTCGTCGGTCATGCGGTGGTTTTGCAGCTCAAGGTAGAAGTTCCCCTCGCCGAACAGCGCCTGCAGCTCCACGGCGCGCGCCTTGGCAGCCTCATAATCGCCGCGCAGGATCGCGCGCGGAATGTCACCCGCGACGCAGCCGCTCAGACAGATGAGTCCCTCGGCGTGTTCACGCAGCAGCGGCCAGTCGATGCGCGGCTTGCCGTAAAACCCGCGCTCGAACGCCGCCGACACGAGATAGCACAGATTGTGGTAGCCCGTCTCGTCGCGGCAGAGCAGCACGAGGTGCGTATACGCATCGTCCACACCGTGGACGCGGTCGGTCATGCCGCGCGGGGCGACATAGACCTCGCAGCCGATGATTGGCCGGATGCCGGCGGCCACGGCCGCCTTGTAAAAAGCGACCGCGCCGTACATGACACCGTGGTCGGTGATCGCCAGCGCGGTCTGACCCAGCTCTTTGGCGCGCTCGACGAGCGGCCCGATGCGGCAGGCGCCGTCGAGCAGGCTGTATTCACTATGTACGTGCAGATGTGCAAACCCCATCGTGCGTTCCTTTCAGTCGTCCATGTGAAATTCCATGAGTTTTTTCAGCCGGTAATTCAGGCAGCTCTTCGTCACCGGCGGATACGAGAGCATGGCGAGGTCGGCAAGGCTGGCCTCGGGATTGGCAATGCGCAGCAGTGCCGCGCTCTGCAGCTTTTCCGGCAGCACGTCGAGCCCGTAATCGCGCTCGATGCGGCGGATGGCATCGATCTGCTCCTGCGCCGCGGCGACGACCTTGTCGGCGTTGGCGGTGTCGCAGTTGACCTTGCGGTTGATGGAGTTGTTCATGGACTTCTCCACCTTGGCGGACATGATGTCCATGGCGGCACAGGGCGCACCGATCTTGGTCAGAAAGTCCTCGATGGCCTCGGACTTTTTAAAATAGAGCACGGTGTTGGCGCCGCGGTCGATGCTGCGCGCGGCAAAGCCCAGCTCCGTGAGCAGGGCGGCCGCCTCGCGGCTGACGCTCGCGTGCGCCGTGATGAGCTCAAGGTGGTAGTTCTTGCTCGGGTCGGTGACGCTGCCGCCGGCGAGAAATGCACCCCGCAGAAACGACGCCCTGCAGCAGTCGCTCTCGAGCACGCCGAGGTTGATGTGGTGCGCGACCGTGCGCGACAGATCCGCGCCGAAGGCGGCGAACACCGTCTCGATGGCGGCGCGGTCGGTGATGGTCAGCACATGGCGGCCGCCGGCCTTTTCCGTGACCGGGAGCACAAAATGCGCGCCGAATGCGCGCCGGAACAGCTTCGGCAGCCGCTCGGCAAAGGCGTCGCACGCCGTCACGATGCGGATCTCCCGCGTCGTGAACGTGTGGCAGTACAGCAGCACGCCGTAGGCCTCGGCCACGGCGCAGCAATGGCGACTGAGCGGCACGCGGCACAGCTCGTTTTTCACGTCATTTGCAAAGGACATGGTGCGCCTCCGCTCAGGTTCTCGGGAAGTCCCGGTTGCGCAGACGGACATTCGCGTCGCGCGCGGCGAGATAATCCGTCAGCGCCTTGGCCACGGCCACGCTGCGGTGCTGGCCGCCGGTGCAGCCGATGCCGATCGTGAGCGCATAGCGCCCCTCGGCAGCGTACTGCGGCAGGAGAAAGTCGATCATGCCGGTGAGCTTTTCGAGAAAGCGCTGCGCCACGTCGCTGCGCAGGACATATGCCTGCACCTCGGCATCCATGCCGCTGAGCGGCCGGAGCTTTTCCACATAAAACGGGTTCGGCAGAAAGCGCACGTCAAACACCAGATCGGCATCGATTGGGATGCCGTACTTGAAACCGAAGGCCACGACGTTGATGAGGATATCGCGCCGCGTACCGCCGTCGACAAAGATCTCGCAGATGCGCTTTTGCAGCATCGAGAGCGTGAGTCCCGTGGTGTTGATGACATAGTCCGCGCGCTCGCGCACGGGGGCGAGCAGCTCGCTCTCGCGGCGCACGGCCTCCGGCAGGGAGCAGCGGCTCTCGGCCTGCAGCGGGTGCGGGCGGCGCGACTCCTTATAGCGGCGCACGATGGCGCTCTCCGACGCCTCAACGAACAAAATGCGGTAATCCACGCCCATGTCCGCAAGCTCGCCGAGCGCGTCAAAGAGCTCGGTAAAGCTCTCCTGACTGCGGATATCCGTCACGAGCGCGACCTTTTCATACCGGCCGCGCGTGGCGAGGCAGAGCTCGGCAAACTTCGTCAGCAGTGCCGTGGGCATATTGTCCACGCAGTAAAAATCCAGATCCTCCAGCACGTCGGCCGCGCGGCTCTTGCCGCCGCCGGACAGCCCCGATACGATCAGAAATTGCATCCTCGTCACCCCCGGATGATCTTCACTTCCGGCTCAAGCTCCACGCCGGACGTGCGCAGCACCGCGCTGCGGACATCGTCCATAAGCCGCAGCACATCGTCAAACGTGGCGCCGCCGCGGTTGACGACAAAGCCCGCGTGCTTTTCGCTCACCTGTGCGCCGCCGACTGTGTAGCCCTTGAGCCCGGCCTGATCGATGAGTGCGGCGGCATAGCCCCCCACCGGTCGCTTGAACGTGCTGCCGGCGCTCGGCAGGTCGAGCGGCTGTCTGCTGCGGCGGCGCCCGCTCAGGTCGCGCATACGCGCCTGAATGTCCGCCGGGTCGCCCGGTGTGAGCGCGAGCGTGCTGCCGAGCAGGACGCAGTCCGTGTCGGAAAATGCGCTGTGGCGGTAGCCGAAGTCATGCGCGCTGCCGTGCGCTTCACACAGGCGCAGCTCCCCGTCGAGGTAGCGCGTCGAGACGACGACATCCTTCATCTCGCCGCCGTAGGCGCCGGCGTTCATCGACACCGCGCCGCCCAGCGAGCCGGGGATGCCGTGCGCAAACTCCAGCCCCGCAAGACCGCAGCCGAGCGCCGCCTGCGCCAGCCGCGCGAGCGGGATGCCCGCGCCCGCGCTCAGATGCGTCGCATCCGGCTGCGTGACGGCGGCCATGTTGTCGCCCATCTGCACGACGATGCGCTCGAGCGCGCCGTCGGTGATGAGCAGGTTCGTGCCGTTGCCGATGATGAGCGGCTGCGCGCCGCCGTCTCGCACGATGCGGCACACGGCCGCCGTCTCCTCCGCAGACGCGGGGCGCACGAGCGCGTGCGCCGGTCCGCCGATGCGAAACGAGCAGTGCGCGCGCATCGGTTCGTGTTCCAATATCTCCAGTCCCGGACACTGCGCACGCAGCGCCCGGACGATGAGATCCAAATTTGCCATAGTGTTCGTTCTGTCCTTTCCGGGTCAAAATCCGATGCCGAGGTCAATGCCGCGGTCGTGCTCGGCAGCGAGCTTCTGCGCGGCGTTATAGCCCATGCCCTTTTGCCGGTTGTTCATCGCGGCAAGCTCGAGGATCACGGCGAGGTTGCGTCCCGGGCCGACCGGGATCGTCACGCACGGCACGCGCACGTTGAGGATCTCGCAATACTCCGTCGTCAGTCCCAAGCGGTCATAGGCCCTGCCGTCCTCCCACGGCTCGAGCTGCACGACAAGATCCACACGCGACTCGGGTTTGACCGCACCGACGCCGTAGATCTGCCGCGCGTCGATCACGCCGATGCCGCGCAGCTCCATATAATACCGGATCATCTCGGGCGCAGAGCCCATGAGCGTCGTGCGGTTGACGCGCTTGATCTCCACGGCGTCGTCCGCGACGAGCCGGTGACCGCGCTTGATGAGCTCGAGCGCCGTCTCGCTCTTGCCGACGCCGCTGTCGCCCGTGATGAGCACGCCCTCACCGAACACCTCGACGAGCACGCCGTGCTGCGTCAGGCGCGGGGCGAGATAGCTCGAGAGCGAGGCGATGAGGTCGGCCATGAATTCCGAGGTGTCCTTGCGCACGAGAAAGAGGTTGCGGTCGTACTTTTCCGCCATCTCCAGGCACTCCGGGAACGGGTCCATGCCGTGGCAGATGACAAGGCCGATGATGTTATAGCGCATGAACGTCTCAAAGCGCTCGCGCCGCTGTGCAGGTGTGAGCGTCTCGAGAAATGTGCTCTCGACGCGGCCGATGATCTGCAGCCGCTCGGGGTCAAAGTAGTTGTAAAAGCCGGCAAGCTGCAGCCCCGGCCGGTTGACATCGGCCGTGCTGATCGCGCGCGTGGCGTAATCGGCGGCGGTGTGCAGGACGGTCAGTCCCTGCTCGGTGACGATCTTTTGCAGCGGTACGGTATAACGCGGTGCGCCCATGGTGCGCATCTCCTTTCTGACAACGCCGCGCACGGCGGCGGAAACCTGTGATCCTATGGGCGGAGCGTCTGCTCCCCCGCATTCTATTGTAGCGAACATAACGGCATTTGGCAACGGCTTTTGCGCCGCGGCTGGGTTTTTTTCCGGCCGCACAGCAGAAAATGCGCAGAAAATGTGAAAATCATCTTGCAATCGGCCATCGTTTCTGCTATTATGAGAAAGCTGTTCTCGCAGATATTAGAGAAGGAGGTGCTTCAACCAATGGCAAAATGTCAGTTTTGCGACAAGGGCGTGAGCTTCGGCATTCAGGTGAGCCACTCTCACCGCCGTTCCAACCGCACTTGGAAACCCAATGTGAAGCGCGTCAAGGCCATCGTGGACGGCAAACCCCAGCACGTCTACGCATGCACCCGCTGCCTCCGCAGCGGCAAGGTCACCCGCGCTGTGTGAATTGCAATCATTGCACCGAACAAGGCTCGCCCGATTGGGCGAGCCTTTTTCGCGTCTTGGGCGCGTTTGTGCCGCTGCGCATGAAGTCGGCTTCCCCCGCCCCGGCGCGCGGCCGGGCGAGCGCAGAGCACTTTTCTCCGGGAGCGCAGTCTGCTCGGAAAAGCGCAGACCGGAACGCGGCATTTAAAAAAGAATGCGCCCACGCGTGTGTGTCGCGCAGGCGCCGCAGAGCAAGCAAAAGTTTGTGTGTGTGGGGTAAAGTTGTAAATAACCGGTAAACAACCTTAAGAGGAAAGCGTGCTCTGTCTGACGAAAATCTAATTTGTTTCCGTTCTGCCGTAATAATGCGCCAGCTTTCGTTTTTAATGCAAAGAAAGAAAAAAATTTTGAGAAAATTTTTTCTGCCCCGAACAGCCGCAGCAGCACCGGAAACGGGTTGCCGTTTTCCGGCGCGCATGGTATCCTTTTTGTGTCCGCACCGGACAGAGGGAGGCACGCTATGAAAGATACTCTGGTCGTCAAAAAGGCGACGCCGCTCGGCGCGCGCGTCTGGACGAGTCTGCTGGTGTTCGGCTTCATCGGGCAGATCGCCTGGATGGTCGAAAACGTCTACTTCTCCACCTACATTCAGAAAAATATCACGGCCGCCGGCTGGGCGACCTCCGCGACCGTCGCCGCCAGCGCCATCGCTGCCGCGCTCGCGACGATCTTCAGCGCCGCGTGGTCGGACCGCGTGGGCAAGCGCCGCGCCTTCGTCTGCTGGGGCTACATCCTCTGGGGCATTACAACGGCGGCGTTCGCGCTCTTCGGCAACGGGCAGGTCGGCGGCAGCGTCGGTCTCGCGGTGACGCTCTTCGTCGTCATGGACTGCGTCATGTCCGCCATCGGCAGCACGGCCAACGACTCGGCCTTTTCCGCCTGGGTCACAGACGTGACCGACGTCACGAACCGCGGCGTCGTGGACATCGTGCTGAGCATCCTGCCCATCGTCGCGCTCATCGTCATCTTCGCGGGCTTTGACGGCATGACCGTGCACGGCAACTGGACGGGCTTTTTCCTCATGCTCGGCGCTCTGACGAGCGCGGCCGGTGTGCTCGGCCTGTGCATCTTCCGCGACAGCCCCGCCCTGCGCCCCGTGCAGGGCGACACGTACCTGCGCGACGTGCTCTACGCCTTCCGCCCGGCGAACATCCGCGCCAACAAGATGATCTACGTCTGCTTTCTCGGCATGATGTTCTCGGGCCTTGCCATGCAGCTGTGGCAGCCGTACATGATCTCACTCGTCGAGGTCACGCTCGGCATCGACAACTACATCCTGCCCATCGGCATCGTTGTGCTCGCCTCGGCAGTGCTGTCCGTGCTCGCGGGCAAGGCCATGGACCGCTTCGGCAAGGAGAAATTCTATTACCCCGTGGCCGCCATGCAGGTGCTCGGCGGGTTGATCGCCTACAGCATCAAATTCCTCGGCCACGCCATGCCGCTGCTGTGCGTCGGCGGCACGTGCATCATGGCCGGAAACCTCGCCATGGCGGGCCTGTTCACCGCCTCATCGCGCGACTACACGCCCGCCGGACGCGCCGGCGCGTCACAGAGTGTGAAGATGGTCATCTACATCATGCTGCCCATGGTACTTGCGAGCATCATCGACCCGCTCATCATCCGGGCCATCGCGCTCGAGCCGACGGCGGCCATCCTCGCCAAATACCCGAGCTACGCCGGCAGCTACCTCTACCCGTATGAGCTGTTTCTGGCCGCGGCCGTGAGCGCGGTGTTCATCCTCATCCCCGCGTACTTTGTCCGCCGGGACGCCGACCGCATCCGCCGCGAGAAGCTCGCCGCGCTGGAAAAATGAACGCGAAAGCCCGCCCGCAGGCGCTGCCTGCGGGCGGGATTCCTATATTATATCCGGATTTACTTGCGGAAGAACGCGATCACGCGGTCAAAGAAATCACCGATGGCGGTGATCACGTCCTTGACCTTGCCGGTGAAGGCGGCGACCTTCTCCTTCGCGCCAGCAAGCTGCTTGAGCGTGTCCTGCACGGCCTGCACCTTTGAGAGCAGGGCGTTCGTGTCGAGCTTTTCGAGCGAGCGGCAGAGGTTCACGAGCTGGGTCATCTGGTCGTCCGTGAGCGTGACGTTGTACTCGGCGGCGATCTCGCGGATCTTGGCGCGCAGTTCGGCGTCGGTCATGTCCTTGGTCTCGTTGAGGATGAGCTTGAGCTCGTTGACGATCTCGACCGAGTCATAGTCGCCGATGGCCTGCGCGAGCTCCGCCGTCGTCGCCAGCTCCTGCGAGGAGACGGCCTTGGCAGTCTCATCGAGCTTCGTGCCCGTAATGTCCTCATACGCCTTGTAGATGCCGGTCAGCGCCGCAGTGCCCGAGACGTCGAACGGCGCGGCCACGCTGATCTTCGCGTCCATGATGCCGGCAGTCGCCAGCGCGCTGATGTACATCTGGCTCGTGCAGTAGGTGATGTGCGACGTGTTGACGGTCATGCCTTTTCCGGCGGCGAGCACCTCGATGGAGATGCAGGAGATGGCCTTCGTGCCGATCTGCGCGTCGCTGATGACACCGCTGAGGTATTGCCGCTCGTCCTGATTCGTGACGGTCAGCTCTTTGACGCTGCCGCGCTCGATGCCGAAGGTCTTGTAGACGGTCTTGATCTGGTCGTCCGTGAGGTCGGCGCCGATAACGGTGCGCGTCTCACCGGCGTCGATGGCCGACACCGCGCCGAGACTTGCCAGCAGACACACGGCAAGCACGATGGGCAGGACCCGTTTGAGAATTTTCATGGCAGTAGGTTTCCTTTCCCTGCGGCCTTGCGCCGCAGTCCCTGACAGGATAGACGCCTCCATTGTAAAGAAGTTCCCGCAAAAAGAGTGACGAATCTGTGAAGAAATGCCTGAAGATATTGTTAAGGGTCTGCCTGCCGGCGGCGAAAGACTGCGAGGATTCTGAAAAAAGGACAGACAAAAAAGGACAGACAGAGTAGGAGTCTCTGTCTGTCCATGTGGGGGTGTCACTGCCTTTTGGGGTGGCAGCTATGGCACTGTGCGCCGCAATGGGCACAGCTGCCGCCGCAGGAGGAGCGCCCTTGCCGCTTCTGGCGGATCAGGGAAAGGGAAATTAGGATGACAATGGCAATGAGAAAGATCGAAATCAAAATCGTAGAGAGGTTTGCACCGATCCAGTGCAGCATAGGTATTCACTCCTTTGCGTTTGCGAAATTCAGCAAGGCTCAGGCCTTGAGTGTGGTGGCCTCCTTGTACGGACGCACCAGCATGTAGATGATGCCGGCCAGCGCCAGAACCGCGCAGATGAGGCCGATGATGTTCAGGCTGCCGGTAAAGGCGCAGCCGAACTGGTAGATCATCAGGCCGCACAGGTAAGCAAAGCCGCACTGATAGCCGATGGCGAACCATGTCCACTTCCGGCTGTTCATCTCGCGCTTGATGGCGCCGATGGCCGCGAAGCACGGAGCGCACAGAAGGTTGAACACCAGGAAGCTGTAACCGCTGATGCCGTTGAAGGCAGCCGCGATGTTCTGGTACACGCTGCCGTCGCCGCCGCCGTAGAGGATGCCGAGCGTGCCGACGATGTTCTCCTTGGCAACGAGGCCGGTGATGGAGGCGACTGCCGCCTGCCAGTTGCCCCAGCCGAGGGGCTTGAAGATCCAGGCGAGCACGCCGCCGATGGCAGCGAGGATGGAGTGGTCGATCTCGTCCTCGGACAGCATGCGGAACGTGCCGTCGACCGTGCCGAAGTAGGTGGTGAACCAGACAAAGATCGTGGACAGCAGAATGATCGTGCCGGCCTTCTTGATGAAGGACCAGCCGCGCTCCCACATGGAGCGCAGGACGTTGCCGAGCGTCGGCCAGTGGTAGGCCGGCAGCTCCATGACAAACGGAGCCGGATCGCCGGAGAACATCTTGGTCTTCTTGAGCATGATGCCGGAGATGATGATGGCGGCCATGCCGATGAAGTACGCGGAGGTGGAGACCCATGCGCTGCCGCCGAAGAGGGCGCCGGCGATCATGCCGATGAAGGGCACTTTCGCGCCGCAGGGGATGAAGGTGGTGGTCATGATCGTCATACGGCGGTCACGCTCGTTTTCAATGGTACGGGAGGCCATAACGCCCGGCACGCCGCAGCCGACGCCGATGAGCATCGGAATGAAGGACTTGCCGCTCAGACCGAACTTACGGAAGATACGGTCGAGCACGAAGGCGATACGGGACATGTAGCCGCAGGCCTCAAGGAAGGCCAGCATCAAGAACAGGACAAGCATCTGCGGCACGAAGCCGAGCACCGCGCCGACACCGGCGACAATGCCATCGAGGATCAGGCCGCTGAGCCAGTCGGCGCAGCCCGCCTTTTCCAGACCGTTGCCGATCAGGACCGGGATGCCCGGGACCCAGACACCGTAATTGGCCGGATCGGGCGCGTCAAAGCCGTTTTGCTCGAAATATTTCACAGCGTCCAGATACGTCATGGCGACGGTACTGTCCTCGTCGGCGTCATCGGGGATGGCGTCGTAGTAAGCGGTCAGTTCGTTCTCGGCCAGCGTCTCCTCGTCCTCGACCGTGACGGTCGCGGTGTCGGCGCTCGGCACGAAGTCCTTCATGTCTGCGAGGGTCGCGTCGGCGTCGAAGTCTTCGGCTTCGGTGTCGAGACCCAGGAACGCGTCGACCGCTTCGGTCGCGGCGGTGTATTCGTCGTTGGCGTCGCTATAGGCGCCCGAGCCGATGCCCAGCAGGTGCCAGCCGTCGCCGAACACGCCGTCATTGGCCCAGTCGGTCGCAGGTGCGCCGACGGCGACCATGGCGACCCAGTAGACGAGGAACATGACCACGGCGAAGATCGGCAGGCCCAGCCAGCGGTTGGTGACGATGCGGTCGATCTTATCGGACGCAGACTGCGTAGCCTTGGATTTCTTGCGGTAGCAGGCGCGGATGACCTCCGCGATGTAGACATAGCGCTCGTTGGTGATGATGGACTCGGCGTCGTCGTCGAGCTCCTCCTCGGCGGCCTTGATGTCCGCCTCGATGTGCGCGTGCACATCCTCGGGGATGTGGAGCTTTGCGAGCACCTTGTCGTCGCGCTCAAAGATCTTGATGGCGTACCAGCGCTGCTGCTCTTCCGGCAGCTCGTGCACGGCCGCCTCCTCAATGTGGGCGATCGCGTGCTCGACCGGACCGGAGAACGTGTGCATCGGCACGGTCTTGGTGGATCTGGCAGCCTCGATGGCGGCCTCCGCCGCGGCCATGACACCGTCGCCCTTCAGGGCCGAGATCTCCACGACCTTGCAGCCGAGCTGCTGCGAGAGCTCCCTGATGTTGATCTGGTCGCCGCTCTTGCGCACGATGTCCATCATGTTCACAGCCATAACCACCGGGATGCCCAGCTCGGTCAGCTGCGTGGTCAGGTACAGGTTGCGCTCAAGGTTCGTGCCGTCGACGATGTTGAGGATGGCGTCCGGCCGCTCGTCGATCAGGTAGTTGCGGGCGACGACCTCCTCCAGCGTGTAGGGGCTGAGCGAGTAAATGCCGGGAAGGTCCATGATGACGACGTCGTCATGCTTTTTCAGCCGGCCTTCCTTTTTCTCGACCGTGACGCCCGGCCAGTTGCCAACAAACTGATTGGAGCCGGTCAGCGCATTGAACAGCGTCGTCTTGCCGCAGTTCGGGTTACCGGCTAGGGCAATCTTGATTTGCTTTTCCATTCGGATGCTCCTTTGTGATATTCTCCTCTGTTTCGGGGGATCCTAGCTTATGTAATAAATATTTTTTGCTTACAGATGTTTACGCCTGAACTTCGATCATCTCGGCGTCGGCCTTGCGCAGACTCAGTTCGTACCCGCGCACCGTGACCTCAACCGGATCACCGAGCGGTGCGACCTTGCGCACGTACACATCCGTGCCCTTCGTGATGCCCATGTCCATGATGCGGCGCTTGATCGCGCCCTCACCGTGCAGCTTCACGACCTTGACCGTTTCGCCGATCTTGGCGTCTCGCAGCGTTTTCATCGTACTTCCTCCCTTAAATCATGATCTTGCGTGCCATCTCATCGCTGATGGCAACGCGGGATTCCTTGACCTTCACGATCAGATTCCCGCCGATCGCCGATACGACCGTAGCCGTCCCGCCGGGGACAAACCCCAGATCGGCCAAATGCTTTCTGATCTCCGGGTTCCCGCCGACTTTCAGAATCAGTGTCTCCTCGCCGACGTTGGCGAGATTCAGCGGCATCATAGATATCCCTCCACTGGTAAACGGTTAGAGCGTGCTAACCTTAGATGAAAAAAGATTGGTTACATTCGTTTAACAGAAGTTAAACTTCCTTAACCATGCCAAAGTTTAACGCATCTAACATCGTATGTCAAGAGAAAAATATAAAAAAGCCGCATCTCTTGCAATTTTGGTTAAAGTGTGCTAACCTAAAAGAAATTTCACGAAAAGGTTGGTGGAAACCGCTATGCAGATACTCAGAGCCGCGGAGGACTATCTGGAGGCAATGCTGATGATGCAGCAGAAGCACGGATACATTCGCTCGATCGACATCGCAGAGCAGCTCGGCGTCACGAAGCCGAGCGTGACCTATACGACCAAGCGCCTGCGCGAAAACGGCTACATCACCATGGATCGCGACGGGCTCATCACGCTCACGCCGAGCGGGATGGACATCGCCTCGCGTATGCTCGACCGGCACCACACGCTGACCAAGTTTCTCATGGAGCTCGGCGTGGACGCTGAGACCGCCGAGGAGGACGCCTGCAAGATGGAGCACGACATCAGCGAGCAGACGTATGCCGCGCTCTGCCGCCACGCCATCGGCAAGCTCGGCATCCTCGGGGAGGACGATGCGGGCCTCGGCGAGACGGCCGGGACCGACGAAACCTGACGCGCGCAGCCGGATATTTCCGCCCGCGGCAGCCAAAGCTGCCGCGGGCGGTTTCATTCTGCGCCGCGGGCATTGACGCGGCGGCGCGGATTTGCTATGCTGAAAAAGAGAAAACTCGTTTTCCGGAGGTGCCTCCATGCTCCAGACCCGCAGACCGGCCCTGAGCGGCAATGCGCTCAAGGGCATCGCCATCCTCGCCATGACGCTCGACCACCTCACGTGGACGCTCTGGCCGGGGTACAGCACCGCGTGGTGGGTGCTTTTGCTGCACCTGCTCGGCCGCGTGACGGCGCCGATCATGTGGTTTTTCGTCGTCGAGGGCTATCACTACACGCACGATGTGAAAAAATACGCCGTGCGTCTGTTCGCGCTCGCGGTCGTGTCGCACTTTGCGTATGATTTCTGCTTCGGCATCCCGTTTTTGCCGCTGTCCACCGGGCCGTTCAACCAGACGGGCGTCGTCTGGTCGCTCGCGTGGGGACTCATGCTGCTCGTCATCCACGACGACGCGCGGCTGAAAGGCTGGGTCAAGCTCGTGCTGACGTTTCTGATCTGCGCCATCACCTTCCCGTCGGACTGGAGCTGCATCGCGGCGGTGGCGATTCTATACATGGGGCAGGCGCGGGGCGATTTTCGCCGCCAGATGTGCTGGCTCATGGTGTGGTCGGCCGTGTATGCGCTCGTGTATTTCTTCTTTATTGATAAGATCTATGCGCTCGTGCAGCTCGGCACAGCGCTCTCCATCCCGCTGCTGCGCTGCTATGACGGCACACGCGGCAAATGGCGCTCTATGAGCAAGCTCTTTTACGTCTATTATCCCGCGCACCTCGCGCTCATCGGCGTGCTGCGCGTGCTGCTCTGGGGCGCGGGCGCAAGCACGGCCGCCGGCAGCTTCTGAGCAAACTGTACAAGGCATCGGCCCGGACGGAGGGAAACTTCGTCCGGGCATTTTCGTGCACGCGCGTGCATTTTCGCGCGCCGTGTGATAAAATGCATCCATATTTCAACCCGAAGGAGGCGTCGCCCATGCGCTACCAATGTCTGGTGCTCGACCATGACGACACGGTCGTCAACAGCACCGCGTCCGTCAATTACCCTGCCTTCGTGCAGACGCTCAGAACGCTGCGGCCGGACGTGCACATGACGCTCGACGACTTTTTTTCCTACTCGTTCGAGCCCGGCTTCGGCGCGCTGTGCAGCGACATTCTGCATTTTTCCGACAGCGAGATGGACTTTCAGTACCGCACGTGGCTGGAGAACGCGCGCACGCACGTGCCGGACACCTTCCCCGGTATGCGCGAGCTGCTGCAGCGGTATCACGCTGCGGGCGGGCACATCTGCGTCGTGAGCCACTCCGTGCCGGAGACGATCCTGCGCGACTACCGCGCGCACGATCTGCCCACGCCGGAGCTCATCTACGGCTGGGACGACGACCCGGAGCGGCGCAAGCCCGCACCGTGGCCGATCTATCAGATCGAGCACGTGCTCGGCCTGCGGCCGGAGCAGCTCGTGGTCATCGACGACCTCAAGCCCGGCAAGGACATGGCAGACCGCGCGGGCGTGGACTTCATTGCGGCCGGGTGGACGCACACCGTGCCGCACATCATTGAAACGATGCAGCGCATCAGCCCGCACTACTGCCGCACGGTGGCGGAGCTGACCGCGCTGCTGCTGGACGAAACGGAGGCATGAATATGGACCGGATCATTCGCACGGCGACCCTCGCCGACCTCGACGCCGTGGCGGCGGTGGAGGCGGCGTGCTTTCCCGCGGCGGAGGCCGCGACGCGCGCGGAGCTCGCAGACCGGCTGGCGCACTACGGCGGCCACTTCTGGCTGATGTTTGACGGCGGCGCGCTCATCGCGTTCGTCGACGGCATGGTCACCGACCGCGCCGACCTCACGGACGATCTCTATGCCGATGCATCCCTGCACGACGCGCATGGCGCGTGGCAGATGATCTTCGGCGTGAACACACTGCCCGACTACCGGCGGCACGGCTATGCGGGACAGCTTCTCGAGCGCGCCATTGCCGACGCCCGCGCGCAGGGGCGGCGCGGCCTTGTGCTCACGTGCAAGGACCGGCTCGTGCACTACTATGCGAAGTTCGGCTTCGTGAGTGAGGGCGTGTCGGCCTCCACCCACGGCGGCGTCGTGTGGTATCAGATGCGCCTGACGTTCTGACGTTTCGTCGGGAGGGCAAAACACCATGGAGAAAAACCTCACGACCGGCAGCGTCTTCGGCAACATCGTGCGCTTTTCGCTGCCATACCTGTTTTCGTACTTTTTGCAGACGCTCTACGGCATGGCCGACCTGTTCATCATCGGCCAATACGCCGACGCGTCCGGCACGACGGCGGTGTCCGTCGGCAGTCAGGTCATGCACATGCTCACGCTCATGATCGTCGGCCTCGCCATGGGTGCGACGGTCACGATCGGGCAGGCCGTCGGCGCGCGCGACCAGAAGAGCGCCGCGCGCTATACCGGCAACACGATGACGCTGTTTCTTGTGCTGAGCGTTGCGGTCACGGGGCTGCTGCTCGCGCTGGCGCGGCCGATCGCGGCGGTCATGTCCACCCCGGCCGAGGCCGTGTCCGGCACGGTCGCGTATCTGCGCATCTGTTTTCTCGGCGTGCCGCTGATCACGGCGTACAACATCATTGCGTCCGTCTTTCGCGGCCTCGGTGATTCCAAACGCCCGATGTACTTCATCGCCGTCGCGTGCGCGGTGAACATCGCGCTCGATTACCTGTTCATCGGCGCGCTGCACATGGGCCCGGCGGGCGCGGCACTCGGCACAACGCTGGCGCAGGCGGTCAGCGTGGCGGTGTCGCTCGCGGTCATGCGCAGCGCGCGCGGCGGCATTGCCCTCACGCGGGACGATTTTCGCCCGCAGCGGGCGATCATGGGGCGCATTCTGCGCATCGGCGTGCCGATCGCGCTGCAGGACGGACTGATCCAGATCGCGTTTTTGTTCATCACCGTCATCGCCAACCGCCGCGGCCTCACGGACGCAGCCGCCGTCGGCATCGTGGAGAAGATCATCAGCTTTCTGTTCCTCGTGCCGTCGTCCATGCTCTCGACGGTGTCGGCGCTCGGCGCGCAGAACATCGGCGCGGGCAAGCCCCGCCGCGCGCTGCAGACGCTGTGGTATGCCATCGCCGTCGCGTTCGGCTTCGGCGTGCTCATCTCGGTCGTCATCCAGTTCGTCGCCGAACCGGTCGTCGCACTCTTCACGCATGACGCGGCCGTCGTCGCGGCGGGCGGGCCGTATCTGCGCGGGTATATCCTCGACTGCTGCTTTGCCGGCGTGCACTTTTGCTTCAGCGGATATTTCTGCGCCATCGGCCGCTCGGAGCTGTCGTTCGTGCACAACATCACGGCAGTGGTGCTCGTGCGCGTGCCGGGCGCGTACCTGACGAGCAGGTACTTCCCCGCGACGCTGCTGCCCATGGGGCTGGCGACGGCGGCGGGCTCGCTGCTGTCGGTCATCATCTGCGTGATCGCGTTTCTGGTGCTGCGGCGGCATGGCAAGCTTCTGCCCGGCGAGGGCTGACGCGCCGCACGCAGCAGGCTGCAAGTCTTATGCCGGAAACCACCGGAGGAGCTTCCGGCAATGTCAAGCACCCCCTCGGGCAGAGCCCGAGGGGGGCTTTTTGCTGCGGTTATTCCGTCTTGCGCAACGGTGGTTACTTCTTCACATTCTGGCAGAAGTTCATCAGGATCGTCGCGACCTGCTGGCGGGTGGCGCTGCCCTGCGGGTCGATGTAGACCAAGCCGTCAGGCGCCTTGGTGCCGTTGATGAGGCCGAGCGCGACCGCATCCTGCATAGCCTCCTTCGCCCAGCTGCTCACCTGCGCGCCGTCCGGGAACGTGCTCAGGTCGGCGGGCGTCCACGTGCGATTCATCTTGAGGACATGAAACATGTACTGCGTGAGGATGACTGCGATCTGCTCGCGCGTGACGGGCTGATCCGGGGCGAACGTGGTCGGCGATGTGCCCGCGACCACATTGTTCTGGTATGCCCAGAGGATGGCGGGCTTGTACCAGTTCGCGGTCAGGTCGGTAAACGGCGTCGTGCCGCTCACCGCCGGCGTGCCCTCGAGGTTATAGAGGATCTGCACGATCTGCGCGCGCGTCGTCGTGCCGGTCGGGGCAAACGTGCCGTCGCCCATGCCGCCCATGATGCCGTGCGTCACGCAGTACTGGATGCCGGGGTACGCCCAGTTTTTCTCCACATCGGTGAACATCTGCGTCACGTCGACTTCCGTCGTGTCCTTCCACGTCGCCTTGAGGACACTGCTGCTGTAGCTGAGCACGATGTCACCGGCGGGGTACACTTTGCCGTTTTCCGCGAGCCAGCCGGCAAACTCCTTGCCCTTGGGCGGCGTGAAGGTACATTTGGGGAGTTTAAATTCCTCGCCCGACTTGACCTTCATGGGCTGCATCGTGCCCGTGCCGCCGTTGGGGTCAAAGGAGATGGTGACTTCTGCCACTTCCTTGTCCTTCCATGTCGCCTTGAGGCTTTGGTCGTAGGTGGAGTATACGTCGTGACCGGCGGGGTACACATTGCCGTTTACTGCGAGCCAGCCGGCAAACTCCTTGCCCTCCGGCGGCGTGAAGGTACATTCGGGGAGTGTGTAGCCAACACCTGCTTTGACCCTCATGGGCTTCATTGTGCCGGTGCCGCCGTTGGGGTCGAAGGAGATGGTGATATACTTTGCGGGCACCTCGGTCTTGAGCGTAAACGCCACCTTGCCGATCCTGGCGTTTCCGGTGTCGTACTTGTAGGTGACCTCCTTGACGTCGCGGTTATCGAGCGTCAGGACGTCCCAACCGTCGACCTTGCTGACCGTGCCGCCGGTCCAGTCGCTCGCGCGGGCGGCCGTGAAGTATGTGCCCTCCGTCGCGCCGTAGCACGGCAGGTCAGGATAGACCCTATACTGGAGGTTTTCATCCACCTTGATGTCGTAGACGTTGCCAGAGCAGTCCACATAGCGCGGATCGAGCGCCGTGTTGCTGCTCAGGTTCAGCCACGAGAGGCGGTTATTCTGGCAGTAGAGCGTTTCGAGCTTTTTGTTGCTGCGCAGGTCGAGCGTCTCGATCTGATTATCGTTGCAGTACAGCCGCCGGAGCTTGGGGCAGCGGTCCACATCCAGTTTCTTGAGCTGCATCTTGCTGCACGAAAGCTTCTGCAGATTGCTCTGCGCGCGGAGGTCGAGCTCGGTGATCGGATTGTCGTTAACACCAAGATCCTCGAGGGAGACATTGCTGCTCAGGTCGAGCGCGGTGAGCTGGTTTTCAAAGCAGCTCAGCTTCTTGAGCATGTAGTTGCTGCGCACATCGAGCGCGGTAAGCTGGTTACAAAAGACCTTGAGCTCAACCAGCTTCCGGTTGCTTTTCACATTGAGCGAGGTCAGCTTGCCCTGGGCGACATTCAGAATCTCCAGCTTGGGGTTTTTGCTGACGTCAATGGATCTGAGGTCAAAATTGGCCTGAAGATCGAGATACGTCAGCTCCGGCAAGTTCCGGGTGTCGATGGTCGTCAGCGCGTTCGCCTGCGCGACGATTTTCTGGAGCTTTGTGTTAGCGCTCAGGTCGAGCGCGGTGATCTGGTTCCCGTTGCAGTACAGCTCGGTGAGCTCCGGGTTCTTGCTCAGGTTGAGTGCGGTGAACTTGTTTGCGCTGCAGGTCAGATACTTGAGCGAGCTGCCCGTGTGAAACCACAGAGCGGTGAGCTGGTTTCCGGAGCAGTCGAGCTTTTCCACTCTCGAGTTCTGCTCCAGATTGAGTGTTTTCTTCAGTTCCTGGCCGCTGCAATTGAGATCCTTCACATATCTCAGGTATCGGATGCCCAGGAGACTCGTGATGGGGTCGCGGTCGCCGAGCACCTTTTTGATGTTATTCTTGCTGACGTCGAGCACTTCGATCTGCTGGGCCTTCTCCTCAGTCAGGACCGAGCTGCCGACGATCTTGAGCACGTATTCCCGGAACACCGGGTCGGGGAAGGTCTCTTCGTTGATCGGTATGGCGCTTGCCGCGCTTGCCGTGAACGGCAGCAGGCTGAACACCATGACCAGGCACAGGACAATGCTGAGAATGCGTTTTTTCATCTGTTTCCGCCTCCTTGGTTTGGAATATGTGGGGGTGGGCTTTCGTATCAGAACGAGCCGCTGCGTCCGTGGCCGCCGCCGCCGGAAAAGCTGCTCGAGTCGCTTGAGCTGCTCGAGTCGCTCTTGCGCTCGATCTTGCGGCGCGCCGTGGTCGTGTGGGTAAAGACGTCCTCGCGCCGGGTCAGCTGCAGCCCCTCGGCCGTGACGTAGGCCGAGGCCTCAGCCTGGCGGTAGACGGAGCGCATCTTCATCTTCAGCAGCTGGCACACGATCAGCGCAAGCAAGAGCCCGATGCCGAACGAGATGCCGAGGCGGCGCAGAAACTGCGGCCACGTGAATTCGCCGGAGTCGACGCTGAGGATCCTGGCGCAGCCCTCAAGATAGTCCGAGAAACCGTCGTACCAGTCGTCGTCCGCGAAGTCGTCGAGAAAGGCGTTCTCGAGCTTGATGAGCTTGCCGTCCGGGAAGATGGGCTCTGCCTTGTCGCCGTAGACAAAGGTGGCGTACTTGCGGTTCGACATACTCAGCAGCAGGAGGATGCCGTCGCGCCCGCTGCCATAGCCGAGCGACTGCGCATGGTAGATCGAATAGGACGCGGTCGCGGCGTCGGGATAGCCATAGTCGCCGAAGTCATCGAGTATGCAGATGTATACGCCGACGCCGTAGTGCTCCGAGATCTCGGCGGCGCGCGCCTCGAGCGTTTCGACCTCCGAGAGCGTGAGGAGCGCGGCTTCATCGTCGACATAGGTCTCTGCCGCCATGACGGGCAGCACGAGCGTGACAGCCAGCAGCAGCACGAGCAGCAGCGCGGTCAGTTTTTGTTTCATGGTGTCCGCCTCCTTACATAAACTGCAGGATGACCGTCAGCGCGACCGTGACCACGCCTGCGATCGCACCGAACGTACCCCAATAGCGGCCGCGGTCGGTCGGCAGGTCGCCGACAAGCTTGCCGGTCTGTCCGTTCATGGCGAAGAGGAAGCTTTCGCCGTTCCACTTCGTGCTCAGCATCCACACCGGCAGCAGGGCGTAGTGCACTTTGCCGCGGTGCAGGCGGATGTCCGTGCGGTCGGTCACGCACGTGCCGTAGCCGGTCACGGTCTCGCGCAGGGCGTTTTCGAGCGTCTCTCTGCTGCGGCGGTCGGCGCGGGCGCGGCTGTCGTCCACGGTGACGTCGTACTTGTCGGCCAGGTAGCCGGGCAGGTACGCCGTGGAAAACGGCTGCATCTGCGTGTAGTCAAACGGCTCGATGGAGTCCATGTGGTCGTCGGGCATCTTGGAGGATGCGTCCACCGGGATCTTCTCGAACGCGATCGAGCCGCCGCGGTGCACGTCGTAATGGTCGGTCTCGGTGACCTCGTAGTCGTCGTCCTTATAGGTGCGGGAGTTGGCAGCCTTGTAGTCGACCTCGCCCTCCGCGCCGCCGTCAAACAGCCAGAACGGGACATACACGCCCTGGATCTCCTCGATGTGGTTGCCGGCCGTGAACGAGCGCGGCAGGAAGGGCTTGCCCCGGTAGTGTGCGCGCAGCGCACGCACCGCGTCGTCCTTCGTCATCTTGAACGGGAGCACGAACTCCGGCTTGAGCGCGCCGGAAAACTGCCCCGGCACGACCGTCGGGTTGCCGCAGTAGGGGCAGGAGGTAGCGGCGGTGGTCTCGTCGCAGATCAGCTCCGCGCCGCACGACGGGCAGCCGTAGACCCGCAGACCGTCGGCGTCCGCGCCCCAGTCGCTGCTGAGGTCGGAGGTGTCCCAGCCGCCGTCGTCGTCGGCGGCGTCCGCCTTCGCCGCCTCCGCCTTTGCGTCGGCCGCCTCCTTGGCAGCGGCGGCCTCGGCCTCCTTTTGCGCATAGAGCGCCTCGATCTCCGCGACGTCATACGCAGAGCCGCAGTAGTCACAGGTGAGCTTGCCGGTCTCGGCCGAAAAATGCAGGGGGCCGGTACAGGCCGGACACTGATAGTTGGTTACCTGGGTGGGCATGTGCGCGCCTCCTTTCGTTGTGGGTCAGGAAACGGTGTCGCCGTCGTTGAACGGGTCGCCGCACTCGGGGCAGAACTTCGGCGGGTTGGTCGGGTCTTCCGGCTCCCAGCCGCACTTGTCGCATTTGAATCTCTTCACGGCGGCCGGGCGCGGTCTGCCGCACTCGGCGCAGAATTTGCCCTTGTTCACCGCGCCGCACGTGCACGTCCAGCTCTCGTCCGCGGGCTTGGGCTGGCCGCAGTTGCCGCAGAACTTGCCGGTGTTGCCGGTCTGACCGCAGGCGCACGTCCAGCCATCGGCCGCCGGTGCTGCCGCCGGAGCAGCGGGCTGCGACGGGGCGGGCTGCGGCGGGGCGGGCTGCTGCGCCGCCTGCTGGGCCGCCTGCTGCTGACCCATGGCGTAGAGATTCTGGGCGTTGATGCCGCCCATCTGACCGGCCATGCCCATGCCCATGAACGCCATGGCCGGGCCCGTGGCCGTGTTGGACGCGGCGGCCTTCATCGCCTCGCCCTGCGAGCGCGAGAGCATCGCGGCGGCGCGCGTCGGGTCCATGTAGGCGGCCTCGCGCTGCATCTCCTTGATCATCTGCTCGTCTTCCTCGTTCGCCTTCACAGACGAGACGCCGAAGGCCACGATCTCCAGACCGCGGCGGTCGCGCCACTGCGCCGAGAGCTCCTCGTTGAGCGCCTCGGCGATCTCGCGTGTGTGACCGGGCAGCGACGAGTAGCGGATGCCCATGTCGCTGATGCGCGCGAACGCCGGCTGCAGCGCCGTGAGCAGCTCGCTCTTGAGCTGACCGTCGATCGTGTCGCGGGTATAGGCCTCGGTGACGTTGCCGCAGACGTTGGTGTAAAACAGCAGGGGGTTCGTGATGCGGTAGCTGTACTCGCCGAAGCAGCGGATGGCGATGTCGATGTCGATGCCGGCGCGCTGATCGACCACGCGGAACGGCACCGGGCTCGGCGTGCCGTACTTGTTGCCGGTCAGCTCCTTGGTGTTGAAGTAGTAGATGCGCTGATCCTTCGGTGCCTCGCCGCCGAAGGTGAAGCGCTTGCCGATGTTCTGGAACACCTGGCCGATGCTCTCGCCGAGGTTTCCGGCGAAGATCGTCGGCTCGGTGGACGCGTCGTAGGTGTACTCGCCCGGCTCGGCGCAAACCTCCACGACCTTGCCCTGCTCGACGATGAGCATGCACTGACCGTCGGCAACCGCGATGCGCGAACCGCTGGTGATGATGTTCTCATCGCCGTGCGTGTTGCTCGAACGGCGGGTGGTTTTCTTCTGTCCCTTGACCGCCAGCACGTCGGCCGGCAGCGCCTCGCAGGTGAAAAATTCCTTCCACTGGTCGGCCATGACACCGCCGGCAGCTCCGGCGATCGCTTTGATAAGTCCCATAAGCATGCTCCTTTACGCAGATGTTTTTCATCATATCTAACCGTTTCTGATGATTTTTCAGCTATGCCGATAGTATAAGGCATCGGGGCCGGAAATGCTACGTTTGCGGCGCAAAAACCCCGCCGAAACCGCAAAATACGACTGAGTAGTAGACAAGGTGCACAGCCCGACGACGGTCAGGTTGTGCACCTTGCAGTATCCTCTGCCTGCGGCGCGGCGATCTCATCGAGACGGCCGCAGCGGCGGAAGAGGTCGATATACAGCATGAGCTCCTCGCGTGAGGTCACGCCGAGCTTACGGTTGATGTTCGTGTTGTGCTTTTTGGCGGTGGAGACGCTGATATACGCGCGCGCCGCGACCTCCTCGAGCGAGCAGCCGTCGATGTAATACTGCAGCACGGTGCGCTCCATGGGGGTGAGCGTCTGCACCCGGTCGCGGAAGCCCGAGAGCAGCTCCTCGATGTTCGGCGGGAGACCTCCGGCCGTGAGCTGCTCGGCCGCGCGCGAACGGACGAAGGCCAGCAGCTCATCGATCTCCGAGATGCCGGACGGGTGCTCGCCGGGGGTCTGCTCGCGGATGGCCTGCAGGCTGCGGGAGATCGGCGTCACGAACCGGCGCGACAGGTATGTCGACAGCAGCAGCATCGCCGCGAGAAACACGAGCGAGCCCGCGATCCACACCATGCGGCTGCGCGCCTCGAGCGTGCGCAGCCCGGCATCCGGCACGAGCACCACGGCGGCGAGCTTCCGCCCTGCGGCGTCGGTCGCGCCGATCGGCTCATGCAGGCCGAGATAGGTGCGGCTGCCGTCGGAATACGTATTATAATACCGGCCGGTCTTGCACGTGAGCGTGCCGTCGGCCGTGAGATACGACCCGCCGGGGCTGCCGATCATGGCCTGTCCGAGCAGCAGCCGGTCGCCGTCTATGGGGGCGAGCACCGTGACCATGCTGCCGTAGGCGCTGTCCACAGCGGGATAGGTGAGGCGAAAATACAGGTCGCTGAGCTCCGCGCCGCAGATGCCGCGCACATTGCCCGCGCTGTCGAGCAGCGGCACGCACAGCAGCGTCACCGACTCCCACGTGTCGGGCAGGGCGATGCGCCCCGTCCACAGGCATCGCTCGGCGAGGCGGCCGTCCGATGCGCGCAGCAGCTGCGTGTAGCCGGGGACGGCCTGCACGTTCAGCTCCGGATTCCAGCGGTTGTGCATCTGCACCTGCGCGCTGCGCGCCGTCTCCGCCGTGCCGCGAAAGCACGTGACGTGCTGGTCCGTCGCACCGATGGCGCGCAGCGCCGAATAGCGCAGGTACAGCCCAGCGCGCGAGGTCGCCGCGCCCGGCAGCGCCGTGTTGGCCGTCGCGTCCAGACAGAAGACCGCGCCGCTGCACGCGCTGGATTTCAAATAGGTGTTCAGCGTGGGATAGAGCGCCGTCTCGACGGCCGCGATCGCGCCGGGGTCGTCGTTGAGCGCGGAGAACGTCCGCCCGCCGGCGGCGAGCTGCTTGTCCAGCTCACGCGTGAGCTCCTCCGACAGGGCGATGCTCTGCGCCGTGAGCTGGTCCATCTGCCCGGCAAGCGCCGAGGTGGTGTTGTGCTTCTGGATCGTCAGCGACTGGCCGAACTTTTGCGCCGTGTTGGAAAACACCCCCGTCAGGCTCACGACCAGCAGCACGGCGGCCAGGATCGCCAGCGCCATGCTGAACCAGTACAGCACGAGCCGCCGCTGCATGCTCACGCCCTGCGTCTTTGCCTTTTCCAGCGCCGAGCGCATTTCCCGAAGCCGGAGCATGGCCGTCACCGCCTTTCTACCGCCTCAGCGGACGTAGTTTTTTTCAAATTGGTCGAGCGTGGACCAGATCAGCTCCTCACGCGCGCCGCCGCCCTGCTGTTCGCAGAGCACGCGCCCGGCCGTGAGCTGCAGGCGCACCTGCTCTTCAAAGCGGGTCTCGAGCTCGAGATAATCCCTGCGCTGCGGCGGAGTATAGAACGTGTAGCCGCTCTGCGTGTCGAGATACGCCTGATAGAGCGAGATGTACATGGGGTCATCGAGCGTGCGCACAGCGCTGGGCAGCTCGTTTGCAAACGCCGTCTGCGTGACGGGCATATAGCCAAGCTGCGTCACAAAATCGACGTTGCGCTTGGGCGCCGTGAGCCACTTGAGAAACGTCATGCACGCGCGCTCGCGCTCGGGCGTGGACCTGACCGTGCAGATGCCGGCGCCGCGCTGCATGACGAGCTTCTCCCCGCCCGCAAACGTCGGGCACGGCAGGGAGATGATCTCCACCGGCTCGGAGGTGTTGTCCGGGTAGGTGACGGTGTCGGCGTAGTACAGCACGCTCGCCGACGATGCCACGGATGCGACCGCGTCGCCCGTGCGCAGGGGCTCGGTGGCGTAGCCGCTCTTGAGCCAGACGCTGCCGGCAAGCGTCGCGCGGGCATACGGCTCCCACACGCGGCGAAACACCGGGCCGAATGCCACCTGATCGCCGTCAAAGAAATCCGCACCGAGGGATTCGACACCGACCTGAAAATAATTAAAATGGTAGTCATGCACGAAAAACACCTTGCCGTCGTCCGGCGTGTCGGGCGTCTGCGCGTCCGTCCAGGCGGTGTAGGCCTCCGCCGTGCGGTAGAGTCCCTCCCACGTGGACAGATCATCGAGCGTCGCGCCCGTCGCGGCGGCGAAGCGGTCAAAGAGCGTCTTGTCCACAAACAGGATCTCCGTGCTCTTGGCCACCGGCAGTACGGTCAGATGCCCGCCTATCTCGCCCTCGGCAAGAAACGCGGGGATGAAATCATCCAGCTCCGCATCCGAGAAATAGTCCCGGTAGTCGACGAGGATGTCCGCATCCGGCAGTGCCAGCACGGTCTTGGGATAGGACACGAACATATCCGGCAGCGCCGTGGCGCCGGGCTCGCCGTAAGCCGATGCGAGCACCGCCTCGTGGATGGTGTTCGTATTCGTGACGCTGCCGACCTGCACGCGGATGTTCTGCGCGCGGCCGACGGTCTCGTTGAACGTGTCGATGAGGTCGTTGAGCGGGGACTCGGTCTCGCCGCCGTAGACGTGCCAGATCGTCACGGTCACGGGCTCCTGCTTCTTGCCGCAGCCGGTGCAGCCGAGCGCGAGCAGCAGCGCCAGCAGCAGGGCTGCCATGCGCGGATACTGTTTCATGCGGGGGACACCTCCTTACAGGGCGCTTTGATTCAGTATAACGAATTTTTTCCGCCGCGGCAACCAGAATTCCCCGCTTTTTTGCGCGCACTTGACAGCGGCGTGCATGCGCAGTATGCTGGAGGCGGCGGGAATGACCGCAAATTCTATATTCAGGAGACATTGTTTGAAACAGACAAGAACATCGGAGCGTGTGCGCTGACCGGGAGGCCGGCAAATCCACACACGCCACGCCTCCCGGCGCAGGAATGCCTTTGGGAGGAACCAATGAAGCACGAAAACAAACGACAGCAATACCAAGCAGGCTACTACAAAACCCTCCCCTGCCGCGACAGCTTTCCCTGCAGAGTCTGCGGACAGCTCGTGACACCGGAGGGTGCCGGGAGCAGCCACCGCAACCACTGCCCGAACTGCCTGTGCAGCCTGCACGTCGACATCACGCCCGGTGACCGCGCAGCCGACTGCGGCGGCATCATGGAGCCCGTGGCCGTCTGGGTGCGCAAAAACGGCGAGTGGGCGCTCATTCATCGCTGCCGCCGCTGCGGTGCGCTCAGCGCCAACCGCGTGGCTGCCGACGACAATCCCATGAAGCTCATGAGCATCGCGCTCAGGCCGCTGTGCGCTCCACCCTTCCCGCTCGAGCGGATCGAAGAGCTGGCAGCGTGCATGGGCGGCGACAGCCGTCTGCCATGACCCGCAAATGAAAAACGGCCGACGCTCCGTATCGTTCGGAGCGTCGGCTGTATTTCGGGTGAAAAATCGCTATGATGGAATCACGCGGGAGATGCGAAGCACGCAGCGGGCACACATCTCAGATCGTTCTCCCGTTTCACTGTACAACTATCCCGGACATCGTTTGCGCTCTCCTTTTGAATGGCCGTGTGGCGGCCATATTCTGCCGGAGTCTGCAAACGATGTCTTCTTTTTTGTTTTTCATTGACGCAAACGGTTGTACCTTAGCCGCCGCACGTGCTACAATTTATCATCATCCGATCCACACAGGAGGTGCCGCCATGCAGCCGAAAACCCGCGCCGTCATCGCGCTCGATGCGCTGGGCCTTGCCGCGCTCGCGGCGCTCTTTGTCCTCTGGCGCGTACACACGCCGAACCTCACCGCTGCGGGCGGTATCGCCGCCGGATGCAGCGCGGCGCTGTTTGCCGCCGTGGGGCTGCGGTTTGTGCCCGCGTGGGTGCGCTTCTGGCAGCGGGAGGACGCCGCGCCCGCCGTCCCGGCGCAGGAGCCGGAGCACATGGCCGCGCGCATTTTCGCCGCGCTGCTCGCACTCGATCTTGCGCTGCTCGTGCTCACATGGGGCGTCCGTGCCCTCGCCGGACAGCCGGAGACGATCACGCAGGCGCTCGAATTCTGGCGCTGCCTCGACAGCCGCCACTATCTCGACATCGCGCGCGACGGCTACATCGCCGCCGGCGAGCGCGACCGCGTCGTGCAGCTCGTGTTCCTGCCGGGTTACCCGCTTGCGGTGCGCACGGTGATGCTGCTCGTCCCGTCGGACATCTGCGCGGGGCTTCTGACATCGGCGCTGTGCTTTGCGGGCGCGGGGTGCGTGGTCTACCGGCTGCTGCGGCTCGACCTGCCGCACCGCGACGCCGTGCGCGCGCTGCGGTTTCTCGTGCTCGCGCCGGGCTGCTTTTTCTTCGCCGCGCCCATGAGCGAGAGCCTGTTTTTGCTGCTGACGGCGGCGGCACTCTATCTCGCGCGCACGCACAGGCCCGTGCTCGGCGGGCTGTGCGGAGCATACGCCGCGTTCACGCGCTCGCTCGGGCTGCTGCTGATCGTGCCGCTGCTGTGGGAGCTGGTGCACGACGCCGTGCAGCGCCGCCGTGTCAGCATCCGGCAGGCCGCCGGGCTGCTGCTCGTGCCGCTGGGCTTCGCGGCGTATTGCTGCATCAACCGGCACGTATCGGGAAACCCCTTTCAGTTTCTCATCTACCAGCGCGAGCACTGGAACCAGCGCACGGGGCTGTTTTTCAGCACCGCCGCATATCAGACAGACTACCTGCTGCGCTGCCTGCGCAGCGGCAATTGGCGCGATGCGCTCGGCCTCTGGCTGCCGAACCTCATCGCGTGCTTTTCCGCCCTCATTCTGCTGGCGAAGGCCGCGCCGCGGCTGCGCGCAAGCCAGACGGCATGGTTTCTCGCGTATTACATCATCGCCGTCGGCGCGACATGGCTGCTGAGCGCGCCGCGCTACCTGCTCGTGCTGCTGCCCGTGCCGCTGGCGCTGGCACAGTGCGCGCAAAAGCGCACCGCGAACATCGCCCTCACCGCTCTGAGCGCGCTCGCCGCGCTCGGCTATCTCGCCGCCTTCGCCCTGCGCTGGCAGGTGTGGTGAGCGGCACCGCCGGACACTGTCCTTTTATCGGGACACCAGATATGCTACACTTTAGAAAACACACAAGGAGGCAATGTTATGCTGCATCTGCTCTATGGTCCTGCCGCCAGCGGCAAGACCGATCTGCTCATGGGGCGCATCCGCGCTGCCGTCGCGGCGCGCACACCGGGGCAGGTGCTGCTCGTGCCGGAGCAATACAGCCACGAGGCCGAGCGCGCACTGTGTGCCGCCTGCGGCGACAGCCTGAGTCTGTACGCCGAGGTGCTGAGCTTCACGGGACTGGCGCGCCGCGTCGCGGCGGAGACCGGCGCGGGTGACGCGCCGCTGCTCGATCAGGGCGGACGGCTGCTGTGCATGGCACTGGCGCTCGATCAGGTCGCGCCGCGGCTGCGGCTGTTCGGTGCGGCTGCCCGCCGGGCGCAGATGCAGCAGACGCTGCTTGGCGCGGTCGACGAGCTCAAGACCGCGTGCGTCACGCCCGACGCGCTCGAGCAGACCGCCGCGCGCTGCCCCGGCTATCTAGGCGACAAGCTGCGCGATCTCGCGCTCGTACTCGCGGCGTATGACGCCGTGACCGCGCAGGGGCACGCAGACCCCACCGACCGCCTGACGCATCTGGCCGAGCGCATCCCCGAGAGCACGCTCGGGCACACGGGGCAGTTTTATCTCGACGGCTTCACCGACTACACGCGGCAGGAGCTTGCCGTTGTGCGCGCACTGCTGACGGCGGGCGCGGATGTGACGGTCTGCCTCACGCTCGACGCGCTCACGGACGGCAACGAGATCTTCGGCACGGCGCGGCATACGGCGCGCGTGCTGCTGGACATGGCGGACGACTGCGGCGTGCAGACCACCGTTGAGGCCTGCCCCGCCCGCGCCGCCGACACGCCGCTGCGCGTGCTCGAGCAGCAGCTGTTTTCCTACACCTCCGCGCACTTTGACGACCCTGCGCACACGATCAGCGTGCGCACGGCGGACGATCTCACGGCCGAGTGCGCATGGGCGGCCTCCCGCGCACTGCAGCTCGTGCAATCGGGCTGCCGCTGGCGCGACATTGCCATCGCCGCGCGTGGCTTTTCTGACTACGCGCCCGCGCTCGAGCGTATGTGTGCCTACTACGGCGTGCCGCTCTATTTTGCCCGCCGCACCGACCTGCTGCAAAAGCCGCTCGTGGCGCTCATCCGCGCGGCCTACGACATCGTGACCGGCGGCTGGGACGCTGAGGATGTCTCGGCCTACCTGCGCACGGGGCTCGCCGGGCTCACGCCCGAGGAGACGGACACGCTCGAAAACTACGTTCTGCTCTGGTCGCTGCGCGGCGGGGCATGGACGCGCCCCGAGCCGTGGCGGCAGCATCCCGACGGCTACGGCGCGCCGGACACGGACGAGGCCGCCGCCCGCCTGGCCGAGATCAACGACCTGCGGCAGCGGGCCGCAGACCCGCTGCGGCTGCTGGGGGCGGAGAGCCACGCCGCCGCCACCGCCGAGGCGCAGGCCATGGCGCTGGCGGATTTTCTCGAGCGGCTGCACCTGGCGCAGCGGCTCGACACGCTCGCCGAGGATCTGCGCCGCGAGGGGCGCGGCGCGCTCGCGGCCGAATATGCGCAGCTCTGGGAGTTGACGGTCGGCGCGCTCGAGCAGTTTGCCGCCATCCTCGGCGACACGCAGATGGACGCCGACACGTTCGCGACGCTGTTTTTGCGGATGCTCTCGTGCTACGACATCGGCACGATCCCCGTCGCGCTCGACCGCGTGACCGCCGGCGACCTTGACCGGATGCGCCGGCGCGGCATCCGGCATCTGATCGTGCTCGGCGCGTCAGACGACCGGCTGCCGCGCGCCGGTGAGCCGGACGGCGTGTTCTCGCCCGAGGAGCGGCGCGAGTTGCTGGAGCTGGAGCTCGACATCGGCGGCGGCACGGACGATGTGCTCTGGCGCGAATACAACCTTGTCTACCAGTGCGTGACGCTCCCGTCCGAGACGCTCACGGTGACCTACCCGCTCTTTGACGGCAGCGGCACGCCCACACGCGCTGCCTTTCTCGTCACGCGCATCGAGCAGCTGTTCGGCACGCTGCCGCAGCCCGTTGACCCCGATGCGCAGCGGCTGCTCGCCCCCGCACCGGCGCTGGAGCTGGCTGCGCGCACGCTGCGCGGCGCGACGGACGCCAACGCCAACGCCGCGCGCGCATGGTTCGGGCAGCACGACCCCGCCGCGCTCGCAGCGCTCACACGCGCAGCGCACACCGCCCGCGGCAAGCTCTCACCCGAGCGCGTGCGCGCGCTCTACGGTCAGCGGCTGTATCTCTCGGCATCGAAGGCCGAGCGCTTCAGTGCCTGCCGCTATGCCTATTTCCTGCAATACGGGCTCAAGGCCAGGCCCCGCCGCCCGGCGGCGTTCAGCCCGCCGGAGATCGGCACGTTCTTCCACTATGTCCTGCAGCACACGGCGCAGGACGCGACGGCCGCCGGCGGCTTCGCCGTCGTGACCGACGAGGAACTCGGGCGCTTCACCGATCACTGGACGCAGCGCTACATCCACGACGAGCTCAACGATTTTCAGGAAAAATCCGCACGCTTCATCTACCTCTTCCGCCGCCTGTGCCGGCAGGTGCGGCAGGTGGTGACCGACATGGCGCACGAGCTGCGCGCGGGCGATTTCGTGCCGCTGGATTTCGAGCTCAACTTCGCCGACCCCGAGCAGATCGCGCCGATCACGCTCTCGGACGGTGCGGTGACGCTCAACATGAGCGGCGTGGCCGACCGCGTGGACGGCTGGCTGCACGACGGCAAGCTCTACCTGCGCGTGGTCGACTACAAGACCGGGCGCAAGGCGTTCTCGCTCTCGGACGTGTGGTACGGCATGGGGCTGCAGATGCTGCTGTACCTGTTCGCACTTGAGCGCTCGGGTCCGGAGCGCTACGGTCACGAGATCGTGCCGGCGGGCGTGCTCTACGTCCCGGCGCGCGACGTGCTCATCCCGGCCGACCGCCGGCTCTCGCCGGAGGAAGCGGCAAAAGAGCGCGCCGGCGCGGTGCGCCGCTCCGGCCTGCTGCTCGACGACAGTGCCGTGCTGCACGCGATGGAGCACAGCGACACGCCGCAGTACCTGCCCCTCTCGTCCCGGCGCAAGGCGGACGCCCTTGCCAGCGCAGAGCAGCTCGGTCTGCTTGCGCGGCACATCGAGACGACGCTGCTCGACCTGGCGCACGAGCTGCGCGACGGCAGCATCACGGCAGACCCCTATTTCCGCTCCGGACAGGACACCGCCTGCACGCACTGCGACTATCTGAGCGTCTGCCACTTTACGCCCGGCGTAGAAGGCGACTGCCACCGCGTGCTGACAAAGCTCCCCGCCGACAAGATCTGGAGCAGCCTGAAAGGAGGCGAGATGCATGGCTGAACTGAACTTCACACCCGAACAGCGCGCTGCGATCGACACACGCGGCAGCACCGTGCTCGTGTCCGCGGCAGCGGGCAGCGGCAAGACCCGCGTGCTCACCGAGCGCCTCATGGCCTACCTCACGGACGCGGAGACACCGGTCGACATCGACCGCTTCCTCGTCATCACCTACACGCGCGCGGCCGCAGCCGAGCTGCGCAGCCGCATCCTCGACGGGATCTATGCGCGCATTGCCTCCGACCCCGAAAACCGCCGCCTGCGGCGGCAGGCCGCGCTGTGTGCCCGCGCCGAGATCGGCACGATCCACAGCTTCTGCGCAGACTTCCTGCGCGCCAACTGCGCGGCGCTTGCGCTCGCGCCGGACTTTCAGGTCGCCGACACCGAGCGCTGCATCGCCCTGCGCACAACGGCGCTGGAGCACACGCTCGAGCGCGCCTACGCCCACATGGATGCCGACGCCGGCTTTCGGCTGCTGGCCGACACCGTCGGCGGCGGGCGCGACGATGCGCGTCTGGGCGAGCTGGTGCTCACGCTCTATGACAAGATGCAGTGCCATGCCCGGCCCGAGCAATGGGCCGCACAGCAGGTGGACCTGCTCGCGCTCGACGGCGTGACAGACGCCGGCGCCACGCCGTGGGGTCGGTCGCTGCTGGCACGCATGCAGGAGAGTGCGGAGCACTGGTGCGGCGTGCTTGAGGCGCAGCTCGACATCATGGCGGACGAGGACATGGAGTGGCTTATGGACATCTACGGCGACAGCTTTTCGGCCACGGCCGCCGGTCTGCGCGCGCTCGCGTACGCCTGCAACCGGAGCTGGGACGCGGCCGTGACGGCGCTGCAGGATGTGCCGTTCCCACGGCTCGGCAGCACGCGCAAGCCGCCCGATCCGGACGTGCGCGACAGCGTCAAGGCGCAGCGCGACGCGGCGAAAAAAGCCATCCAGACGCTGCAAAAACAGATCAACATCCCCTCCGCGCAGGCCCTTGCCGACCTGCACACGACGGCCCCGGCCATGCAGGCGCTGCTGGCGCTGACGCTCGACTTCGGCGCGGCCTACGCCGCCGAAAAGCGGCGGCGCAGTCTCGTGGACTTCTCCGACCTCGAGCACATGACGGCGCAGCTGCTCACGGACGACGACGGCGCACCGACCGAGCTTGCGCACCAGCTCTCCGGGCGCTACACGGAGATCATGGTCGACGAATATCAGGACGTGTCGGAGGTGCAGGATCTCATCTTCCGCGCCGTATCGCGCGAGGGCAGCAACCTCTTTTTCGTCGGCGATGTCAAGCAGTCGATCTACCGCTTCCGTCTCGCCGATCCCACGATCTTCCTCGACAAATACGCGCGCTTTGCGGATTTCCGCGAGGCCGCGCCCGGTGCGCCGCGGCGCATCCTCCTGCGGGAGAATTTCCGCTCCCGCCGCGCGGTGCTGGAAGCGGCCAACCACGTCTTTTCCAACATCATGTCGCGCGCGCTCGGCGAGCTGGACTATGACGATGCGGCCCGCCTGCGTGCCGGAGCAAGCTACCCCGGCGACGATGTGCTGCCGGAGCTCGCCGTGCTCGAACTGCCGGACGCGGACGACGACGCACCCACGCCGGAAAAGGCCGCGCTGGAGGCGGACTACGTTGCGCGGCGCATCCGCGCGCTCATCGACAGCGGCACGCCCGTGTGGGAAAACGGCGCCGAGCGCCCTGCGCACTACGGCGACGTGGTCATCCTGCTGCGCAGCGCCAACAGCGTCGGCCCCGTGTACCGTGCCGCGCTCGAGGCGCACGGCATCCCCGTGTCGGCGGAGACGAGCGGCGGGTTCTACACATCCGAGGAGGTGTCGGTGCTGCGCTCGCTGCTGGCGGTGGTGGACAATCCGTACCAGGACGTGCCGCTCATTGCGGCGCTGCGCTCGCCGCTGTTCGGCCTGACGGCGGACGATCTGGCCGCCGTGCGCACGTGCGACCGCGAGCATGATTTTTACACCGCGGTCACGCTCGCCGCAGAGACGCGCGACGACTGCCGGGACTTTCTCGACGTGCTCGCGCGCTACCGCGCGCTGTCGATCGAGCTGCCGCTGAGCGAATTTTTGTGGCACGTCGTGGACGACCGCGCCGTCATGGCGCTCACGAGCGCGATGCCGGACGGCGAGCTGCGGCGGCGCAACGTGCTGCTGCTGCTCGATCTGGCGCAAGAGTTTGAGCGCACCGGCGCGCGCGGGCTGCACCGCTTCCTGCTCTGGATGCAGCGGCAGGAGACCGAGGGTGTGGAGCCCGCCGTCCCCGGCGGCGAGAGCCGCAGCGTGCGCATCCTGAGCATCCACAAATCCAAGGGGCTGGAATTCCCGTTCGTGTTTTTGTGCGACACGGCGCGCCTGTTCAACAAATCCGACGCACGCGAGAGCGTGCTCGTGCACCCGGCGCTCGGTCTGGGGCCGAAGTGTACGGATCTGGAGCACGGCGTGGAATACCCGACCATCGCGCGGCAGGCGATCGCGGCGCAGCTGCTGACCGAGACGCTCTCGGAGGAGATGCGCCTGCTGTACGTGGCCATGACGCGCGCAAAGGAGCGGCTCGTCATCACGGGCACCGTGCGCGACATCGGCAAGACCGTCAGCACCCTGACCACCACGGCCACCGTGCCCCTCGCGCCGGAGCTGCTGCGCGCTGCGCAGAGCCCGCTGCACTGGCTGCTGCAGAGCGCGCTGCTCGACCGGGATGAGCGCTATCTGCGCCGGAACTACGTCTATCTGACGGCGGACACCGCGGCCGGCAGTGCGGAGGCGGAAGCCGAACCCGCGCTGCCGGAGCCAGACCCCGCCCTGCTGGCGCAGCTCGAGCGCACACTCACGTTCCGCTATGCGCACGCGCAGGCCATCGACCTGCCGTCGAAGGTGACGGCGACGGAGCTCAAGCGGCTCGAACCGGAGACCGCGCCGCCCGAGGACGCCGGTGCGCCGCTGCTCAAGGGCGCGCCGCGCACGCAGGCCTTCCGCCGGCCGGATTTTTCGGCGCGCGAGCGCAGGCTCACCGCGGCCGAGCGCGGCACGGCCACGCACCGCACGCTGCAATATCTGCGCTTTGCCGACGCGCGCACGCCGGAGGGCATCACCGCGCAGGTGCAGGCCCTCGCTGCGCGCGGTCTGCTCACGGCGCGCGAGGCACAGGCGGTGAACACGGCCTCGCTCCTGCAGCTGATGCGCACACCGCTCGGCGCGGCGCTTGCGGCGGCAGAGGCCGCGGGCACGCTGCGGCGGGAGTTTCGCTTCTCGCTCCTGTGCCCGGCGGAGACGTTCTTCCCCGGTGCGGATGAGGAGCAGGTGCTGCTGCAGGGCGTGGTGGACGCGTGGTTCGAAACAAAGGACGGCCTCGTCATCGTGGACTACAAGACCGACCGCATCCGCCCGGATGCCGTGCCGGAGCGCACGGCGTACTATGCCGCGCAGCTGCGCGCTTATGCCGGGGCGATGGCGCGCATCACCGGCCGCCCCGTCTGCCGGAGGACGCTGTATTTTCTGCACTGCGGCTGCAGCGCCGACGTCCCGGAAACGGACGCATAAAAAAATTACAAAAACGCTTGCTTTTTTGTCACCCGCATGCTACAATTCAGGTTGCGTCTTGTAACCATGGACCAGCCCGTGCTCAAGACAGCTTATTATGAGGTGAATGACTATGAAAGACGGTATCCATCCGAATTACCAGCCGACCACGATCCGCTGCGCTTGCGGCGCCGTGTACGAGACCCGCTCCACGAAGCAGAACATCTCCATCGAGATCTGCTCCAAGTGCCACCCCTTCTACACCGGCAAGCAGAAGCTCGTTGACACCAGCGGCCGTGTGGATAAGTTCAACAAGAAGTACGGCATCAAGTAAGATCGGATCTGCGTTCTTGCGAAATCAGCCCGCGTGCAATGCACGCGGGCTTTTTCGCGCTCTGCGGCATTTGTGACGTCATAAAGCCTCGTCTCCGCCCGTACCCGCGGTCGAGCCTCCGCAGCCGGACGACCGAAAAACTCCGTAACGTCACAAAACCCCGCTGCCGAAGCAGCGGGGTTTGCTGATTTGTGGTTGCTCTGCGGGCGCTCAGACGATGCGCTTATCGCGCACCTGAGAATCATAGTGCTTGTTCAGGAGCGGACGCAGCACATAGTAGATGAGCTTGTTCTCGAGGTTGAACATATAGATCGAGAAGGTCGCAACGAAGCCGATAAAGCCGACAAGGCCGACCTTGCCCATGATCTTTGCAGCGAGTTTCATATTCATAGTCGGTACCTGCCTTTCTTAGTACGCCGCGGAGTCGTCGAAGTCGACCAGCGTCGGGTCGAGCGGCTGCTCGTTGAGCACGATGGACATATACTCGTTGACGCACTTACGCATATCGCGGCGCGGCACGGTGCGGCAGTCCTCGAGGTCGTGCTCGATGAAGATGAAGTGGAAGCCGAGGTCGCGTGCCTGCTCCTCCATCATGGCGTGCACGCCGAGCATGCCCTTGCAGGCGATGTTATCGTTCATGAGCACCATGTCGCAGTTGAAGTTCTTGGCCCACTCCCAGACGGAGTTGACGTTGTCCCAGCCGCCGACGGCCATGTGACGCATAACGCCCTTTTCGCTGAACAGCGCCAGATCCATGAGCGCCTGATCGGGGTCGGTCGTGCTGATCATGTTGTGACCCATGGTGGAGTCCATGTTCAGAACGATGTTGATGCCCCAGCAGTTCTGCGTCCAGGTCGGGAAGTCGGTGTAGTACACGGCGGACGGTCCCCACAGGAACGCACGGTGACGCGTGGTGCCGCCGTACGGGACGTACTTATTCTTGTAGCACTTGCGCAGGATCTTCATGACCTTGCGGTCGTTCTTGGTGAAGTAGTCCTCCTGGCCGTTGGCGGAGGCCCAGGCATACAGACGGTACAGGGTCTCGCTGATGCCGGTCAGCGGGCAGTAGGGAGTCTTGAAGTAATCCCACTTCTCGAGCTCGAGACGGTTCTGCTCGTTCATGTGCTTGGCGCGCTTGAACAGGGCATCCCAGTCATACTCAACGCCGTATTCCTTTTCGACGAATTCGATGCAGTCGCGCAGGACCTGCGCGGAGTACGGGTGGGCAGCCGGCTCGTTGTGGATCATCGCCATGGTCGCCTGGAAGTCAGGCAGGCCGATGCGGCGGCGCTGGAACATGGAGGTCGCCTCGGAGGCGTTGCAGGGCATGTTCGTGGAGATCATGGCCTTGCCGAAGAGCGGGAAGTCGTCGTTGAGGGCAACGCCGGTCTCCGCCGCGCAGCGGGAGCAGACGTCTGCCGGCAGACCGAAGGACTCGGCTACGTCGATGTAGTACGGCTCGAGCTGCTGGTCAACATCGCAGATGATGAACTCCGGCAGCGTCTGCAGCGGGATGGGGATCAGGTCTTTGAAGCCGGTCAGGAACAGCGGCGGCATGACCTCGTCCACAGGGATGATCTTATCGCTGTCCTTGCCGCCGATGCGCAGGTCGTGAGACAGCACAAGGGCGATCTTCTTGGTCAGGCTCTGCACGATGGCGTGCATATTCATGTGCGCGATCACGAGCTCGGGGCCGCGGTAGCCCTCAAACAGACGGTCGATGAACATGAACGTGCCGAGGTAGGAGCCCATCCAGCGGTATTCCCAGAAGCCCTTCAGGCACGGGATCGGCGCGGAGGCGACCATGGCAGCCATGGACATGACGTTCTTGAGCCATGCGCGGTAGTCGACCATGGTGTCGTGCAGACCGCGCCACTCGCGGTACTTGGCGACACCGGTCTTATCATAGTAACGGCTGCGGAGACCGCCGACACCGTTCTGAGCCTGCCAGAGGGGGTCGAATCTCTGCATCTTGGAATCAATAAATTTCGTAACAGGGCAATTCATAGTTTTCATTCCCCTCCTGTTCAAGAATTGATTTTCTTGATTTCCAGACTCTCAACGAAGGCCTGGAAACGGGTACGGAGCTGGCCGACGGAGCCGAGCGCGTATTCCTTCTCGATCGTGCAGCACGGCACGCCCATCTCCTCGGTCAGGATATGGGAGGCGAGCACCTTCTCATAGCTCCAGAACTCGCAGAACTTCATGTTCTCGTAGATCACGCCGTCAGCATGGAACTCGTCGACAAGGCGCTTGACCTCAGCATGGCGCTGGTCGATCTTCGCACCCTCCATGAAGCGGGCGCACTGGTTCCAGTGCAGGTAGTGGCGGACGATGGCGTCGAACGCGGTCTCGCCGTCGCGGATCTCGATGCGCTCGCGGCTCGGGAAGCTGCCGAAGCAGTAGCGGTCGGCCACGACCATCGCGCCGCAGCCCTCGAGGAGCTTCGTGAACTCGGGATCGTCGATCTCGGAACCAGCGACCACGATGCGTGCACGGAACGGGAACTCCGGCTCGGGCTTGCGCTTTTTGATCTCGGCAAGCGTCTCCTTCAGGTAGGGGAGGATCAGGTCATGCGGGCAGACCTGGCTCACGAGCTGGATGACATGGAACTCATAGCCGGTAATGGGCGGGTTGGGCAGCTTGCGGAAGTTGCCGATCTCGGTGATGACGTCGCACAGCTCGTTGAACTTCTCGATGGTCGCGCGCATGGCGGCATCGGAGGTGTCCACGCCGTAGCGCTCGGCGAGCTGGTCGACGACCTTGAGCTTGAGCTGGCCCTTGTAGTAGTCATAGCTGGTCTTATCGCCCTTGAGCGGGGGATCGATCTGCGTGACGAAGAAGCGCTCGTTCTTCACGGGATTGATGAGGAAGAAATGCTCTTCCATACGCTCCATGGACGCGCAGCACTCGGCGCCGAAGAGCGCATTGAGGTAGTTGTAGCCGCCCTCAATGGCACGCTCGAGGATGGAGCGGACATACGGGCAGACACGGCTGGTCATGTAGTAGGTCGCAACGTCGGTAGACTCGCAGCGCGGCGCGCGCAGGCGGCTCGAGAAGCAGCCCGGCAGGTTGAGCAGAACCTCGGGGATGTAATAGCAGTTGTACCCGAGGGCGATTTTCCCGTCATTGACCGCCTGCGTGACGAGCTCGTTCTGCGCATCCTGCAGGAGATTTTCGAAGAAAATCAGATGTTTCAGGTCTTTCATATTGTCCCTTCTTTCAAAATAATTCCCATTGCAGCTATGTAAAAAGACGACGGAATGCGGATGCATTCCGCTGCCTTCGACATACAAAAAAGCGGTTGCGGCACACGCTGCCGCCGGTAAAACAGGATAACCGCTCCACCCCACGGTTATTACAAAAATACTACCATGTGTTCCATGCGGTGTCAACCGCTACACGCTAATTCTTTCACAAATCCGGACAAGAGGGTGACTTCCGATACAATCTGCGTGCACCGTGCGCCGCCGCTCAATCACGCCCCGCAGGACGCAGCACGCGCAGATATGCCTCGCTCTGGCGCACGAAGGCGGCCGCGTCAAAGTTATCGTTGCGCAGCGCCTCCTGCACGATCATCCCGTCGGACGCGAGCAGGATCAGCTGCGTCAGGTAATCGGCGGAAACGGCGTCGGTGCGCTCGGCGATCTTCTCGGCGATGAGCCGCTCGAAGGCGGCATAGCGCTCGATGAGCTTGGCGCGCAGCGCCTCGTCGCCGAGCATGGCGGCGTGGATCAGGTGCAGGCGCATTCCGGCGGAGGCGGTGTTGCGCTCGACCACGTACTTGACCAGACGGTGCACGGACGTGTCCTTGTCCTTGTTCTCCGTCCACGCGATCAGATCGTCCCACTGGCGGTCGAGATACCGGTTGGTGATGCCGAAGAGAATGTCCGTCTTGTTCTTATAATGGTAGTACAGCGTCCCCTTGGACACACCCGCCGCCGCGGCGATCTCGGCCAGCGAGATGTCGGCAAACGTCTGCGTATCGAGCAGGCCGGTCGCGGCGTCGAGGATCTTCTCTTTGACATTGTCGTTGCGCGGAGCGGCCATATCGCGTTCCTCTTTTCTGCGTTTGTGTAATCATACGCATTTGATTGTACGCGATTTTGGTCGTTTTGTCTAGTATGACAAAAAAATTTCGGCAGATTTGCCGCAGACCCCGTTCTTGACTTTGCACCGGAAAAAGGGTATATTTGACCTATTCAGTCGGTCGGCCGACCGACTTACCGTTTGGGAGGCACCTCTGTTATGCGGATCTCCGTTTTGAACCGAAAACTGCGCAAAGCCTTCGGCGGCCGCGTCACAGCGGTGCCGGAGGACAACTGCATCGTCCTGCGCGGCATGCTTGACCGCTGGGACGACGTTGTGCGTGCCGGCCAGATGGCCGCAACGAAGTATTCCACGTGCCATGTCGTCAACGACATCACGTTCACCGGCGGCAAGGATGCGCCCATGCGCGTGCCCGCGCTGCGCGACGACGCGCTCGACGGGCAGACGCCCGACGTGCTCATCATCGGCGGCGGCATCTCGGGTGTGTCCATCGCGCGCGAGCTTGCGCGCAAGCAGCTCGACATCCTGGTCGTCGACAAGGAGTGTGACCTCGCGCTCGGCGCCTCCGGGCGCAACGACGGCGAGGTGCATCCGGGCATCGACCTCGGCCGCGGCAGCGTCAAGCACAAATACATCCGGCGCGGCAACGCCATGTTCGATCAGGTCTGCAGGGAGCTCGACGTGCCGTTTTCCCGCGTGGGGCAGTACGTCTGCTTCCAGCACGGCTGGCTGCGCCCGGCCGTGTGGTGCTACTGCATGTGGCGCAAATACCACGACGGCATCTCGGACACCCGCCTCATCTCCGGCAGGGAGCTGCTCAGGCGCGAGCCGAACTTCAACGAAAAGACCCGCTTCGCCATCTCCAACCCGGACTCCGGCTGCGTCTGCCCCTACGGGCTGACGATCGCCTACGCGGAAAACGCCGTGCAAAACGGCGCGCGCATCGCGCTCAACACCGCCGTGCTGGGGATGGACGTCGAAAACGGAAAGATCACCGCCGTGCACACCAACCGCGGCACGCTGCACCCCGCGCTCGTCATCAATGCAGCCGGCGTGTTTGCCGAGGAAGTGGCGCGCATGGCAGGCGACCGCTTCTTCTCCATCCACCCCCGCCGCGGCACGAACAGCATCCTCGACCGCAAGGCCGGTGCGTTCATGCACTCGATCGCGTCCGTCAAGGGCACCGACACCGTCTCCAAGACGCACTCGAAGGGCGGCGGCATCCTGCACACCGTGCACGACAACCTGCTCATCGGCCCCGACGCCGTGGAGACCTATGAAAAAGAGAACACGGCGACGTATCCCGAGAGCATCGCGCACGTGTTCGCCAAGCAGAAGATCACGATGCCCGCGCTGACCGAGCGCGACATCATCACCTATTTCACCGGCGTGCGCGCCCCCACGTTCGAGGAGGACTTCATCATCGAGCGCGGCCGCCGCACGCACAACCTCATCCACGTCGCGGGCATCCAGTCCCCCGGCCTGACGACGGCGCCCGCCGTCGCGGTGGATGTGGCGGACATGGCGGTCAGCATCCTCGCGCACGACCGCCCCGTGGCCGCGAATCCCGACTTCGACCCCCACCGCCCGGGCATCCCCGTACTGCGTGAGATGGACGACGAGACGCGCGCGGCCTACATTGCAAAAAATCCCGACTACGGCGTCATCGTCTGCCGCTGTGAGGAGATCAGCCGCGGCGAGATCCTCGACGCGCTGCGCTCGAATGTGTGCGTGCCGACGGTCGACGGCGTGAAAAAGCGCGTGCGTCCCGGCATGGGACGCTGCCAGGGCGGGTTCTGCTCGCCGCAGGTGGTGCGCATCATCGCCGAATTCCTCGGCGTGCCGCTCAGTGAGGTGCGCAAGTCCTCGGCCGACGCACCCATCACGTTCGGCCCGACGAAATCCGGGGAGGTGCAGGCATGATGTATGACGTCATCGTCATCGGCGGCGGCCCGGGTGGGCTCGCAGCCGCCATCTCCGCGCACGAAAACGGTGCGCACGTGCTGCTCATCGAGCGCGAGGCGCGTCTGGGCGGTATGCTCAAGCAGTGCATTCACGACGGCTTTGGCCTCGCGCGCTTCGGCGAGCGGCTGGCAGGACCGGAATATGTCGAGCGCTTCATCGACCGACTCGAGCAGCTGCAGATCGAGGCGCGCACGCAGACCTTCGTCACGCGCGTGGAGAAAACGTCCGGCGGCTTTGCGGTCTGCACCGTCAGCCGCAACGGCGTCGCCCGCGATGAGACGCGCACGCTCGTGCTGGCCACCGGCTGCCGCGAGCGCACGGCAAAGCAGGTCTTTATCCACGGCACGCGTCCGGCGGGCGTGTTCACGGCCGGCACCGCGCAGAACTTTACGAATCTGCTCGGCGAGCTGCCGACCCGCCGCTGCGTCATCCTCGGCAGCGGTGACATCGGGCTGATCATGGCGCGCCGCCTGACGCTTGAGGGCGCAGAGGTGCTCGGCGTGTATGAGGCCAAGCCCACCCCCTCGGGTCTGACGCGCAACATCCACCAGTGCCTGCACGACTACGACATCCCGCTGCACCTGAGCCACACGGTCACGCGCGTGTTCGGCGCCGAGCGGCTCACGGGCGTAGAGGTTGCAGAGGTGGACGCGCATATGCGCCCCATCGCCGGCACGGAGCAGCGCATCGACTGCGACGCGCTCATCGTGTCCGTCGGTCTCATCCCGGAAAACGAGCTGGCGGAGTCGCTCGGCGTCCCGCTCGACGGGCACACCCGCGGCCCCGTCTGCGACGGGCAGCTCATGACGGAGGTACCCGGCATCTTCTCGTGCGGCAACGCGCTGCACGTCAATGACCTTGTGGACTACGTGTCCGCCTCCGGCGAGCTGGCCGGCAGGAGCGCCGCGCACTTTGCCGCGCACTTTGCCGCGCACACGCGCGACGAGGTCGCCGTCACGATCTCGGACGACTTCGGCTATCTGGTCCCGCAGCGGCTCGACCGCACGGAGAATAACAGCGCCGTCACGCTGTATTTCCGCAGCGCAGAGGTGCTCGGCGCCTGCCGCGTGGTGCTGACCATCGACGGCAATGAGGTCTGGTCACGGCGCTATCCCTTCCTGCGTCCGCCCGAGATGCAGCAGCTCACGTTGGACTTTGACAAGCTTGGCATCGCAGATGCAAGCGATGTCCACTTTGAGATCGAGGTGGCAAAGGCATGAAAGAACTCACCTGTATCGGCTGCCCGCGCGGCTGCACCTTGAAAATCGAACGCGACGGCGACGGCTGGTCCGTCACCGGCAACACCTGCCCCCGCGGCCGGGAGTTTGCCATCTCGGAGATGACCGCGCCCAAGCGCACCATCTGCTCGACCGTGCGCACCGCCTTCGCCGACGCGCCGGTGCTGCCGGTGCGCGTATCGGCGGACATCCCGAAGGACCGCATCTTCGACGTCATGGACGCGATCCGCACCGTGACCGTGACCGAACGCATCGGCCGCAGCGACGTGGTCATCCCCGACGTACTCGGCCTCGGCGTGGACGTCATCGCCACGAGCAGTCTGCTCAAGCACAAACCCGATTGAAATCAGCGCGAAAATCGCTTACAGTATAGGAGAGAGAGCAAACTATATCATAGGAGGGAATCAACTTGAGCAAACCGCTGGTGCTGACCTGCGACATCGGCACACAGAGCGCACGCGCCCTGCTCGTCGACCCGGACGGCCGGATCGTAGACGTCGTCCAGAGCAAATACGCCGAGCCTTACTTTTCAAAAGAGCCCGGCTGGGCCGAGCAGAAGCCGGACTTCTACTTCGACCGTATGTGCGAATGCTGCCGCGAGCTGTGCGCGCGCAGCAATGCCCTGCTGCCGGACGTGATTGCCATGACGATCACCGTCATCCGCGACACCGTTGTGTGTCTGGACGAGAACAACAATCCCCTGCGCGACATCATCCTCTGGCTGGACAAGCGCTCCGTCGATCCGAACGGCGCCATGCCTGCCAAGAACATGATGGTCTTTAAGCTCGCCGGCATGGAGCCGACGGCGAAGGTGGTCTATGCCGCCTCCGCCGGCAACTGGATCATGCGCCACGAGCCGGAGATCTGGGCCAAGACCGCCAAGTACGTCATGCTGCCCACCTACCTCAACTACAAGCTCACGGGCAATCTCATCGACTCGGCCTCGAACCAGATCGGGCACATCCCGTTCGATTACAAAAACCGCCGCTGGATGAAGCCCGGCAGCCTCACGCGCTGCTTCTGCGACGTGCCGAACGAAAAGCTGTGCGACCTCGTGCCGTCCGGCACGGTCATCGGCACGATCACGGACGAGGTCAGCGCCCTGACCGGCATCCCCGCCGGACTGCCGCTCATCTCGACCGGCTCGGACAAGGGCTGCGAGACGCTCGGCCTTGCCGTCGTCGATTCCGACAAGGCGTCCATCTCGCTCGGTACGACGGCCACGATCCAGTTCAGCACGACGCAGTACGTCGAGCCGCAGCAGTTCCTGCCCGCCTACCCCGGCGTGCTCAACGACCACTACAACCCCGAGATCGAGATCTACCGCGGTCTGTGGCTGCTGTCGTGGTTCGTGAAGGAATTCGGCACGGCCGACGCCATCGACGCCAAGGAAATGGGCATGGCACCCGAGGCCCTGCTCGATGCGCGCATCCGCGACCTGCCCGCCGGCAGCGACGGTCTGCTCCTGCAGCCGTACTGGACGGCCGGCATCCTGCATCCGGATTCGCTCGGCGCGGTCATCGGCTTTTCCGATTACCACACGCGCTACCACTTCTACCGCGCCATCATCGAGGGTCTGTGCCTGGAGCTCTACATGGCGCTGCGCATCATGGAGGACCGCTCGGGTCTGACCATCCATGAGATCCGCATCGGCGGCGGCGGCGCGAAGAGCGACGTGGTCTGCCAGATCGCGGCGGACGTGTTCGGCCTGCCGGTCGTGCGCTCGCAGACGCACGAGGCGTGCTCCATCGGCTCGTCCATGGTCGCGTTCGTGGCCAAGGGCGTGTTCGCCGACTTTGACGCGGCGGCCAAAGCTATGGTCCACGTCAAGGACACGTTCCAGCCAAACGAGCGGAATCACGAGGTATATAACGACATTTACGAGCAGGCCTACCGCAAGATCTATCCGCGCCTGCGCCCGATCTATCAGAAACTGATCCAAGTCAAGAGGAGGATTGCACAATGAGCAACAAACCGTACAAAGGATTCGAGCCGAACTGGCTGCTCACCCCCGCCCCCGAAAATAGCTACCGCTCCATCTTCCGCTGGGGCGACCCGAACTTCTTCAAATACCCGAAGGAGTCGCTGTACACGCTCATGAAAGAGAAGTTCCAGATGACGGACGACGATTTCAAGGCATATTCCGACGACACCGGCTTTGACCCCGTGGAGCTGCCCGATCACCCGGTGCAGCTTGCGCCCGAGCACATCGACGCGCTCAAGGCGATCGTCGGCGAGCAGAACCTCTCCACCACGGACTATGACCGTCTGAGCGTGGCCTACGGCGCCACGGCCTACGACCTGCTGCGTCTGCGCCACAAGCGCATCGACAGCGTGCCCGACGTCGTGCTCTACCCCGAGACGAGCGAGCAGGTCGAGCAGATCGTCGCCTACTCCACCGAGCACCACATCCCGCTGTACGTCTACGGCGGCGGCAGCAGCGTCACCCGCGGCGTCGAGCCGACCAAGGGCGGCATCTCGCTGGATATGCGCCGCAACTTCAACAAGGTCATCAGCTTCAACGAGATCGACCAGACCATCACCGTGCAGGCCGGCATGTCCGGTCCGGATCTGGAAAAGACGCTGCAGAACGCGCCCGAACTCTTCGGTGCAAAGCGTCAGTACACCTGCGGCCACTTCCCGCAGTCGTTCGAGTATTCGAGCGTCGGCGGCTGGACCGTCACGCGCGGCGCCGGCCAGAACAGCACGTACTACGGCACCATCGCCGACATCGTGCTCAGCCAGAAGTACGCCACGCCCATCGGCGTCATCCAGACCAGCCACTACTCCCGCGAGGCCACCGGTCCGAACCTGAACCAGATCATGATGGGCTCCGAGGGCACCTTCGGCGTGCTGACCGAGGTCACGCTGCGCATCTTCCGCTGGATGCCGGAAAACCGCAAGCGCTTCTCCTACATCTTCAAGACGTGGGACACCGCCATGAAGGCCGCGCGCGAGATGATGCAGTGCGAGTGCGGCTACTCGTCCGTGTTCCGTCTGTCCGACCCGGAGGAGACCAACCTCATGCTCAAGCTCTACAACGTCGATGAGACGCCGCTGCAGCCGCTGCTCGATGCGTTCGGCTACAAGGACATGGAGCGCTGCCTCTTCCTCGGCTTCACCGACGGCGAGAAGGGCTACAGCCGCAACGTCGCGCGCAACATCGCCAGGATCGCGCGCAAGCACGGCGGCATGCCGCTGACCGGCTACGTCACCCGCAGCTGGGAAAAGGGCCGCTTCAACGACCCCTACCTGCGCGACACGCTCATGGACTTCGGCATCACGACCGACACCCTTGAGTGCACGGTCAACTGGTCGAACATGGAGCAGGTGCACGCCGACGTGCGCAAGATCTGCCACGCGCTGCCGAACACCGTCGTCACGACGCATATGTCGCACTGCTATCCGCAGGGCGCGAACCTGTATTTTATCTTCCTCACCCGTATGCAGGATGAGAACGCCTTCAAGGCCTACCACACCACGATCCTCGATGCGATCCAGCGCTCCGGCGCGGCCGTGAGCCACCACCACGGCATCGGCAAGATGTTCGCGCCCTGGCTCGAGGGCTACATCGGCGAGAAGGAATATGGCGTGTTCCGCGTGCTCAAGAACTACTTCGATCCCGACTACAACATGAACCCGGGCGGCACGATCGGTCTGGATCTCAAGCCGGAGGAAAAGAAGTTCCTGCGCGATTACACCGACTACCTCGAGCAGCCGAAGTTCGACTGAGTATCGTTATCACCCGGCGCCGGATTGGATGCCCGGCGCCGGTTCACTGGCCATGTGCCAATGCTGCTGCGTAGATCGTTTGTGCAGCAGGGGGGAGAACCGGGGCACTGCGCCCCAATTGGATGGAGCAGTCCGGCATGAACCATGCCGGACTGCTTTTCATGCCGCCGCGCAAAAAGCCGCCGCTCATGTTGAGCGGCGGTTTAATTCTGTCAAAAAGTATTACTTTTTGGCAAAGGGGTTTGCGGCCTGACTGCAGCGCACGCGCTGTCCGCCGGAGGCGGACGGCGCGCACGTTTGCAGGCCGAGCGGTATTTTCTCCGCCGCGCATGTCGCCGGAGAAAATGATCGGACTTTCTTTCGCCGCTGCTGCGGCGAAACTCTACGAGGTTCTTTGATAAGCTGAAACCGCCGCTCCGGTCGGAGCGGCGGTTTGCCGTATTTCTGTTCGGTTAATTGGCGCGCGGCTGCACCGCGCGGCGCACGAGCGGCAGCAGCGACGGCAGCAGCAGCGAAAACACGACCGCCTTCGCCGCGCAGATGCCCAGACGCAGCGGCAGCGTGCCGAAGACGAACACGGGCGAATAGTACCCGTAAATGAGGCTGTCGATATACAGCGAGGCGGTGTTGAGCACCGTGATGCCCAGCTCCCCAAACACGACCAGCAGCACGAGCTGGCGCTTCGTGCAGGCGTACCCGTGCCGCGCGGACACCGCGCCCACGCACAGGCCGAGCAGCACATACGGCGCGATCCACAGCGCGGTCGTGGCGGTCACACCATAGCTCAGGAGCTGATACAGCAGCGTTCCGATGCCGCCGATGACCATTCCGTCGACCGGGCCGAGCATCAGCGCGCCGAGAAACACCGGCATCGCCTCGATGGTGATCTTGAGGTTTCCGGTCCTGATGGCAGCCGCGGCCAGAACCGTGACCATGGCGGCAAACATCGCGTCCGCCGCGAGGCGGCGGGCAGTCCATTTCGTATGCAATTTTAAGACTCCTTTCGTGACAGTTGCCACGACGGGGTCTCCCCTGGTGGCAGCGGAAGCGGCAGCAGCACCGTGGGGCGTACCCCTTCGTCGTCGGACAACTTCCCATCCCGACGCACTTAACGCGCTGTTCCTACTCTGTCCAATACATACTCTGCAAAGATTGCGTGTGTATCATAGCACACGCGGCGCGGCTTTGCAACCAAAAAAGGACGCCCGCCGGGCGTCCTTTCAGTCTGTCAAAGAACCTCGTAGCCTTTCGCCGCCGCAGCGGCGAAAGAAAGTCCGATCATTTTCTTCGGCGACATGTGCGGCGAAGAAAATACTTCTCAGGCTGCAAGTGTGGAATTTGTGCGCTGGCGGCGCACAAATTATGCGCGCAGCAGACTGCAGCCTCTTTGTCAAAAAGGAATACTTTTTGACAGCCTCAAGGGCTTACTTTTTCTCGCGGGTCAGACGGCGCGTGAGCTCCTCAACGAGTCCGTCGATCAGCTCCTGGTGGTTGGCCAGGTTCAGCTCGGCCTCGCGCACGATCGTGTAGCCGAACACGTCGTCATCCATCTCCTTTGCGTAAGAGAGCAGCTCCGCCTGCATGCAGCGGATGGCCGCCACGCTCAGATGCACGGCAGCGAGCGCGCTGCACGCGGTCAGCTCGTCACCCTTGTCGACGACCTCCTTCATCAGCTCGATGCAGCGGCACATGATGTACACGACCTCGTTCGGGATGTCACTCGCAACGCGCAGCGCGATGTCAAGGTCGTTGCGCGTGGCGGTGGGGTCGTTCCTGCGCTTGTCATACGGCTCGCGCGAGCGCAGCTCCTCGTCGATCTGAAAGACCATGTAGTCCGTCATCTGGCGCAGCTCCTCGGCCGTCTGCCTGAGCGCCTCGTCGTCCGAGCGCAGCGCCTGCACGGCCAGCAAGCCCATCGCCGCCGCCAGCGCCGCCACGACCGCGCCCACGCTGCCGGCCTGCGGCTGCGCATCGGGGTCCGCCACCGCGGCGACATAGTCGCTGACCGGCAGGACGCCGAACTTCGGCTTGGGCTTCTTGTCGCTCATGTCGACCACGTGGTCGCCGCTCGCCGTGTGGATCATGATCTTTTTCTTTTCTTCTGCCATCGTATCCTCCGTTTCCCCGCGCGCATAGCCGCGCGCAGATATACACATTATTATAATAGGAATATAGCACGCGGAGTGCACATTGTCAAGATTCCGACGGCCGCCGCCCGCCCGAACGGGCATATTCTGCACAAAAAACCACTCCAAATTTCGTCGAAATTTGTAACGAAAACGGACACTTCCGGCATTTATCTTTGCCGTGCTTTCTGATATAGTGAAGGGTAAGCGCAATCATATCAACAATACAAAGGGAGTGTGAAGCGATTTGGGGATCAACAACGTGATCTCTCTGCTTGGCGGCGTAGCTCTGTTCCTGTTCGGCATGACGCTCATGGGCGACGGACTGAAAAAGGTGGCCGGCAACAAGCTGGAGATCATCCTCTATAGACTCACAAGTACCCCGCTCAAGGGCGTTTTGCTCGGCACCGGCGTTACCGCCGTGATCCAGTCATCCTCGGCCACGTCCGTCATGGTCGTCGGCTTTGTCAACTCCGGCATGATGCAGGTACGTCAGGCCATCGGTATCGTGCTCGGCTCGATCCTCGGCACGAGCATCACGGGCTGGATCCTCTGCCTGTCGGACATCAGCGGCTCCGGCTGGGTGTCGCTGCTGAGCACCGCAACGCTCACCGGCATCGTCGCCGTGATCGGCATCGTCCTGCGCATGTTCTGCAAGGATCAGGTCAAGCGCCACATCGGCGACATCCTGCTCGGCTTCGCCGTGCTGATGTACGGCATGTCCGCAATGAGCGGTGCCGTCGCCCCGCTCAAGGACAGCGCGGCGTTCATCAACCTGCTCACCCGCTTCTCCAACCCCCTGCTCGGCGTGCTCGTCGGCACGGTGTTCACCTGCATTTTGCAGAGCGCCTCCGCTGCCGTCGGCATTTTGCAGGCGCTGGCCATCACGGGCACGATCACGTTCTCGGTCGCCTTCCCCATCACGCTCGGCATCGCCATCGGCGCGGCCGTGCCAGTGCTGCTGTCCTCGCTCGGCGCGAGCGTCAAGGGCAAGCGCACCGCCTACGTCTACCTGCTCATTGACGTCATCGGCGCGCTCGTCTGGGGCGTCGTGTTCTATGTGGTCAATGCCGCGGTGCACTTCCCGTTCATGGACGCCACGATGACCACCGTGTCCATTGCTCTGCTCAACACGGTCTTCCGCTTTGCGACCGTGCTGCTGCTCACGCCGATGATCCCCATGCTCGAGCGGCTCGTCACCGTCCTGTTCCCGGACAAGGCTGCAAGCGGTGCACTCGCCGACATGGACCGGCTCGAGGAGCGCTTTCTCACGCACCCGGCGCTCGCCATCGAGCAGAGCCGCCTGACCATCGACTCCATGGCGCGTCAGGCGCAAAACAACATCCTGTCCGCCTTCGCCCTGCTCGAAAAGTTTGACGACGACCAGTTCGCCGCCCTGCAGGAGGACGAGGAAGCCATCGACCACTACGAGGACAAGCTCGGCACCTATCTCATCAAGATCACGAGCAAGGAGCTCACGCCGCGCCAGACCGCCGACGTGTCGAAGTATCTGCACACGATCAGCGACCTCGAGCGCATCAGTGACCACTCGCTCAACATCGGTGAGACCGCACAGGAGCTCTACACGAAGCAGATCGTCTTCTCTCCCGCCGGCTCGCGGGAGCTGCACGTCATGCTCAGTGCCGTGACGCGCATTCTCGAGCTGACGATCTCCGCCTTCCTCAACAACGACGTCGACGCCGCCTACCGCGTCGAGCCGCTCGAGGAGCTGATCGATAACCTCTGCGACGAAATGAAGCTGCACCACATCGACCGCCTGCAGACCGGTGAGTGCACGCTCAACCACGGCTTTGCCTTCAACGACCTGCTCACCAACTGTGAGCGTGTGTCCGACCACTGCTCGAACATCGCCGTCGCTATGATCGAGCTCGAGTCCGAGTCGTTCGACACGCACGAATATATCAACAGCGTCATGGCCATGCACTCGCACAGCTTTGACAAATACTACGCCGAGTACAGCAAGGAATTCCGGATCTAACCGGCATCTTCCCCGCCCGACTGAACAGTCGGGCGGTTTTTTTATGCCGCTGCTGCCCAAAAATCCGGCAGCGCGCCCAAATATGCACTGCCGCATATGTGCAGGGTGCACAAGACAGTTTTCTCCTTTGGCGGCTATGTTTTCAAATTTCACAAATCATATGAATTTTTTCGCGAGCTTATTGCATATTTATTCGCGTAGTAGTATATTTTTATTGTCTTAATGGATTTATATTCGCTTGCGAGGGATGACATATGTATACTGAAAAGAAAACCATTTTCATTGACGGCAGCTCCGGAACGGCCGGACTGCGCATTTACGACCGGCTGGCACAGCGCGCGGACATCACGCTGCTGACCCTGCCGCCGGAGCTTGGGCACGATATCGAGGCGCAGCGCGGGATGCTCAACCGCGCGGACATCGCGTTTTTGTGTCTGCCGGACGCGGCGGCGGTCACGGCGGCAGATCTGGTCGAAAACCCGGACACGGTCGTGCTCGACACCTCGACCGCGCACCGCACCGCGCCGGGCTGGGTGTACGGCTTCCCGGAGCTGTCGCCCGAGCGTGAGGCCGCGATCCGAACGGCCAAGCGCATCGCCGTGCCCGGCTGCCACGCCAGCGGCTTCGTCGTGCTCACCTATCCGCTCGTCGAGGCGGGCATCCTGCCGCCGGACGCGCTGCTGACCTGCTACTCGCTCACGGGCTACAGCGGCGGCGGCAAGAAGATGATCGCCGAGTATGAGGCAGACGAGCCCGACCCCCTGTACGCCGCGCCCCGGCAGTACGCCCTCACGCAGCAGCACAAGCACCTGCGCGAGATGTGCGCGGTCCCGGGTCTGACGCACGCGCCGGTGTTCGCGCCGATCGTGGCGGATTTCTACAGCGGCATGGAGACGAGCGTCGCGCTCTTCGCCTCCCAGCTCTGCCCCGGCAAGACGATGGCGGACATCAAGGCCGCCTACGCCGCGAAGTACACCGGCCCCGTCGTGCACTATCAGGACCCCGCGTACTCGGACGGCTTCCTGTCCGCCGCCGCCATGTCCGGCAAGGACAGCATGGTCGTGTCGGTGTCCGGCAACGACGAGCGCATCGTGCTCACGTCCGTGTTCGACAACCTCGGCAAAGGCGCATCCGGCGCCGCGCTCGAGTGCCTGAACCTCGTCATGGGCAAGGAAAAGGGCTTCGGCCTCGATCTGTAAGGAGGAACGAACGATGAAACAAGTCACCGGCGGCGTGTGCGCCGCACAGGGTTTTTCCGCAGCGGGCATCCACTGCGGCATCCGCAAGAACCAAGCCAAGCGCGACCTCGCGCTCATTTACAGCGCCGTCCCGGCCAGCGCCGCGGCGGTCTATACGACCAATCTCGTCAAGGGCGCGCCCCTGACCGTGACGAAGGCGCACCTGGCCGACGGCAAGGCGCAGGCCATCGTCTGCAACAGCGGCAACGCCAACACCTGCAACGCCGACGGCATCGCCGTCGCCGAGGAGATGAGCGCGCTCACGGCAGCAGCGCTGCACATCGCGCCGCAGGACGTCATCGTCGCGTCCACGGGCGTGATCGGCCAGCCGCTTGATCTCGCGCCCATCCGCACCGGCCTGCCGCAGCTTGCCGCCGCGCTCGGCGACCACTCCGATCAGGCGGCCGAGGGCATCATGACCACCGACACGCAGCCGAAGGAGATCGCCGTGCAGTTCACCGCCGGCGGCAAGACCTGCACGATCGGCGGCATCGCCAAGGGCTCGGGCATGATCCACCCGAACCTCGCGACCATGCTGGTCTTTCTCACGACCGACTGCGCCATCAGCGCGCCGATGCTGCACGCGGCGCTCACCGGCGACGTGAGCGACACGTTCAATATGGTCAGCGTCGACGGCGACACGTCCACGAACGACATGGTCGCCGTGCTGGCAAACGGGCTCGCGGGCAACGCCGAGATCACAGCGCCCGGCGCGGACTTCACGGCCTTCTGCCGCGCGCTCAACAGCGTGACCGTCTGGCTCTGCCGCCGGATCGCGGGCGACGGCGAGGGCGCGACGCGCCTGATCGAGTGCTGCGTCACCGGCGCGGAAGATCACGCGACGGCGAAAACCGTCGCCAAGCACATCGTCTGCTCGTCGCTCGTCAAGGCCGCCGTGTTCGGCGCGGACGCCAACTGGGGCCGCGTGCTGTGCGCCATCGGCTACAGCGGCACGCACGTGGACGTGCACAAGGTCGACGTGTTCTTCCGCTCGGCAGCCGGAACGGTGTGCGTGTGCACACACGGTGCGGGCGTGCCGTTTTCCGAGGAGGAGGCCAAACAGATCCTGCTTGAAAAGGAGATCGAGATCCTCGTCGACCTCAACGCCGGCGACGAGGGCGCAACGGCGTGGGGCTGCGACCTGACATATGACTACGTGAAGATCAACGGCGACTACCGTACCTGAACCGGGAGGGACACCATCATGGACATCACAAATCCGCAGCGCGCAAAGGTACTCGTCCACGCGCTGCCCTACATTCAGGAATACAGCGGCAAGATCGTCGTCATCAAATACGGCGGCAACGCCATGATCAGCGAAAAGCTCAAGGACTCCGTCATGCGCGACATCGTGCTGCTCTCGCTCATCGGAGTGCAGGTCGTGCTCGTGCACGGCGGCGGGCCCGAGATCACGGATATGCTGCAAAAGCTCGGCAAGCAGACGCAGTTTGTCGACGGTCTGCGCGTCACGGACGCCGAGACCGCCGACGTCGTGCAGATGGTGCTCGCCGGAAAGATCAACAAGACGCTCGTCAATCTCATCGGGCAAAAGGGCGGCCGCGCGATCGGCCTGTCCGGCATCGACGGGCAGATGATCCAGGCGCGCGTGCGCGACGAGCGGCTCGGCTACGTGGGCGAGATCACGAAGATCGACGTGCGCCCCATCCTCGACGTGCTCGACAAGGGCTACATCCCGGTCGTGTCCACCGTCGGGTGCGACATGCAGGGGCACGTCTACAACATCAACGCCGACACCGCGGCCGCGCGCATCGCGGGCGAGCTCGGCGCGGAGAGCCTCATCGCCATGACCGACATCGGCGGCATCCTGCGCGACAAGGACGACCCCAACACGCTCATCCCCGTCATCCATACGGCAGAGGCGCACGCACTCATCACGTCCGGCGTCATCTGCGGCGGCATGCTGCCGAAGGTGACCTGCTGCATGGACGCCATCCGCTGGGGCGTGCACCGCGTCTTTATCATCGACGGACGCGTGCCGCACGCCATACTCATCGAAATGCTGACAAACGAAGGCATCGGCACCATGTTCGTTGCCGGACAAGGAGGAAATGCAAATGAATACACAGCAACTTGACCATACCTACATCGCCAACACCTACGCCCGCTACCCGGTCACGATCGTGCGCGGCAAGGGCTCGCTCGTCTGGGACGAGAACGGCAAGGAATACATCGACCTCGCGACCGGCATCGCCGTCAACAGCTTCGGCGTGTCCGACCCCGCGTGGGTGCGCGCCGTGACCGAGCAGCTGTGCACCGTGCAGCACACCTCAAACCTCTACTTCACCGCGCCCGACGCGCAGCTGGCGCAGCTGCTGTGCGAAAAGACCGGCATGAAAAAGGTCTTCTTCTCCAACTCCGGCGCGGAGGCCAACGAATGCGCCATCAAAGCCGCGCGCAAATACGCAGCTGAACACAAGGGCCCGGAATACCACACCATCATCACGCTCAAAAACAGCTTCCACGGCCGCACGATCACAACGCTCGCCGCGACCGGTCAGGACGTGTTCCACCACGACTTTCTGCCGCTGACGGAGGGCTTTGCCTATGCCGAGGCGAACGATCTCGACGATCTCAAGGCGCAGGTGGCCGCGCACAAATGCGCCGCCATCATGATGGAGGTCGTGCAGGGCGAGGGCGGCGTCATCCCGCTGACGCAGGAATTCGTCAAGGGTGCGGCGCAGCTCGCCGCCGCGCAGGACATCCTGCTCATCTGCGACGAGGTGCAGACCGGCAACGGCCGCACCGGCAAGCTCTACGGCTATATGCACTACGGCGTCCAGCCCGACATCGTCTCCACAGCCAAGGGGCTCGGCGGCGGGCTGCCGCTGGGCGCAACGCTGCTCGGCGAGAAGGTGCAGAACGTGCTCACCCCCGGCAGCCACGGCTCGACCTTCGGCGGCAACCCGGTCTGCTGTGCCGGTGCGCTGAGCATCCTGCACCGGCTCGACGGGCCGCTGCTGCAGTCCGTACAGGAAAAGTCCGACTTCATCGTCGACACGCTCACCGGCGCACCGGGCGTCAAGAGCGTCACGGGGCTCGGCCTGATGCTCGGCGTGGAGACCGTGCGCCCGGTCGCAGACGTCATCTGCGCCTGCGCAGAGCAGGGCGTGCTCGTCATCTCGGCGAAAAACAAGGTGCGCCTGCTGCCGGCGCTCAACATCCCCATGGCGCAGCTCGAGCAGGCGATCGGCGTGCTCAAGGCTGTCTGCGCCGAGGTATAAGGAGGAACACCGATATGAATCTCAAGGGCAACGATTTTCTCAAGCTGCTCGACTACAGCCCCGAGCAGATCGACTACCTGCTGCAGCTCGCAGCCAAGCTCAAGGCCGAAAAAAAGTCCGGCATCCCGCACCGCCTGTGCGAGGGCAAAAACGTCGCGCTCATCTTTGAAAAGACGAGCACGCGCACGCGCAGCAGCTTCGAGGTCGCGGCGCACGATCTGGGCATGGGCAGCACGTATCTCGACTCCACCGGTTCACAGATCGGCAAGAAGGAGAGCATCGCCGACACCGCGCGCGTGCTCTCGGGCATGTTCGACGGCATCGAATACCGCGGCTATGGCCAGAGCATCGTCGAGGAGCTGGCGCAGTACGCCGCCGTTCCGGTCTGGAACGGCCTGACGGACGAGTTTCACCCGACGCAGATCCTCGCGGACTTCCTGACCATCCGGGAGCATTTCGGCTCGCTCGACGGCATCCACCTCGTCTATATGGGCGATGCGCGCTTCAACATGGGCAACTCCCTCATGGTCGGCTGCGCGAAGATGGGCATGCACTTCACGGCCTGCGCGCCCGAGGGCTACTTCCCCGATGCGCAGCTCGTCGCGGAGTGTCAGGCCATCGCGGCACAGACGGGCGCGGTGCTCGACTTCCTCTCCGACCCCGCCGCGGCTGTGCAGGGCGCGAACGTGGTCTACACCGACATCTGGGTCTCCATGGGCGAGCCGGAATCCGTCTGGGCGGAGCGCATCGCTGCGCTCGCGCCGTATCAGGTCAACGCGGCGCTCATGGCCAAGGCTGACCCCAACGCCATCTTCATGCACTGCCTGCCGGCGTATCACGACAAAAAGACCGCCGTCGGCAGCGAGATGTGCACGCGCTTCGGCCGCGAAGCCATGGAGGTCACGGATGACGTGTTCGAAAGCGCGCAGTCGGTCGTGTTTCAGGAGGCCGAAAACCGTATGCACACCATCAAGGCCGTCATGGCGGCGACGCTTGCGGAGATTGAGCTATGAAGCGCTATCTTGTACTCGAAAACGGCGAGGTCTTTGCAGGCCTCGCCCTCGGCGCACCATGCGACACGTTCGGTGAGCTGGTGTTCACCACCGGCATGAACGGCTACATCGAGACACTCACCGACCCCAGCTACTGCGGCCAGATCGTGCTGCAGACCTTCCCGCTCATCGGCAACTACGGCATCATCCCGGCCGATTTTGAGGGCAAATGCTGTGTGCGCGGCTATGTCGTGCGTGAAGCGTGCCCCACACCCTCGAACTTCCGCTGCGCGCAGACGCTCGACGCGTTCCTGAAAGAAAACAACATTCCCGGCATTACCGGCATCGATACCCGCGCCGTCACGCGCATCCTGCGCGAGGCGGGCACGATGAACGCCGCCATCTGCGACGCCGTGCCGGACGATCTCGCGCCGCTGCGCGCCTACCGCATCACAGACCCCGTGCCGCAGGTGACGACGCCGGAACCCTACACCCTCCGGCCGGAGGGCGACGTGCTGCACCGCGTGGCGCTCATCGACTACGGCGCCAAGCGCAACATCGCACGCGAGCTCTGCAAGCGCGGCTGCGCCGTGACGGTGCTGCCCTGCACGGTCAGGGCGGAGGACATCCTCGCCGCCGGGTATGACGGCGTCATGCTCTCCAACGGCCCCGGCGACCCGACGGACAACGTCAGCCAGATTGCGGAGATCGCCAAGCTCTTCGGCCGCATCCCGATGTTCGGCATCTGCCTCGGCCACCAGCTCATGGCGCTGGCGCAGGGCGGCAGCGCCGTGAAGCTCAAATACGGCCACCGCGGCGTGAATCAGCCGGCGCGCGACGTGTGCGGCACGCGCACGTTCCTCACCAGCCAGAACCATGGCTACGCCGTCGTGCCCGAGAGCGTCAAGACCGGCATCATCCGCTACGTCAACGCCAACGACGGCACGTGCGAGGGTATCGACTACCCCGACCTGCAGGCCTTTTCCGTGCAGTTTCACCCCGAGGCGTGCTCGGGCCCGCACGACACGGCCTTTCTCTTCGACCGATTCTGTGACCTGATGGGAGGTGCGCACCATGCCGATTGATACCAGCATCCGCAAAGTCATGGTCATCGGCTCCGGCCCGATCGTGATCGGGCAGGCAGCGGAATTCGACTATGCCGGCGCGCAGGCGTGCCGCGTGCTGCACGACGCGGGCGTGAACGTCGTGCTCGTCAACTCCAACCCCGCGACCATCATGACCGACAAAGCCCTCGCGGACGAAATTTATCTCGAGCCGCTCACGCTGACCTCCGTCAAGCGCATCATTGAAAAGGAACAGCCCGACAGTCTCCTCGCCGGTCTCGGCGGCCAGACGGGGCTGACGCTCGCGATGGAGCTCGACAAGGAGGGCTTTCTGCAGCAGCACAACGTCCGCCTCATCGGCACGAACGCCGCCGCCATCGACAAAGCCGAGGACCGCGAGCTCTTTAAGGAGACCATGGCCGCCATCGGCGAGCCGACCATCCCCTCCGGCATCGCGAACACCGTGGCCGAGGCGCTGGAGGTAGCGGACAGCATCGGCTACCCCGTCATCATCCGCCCGGCGTTCACACTCGGCGGTGCGGGCGGCGGCGTGGCCTACAGCGCAGAGGAGCTCACGCTCGTTGCACAGACGGGGCTCGATGCGTCCCCGATCACGCAGATCCTCGTCGAGCGCTATATCTACGGCTGGAAGGAGATCGAGTTTGAGACCATGCGCGACGGCGCCGGCAACGTCATCGCCGTGTGCAGCATGGAAAACTTCGACCCCGTCGGCGTGCACACCGGCGACAGCATTGTCGTCGCCCCGGCGCTGACGCTCTCGGACAAGGAGTTTCAGATGCTGCGCAGCGCGGCGCTGAACATCATCTCCGCGCTCGACATCGTCGGCGGCTGCAACTGCCAGTTCGCGCTCGATCCCGACAGCTTTGACTACGCCGTCATCGAGGTCAATCCCCGCGTGTCGCGCTCATCCGCGCTCGCCTCGAAGGCGACCGGCTACCCGATCGCAAAGATCACGACGAAGATTGCCCTCGGCTATACGCTCGATGAGATCCAGAACGACATCACCGGCAAGACCTGCGCCTGCTTTGAGCCTGCGCTCGACTACGTCGTCGTGAAATTCCCCAAGTGGCCGTTCGACAAGTTCGTCGGCGCGTCCCGCCGCCTCGGCACGCAGATGAAGGCCACGGGCGAGGTCATGGCCATCGGCACGAATTTTGAGAGCGCGCTGCTCAAGGCCGTGCGCGGCGCCGAGATCCACCTCGACACGCTGCACGCCGCCCCGCTGTCCGACCGTCCGGTGCGCGACCGGCTCGCCGACTGCGACGATCACCGCCTGTTTACCGTCTTTGAGGCGCTGTGCAGCGGCGTGTCCGTCGACGAGATCCACGACATCACCCGCATCGACCGCTGGTTTCTGGCCCGGCTGCAAAACCTCGTGGACTACGAGGCGAGCATTCAGGGCGGCCTGACGCCGGAGCTTTACCGGCGCGGCAAGCACCTCGGCTATCCGGACGCGGCGCTGCGCCGCCTGTCCGGCAGCGAGACGCTGCCCGCCTTCCGCGCAGGCTACAAAATGGTCGACACCTGCGCCGCCGAGTTCGACGCGCAGACCCCGTATTTCTACGCCAGCGCCGACGCGCGCTGCGAGGCGCGCAGCTTCCCGCGCAGCGGCAAGCCCGTCGTCATGGTGCTCGGCTCGGGCCCGATCCGCATCGGGCAGGGCATCGAGTTTGACTATTCGTCCGTCCACTGTGTGTGGACGCTCAAGTCCATGGGCTATGACGTCGTCATCGTCAACAACAACCCCGAGACCGTCTCCACGGACTACGACACCGCCGACCGCCTGTATTTCGAGCCGCTCACGGCCGAGGACGTGCTGCAGATCATCGATGTCGAGCACCCCGTCGGCGTCGTGGTCGCCTTCGGCGGGCAGACCGCCATCGCGCTCACGCAGACGCTCGACCGCCACGGCATCCGCATCCTCGGCACCTCGGCCGAGGGCATTGACATCGCCGAGGACCGCGAGCGGTTTGATGCCCTGCTCGAGCAGTTTCACATCTCGCGCCCGAAGGGCATGGGTGTGCAGACGCTGCCGGAGGCCCTGCACGCCGCGCAGACGCTCGGCTACCCCGTGCTGCTGCGCCCGTCGTACGTCATCGGCGGACAGAACATGAAGATCGTCCACGACGATGACGAGGTCACGACGTATATGCAGCGCATCCTCGCGCAGGGCATCGACAACCCCGTGCTCGTGGACAAGTACATGATGGGCACAGAGCTGGAGGTGGACGTCATCTCCGACGGCACGGATGTGCTCATCCCCGGCATCATGGAGCACATCGAGCGCGCCGGCGTGCACAGCGGTGACTCCATCGCCGTCTACCCGCCGTACAACCTCAACGACATCATGACGGACAAGATCGTTGACAGCTCGCGCAAGCTCGCCCTCGCGCTCGGCACGAAGGGGCTGGTGAACATCCAGTACCTCATCTGGGAAAACGAGCTCTACGTCATCGAGGTCAACCCCCGCGCCTCGCGCACCGTGCCGTACATCAGCAAGGTCACGGGCGTGCCGATGGTGGACGTGGCGGCGCGCGTCATGCTCGGCACACCGCTCAAAGACCTCGGCTACGGCACGGGGCTGCACCCCATCCCGCCGTATTACGCGGTCAAGGTGCCGGTGTTCTCGTTTGAAAAGCTCGGCGACGTCAACGCCTACCTCGGCCCGGAGATGAAGTCCACGGGCGAAGTGCTCGGCCTCGGAAAAACAATGCAGGAGGCGCTGTTCAAGGGGCTGACCTCGGCCGGCATGGTCGTCGGCCGGCACCCGGACGGCCGCCACGGCGTGCTCGTGAGCGTGGACACGCATGACCTCGGCGAGATCGTGTCGCTGGCCAAGAAGCTCGACGACCTGCACTTCGCGCTCTACGCGACCGCAGAGACCGCCGCCGCCATTGCGCGCCTCGGCATCGACGTCGTGACCGTCGACGGCATCCGCGAGAGCGACCACGCCTTCGCCCTGCTCGAGAGCGGCTGCATCGACTACATCGTCTACACCGGCGCGCTCAAGGACGCGACCACGGACGATTACATTGCCCTGCACCGCCGCGCGCTGCAGCTCGGCATCCCATGCTTCACCTCGCTCGACACGGCCAACGCCCTCGCGGACATCATCGCCAGCCGCTACAACGAGCACAACACCGAGCTTGTGGACATCAACCACATGCGCACCAAGCGCCAGCGCCTGAAGTTTTCGAAAATGCAGGCCACCGGCGATGACTACATCTACGTCGAGAATTTTGACGGACACATCACCTGCCCCGAGTCGCTGTGCATCCCGCTGTGCTCGCGTCACCGCGGCATCGGCGGTTACGGCATCGTGCTCATCGAGCGCAGCGCCGTGGCCGACGCGAAAATGCGCGTGTTCAACCGCGACGGCAGCCCCGGCGGCATCGGCGGCAACGCCATCCGCTGCGTGGGCAAGTACCTGTACGACAACGGCATCGTGCCGCGCGCCGATCTCACCATTGAGGCCGGCGGCCGGGTGCACCGGCTGCACCTCTACACGCGCTTCGGCACGGTCGGCCTTGTGACGGTCGAGATGGGCAAGCCCGCCTTCGCACCCGAGGCCGTGCCCGTGGCGCTCGAGGGCGAACGCGTGATCGACCGGCCCGTGACCATTGCGGGCGGAGAGTACCGCATCACGTGTCTGTCGATGGGGAATCCCCACTGCGTCGTCTTTGTCGACCGCGTGGACGAGGTGGACGTCGCGCACCTCGGCCCGCAGTTTGAGCACGCGGACCTCTTCCCCGCGCGCACGAACACGGAGTTCATCCGCGTCGTCAACCGCACGACGATCAAAATGCGCGTCTGGGAGCGCGGCAACGGCGAGACCCGCGCCTGCGGCACGGGCGCGTGCGCGGCCGTGGTGGCCGCCGTGGAAAACGGCCTGTGTCCGAAGGGCGAGACCATCACGGTCAAGGTCACCGGCGGCGACCTGCTCGTCACCTACGATGACGACGGCGTGCGTCTGACCGGCAACGCCGAGCTCGCCTTCACCGGCGTGACCACATACTGAGCCGCAAAACGAAAATCACCCGCATCCGGTCGGATGCGGGTGATTTTTTTGCTGCCGAAAAGGCGCTTTCCGTTTGCCGCGCCGCTCAGCCGCGCATGGCGGCGGCGAACGCGTCGATGCGCGCGATGTCGAAATCGGGCTCGGAATACTGCGCGCGGTACTGGGGCGATGTCATCAGTGCGCCGAAGAGCTGCTTGTAGACATAGCTCATCTTCGCGTACTGCATCTTGCCGCCGAGGATATCCTTCGCCGCCGCGTGCTCCAGCAGCGCGGGCGAGAAGAAGTGCTCGAGATACCCCTCCGTACCGGGCGTGGTATAGCAGCACAGGTACAGGCCGAGCTTCTTTTGCAGCAGCACCTTCTCGTTGCGGCGCAAAAAGCGCTTGATGTGCTTGTCGAGCTTGAACATATACACGCAGCTGCCGATGATGACCGTGTCATAGCCTTCGAGCGAGACGCCGCGGTCGCGGACATTGCACACCGTCACATCGCCGCCGACGGCGCTCTTGAGCATATAGGCGATCTCCTCCGTCGCGCCGTAACGCGAGGCGAACAGGATCAGCGTTTTCATGCAGTGACCTCCTTTTCCGCCCTCACGGGCGGCCTTTCCACATATATGTATATAAGAGTATAGGAAGCCGCCGCGCCGCTGTCAAGCCCGCGCGCGATTTTTTTATCCGACCGGCACGGGTTCGCCCCGCTGCGCGTCCGGCTCGCGCCGCCGTGCCTTGGGGATGTTGATGGTGAGAATGAGCGCATCGTCCGTCTCCTGCCGCTGCATACCGGCGTCGATGCCGCCCTGCTTCATGAGGTCGAGACTGTGGGCGATCGTGTTGAGAAACACGCGCACGTCCTTGAGGATGAAGGTCTTCTGCCGCTCGCTCTCGGGCGCGGCTTTGGCCTCGAGCAGGCGGTCGATGTAGGCGTCCGTCGCGGCGACGTTCAGGTCGCGGCTGAGGATATAGGCCAGCGCCGCGCGCTGCTCGTCCGGTGTCTCGAGCCGCAGCAGCGCGCGCCCGTGCCGCTCGGTGAGCCCGGCGTTGCGCATGGCGTTGAGCACATCCTCCGGCAGACGCAGCAGGCGGAGCTTGTTCGCCACGGCCGACTGCGACTTGCCCAGCCGCCGCGCGCACTCCTCCTGACTGAGACCGAAGAGCCGGATGAGCTGCGCGATGCCGCGCGATTCCTCAAGGAAATCAAGGTCGTTGCGCTGGAGATTTTCCACCAGCGCGATGAAGCTCGCCTCCTCCAGATCGAGCTCCATGACGATGCACGGCACCTCACTGAGCCCCGCCATGCGCGCGGCACGCAGGCGGCGCTCACCGGCCACGAGCTCATACCCGTCCGGACGCGGGCGCACGGTCAGCGGACTGAGCACGCCGTACTCGGCGATGCTGCGCGAGAGCTCCTCGAGCTGCGCCGGGGGAAAGTTCTGCCGCGGCTGGACTGCGCTCGGCGCGATCGCGTCCACCGCCAGATACACGATGCCGCCGCGCTGCGCGCGGCCGGAATGGTTGGAAAACTGCATAGCAAACCCTCCATATCTTGTGTTTTACAGCATAAAAATAGACCATATATTGCGCAAAACACGGCGAATTCGGGCGCGCGCCGAAAAAAAGGGGGCGGATCGGGATCGATCCGCCCAAAACAGGGTCATGGGATAAAGATATGAGCCGTGGCTTCCAAGGTGCGGAAGTCAATTGGATAAGCTGTATTGTTATTGTAGCGCCGGGCGCGGAAAATGTAAAGAGCGAACGGTGTCGGTCGGGCACCTGTTTTGTCGGCGGCGGAATCTTTTTTCCCGCGCCGGGGCATACTGTCCGGGAATACACGGAAAAGGAGATGGAAGCATATGCAGGTGATCGACCGCATCGCGCTGATCCTCACGATCGTCGGCGGGCTCAACTGGGGCAGCATCGGCCTGTTCCGGTTTGATCTCGTGGCGTGGATCTGCGGCGGGCAGACCGCCGTGGCTGCGCGCGTGATCTACACACTCGTCGGTCTGGCCGCGGTCTGGTGCATTTCCCTGCTCTTTCGCGGCCGCGACGAGCTCGACGGCGCGGAGGACATGTAATGCCACCGGCAGCGAAAAACGGCATGGCTGACGCCATGCCGTTTTTTGAGGCTGTCAAAAAGGATTCCTTTTTGACAAAGGGGGGCTGCCTGACTGCAGCGCACGCGCCGTCCGTCTCCGGCGGACGGCGCGTGCGTTTGCAGGCCGAGAAGTATTTTCTTCGCCGCACATGTCGCCGAAGAAAATGATCGGACTTTCTTTGCGCCTGCGGGCGCAAACTCTACGAGGTTTCTATATTATTTGCTCACCCCAGCCGCGGCAGTGCACCGGCGCTGCCGGGAATGCGGTCGAAGGCATCGATCGGCGGCAGATGTGCCTCGAGCGCGCGCACGAGCTCGCCCCCGAGCAGACCGCCAAGCGTGTTGAGCATCAGATCGTCTACATCACACAGGCGGTACGAGCCGCGAAACAGGAAAAACAGCCCCGTGAGCTGCCCGAGCTCGATAAACGCCGAAAACGCCAGCGACACGAGCGCGACGCGGCCGAGATCCAGACCGCAGACGTAACGCAGGTACATCCCGAACGGCATCAGCATCAAGATGTTGCACACGACCTGCTGTACCGTGCGGTCGAACAGCGCCGGCAGATACGTGCGCGCATCGGAGCGCACGAGCGGCGTCTCGCGCAGGAAATCGGCCACAAACTGAAACGGCACGAGCTGCGCGTCATAGGTCGTGAGCTTCGCCGCCTGCGCAGCGTCCGGCAGCGGGAAAAACACGAGCGCCAGCACGCACAGAACATAAAACAAAAACAGGCCGCCGAACACGGCGCGCACCCAGTTGAAGCAGCGCGCACGCATCTGCCGGCAGAAAAACGGCACGGCGACCGGCGCCGCCAGCAGCGGGAATGCGCATACCGCCAGCCGGATACTGCTCAGAACATTGACCATCATGTCAGCCTCCCTTGGGAGCGCTCCCGCCCCCGGTTTCTGACATCAGTATAGCCGCAAACGGCATCACACCGCCATCGTTTTGGCTTACAGTTGGCTTACATCTTCGTAAGGCTGCGCGGCAGGGCGCAAAAAAACCGGGCGCGTCAATCAAGACGCGCCCGGCCGGTTTTTCAAAAACCTCGTAGCCTTTCGCCGCCGGAGCGGCGAAAGAAAGTCCAATCATTTTCTTCGGCGACATGTGCGGCGAAGAAAATACTTCTCAGGCTGCAAGTGTGGAATTTGTGCGCCGGCGGCGCACAAATTATGCGCGCAGCAGACTGCAACCCCTTTGTCAAAAAGGAATACTTTTTGACAGCCCCACCGGGCGCGCCCGGCCGTGCAGACGGATATTTTCTCTCAGGCAACGAGGAAGAACTTCACGAGGAAGAGCAGCGAGATGGCATACGTCAGCAGCGAAACATCCTTGCCCTTGCCCGTGCAGAGCTTGAGCACGGAATAGCTGATCAGACCCAGACCGATGCCGTGACCGATCGAGCCGGAGACCGGCATGGAGATGAGCATGATGGCCACCGGCAGGCTCTGATAAATGTCGTCAAAGTCGATCTTCTTGAGACCGCCGAGCATCAGCAGGCCGACGTAGATGAGCGCGGAGCTGGTCGCGGCGGCGGGGATGATGGCGGCGATGGGCGCGAGGAACATACTCGCAAGGAAGAGCAGGCCGGTCGTCAGGGCGGTCAGGCCCGTGCGGCCGCCGGCCTCCACGCCGGAGGCGGACTCGACAAACGTCGTGACCGTGGACGTGCCGGTGCACGCGCCCGTGACGGTGCCGACGGCGTCGGCCAGCAGCGCCTCGCGCATGCGCGGCATATTGCCGTCCTTGTCGACCATGCCGGCGCGGCTCGCCGTGCCGACGAGGGTGCCGATGGTGTCGAACATATCAATGATGCAGAACGTGATGACGAGCGTCACGACCGTGAACCAGCCGATCTCGCCGAGGGCGGCAAAGTCGAATTTAAACAGGGTCGTTGCGGCCATGTCGCCGAACGCGGGCACGAACGACGCGCCCTTGAGCGCCGCAAACGGGTTCGTGTGCAGGAAGATGGCCTCACCCGCCCAGTAGATGCCGGACGCGCAGAGCATGCCCAGCAGCACGGAGCCCTTGATCTTCTTGTGCGCGAAGAGCACGATCAGGAACAGGCCGACAAACATGGTCACGACCGTGAGCACCATCTGCGGGTAGCCGTCGCCCATGTTGGCCTTGGCGAGGCTGGGCGTGAGCGCGCCGAAGAAATCGCGCATGACGTAAAACGGGCCGCCGTCGCTCGAGTACACACCGGCGTTGGAGCCGATGCCGATGTTGAGCAGCATGAGACCGATGGCCGGCGCGATGCCGAGCCGGATGCCGAGCGGGATGGCATCGACGATCTTCTCGCGCACCTTGAGCACCGAGAGCACGATGAACACAATGCCCTCGATGAGGATGATGCACAGCGCCGTCTGGAACGACTGCAGGTAGCTCATGCCGGTCAGGGTGACGATGTTGGCCACGACGACGGCAAAGAAGCTGTTGAGACCCATACCGGGCGCCATGGCAAAGGGCTTGTTGGCCGCAAACGCCATGACGAGCGTGCCGATGGCGGAGGCGATGCACGTGGCGAGGAACACGCCGTTCCAGAGCTGCGAGCCGCCCTGAGCGCCGAAGCCGGTCAGCAGGTTCGGGTTGAGCGCGATGATGTACGCCATGGTCATAAACGTCGTCAGACCGGCGACGATCTCCGTGCGTACGGTGGTGTTGTTTTCTTTCAGATGAAAGAGCTTTTCCATTGAGATCCCCTCTCCGTAAAGTTTTTGTCAGCTAAGGCAAAACGCCGTAAGTATACCGCGATTCACTGCGCCTGTCAACGGCAAAACCGGGCACGGAACGCTCCGTACCCGGTCTTGAGAGCCCGGTGTTATTGCTCCCGCGCGGGGCAGTCGCGCTCATGGCAGGTAAAGAGGATGACCTGCCGGTGCTGCGCGATCTCGCGAAAGAGCGCCATGGCGCGCTTGGCGCGCGCATCGTCGAAGTTGACAAGCGTGTCGTCGAGCACGAGCGGGCACGGATCATCCGTCGGGCACGTCAGCTCGCACAGCGCCAGACGCACGGACAGGTACAGCAGATCCGCCGTCCCGGCCGAGAGATAGGCCGTGTCGCGCGGCGTCGGGTCGTCGGCGCTGCGCGCCTTGGCCGACAGGTCGCGCGCGAGCACGAGCTCGTCGTAGCGCCCGCCGGTGAGGTAGTCCATATAATCCGCCGCCTTCTGCGCAAGCTGCGGAGAAAAGCGGCTCTGCAGCTCGGCATCGGCGCGGCCGAGCGTCTCGATCGCAAGCGCGAGCGCGGCATACTGCCGCTCGAGTGCGTCGCGCTGCTCGAGAAGCTGCGCGTGCTCGCTTTTGAGCGCCATCGGGTCGCCGACGGCGAGCGCCGCACCCGTGAGCTGTGCCTGCTGCGTGCGCAGGCGCGTGCGCACGCTCTCAAGCGCACTGCGGCGCTGGTAGAGCGCGGCGGCCTCGCCCGTGCCGCTCTCAAAATCGAGGCTCTGCAGCAGCCGCTCGTGCGTCTCGCACTGATGCTCGCGCGCATCCTCGAGCGCGGCGGCGGCGCGCCGCTCGGTCTCCATGGCGGCGGCGCACGCGCGGTAAGCGGCGCGGTGTACCTCCGCCTGATAGTAAATGCCGTCCGCATCCTGCGCGCCGTAGCTGCGCAGGAGCTTTCCGAGCGCGGCAGACGCCTGCTGCGCGCGCTGCCTGCCGTTTGCCGCCACGATCAGCAGCACGAGGGCCGCGGCCGCCAGCGCGATGGCCGCATAATACAGCGGCTGCGCCACCAGATAGCCCAGCACGGCACAAAGTGCCGCGAGCACGAGCGCCGCGATCCAGAAATACGGCTTGCCGCCGTGCGCCGCCGTGTCGGAGAGCGCCTCGGCCCGCTGCGCGTCGCGCTCGGCGATCTCGCCCGCTTCGTCCGGCGTCTGCACGCCGAAGTGCGTCTGCTCGAGCGCGGTGCGCTTGGCCGCGGCATCGCGCCGCGCCTGATCGAGCGCCTGCTCGAGCGTGCGCAGGTTGGTTTTTTCCTCGCCCATACTGCTCAGTGCCGCGCGGCGCTGCCGCTGGCGGGCGGCGTTCATCTGATCGGTGACGGTCTGCAATTCGCTCTCCGTCTCCCGCAGCTCGGCAGCACAGGCAGCCTGCTCCTGCGCGTTGCGCTCGAGGCGGTGCAGCTGCGTCTCGGTGTCCGCGATGCGCTGCTCAAGCTCCGGCAGCGCGCCGTGCTGTCCGCTGCGGCGGCGGCGCAGCCACGCGCGCAGCTGCGCGTCGGCCTCGGTGTAGGAGCTGGCCTCTTCGCCGGAGGTCACGATGGCGGAGATGCGCCGCTCAAGCTCCGGCGTGCCGGTCACGACGAGGCCGCCCTGCCCGATGAACGCGCTGCGCTGGAACACCTCCGCCGACACGCCCGTGAGCTGCTCGCCCGCGTCCGTCGCCGTCAGGCCGGGCACCGGGATGTCCGTGCCCGTGTACACCGCCGAAAAGGCGCGCATCGGCGCGCTCTTCGCCTCCGTCCAGCGGCGGATCGTGATGCGCTTGCCGTCCTGCTCGAGCTCGAGCTCGCCCGCCATGGGCTTGCCGCTCCAGGGCGCATATTTCTGCTTGTCGGGCACGAAGCCCGCGCGGGCGCGCTGGGACGTGTCGATCCCGTAGAGCATGGCGCGCAGGAAGGCGCACCACGTGCTCTTGCCGCTCTCATTCGGCGCATAGATGATATTCAGCCCCGTGTCGAGCCGCAGCTGCTCACCGTCGAGCGTGCCGAACGTGCCCTGCATATGCCGGATGATCACAGCGTCACCACCTCCTCATCGTGGTCCAGTGCCGCGAGCCCCCAGCGCGCGGCCATGACGATCGTCTCTCGGTCGCGGTCGGAGTCCGCCGCGTCGTATTTTTGCTTGAGCTGCGCGAGAAACTGTCCGCGCAGCGTGCCCTCGCCCGCGCGCGCCCAGAGATCCCGGCGCGCGCGTGTCTCGTCGCGCAGCTGCATGGCGAATACCCGCCCCTCGAGCGCGGCGCGCAGCGCAGCGGGGTTTGGCGCGCGGTCGGTCTCACCCGTGAGCACGATGCGGAAGATATTGCGCGCAGCCCCCTCCGGCAGCGCGGCAAGCACCGCCTGCACGGGGTCTGCATCCGTGACATCGACACGCAGGATCTCATACCGCCGCCCGGGCACGGGCAGAAACTGCACCTGCACGTCGCCCGCGGCAACGTCCGCGAGCAGCACGCCCTTTTCCCCCGTCTCGTCAAAGCCGCGCCCTTCCATGCAGCCCGGCCACGCATACACCGTGCCCCCGGCGCGCTGCACGCCGCCGAAGCGGTGCGTGTGGCCGAAGGCGGCGTAGTCCAGCCCGCTGTGCGCAAGGTCCGCCGCCGACACGGGATTATACGCCGAGGCGGGATTTCCCACCTCCGCGTGCATACACAAAACGTCCAGCATCCCCGGCTCCTTCGGCACGGAAAATCCCCGCAGCAGCGCGGGACAGCGGCTGTCGGTAAACGCCGCGCCCCAGACGCGCACGCCCAGCTCCGGCAGCGCGACGGCCTCGATGCGCTGTGTGCGGAAGATATGTACGTTCTCGGGAAACGTCAGGCGTGCATACGGCGCGCCCGCGCTGTAATAGTCGTGGTTTCCGGGCGCAAGAAACACCTCCGAAGCGCAGCCGGCAAACGTCTCGGCGAGCGCCTTCGCCGTCTCGGGATAGGGGCTGCCGCTGTCGAGCAGGTCGCCCGCGAGCAGGATGATCTGCGCGCCGTGCGCCGTGGCCAGCTCCGGCAGGGCGCGCAGAAGGTCGCGCTGCTCCCGGCGGCGCTGCGCCGCCTGCGCGCCGGAGAGCGCCTCAAACGGTGAATCGAGGTGCAGATCCGCCGCGTGCAGAATGCGCACGCTCATCTCAGGCGCACCGGCCGCACATCGCGGCACAGGCCGGTGTCGCCGTCGACCTCGAAGATCGCGCCCTCGAGCTTGGCTGCGCCCATGGCGGCCTCATAGCGGCGCGGCGGGTCGCCGAGAAACTTGCCGATCGACTGCTCCGGCGCGATGCCGAGCACGGCGTTGGCCGGTCCCGTCATGCCGAGGTCGGTCAGGTAGCCCGTGCCCTCGGGCAGCACCTCGGCATCCGAGGTCTGCACGTGCGTGTGCGTGCCCCAGACGGCCGTCACGCGCCCGTCAAGATAAAAGCCCATGGCGCGCTTTTCGCTCGTGGCCTCGGCATGCATATCGACGAGGACGATCTTCGCCTGCGTCTGCTCGAGAATATCGTCCACGACGAGAAACGGGTTATCCGTGTTCGTATCGAGCGTGAAGCGTCCCATGAGGTTGATGACGCAGATCGGCCCGCCGCGCAGGGAATACTCGCCCCAGCCGCGCCCCGGGCACTGCGGCGCGAAGTTTGCCGGGCGCAGGATGCGCTTTTTCTGCTCGAGATACGGCTGCAGCTCGTAGCGCATCCACGTATGGTTGCCGAGCGTGACGACGTCCGCACCGGCGGCAAAGATCGCATCCGCCTGCTTGGGCGTGACGCCGACGACATTGGCGTTTTCACCGTTGACGACCGTGAAATCGATGTGCTCCTGCTCCTTGAAGGCACGCAGGTGCTCGCTCAAAAATGCAAGGCCGGGCGCGCCCACAACGTCGCCAACGGCCAGAATACGCAGGATCATACCTGTCCCTCCCATTCGATCGGAAGAAAATTTGAAAGCTATCGTAAAAGTAGTATACCACCGACGGCAGGCGAGAAGCAATCCAGAAACTGCATTTGCATGCCGCGCATGGCTTTTCGCGCCGCGCGCATACTATCCGCGCAGCAGCCTTGCTGCGAAAGGAGGCAAAAGCATGAGCAGAGACAGCAAAATGTGCGCCGCGCAGTTTGCCAAGGGCATGGGCATCGGGCTGGGCGTCGGCATGGCGGTCGGCGCGGCGGCGGGCCTGATGATGCAGCCGCAGAAAAAGCACGCCAACGGCATCGTGGCCGACGCCGTGCGCACGGTCAGCGATGTGACGAACACGATCCGCGATACGATGGGCTGGTAAAAACGCGAAGAAGAAAATATTTTTGAAAAAGTGCTTGCAATTCTGGCAGAGCTATGCTATTATACTTAGGCGCGTTAGGAGCGCACTAAGCGCCGTTAGCTCAGCTGGATAGAGCGTCTGGCTACGGACCAGAAGGCCGGGGGTTCGAATCCCTCACGGCGTGCCATGAAAAAGTCTTGTAATCCTTGGGATTGCAAGACTTTTTTGTTTTTTCTTTTGTGCCGACGCCCGCAAAGCCGCTCAATTTTGGCAACAATTTGTCAACAAACTCACCTCGAAAAGGTCAAGTGGGGGCAAAATGGGGGATTGGGGGGCATTTTTTCAAAGTTCTCTTTATATATTTCTATTTATTACTTTCGTATATACTTATAAAAATAATCCCCCATTCCCCCAAAAATCCCCGAAAGCATTGAAAGCGCTCACTTTTTTATGGGGGATTTTCTTGATAATCCCCCGAAAAAAGCCCCCATCCGGGGTAAAAATCCCCCACAAGGCAAAAAAACACCCCGCAGGGCATTTCTACCTTGCGGGGTGTGGTGATCTTTATCTTGACCAATATTTTATTACAGGGGCTATATCTGCACTCTCAATCAAAGGAGCTTGAAATCTAATCGGGGCTGTTCTATTCGGGAGCTTTAATAATGCGTCCCCCTTGCCGGTCAGCTTTTCGGCTCCTTTACCGTCAAGAATAACCATTGAATTATTCACGGTTGCCGTTTTTAAGGCTATGCGGCATGAGATATTTGCTTTAATAAGGCCGGTAACAACATTTACTGTTGGTTGCTGTGTTGCTACGATCAAATGAACCCCGGCAGCTCTGCCAAGTTGAGCAATACGAACAATAGCGGTTTCAACGGGTTTCTTGCCTAAAATAATCAGATCGGCGAGTTCGTCAATCATGACTACGACCGAGGGTAAACCCATTTCAACAGCGTTCTTTACTTTATGCGTTGCCATCCGTTTATAACGTCGGTCAATCAGGTCACAGACGCTTGCAAGCGTATCTATAGCCTGATATGGATCGGCTATAGCCGGCCGGAGCAAATGAGGAAGGCCGGTATACTCTGAAAATTCAACCTGTTTCGGGTCAATGATAATTAAACGCAACGTTTCGGGCGTATGCTTGAAAAGCAAGCTCACGGCGATAGAATTTAGCAAAACGGATTTACCGCCGCCCGTGGTGCCGCCTATCAGGGCATGAGGCAAGCTTTGAATATCCACCACTAATGGCCGGTTGAGCGTGTCCACGCCGAACAGAGCCGAAAGTCCCGTCGCCTGGTCAAAATCTTTCGTTAAAAGCGCCTGTTTGAAATAAAGCGTGGATCTGTCGGCGCGTGGGATTTCAAGTGCAAAGTGGGCTATATCGCTGTTTGTCTGTTTAACTTCTGTGTGAAGAATCGCGGAAATGCCGTCTAACAGTCGTTTTACTTTCGGCAGCTCTAACGGGTTTTCAAGTGCAAAGTGGTAACTCACCAGTTGAGGGGCTACAACAGCACGGACAAAAGTGCACGGAACTTTTGATGAAATGATTTTAGCAAGGTCTTCCCCGCTATATATTTCTCCGGTCTGTTTGCTTTCGTGATCCGGCAAAATACTCGCCGGGGGTGTCGTGTAGGTCTTTTTAAGTAGCACGGTATCAGCTCCTTTTCTCCCTGCCATCGTCAGGGTTACGGCGGGAACCCGTAACCGACGCCACCCCACGCGGAGCGGCGTTTCGGCTTATCATGCGTTTTTTCTGTTCGGTGGTATAGAGTAATTAACCCCCCATGCCGAGGCATTCGTTGAGCAACACCTGGTACCCATGTACCCGGATATAAGGCGCACCTCGCCTCGTGTACTGCACTTTGCACTTGTGATACTGTCGGGTAGCTTTACCGCCGCCCCACGCCCCGGAAACACAGTAAACATGATCGTCAATTCCGTATTCAATGTCTTTGATTTCAAGGCCATTCAAGCCGCTATAATATGCAATGCTTTCCCGGCTTTCACAATACTGTCTTTTATTCATCGTTCTAACCCCATTCAACCCGAAATGGTATAGGAAATAGCCCCAGATCTTTCAAGCGATCTAATATGACGGCAAATCCTATTTGCAGCCCGGTGCAATGCCCTTGCTTGAACGTCTAACCATTCTTCCTGACTATTGGGGCGGCGTTCCCCGTTGCGGGTCTTTTTAAGCTCCGACGGGCAACACAGGCGCGACGCAATATCCGAATCATATATCAGGGAACACCCGCCCCAACTGTATTGACCCCAATTTTTCGCCCCATTCAACAGCGCCGCCCGGAGTGCGCGAGGATTTACCAGCTCCGCCGGATCGACATACCCGCCGCCGATTTGTTCGGCCAACTCATCAACCAATTCAAGGGCGTATTGCGTCACACCCTTGTCCCATGCGCTGCGCTGTTTTTCGGCCGCGATACTTTCGCGCAATTTTTCAATGTTCATTGTGATACCCCTTTTCAAGTCCGGGGCGGCTGTGGTATAAACGCCAACACGGAATGGCAGAATATCCATATTGCTGCTTATTTTCTCTTCCATCGCCTCGGATAATATTCCTTGCTCGATGTAATCACTGATCTCAGTTAGGGATATATCATGGAAGCAGTCCATGTGCCTACGGGGATCTTACTACAGTACAGCAGCGAACGCAGGAGTACTTGCTTTCCTGTGCAGCACACCATTTTGTGCCCACAGTCGAAGGGTGGGCTATCGCATTGGGCATCGGCCGGAAGACGCTTTACAAGTGGCTTAACAACGAAAATCTCCGTTGTGACAAGGAATTTAACGAATTTCTTGTAATGACTCATGACGCAATCATGAGTGTTATGAGCCAGTCGGCTTTCAACCGAAATGTCGATACTGTTTGGGCAATTTTCTACGGCAAAAACTACTTTGGTATGTCCGACAAAACCGAGATTGTTGTCACGCCGCCTGCAAATCCGTTCGGCGATACAGTAACGCCCGAAGAATTGCAGGAGAAGTATCTTACCGACGTTAGCGGGTACGAAAATACAGGCGAAGACGAGTAACGACAAAAAAAGAGCGGTTAAGTCTGGTACACTTAACCGCCCTCTCAGGTAAATTTAGATTGTTTCCTCGGTGTCATTCAGAGTAAAAAGCACATCAACACTGCAATCCATTGCTTCCGCGATCTGCCGAAGCTCTTTTTCGCTAAAATTGCTTCTCGAAAATTTGTTCGTCAAATTCTGCCGTGAGGTGTTCAATTTCTTTGCAAGGTCGGACACCGTCATATTTCTGCGGCCTAGGATAATCTTGATTTTTTCGCTCACCGAAAGTTGCATAGTTTCACCTCATTTCGCATCTTGATAATACACTATTTAATGTATAGTGTCAATCTTTAGATGCAAAAGAAATCAAAAAGTTTATTTTTTATATTGACAAACGACACTTAATAGTTTACAATGCGACCGTAGACGAAATTCAGGCGAAAGGAGCGGTTGTGACATGGCTTCATCATACCCCATTAAAAACAAAAACGGCGTTGTATACGCCTATCGGGTTCGAGTCTACCGTGGGCGGGATGTCGATGGAAAGCAGCTCAAGCCATATAGTACAGTGTGGAAAATCCCTGACGGGATGAAAAACTCCCGCACAATCAAGAAAGAACTTGACCGGTTTTCGGTTTTGTTCGAGCAGCAATGCAAGGAAGGAATGGTATCTACCGATCGGAAAACCTTTGCCGCCTATTCCGAGTATTATCTGGCGCTGAAAGAACGAGATCAAAAGCAGAAAACCGTAGACAGTTATCGTGATCTGCTGGTTCGTATCAACGAGGAAATTGGCTTTCTAAAATTGTCCGACGTTAATTGTGAGCACCTGAATCGTTTCTATATTAAGCTGGCTCAGAAAGGGCAAAACAAGAAAACGGGCGAAGGTCTTTCCCCCAAAACAATCGTGGAGCACCACCGATTGATCCACAGCATTTTTGCACAGGCCATGAAGGAAGGACTGGTTAAATTCAACCCAGCCGAAACCGCTTCCCCACCCTCAGTAAAAAAGAAGGAAGCAAGCTTCTTCGAAGCCGAAGACGTAGAGCGGATCATGAAGTGCTTGGAACAAGAACCTCTCAAATGGCGATGCATCACCCTCCTAATGATTGCAACCGGCGCACGCCGTGGTGAGATCATGGGGTTGAAATGGTCTGCGATTGATTTCAAAAAAGATGAGATCAAGATTTGCGCAAACCTGTTGTATTCGAAGCAGCGCGGCATTTACGAAGACACCCCGAAAACCGGTGAGATTCGCTATGTATGTGTCGATCACTCTGTCATGCAGTTGTAGGCGCAGTACCGCAAGGAACAGACTATCATGCGTTTACGAATGGGTGAACGATGGGTCAATACCGGTTACTGCTTCACTCGTGAAAACGGAGAGCCAATGCACCCAGATAGCATTACCAGTTGGCTGAACAAATTCTCTAAAAAGTATGGACTTCCGCATATCAATCCGCATAAATTTCGGCACACTCAGGCCAGCATTCTCATTAACGAGGGCGTTGACGTTGTCACGGTCGCAAAGCGGTTAGGTCACAAACAGGTAACGACCACCGAAAATATCTATGCTCACGCGCTGGCCAAAGCAGACGCCGAAGCAAATGCTGTCGTTGCGTCTGTATTGTTCAAAAAGAAAGCGTAGGTGAATTCTAATGAAGTATCGTACATTCAATCTCGTGGCAGATGTAATCGACAACAGCATGAGTCCAGCGCTGATAAAGGGCGATACTGTTGCTGTTCGCCCCAGCTTTAAGGCCGAAAACGGACATATGGTTGCCATACTTGTTACCAATGAAAAAGAGCAGACTACAACGCTCTACATTCGCAAGGTCATGATCGAAGATAATTACGTTATCTTCAAAGCTGCTAATCGGGACTATCCCTCGTTCGTATACGGTGAAGATACCAACAATATCCGCGTAGTTGGTATCGTTACAAAACTATACCAATATTCTAGAAACACGCCGTCCCCAAATTTTATCGTTACGGCAAAACCGGAAAAGTGCAAAAACAAAACGGAGGTAATGAAATGAAATCTAAAAAGAAAGCTCCTATTCCCTACGATTTGGGAAAGGAGTTTGCCGCCCTCGGCAATGAGCTGAAAAGTCTCATGAATGACAGCGAGAACATCAAAACCAATTCGGAGATTTCCGATTGGCTGATACGACTCTACACCGCTGCCGGTAAACTCGTAGTGGCTCAGGAGATATGCCGCAGTCCGCAGCTCAAACCCGAAACCGCCGCTGTTGCAAAACAGATTGTAGACGAATTTGTTCCCAATATACTTTCGCTTCACAAGATGGCGGAAGACGCTCTCGCAAAAATGCTTGACGCAAATAACTGATTTTAGAAAGGACAAACGATCATGTATGTAGAAAAGACCACCGCCGAGGAACGGGGCATTATTGGTAGTAAGGTCGAAGGTCTAATTATACAATTTGATACCTGTCAGACTCTTTTGCAAGACATTGTCGAAAATGGCTTTAAGTTCAAGAGTGGCGAAGCAACCGAATGTAAAATTGACCCCAAGCTGCTTTGTGACCGCCTGTGGATTATAAGCAATCTGATGTTTGATACCATCCTTCAATACAATCTCATGATGGGAGAAGACGACGACGGAGCAGTTCAAGTCCATCTCGACGGCGCGGATACTGCACGAGAAGTAATTGCAGCAGAGCGCGAGAAAAAGCAGATGCTCAATCGCAAATTGGAAGTGAGGACAGGACGATGAATTCTTTTGCGCCAGAGGTTAAAGGTCAGGCAAAAGCATTTGCCAGTCTGCTTGCTCGATCCGTCCGCGAGTTTTTCCAGGATGAGCAACACCGCAAGGAGTTTGAAGAATGGTACTTGAAGAAGTATGGCAAGCCTTATGAATGGACGCCCGCGAGCTGGAAACTCTAAGCAATTTTAATTAATGCCACACAAAATCAGGAAGTATATTATTTGACTGACTTGAACAACTGCGTTATCGCCCTTGGCCCTATTACCTTCGAACAAATCGATAGTTGGGTCACCAACTTGGAAAATCAGATAAAGCAAGAGAACACGCAGTAAAACGGGATTCCTCCTCATTGGAAACTAACAGCAAGAAAAGGCTGCTGGCGCAGAAATGCCCCAGCAGTCATTTTTGTGTTCTTTCATGCGGAAGATGATTGCAAATCAGTCCCGAATGATTTATAATTCCTTTAATTAGAAATGCTTTTCTTTATATGGGTAAGGGGATGCAACATGAAAACAAACATCAAGAAATTATTTAAGCGTTATTATGTATCAAAACCCGTAATGGGATTGATGATAGGCGTAGATGTGCTATCTATGGTGCTATATTTGGTACTGTTATTCTGTATACCATACAGCAAGCATACGCCGCTTTGGGAAGTATGCGTTAATTTTTTCTTAGTGTTATTTTCAGTGTTTTCGTCCGCTCTGCTTTCAGTACTATTAATAGAAACAAAAAGCAAAAACGATATGTTTAGGGAAATTATGTGTACCGAAGTACTATCAAGTCCCGAACTATACGAGTGCCTTTCAGAAGACAAGCAACGCAGTATGTTAAATGGATTGGAATGTAGTTTGCTATTCAATAATTGCGAGCAAAAACAATCAATGTATAATAGCGTGAGAAGGAAAATTGAGGGGTTTCAGACAGATGATGCGGGTAATTCACAGCAAGGATATTATTTTGAGAAATGCCAGTACGATATCAAATGCAGCATTAAAAACGGATATATCGAGAAAGACATTATTAAAATTATCGATGTCCGATCTTATCGTCCCCAGACTATAGAATCGTATGTCCTTTGCGAAAACTCAGGCGAGTGGGTTGCTGGTTTGAAACCAATGGAGATCGTATGTTTAAAAGTGGGGGCAAAAGAATACAATAAAAATGACCTTCAACCAGAAAATGCACTCGTTACATACGACAATGAGTCTGTGCAAAATGAAGTATATAACGAAAAAAGCGGCTATTCAAAACGTATTATAGTAAAATATAACAGGCCACTAAACATTTCCCCTGATAAAGAAACATTGATTGAAATGCGAAACATTACTCGCGTACCTATTAATGATATTGCATTCACATGCAGGCTGAAATTCCCTTGCCACAAATTTTCTTTCAGCTACAGAATTATCGGAGAAAATGCTTCAAATTATCGGCTCAATGCTAGAGCATTCGGATTTGCAGAAAACGGAAAAAGTGCTCCTAACAGGCATGATGATGAGCCTGAGATATCAATCAGCTTTGACAATTGGGTTTTCCCTCATGATGGTGTTGCGGTAACAATGCTAGAGAAAGACAACCAACATATGCTTGACAAACGCTCAGAAGGTGCTAAAATTGAATCAAAGGAGGTAGTTGTATCATGGTGAAAACTTTTCTATACGAGGATGATTGGGCCTAAAAACGGCTTTCGTTATATACAAATAATCAAAAAATAATCAAACATATAAAAAAGGGGGGCAAGTCCCCCCCCTTTTTTTATACTTGTCATAAGTTAAAAAAGCCATACGATCCGCCAAATAAGAAAGCCTTTCGGATCGAAGCTGCGCATAGAATACACACGATAAAAAAGTGGGGGAATTTTGTCGCTCAGAATCCCCCGGTGGGGGCTTTTCAAAACAAAAATCCCCCACAAATTTTTGAGCAACAATTTGTCAACAAACCGCCCGTTATCAACGGACACGAACAGATACGAACAGGCACAACAATTCGTGCCCAAACCGTAAAAGTGCTGATTTTTCAGTATGAACAGACACCAACGGACACGAACAGACAAGATAATCTTTGAACTACGGACCAGAAGGCCGGGGGTTCGAATCCCTCACGGCGTGCCAATAACCGGATCACCGATGGTGATCCGGTTATTTTTTTATGCGCCGGGCACCCGACGGCGCGTAAGGCGCTTGCGCCTTGCGGCGCGGCGTGCCGCATGGTATAATACATGCAGCTTTTGGAAAGGCGGGCACGGGTGCCTGCCTTTCATAACACTGCAAGGAGTCTGCCATGTCGATAAGAAAACGGGCCGCCGCCGCGCTTGCCGCCCTGCTGGGGCTCTGCGTGCTGCTGGCCATCCTTGTAATGGCCTGTGCCCCGCGCACCGAAACCGCCGATGTCGCGATCCTCATGTACCACGCCTTCACCGAAGACGAAGCGGACACCGGCTCCCTGTGCACGCCGGCATCCGAGTTTGCGCGTCAGCTCAGCGCCCTGCGGGATGCGGGCTATACGTCCGTCGGCTATGCCGATCTGATCGAATTTGTCAACGGCGACGGCAAGCTGCCGGAAAAGCCCCTGCTCATCACCATAGACGACGGCTATCAGAACAATCTGGATCTGGCGGCGCCGCTGCTTGAAAAATACGGCTTTTGCGCCAACATCGCCGTGATCGGCGTCTCCATCGGTCACACGACCTACAAGGACACCGATATCCCGATCACGCCGCACTTCTCGCTCGAGGATGCGCGTCCGTGGATCGAGCGCGGCGTCCTGACGGTCACGACCCACTCCTATGACATGCACCAGGTCACCGCCGTCGACGGAGCCGGCTGCCGCCGCGGCGTGCTGCAAATGCCCGGCGAAGCCGAGTCCGACTACATCGCCGCGCTGACGCAGGATTACACACACGCGCAAGAACAGCTTGCCGGGCTGCCGGGCACGCCGCTGCCCGTGTTCACCTATCCCAACGGCGCGTATTCCGAGCTGTCGGAGCGCGTGCTGCAGGCGCTGGGCGTTCAGGTCACGGTCACGACCGAGGGCGGCGCGAACCGTCTGGTCAAGGGCGAGCCGGAAACGCTCCGGCTGCTGCACCGGATCCATGTATGGCGCGGCACGAAGCCGGACATGCTCCTCAGCCGCATCGACGGCGCGCTGCAGGCGCTGCGCTGACACCGCGCCCCACGCTTCCCGCCCGGGCGGATCGAAGCGCGGCGGCGTGCATGGGCGGCGGCCGTCTGCCATGAGCCGCTAACGAAAGACAGCAAAGGCGTCCCCGTCCGGGGACGCCTTTGCCATGCTTTGATGCGCTTACGCGATGCCGGTGACGGTGTAGTCCTTGGCCTCGACCGCGGCCTTGAGCGCGGCGTCGTCCACCGGGGCGCTGAGCGTCACGACGGCGGTGCCCGCCGTGTGGCTGACGACGGCCTCTGCGACCTCCGGCAGCGCCTCAAGCGCCTTCTTCACGGTCGCCTCGCAGTGAGTGCACATCATGCCCTCGATCGAAATGGTCTTTTTCATTGTGGTTTCCTCCTTGATTTCCGGTACTTCTTTGAGATGGCTTGCACGTTTGTGATCACGACGTGCATCGTGCAGGTCAAACAGATTCAGGCGCAGGGCGTTCGTGACCACGCAGAAGCTCGACAGACTCATGGCCGCCGCGCCGAGCATGGGGCTGAGCGTCAGGCCGAGCGGGACGAACACGCCCGCCGCGATGGGGATGCCGATGGTGTTGTAGAAAAACGCCCAGAACAGGTTCTCGTGGATGTTGCGCAGCGTCGCGCGGCTGAGCCGGATGGCCGCCGGGACGTCGCTCAGGCGGCTGTTGACGAGCACGACGTCAGCCGCGTCGATGGCCACGTCCGTGCCCGCGCCGATGGCAATGCCGACGTCCGCGCGCGTGAGCGCCGGAGCGTCATTGATGCCGTCGCCGACCATGGCGACCTTGCCGCGCGCGCTCAGGCGGCGGATCTCGCGCTCCTTGCCGTCAGGCAGCACGCCCGCGATCACCTCGTCCACACCGGCCTGCGCGCCGATGGCCTTGGCCGTGCGCGCGTTATCGCCCGTGAGCATGACGACGCGGATGCCCATATTCTGCAGCGCACGGATGGCCTGCGGGCTGTCGGGCTTGAGCACGTCCGCGACGGCGATGACGCCGAGAAGCTTGCCGCCGCGCGCGAAAAAGAGCGGTGTCTTGCCCTCCTCCGCGAGCTGCTCTGCGCGCACCGAAACGACGTCGGGGAGCGCCGCCGCGGTGCGGATGAAGTCCGCATTGCCGCCGCAAAGCTTCTGCCCGTCGAGCATGGCCTGAAGCCCGCTGCCCGGCAGCGCCTGAAACGCCGTCACCTCGGCGGCGGTCAGCCCGTCCGCCTGCGCGCGGCGCAGCACGGCCTTGGCCAGCGGGTGCTCGCTCTTTTGCTCGAGCGAGCAGGCCGCGCCCAGCAGCTCTGCCTCGGTCACACCCGGAACGGGGCAGATGTCCGTCACCGTGGGCTCGCCGGAGGTGACGGTGCCGGTCTTGTCGAGCGCGACGATCTGAATGCGGCCGGTCTCCTCAAGGGAGGCCGCCGTCTTGAACAGGACACCGTTTTTCGCGCCCACGCCGCTGCCGACCATGATCGCCACCGGCGTGGCGAGGCCGAGCGCGCACGGGCAGCTGATGACCAGCACCGAGATGCCGCGCGCAAGCGCGTAGCCCACGCTGCGCCCGAGCAGCAGCCAGACGAGGAACGTCACGAACGCGGCGCCCATGACCGCCGGCACGAACACGCCGGACACCTTGTCGGCGATCTTGGCGATCGGCGCTTTCGTCGCCGCCGCGTCGCGCACCATGCGGATGATCTGCGCGAGGGTCGTGTCCTCGCCGACGCGCGTGGCGCGGCATTTGAGAAAGCCGGACTGGTTCACCGTCGCGGCCGACACGGCTGCGCCCGGCGCTTTGTCGGCCGGGATGCTCTCGCCGGTGAGCGCCGCCTCGTTGACCGCGCTCGTGCCGTCGAGCACCACGCCGTCGACCGGGATGCGCTCCCCCGGCCGCACGAGAAACACGTCGCCCAGGCGCACCTGCTCGATCGGCACGGTCAGCTCCGCGCCGCCGCGCTCCACGGTCGCGGTCTTGGGCGCGAGCTGCAGGAGGCTGCGCAGCGCGTCGGTCGTCTTGCCCTTGGCGCGCGCCTCGAGCGTCTTGCCGACGGTAATGAGCGTAAGGATCATGGCGGCGGACTCAAAGTAAAAATCATGCATATAGCCCATGACGGCCTGCGCATCGCCGCGCATCTGCGCGCCCGTCATGGCAAAGAGCGCATACGTGCTGTAGACAAACGCCGCCGTCGCGCCGAGCGCCACGAGCGTGTCCATGTTCGGCGCGCGGTGCCAGAGCGCCTTGTAGCCGCTGATGAAAAACTTCTGGTTGATGACCATGATGATGACCGTCAGCAGCAGCTGCGTCAGGCCCATGGCAACATGGTTGCCGTCATAAAAGCCCGGCAGCGGCCAGCCCCACATCATGTGCCCCATGGAAAAATACATCAGGATGAGCAGAAAGCCCAGCGACCAGCAGAGCCTGCGCCGCAGCTTCGGCGTCTCGTGGTCGGCGAGCGCGTCGCCATCGGGCGCAGTGGGCGTCTGCCCGCCCTGAACAGACGCGCCGTAGCCCGCAGCCTGCACCGCGTCGATGATCGCCTGATCCGGCGCCGTGCCCTCCACGCCCATGGAATTGGTCAGCAGGCTGACCGCGCACGCCGTCACGCCCGGCACGTGCGACACCGCCTTTTCCACGCGCGCCGAGCAGGCGGCGCAGCTCATGCCGGTGACATCAAATTGCTTCAAGATCGTCCCTCCTTCGGGAATGCTCATTTCATGAGCTTTTGCAGCGTCGCCACCAGCTCGTCGATCACCTCATCCTTGCCGCCGCGGATGTCCTCGACGACGCAGGTGCGGATGTGGCTTGCCAGCAGCTCCTTGTTAAATGCGTTGAGCGCCGCGCCGGCCGCCGCCGACTGCATGAGGATATCCGGGCAGTAGGCGTCGTTTTCGACCATGCCGCGGATGCCGCGGATCTGCCCCTCAATGCGGTTGAGCCGGTGGATGAGGCGCGTATACTCCTCCGGCGTGCGCTCTTTCTTGCGCTGCGAACAGCCGCAGCAGCAGGTTTTTTTCTCATCGTCCATATGTCAGTACCTCATCGTTTCCCATATACCCCTCCGGGGTATTTTTAATATATACCCCCGGTGGGTATCTGTCAAGTGCCCGCGTGCGAATAAAGCAAAAAATTGAATGAATAAATACTAATACACGCCGTTTCTCCTCACTCACCTGCAAGCTGGAAAATTGTCGGAGTACGTCGGTCTCCAGACCTATAATGTTCGAATATAACCGTGTTGAAAATAATTTATGTATGAATATGCTAATAATACGACGAATAATGAAATTAAATTCACCCAAAACCTTGTGTGCTTTGTCAATTGAAAAATATACATTTCAGACGTAAACTGCACATAAGGTTTTTTCCGTCTGCGGCGCACTCCTGCCGCCCCCTGCGGTGAAAAACCAATCTCATACAGAAAGAAGGCTTATCATGAAGAGGAGAATCTTGACTCTGCTG
>ERZ834382.22-NODE-22-length-253284-cov-105.886032_pt1 | contig 253284 bp, 231 predicted proteins | sample MGYA00519692_ERZ834382 | MGnify/ENA primary metagenome ERZ834382 (study PRJEB31850, sample SAMEA3708751) | human gut metagenome | biome: human gut; feature: human-associated habitat; material: faeces | place: China | collected 2014 ...
CGCACGTACGGATCTGTGAGGGGCTAAGATTGAGAGGTCTTAGTCTACTCGACTGCCAGACAGTTCCGATTTTCTATCGGATTTCTCCTATTAGTGAGACAATAATTATTTTTACACAAATAACCGGAGTCATTTGTTTAAAAGTGTTTACAAGTGATAAACTTTATCATTAAGTCCGGGAGGGCGCATGGCTGGGGCATTTGAGAGCATGGATTAGATAGAACTGCATGAGATTAGACTTGTATAACAGTATTTCCGGGAAATATAATGTTTCTTGTAAGTAAACTTTAACCAGAATTTTTGTAAATATACAGGAGGAAAACATTATGTCATTTAATTGGAAGGCTTCAGGTTTATTCGCAGCAGGTGTTGCTTTTGGTACAGCAGGTATCAAGATTTTATCAAGCAAGGATGCTAAGCGTGCTTATACACAGTGTACAGCAGCAGCGCTTCGTGCTAAGGATTGTGTTATGAAGACTGTTAATACTGTTCAGGAGAATGCAGAGGATATTCTTGCTGAGGCTAAGAGCATCAACGAGGAGCGCGAGGCTAAGGCTGAGGCTGCTAAGGTTTCGGATGCATCTGAGGATGTATGCGAGTGTGCTAAGGCTGATGAGCAGGAAGCAGAGCAGACTGAGGTTACAGCAGAGACTGCTGAGGCATAGAAGATAAGAGGCGGTCATATGAAATTTACGATTAAGCATGAGTCAAGAGGCCGTATGCGTGTTCATATGGAGCAGTACCGCATGACATATGAGCAGGCGGACACTCTGCTTTATGTGATTCACAATCACAGGAATGTTACCTTTGTAAAGGTTTATGACAGGACGGCTGATGCTGTGATTGAGTATGTAGGAGACAGAGAGCAGATTATAGAGCTGCTTCGCCACTTTCATTATGAGAGCGCCAACGTGCCACAGACTGTTATTAAGACATCAGGAAGAGAGCTTAATAATTCATATCAGGAAAAGCTTATCGGAAGTGTTGTCTGGCATTACAGTAAAAAGCTCCTGCTGCCTTGGCCAATCAGGACAGCGCTTACTGTTGGACGCTCTATAAAGTATATTGGAATTGGGCTTAAGTGTCTGTTGCAGAGAAAAATAGAGGTGCCGGTGCTTGATGCTACTGCCATCACGGTTTCGCTTGTCACAAAGGATTTTTCTACCGCAAGCTCTATTATGTTTCTGCTTGGAATAGGTGAGCTTTTGGAGGAATGGACACACAAGAAGTCTGTTGATGACCTGGCCAGAAGCATGTCGCTTAATGTAAGCAAGGTATGGCTTAGGACACCTGAGAATCAGGAGATACTCGTTGAGTCTTCAAAGATTGAAAAGGGCGACAAGGTTGTTGTCCACATGGGAAATGTCATACCGTTCGACGGAGAGGTCTTAGATGGCGATGCGATGGTCAATCAGGCTTCCCTGACAGGTGAGTCGGTTCCGGTTCAAAGAACTGTCGGCAATACTGTGTTTGCAGGCACTGTTGTCGAGGAGGGCGAGATTACTATCAGGGTCAAGGAGGTTGAAGGAAACAACCGTTTTGACCAGATTGTTACTATGATAGAGGAGTCCGAAAAGCTTAAATCTGAGCTGGAGGGCAAGGCTGAGCACTATGCTGACAAGCTTGTGCCGTGGACGCTTGGAGCTACAGGACTTACATATCTTCTGACAAGAAATGTGACAAAGGCTATGTCAATTCTCATGGTGGATTTCTGTTGTGCACTCAAGCTTGCTATGCCAATCTCAGTGCTTTCTGCTATCAGAGAGGCAAGCCTTTATAATGTAACAGTAAAGGGAGGAAAGTTCCTTGAGGCTGTTGCGGAGGCTGATACCATCGTATTTGACAAGACCGGTACACTCACAAAGGCACATCCGACTGTGGTTGATGTGGTGAACTTCAATGATGAGTATTCATCTGATGACATGCTTCGTGTAGCAGCCTGTCTGGAGGAGCATTTCCCTCATTCCATGGCAAAGGCAGTGGTAGACGCTGCTTCTAAGAATGGGCTTTCCCACGAGGAAATGCATACAAAGGTGGAGTATATTGTGGCTCATGGAATTGCAACCTCCATCAATGGCAAGCGTACTGTTATCGGAAGCTATCATTTCGTCTTTGAGGATGAAAAATGTGTTGTTCCTGCAGGAAAGGAGCCACTGTTTGAGTCGCTTCCGCTGTATTATTCTCACCTGTATCTGGCTATTGAGGGTAAGCTTTCGGCAGTTATCTGTATAGAGGATCCTCTGCGTGATGAGGCAGCGGCGGTTGTTACTTCATTAAAGAAGGCGGGCATATCAAAGGTTGTCATGATGACAGGCGACAGTGAGCGTACAGCTTCTGTCATTGCAAAAAAAGTAGGTGTAGATGAATATTATGCCGAGGTTTTACCTGAGGACAAGGCTGCCTTTGTTGAGAAAGAAAAGGCTAAGGGCAGAAAGGTCATTATGATTGGTGACGGTATAAATGATTCACCGGCTCTTTCTGCAGCAAATGTTGGTATTGCAATCAGTGATGGCGCTGAAATTGCACGCGAGATTGCTGATATTACGGTGGGCTCTGACGATCTATACCAGATTGTTACTCTCAAATATATAAGTAATGCTCTTATGAAGCGTATAAAGAGCAACTATAGAAAGATTGTTGGTTTTAACTCAGGGCTCATCGTCCTTGGTGTGGCAGGAGTGCTTCCACCAACTACGACGGCACTTTTGCACAATGGATCGACAATTCTTATCAGTGTGAACAGTATGAAGAATCTGCTTGAGTAGATTTAGCTAATTCACTGTTTGTGGATGTAGTACGGGGCGCTGCCGCGGGTACCGCGATGGCACACGTACTATCCCGAGTGCTACGCTTCGTGGGTAAGATACTGTACGAAATTATGCTTGAAGGGTTTCTATGCTTGACGAAACCGTCGAAACGCGCCGTCCGTGGCGCGGTTCTCCTCGCCCCCGCGTCCTTGCAGGGGCGTTTCTGTGCTTTGTGGCATAATTTCTACAGTTTCTAACCCACTGCGCTATTCGCACACGTGATAGTACGTGTGCCACCGCGGTGCCCGCGGCAGCGCCCCTTACGTTGTGGTGGAAATAATGTAGGAATTGTGATAAACTAACTGATAAGTAGTGCAGATTATTTTTTAAAGAGGACAGATTATTGAAGGTTGAAGAGGTTATAAGCAGGGTTGCAGACAGTATGGACGCAAAATTTGAGAGACGTTTTAAATCTTTTTGTAATTCACTAGATGCGTTAGCTGAGGCCAGGCAGAGAGATCTTTCCGATTCGTTTGTTTTGAGTGGGACAGGTGCTAAATTTAGCATTACTTTTGATTTATCGTGGAAGGTAATGAAAGATATTCTGGTACAGTATTATTCGATAACCGGGTTTGTTACAGAATCCCCGCGAGAGGTGTTACGTGAATCCTTCAAGGCAAAGCTGATTTCTGATGATGCGTGGATGGATATGCTTAAGGTCAGAAATGAACTTGCACATGACTATGATTGTGAGGTTGTAAGGACACATTGTAATACAATTGTTGAAAAATATATTGATTTGTTTTATGATTTTAAGAATACGATAGATGAATTATTGAAGGTTGGATAAATTTTTACGTAGATATATCTAATGCACAAAATTAACACAATATAGTAATAAAAACATAGAATTAAAGATAGCGATGACAAATATAGAAGTTGAAATAAACGATAATTATATATGTGTGTATGAGAGGCTTAATGACGATTGCATTAGGCTTCTTCATATGTATGGGAAAAATCCGGTGTGTGTGGTACCGGATTTGATTGCCGGCATGAGAGTGACAGAGCTTGCGGAGTATTGTTTTTCCTTCAAGAGCATGCCTGAAAAATTGAAAACTAAGCTTGGGATTGATGATATCCTGTGTTCTGATATGACGGAGCTATGTGATGATTATATTGAAAAAGTTGTTCTTCCTGATACTATGAAAAAGATTGGCAGGCTGTGCTTTTACAATTGTTCAAGGTTGTCTGTGCTTGAATTGCCATCCGACATATGTGATGTGGATGGTGACGCTTTCATGAACTGTACGCTGCTTTCCATGCTTGTGATGAGAGGCTCATCGAGTGATAAGTCATGTCTTAAGCAGATTCTTTCACAGATAAGCACTCTTGTGAGGGTTAGATGGACTGACAGCGATGGAAATGCGATTGCGCAGGCATGTTTTTTCGAGTACGACCAGACATATGATGAGATTGGTCCTGCTCATATTTTTAAACTGAACATGAACGGAGAAGGCTTTCGCGCCAGACAGGCTTTTATGGACCGCATGTTTGTGTGGAAGCAGTATGATGAAATATTTTCAGAGGCGATTGCGCAGGAGAGCGAGGATGACCTTTTAGATATGGCTTTTTACAGGCTTATTTATGCGTATGAGCTTTCAAAAGAAGCGAGACAGCAGTTTGTGGAGTATATTGTGATGCATCTGAAAAGATTGTCAAAGCTTATCATTGAAAAACGTGACACACGGCTTCTTATGAGCTTTCTTAAGCTTACGGACGATGACGGAGGTTTTATAGCAAATGCTTCTGCTGTCACAGATATGCTTGCACTTGCAGCAGAAGATGAATGGAGCGAGGGCAGCGTGATTTTACACAGATTTAAGAAGGAAAATCTGTCGGTGTCCAGGAAAAAGAGATTTGAATTTTAGATTTGAGTGTAAATATGGCATTGGAATAGTCAGAAAAGGAAGGAGGGCTGCTTCATGAAAAAACATGTCCAGACGGATTCAGAGTGGCAGGAGGAAATGTCACAGAAAATAATAGATGAAATACAGTGCGAGCTGTATCTCGACATGCCTTTTATGAAGCTGGCGCTCTCGGCTCTTTCCCCAAAGGTGAACGAGCAGCTTTACTCCATGGCAACTGACGGCACATATATTTATTACAATCCAATCAGGCTGATTGATATATTTAAGAAAAATGGCATGTATCTGAACAGGGCTTATCTGCACAGTGTGTTGCACTGTCTGTTTTTTCACCTGTGGACTAAAGGTGAGAGGGATGAATTCCTGTGGAATACAGCATGTGATATAATGGTTGAGTACACGATTGATACAATGGAAAAGAAAAGCACAAAGCGTATCCTAAGCTATATAAGAAAAACCACGTATGAGAGGCTTAAAAAAGAGCATATCGTGATTGCTCCGGGTGCATTGTATGCATGGCTATGTGGCCGGTATGCAGAGATAGAGGCTGAAGAAATCACAGATATAGATGATATTGCAAATACAAAAGATAAAAACGAGCTTGTGATTCTGGCACGGGAATTTTACACAGATGACCATGCTTTGTGGCCTGAGGAGAAAAACCACAATGCTATGCCGCTAAGTTCATCCGAGGCCCAAAAGAAGTGGCAGAAAATTTCCAGACAGACACGCATGGAGAAAAGCCATTCAAGGGACAGCGAATCCGAGGGTGAACAGGTAATGATGAGGGAGCTGTCCGCGAAAAGAAGCAGACGAAGCTACAAGGAGTTTCTGCGCAGGTTTGCAGTGCTTCGTGAGGAGGTACACGCAGATTATGATTCCTTTGATATGGGGTATTACGCGTATGGACTTTCGCTTTACGGCAATATGCCGCTAATTGAGCCTCTTGAAACGAGGGAGACATACAAGATAAGGGATTTTGTCATAGTGCTTGATACGAGCTATTCAGTGAGAGGGCAGCTGGTGGAGCACTTTTTACAGGAGACCTTTACAATTCTCACGGAGTCGGACAGCTTTTTTGTCAGGAATAAAATACGCATCATACAGTGTGATGACAGCGTAAAGACGGACGAGGAAATTACAGATGAAAAGCAGATTAAGCCGCTTTTAAACAAGTTTACGCTCGTAGGAGGCGGAGGTACAGATTTCAGACCGGCATTTTCGTATGTGAGAGACCTTCTGGATAAGGGAGAGCTTAAGAACATGTGCGGACTTATATATTTTACTGATGGCAAGGGGATTTTCCCGGCAAAGTGTCCGCCGTACAAGTGCGCATTTGTGTCGGTTGGTGCATATGAGGGTAATGAGGTGCCGCCATGGGCGATGCAGGTGGAGCTGGAGGAAACAATATGAATATAAAACAGGCAAAAAACGAAGTGAAAAATACAGTCAAAGCATATCTGTCAAAGGATGCACATGGAGAGTACGTGATACCGCAGATCAGGCAGAGACCGATGCTCTTAATCGGACCGCCCGGCGTAGGCAAGACACAGATTATGGAGCAGATTGCAAGAGAGTGCAAAATAGGTCTTGTGGCGTATACCATCACTCATCACACGCGCCAGTCGGCGGTAGGACTGCCGTTTATAAAGGAGCGTGAGTATGACGGAAAGAACTATTCCGTCACGGAATACACGATGAGTGAGATTATAGCCAGCGTCTATGAAAGGATGGAAGCAACAGGGCTTAAGGAGGGCATACTTTTTATTGATGAGATAAACTGCGTGTCCGAGACACTTGCTCCTACGATGCTTCAGTTTTTGCAGTGCAAGACATTTGGTAATCAGGCTGTTCCCAAGGGCTGGGTGATTGTTGCGGCAGGAAATCCGCCAGAGTACAATAAATCAGTGCGCGATTTTGATATGGTTACGCTCGACCGTGTCAGATATATATCGATAGAAGCGGACTATCAGGTGTGGAAGGAATATGCCAGAGATGTGCATATCCATGATGCTCTTTTAAGCTATCTTGAGCTTCACCCAAACAATTTTTACAGGGTGGAAACTGACGTGGACGGTATGAATTTCGTCACGGCAAGAGGCTGGGAGGATTTAAGCAGCCTGCTTAAGGTGTACGAGGCGGGAGAACTTGCAGTCACGGAGGATGTAATAGGTGAGTTTATCCACCATCCTGATATAGCAGAGGATGTGTACGCATATCTGGAAATCTACAGAAAATATAATGAGGATTACGGTATAAGCGATATATTGTCCGGAAACGTGAAAAAGTCAGTATATAAACGTGTGTTTGATGCTGATTTCGATGAGAGAATCACTGTGGTGAATCTGCTTTTAAGCGGACTGACAGTTGTTTTTTCGGATGTGGCCAGAGAGCGGAAAATGGTGCAGCTATGGTATGAGTTTCTGAAGGAATACAGAAAGTCACAAAGAAGCCCTGAAGAGCAGCATGCGCTGTACAACAGTGCGGTGGAGCAGTTTTCAAAGAATATGGAGATATTGAAGGAGAGCTCTCTTATTTTGCCAAAGGAATATTACATCAGACAGGATGTCCTAAGGCATATCAAGGGTGATTTTGATACGGTGATGGATGATTTTACCGAAGAATCAGAGAAGCTTTCAACTATGGAGGATGCGGCAGGAGAGAAGCTAAACCACGCATTTGATTTTGTGGAGGATGTATTCTCGGACGGCCAGGAGATGCTTGTCTTTGTTACAGAGCTGACCATCACACCGGAAATCAGCAGCTTTTTAGCTGAGAACGAGTGTGAAAAATTTGATATCTACAATGAAAAGCTCATGGTTGGAAGCAATAGGACAAGGCTTTTAAAGGAGCTTGAGAGATAAATTCTGGTGATGTATGCAGGGAAGATTTGAAGGAATTATCTATGATTTATATATTTAGCGCTTTTTATGCTGAGGCAAAAAATATAATAGACCACTATGGCTTAAAAAAGGAAAAAAGCCATGAAATGGTCAGATTTGATGTGTTTGCAAATGAGAGTATCAGGCTTGTGATAACAGGCGTAGGAGAAATCAATGCGGCGGCAGCAGTTTCAAATATCGGTGGTGCGTATGGGATTTCACCGGATGATGAGATTTTGAATGTGGGGTGTGGCGCTGGTTTTAGCAGTGATATCTGTTTGGGCAGTATATTTCTGGGGAACAAGCTCACTGAGCAGATGACAGGGCGTACATTTTACCCCGATATGCTGATGAAAGCAAATTTCAGGGAGTGTGAAATAGTAACGGTCGCAAGGGTGCTTAATGAAGGGGGCGATTCGGTTGTATATGATATGGAGGCAGCCGCCGTTTATCAGGCAGCAGCGTTTTTCGTGGGACCGCACCGTATGCATTTTATAAAGCTTGTTTCAGATGCCGGTGAGAGAATTGACCAGTCAAAAATCACAGAGCTTTTTGCTTTGCAGGAAGACAAAATATGTGGCTATATTGATATACTTTTAAGTGTAGGTGGTAATAAAACTTCAATAGATGATAAGACTAAAGGCGAAAATATGGCAGACAGCAATGCGACAGATGATACTAAATCCACTTGGAATATTGACAGGCTGATTTGCGATATGCGTTGTTCCAAGGTAATGGGGGATCAGCTGGCACAGCTTATAAAGTATTGCAGACTAAGTGGTATAGATTATAAAGCTGTTCTGGATGAGTACTATACAAATGGCTTGCTGCCGTGTGAGAGCAAGCGTGAAGGAAAGAAATGTCTGTTTGAATTGAAACAGAGATTGTTGTAAGAAGGAAATGTCAAATGTGCCAATACAATAAAATGTTTTCACATGTATATGTGGAAAAAGGCGTGGCCGAGCATCCACGTACAAAGCAGATTTTAGAAAAACTGAATAATACAACAGTCATAGAAATTGACCACTACAAGGATGTTTTCTGCCGCAAAAAGCAGAGTATTTCTGCTCAAAGCAATGCCAAAGCGCTCATTTTGGCAGAGAATACAAGCGGCTGCATATATGAAGGTGCACCGGTGTGTCAGAGCTTTGGAAATGAGAATTTCTACTATTGCTCATGCATGATGAACTGTATATTTGACTGCGAATACTGCTATTTAAAGGGCATGTATCCGTCTGGTAATCTTGTGGTGTTTGTAAATTTGGAGGATATTTTTGCGGAGCTTGAAGCACTTCTGGCGCAAAAAAGCATATATCTTTGCGTGTCATATGATGCAGACCTCGTGGCCATAGAGTCGCTTACCGGCTTTGTGAGGGAATGGATTGCTTTTACAAAAAAGCATGATAATCTTACAATTGAAATCCGTACCAAGAGTGGCAGGTGTGATTTGTGGAGCAATTACGAAGCCTGTGACAGGGTAATTATTGCCTATACAGTTTCGCCTCAAAGAGTTGCAGCAGAGTATGAGCATTTTGCGTCCGCACCTAAGGAGCGGATTCAGGCAGCAAAATGTGCTATGGATAGTGGATTTCCAGTGCGACTGTGCTTTGATCCGATGATATACTGTAAGGATTGGAGAGGTGAATACAGCAGGCTGGTTGGTGACGTATTTTCACAGATAGACGGTTCTAAGCTGTGGGATGTGAGTATCGGAAGCTTCCGCATATCGCAGGATTATCTGAAGAAAATGCGAAAGGACATGCCTCGTAGTGCTGTGGTGAATTTTCCATACGACAATGTGAATGGGTATTACCAGTATCCGGAAAATATACGAAGTGATATGGAAGAGTTTATGATAAAGGCTGTCTCTACATATGTGGATAAGGACAGGATATTTATGTGGAAGTGATATTTATAAAGGAGCAATCAGATGAAAAAAGCAATTGTAACCGGGGCATCTTCGGGGATCGGAAAAGCTATATGTAAGCAGCTTGCAGCAAAGGGCTGGGTGGTTTACGGAATAGGAAGGAGCTTTCAAAAAAGCGATGATACCACCGGGATAGAGCATATAGTATGCGATATTACCGATACCGCAAAGCTCACTAAGAAAATAAAAGAAATAAATAAAAATCATGACATATCCCTTCTCATAAACAACGCCGGAGTTGGCTTTTATGCTCTTCATGAGGAGCTTAATCCTGTAAAAATATCACAGATGGTGAGGACAAATCTTGAGGCACCGATGATTATTACAAATCTGCTGCTTCGCGATTTAAAGAAAAACAAAGGAACAATAATAAATATCTCATCAATCACTGCTGAAAAGACGAATCCGCACGGCTGTGCCTATGGTGCCACAAAGGCAGGGCTTACGAGCTTTTCCCACAGCCTGTTTGAGGAGGCGAGAAAGTACGGTGTGCGTGTGGTAAATTTAGAGCCTGATATGACCGATACCAATCTGTACAGGAATGCTGATTTTACAGTGGATGAAAATGAAGCTGCAAGAATACAGCCAAATGAGGTTGCAGAAGCAGTGCTTTATGTTTTAGAGCAAAGAGAAGGCCTTGTGATGACAGATATCACCATAAGGCCACAGCTTCACAGAATTGCAAGAAAGTAAAGTGTTTATATTTTAAAAAGTATCAAATGCCATTCGAACGATTGACTTATAGTCATTAAGCGTCTGGCATTTTTTAATTTTCTTCCAGAGCTTTTCAGAGTCAGAAAACAGCCCATGCATATATGCCCAGATTTCCTTCATGCGGAACATGGCATCCTTTTCACCGGAAAAGATGGACAGATAACCGGATAAAATCTCATCATGCCAGTTCTTTAAGCGCTCGCGAAGCTCGGCTTTATCCATGCTTATACCTTTAAGCTCTGCGATAAGAGCAGGATTTGCAAAAAGTCCACGGCCTATCATGATTTCATCAATATCAGGGAAGCAGTCGGTTAGGGTATTAAAACCATTAGTATCAGTGATATCTCCGTTGTAGCAGAGTGTTGTTTTATCAGGATTTATTTTCTGCATGGCGAGGGCGAAGTCATCCATACGCGGCGTATTTTTGTAAAAATCCTTCTGGACTCTCGGATGCACGGTAAGCTCACTTATCGGATATTTACTGTATATTTCGATAAGCCTGGGCCATAGCTCATCATCGTTAAAGCCCACGCGGGTTTTTATTGAAACAGGAAAATCAGCTTTTGTATACAGCTCATCGAGGAAGCTATCCAGCATATCAGGATATGCGAGTATGCCGGAGCCTCGTTTCTTGGATACGACGGTGCCTGACGGACAGCCGAGATTTACATTTATCTCATCATATCCGTAAGGAACAAGCTGCCTGTGCAGGTCGATGACCTCGTCTGCCACTATAGACATGGCCTGCGGTATGAGAGTGATTCCGTCATTGTTCACTGGGTCTATGTCTCTTTTTATTTTGGCATTCATACGCTTTGCAGCAGGAATGAATGGTGTGTAGTATTTGTCTATGTAGTCAAAATGGTGGTGAAAGGCATTTCTTACTATATATCCTGTCAGTCCCTGCATCGGTGCGAGAAAAAATTTCATGTGATTGTGAATCTCCTCATTTATGATTAATCAGATTACTACATGCTACGCATTCGCGTAATCTGACTCTACTTTTTGATCCTTTAATCATAATATGTGAAAAAGCCTGAAATGTAAACCCCCATAACGTGAAAAGAAGCCGAGGGAAGCGGCTTCTTTTCGAGGAGTTTAGTTTATGAAAAAATGTTTAAAAAAGGGAATTTGTAAAGGTGTATCTCCTTTACGAGTATTACTATACTAAATAAATTTGTCCAAATTGTGTCCTTAATCGAAAAGAATAATAAAAAAATTAAATAATTTATGAAGAAAAAAGCTAAAAAAATCATTTGAATTTGCACATTGTATATATTGAAAAAAAAATGATAATTAGATACAATAGACAGTAAACGGATAATTGTATCGGTTGAATCTTATGATTAGGGAGCAGATAATATGAGTTATGCAGATAAGGTTTTTGTAGCGATGTGTCAGGATATTCTGGAAAATGGCACAAGCACTGAGGGAGAGCTGGTACGTCCACACTGGGAGGACGGCACAAGCGCCTATACAATAAAGAAGTTTGGTGTCGTCAACAGATATGATTTGTCAAAGGAGTTTCCGGCTATCACTTTAAGAAAGACATATATCAAGAGTGCAACGGATGAGCTTCTTTGGATATGGCAGAAGAAATCCAACAATATCCATGATTTAAAAAGCCATGTGTGGGATGAGTGGGCAGATGAGGATGGTTCAATCGGCAAGGCCTACGGATATCAGCTTGGTGTAAAGCATCAGTATAAGGAAGGCATGATGGATCAGGTGGACAGAGTCATCTATGATTTGAAGCATACACCTTTTTCAAGAAGAATACTTACCAATATATATGTGCATCAGGATCTGCATGAGATGAATCTGTATCCGTGCGCATACAGCATGACATTCAACGTGACACAGAAAAAGGGTGATGACAGGCTCACATTAAATGGTATCTTAAATCAGCGCTCACAGGATGTGCTTGCAGCGAACAACTGGAATGTATGCCAGTATGCGGTGCTTATGCATATGCTGGCGCAGGTGTGTGATATGAGAGTCGGAGAGCTGGTGCACGTGATTGCAGATGCACACATTTACGACAGGCATGTGCCAATTGTGAAGGAGCTGATTGAGAGACCACAGTACGATGCTCCAAAGTTCTGGCTCAATCCTGACATAAAGGATTTCTATCAGTTTACGACGGATGATATCAAGATAACAGACTATGTGACAGGTGAACAGATTAAGGATATACCTATTGCGGTCTGAAAATGTGCATATGAAGCAATTATATGAAGCAATTATATAAGAAGGTTATTGTTCACTTCTTTGTGTGAACAGCAACGATTACAACAGGGAGAAAATCATGAATTTAATAGCAGCAGTTGACAATAACTGGGCAATTGGAAAAAACAACCAGTTGCTCGTTCGAATACCTATGGATCAGAAGTTTTTCCGCGAGATGACTACAGGAAAGGTTGTAGTCATGGGCAGAAAGACACTTGAGAGCTTTCCAAACAGCAGACCACTTAAGAACAGGACCAACATAGTGCTCACACACAACCCATCCTATGAGGTGGAGGGAGCTGTCGTGGTTCACTCACTTGATGAGCTTCACAAGGAGCTTGAAAAATACAATTCAGAGGATATTTATATCATTGGTGGACAGAAAATCTATGAGCAGCTCGTGGATGAATGCGATGTAGCCCACATCACAAAGGTGGACTTCGAGTATGATGCGGATGCATATTTTCCAAATCTTGACGAGAAGCCTGAGTGGCAGATTACGGGGGACAGCGAAGAGCAGACATACTTTGATTTAGAGTTTTATTTCCTTCGATACGAGAAAGTAAAATAGACTATTAAATAAAATAGAAACGAGGATGACAGCAGTATGGACATCACAGGAAGAAAATTATTTGTAAAAGCGTTGGAGGAGGAAGGCGTAGATACTATTTTCGCCTATCCTGGAGGAACAGTTACAGATTTATTCGATGAGTTATATAAGACTAATTCAATCAATCTGGTTCTGCCGAGACATGAGCAGGGCCTGATTCATGAGGCTGAGGGCTATGCCAAGTCTACAGGTAAGGTGGGTGTCTGCCTTGTGACAAGCGGTCCCGGTGCTACCAACACAGTTACAGGTCTTGCGGATGCGCATTACGACAATGTGCCGCTTGTGTGCTTTACCGGACAGGTACCGCTTCCACTCATCGGAAATGATGCCTTTCAGGAAGTGGATATAGTCGGAATCACCAGAAATATCACAAAATATTCTGTTACAGTCCATGACAGAAAAGACCTTGGAAAAATCATAAAGATGGCATTTCATATTGCAAGGACCGGAAAGCCGGGCCCTGTGCTGATTGACTTGCCAAAGGATATACAGACCGCATCAGGTCCGGCAGAGTATCCGGACAAGGTGGAAATCAGAGGCTATCGTGTCAATGATACAGTACATGTCGGACAGCTTAAGCGTGCTTACAAGATGTTAAAGAGTGCCAAAAAGCCGCTTATCCTTGCAGGAGGCGGTATAAATGTTGCCAGAGCCAATGAAAATCTGCGTCGTTTTGTGGAGGCAGAGAATGTGCCTGTTGTCACTACAATAATGGGTAAGGGTGCCATACCGACCACCCATCCGCTTTACGTGGGAAACTGCGGTATGCACGGCAAATACGCGGCAAACAAGGCAGTCAGTGAGTGTGATTTACTTTTTTCAATAGGTACACGATTTAACGACAGAATAACCGGTGACTTAAATGAGTTTGCTCCAAAGGCAAAGATTGTACATATTGATGTGGATACTGCATCTATTTCACGAAATGTCGTGGTTGATGTGCCTATCGTTGCAGATGCCAATGTGGCACTCGATAAGTTAAACGAGTGGGCTGAGCCGAAAAAGACTGCTGAGTGGCAGAAGCAGATTAAGGCATGGGATGAGGAAAATCCTCTTGGCATGAGAAGAGACAAGGGCATGACACCTCAGATGATTATGGAGCATATCAACAAGAACTATAAGGATGCAATCTACGTTACAGATGTAGGTCAGCATCAGATGTGGGCTACACAGTACATAGAGCTTGACAGCAACAGCCAGCTTCTTACATCGGGAGGTCTTGGAACAATGGGCTTTGGTCTTCCGGCAGCAATAGGTGCCAAGATTGCAAATCCTGACAAGGATGTTGTATGTATAAGCGGTGATGGTGGACTTCAGATGAATATACAGGAGCTTGCCACCTCAGTTGTACAGGGCGCAGGAGTGACCATCTGCGTACTCAACAACTACTATCTGGGCATGGTGCGCCAGATGCAGCAGCTTTTCTACGGCAAGCGCTATTCTGCAACCTGTCTTCGCAGAAGAAAGGGCTGCCCGGCAGAGTGCAAGGGACCAAACGAGGCATGTCCGCCATACACACCGGATTTTCTCAAGCTTGTTGAAAGCTATGGTGGACACGGAATCCGCGTGGAAAAGGAAGAGGATATTGATGCAGCCTTTGCAGAAGCAAAGAAATACAAGGATGTACCTGTAATTATTGAGTTTATGATTGCTACGGATGAGATTGTCCTTCCAATGGTCAAGAGCGGAAATCCTATGAGCGAAATGATTTTAAAGTAGGAGGTGCAGAAGATGAATAATATTGAAATGAAAAACAGATGGATTGCACTTTATGTGGAGAATCAGGTCGGTGTTTTGGCAAAGGTTTCCGGACTTTTCTCTGCAAAATCCTACAATTTACAGTCTCTTACGGTTGGAACAACAGAGGATGAGACTATTTCCAGAATGACTATTTGTGTTACAAGCGATGATATTACATTTGAGCAGATAAAAAAGCAGCTCAACAGAATGGTCGAGGTCATCAAGGTTATTGACCTGACTGATGTGCCTCTGCATATGAAGGAAATCCTCTATGTCAGGGTATCAAAGCTGACCCGCGAGGAAATCACCGATATCTTCCAGACAGCGCAGGTTTTTAATATTGACGTGGTGGATAAGAATGCCGACAGCGTGATTTTGGAGAGCAAGCTTACAGAGCACCGCAATGATGATCTTATAGCGCTGCTAAAGTCACAGTACAAGAATATCTCTGTTGTGCGTGGCGGTGCCGTGGCCATTGAGGCTATGAGTACCGGCTGCCGCTAGATTATATATAGAATCTTGTGACAGTAATGAGGGACAATTTGTATGTGTTGTTGCACAATGGTAAAATTAGTGTAATATTAACATAGAGTAAGGGACGAGAAGAACCCTAATATGTATTTATAAGCGATTACGAAGTGACTTAGATATTGTTAGAATTATGCCATGAAACACAGAAATGCCCTGCCATGGATGGCAGGGCAAGGCGTTATGCGCCATGGACGGCGCATAAAAGCCGGTTTCGTCAAGCATAAAAAACCTTAAAGCATAATTCTTACAATTATCTTAGCCACGTAGTTTTAAGCGCATAAATATATATTAGGGTTCTTCTCGTCCCGTAGTATTGTCATAAAATTAGCGAGCCGCAACCTCAATAATTTCACCAACATACATAGTGTGCATATCGTGATCACCATACCATTGATGCATAATGGCTTTGTCTGTAAATGAAGCCTCCTCAATAGGTACAGCAGCCATCTTGCGGCAGAGGAATACGAGATTTGCTTCGTCAGGATATGGGATGCCATGGCGTATGACAGGAGTAAGACCGGCCTTTGACCATTTGTCTTCGCCACGTCCTGAGTGAGCACCACAGTATTTTAGGGCATCGCGGTATTTCTCACTTAGGAAAGAAAGTGAGAAAAACTCACCATTGTCTATGAAATCCTTAGTATATCTGGATTCCCTGATAAAAATAAATACGACATTTTTGCCCCAGAGAACACCGGTTCCACCCCATGAAACAGTCATGGTATTTGATTTTTCTTTGTCACCGGCTGTAACGAGAGCCCACTCCTTACTGAGCTTGGTGAATGGATTGATATCGAGCATGTCGATTGGATATGGTTGAAATGTATGCATAATTTTCCTCCTTAATATTAATAAAATTGACAAATGCTGCTAAGTGACATATAATACACTTAGTAAGGCAGTCGGTAGGTGAGTGCACTTCACCTGATCCGGCAAATTAAGTTAATAAGTTATCGTAAGAGATAGCCGTTCCCAGACTTTACCAGAGGCAGGACGGCTATTTCTTATGTTTTCTGTGAATTCTGGTATTTTTATATATTTTCAAATTGGCACTGCTCGTTGCCTACGCTCATTATATCATATGCCACGCACTTTGTGCATATTATTGTAAAAAGATATTAAGGTAATAATATTCATGAAAAATCTGCACATTTTACAACAGGAGTCAATTGATGAGGGGCGGCTTCAGGTGAGAGTACGACAGAAAAACATGGGGACGCCGGTTGCGGATGCAAGGGTGTCAGTCAGCTATTCCGGGGATCCGCAGGGAAAGATAGAGGAGACTGACACCAACGAATCGGGAAGCATAGAGGCAGTTGAGATTGCCACTCCGCCACTTGAGTATTCTATGTCGCCCAGTGAGGCACAGCCGTATTCGGAGGTGACGGTAACCGTTTCGGCTAGCGGATACAGAAATATCACGGTTTCGGGTGTTGAGGTGATGCCCGACAGACTTTCCATACAGGATATTGAGCTGGAAGTACTTGACGCACCTGGAAATGATGTGGACAATATTGTTATTCCGGCACATACACTCTACGGTGATTATCCTGCCAAGATACCTGAGCCGGAGATTATGCCGGTTGCTGAGACCGGTGAGATTGTACTTAATCGTGTGGTGATTCCGGAATATGTTATTGTGCATGATGGGGCGCCATCGGATTCCACAGCGTCAAATTATTATGTCAGATATAAGGATTATATCAAAAATGTAGCTTCCAGTGAGATATATGCTACCTGGCCTGATGCCACTATAAGGGCAAATGTGCTTGCAATTATGTCATTTACGTTAAATAGGATATATACGGAGTTCTATCGCGGAAAAGGCTATAATTTTAATATCACTTCATCCACAGCATATGATCACAAATTCATCTATGGCAGAAATATATATGACAATATCTCGCTGATAGTAAATGAAATGTTTGAAAACTATCTGTCGAGACCTAATGTGAAGCAGCCGATTCTGACGCAGTACTGTGACGGACAGAAGGTTTCCTGTCCGAGCTGGATGACACAGTGGGGCTCTAAAAGTCTCGGTGACCAGGGCTACAGTGCAATTGAGATACTCAGATACTTTTACGGAAGCAACATGTATATCAATACAGCGGAGGCTGTATCAGGAATCCCGGCGTCATGGCCTGGCTACAATATAGGCATAGGCTCGTCCGGGCAGAATGTATACCAGATACAAAAGCAGCTCGCCCGCATCGCAAAGGCATATCCGGCCATTCCGTCTATTGTGCCGGATGGAATATACGGACCAAAGACAAAGGCTGCCGTGGAAAAATTTCAGGCTGTATTCGGACTTCCGGTATCAGGTGTGGTGGACTACAATACATGGTATGAGATATCAAATATATATGTCGCTGTGACACGTATTGCGGAGCTTGCTTAATTGGATTAAAGGAGCAAAACAGTGCTGGCAAGAGAAAAAATGATGTGATATTATATAAAATAAAAGTAACTATTCACAACCACAATATTTTCAGATAAAGAAAGACAATTATATGAATACAGAAACCCAAAATTACAAGATAATTGTGGCATACGACGGCACACGCTACAAGGGCTGGCAGGTGCAGAAATCCACAGATGATACAATACAGGGAAAGCTTCAGCATGTGCTTTCCACACTGGCAGGAAAGCCGGTTGAGGTCATAGGCTCAGGGCGCACGGATGCGGGAGTGCATGCGATGGGGCAGGTGGCAAGCTTTCACATGCCGAAGCATTTTTCAAAGGATGAGATATTTATATGGCTGAATGAGCATCTGCCGGCAGATATTGCGGTGACAGATATTTCAAATGTGCCTGACAGATTTCATGCCAGGTACAATGCTGTGTCAAAGACATATGTGTATACAATACACACCGGTAATGTGTCCGATGTGTTCAGGAGAAAATATGTATACGACTATGATAAACCGCTTGACACAGACCGGATGAAAAAAGCAGCAGAGTATCTTCTCGGAGAGCATGATTTTAAAGCCTTTTGTGGCAACAAACATATGAAAAAGTCAACGGTCAGGACGATTTTTTCTATTGATATAGAAAAAACAGGCGCTGATATTGTTATCAGCTACACCGGAGATGGATTTTTACAGAATATGATAAGAATCATCACAGGAACGCTTATCGAGGTGGGCGATGGAAGAAAAAATCCGGATGCTGTGATGGAAATTTTAGCTTCAAAGGATAGGGCACAGGCAGGCTACACGGCACCGGCGTGTGGGCTGAGACTGGAAAGGGTAGATTATGGCAAAGTGGTATGTTAGTGCGAAGAAGGCTGATTTTGCGGCAATCGGAGCAAAGTTTGGAATAGATCAGGTGACGGCGCGGATAATCAGAAACAGAGGTGTTATAGGAGATGACGCGGTAAATGAATTTTTAAACGGCAAAATCTCAGACATTGCAGACCCGGCTCTCTTAAAGGATGGTCAGAGGCTGGTTGACATTCTTGCCCAAAAGATAGCTGACAAGGCCAAAATCAGGATAATCGGCGACTATGATATAGACGGAGTGATGTCTACATATATTCTTGTGAAGGCACTTAAAAGAGCCGGTGCATGTGTGGATTATATGATTCCCGACAGAGTGAAGGATGGCTATGGTTTGAATGTGCATCTGATTGACAAGGCATATGAGGACGGGATAGACACTGTGGTCACATGTGACAACGGAATTGCGGCGATTGAGGAAATCGCCCATGCAAAGGAACTTGGTATGACAGTTCTCGTAACAGACCACCATGCAGTGCCTTTTGAAGATATAAAGGGTATAAAGATTTACAAGGAGAGCAAAGCAGATGCCGTTGTAAATCCGCATCAGATAGAGTGCAGCTATCCGTACAAGGAGCTTTGCGGAGCAGCTGTTGCCTGGAAAATTGTCATATTACTATATAGAAAAATCGGCATAGATGAGAAAGAGGCCATGGATTTTATAGAGAATGTGGCATTTGCAACAGTCGGTGATGTTATGCCGCTGACGGGTGAAAACCGTATACTCGTAAAGGCCGGTTTAAAGAGTATTCATCATACGACAAATATCGGCATGAAAGCCCTGCTTGAATGTTGTAATATAGAGGCTGAAAATGTAGATGCATATCATTTTGGATTTGTTCTTGGACCCTGTGTCAATGCGACAGGCCGTCTGGATACAGCCAAAAGAGCACTTGAGCTGTTTTTATGTGACAGGCAGGAGGATGCCATGCGCATCGCATCAGAGCTTGTAGCGCTCAATGATGACAGAAAGGAAATGACTGCAAAGGGTGTGGAAACCGCAGTTGAGATATATGAGAGGGACAATTACGAAAAAGACAGGGTGCTTGTCATATATCTGCCGGATGTGCATGAGAGCATAGCAGGAATCATAGCAGGCCGTATCAGGGAGAAATACAATAAGCCAACCTTTATACTCACAAAGAGTGAGGACGGAGTAAAGGGCTCAGGCCGCTCGATAGAGGAGTACTCCATGTATGAGGAAATGTGCAAATGCAGTGAGCTGTTCACGAAGTTTGGTGGACATCCGATGGCAGCAGGACTTTCACTGCCACAAGAAAACGTTGAGCCATTCCGTCAGAAAATAAATGAGTATGCATCGCTTACTGACGATGACCTCGTGCCTAAAATACATATAGATGTGCCGATGCCGGTGGATTATGTATCAATGAGACTGGTGTCTGAGTTTTCAGTACTGGCACCGTTTGGAAAGGACAATCCAAAGCCTGTTTTTGCAGACAAAAATCTACGTGTGAGCCGCATGTGGGTAGTTGGTAAAAACAACAATGTGCTTAGGCTTTCTTTGATATCCTCATATGGCACGCCAATCAATGCAATTTATTTTGGTGATATAGAAAGCTTTTTTGACTATATCAGGCAAAGGTTTGGTTCTAACGCGCTTGAAGCTGCACAAAGAGGAAGGTTCAATAATATAGTGCTGTCCGTAGTATATTCACCAAAGATAAATGTATTCAGGGAAAATGAGTCATTGCAGTTTGAAATACAGTATTATAAGTGATATTATATTCTAAAAAGGTAACCGGTAAAGGAGAATAGATCAGTGTTTGGGAACAGAGCAAAAATATCCGCTGAGGAATTAGCGTATATGAAGGAACAATTGGATAATGACAGGGGATTTTTCGAGAACGTAAATGCAAAGTCAAAGCTTATAGAGGCTGATTTTGATGAGCTGGAAAAATCAAGACAGCTTCAGGAGTCATCCCTTAAGCAGCTAAATGATAATGCAAATAATGTGGTGGAATTTTCAAAGGACAGCATGGATGCCATATCAGCCTTAAACGACAGCTTTACAGAGTGTGTAAAGGCGGCTGCGGACAATCTTACAAGTCTTGAGAGTGCGGCAAAGGCAATTGCCACACAGCATGAGGATACATGTGCGCTTGTCGAAAACAATAAGCATTTTACAGCTCCGGCTAAGAGCTTATCAGAGGAATCGGACAGGCTTGAGGAGCATGTGGATAGCTGTGCGGATATAGCTGCGCAGATGAAGGAACAGAATAAGCAGATGAGTGTTCTCTCACTAAATGCTGCTATAGAGGCGGGCATGCTGGGAGAGCAGGGAAAGCTGTTCGTGGAGGCTGCTGAGAGCATAAGGGAGGCATCTGTTTCATATGACAGTGCAATCGATGCTGTGAAACAGGAACTTTCAGAGGCAAAAGCTGAGATTAGTGCACTTAAAGAGCAGGTGAGTCACCTTGTAGGGCTTCTAAAGGACAACAATGTTGCTACGACAAAGCTCATGAAGCAGGGAGTGGAGCTCAATCATGTGTTTTCACAGTGTGATGAGATTTCAGTTGACATGATAGAAGCGTGCAGACAGCAGATTGTGTCAATCCGCAATACACAGGAGGAGATTATCAAGTTTGAGGAGCGCAATAAGCTGCAGATAGAGGATGCATACGCAGAAATTTCGACTCAGAGGAAAAATTCAGTAGAAATAAAATCCACTGTGGACAAGGTGCTCGACTACAGCAGGGAGAGAGTAAGATAACAGGATAGATATGCAGACTGTGAGTGTCATGCATTCTTATGAGTGAAATATAAAAAGACATCAACCGGTGTAAATTCCGGCTGATGTCTTTTTGAGTTGAAAGCTGCAATCATTAAATCAAACACGAACCTTGCTGTTTGCTGCATCCTGGAAGCTTCCGCTTTTCTGTGGAAGATGCATCCAGTTTTTGATGTAGACCACATTGTACATAACGAAAGCAAGCATAAAGGCTGTAGAAACGTCAAATACTGAGTGCTGTTTGATAAACATGGTAGACAGTATAATCAGAACACAAAGCACTAAGGATGCATGCTGAACGTGCTTTTTATCCTTGAAATAGCTGCTGTGCATCACCGCAAAATGAATGCCGAGCGAATTGTATACGTGAATGCTCGGAAACAGGTTCGTCGGTGTGTCAGTGGAATAAAGCCACTCGCAAAGCGCTGTAAACATATTGTGGTGCGTGAAATAATAAGGCCTTAAATTGTGACCATTCGGGTAGAGCGTTGATATAACCAGAAATACGGTCATACCGGTGTATAAAAACGCACACAGTCTGTAAAATTCTTTTTTGTCATGTAATGCCGTGAAAGCAATTCCAAAGGCCACATAGCCAAACCACATGATATAAGGAATAACAAAGTATTCACAAAACGGTATATAATCATCTATCGGAAGATGAATCAAGTGATAATGCGTGGTAACAGTGCGCTCTAAATATCCAAACCAGGTCAGATATATGATAAAGTATGATAAAATCCACACATGCTTGTAGCGGTTGAAAAGCTCTATAAGCTTATTCTGTATTTTCTTCATAAAACCACCTTTTTAATCCGCTTGAAATTATAACACTGAAAAATAATTCAAACAACACCAAAACAAAAGACTTAATAAATTTTATGAAAAAATTAATAATTAAGACCTTATATAATGAGCTTTTTGTGAAATATTTATCTGCAGCAAAAAGCATAGGATATAACCTGTGGGCTAATCTGCATAAAGAATGCTAAAATCCCATGGTGCAAGAGCTATACAATCGCCTGCTGATACTGTACTGTCATCGCAAAGCTTCTTGAGACCGTCTGCATGGCAGGTAACAGTCTGCTCATCATCCGAGTAGTTAAGCAGATAAATGATTTTTTCGCCCTGCATATTGGTGCCGCGCTTTATGACAACGGGATAAGAAGCATCAAATTCATTTTTTTGCTCGCCGAAGAAAAGCTTTAGGGCTTCTATCAGCGTGTCCTCACCAAAAAGTGTGGCAAGATACATGGCACGGCCCTTACCATAGCTGTTTTGGGTGATAGCTGCGTGTACTCCCCAGTGCTTGTGCTCATACATAGCAACAGGCGTGGCAGTGGTGCAGTCGACCATCTCCATCCAGTCACGCGCTTTTGATGATTTGCCACCACAGGTTACGGTGACATCGTCAGGCAGGGTGAACTCATCATATTGTATGCCGAGAGACTTGTTTATAATATAAGGCTGCACGTCGTGGCGTATTTTAAGATGTTCATCCGAAAAAGCAGATTTAAAGGTCACCACCATATTGCCTCCGTTTGCAACAAATTCATTTAAGGCATTGAGTACCTCATCTGTTGCGCTGTAGAGTGCAGGCACAAGGATATTTTCATATGAAGCAAAAAGTGCCGGGTCGGCAGGAATCACGTCGTACTCAATGTTCATCAGATACAGGGCATCGCAAAGCCATCTGAAAACAGTATTGTAATTGGAGTCGCTTTCGTTGTTCAGCTTAAATTCATTAAGACCTGTAAGAGAAGCGTTGTCGGCAATAACCGCAAACTTGTTTGTCTTTTTTAAATTGACCAGCCTGTGTCCGTATTTTTTTAATTCATTTCCGATGACGCTGCATTCCTTATAAAGCCTGTTCGGTCTAAGGTCGTGGGAGAGCACGCCCTTCCAGTAGCTTTCTATGGCATTATGGATAGAATGCCAGTGCCAGTATTCAACCATGTCTGCACCGTTTGCAATGTGGCTTATGGCCTGAAGCCTCAGTTGACCCGGATAAGGAAGCCATGGGTGATTTCCGGCTGCCTCGGTCTCAAGTACCAGATAATTATTACCTTTTATGCCCCTTGCAATATTGCCGCAGGCGGTAATCTCGCGGCCGCTCAGACTGCTCTGGGAAGGGTGATATATATCGCAGCCTGCGATATCCATACACTTGGCAGCCTCGTACTGATTGACCTCCGGCTGCATGCCGTAAGAGTAGTCGTGCCATTCAAAGTCGAAATTGTGAGTGATGAACTGGTCGTCTCTCTTGTATTTTTTGACGATATCGGCCTGCCATGCAAAAAAGTCTGTCACGAGCTTTCTTTGGAATTTTTTGTATTCCGCATCAAGACTCATATTTATGGTACCGCGGATATCAGGAAATGCATCCCAGTCGTCCACACGGTTGCTCCAGTAATCTAGTCCAAACTCTTTGTTAAACTCGTCAATGTCAGGAAATTCATTTTTCAGATATTCTACAAATTTAGCCTGTGCGTATTTGGAACAGGTGTCATATGACTTTGTTTCATTGTCGAGCTGGAAGCCGATCACGCAGTCGTAGTCCTTTACCTGCTCCATAAGCTTTTCAATGATAATCTGTGCATGGCGCAGATAGTCAGGATTTGTGATATCCATGTTCTGGCGGTGGCCGTAGAGCTCTTTGCCGTTATGTGTTACAGCAAGAATATCGGGATATTTTTTTGCAAGCCATGAAGGAATAGCATATGTAGGTGTTCCGACAATGACCTTCAGCTCATATTTTGCTGCGCAGTCAAGCATACGGTGCAGGTGTGTAAAATCAAATACTCCCTCCTTAGGCTCCCATGTGCTCCAGGTGGATTCTGCAATCCTGATAACATTCATGCCGGCATCGCGTATCATCTTAAAATCTGTTTCTATGCGGTCGTAAGGCATATATTCGTCGTAATATGCCACACCATATAGTATTTCCTCAAAATTCATTTATTCGTACCTCCAATATTTATACAAGGTATACATCAATGATACCTTTTGAACTTTAATCATACTATAAATATACGTTAGTAAATAAATGGTGTAAACATTAAATCATCAGAAAACAAAATGTTGAGCGAATATGCGTGGAAAAATGAGTCAGTTGCGCAAAAAATCTCATGTCCGGGATGACAAGCGTATGAAGATAGGTTATAATGAAAAACAATAGAGTTGCGCAACAAATAAAAGTTGTTCAGTTATTATTCACATTCAGATGAAAGAGGGGGCAGAATGAGTAACAATATCACGATATCAGATGTGGCAGAGGCACTTGGCGTTTCAAAGACAACAGTAAGCAGGGCTATATCGGGGAAGGGCAGGATAGGCGCTGCAACAAGAAAAAGAGTGCTTGAATATATACAGGAGCATGATTATAAACCTAATGTAATAGCCAGGGGGCTTGCACAGTCAAAGACATTTAATATATGTGTGGTGATGCCGGGGGATTATGCACTTGTCGATCTGCCTTTTTTCCAGGAAGCTATAATGGGGATTCAGGAGATAGCAGGTATGATGGAATACGACCTTTTACTTTGTATAGGCTCAGGCAATGATATGGCGGGGCTTAGGCGTATCATACAAAATCATAAGGTGGATGGAGTGGTGCTGCTTCGCACGATGGTAGATGATCCACAGGTGACATTCTTACAGGAGCGAAGGATACCGTTTGTCACAGCAGGCTCATGCAAATATAAGGATGTAAAGCAGATTGACCATGATCATAAAAGTGCCTGTAGGGAGCTGACATCAATTATGCTCATGCGTGGCATGAAAAATATGGCGCTTCTCGGTGGAAACGAGGATATTGTCGTAAATCAGACCAGATATGCAGGCGTAGTGGATGCCTATGAGCAGTTTGGGAAAAAAATAAATGACAATCTTGTATTTTTAAACCTTGAAGGAAAATCATATATCGAAAAAGCTGTAGATGATGCTATTGACAGAGGGTGCGACTGTCTGTTGTGTATGGATGATGCAGTCTGTGCGCAGGCCATGAGACGGCTCCGTGAAAAGCACATAAAGGTGCCTCAGCAGGTGAAGGTGGCTTCATTTTACAACAGCTCAGTGCTGGAAAATAATGTGCCGTCCATTACATCGCTTTCATTTGATTCAAAGGAGCTTGGAGCAAGAGCCTGCAAGAACCTGCTTAGACAGATAGAGGGTGAAGAAACTGAGAACAGAACACTTCTGCCATATGAGGTGGTGTTAAAGGAGTCCACACAGTAAATAGTAAAAGCCGGAGCCGACAAAATGTCAGACTCCGGCTTTTGCTTTATATAGTTACCATTTTTGTTAAATCATCACCAGATAAACTGTTGCGAGTGACACAACAATCTGGATGATTGCAAATCTGAAAACAACCTGTGCATTTGACCAGCCAAGCTTCTTTCTGACATGGTCATGGATTGGAGTTGTGGTATTCTTTAAAATATGTATCTTCAAAAATCTAAGAAGAGAAACCTTTACGAGTCCAAGTCCACCGTCGATGATAAGCACGAGTGCTGCCAGTATGTAGATGAATGGGCTTTGTGATTTAAGAGCACAAATAGCTATGAATATACCCATGGCTCTTGAGCCTGCATCACCCATCAAAAGCTTGCTTGGTGTGGCATTGTACCACAGATATCCGAGCAGACACACTGCAAATAATAAAATACAATAGTTGAAGCTGTCAGCTATTTTGAGCACTGAATCAAGCACGAAGAAAGTCATTATGGTAATGATGGTAAGTGTTCCTGAAAGACCATCAACACCGTCTGAACAGTTCGTGACATTTATTGATACCCAGACTAAAATGACTGTGAGTATTCCAAACACAACAGGTGGAATATTTACAGAGCTGTCAAATATGGCAAAAGTGATTGTGCTTGAGTTGAAATGCAGATACACAACTGCCACAACAATGGCAACCGCAAAATCAAGTGCGCCCTTTAAATATTCGCCCCATGGCTTTTCGGCCGCATCGTCAAAGTAGCCTGTGAGCATCTCAATAACTATAAGCACAAGATAAATCGCAATCTCTACATTGATTTGTGAGAAGAGCAGTGCCGATATCACAAACGTAAAGATAAAGATAATACCGGCTCCTCTCGGCTTTCCGGCTGAAAGCTTTCCGTCCACAGCAAACTGTCTGCCGAGATCCTTTGGTAAAAATTTATTTAATTTTGCAATAGCAATACATGTGAGTGCGAATGCAAAAATCACTCCGATGAAAGCTATTATCGACATATCTGCCAAAGTCAAATAAGAAATCATATTGTCCTCCTTTGATATTGTATTACAACATCATTTATTATATTAGTCTGACAAAAAAAAGTAAAGTTTTACTTGCAATTTTAAATAATTGTGTTATTATACTTATATGCTTTAAAGCGTTGAAGCATTAAAACTTTAAAATGTAACATCAAGCTACAGTAATATTTATATTTGTTACAATAATATTTATACTTGGAGGAAACAAAAATGGCTCAGAAAGGTGATTTAATGACAGCACGCCCTGATATCCGCGTGCTTGACGCTACCATTAGGGATGGAGGACTGGTAAACAACTTTATGTTTACAGATGATTTTATCAATGCTCTTTATCGTGCAAACGTAAAGGCAGGCATCGACTATATGGAGTTTGGTTATAAGGCATCTAAGGAGCTTTTTGATGTAAATAAATTCGGCAAATGGAAGTTCTGTGATGAGGCAGCTATCCGTGAGATAGTCGGGGACAACAACTCCGATATGAAGATTTCTGTCATGGCAGATGTGGGCAGATGTGACTACAAGAAGGATATTCTCCCTCGTGAGGACAGTGTGATTGACATGGTGCGTGTGGCTACATATGTACATCAGATGCCTGCAGCGATCGAGATGATTGAGGATGCAAAGTCCAAGGGCTACGAGGTAACCTGCAATATCATGGCAATCTCAAACACACAGGAATCAGACCTAGACCAGGCACTTGATATGGTTGCAAAGAGCTCTGCAGACGGCATATACATTGTAGACAGCTACGGTGCTCTCTATCCTGAGCAGATTCGCCGCACTGCCGAGAAATACACAGAAATTGCAGAGGCAAACGGAAAGTTCGTAGGAATGCATGCACACAACAATCAGCAGCTTGCATTTGCAAACACCATAGAGGCAGCAGCTCAGGGAGTCAGCCTGTTGGATGCAACAATGATGGGCATGGGACGAGGTGCAGGAAACTGTGCGATGGAGCTTTTACTCAGCTTCCTAAAAAATCCAAAATACAATGTATTCCCTGTACTCAAATTCATTGAAGAGCATATGCTTCCGCTCAAGGAGAGCGGTGCTGTATGGGGCTACGATATTCCATACCTGCTCACAGGACGCTTAAATCAGCATCCATCAGCAGCTATTGACTACATCAAGTCAGGCGAGACACATTACGCAGATTTCTACACAGATTTGCTTGATAAATAAAAATAGATAGATGTATATAAATAAATCCGCTATGCCAGATTTTGGTGTAGCGGATTGTTTTTATGAGCGTGAAAACCAAAGAGTAATGCGAAACTCGGTATTATTATGTGAAACAATAGCCCGCCCATTCATCTGCTTCATCATAAGGGTAATATTTCTGATACCCATGCCGGTGGTATTAAACAGAGAGCTTTTATCTGCGATATGGTTTGTTATCTCGATACCTGCATCTTTACTCCGGTAGATAGAGCTTATGCAGACAGGAGCTTTGATATCTGCATATTTGCATATATTGTTTGTTATATTGTTAAAAATCCGTCCGAGAAAGTTTGAGTTCACAGTGATTTTAAAATCCTTCCATATGAGCTTTTCTATATCAAGTGAAAAACTGTTTTCACGGAGGATAAAAGCCATCTCAGAAAGATAGTCACCTATTGCACTTTCCATATTGCAAGGAGCGTCAAGCTCAAGAGCTTCTTCATTGCAGGCAAGTGAATAGTCAAAAAGCTGGTCGGTAAGGCCTTTTATTTCGCATATTTTATTGAAAATCACATCTATGTGTTCAGTGGGAATCGCACCCTTTTTATTTTCCATTTTGATAATTTCAGCGTATGACTGCAGCCCTGCGAGAGGAGTGCGGATATCGTGTGCCATGCTTCGTATCAGCATATTTTTTTCATTGATCAATTCGGTTTCAGACTGCTCGACAACGTTTAAAGTGCCATGTATTTGTGTGAGAATATGCCTGAAAATGAAAAACAAAATCACTATTGCTGTAATTAAAGTGAAGAGAGCATCACAAATAAGCAAAGTTTTGAGATATTTTTCCTGATAGTTATTGTATATAAAAATTTTAGCTGTCCTGTCATTAAAGTTTAAATCTTTAAGGTAAACAGATATTTTCTGATTATATAATGATAGATTTTGGGGCTTTTTGAGACATAAAAATTCTGTTGAAACGTAATGTGTTTCATTATCAATGGATATGAGAAAAAATTCGGGCTTTTCTCTTTGAATCCATGTATCAATGCTTTTAAAATCGTTTGACGAAACCTTATTGTCAGACACATATTTTTGAAAGTCTGTAATATACGCAGCTTGTGTATTGTAAATATAGCTGTCGGAGTTTACATATTCATTTATTATTTTTTCCACGCAAAGGTATATAGCTGTAAATACAGTAATTGAAATCAACAAAGCTATTAAAAATGAAATCAATAAGCTGCTTATGTATTCCTTATATCCGTTAAATTTATTCTTCAAATTTATATCCCTTTCCCCACACTGTTTTAATCAGGTGGGCACAGCCACAGCCGGCTTCAAGCTTATTGCGCAGATTTTTAATATGAACCATAATGGTGTTATTGGAAAACTGTGTATACGGTTCATTCCAGACGCTTTCAAATATATTCTGTGTTGAAAATGTCTTTGTCGGATGTGAAATTAACAGCAGAAGAATCTGATATTCTTTATCCGTGAGAGCAAGCTGTCTGCCATCGTAACTGACATTGTTGCATTTTGTGTCTAAGGTTAAGCCACATCGTTCAATAGTGGATGAAGCGGTGGTGTCTGATGCATCTGCATTGTCGTAGACGCGACATCTTCTGATAAGAGCCTGAATACGCGCTATAAGCTCCACGTAGGAGAATGGTTTGACAAGATAATCGTCCCCTCCGGCGGAAAGGGCTTCCATTTTATCGGTTTCAAGAGATTTGGCTGTCAAAAAGAGAATCGGAACATATGATTTTTCCCTGATTTTGCGGCATACATCGATGCCGGAAATATTTGGCATCATTATGTCAATAATCAGCAGATCAAAAGTTTTGTCGAATAATTCTAATCCTTCTTCACCATTAGTTGCCTCAACAACAGTGTAACCTTGATTTTCAAGCAAAATCCTAAGAGCATTTCTAATAGTAACATCATCTTCAATAATAAGTAGTTTATTCATACGCAAATATCTCCTAAGTAGTATAATAATATAAAATATAATAGCACATAAAAATGTAAAATGTGCTTAATTAAATCTAAAAAAATCTGAAGAAATCTGAAGTTCTAAAATTACAAAGCTTGTGTTATCTGAAAAGCAATCACATAATAATTCAGAAAAATTTAGAATAAATTAAGCCGATAATTCAGAAATATAGTTTAGTATATAAGCATAGACGTCTATGGTAACAATGCGGTAGTAAAAAATGTAATAATTACAAGGAGGAAGGCCATGAAAAAAAGAATTGTAATGGCAGCATTAGCAGCAACGATGCTTATAGGCATGAATGCAAGTCAGGCTTTTGCATCGGATGATAATATTCCATATAGCTTTAAAATAAAAGCTAATTATGCAAACACATATTCTGATAAGGAGTACAGACAGACTACAAACACACAAAATAAGTGGAAAGTCAATATGACATATTCAGAAGAAGGAGAAGGTACGATAACTACATACTGGTTAGCTGCTTATAATAGTAACCATGATAAGGTTTCAGCTACACACGATGTTACACAAGGTACTGACGATCATTATTATTCAGCATATTCAAGTGCAAGTCAGCGTGATGTGTGCCTTGGAGCTGAAAACAACAATAATTCTTTTAGAACTTACACTGTTAGTGGATATTGGGATGAAGAGACTGATTAAGTAGGACTATATTTAACAACAGATGCCCGCTTATATAGGGGCATCTGTTAGGAAAGGAAAATATGAGACAGCAATTAAACAGAATTATAAGTGATAAAAAAAGTATAGGAATGATAATTTTTATGCTCGTAATTCCAATTTTGGATATTGTACAGATTTATTATCAGGATATTATTAAAATTAATGGAGAAATGGGGAAACCCTATCCGTTATATGTCACATTTTTATCATGCTATTCACAAGGACACATATTTCAAATGATTTATCTGTGTTTTTTGCCATTATATTTGCTTGTAATAGTGGGAGAAGAGAGTATTGTTGATTATATTACAGGATATAAGAATATATTGATATGTAAAATGGGAAAAAATAAATATATTTTACAAAAAATGAAATCAGCCTTTATCGTCTCATTTACAATTGTATTTGTAGGACTGGGATTAAATCTTATACTATCACAAGTAGTATTTAATGGGGGAACAAATACACCGTTTGATGCAGAACCATTGAAATATGACAGTTTTGTCATGGTAAAAACATTTCTTTTTGAAATAAGCTATACACATCCATTGACAACGAATATAGTCTACATTCTTATAACGGCAATATTTGCCGGTGTTTTGGGAATGATGGGAGCTGCGTTGGCAATATCTATACACGAAAGAAAGATGGTATATGCGTTGACCTTTGCAATTTGGTTCATACCTATTTTGTTTAAAAATTCATCAATGCATATTTTTCAACCGTTTATGGAATATGGTTTTAATGTTGTTGTTCCAGTGGCGATATGGTGTATAGTGCTTTACATTTTAGTGATTATAACAGCTATTATATGGGAGAAAAAAATTGTTGAAGTATAAATATTTAGTATGTGCTTTAATATATGTGGGATTGTGTAGTATAGATTGTTATTTTTCAAATGTACCTATGCTTAATTCAATAGGGCAGATGGGGATAACGGAGGATATAATTTTCCTGAATATGCACAATTCAAGCAGTAATTTCTGTGGAATTAAAGAAATATTGGTTGTAGATACAATTCCTGTCTTATTGGGAATATACTATGCATTGGACAAAGAAAAAACATATATATTACTTAGATATAAAACGCGGGAAAAATATAATAATAGCCAGATCAGGATAATTATTGTAATGGCGGCAATATTTTCGGCAGTTCGTCAGATAGTTGATTATATTTTTACGGTGTATAGTTTTAATGGTGCAACAATTAAGAAATATCCATTTGTACTGTATTCTCTTATGGAATTTGTTGTTATTTGGATTTTCTTTGTCGCAACAGGTCTTTTTTACAAAATACTTAGAGATTGTTTACAAAATGAACTTATTGCTCTTATAGGAGCTTTTGGAGTTAATTTTGTGCAATTCATTTTGATAAGATTTTGGCTCGTTAAGTTTTGGATACCGGGTTTAGATGTTGCTGTAGCATATAATTTTTTGGAAGGAAATAAATCGTTTGTAAGCTGTTTGGGTATTCTTGCAAAAAATATAGTAATGGCAATAGTTCTGTACATAGCAGGAATAGTAACGTTTGCAAAAAGGGATATTTTAAGAAATGAAAAATAAGTGGTTAAACATAATATTGATCATATGCATGATTATTATGCAAAGAGTTGTAATACAAATGAGTGGCTATGAGGTATATCAATTACCATTTGCCAGTACACTTTTTATTTTTGACAACCCAACAAGTAATTTAGTGCAAATTTTATATGCATATATACCATTACCATTTGTACTTTTTTACTTTTCGGGTAATGCAAGAGAAATTACAACCGGATATGGTAAGCTTTGGCTGATCAGATCGTATAGCAGAGAGAGGTTATACTTAAAAAATGCTATATTATCAGCAGCGAAATTAGCCTGTATAGTAATAGGTCAGACGATTATTTTTTTAATATGTGATGGGACATGGAATAATTTATCAAGTATAAAATTAATACAGGTAATAGTTACATATTTTGTTGGAGTATGGGCATTGGTACAATTACAATTTCTACTTGAATTATTTATGGATGCCAGTATTTCAAATATATTTGTAAATGTTTTTTTGGTGGTATCCCTGATAATTGGAAATAGCGTACTGATAAATCGTGATCTAAGCCGGATTGGAGTTATGCTTTTCCCCAATATGCTATTTGGAACGCGTAGTGGGATAATTTATCAAAAAAACATATATGTGAGATACGAAGCTTCAATTACATATGTGATTATATTATTAGTGATTTTAAATATTATTTCAATAATAAAATATAAGAAAACAGACATTTACTGAGGAGATGATATAGTATGATACAATTACAAAATGTAACAAAGAGGATAAAGGAAAATACGGTATTGGATAATGTATCGTATACGTTTAAAAGTGGTTTTGTTTATGGTTTATATGGGCAAAATGGTTCAGGAAAGACTATGCTGCTAAGAGCTATAAGTGGTTTGATAAATCTGGATAGTGGAAGTATTTTCATTGATGGGGAAAAGCTGCATGATAAAATTGAGTTTCCACCTGAGACCGGTATTGTTATAGAAAATATGGAATTGCTGCCGGAATGTTCCGCAAAGAGAAATCTTCAGATGCTTGCAAAGATAAAAAATATTGCTGATGAAAAAGATATAATCTTTTCTCTGGAAAGAGTAGGTCTGGATCCCGACTCTGATAAAAAAGTAAAAAAATTTTCATTGGGAATGAAACAACGATTAAATATTGCACAGGCAATTTTTGAAAATCAGAAAATTATATTGCTTGATGAACCGACAAATGCATTGGATGAAGATGCAGTGCAGCTTATATATAAAATAATAAGAGAGGAGAAGTCAAGAGGCGCAACGATTATTGTAGCCACTCATCATAAAGAAGATTTAAAGGAAGTGTGTGATGTGATATTAAAAATTGCGGAGGGAAAAATTGTTGAGGAAAATGAAAATAAATAAGTATTTTCTTGGAATTGTTCTTATAATCATAATAATTATGTACTTTATGGCTGGAGTTCTTTTTCTGGGAAATACAAGAGAAGATAATAATATGAAAGTTAGTACTGAACAACAGGAAATAGCATATCAGACTTTTAAGTCCGGAACAGAAGGCTATAGTCTTGCATCAAAATACGCAGAAAATCTGCAGAATAATTCTTTGGACAAAGAAGCTATTAATTTACAATTGCAGGAGGCAAAGAAATTTTTACAGGATAATATTAAAGGAATAAGCAGGGAAAGTGATAATTTTGCGCAGATGTTTTATTATTGTGGGATCATATATGGGTTAGATGATATTTACAATTGTGGAGATTATGAATTTGTAAAGGTTGGAATGGAAGTCAGAGGTTATATTATTAATGTTCAAAATGGTGATATGGATGATGAGCTTGAAGCTGACTTATATGATAAGCTGACAAAACTCACTGCTGATGATATACAGGAGGTTGTCGAAGCAATTGATAATTAAAACAAGATAAAAATAGCAAAAATCTCTGGACACTGCAACAAATGGGATATGTACAGTTCTAAATTAACCCATTCTTTTGTAGTGCATTGTAAAACATAGCACGTCCAGAATAGTTCCAATACGCACAATTTTGACGAGGAAGATTACTTGAATAAAAGCAGATAAAAATCAGTTGTAGAAAATCCAAATAATGGATATAATAATAATATAGGAAAAGAGACGAACATAGATTTCTAACAGAAAGGACGTGATATTATGGTAACAACAGAATCTGTAACTATTAAAGTTCCGGTAGGAATGTCAAAATATCTGGTAACTATGAATCCGGAAACAGAGCTTACTCGAAATGCACTGTTGCTGTATCCATATATACTGAATCAGACGATATCCCATGGTCGTGCGGCTGAAATTCTGGGAATCAGAAAATCCGAGTTGATTGATCTGTATGATAAGCTGGGATATTCCTATTTTGATATGACGATGGATGATCTGGATGATGAACTGAATACTTTCAGAGAACTCAAAAAGAAGGAGGCTGCGGTATGATTGTTGTATCAGATACAACACCGCTGATATCACTTCTTAAAATCAATCGTATAGATTTGCTGGAAAAACTGTTTGGCGATGTTTTGATTCCGCAGGCAGTATTTGATGAGCTGACAGTTGATGAACGATTTCGGCTGGAAGCCGATGAGATTAGGCAGAAGAAATTTATCGTAGTGAAGCCTGTCAATAATCCGGAATCAGCCAGTATATTAAAAAGAGCGGCAGGTCTTGACCAGGGCGAGAGTGAAGCGATTGTCCTGTCAGATGAATTAAAAGCAGATCTGTTATTGATGGATGAAGCAAAGGGAAGAAATGTATCAGCTCAGATGGGACTTAGAATCATGGGGACGATAGGGATTCTTATGGCAGCCTATGAGGAACACGAACTGACATCGGATGAAGTCAGAGAATGCGTGAATGGTCTGCAACGTGCCGGACGACATATCGGACAGCGGCATTATCAGATGCTGTTAAGCAGATTGAAAGACTAAATATACTCTGGTTCTATAATAGTATCGTGGTTCTGGATTGGTTCTAAAAAGTTCTGAAACGAGATGCAGGATAGAAAAATTGAAAATAGTAGTAAATCTGACGTCTGTACCATTTGTTCTGGGGCTGATTGTAGAACTGGAGGATTGTTATATTGTGACTTCGAACCGGGAGAGTGGATTCGGAAGATACGATGTGATGTTGGAGCCAAGAGATAAGTGCGATGATGCATTTATTATTGAGTTCAAGGTTCAGGATTCGGAAACAGAGAAAGATCTGGAAGATACAGTGAAAGCCGGGCTGGAGCAGATTGAATATAAGAAGTATGCTGCAACGTTGGAGGCAAGAGGAATTCCGGAGGAAAAGATTCATAAATATGCGTTTGCGTTTTGCGGGAAACATGTTTTGATAGGGAAGTCAACAACAGGAGATAAATAGCAAAAATCTCTGGACACTGCATAAAACAGGAGCCTCGCAGGAGAACTTGCTACAAAATTCGCTGTACGAAGCGGCTTAGCAGCTGTTGGAATTATGTCAAGATACAGCAATGGGGCTGTAAAAAAACTCCCCTAGAAAAAAATCGCCCAGGCCGTGGGGTCTGAGCGATTTTTTGGTATAATTAATTATGCTACTAACAGACTATACTAATGGTAATTATACTATGCGTCAGCTGAAATTACCATTAGAAATCGCAAAATTGATCGATATTTCTGATCCGGTATATACTTTTTGTGTCCAATGTATTGACATAGATCCAATGCTTTGTACCATTGATGGAAAAATTCAATCGCACATATGGTCATTATCCGAAATATCAGGTTGCTGATGCCGGATACGGTTCTTACAATAATTATCTTTATTGCGAAGAACACGGCATGGAAAAACACATGAAATTTCCCATGTACAAAAAAGCAACGACAGACGAAAGCTGAATAAAACTCAAGCGTGATTAGCTGAGCTTTATTAAATTCACCATTTTTTATACCCAAAGATGCAGACCTGTTCAAAAATAGAAAAATTCATACAAAGAAACAACAAAACCGACATTTGCCGGAGTTGGCGTTTCTTAATTAGGGACTTATTTTACAGCCCCATTAAATTATAGCTGAATCATTATAATATATGAGATGATACCTATAACACTATAAAAGCAATGAATGAGAGTATGACAGCAAAATCTATGCCTGTTATGGTTGGAAAGAAACGATAAGAAGATATTCCTTGAATTGAACTTTGGTTTGATTCAAGGGAATTTTATATTTGGAGTGTCATTTTCTGCAATTAGGAGTCACTTTCTGCAAGAACAATTGAACAATACAATTTATTTGATATATTTAAAGAAGAAAGTGATATTTAATTTGACAAGAGTATAATCGTTTGTTAAAGAAGAAAATGGATTTCAGAGTAATTTATCAAGGAGAGAAAATTATGCTTATAGTAAGAGAGTTTAGCAATAGATTTCAGCAAATGTCTGGAATGCCTATCAATAGTAACGAAACAAAGGAAAGACTTAAAGCGGCTGGAATAGATATAAATAGTAAACAATATCGAGCTGTTATGAGTGAGATGTCCAGAGATGGTGGCGGTGGATATACTACAATCTCAGCCATTAAGAAACGAATGAGCCGATATGATAAAGATGGAGACTGGATTAATCCACGCACAGGATTGGCGGGGTTACTCGTTACAGATAAAAATTGTGCTAGCAAAAATAGAATTGTTTCAATTTCAGAAAGCATTATGGATGAGATGTTTGAAAGCACTAAAAAAGAATTTTTTATGGAAAATGGGGTGCATAACGGCGATACAACAAACAGATCAGAGATATATCAAAAGTTGTATCAGCAAACTGAGAAAAACGACAGATTAGCAGCAGGGTATACATTAGAGGAGTATGAGCGACAGTATTGGCAGGCATTCACAGATGCCGTAAAAGTAGCAGACCCTAAATGGGAGGCTGGAAAACCTATCATGCCGGGAGTTTTAGATAGAATTACAAGTAAATCCATTGATGCTTTATTAGTAAAATCTGGTAGTCAACTGATTAGAAAGTCATTTGAACGAATGATATAAAAAGTATCCATTTTGCGGGAGAGCATTCTGTTTGATAATATTTATGTTTTGACTTAAGGAGGATTTTTTATGAATACTATTAAGAAGAGAGCTTTAACATCAATTGCAGTATGTTTTATGGCATGTTTAATGTTTTCAATGCCGGTATTAGCAGCTTCAAATTCATTTTCGAAGACCACTGTAAAGTTAAATGCGATAGATGGTGGGGTATCTCAAATAGCAAAAGTTTCTTCAGGAAGTGTTTTAGGAACCAATCCTAAAATCACTCAGGTGAAAGTATACTTAAATGTAGCAAGTGGTACAGATCCGTTTGACCTTTATATTGAGAGTCCAGAAGGAACAGTAGCAAGGTTGACACCTTCTACAAAGTCAAGGACATATTATGTAACCGATTTTGTGTGTGAAAATCCCAAAGGAGATTGGTATCTTCAAATTGAAAATTTAGGCAAAACCTATGATCCCAATAAACTATATCCTGCATCAACGGTAACGGCAACAATAACAGTCACATACAGTTACTGATTTAATATCAATAGGATGACATTCTCGCAAGTAAATAATGATTTGTTCATTTGCAACATGTTAAACACGATACTTTTTTAGAGGATAAAGGTTTTGGGTTTTACAAAAAAAGGCACCATTTACAAAGCCAATTGACCCTTGAATTGTTGTCAATTATAGTTGTCAAAAAATACGGAGGTGAGATAAAAAATTTTAGTAGTATTTTGTTGCTTTATAATTGTATGTATTAAGAAAATTAAGCGGAGAAAGTTTTATGAGAACAAAAAAATTTATAGTTGCATTATGTTTTAGCTTTTTTATGTTCATGTGTAGTGTGTCAACTGTGTATGCGTATAATACATATAATCAGCACAAATTGACATATGGTGTGGGAAATTATGGAAAAGATACACAACATTACTTTATTACATCAAGTGCAAGCGGCTATGCATCTTATATTAATACGGCAATGAGCGAATGGGTAAATACAACTAGTAGCATGGGAGTAACAACCCCTATTTCTTATACAAAAACCACAACACAATCAAGTAGTAGAATGGATATATATCAAGTAAGTACTGTTAATGAATGGTGGGGGTTAACAACTATGTATAATGGAAGTACAGAGGTTGATCCATTCAGTAGCAATTGGGCTTGGGGAAAAATACAATTAGATGCGGATTTTTCGGATTTAAGTGAAAATAAAAGATTGGCTGTTATAGCTCATGAAATGGGGCATGTTATGGGGTTGGCACATTCAGACTTTAGTAATGTTTTGATGAGGGCAGATATTGCTTATAATTCAAGTAGTACCTCGAGAGCACAAACTAATGATTTAGGTGGAATAAATTATTTATATAAGTAGGAGGAAGTAAAATGAAAAAAATTGGTATTAGAATATTAGGGTGTATGGCATTATTGTCAATGGTTGGTTGTGGAAGGATAGAAGGTGCAAGTGTTCAGGATTTAAGCAATACTAAAGATGCAATTGTTGAAAGTGAAACCACTTTGGCAGAAAATAATAATGAATATTCAAATAAAAATTCCCTATTTTATAGTGATATTTCTAGTTATGAAATTTTTACAGATGTAAATAGTGAAGCTGCGTTAAAAAATCTTTACTATAATATTGATGAATTTATTGATAGTGACTCATCAGATGTCATTGTAAAAGGAAATATTATAGAAATAGAATATGTGTATATTGATGGATGTTCTTATTCTGTGCTTACCGTTGATGTGGAGAGAGCATATAAAGGCGAGGTGCAGGAAACCATCACTGTGTATGAGGATGGAGGATATACTCGGCTGAGCGATGAAAAGGAACAAATTGAAGCACATGCCGATTTGTCACAATACACAGAAGAAGAAATGGAAAATTTGCTAATTAACCATACTTTTATGGGTGCGGAACATTCAAATGTTGGAGATACTGTTATTCTATTTCTGAAAACAAATGAAGGCAGTATTCTGGGTGACAGTTATCGAATTAACTGTTCAGTCTTTGGACGGTACACTTTGAATAAAGATAGCTATATTAGACCTGAATTTATTGTTGAGAATGATAATCCAGAGAAAATAACAACATATAGTAATATGGATACATTCGAGTTTTCGGTGTCTAAATCAATGCTTGAAGATAAACTTTCACAGCAGTAAAATGTCTATATTGAAAATATTGGAAAAAAGTAAATGTTTGATATAACAGACTATCAAAGAAAATTATGCATTTTTTCTATGGGGTATTCTTGCAACAGTGATGTAATTTAATAGGCACAGGAATATGTCAAAAGACCAAAACAGAAAGTGTTAATGATAATAGGTGTTTACTGTTATAACATTTGTTATTTAAAGGGACTGTCGCTTTAACGATTTAGCATGACAGCCCCTTTTTCGAATCTCTTTTTTAAAATATTATAGGGAAGAAACAAGATGGACTAGAACAAGTCCCTTTTCATCATGCATATTGCATAAAATAATGCAAAAAGAACCAAAATGGGTTCATAGGCATGGTGAAAAGGGATGGAACAGAAAATAAAGCAAGATGAGATATTTATTGGTAAGAATATCCGGCGTATAAGGAAAGAAAGAGGAAGAACATTTGCTAAAGAGATATAATTATATTCTTTAAGTTCGGAGACAGTAGTAATGCCGGCATATGTTAATGCAAATTTGGTAATAGAAGAAAGATTAAACTGTTCAAAATGTTGATTTTGGTCATTTTCTACAAATATAGGTCGATTTCTTCCTTTTATTTGATTGTTCGGGTGAGAAATAGTAATATATGACTGTAAAATGGTTTTATATTATTCTAATTGAACGAGGGAAAATAAGCTATGTTTAGAATTGCTATATGCGATGATGAAAAGATTTTTAGAGATGACCTAAAGGAAATACTTATACGTTATATGACTGACAGAGGAATAATGCTTGAAATTGATACTTTTAGTTCAGGAAAAGAATTTGTTGAACTGGGAATTGAAATGGTAAAATATAAGATTGTTTTTCTGGATATCAACATGGATGAACTGGATGGAATTATGACAGCAAAAAAGATCCGGGAAAACAGCAAGGATATGTTTATTGTTTTTGTTACAGCCTTTGTAAACTATACGATAGAAGGATATAAGGTAGATGCAGTAAGATATATTTTAAAGGACAATAAAAATCTGGTTGCCAGTGTTTATGAGTGCATGGATGCAATTCATGAAAAAATGGATTATAAGATTACTTGGGCTGAATTTGATTTCTGCGAAGGTACAAGGAAAGTTTCATTGAATCGCATATTGTATATTGAGAGTAAATTACATAAATTGGAGTTTCATGTAATGGAGGATTGTCTGCAAAAATATACATTACAAGGGACGCTAAATGAAATAGATGATAAGTTTGCCGGAAATGATTTTCTGCGGATACATCAGAGCTTTCTGGTTAATATGAAATTCATTAAAAATATAAGCAGATACAGAGTATTGCTGAATAATGGAATTCTATTAGATATAGCTAGAGCGAGATATAAATATGTAGAAGAAAAGTTTATCGCTTATAGAGGTGAAGTATAAATGTTTGTTTACATTCAGAGTCTTTTGATTATGATGTTGGAAATATTATGCTGCAAAATTTTTTTTGAAGCATTTGGAATAAAAAGAGAGGAAAATAATTGTTGGAAAAATTATAGTATAGTTATCGGATTGACAGTGCTTTGCTATTTTATTGCAATGATTTTTCGAGACTATTTTATTGTAAAGCAGGTATTTTCAATTATTCTCATAACATTCTTTATGTTGCTTTATCTTAAACTGAGTTTTGGTAAGGCGATGATTTTATCAGCATTATTTGAGAGTCTTTTGCTCGTGATGGATTATTTCGCGTTACTTATGAATATTTATATTTTTCATAACATGGAAGAAGTATGGGAATCACATGTTATACAGGGTCCATTGGTCGTTGTTTTAGGAAAGGCATTGTTACTTTTTGCTGTATTAATTATTAGAAATCATATGGAGAAAAAATCTTTGGCTATGCTGGCAGATACAGAATGGCTTCGGTTTATTTTTTTCCCTATTTTCACAATATGTGTTATTACAGCTATGATAAAAATGTCTGAAGATATAAAAAATAAAGCCCAGGAGAATTTATTTTTTGTTATAGCGTGTGGATTGGCGGGAATGAACATAGTTGTATTTTATTTAATATATGATATTTTAAAACGAGAAAATAAATTGCGGGAGGAACGTATTTATAGGATACAGGTTAAAAACCAAATAGGTATGTATCGTTCTATTTCTGAAAATTTTGATAAACAAAAGAAAATGACACATGAATATAAAAATCAGATTATGTGCATTGATTCTTTGATAAAAAAGAAGAAATATGATTCATTGGAAAGCTTTGTAAATAAAATCAGTGGTCAAATTAGTAAAGAATTGGATTTTATTTGTACAAATAATGTGATTGTGGATGCGGTATTGAATACTAAATATCAGGAAATAAGGGATAAAGGTATTGTTTTTGTATTTAAAATTAATGATTTATCATCTTTGAATATTAGCGATGAGGATGTTGTGGTTATTATGTCCAATTTATTAAACAATGCGATTGAAGCATGTGAAAAGTGCAGAGGGGATAAAATAATAAAATTGAAAATTGTTATAGAGGACAATAATGCGATTATATCGGTGAAAAATACTTATGAGAATGCTGTTATTTATGAAAATGGAGAGATACAGACTACAAAGATTCTGGATACAGATGAACATGGAATAGGAATAAAAAATATAGCTGAAACAATAAGGAAGTACGGGGGCTCTTATGTGATTCAAAACGATGAACGAGAGTTTTATTTTTCCATTATGATTCCTCTAGTGAAAAGTGATTTCTGAGAACAAATCACTTTTTTGTCGTTTTCTGCAAAATAAGTACACTTTCTGCAATAGACCTTGTTAAGAAATTGTGTATTGTTATACTTACAGTAGAAGGAGGCGTTGATATGATTGAGAAGATGGCAATGGGGTTGGTTGACCAAATGGCTGAGGAAAAAATGATTGACAAGGAAGCGGAAGAATATTATGTCTATACGCTTGTTTCGTTAATGGAAAAATTTATAACCATTGGAACTATTTTGCTAATAAGTGTACTGATTGAGAAATTAGTTCCAACAGCATTCTTTTTGTTATTCTTTTTGTCATTAAGAAAAAGAACAGGCGGATATCATATGAATACCTTTTTTCAATGTTATTTGGGTACAGTGGTTACTTATATGCTTGTCTTAGGTTTATGTATGGTTCTGGTTGACTATCCGCAGCTGGTTTTTGGATTATTATTAGTTGCAATTTGCATAGTTGAAGTTATAGGGACTGTTAATCATCCCAACATACATATGGATGCGGTAGAACTGTCAGAATCAAAGAGGGCGGCAAGAATTTTGTGTGCAGTTGAAGTGTGTGTTATTTACACTTTTACTTTGCTCGGAGCCGATATGATGTATGTTTGCCATATGGCAGTTGCTGTTATATTATGTGCGGTTCTGTTGCTGATAGCTAAAATATTAAAACAGGAGGTAAAGAGAAATGAAGAAAATTAACAAAAAGGTATTGAAGGTTGTGGAGAGGGTGATAAGAAATGAGATTAAGAGAGCCAGTGGTGATCCTCCGTTTTGTTTGGGGATATTTCATCAACCGAAAAGACCGGTAGAACATAAATGTAATAGAGAAAATAAATAAAGAAATAAATGGTAGTATATTTCTTCACAGACTCCTTAAATCCTATAATTTCAAGCTTTTGCGATACTTTGTTGTTCATATCATTATTCACCCACCAGGTGAAGAAAATATATGGTAAAATAGACGTAACAAAACCTATAGATTGGAGTCTTTTACCATGAATAACAACCACCGAATCACACTGAGCACCAATAAGAACATTATTGTTGAGTTTACAAATGATACAATAAATCGTTCTGAATAAAGTGTTTTTCAGGAAACATCCAATTTAGGAATTTTGATTAAGAGAGAGATAATAAAATGAAAATATGTTATATAGTTGTTTCAGCTTTTTTGATTATTTTCTATCCAAGACAATTAACACATCTTATGTGCTTTGGGAGACATCGTGATAAGAATATTGTCAAAAGCAAAGCTGCTTATTGGGGAATATATTTGTTTTGGACAATTATTTTTTTGATTGGTTGTCTGATGATGGGTTCAGCGATGAAAGTAAATTCTACAATGGATAAATTAGTGTATTATTTCATTTTAGGAAGTGATAATAGGGATTGTGTTGAATTGGGAAGTGAAGAGAATGATGAGGCATATATTTCTACATATTATACACGAAAGGAAATCAATGAGAGCTTTTTATTTGAGGTTGTCCAAAAACATGAATATGCATATGAGATGTGTCAATTACAGGAGTTGATAATTAAGAAACAGGATGAAAGATGGATACTTTATTTGAATGATGAGGTGATGGGATATGTAGAAGTAAAAAAAGGTTTTTTAATTAAGGAGTTTTGTTTTGTGTGGGATAGGCAAAAAATAGACCAAAGGAGGCAGTTATATGAGTAAAAAAATGTGCAAGAGGATATTTTCAGTAATTTTATCATTAGGTCTTGTTATGGTTCAATCCATGAATGTTAATGCAGCAGGTAATGAAGGATTAAGTGCTGAACAGTTAAATACTCTTTTGGAAGGTATGGATAGTATTGTTTTGCAGTTGGAAGAATTGGGACTCAATGATAGTGAAATAAATGGATTGTTCCAATTTACACCGCGTGAAGATAATTTTTATAAAGTAACACAAGTGAAGACAGCATCATATACTGGGAGTTTTGTAATGGAACAGTCAGATAGTGGTATTGACGATAGCGGGATTACAACATATGAGAGCTATAATGGAAATCCACCATCATCAAATGGGAAACAGCGGCAACGAATAGAAAATATATATGGAGTAGCATTGCAGTATTTTCATTCGGATTTTTATCAAGGTGCAGACCAAAATGGGCAGGATTTTGGAAATTATTTAACCTATTTATATTTATCACATTACATAGATGGACCTGGACGTGCGCCAACAAATAATGATTTACCATATATTATTTCTACCGATGATATCCAAGCGTATAATACTTTTTTATCAAGTGCAAATTTGTCGAGTTGGGCAACGGCATTAGCAGGTCTTGGAAGTGCTGTATATTCTGATATTGACTATGTTTCTAATTTAAATGCTATAAATACAGTTGATCAAACATTGTCTCTCAGTAGGCAGGATATAGCAATGGCAGGCGTTAACGGCTATAATACAAAAGGAGCAGTTGAAAGTATTGCACCATTAATTAAAGCATATTTTGATGAACATTATTATACGGCATCTGATGACGAGAAATTATCACAAGAGACTTTTGATTATGTCTCAAGTCAATTAGAGGCATTAAATTTTTACGAAAATTTTGATGAAAATATTACCAAAACGATTACAGACCTGTTGATAACTACATTTATTAGCGTTATTTGTAGTAGTGTTACTTTGATGGGGCTTTGTGTATCTGTTATTCCATTATTTGTATATGAGGCAACAGGACTTATACAGACAGCGGTATTGGTAAATCTTCAGTATTCGTTTAGTGGCAGATATGCGGTGCGGACAGGCATCTATTTGGGATTTTAAAAAATAGCAAAAATCTCTGGACACTGCAACAAACAGGAGCCTCGCAGGAACACTGCTGTAAAATCCGCTTAGTATGAGCGTATTTTGCAGCAAGTGCTCCTGCGAGGCTTTGTCATTTAATCCAATAAACTTAAAACGCTTTATTTCTTCTTCCACGCAAGAAGCCTCTCAATATGCAGCGGTTTCCCCTGAACAGCCTGCACCTTCAATCTGTTTTCCTCACTGAAACCAACCAGAATATCATGATTAGCCTCAGCCAGATAATCGATGATACCATCGATATCAGACTTCGTGTTCTTCGGACAATGAATATACAGATGCTTATTTGCGGAAATATGCAGTGTATATGAGATGCTGAAATGATACCACAGAATCTTGTGCAGGGTAGAGTATTTGTAAATCCATAAAATCTCTTTGATAGGCACGATGGCATTGCCATAAGGCGAGGTCATGATAAAATAGTGCTCTGTGATAAACATGTCCTCGGTGGCAAGCTGTGGCAGTGTCGCAAGCTCCTCCTCAGCCTCGGCAAGCAGCTTGTGCGGATTGCCAAATACAACAAGATTCTGACATGCCGGTGCCAAAACAGGAAACCTGATGCATAGGATGTAGAATATCAGGCTGATAACAGCATAGATGAGAGTGCCAAAATAAAAAACAAACATAAAAATAGTAGTTTTCAAATGGTACTCAGGCTCATTAAGATAGTAGCCTGTTATGGTATCGGAGAGTCCCTTGGAATCCCAACTCAGATCCTTAGACAGTTTATTTACAAACTGTGTGTAGGTGCCCTTTCCCTTTACGATTTTACCGACCACCGTGAGTTTGTCGATAGAGGGCAGACCCTCCTCACAGGTGGATGGTGCAAGCAGTACAATAGAGCAGTGCTTATCACGCATGCAGTAGTAGTAATAGCCCTTGATATCGTTGCCGTCCTTCATGGTGTAGCCGGTAAAGTAAAGCTTTTTAAGGGTGGTTTTTACATATCTGTCCGAATCCTTGTATGCAGCTTCAAAGCTGACAGAATCGTCAATGTGTATGGGCGATAAAATATCTCCGAGTGAAAATGCAAACCATAGCACGGTAAGCAGAATGATGTATACAATCGGAGAGAAAAGACGCCTTTTGTAAAATGCTTTGATGTTTTTTGTTATGTAGTGTTCGTAATTATCAATCATATGCTTAGTATAATGGTTTTTGTGCCTTATATCAACCTTGATTTTGAGACATTTAATTGTTATTATATAGTTACGGTAAATAGAAACACGAAATGAGGTAATTATGGAAGCATACACGAGTTTTGCCCGGGTGTATGACATGTTCATGGACAATGTGCCATATGAGAAGTGGGGCAGATATATTGTCGAAAAACTGCGTGCAAATGGCATAGACAGTGGATATGTCGTGGACTTAGGCTGTGGTACGGGAAAGCTTACCACGCTTCTTGCAGATGCAGGCTATGATATGATAGGCATTGACAATTCTTTTGACATGCTTGATATGGCGCTTGAGAGAGAGGATGACAGAATCCTTTACCTGATGCAGGATATGAGAGAGTTTGAACCGGGAGAAAAGGTGAGTGCCGTCGTAAGCGCATGTGACAGCATCAATTATATTCTTGAGCCTGAGGATCTGCAGGCAGTTTTTTTCTGCGTGAGCGAAAGTCTTAAAGAGGGTGGCATTTTTATATTTGATATCAATACTCCATACAAATATGAGGTGCTCATGGCTGATAATACCATAGCTGAAAACCGTGATGAGGGCAGCTTTATATGGGACAATTATTATGATGCCGATGAGAAAATAAACGAGTATGACCTGACACTTTTTATAAAGGAGCAGTCAGAGGATGAGGATGATATCTACAAGAAGTTTGAGGAAACTCATTTCCAGAGATGCTATGAGATTTCAGAGCTTAAGGTGCTTCTTGAGCAGTCGGGACTTGTGTTTGATGCGGTGTATGATGCGTACACAGACGATCAGGTGAAGTGTGACAGTGAGAAGGTCACTGTAATTGCACATAAAGGATAGAATTAGATAATGAGAGGTAAATTATGTCAGATTATATAGTAAGAGCAACAGCGGCGGATGCCAATATCAGAGCATTTGCTGTAACATCAAAGGAGATGGTGGAGACCGCCAGAGAGGATCACATGACAACACCTGTCATGACGGCGGCACTTGGCAGACTTCTTTCTGCGGGAGCCATGATGGGAGCTATGATGAAGGGCGATAAGGATATCATAACTCTTCAGATACAGTGCAGCGGACCTGCAAGGGGGCTTACCGTCACAGCGGATTCGCACGGCAATGTAAAGGGCTTTGCCATGAATCCACAGGTTGAGCTGCCACTCAATGCGGCAGGCAAGCTCGATGTGGGTGGAGCGCTTGATCTTGGTATACTCACAGTCATAAAGGATATGGGCCTAAAGGAGCCGTATTCAGGTCAGTGTGAGCTTAAAACAGGTGAGATAGCTGAGGATCTGACCTATTATTTTGCCACATCTGAGCAGATTCCGTCGGCGGTTGGTCTTGGCGTGCTGGTGGATAAGGACCAGAGCGTAAAGCAGGCAGGCGGATTTATCATCCAGCTTATGCCGTTTACACCGGATGAGGTTGTGGACAGGCTTGAAAAGAAAATCACAGAGATTGATTCGGTGACACAGATGCTTGACAGGGGATTGACTCCGGAGCAGATACTTGAGGAGATTTTAGGAGATTTCGGGCTTGAAATCACAGATACGACTGAGACACGCTTCCATTGTGACTGTTCAAAGGAGCGTGTGAGCAGAGCACTTTCCACACTTAGCAAAAAGGATCTTGATTCCATTATCGCAGATGGCGAGAGCATTGAGGTAAAGTGCCAGTTCTGTAATAAGGCATATGAGTTTACGGTGGATGAATTGAAGGAGATGCGCTAATTGAAGGACGGATATATAAAGGTCGCTGCAGCGACACCAAAGGTAAAGGTAGCTGATACTGTATACAACGGACAGCTTATTAAAGCTCTTATGAAGGAGTGCACTGACAACGGGGCAAAGGTGGTTGTTTTCCCGGAGCTTTGCATTACCGGATACACCTGTCAGGATCTTTTCTGGCAGGATAAGCTCATTGCTGCAGCAGAGGATGAGCTTATAGGGATAGCTGATTACAGCAGGAGCCTTGACGGCATATTTTTCATAGGGCTTCCATATGAGATAAACGGCATGCTCTACAATGTGGCGGCAGTTGTATCGCGCGGAGAGGTGCTTGCCATGGTGCCAAAGACATTTCTGCCAAATTACAATGAGTTTTATGAGGCAAGGCATTTTGCATCGGGAGAAAACCTTAGCACATATGTCACACTGAAAAATGGACAGCAGGTGTCTGTAGATACTGATTTTATTTTTAGCTGCAGGCAGATGCCAAAGCTTAAGATAGCGGTGGAGCTTTGTGAGGATCTCTGGACTCCGAACCCGCCGAGCATCAGACACGCGATGTCGGGTGCCACTGTGATTGTAAATCTGTCTGCATCAGATGAGGTTACAGGCAAGGCAATATACAGGAGAGAGCTTGTGAGCGGACAGTCTGCCAGATTAATCTGTGGATATATTTATGCGTCAGCCGGAGACGGTGAGTCCACACAGGATGTGGTCTACTCAGGACACAATCTCATCTGTGAAAACGGAAATGTGCTTGCCGAGTCAAAGCGCTTTACAAATGAGACTATATACAGCGAGTTTGATGTAGAAAGAATAGAGACTGAGAGGCGCAGGATGACAACATTTGTTGTCGAGGATGATCACAGATGGGCTGAGTTTGATCTTGAGGTAAAGGATACCACTCTTAGCCGCTATGTAAACCCGGCTCCGTTTGTTCCAGCGGACAAGACAGACAGGGACAGACGCTGTGATGAGATTCTTATGATTCAGGCTATGGGGCTTAAAAAGAGATTAGAGCATACCAACTGCAAGACAGCAGTTATCGGTATTTCAGGAGGACTAGACTCCACACTGGCACTGCTTGTCACGGTAAGAGCATTTGACCTTTTGGGAAAGGATCACAAGGATATAGCGGCAGTTACCATGCCGGGCTTTGGAACAACAGACCGCACATATGACAATGCGGTAAATCTCATTAAATGCCTTGGAGCTACATTTATCGAGGTGGATATAAAGGATGCCGTAAATATACATTTCAGGGATATCGGACAGGATCCGTCTGTGCATGATGTTACCTATGAGAATGGACAGGCGCGCGAGCGCACACAGATACTTATGGATATCGCAAACAAGGAAAACGGAATGGTTATAGGTACAGGAGATTTGTCAGAGCTGGCACTCGGCTGGGCGACCTACAACGGAGACCATATGTCCATGTATGCTGTAAATGCTTCGGTTCCAAAGACTCTGGTGCGCCATCTGGTAAAATACTATGCAGATACCTGCGGCAGCGATTTGCTGGAAAGTACACTTCTTGATGTGCTTGATACACCTGTTTCTCCTGAGCTTTTACCACCTGAAAACGGTAAGATTTCACAGAAGACAGAGGATCTTGTGGGCCCTTATGAGCTGCATGACTTCTTCCTTTACAATATGCTGCGCTGCGGCTATGCTCCTGCCAAGGTTTACCGCCTTGCAAGGATAGCATTTGAAGGAAAATATGATGATGGTTTTATTCTTAAGTGGCTTAAGAACTTCTATCGCAGATTTTTTGCACAGCAGTTCAAGCGCTCATGTCTGCCGGATGGACCAAAGGTAGGAACAGTGGCGGCCTCACCGAGAGGAGACCTAAGGATGCCTTCTGATGCGTGCGGACGTATCTGGATGGATGAGGTTGATAAGCTGGGATAAGTAAGAGGGAAACAATGGGAAAGACACATAAGAAAACTCATAGAAAGCAGGGAAGCATAAAACATGCAAGGCGTCGCAACAGGCGCATGAAGATAGGCGCAATAGTCCTTTGCGCAGCGATAATCATAACAACATTTCTGGCGTGCGGCATGCAGCTTTTGGTTCCTGTAGCTGATGCTGTGGTAAGCGCTGATAATAAGACGCAATCGGGGAATGTTGATGTGCAGAAGAATAATAATTCGCTTACCGCATCTAAAATGGATTCAGAAAAAAATCAAAACAGCTCAGAGGCTGATGTAAACGCTGCGGAGCAAAGCAGCGAGCCTGACAAGGAAACGAAGCTTGATGAGATACTTCACAGTGCAAAGTATCCTGGGCAGCTAAAGGAGCTTGCAAAGAAAAATGATGAGGCAATTGACTTCATATATGAGTATCCTAAGGAGCATTCGAAAGAGCATGATATTGATCTGACTGCAGAGGCCTCGCAGGATACAGTACCTCTTTTGCAGCAGTGGGATAAGAGATGGGGCTATGAAAAGTACAGTGGCAATTATTTTGCGGCTAGTGGCTGCGGTCCGACTGCACTTTCGATGGTTGTATTATATCTGACACATGATGCACAGGCATCTCCTCTTGCGGTGGCAGAGTATGCAAAGGAGGCCGGCTACAGTGTGGATGGCTCCGGAAGTGCATGGGATCTTATGAGCAAGGGCTGCAGGCACTACGGGGTAAATGCAAAGACTATAAAGGTGGATGAGGATACATTTAAAGAAAGGCTTGATGAGGGCAATCTGATAGTCGTAAATGTCGGTCCGGGAGATTTCACAGAAAAGGGACATTTTATGGTGATCACAGGCTATGATGATGAGGGCTTTACCATAAATGATCCAAACAGTATCATAAAGAGCAATACCCACTGGCAGTTTGAGAGGCTGCATTCGCAGATCAGAGCCGCCTGGAGGATGTTTGTATAGATAAAATAAAACCTGCTGTGTCATGCATGATGGACACAGCAGGTTTTTAGTTACATTCAGGAATAATTAATTAGTATAGTGTACTAAATTTATACAGACTAATAACAAACAGTAAAGTATGGTATGCAGATTATAGCAATTGAATACCATGCTCCTCACATGCCTTAATTGTCTCCTCAGGCCACAGTGAGCTCTGTACCTCACCGATATGAGCCTTTCTGAGGAAGAACATACAGATTCGTGACTGTCCGATTCCGCCTCCGATAGTGTACGGAAGCTCCTTGTTGAGGATAGCCTTCTGGAATGGAAGCTTAGCACGCTCAGGACATCCGGCCTTGTCAAGCTGCTCCTTTAGGGCTTTTTCATCTACACGGATACCCATTGATGAAAGCTCAAGTGCGATATCAAGAACAGGATAGTATACGATGATATCAGCGTTTAAAGCCCAGTCGTCATAGTCAGGGGCACGTCCGTCGTGAGGCTCTCCGTTTGCAAGCTTGTCACCAATCTGCATTACACAGATTGCACCCTTTGCCTTTGCAAAATAATACTCGCGCTCCTTTGGAGTATTGTCCGGGAACATTTCCTCAAGCTCTGATGTGGTGATAAAGGTGATATCCTTTGGCAGAATCAAATCTATGTAGTCGTACTGTATAGCCATGTACTGCTCGGTCTTGCGCAGGCATTTGTATACGGTCTTTACTGTTTCCTCAAGGAAGTCTAAGTTTCTGTCCTCCTTGCGGATGATTTTCTCCCAGTCCCACTGGTCAACAAATATAGAGTGGATATTGTCAGTCTCCTCATCGCGTCTTATGGCATTCATATCTGTGTAGATACCCTCGCCGAGAGAGAAGCCGTATTTCTTTAATGCATATCTCTTCCACTTGGCAAGAGAGTGAACGACCTCAGCCTCCTTGTCACCCTGCTCAAGGATGCCGAAGGTAACAGGTCTTTCATATCCGTTTAAGTTATCGTTTAACCCTGTGGTAGGATCAACGAAAAGCGGTGCTGAAACACGTGTCAGGGAAAGACGCTGTGCGAGCATGCCCTGGAAGAAATCCTTAACAGTCTTGATGGCAAGCTGTGTATCGTGAAGATTCAGTGCCGAAGAATAGTTCTTTGGTATTGTTAATTTGCTCATTTTCGATTAAACCTCGTTGTATTATTAATTTTTAAATAAAATTCCTTTAACCTGATTATTATATCACAATTTTTCTAGAAAGATAGTCCATAATATGATAAAATTAGATAGTTTAAAGCGAAACAATATAGTTTTACCTTATTTTTACGTGGTCAGGGTGTTAAGAAAGGCAGTAGATTGATATGAGAAAAAGAGATATGACCTTTGCTTCGGCGGTGCTTGAGGCGATAGATGCGATTTTAGCACTTGCGTATATAGGCTTACAGATTTATTATGGAGTGTGCTATCACATACAGGTATTTAAGTTTGTGGCCAATATACTTGTGCTTTTGCTTGTATACATTGCAATCACATGGCTGCAGCATTATCCGGAAAAGCTCAATCACATAGCAGCAGAGCTGTGTGTGGGCAATATAAGAAAGTATTCACTCAGGCTTTTAACGTTTGTGAAGCTTGTTTTTACAGCAGGGCTTTTGGTGCCATGCGTGTGTGATGCGTTTGGAATATCAATCCGCGATGTATACAGCCTCATTATGATTGGACTCATCCTTGTGGTGACGGCATATTATGAGTACAGGATATTTCAGGAAATAAAGTCATTGCGGAAATAATGTAGGAGAAATAAAATGCAGCTTAGTATAGAAGAAGTTAAAAAGCTGGATAGTAACAGCTACCAGATAATAGATATAAGAAGTGAGGAAGAGGTGGCTCACGGTGCCATAAAGGGAGCACTCAATATTCAGGCAGAGGAAATAGAGTCAGATGAGAGGGTGTTGCATGATAAGAAGCTTGTCATAGTCTGCAGCCGTGGTAAGACGAGCGTGGATGTGGCAGAGTATCTCACAGAAAAAGGCTTTGATGCGGCAAGCTTAAAGGGTGGCTATATAAGCTGGCTGCTTGATGCCATGAAAGAGGATGAGGTGGCAGAGCGCGATATAAAGGCAGATGTGGAGCAAAGCATCAGAAAGAAATTTAAGAAATCCATCTGGCGCAAGTTTACAAAGGCGATAAATACCTATGAGCTTGTAAAGCCGGGGGATAAGATTGCAGTGTGTATCTCAGGCGGCAAGGATTCCATGCTTATGGCAAAGCTGTTTCAGGAGCTTAAGCATCACAACAAGTTTGATTTTGAGGTGAAGTTTCTCGTCATGGATCCGGGCTACAATGAGGCAAACAGACATGTCATAGAGGAAAACTGCAGAAACCTCGGCATCCCTGCCACTATTTTTGAGTCAGATATATTTGATGCTGTATATGATATCGAAAAATCGCCATGCTATTTATGTGCGAGGATGAGAAGAGGGCATCTGTATGCATTTGCAAAGGAGCTGGGCTGCAACAAAATTGCGCTCGGACATCACTATGATGATGTTATCGAGACGATACTCATGGGCATGCTCTACGGTGCACAGGTACAGACCATGATGCCTAAGCTTCACAGCACAAACTTTGAGGGCATGGAGCTTATCAGGCCTCTTTACCTGGTCAGGGAGGACGATATCAAGGCATGGCGTGATTACAACGGTCTGCATTTCATACAGTGTGCCTGCAAGTTTACAGATACCTGTACCACCTGCAATAATGAGGAAAACCGCTCAAAGCGTGTTGAGATAAAGCAGCTCATCGCTAATCTTAAAAAGGTGAATCCTTTTGTCGAGGCAAATATATTTAAGAGCGTGGAGAATGTAAATCTGGCTACGGTTGTAGCATATAAAAAGGATGGCATAAAGCACAGCTTCCTAGATCACTATGATGAATAAGACAGATATATTTCAGGAGGGCATTGTATGGCAGATATCATGGATTATATTGACTGGCGTGGAGACATAGGCTTTGATGAGGTGCATGTAAATGAGGTGGACGGACTGATTTTTTCACAGCTTATTTATGTGCGGATGAAGCCATATATGCCGGATGCAAAGAAGTCATACCTTACGATAAAACAGCTTTCAAGCCTTTACTGCGCGGACCACAGTGACGATGAGATTGAGCAGATGCCTAATCTTTTCCGCCATTCCGCGAGGCTGCTTCAAAAGCTGGCGCACTCAAGGCGCTATGCTGACTGCATTTTGAGATATTATATATACGATATTAGTGAAAAAGAGGAGTCGCAGTTTTCTGCGGTTACGATAGAACTGCCTGACGGCACATATTTCATTTCCTACAGTGGTACAGACCATTCCGTGGTCGGCTGGAAGGAAAACTTTAATCTAAGCTATCTCGATGAGACACCGGGACAGAACAAGGCGAAAAAATATTTAAAGCAGTTGGCAGCATATATATGCAATGATGATAGGGGCATAAATGAAAAAGCCATAAATGAAAAAGCTTTAGATGATGAAAATATCAACAATAAAAGCATCAATACAAGAAAGCTGTGGATAGGCGGACACTCAAAGGGTGGAAATCTGGCAGTGTTTGCCGCCATGCATGTGGATAAAGAGGTGCAGGATGTCATTATAAGGGTGTTTAATTTTGACGGGCCGGGCTTCAATCACAAGATGATATATACGACAGGCTACAAAAGAATTTTTGACAGAATAGAGACATTTCTGCCGCAGTCGTCTATTGTTGGCTTATTGCTTGAGCATGTGGACGATTATGAGGTGGTAAGAAGCCGTAATTCGGGGCCGCTGCAGCATGATGCTTTTTCATGGGAGATAATGGGCGGAAGTATTATAAAGGCGGATGGGCTTGACAAAAACAGTGTGCGCCTTGACAAGACACTCAGAAACTGGATAGGCAGTATGGATGAGGCGCAGCGCAGGCAGTTTGTAAATGTGCTTTTTTCAATAGCATCGGACTCCAATTTTGAGAACCTTGACCAGATGTCATTTAAGCAGCTTATTGAGATGATAAAGGCTGCCGATGAGCTGTCCAAGGATGACTGGAGCTTGCTTAAGAATACAGTAAGACTCCTGATTTCTGCCGGTGTCGGTGTGGTCAGAGACGAAAAGGAGAAATAAATGTTAAATCAGTTTTCAAGAACACAGCTTTTGCTGGGAAAAGAGGCGATGGATAGGCTAAAGGGCGCAAGAGTCGCAGTATTTGGAATAGGAGGAGTGGGCGGATATGTCTGCGAGGCACTAGTCAGAAGCGGCGTGGGAGCGATTGACCTTATCGATGATGATAAGGTGTGTCTTACAAACCTGAACAGACAGATTATCGCAACCCGAAAGACAGTCGGAAAATACAAGACAGATGTGATGGAAGAGAGAATTCATGAGATTAATCCGGATGTGAGTGTCGTGACACACAGGTGCTTCTTTTTGCCGGAAAATGCTGATGAATTTCCATTTGATGAGTATGATTATATAGTTGACGCGGTCGATACGGTCACAGCAAAGATAGCGCTTGTTATGAAGGCACAGGAGAAAAATATCCCTATCATGAGCAGTATGGGGGCAGGAAATAAGCTGGATGCAAGTGCATTTAAGGTGGCTGATATATATAAGACCAGCATGTGTCCTCTTGCCAAGGTCATGCGCCGTGAGCTTAAAAAACGTGGCGTGAAAAAACTCAAGGTGGTATACTCTGAGGAGAAGCCGACAAGACCGATTGAGGATATGTCCATAAGCTGCAGAACCGACTGCATCTGCCCACCGGGTGCCGAACACAAGTGTACAGAGCGCAGGGATATTCCGGGAAGCCTTGCATTTGTGCCATCCGTGGCAGGGCTTATTATCGCAGGCGAGGTAGTACAGGACATAGCCTTTGACAGGGTATGATGAAAAATACAATTACGAAAAGAGAGGAATAAAAATGCCAGTATTTGATTTTAGCGATACACCGGTAGCAAATGAGCATCCGGAGTGTACATATGAGACATTTCATTCGACAGAGACAAAGGCATCTGCTGATAAGCCGATTGTTGTGATAGACAATAAGCAAAAGGAGTGGGCGCATCATGCGCTTGGTATGTTTACAAATCCGATAAAGCGTACATCCTTTGAATTTGAGGATGGTGATGGCGTGACCAGTGCTGATATCCTGCGCATTGATTCGCGCTTCGTGAGCCTTTTTAAGTGGCTTGGCGAAAATCACATAAAGGTACAGCTTTCAGGAGCCAATACACCTGATGGATACGCAGTATACAGGGTGAGGGAGGTGGCTCTCGGCAGAGGCACAAAGCTGTCGGCAGAGGACGGATTCCTGCAGTATATGATGGAAAGGCTCTTTGCCAGCACCATGCCTGAGGATGAACCTGACCTCGATGATTACGAGGAAGAGGGCGACAGCATGAAGCTCACCAGTATACAGAGCATCACAGATTTCATGACCTGTGCAGGTCGTACACTGCCTGACAATATACTGCTGTGGGCCAGAAGAAATCTGGCAGTTGCGCGTTCAAGCGAGGTATCACCTGAGGAGAGACGCCATGCGCAGAGAGCACTTTCCATCATGATGAATATCCAGTGGAAGGGAAATTACTTTGAGGCAATTGACCCTGTGGAGGCAAGGCGCATACTCGATGAGGAGCTCTATGGCATGGAGAGCGTGAAGCAGAGAATCATTGAGACCATTATCCAGATAAACAGGACTCATACACTTCCTGCCTACGGACTGCTGCTCTGTGGACCGGCAGGAACCGGAAAGTCACAGATTGCATATGCTGTTGCACGTATACTCAAGCTTCCATGGACCACACTCGATATGAGCTCCATAAATGATGCAGAGCAGCTCACAGGAAGCTCAAGAATCTATTCAAACGCAAAGCCGGGAATCATTATGGAGGCATTTTCACAGGCGGGAGAGTCAAATCTTGTATTTATCATCAATGAGCTCGACAAGGCCTCAAGCAAAAACGGCAACGGAAATCCGGCAGATGTGCTTTTGACACTGCTTGACAATCTGGGCTTTACAGACAACTATATGGAGTGTATGGTGCCGACCGTCGGAGTATATCCGATTGCCACAGCCAATGATAAATCCCAGATTTCTGCACCGCTTATGTCACGTTTTGCAGTGATTGATATTCCGGACTATACCGATGAAGAGAAGAAGGTCATCTTCCAGCGATTTGCCCTGCGCAAGGTATTTGAGCGAATGGGAATGAAGGAGGAGGAGTGCATTCTCACAGAGGACGGACTTGATGCAGTGATTAAGCTTCACGAGAACACATCGGGCATAAGAGATCTCGAGCAGGCTGCAGAGCATCTGGCTGCAAATGCACTTTATCAGATAGAGGTTGATAAGGTAAAGCAGGTGGTATTTGACGCTGAGGCTGTTTTTGAGCTTTTAGGCTAGCAGGATATGATTACGGATACAGGAATTGTTACTAAAATAAAAGGAGATTGTCAGGATGAGAGAATTTGGAAAATCCAGAAAACTAGATAATGTGCTTTATGATGTAAGAGGACCGGTGGTGGATGAGGCGGCCCGCATGGAGGAAAACGGCACAAATGTGTTGAAGCTCAATATAGGAAATCCTGCGCCGTTTGGCTTCAGGACACCTGATGAGGTGATATATGATATGTCACGCCAGCTCACGGACTGTGAGGGGTATTCCAACTCCAAGGGACTTTTTTCTGCAAGAAAAGCAATCATGCAATATGCACAGCTCAAAAAGCTTCCTAATGTGACGGTTGAGGATATCTACACCGGAAACGGAGTCAGCGAGCTTATAAACTTAAGCATGTCAGCGCTTCTTGACAATGGTGATGAGGTGCTGGTGCCGGCACCGGACTATCCGCTTTGGACAGCCTGCGTTACACTTGCGGGAGGCACTGCAGTGCACTATATCTGTGATGAGCAGTCAGAGTGGTATCCGGACATAGAGGATATCAAAAAGAAGATTACAGACAAGACAAAGGCTATCGTAATAATCAACCCGAATAATCCTACAGGAGCGCTCTATCCAAGAGAGGTGCTGCAGCAGATAGTTGATGTGGCAAGAGAGCACGAGCTCATGATTTTTTCGGATGAGATATATGACAGGCTGGTGATGGATGACTATGAGCATGTGTCTATTGCGTCGCTTGCACCGGACCTCTTCTGTGTGACCTTCAGCGGTCTTTCTAAGTCACATATGATAGCAGGCTATCGTATCGGATGGATGGTTTTAAGCGGCAACAAGGCACTCGGAAAGGACTATATCGAGGGCCTCAACATGCTCTCAAACATGCGTCTTTGCTCGAATGTTCCGGCGCAGTCGATAGTGCAGACAGCTTTAGGCGGATATCAGAGTGTAGGCGAGTATATTGTGCCGGGCGGACGAATCTATGAGCAGAGAGAGTACGTCTACAAGGCATTAAACGATATACCGGGAATTTCGGCAGTTAAGCCAAAGGCAGCATTTTACATATTCCCAAAGATTGATACTGCAAGGTTCAACATCACAAACGATGAGCAGTTTGCACTCGATCTGCTTCGTGAGAAGAAGATACTCATAATCCACGGCGGCGGCTTCAACTGGGATAAGCCGGATCATTTCAGAGTGGTATATCTGCCTCGAACAGAGATATTAAAGGATGCCACAGGCAAGCTTGCAGACTTTTTGTCTTCATATAAGCAGAAATAATTATTGGCATAGATAATTATAAAACATATGATATAAAACATATAACATATAAGCTCCGGCACAGAAAACTTTTTGTTCTGACCGGAGTTTTTATATTATGCTGTAATATTTTTTAAAAGTAACCTACCTGTAACTTTACATAATGTATTATACACTTGTATCGCGGGGCGGCTGCACTTTAGATGGCAGACCGCACAGCACTCAAAAATGCATAGAGAAGAAAAGGAGAATTAAATGGAACTGCTTAGAGTAGAACACTTATCAAAAATATACGGAGCCGGAGAAAATCAGGTCAAGGCTTTGGACGATGTGTCATTGAGCGTGGAAAAGGGAGAGTTTGTGGCAATTGTCGGGGCGAGCGGCTCCGGAAAATCCACACTGCTTCATCTGCTCGGAGGTGTTGACAGACCCACAAGCGGAAAGGTGTATATAAACGGCACTGATATTTTTGCAATGAATGATGATGAGCTTGCCATATTCAGAAGAAGACAGGTAGGCATCATTTATCAGTTTTATAATCTGATACCTATATTAAATGTGGAGGAAAACATGGCAATCCCGATGGAGCTTGATGGAAGAAAGGTAGAAAAAGCACAGATGGATGACATGCTTTTGCGCCTTGGACTTACAGAGAGACGCACTCATCTGCCAAATGAGCTTTCAGGAGGCCAGCAGCAGCGCACATCTATAGGAAGAGCCCTGATTACGAGACCATCTATAGTGCTCGCGGATGAGCCGACCGGAAACCTGGATACCAAGGCCAGCAATGAGATTATGCATCTCTTAAAGACCTCAAACCGTGAGCTCAACCAGACAATCATTATGATTACACACAATATGGAGCTTGCAAAGGCGGCTGACCGCACAATAATGATAGAGGATGGTAAAATCAGATGAATTTGATGAAGAAACTCACATTAAAAAACTTAAAGCTCAACAGGAAAAGAACTATTGTCACGATAGTTGGAATAATTCTGGCAACAGCGCTTTTGTCAGCGCTTGTCACACTTGTGTCAAGCTTTCAGTACAGTATGATTGAATACCAGAAGCAAAAGGACGGCGACTTTCATGTGAAATTTTCGGGTGTGAAAATGTCTGAGCTTTCGGAGTTTAAAAACAACAGAAATATTGAAAGCACATTTGAGACAATGGGAATGGGCTTTGCAAAGCTAGACGGCTGCAAGAATGAGGATAAGCCGTATGCATATGTCATGGCAACAGATGAGGCCGGCTTTGAGAGAGGCTGCTTTAAACTGATAGAGGGGCGCATGGCAAAAAATGAGGATGAGATAGTCATTCCAAGGCACTTAAGGACAAACGGACGAATCGACATAAAGGTGGGAGACGAGATAACACTTGATATAGGAAAGCGATATGATTCAAGCACCGAAAGTGTCATATGGGAAAACATCGCATATGAGCATGAGGCAGAGACACTTACTGATACTGTGACAAAGCAGTATAAGGTGGTAGGCATCATGGAAAGACCGGGCTATGGAATGGAGGATTATAGTGCCGCCGGATATACATTTGTCACATATTCTAATGAGCTGGCAGCAATTGATAACGGCACAAAGAGTGAGGTTAACGAAGCTGACACTACGCTCACAGTGTACAGCAGGTACACTCAAAAGGCTTTAAGAAACAAGGATGCTGTGACTGCAGATATAATTGGTGTGGATGAAAAGCTGTTTGAGAAAGCAAATAATTCATCTGTTGAAATGTCTGCTGAGGAGAGTGACAGGTATTTTAAAGAGATGGAAAATGCAAAATATGATATATATATAAATCGCTTCCTTATAAGCTATGAGTGTGTTTTCCCGATTGACGGCACATTTAAAGCGCTGTTTACAGTGGCCACTGTTGTGGCTTTGATAATTATACTGACATCAGTGTACTGTATCAAAAACAGCTTCAACATATCAATCACTGAAAAAATCAGGCAGTATGGCATGCTCGCAAGCGTGGGTGCTACGAGGCGCCAGATAAAAAGCAGCGTTAAGACAGAGGCTGCAATGCTTGGAGTGGTTGGTATTCCGGTGGGTACCATGAGCGGTATTTTGGCATCGCTTATACTTGTTAAGGTGGTAAATGCGCTGTCAGCAGGCTGGCTAAACTTTGCTTTGAGCTTTCACACATCCCTGCCTGCACTTATTCTTGCTGTGATACTGAGTATAGCGACCATTTATTTTTCTGCAACAGGCAGTGCAAGAAGGGCCGCAAAGGTCACACCGCTTGAAGCAATAAGAAACACAAAGGAGATTAAAATAAAGTCAGCAAAGCTTAAGACACCGGCGATTATAGGCAGAATCTGGGGCATTGGAGGCGTTGTCTCATATAAGAATATAAAGAGGAACAAAAAAAAGTACAGAACCACAGTGACGTCTATTGTTATCTGCTCAGTAACCTTTATTGTGATATCATACTTTATGTCTATGGCCTTTAGCATGGTTGGGATGTCATATGCTTCAACAGATTACAATATCGGAATAAATATGTCATGTAAAAAGAACCTTGATATTGAAAAGCTCTCTGAGCTTTTGAGTGGCATTGAAGGAGCAAAGGATTATCTGGTTGGAGCAGGTTATTATTTTGATGTAGATAAGCCGGAGTATACAAAGGAATATGGAGAGTATTGCGGGCAGCTTTATGATGACAGTGAGGATGTCTCACAAGAGTTTTTTATCACGGTTTTAAATGACAAATCGTATGATAAGTATGCGTCTGACGCAGGCATAAAAAATGCAGATACAGGAGCAATTCTTGTAAATAAATGCACATTTGATGTGTATAATGAGAAAAGCTCGAAATACGTCAAAAAAGAGATGGAGCTGTACAAATATAAAGCAGGAGATACAATCAGGTGCGGCTACAATGTGTATGAGGATGCTTCTTCTGATGACAATGCCGTGGAAGGTGATACTGAAAGCAGCACGGAGGATAGCCGTGGATATGTTGATGAGGAAACAATAAATAACGGAGTCAGAAAGACTCTGGATGTAACTATTGCAGGTGTCACAGACAAGGTACCAACATGTTATAATGGCTACGGCAATACCACGCTTTTGTTTATGAACCAAAAAGGCTTTGAAAGCTTATGGGCTGACGGCAAGAGCGGCAATGAGCTCAAACCGGGGAATGCGACATATTCGGCATATGTGGTGGCAGAAAATGCAGATGAATATCAGGATACATTAGAAAAAGAGACGGAAGAAAATCCTGAGTATTCGCAGATTAGTTTTTCTGTCAGCAATCTGGATAAGCAGATGCGCGATGAAAAGTCACTCTTTACACTGCTTGGAGTATTTGCATACGGACTTATTGTGGTCATTGCCTTAATAGGAATCACAAATATCATCAATACCTTAAGCACCGGAATGGAGCTTAGAAGCCGCGAGTTCGCCACACTAAGAAGCATTGGAATGACAGATAAGCAGTTTGCAGGGATGGTCAGACTTGAGAGTGTGTTTATATCTGTAAAGGCTCTTGTAATAGGTGTACCGCTTGGTATTTTAATCAGCTATCTCTTATGTGTTATTATGAACAGGATGGATGGCGCAATCATTTATGAGCCGCCGTATAAAGCAATTATATTGTGTATAGTGGTTGTAATAATGTTGATTTATGCTATCATGAAACTATCAATGACGAAGCTTAGACACAATAACATTATTGAGACGATCAAAAATGAAAATCTGTAGGAAATGCGGGAGCTGATATGAAAAAAATACTTCTCATAGAGGACAATAAAGGAATAACAGAGGGACTGTGTGATACCTTTACAGAACCTGAATATGAGCTTTTGACAGCAGGCAATTTAAAGGAGGCTGGGGCGCTTTTGAGTGAGCATCCCGGCCTTGTGCTGCTTGATGTGTCGCTTCCGGATGGGAACGGCTTTGATTTTTACAGCGAAAGGCTGGAAAAAGAAAGAACGCCGGTGATTTTTCTTACCGCAAGGGATGAGGAAAACGATATAGTAAAGGGACTCGAGCTTGGCGCGGAGGATTACATCACAAAGCCCTTTTCAGTAAGGGAGCTTGTGGCGAGGGTAAACCGCGTGTTTTTGCGAAGAAAAAGTGCTGACAGCTCATCTGTCATACACGCAGGAAGCATAAGCTATGACATGGACAAAAAGGAAGCAAGAAGGGCTGGACATGTGATTGCTCTTTCAAGTCTTGAAAACCGTATACTTGATCTGCTTTTTACCAATCATGACAAGGCTGTGTCCAGAAATGCCGTGCTTGACTGCATCTGGGAGGCGACAGGAAACGATGTCTATGACCATACCGTGACTGTCTATATGAAGCGCATCAGGGCAAAGCTTGGTGAGGATGTGATAAAGACTGTGAAGGGAATCGGGTATCGTGTTGATTCAGATGAAGCTCTTTAAACAGTATCGGCTGACAGAGACAGTTCCCGGGGGAAAGCATGAGAAAGAAGAAATATAATTTAGAGAATAGAAAACATTTTGTGTATTTTGCAATAATATATACATGTATATGTGTGACGGTTATGGCTTTTACCGTCTTTTTTCAGTACAGGGCATATACGAAAAACTATAACATCACAGTGGCTAAGTTATGTGCACTCATTCATGAAAAATATCCCGATGTATCAGATGGCAGCATAGCTGCGATTCTAAATGACAGCAGCTTAGGCAGCGATTATACAAATTTAAAAAGCGCAGAGACGCTCTTTAAAAAATACGGCATTGATATGGAAAAGGATTCTGCGGTTTTGTCAAATGAAAAAGCGCTTAAAGGAGCGCTTTGGCTAGACATATTTCTTGTTGTGCTTTTTGCAGGGGGCTTTTGCCTTTACATTGTGCTTATAAGATTTAGCTTTAAAAGACAGGTCAGACAGGCTGCGGATTATCTGCGCCGCATAAATCAGGGAGACTACAGACTTGTTATGGCAGATAGCACAGAGGGGGAGCTTTCTATACTAAAGGGAGAGCTTTACAAGACAGCAATCTATTTGAGGGAGTCTGCGGAAAATGCAAAGGCAGACAAGCTTTTGCTAAAGAATGCGCTTTCTGACATATCGCATCAGCTTAAGACACCGCTCACATCACTTTCGATAAATCTGGAAAATCTGGAAGGAAATCCTGATATGGCATCTGAAAACCAAAACAGGATAATGCGCAGGGCAAAGCGCGATGTGGACAATATATCGCATATGGTGCAGGCTATCTTAAAGCTTTCAAGGCTTGAAGCGGATGTTGTGGAGTTTGATGAGAAGGATACGCTGCTGTCTGAAATTGTGGCTGCGGCTGCTGACAATGTGATGGCACTTTGCGATTTGAGAGACATAAGGCTGTCTATAGATGAAGGCTCTGATAAGGATGCCTGTATACATGCTGATGCATACTGGCAGTGTGAGGCCATTACAAACATAGTAAAAAATGCAGTGGAGCACGCAGAGAGTGAGGTAAGGATAGGCTTTTACAGGTATGAGATGTATGCAGAGATAACAGTGCAAAACGATGGGGAGACCATAAGTGATGAGGACAAAAAGCATATTTTTACGCGTTTTTACAGCGGCAGCGGACAGCCGGCGGACAGCATCGGTATAGGACTTTCGCTGGCGGAAGCAATTGTGCGTCATGACAATGGATATATCCTTGTGGAGGATTGTACAAAAGATGTATTAAATGAAAAAAATGAATGCAGTGGCACACGCTTTGTGGTAAGATATCTGTGATAAGTTGAGAAAAATTATCAATAAATACACTAGGAAGCGATAAAATGACACTAAAAGAACTTGGCATAGGACAGAGTGCCAGAATACTTACAGTAGGCGGTGAGGGCGCACTGCGCCAGCATTTCCTGGATATGGGAGTAATCCCAAAGGCCGAAGTAACAGTTATCAAATTTGCACCGATGGGAGACCCGATGGAGCTTCAGGTGCACGGCTATGAGCTCACATTGAGGCTTGATGATGCGGCACAGATTGAGGTAGAATTAATTGACAGCCGTTCAAGAAAGCATGAGGGTCCTAAAAAGATAAGCAACACAGCCCATCCCGGACTTGGCGAGGAGGGCAAATACCATGTGAAGGGCAGTGGCAATCCCCTTCCGGAGGGTGAGAAGCTCACATACGCACTTGTGGGAAACCAAAACTGCGGCAAGACAACACTTTTCAATCAGCTTACAGGCTCAAACCAGCATGTGGGCAATTTCCCGGGAGTGACAGTGGACAGAAAGGATGGCTCTATTAAAGGATATCCGGACACATCAATCACTGACCTGCCCGGTATTTATTCAATGAGCCCATATACGAATGAGGAGATTGTGTCGAGAAACTTTGTGCTCGATAACAAGCCAAAGGCCATAATCAATATCGTAGATGCGACAAATATCGAGAGAAACCTGTATCTGACCATGCAGCTTCTTGAGATGGATATACCGATGGTTATTGCTTTAAATATGATGGATGAGGTGACGGCTAACTCAGGCTCAATCGATGTAAATAAAATCGAGGGACTGTTAGGAGTGCCTGTTGTACCGATTTCTGCCGCAAAGAATCAGGGTGTTGATGAGCTGGTGCGCCATGCGATACACATTGCAAAGTATCAGGAGCGCCCGGGCAGACAGGATTTCTGTGATGAGAATGATTTTGGCGGTGCCGTGCACAGATGTATACACGCGGTCAGCCACCTGATTGAGGATCATGCAAAGCTCGCCGGAGTTCCGATTCGCTTTGCAGCCACCAAAATTATCGAGGGAGATGCACTTATATTAGAGCAGCTTCATCTTGATGAGAATGAGAAAGAGGCAATAGAGCATCTGATTGTCCAGATGGAGAAGGAGCGAGGACTCGACAGGAGCGCTGCGATTGCGGATATGCGCTTTACATTTATTGAGAAAATCTGCGAGAGCACCGTGGTAAAACCGAAGGAGAGCAGGGAGCGTATCAGAAGTGAGCGCATCGACCGTGTTCTTACAGGCAAATACACGGCAATACCGTGCTTTATAGTGATAATGCTTGCGGTATTTTATCTCACCTTCAACGTAATCGGAGCAGGTCTTCAGTGGCTTTTGGAGCAGGGCATAGGAGAACTGACCGCGCTTACGGATAAGGCACTCACAGCGGCAGGTGTGAATGAGGTGCTGCACGGACTGGTAATAGACGGCATCTTTCAGGGCGTCGGAAGTGTATTAAGCTTTTTGCCGATTATCGTGACATTGTTCTTTTTCTTATCCCTCATGGAGGACAGCGGATACATAGCCAGAGTTGCTTTTTTCATGGACAAGCTCCTTCGTAAAATAGGACTTTCAGGACGAAGCATAGTACCAATGCTCATAGGCTTCGGCTGCACAGTGCCTGCCGTCATGGCGACACGTACACTGCCAAGTGAGAGAGACCGTCGAATGACTATACTCCTCACACCATTTATGAGCTGTTCGGCAAAATTGCCAATTTATGCATTCTTTGTTAGTGCATTTTTTCCAAAGAATGGCGGACTTGTTATGGGAGGACTGTACTTCCTTGGTATAATTGTCGGAATACTTTTCGCATTTATCTACAGAAAGACTTTGTTCAGGGGTGACGCAGTGCCGTTTGTCATGGAGCTGCCAAACTACAGGATGCCGGGCGCCAAGAATGTGTGCCAGCTCCTCTGGGAAAAGGCAAAGGACTTTTTGCAGAAGGCATTTACAGTAATACTTATTGCCACAATGCTTATATGGTTCTTACAGAGCTTTGACATACACTTTAACATGGTAACAGACTCAAAGGACAGCATGCTTGCCGCTATTTCAAGTGTTATCGTGCCTGTCTTTAAGCCTCTGGGACTCGGCGACTGGCGTATATGCACGTCACTTATCAGCGGACTCATGGCAAAGGAGAGTGTTGTATCAACACTGGAGATACTGTTTGGCGGAACGGTCACGACAGCACTCACAACACTTTCAGCAGCATCTCTTCTGGTGTTCTCGCTGCTCTACAGCCCTTGTGTGGCGGCAATAGCTTCCATAAAGAGAGAGCTGGGTGCAAAGTGGGCAGTCAGTGTGGCGCTTTTGCAGTGTGCGATTGCATGGGTGGCAGCATTTATTGTAAGAATTATTGGACTTCTGCTAATGTAACAAAAAACTGACTATTCAAGGTGGTTTTGAATAGTTACAAAAAATATAAAAGGAGATATTTGATGGAGATTAAACTGGAAAATGAATCACTTGAGCTCACAATAAACAGCTTTGGAGCAGAGCTAAAAAGTATCACCGGCAAGGAAACAGGTACACAGTATCTGTGGGATGCCGATGAGAAATACTGGAAGAGAAGCGCACCGGTGCTTTTCCCGTTTGTCGGCAGCTTAAAGGACAAGAAGTTTACCGTTGATGGGACAGATTATCCGATGGGACAGCACGGCTTTGCAAGGGATATGGAGTTTGAGCTTGTGTCACAGACAAAGGATGAGGCATGGTTTTTGCTTAAATCAAATGAAGAGACTCTTGCAAAATATCCGTTTGAGTTTGTGCTCGAAATCGGCTATAAGCTCTCAGACAGCGAGATAAAAGTGACCTGGAGGGTGACTAATCCTGCGAAAAAGGATTTACTTTTCTCAATCGGTGGTCATCCGGCATTTATGTGTCCGGTCGCAGAGCAGGGAAAGCAGTCAGACTATTATCTGAAGCTTGACACAGACAAAGCAATCACCTACGGACTTATCTGTGACGGAGGACTTTTGGACAAGGATGATAATCTGCTTAAGGTGGATGTGGATGGATACTGTCAGATAGATGAGCATATGTTTGATAAGGATGCGCTCATAATAGAAAACAGACAGGCTTCAAAGGTGAGCCTGTGTACACCGGATAAGAAGCCATACCTTACGGTGTCCTTTGATGCGCCTTTATTTGGTCTGTGGTCACCGGCAGGAATGGGAGCACCGTTTATCTGTATTGAGCCATGGTATGGCCGATGCGATAGAGCAGGCTTTGCCGGAGAATTAAAGGACAGGGAGTATGGTAATTCGCTGGCAAAGGGTGAGAAATTTGAGAAGTCATATACGATTGCAATAGAGCTGTAGATTTTCTTGTTCTCAATGTGACTTAAATAGTTACAAACATAAATATAAGATATAGTTAGAATCATGGGACTGCAATATATTGCAGTCCCATGATTTTTGTATTGACAAAATGCAAGATATGAAATATATTAAACTTAGCTAGTGACTAATAAACAGTAGAGTGTTAATCAGTAGAGAGGGTGTTATAATGCAAAAGCAAAATTCAAAAAAGAAATTTTTGGAGAAACTTTATATTAGCTTATCATTTTATTTTGGGGATGATGACTGTGATAGTTTAATTAAAGACTATGAAGAATGGTTCGAAAATGAAGAAATGGCTGAAAAAAGCGAGCACGAAATATGTTCCGGCTTAGGAAAACCGTTTGATATCGCGAGAAATTTATACAGAGATTCAAAAGAAGGAAAAGAGCATACGTTACCATTGAAGAGTAGTGTTTTATTACAGACAATTGCCACGCTGGTTATATATTATGTGCTATGCGTTAGTTTGTTAAGATACTTTGATAAAAACGGCTGGAATTTTTATCCGGTTGCTCTGATAGCTAATGTTCTGGTATTTGTTGCAGGTTTGTTTATTCTTAAAAAATCAAAATTAACATGTGATATGCAATTTAAAAACCATCTGTTATTAATTGGATTATTCTTTTTTATTTTATTAACAGAAGTATTTCTGGTAATGAAAAAGAATGAGGCTGGCTTAGGGAGTTATTATGTGGTATTAGTTACAACAGCTATAATTATTCTGAGTTGTATTATTATTTACATCATCTTAAAGAAATATATAATAAACAGGGAATTGGGTTTTATAACGATATTTCATATACTTGGTATTATTACCTGCTTAATGTATTTTATAAATCAGTTACATATGTTTTATATAGAAAGAACGCTTGGGCTTGAAAAAATAATAGCATATAGTAGTTTATTGTATATTCAGACACTGATTTTGGGGACAATTTTGTTGTTAAAATTAAAATTTGAGAGGAAATCATAAATGGATTCACAGCTAAAAAGAGGAATCTTAAATATATGTATTTTACAGCTTTTAAAACAAGAAGACAGATATGGATACGATATAATTAAAATATTGCAGGGACTTTTCCCAGATACAGATGAAAGCACTATTTATGCCATTCTAAGAAGACTGAATAAAGGAGGGTTGACGGAAGTATATTACAGTGAAAAATCATTGGGACCACAGAGAAAATATTATAAAATAGTAGAAAAGGGGGAATTATATTTAAAAGAAAACATAGCTTCCTGGAATGAGATAGTAAGGATTTTTCACGAACTTGAAATAATGTAATTGATGGAACATTTAAAATTACTTGTTCAGATGAATGAACAATAAGCGATAATAATTAACCACACATGTATTTGAAAAGCAGGTGCATCGACATATATAGCATAACGCTATATGTGCCTTGATGCACCTGCTTTCTTCAAGTTTGCCTGAAGCAGCCATTTCTGATCAATTTTCTTAAGATCTTCACCGAATCTGACATGCAGCCGAACTGAGCCTTCGAGTTGCTCGATATGTTCAATGGTGCCCTTGCCGAACTTTGGATGATTGACATCGTCATTGATATTAAATTTTACAGTACTGTTTTTCTTTTTGCGGTATTCCTGTTCGCGTGAATATGTGTCGCGGATAGGAATACTCTTGTCAGTAATTTTCTTTTTGAGAACCTTATCATAATCGTGCTTAATAAGTCCTTCACCGGCTTTGTAGTAAGGAGTGGGAGCTGCTCCGATAAGTGAGCAGCAGTATTTCCATGCACTTCCGTGGATGCCGGGCTGCCAGTTGTATTTGTCAGGAATGTCCATATTGTATTGCATATAGTGGGCATATTCATGCTTATATAAATCCATCCTGTCATCCTTTGACAAGGGCTTTGCCACACAGTAGCCGATGAACAGCAGCGAAAAATGAAAGCCCTCACCCTCAGGGGCAGCTTTAGGGGAATAGGCACCGAGCCTGTCCGTATCAAAGCCAAATGTGATAGGAACCCTTGCACCGTTAAGCCCAAGCTGTCTGTCGAGTTTTTGGTAGAGAAAGCGGATTTCTGCGAGATGTATTTTTGTTTCGTTTTCGAGTAGGTGTCGTAAATTGTTGTCTATGTTCATAAGTATATTTCTCTAAAAAATCAGTTTGTTTTCAATACAGTAATGATATATTCCGTCATCCTCAACCGATTTGCACACAAAATCAGCCTTAGCCTTGACTTCGTCCTTTGCATTGCCCATGGCAACACCTGTGCCTACGGACTCAAGCATTTCAATATCGTTATGTCCGTCACCGAAAGCGATGGCTTCATCCTTTGAGAAACCATAATGCCTAAGCACTGCAGCAACAGCATTGCCTTTGCCGCTGTTAAGCGGAATAATATCAACGGCCTTATCCCACCATGCAGTTATCTGTGAGTGGGGCGCGCCGGATAGAATCTGTGAGTGCTCATCTTTTTGGCAGGAGCACATAATCTGATATATATCAGTCCTGCTTATGTCGTCAAAATTGTCAGCAATTTTAAGTTTTTCACTGCCGAAGGCAAAGTACTGCTCTAAATCAGGGTCGGTACCGTTTGTGACAATCATATGCTCGTTGCTGATTGCAATGGCGCGGTTCATTTGTTTTAGATTGGAAATTATCTGATATTTGTCGTGCTCATTAATAGGATTTTTGAAGATGATATCATTGCCTTTGGTGACGAATGAGCCGTTAAAGGTGAGCAGGACATCAAAATCAATTCCATCAAAATGAGGCACACCTGTGTAGCTCCTTCCGGTAGCCATACAAAGGATGATGCCATTTTGGTGGAGCTGCCTAAGTGCAGCAGCAGTGTTTGCTGATAATTCTTTATGTCCCAGCCGAAGCAGGGTGCCATCCACATCAAAGAATGCTATTTTAATCATAATTCACCTGCCTGTTTTAATGCTAGTTTAATGATATTTTCATTTATATAGAATCCGTTTGATTGAATTTTGGTTATTGCATTTTTTACAGAAGAAATAATCCCTGATTGTTTAGCTTTTATAAGAACACCTAAGGTGCCCGTTACTGTTAATCCAAGATATTTTGCTGTTTTTTTTGCTGCATTATCATCGATGATAACTAAGTCTGCTTTGGGGTCAGCTTGTGCCAATATCATAACATCAACTTCACCGGCATGAAGCTTTGCTTTGTACATTTTGCGGTCTTCAATGTTAGTGATTGTTTCGACTGTAATCCAATCAAGATTTTGTTTGATTTGTAAACAGGCAGAATCCTTTTTTGCTGTAACTTCGTCGAATACTGCTTTAGGAATAATGATTGAACCATATATTTTTTTTAAAATGTTAAGTAAGTCTGCATTGCACAATGCAATTAATGGTGTTGAATTGACAATTACCCTACGCATTATTCATCTCCTCTATAAATTCTGCTTCATCATCAAAACTGAAGATAGATATATTATTATTGCCTAGATATTTGATGAAATCTTCCTCACTCATTCCGGCTATCTGTGCACAATATCCAATAGAAATATGGTTTTTTAAATAAAGCATTAGAGCAGTAGCTTTCTTGGCAAAAGCATTAGCTTCATCTTTGGTCATTTTGGTATCGTATAATACTTCATCTGGTATTTTTATTGCAATACTACACATATAAACACCTCTTTCTATTTATAATGAATCATTAATTATATCTCAGTTACATGATAACATAATAAGCGCAAGATTAAAAACATTTATTTAAATTTCTGTCACAACGTAAGGTACGTAAGCCGGGGACTGTTGGGGAGACACGTGCTTTAGCAGGAGCGCATAGCGAAGAGACTTAGATACTGTAGAAATTATGCCAATGAAGCACAGAAACGCACCTGCATGGACGCAGGTGCGAGGAGAACCGCGCCATGGAGGGCGCGTTTCGACGGTTTCGTCGTGCATAGAAAACCTAAGAGCATAATTTCGTACAGAATCTTAGTCGCGAAGCGTAGCGAGGGCGAAAGTGCGTGTCCCCAACAGTCCCCGGCTTACGTACCGACCTACGATCGATGCGCAAAAGTTGCGCGCAAAAAACGCGCACCTAATCCCTTTTTGTGAAAAATGCTTGAAAACAAAAGTTAAAAAATGTCGAAATTGCACATTGACATAATCATAATACTGTAATATACTAAGTTCAGAACAAGCGGTTGCGCGAAAAACGCACCTAAGAAATAAATTAAATTACAAGCAAATGGAGGAAACAACGGATGGACAAATTTATTGTTAACATCATTCACCGCCCTGAGATGGTGCCTGAGTACTCAGCAACAGTGACAGGACAGGGAAAAGAAGAGGATATTGGAGATAAGAAGCTCATCACAGAGTCACTCGACATCTTCAAGACACAGCAGAGACTTGCACATGAGGCAGGACTCAAAACTACAATTCAGATGACATACGCTTCACTTTTCAATGATGAGGCAGTAGAGCTTGCAAAGCAGGATCACGAGAAATACGGTGATGAGATAGCACTTTCACTCCTTGGACTTCCATGTGAGGAGTTTAGAGAGAAGTATAAGACAAAGGATTTCTGTATCTGGATGTTCTCAATGGAGGACAAGAAAGCTATCGTAAATGATGTATTCGAGAAATTCCATGACAGATTCGGTTTCTATCCTGAGTCAACAGGCTCATACTATATGGATGCAGACCTTACAAACTACATCAAAGAAAAATACCCAATGGTAAAATGTGCAGTTGCAACATGCTGGGAGGAGGGACCTAAGGCATACCACACATGTAACAACTCATGGTATACACTCTTCGACGGAGGCCCATGGGCACCATGGATTCCATCAAAGCAGAATACACATGCACCTGCAGCAAATAAGGAAGAGGATAGCGGAATCGTAGCAATTCCACATCTCTCACGTGACCTTATCGCCTGCTATGATGGAAACGGCTCAAACTTCGGAACACATCCACAGAACGTGCTTCGTGGAATGATTTATGATACAAAGACATGGGAGTATCCATATCTTTACAACCTCATCGACCAGTACAGAGACCTTGCAAAATACAATAACGGATATTCATACAACATGATGTTCGTAGGACCTGGCTGGATGAACAAGATGGGACGCTGGGAGCAGCCATATGAGCTTCTCTTAAAGTCATATACAGACGGCTGTAACTACTATGGCAAGTTAAAGAAAGAGGGCAAGCTCATCGACATGACAATGTCAGAGTTCGCTGATTACTACAGAGAGAAAAAGGGTGTAAACGCAGGAAACTACAATGAGCCTGAGTGTGCACCATGGAGAGATATCCTTTACGGCTCAGACAAGCAGCTCTTCTGGTACTGTGACCCATACATGAGAGCATGTGTGAACATGGACCAGGGTGGAGCGATCGTAGACCTTCGTCCATACGTTGCAAAGCTTGAGTGGCCTGTAGGAATCGGAACAAAGCATGTACAGGATGCATCTTATCCATTCCTTATTCAGGAGAAATACAGAGCAGGATACTTTACACACTATGCAGGAGCAGGAACAGTAAGAAGTGCCAAGCTTTCACACAACGGTGAGGAGGTTGACCTGTGTCTCTGTCCTACACACAGCCATTTTTCAGAGGAAGTTATTGATGGCAAGAAGACAAGAATCCTTACACTTGATCCTGTAGATATTGAGTTTTATGATGTTAAGCTTACTCTTCAGACAAAGGAATACTTTGAGGAGGGCTCATCAAACATCAAGATTGAGCGTAATATCCTTAGCATGAGTGATCCAAATGCAGAGGTTTATCTCGATGAGTACATCACAGCATGCTACGGAACAACAGAGTATCCAGAGGATATGACAGGCATCACACTTACATGTGAGGGAGAAAACCCACAGAGCATCAATTATGAGTACAAGTGTCGTGATGCAAAGCTTGACGGAGCAACTGCAGTAAGCGCAGTAATTCCTGCAATTCAGACAAAGGTTTCACTCACACCATCTGCAAAGGCAGAGGGATACATTGAGGAAGGATATGCATTCTCTCCAATGTTCAAGCTTGGTTACAAGAAACAGATTAAAGACAAGGAGGTATTTGCAACATGGCTCAACTTGGAAAAGGCAAATTAAACTATAGATGTCCTTTATGTTTTATGAGGGATCTTGATATTGATATGTTCTATAATAAGGAAACAGGTATTTATAGCTGCATCCGCTGTCAGTTCAGAGGTACAGAGGAAGAGGTGCTTAAGGGCAACGAGGATGTACGCATGAAGTACAAGGCTATGTACAAGAGATTCGACAAGTTCGATTTTGATTAAAGTAGTGAATGGTACGCTGCTGCTATAATAGCAGCAGCGTATTTTGCATTTTGCTACAAAGGAGAGTATATATGGCAAAGAGAAAAAAAGACACGATGGAATTCAGATTCTATGAGCTGCCACAAGGGGAGTCGGCACTCGTGCTGTGCGGAGAATCCTGGAAGAGAGTGTATGGTCATGAGGAATTTCACCTGCATTTCCATAATCTGCTTGAAATCGGCATCTGCCGCGAGGGCGATGGAAATATGTATCTGGATGAGGATATTTACCAGTATCATGACGGCGATATCACATTTATACCTGAGAATTTTCCACATGTTACAGTCAGCTATGGTGAGGTGGTGAATTTCTGGGAGTATATTTTTATCGACATACGTTCTGTGATAGAAGAGATGTTCCCAAACAATACGGCATTCCAGAATGAGGCAGTTACGACTATATCAAAAAAAGCGTTTATGACTAATGTGTATCAGAGTCCGGCTATGGCTGAGTATATAAATGCCATAATAAGGGAAACCCGTGAACACAAGATTTATTGCCAAAGGACGATAAAACTCCTTGTGCAGGGAATTGTAATAGAGCTATTGCGCAGGTATGATGAGCTTCCAAAGGAGGATAATAATATCGTAAAGGGTACCAATATGTCACAGATAGCCACAGCACTTGACTACATGAATAAGCATTACAGCGAATCGATAAAGGCAGGGGAGCTTTCGGAACTATGCAACATGAGCGAGACTCATTTCAGGAGACTGTTTGAATCATACATCAATATGCCGCCTATGGAGTATCTGAATCTGATAAGAGTACAGAAGGCGTGCGAGCTTATGAAAAAAACAAATGAGCCTATGGAGCTTATTGCACAAAAGTGTGGATTCACAACCCAGTCAACTTTTAACCGTAATTTCCGCAAATTTTTGGACACTTCGCCATATCAGTGGAAGATAAATCCTGAAAATTATGAGCATAAACTGTTGAATTTTAGGATATCTGCACTAAAGGGATGGTAGAAAATACATGCTTTCGTATAATTTTGTACATTTATGATTGAATATGCATGTAATTGTGTGGAATGTGTTAACACAGAAACAATATATGTGGTTATAATGACTATGTAATCGAGAAACGGACAAGCATTTATAGTCAAAATGCCCAATTAAAATAATGTGACTATGAATGAATTGTGAACGGAGTATTGCGAAAACATCATTTTTATTAGGGAGGAAGAAAAATGAAAAAGAAAGTAGTTTCATTATTACTCGTAACAACAATGGTTGCCTCACTTGCAGCCGGATGTGGAGATTCATCTTCATCAGGAGATGGCACAGAAAAGACTGGTAAGAAGGTAGAGACCGTGAATGACGGCCATACACTTACAGCATGGGCTTGGGATGCAAGCTTCAATATCCCGGCACTCAAAGCAGCAGCAGAGGATTACAAGAAAAATGTAGATCCTGATTTCGTACTCAATATCGAAGAGCAGTCACAGTCATCTGATATTGAGACAGCAATTACAACAGCAGGTTCAGCAGGAGATTACAGTACACTTCCTGACATAGTATTATTCCAGGATCACTACTTCCAGCAGTACCATACAAATTATCCTGACGCATGGGTATCAGCAAATGATGCAGATGTTAATTGGGATGATTTCAGCCAGGAGAAATTATCATTCTCTACAATCGATGGAGAGCACTTTGGATTCCCTGTTGATAACGGAACAGTTATCTTTGCTTACAGAACAGATCTTCTTGAGCAGGCAGGATACACAATCGATGATATGACAGGTATTTCTTGGAAGGACTTCATCGAGGTAGGTAAGAAGGTATATGATAAGACCGGTAAATACTTACTTTGCATGGATGGAGACGGAAACGATTTATTCTACATGATGCTTCAGGCAGAGGGTGAGTCACAGTTTAAGGATGGCAAGCCAAACTTTGTAGACAACGCTAAAATAAAAGAAATCATGCAGGTACTTAAGGATATGATCGACAACAATGTTCTTTACCTTGCAAATAACTGGTCAGATTACACAGATCAGGCTATCCAGGGAGATATGGTTGCAGGTGTTATGAACGGAAACTGGATCATTCCTACAATCGAGAAGGTTACAGACAACAGTGGAAAGTGGGAGATTACATCTCTTCCAACACTTGAGGGTGGCGAAGGCTATGCATCAAACGGTGGTTCTTCACTTTACATCACAAGCAACTGCAAGCAGACAGACCTTGCTAAGAAATTCTTAGCATATACATTCGGTGGCGGATCTTATACAGACAAGGGTGTATCTGAGACATATGACAATGCTCTTAAGAATGGTGGTGTTATCACTACATATACACCTGCAGGCAAGTCAGAGGTTTACAACGAGGGCGTTGAGTACTTCAACAACCAGCCAATTTACGCTAAGATCGTTGAGATGGGTGCAAATGTTAAGACAATCGAGCAGAGCGATTTCCATTACGATGCACGTAAGAAGCTTGCTACAGCACTTATCAATATTACTCAGAACGGTGCAGATATCGATTCAGAGATAAAGACAGCAGAGGATGACCTTAAATTCACAATGGGACTTTAATCTGTTAGCTTGATGGCAAATGTACAGGGAGCCATTAAATGGCTCCCTGTTTTTTCTCAAAGACGTATAGTTAGGAGGCCTTTACAGTGAAGAATAAGAAAAAAGGAATGAGCATAACCGGTAAACAAAGGGCTGCCGGCTGGATTTATCTGGCTCCGGCTACAATACTCATTTTCATAATGAGCTTCTGGCCTATAATCCAGGCTGTTATCACATCCTTTAAAACCGGTTCAAGTGCAAATATGCAGTGGGCTAATCCATTTGCCTACAATTACACAAGAATGTTTCAGGATGCGGTTTTCAAGAGATCTATCGGAAACACATTCTTATATTTAATTATCGAAGTGCCAATCATGCTTGTACTGGCAATTTTACTGGCACAGCTGCTTAACAACAAGCATCTTAAATTTAAAGGATTTTTCCGTACATGTGTATTTTTACCATGTGCAACATCACTCGTATCATATGCATTGATTTTTAAATCGCTTTTTGCAACACAGGGACTTATCAATACAATCCTTGTTAAACTTGGAATATTAGAGAGCAACTTTAACTTCCTCGGTACAGGCTGGAGCGCTAAGATTATTATCATAGTAGCTCTTATCTGGAGATGGACAGGATATAATATGGTGTTCTTTTTAGCTGGTCTGCAGAATATCGAGTATTCTGTTTACGAGGCGGCAAAGATAGATGGAGCGAGCGGCTGGAGGACCTTCTGGTCTATCACGGTTCCTCTTCTTAGACCTACAATTGTTATGACAACCATCATGTCAATAAACGGTACATTACAGCTCTTCGATGAGTCTGTAAACCTGACAAAGGGTGGACCTGCAAATGCGACAATCACCATGTCACATTATATCTATAACGGCTCGTTTGGTGAAGGTGTTGCAAACTTTGGATATGCATCAGCAATGTCTGTTATCGTATTCATCATGGTTGCTATACTGGCATTTATCAATCTGAAAGTAGGTGACAAGCGTGACTAAGAAAAAACATGGATCATCAATACAAAAAAGGCTTATACCTTCATACATTTTTCTTGTAATAGTTTCGTTCATCTCAGTATTTCCGTTTTTCTGGATGATATCGGCAGCAACCAACAAGTCTATTGACGTTGCAAGAGGTAGAATTGCATTTGGTGGCTATGCCATTGAGAACTTAAAGAAACTGTTTGCATCACAGAACGTTGCACTTGGAATGAAAAACTCACTTATCAATGCAACAGTTCAGACAATTATAGCACTGCTTGTCTGTTCACTTGCCGGTTACGGCTTTGAGCTCTATCATGACAAGGCAAAGGATAAGCTGTTCTCAGTTTTACTTCTTGCCATGATGATTCCGCAGGTAGCTACACTTATTCCTCTGTTCAAGATGATGTCAAAGCTCGGCTTTATAAATACGGTATGGGGCTTCATGCTCCCGGCTATTTCAACGCCGTTCCTTATCATGATGTTCAGACAGAATTCGAGAAACTTCCCAGTCGATATAATGGAGGCGGCACGAATTGACGGACTCAGTGAGATTGGTATTTTCTTCAAGATGTATATGCCTGTACAGAAATCAACATATGCAGCAGCTGCAGTTATCACATTCATGAATGCATGGAACTCATATCTGTGGCCAAAGGTAATACTCAATAAGCCTGATGCTATCACAATGCCAATGCTTATTGCAAACCTCGCAGCAGGATATACAGTAGATTACGGTGTACTGATGATGGGCGTTCTTTTCTGCTCCATCCCTACAATGATCGTATTCTTTGTACTCCAGAAGCAGTTTGCAGAGGGAATTACAGGATCTGTTAAATAAAAGTAAAATAATATTGTTAAAAATCAAGAAGGCAAATAATGTTTATTATTTGCCTTCGTCTTATAAGAGGAATTTACCAAGAGGACTTTACGTTTAAAAAGACAAATAATAAATAAAATAGGAGTGTATAAATATGGGTAATTTTGATTCAGATATCATTAAAAATCCTGAAATATTTGAGCAGAACAGACTTGCGGCTCATTCGGATCATGTGTGCTATAAAAATGAATTGGAGAAAATTAAAGGAAAATCAAGCCTGAGATATGATATGAACGGCTTATGGAAGTTTGCATATGCAAAGAATCAGTCCCTTGCTCCTTGTGGCTTTGAGGCAGCTGACTATGATTGCAAAGGCTGGGATGAAATCAGGGTTCCGGCACATATCCAGATGGAAGGCTATGACGTGCCAATCTATACGAATACCACATATCCGTGGGAGGCTGACGAGTTTATAAAGCCGGGCGAGGTACCTGAGATTTTTAATCCGGTTGCAAGCTATGTGAAGTATTTCACAATCCCTGAGAATATGAAGAACAAGAGGGTGTGTATTTCGTTCCAGGGAGTGGAGAGCGGTTTTGCACTCTGGCTGAATGGACACTATGTCGGCTACAGTGAGGACACATTTGATCCGTCTGATTTCGAGCTGACTGATTATATTATTGAGGGTGAGAACAAGCTTGCGGTCAGAGTATGGAAATGGACATCAAGCAGCTGGTGTGAGGATCAGGATTTTTACAGATTTTCAGGCATTTTCAGGGATGTATTTTTGTATGCCGTTCCTTGTGCACATGTGGAGGATCTGTCAGTTGTTCCTACACTTAATGATACCTTTGACGAGGGCACACTTAGTGTGTCAATAAAGGCAGATGGTGATGGTACTGCAAGTGTAAAGCTTTATGAGCTGGGCGATTTGTCTGTGGAAAAATATGACAGGGCTAAGCTTTTACTGGAAGAGTTTGATATAGAGCTTAGTGACAAGGCTGTTTGCGAGGGCTCATGTAATGTGAAAAATCCTCTGTTATGGAGTGCTGAAAAGCCAAATCTGTATGAGGTTAAAATTATAGTTAAAGATTCGCATGGAAATGAGACTGAGTTTATCAGCCAGCTGGCAGGCTTCAGACGCTTTGAGATGGTAGACGGACTCATGAAGCTAAACGGTAAGCGTATTGTATTTAAGGGTGTAAACCGCCATGAGTTCAGCTCAATAACAGGCCGTGTGCCAAACCGTGATGAGGTGATAAAGGATATTGTCACAATGAAAAAGAACAATATCAATGCTATAAGAACAAGCCATTATCCTGATGATTCCATGCTCTATGAGCTTTGCGATATTTATGGAATCTATATGATAGCTGAGAACAATCTTGAGAGTCATGGCACATGGGAGGCATATAATAAGGGCTATGTTGACCTTGACTTTGTTGTGCCAAAGGATAAGCCACAGTGGAGAGAAATGATGCTGGACCGCGCTAACTCATGCTATCAGAGAGATAAAAATCATCCGGCAATCCTTATCTGGTCATGCGGAAATGAGTCGTTTGGCGGCAAGACCATATATGAGATGTCACAGCTTTTCAGGCAGCTTGATAAGCATCGTCTGGTACATTATGAGGGAGTATTTAACGATAGAGGCTACAATGACACAAGTGACATGGAAAGCCAGATGTATACTTCGGTTGCAGGTATTGAGAAATTTCTTGCAGAGAATCCTGAGAAACCATTTATCTGCTGCGAATATACACATGCAATGGGAAATTCCTGCGGTGCTATGCACAAATACACAGAGCTTTCAGACCGCGAGCCTAGATATCAGGGTGGATTTATCTGGGATTATATCGACCAGTCAATCTATAAAAAGGACAGATACGGCAAGTGGTTCCTCACATATGGCGGAGATTTCGGCGACAGGCCCACTGATGGAGATTTCAGCGGAAACGGCATCTGCTACGGCGGAGAGAGAGAGGCTTCTCCAAAGATGCAGGAGGTGAAGTTCAATTATCAGAATATCTCGGTTGATTTTGACAGCGACTACATCTTTACAGTCACAAACAAAAATCTCTTTGTAAATACATCGGTTTTTGATGCTTATGCTATTCTTCTTGCAGACGGTGAGGAGGTCTACAGGACAAAGCTTCAGATATCTGTTCCACCGATGGAGCAGGCAAGCTATGAGGTGCCGGTTACTCTTAAAAATTCAATGATTGATGTGGAAAAAGAGTACTGTATTGTGGTATCATTTGTATTGAAGGAAAACACCATCTGGGAAAAGGCAGGATATGAGATTGCATTCGGACAGCATATGATAAAGAAGCCTGTAAGTGAGTATTCATGCGACAAATCAGTTGAGCTTGTTGTTGGAAACGGAAATATCCTTGTAAGAGGTGAGAACTTCAAGGCACTTTTCTCAAGAATGAATCTGGGAATGGTTTCATATGTATATGGTGGCGTCGAGATGCTTCCAAATACTATTCCACTGCCGAATTTCTGGAGAACACCTACCAACAATGATTCCGGCAACATGATGCCACAGCGCTATGCACAGTGGAAGATTGCCAGCATGTATGTGACCACCAGACAGGATCAGCGCTTTGCAGATACATCACCAAGGGTAGAAAAAAATGATAACAATATCGCCATCACATACACTTATTTCATGCCTACCACACCGCAGAGCTCATGCGAGGTGACATACAGAGTGTTTGGCGACGGAACCATCGAGACAACTCTGTCATATGACCCTGTAAAGGAACTTGGCGATATGCCGGAGTTTGGCATGATGTTCAAGCTGGATGCCGATTATGATACAGTGAAATGGTACGGACTCGGACCACAGGAGACATATGAGGACAGACAGCATGGCGGAAAGTATGGTGTATACGAGAATAAAGTGGCAGACAACATTGCCGAGTATCTCGTTCCGCAGGAGAGCGGCAACAAGTGCAGAGTAAGATATGCAAAAGTGATGGACAAGAAGGGCAGAGGAATGCTGTTCTTTGGTGATGAGCTCTCGTTCTCAGCACTGCCATATACACCGCATGAGCTGGAAAATGCAGCGCATCATTTCGAGCTTCCACCTGTACACTATACTGTTGTCCGTGTGGCAAAGAAGCAGATGGGTGTAGGCGGAGACGACAGCTGGGGCTCACATACTCATCCGGAGTACCTGCTTGATGCCTCAGAAAAAATGGAATTTACATTCTGTTTCAGAGGAATCTAGCATTTTAAGGTTGTAAGGAATATTATTACGCATTTTGAGAGCAGAGACTACTACTGGGACTGCTCTCATGGTGTAAATAAACGATATAAGAATAAATAATATAAGAATTAAGGAGGATTAAAATGTCAAAATTTATTAAGGGTATGGATTTATCGACCTTGCTCGAGCTGGAACGCTGCGGAGCAAAATACTATGAGGATGGAAAGGAGAAGGATATTCTTGACATCATGAAGGAGCATGATGTTGATACAATCCGTCTTCGTCTGTGGAACGATCCAAAATCAGAGGATGGTGAGCCTTACGGTGCAGGTAACAATGACCTTGTTCAGACTATCGCTATCGGAAAAAAGGTTACAGATGCAGGCTTTGGAGTGCTTTTGAATTTCCACTACAGTGATTTCTGGGCAGATCCGGGAAAGCAGATTAAGCCAAAGGCATGGAAGGATTTCGGTGTGGACGAGCTGGAGCAGGCTGTATATGATTTTACACTTGAAAATCTGACAAAGATTATTGAGGCAGGTGTAAATGTCACAATGATTCAGGTAGGTAATGAGCTTTCAAACGGACTTTTGTGGCCTGAGGGAAAGGTACCTAACTACGATAATATAGCAAAATTTGTGAATGCCGGAATACGTGCCTGCCGCAAGGTAAATGCTGATATTCCGATTATGATTCACCTCGATAATGGTGGAAACAATGAGCTTTATGTCAGATGGTTTACAAACTTCATCGAAAGAGGAGAGGAGTTTGAGTATATCGGATTGTCATACTATCCTTTCTGGCACGGCTCTCTCGATCAGCTTGAGTTCAACATGAACGATATCGCAAAGCGTTTCAATAAGGACCTTATCATCGCTGAGGTATCCATGGGCTTTACAATGGACAGCTATCAGGAATACGAGAAGCTTGCTGACTCTGAGCGCAAGGGCTATGCGACAAAACCGGAGCTTGTAGAGAAAATAGATTACCCTATGACTGTTGAGGGGCAGGCTGACTTTACAAAGGATTTCTTAAACAGAGTGGCAAATGTGGTGGATGACCACGGAAAAGGATTTTTCTGGTGGGAGCCGGCGTGGATTCCTGTACCGGGCTCAGGCTGGGCTACACCTGCTTCACTTAAGTACATGAATGATCCGGGACCATGCGGCAATGAGTGGGCAAACCAGGCACTTTTTGACTATGATGGAAATGTGCTGCCGGCACTTGATGTTATTAAGAATTTTAAAAAATAAAATAATAACATATGTAATTTTGTTGCATGATTTGATTTGTTATGTTGCATTTTCAGTCGGATGTATTGCAATGTAAAAATGTGCAGTTATAATAGAGTTATAAAGAAAAAACGAATTATTTTAACTATCAATTTAACGCAAATACAATCAGCAAAGGAGAAGAAAAAATGATACAGCAGAACGTATTAGACAAATTCAAGGAGCTTTTTGGAGCAGATGGGGATATCAGAGTATATTTTGCTCCGGGACGTGTAAATCTGATCGGTGAGCATACTGACTACAATGGAGGACATGTGTTCCCATGTGCACTGACCATCGGTACATATATGGCAGCAAGAAAGCGCGACGACAGGAAACTTCGTTTCTACTCTATGAATTTTGATAATCTGGGTGTGGTTGAGTCATCACTTGATGAGTTTACACCTGATCCAAACGGACTTTGGACAAACTATCCAATGGGTGTTATGTGGGCCTTCGAGGGACGCGGAATGAAGCTTGAAAGCGGTCTTGATATTGTTTTATTCGGAAATATTCCAAACGGCTCAGGACTTTCTTCATCAGCATCTCTTGAGGTGGTTACAGGATATATGTTAAAGGATATTTACGGCTTTGACGTGACAAATCAGGATATTGCACTTATCGGTCAGTATTCAGAGAACAACTACAACGGCTGTAATTGCGGTATCATGGATCAGTTTGCATCTGCAATGGGCAAAAAGGACAATGCAATTTTCCTTGACTGCAATACTCTTGATTTTGAGTATGCACCAATCGTTTTGGACGGTGCAAAGATCGTGGTTACAAACAGCATGGTTAAGCACAGCCTTGTAACAAGTGCTTACAATGACAGAAGAAATGAGAGTGCACAGGCTCTTAAGGATTTACAGACAGTATGTGACATCAAGACTCTCGGTGACCTGACAGATGAAGAGTTCGAGGCTCATAAGGATGCGATTAAGGATGAGGTTGCACGTAAGAGAGGCAAGCATGCGGTTTATGAGAACCAGCGTACCATCAAGGCTGTTAAGGCACTGAAGGAAAATGATATCGAGACATTTGGAAAGCTCATGAATGCTTCACATGTATCACTTCGAGATGATTATGAGACATCATGTCCTGAGGTTGACGTACTTGTTGATGAGGCATGGAAGATTGAGGGTGTGATCGGATCACGAATCACAGGCGGCGGCTTTGGCGGCTGTACAGTCAGCATAGTAAAGGACGAGGCTATTGATCAGTTTAAGGCAAACCTGACAAAGGCCTATGAAGAGAAGGTTGGAAAGACACCTGAGTTTTATGTTGTTTCAATCGGAGACGGACCTAGCCGTCTGGCATAAAATTAGCAATATGAAATAACAGTAACGGATAAATAGGTTTTTCCCGACAATGATTAAGGAGCATGACATGATTCAGGAGAGAATATTAGAATTAGTAAAATATGGTCTTACAACAGGACTTGTTGACCCTGCTGATGAGGTATACACAGTAAACAGACTTCTCGAGGTACTCGGAGTGGACGACATCGAGGATGAGACATTTAAAAAGATAGAGGCTCAGCCTGCATGGACACAGGAAGAGGCAGAGGAGAAGCTTGAGGGTATACTCGAGGATATGATGACATACGCATATGACAATGGCATCATGAAAGAAAACAGCATTGTATACAAGGATCTTTTTGATACAAAGCTGATGGGCTGCCTTGTAAATGCACCAAGCGTGATCAGAGCTCGCTTTAAGGATTTATACGACAATGAGTCTTCACTTGCGGCAACCGATTATTTTTACAAATTAAGCTGTGACAGCAATTATATCAGAAGACAGCGCATAAAGAAGGATATGAAATGGACCACAGACACAGAGTATGGCACACTTGATGTGACAATCAATCTCTCAAAGCCTGAGAAGGATCCAAAGGCAATTGCTGCCGCTAAAAATGCTAAGCAAAGCGCATATCCAAAGTGCCAGCTTTGTAAGGAAAATGAGGGCTATGCAGGCCGCGTAAACCATCCTGCAAGAGAAAACCACAGAATTATCCCTGTTACAATAAATAACAGCCAGTGGTTTTTCCAGTACTCACCATATGTATACTATAATGAGCATTGTATCGTGTTCAATTCAAAGCATACACCGATGAAAATCGAGCGTGCCACATTTGGAAAGCTGCTTGATTTTGTGACACAGTTTCCACACTATTTTGTAGGCTCAAATGCAGATCTGCCAATCGTTGGAGGCTCTATCCTAAGCCATGATCATTTCCAGGGCGGACACTATACCTTCGCTATGGCAAAGGCTCCGATAGAGAAAGAAATCACATTCAAGGGCTACGAGGATGTCGAGGCAGGTATCGTAAAATGGCCTATGTCTGTTATCAGAATCAAGTCAGCAGACAAAGATAAGCTTATTGACCTTGCAGATAAGATTCTTCTTGCATGGAGAGGCTATACAGATGAAGAAGCATTTATTTTTGCAGAGACAGATGGAGAGCCACATAACACTATCACACCTATAGCAAGACGTCGTGACGGAGACTATGAGCTTGACCTTGTGCTCAGAAACAATATCACCACAGAGGAGCATCCGCTTGGCGTATATCATCCGCATGCCCACCTTCATCACATAAAGAAGGAGAATATCGGACTTATCGAGGTAATGGGACTTGCAGTGCTTCCGGCCAGATTAAAAGGTGAGATGGCAGAGCTTAGGGATGCAATCCTTACAGGAAAGGATCTGCATTCGACTGAGACTCTTGCATCACATGCTGACTGGGCTCTTAAGTTTATGTCTAAGTATGATAAGATTGATGAGTCTAATATTGATGATATCATCAATGAGGAGATTGGACTTGTATTTAAAGAGGTGCTTGAGTGTGCAGGAGTGTACAAGTGCACTGATGAGGGACGTGCAGCGTTCCAAAAATTTATAGATGCTGTAAACTTATAAAATATTTTTTTATAACACGGAAAGCACCGGCGAACCATACTATAGTATGATTCGCCGGTGCTTTCCTCGGCTGTGAGATAAACTGATTTTTAAAGGACCTGTTAAAGCCATTATTGTTAATGACTTTTTACTAAAGATGTGTCATTAGGATGAATTTACCGTTTTTGTAGCTTGTGAAGGCAGTGGATGAATGCAGGCACCAGGAAGGCATCTGCGAGAATCCATGCGAGTGGGCTTGCAAAGCAGGCGGCAGAAAAGCCGAATATCGGTACAAATACAAGTCCGATGAGTGAACGCGCAATCATTTCTGCTACTCCTGCAAACATCGCAAAGCCGGAAAAACCCATGCCTTGTATGGTGAAACGGACTGTGTTTACCAGAACGAGCGGGATGTAGAAAAATGCATTTGTCAGCAGAAACTGATGAGCCTGTGCGACAACCTCTGTTTCGCTTGGTGATACAAACATGTAAATCAGATAGTTGGCTATAAACAGCAGTGCCACAAAAATCAAAATCGAATAGATCGATCCTATCACTGAGGCTGAAATAAGCCCCTTCTTTACACGTTCAAATTTGGCTGCGCCGACATTTTGTCCACTGTAGGTGGCCATTGTGGAGCCGAGTGCGTCAAATGGACACATCATAAACATTGAAATACGGCTTGCAGCGGTCATTGAGGCAACTGCGATGGAGCCTAAGCCGTTTACGGCAGTCTGCAGTATGACGCTGCCTATAGCGGTTATCGAATACTGAAAACCCATAGGAAGTCCCATGACCATCAGATTCCTGACATATGAAGAGTCAAGCTCCAAATCGTCTCTGCTTACATGCAGCAGAGGCACCTTTTTGGCTATGTAAATGATGCACAGCACTCCTGATATACCCTGTGACAGTACGGTTGCAAAAGCCGCTCCAAACACGCCCATGTTAAATACCAGAATGAAAAGTAAATCAAGACCGATATTTAGAACAGCCGCGATTATCAGAAAAATAACAGGTATGACCGAGTTGCCGAGAGATCTCAGATATCCTGACAGCAGATTGTACAGTATTGTGGCAGGAATGCCTGCAAATATGACAATCAGATACTGGTAAGCGAGGTCGTAAATGTCGCCTGGCGTATTCATCCAGGTCAGAATGTGACCGCAGAGAAGCACGGTGAGTGCTGTCATGATTATTGCGATAATTACAGACACAATTCCTGCATTTCCTACATATTTTTTAAGTCCTTTTTCATCCTTGGCACCAAAGCGCTGGGCTATTGGAAGTGAAAAGCCTGCACACACACCCTGACAGAAGCCGATGATGAGAAAGCAGATGCTTCCGGTAGAGCCAACTGCGGCTAAGGCCGAAACACTTAGAAAACGACCGACGATTATAGTATCCATAAGGCTGTAAACCTGCTGGAAAAGCATTCCGAGAAGCAACGGAAGGGAAAAGCCCAGAATGAGCCCGGTAGGAGAACCTACAGTGAGATCCTTTGAATTATTTTTAGTCATTATTTATAATCCCCCTTGATTAAAAATAGATAAAAATATATATAAAAATAGTGATTAAGTGTAATATACAACCTTTACAAACATAAGTAAATGAGGTAAAGTTAAATTGTTAGCATTTTTTTTGGTGCATATTTTATAGTGAATAAAAACGCTGATTTTATGTTTGGTATCATGTTTTTTCAGAGAAGAAAATTGAATAATCAGTAATATGTAAGGGCTGACATATAATTAAATTTGGAGGAAAAGAATGAGAGACTGGGAAAATAACATTCGAAGGGTTGTACCTTATACACCGGGAGAACAGCCAAAGAATACCTGTGTTATTAAGTTAAATACAAATGAGAATCCATATCCGCCAGCGCCGGGAGTGAAGGAGGTTTTAAGTAATTTCAATACCGATGATTTAAGACTGTATCCTGACCCAAGGGTTGATAAGCTGGTAAATGCAATTGCGGATTTCTATAAGATAGACAGCTCGAAGGTGTTTGTCGGAGTTGGCTCTGATGATGTACTTGCCATGATTTTCATGACATTTTTCAATTCGAAAAAACCTATACTGTTTCCTGATATTACATATTCATTTTATGATGTGTGGGCAGATATGCTTCGAATCCCTTATGAGCAGCTTCCATTGTCAGATGATTTTTCAATAGTACCGTCAGATTACTATAAGGCAAATGGTGGAGTAGTATTTCCAAACCCTAATGCTCCAACAGGAAAGCTCATGCCTCTTGATGAGATAGAGGACATAATAGAGCACAATCAGGATGTAATTGTCGTGGTAGATGAGGCATATGTAGATTTTGGCGGGGAGAGTGCGCTTCCGCTCATTGACAAATATGATAATGTCATTGTGGTACAGACATTCTCGAAATCACGCTCGCTGGCAGGCTCAAGAGTTGGTTTTGCCATGGCAAGTCCTGTGCTTATCAAGTATCTGAATGATGTGAAATATTCGTTCAATTCATATACCATGGACAGAATCACAATCGAAGCAGCTACAGCAGCTGTAAAAGACAGAGCATACTTTGAAGAGACCACAGCGAAGGTCATAAAGACACGTGAGTGGACAAAGAAAGAGCTTAAGAGACTTGGCTTTACATTCTGTGACTCAAAGAGCAACTTTATATTTGCAAAGCCTGCAAATGTTTCTGCAACAAAGCTTTTTGAGGACCTTAAGGCAGACAATATATTTGTCAGACATTTCAGCTCACCCGAGCGAATCAACGACTATCTGCGCATATCCATAGGAACTGATGAGCAGATGCATACACTAATTAAATTTTTGGAGAATTATTCATGTTAAAAAAATATATTTACATCTTTTTAATTTCAATGGTACCACTTATTGAACTCAGAGGAGCGGTTCCGGTTTCACAGGTGATGGGGCTGCCGATAGTGCCATCATTTATCGTTTGTATCATTGCAAATATGCTTCCGGTACCAATTATTTATCTTTTTGCAAGAAAGGTTCTCATCTGGGGAGCAGACAAACCAATCATTGGAAGGTTCTTTAGCTTCTGCCTTGAAAAAGGAGAGAAGGGTGGCAAGAAGCTTCAGGCAAAGGCCGGAAGAGGTCTGTTTGTTGCACTTTTACTTTTTGTAGGTATCCCGCTTCCGGGAACAGGTGCATGGACAGGAACACTTGCGGCAAGTATCCTTGATATGGATTTCAAGTCAACAGTTGCCGCTGTCATGCTTGGAGTACTGCTTGCCGGCATGATTATGATGATAGTTAGTATGGCAGGTGTAACTATATTCCTGTAGAATTTATGGGATGCTTTGGCAATGATTGATTAACAATGAGCTTTCTTCGGCCTTTATTAAACAGTACAAATCCGGTCACAAGCGAAACAATTGTAACAACAATCACAGCCACAATGACAACCATGCTATTACCGGGATCAGGGAAAAATCCTGAAAGTGTGCCCCAAAGGTTGAAAAGCAGATGAAGCCCCATAGAGTAGTATATCGAGCCACCGCGTTCGCACACATATCCGAGCACGATGCCAAGTGCAAAGGCATATATGCCCTGAATCCAGTTGAGATGGAACAGTCCGAAAAGTGCAGCCTGCATCAGATTGGCAAGAGCAAATGGCAAAGCCTTTCTGGCACAGCGCATGGTCACACCGCGGAAGATAAGCTCCTCACAGATTGGCGCCAGTATTACAGAATAAAGTACTGTTACAAAGGTGATATCTGTGATGCCGGATGTCTCAAAAAGCTTGTTGTACTGCTGCAACCAGTCGGGACGGATGTAGCCGGTTAAGTTAGCGATGAAATTGGCAGCAAACTGTGTACCCGGCACGAGTATGACGATTGCCGCAAGCATCATGGGATTGAAGGTTTTCTTAGGGGATGGAAGAAAATCACCCTCGTATCTGGCATAGTACCACATGCCAAAAATCGCAATGGTAATGAGTGCATAGATGACCATAATCATCATGTTAAAATTTACAGAGGTAAATGTCTTTTCAAGGCGGTCCGATACGTTTGCAGACGGAAAAGCAAGCTTTCCGACAAGCCCCTGTCCAAACACTCCCATGCCCATCATAAAGAATAAGGTGATAGTCTGAATTGCCTCAACTGCAAGCAGTGGGACAAATGTGTAAAAGAAATATCCTATTTTTTTCATTTTCAATTTACTCCATTCTGATTTATTAGGCGATAGTAACACTAGTATAACATATCATAATTTAATTGCAAGAAAGCTGTTTACTTTAAAACTTTAATATGTTAAAATTAAATGTAAATAAATCGCATGAAAAAGGAGAACACGATGAGCAAGAATCTTAAAACAGAAGCAGTAGACCATTTGTTTGATGCTATTTTGTGTCTCAAGGATAGAGCAGAGTGTTATACATTTTTTGAGGATGTTTGTACTGTAAATGAGCTTTTTTCTCTATCACAGAGATTTGAAGTGGCAAAGATGCTTAGAGAGCAGAAGACATATCTTGATATAGCAGAAAAGACCGGGGCTTCCACAGCCACAATCAGCCGTGTGAACAGATCCTTAAACTACGGCAATGATGGATACGATATGGTTTTTTCACGCATGGAGGATGGCTCTGACAAAGAGGATTAGTTTATCATAGGGGAAAGAAAAACAGGCTCGTTAATTTGAGCCTGTTTTTTTAGAAGCCTCTTTTTCTTCATTTAGATCGTCAATCATGCGCTCAATCAGCATTTTCTTGATGTAGACATCAAAGCTCAGCATGCAGATAAAGCTGAATGTGTGGAGAAATTTCTGATCCTCAGCAGGGAAATCCTCAAATGTCTCGCCGGCAATCTTGTATTTCTTGCCGAGATCCTTTAGGAGCTTCTGCGACTCCTCTGCCTCTAAACCAAAAACCTCCGTATAGACATCCTGCATCGTAAATCCATCATCGTTGCCGAAATACTTCTCGGTAAGCGGATTAAGAATTGAGCGGATATCGTTGATGCTCAATATATTTTTGAAATAATATATAAAAAGCAGTGTGAGCACGTGCTCTTTAGAATACTTTTTCTTGTCCGGAGAAGGGAGCAGATTGTTTTTGGCATAGTTGTTTATCATTGTCTTTGTAAGGATTTTGTCGCTTTCATAGCGCTTTGATGCAGCGAGCTGCTCGTCCATGAAGGTTGTGACCTGATCCATATACAGATCAATGTTTGGTATATCCTCCGGCTTTATGTAATCTATTGATTTAAGCTGTTTTAATAATTCTGATAAAAAATCTTTAACGTCATTCTCCATATCATCACCTCAGGCTTTTATTATATAGTATTGAAAACTATATGACAAGTTTTTTTTGAATTTTCTCATATTGGGTTGTGCAAAACATATGTTTGTGATATGCTGTAGATAAATTATTTTTTGTATTTATGGTATGTGTGCCTGTAATAAGACTGGAGAATTGAGAGGAAAACAGATGAACTTAGATATGTTGAATGAACAGCAGAGGGAGGCCGTTTTGACCACAGAGGGACCGCTTCTTATTTTAGCGGGGGCAGGCAGTGGCAAGACCAGGGTTCTTACATACAGGACTGCCTACCTGATAGATGAGTGTGGCGTCAATCCTTACAATATCATGGCAATCACCTTTACAAACAAGGCTGCGGGAGAGATGCGTGAGCGAATTGATGATATGGTGGGCTATGGTTCGGAAAGCATATGGGTTTCTACATTCCATTCGACATGTGTGCGTATACTGCGCAGGTATATTGACAGGCTGGGATATGACACGAATTTTACCATATATGATGCTGACGACCAGAAGGCTCTGATGAAGGACATCTGCAAGCGTCTTGAGATAGATACCAAGATGTATAAGGAAAAGATGTTCTTAAATGTCATTTCATCTGCAAAGGATGAGATGATTGATCCGATAGAGTTTGAAAACCGCTTCACAGGTGACTTCGTGAAGCGCAAGCAGGCACTTGTATACAAGGAGTATCAGAATGCCTTAAAGCAGAATAATGCACTCGATTTTGATGATCTGCTTGTGAAGACAGTAGAGCTTTTTAAGCTGGATAAAGAGGTGCTGGATTACTATCAGGAGCGCTTCAGATATATCATGGTGGATGAGTATCAGGATACAAACACCGTGCAGTTTGAGCTTATCAGGCTTCTTGCCATGAAGTATAAGAATCTGTGTGTGGTGGGTGATGATGATCAGTCCATTTACAAGTTCAGAGGTGCCAATATCTACAATATCTTAAACTTTGAGAAGCATTTTGAAGATGCAAAGGTCATAAAGCTTGAGCAGAATTACAGGTCTACCCAGAATATCCTGGATGCCGCCAACAGCGTCATTTCCAACAACGTGGGCAGAAAGGACAAGCGCCTTTGGACTGACAACGGAGCCGGAGACAGGATTACCTTTGAACAGCTTGAGAGTGGCTTCGAGGAAGCGGATTATGTGGCGCGTTCGATAGCGAGACTCGTGAGAAAGGGTGAGGCCCGCTATAAGGACTGTGCTGTGCTTTACCGAACCAACGCACAGTCGCGTCTCTTCGAGGAGAAATTTATTGCTGCAAACATACCATACAAGATTGTCGGCGGCGTGAATTTCTATGCCAGAAAAGAGATAAAGGATATCCTTGCATATTTAAAGACTATTGACAATGGCCATGATGACCTTGCGGTAAAGCGAATAATAAATGTGCCAAAGCGCGGCATCGGAGCTACGAGCATCAATAAGGTGACAGACTATGCTCTTGAGAAGGGTATAGATTTCTATACGGCACTGCGCTATGTAGATGAGGTGCCGGGCATGGCGAGGTCAGCAGGCAAGATAAAGCCTTTTGTGATGTTTATACAGTCACTTCGTGCGAGAGCCGAGATGGATTCGGTTTCGCAGCTCATACAGGCAATAATCGATGAGACCGGCTATGTCGATGAGCTGAAGGCTGAGGGCACGGATGAAGCAGAACAGCGTATAGAGAATATTGATGAGCTTATAAACAAGGCTGTTGATTACGAGCAGGGGGAGGAGAATCCTACTCTCAGTGGCTTTTTGGAGGAGGTAGCGCTTGTAGCCGATATAGACGGTCTTGATGAAAACAGCGACTATGTGGTTCTTATGACTCTGCACAGTGCTAAGGGACTTGAGTTTCCGAATGTGTATCTGGCGGGTATGGAGGATGGTCTTTTCCCAAGCTATATGTCAATCACGAGCGATGATGCGACAAGCGAGATAGAGGAGGAAAGGCGTCTTGCTTATGTTGGCATCACGAGAGCCAAGGAGCATCTTACCATCACATCTGCACGCATGCGCATGGTGCGTGGAGAGACACAGTTCAACAAGGTATCGCGATTTGTGAAAGAGATTCCGCGTGAGCTTATGGCAGGTGAGGTTTATGAGCCAAAGCGCCGTGATGATGACCTTGAAAGAAATTCACAGAGCACGTACAGAAAGGCTAAGGAGGCCTTCAAAAAGACACCTACATATGGCACAGAGTATGCGACCACCTTTAATACACAGCGTACAAGGACACCTGTCTACACGCCTGTGAGCAACCAGAAGTCTTTTGCCAGTGCTAATACCACCGGCGGCCTTTCATATAAGGTAGGAGACAGAGTATCACACATCAAGTTTGGCGCGGGAGAGGTCATGGCAATCGTAGAAGGCGGCAGGGATTATGAGGTCACTGTGGACTTTGACAAGGCCGGTACCAAAAAGATGTTTGCTTCATTTGCCAAATTGAAAAAAATTGACTAAAATTATTGTAATTTTTATAGGAAAATTGGATATAATATGCTATAATAGATTTAACAAATAGCATTTGACAATTACTTTTGGAAAAGGAGCGGATTCAATTATGTGTAAAGTTGAAGAATTATTAAAGGACAACAAGCTTACAGAGAAGCTCAGCATGGCAAAGCTTAATGACCTTCTCAAAAAAGAAGAGGAAGAGAAGAAGCCTTCCAAGGCTGTTATCATATTTGCTGTCATAGGTGTGTTAGTTGCAGTTGCAGCAGCGGCATATGGTATCTACAGATTTTTCACACCGGATTATTTAGATGATTTCGATGATGAGTATGATGATGAATTCGATGATGATTTCTTCGAGGATGAAGACGATGATGATGCTGAAGAGGAAAAAGAGGCACCAAAGACTAAAGAAGAGAAATAATCGTTTTTAGATAATGGGGGCTACATATGTAGTCCTCATTTTTCTTTATTTGTGAAGCAAGGCATTTGCAGTCAGGCATACAAAGAAATAATAAAGTTTAAAGAGAGATAAGAATTACATGAAAAAAGGATTTAGAGGAACAGGAACCGTAGAAAGAGTAGACTTCCCGAACAAGGGAATAGCCGTTACAGATGACGGCGACAGAGTAATTGTGAAAAATACAATTCCGGGACAGAAGGTGGAATTTGTTGTAAATAAAGTAAAGCATCAAAGGGCAGAGGGAAGACTCATGGAGGTAATTGAAAAATCACCTCTGGAGACAGAAGAGCCATGTCCTCACTTTGGAATGTGTGGGGGCTGTACATATCAGACAGTGCCTTACGAAAAGCAGCTTGATATGAAGCTTACCCAGGTGAAAAAGCTTATTTCGGATGCCATCGGCTCTGAAAAAGAGGCAGGATATGAGTTTATAGGGATACATGGAAGTCCGAAAAAGAGTGAATACAGAAACAAGATGGAATTTTCCTTTGGTGATGAGTACAAGGATGGTCCTCTTGCGCTTGGTATGCACAAAAGAGGAAGCTTTTATGACCTTGTGACAGTATCAGACTGTCAGATAGTGGATGAGGATTTCAGGACAATATTAAAGGCAACACTTGATTATTTTTCAAAAAACAATATTTCATATTTTCACAGAGCAACACACAAGGGCTATCTGCGTCATCTGCTTGTCAGAAAGGCAACAAAAACCGGCGAAATCATAGTCGACCTCGTCACCACCACACAGACAGAGGGCTTCAACGAGGAGGAGCTGCTCGCAGGCTTTAGATATGCGCTTTTGACCAGGCACTATGACGGCAGATTTAAGGGAGTTTTACACACAAAAAATGACAGCGTGGCGGATGTGGTCAAAAACGAGGGCACAGAGGTGCTCTACGGAGATTCATATTTCTATGAGGAGCTTTTAGGTCTGAAATTCAAAATCACACCATTCTCATTTTTCCAGACCAATTCACTCGGAGCGGAGGTGCTCTATGAGACAGCGAGAGAGTTTATCCTGGGAGATGACAAGGATTCGTTAAACGGTAAAACAGTCTACGACCTCTACAGCGGAACCGGCACCATTGCACAGCTTATGGCACCGGTGTGTAAGGAAGTAGTAGGTGTCGAAATAGTTGAGGAGGCAGTTTGCGCAGCAAAGGAAAATGCAGCTCTTAATGGTCTTGATAACTGTAAATTTATCGCAGGTGATGTCCTAAAGGTGCTTGATGAGATAGAGGAAAAACCGGATTATATAATTCTTGATCCACCACGAGACGGTATCCATCCGAAGGCTATCGGGAAAATCATAGAGTATGGCGTTGAGAATATGGTTTATATTTCATGTAAACCAACAAGCCTGGCAAGGGATTTGCAGATATTTATGGCCAGAGGGTATAGAGTGGAGAAGATATGCTGCGTGGATATGTTTCCGAATACTTATCATGTGGAGACAGTAGTCAAATTATCCCTCAAAAAAGATACACCTAAGATTGAAGTTACAATGGAGCCTGATTATGAGAGTAATTATACACCGCAAGAAAAGGCTACTTATTCAAAGATTAAGGAATATGTGAAGGACAAGTATGGTGTGAATGTGCATACTTCTTATATTGCACAGGTGAAGCGGATGTGTGGTTTGGACATGGGCGAGAATTATAATAAGTCCAAGAAGGAAAATCCAGAAGTGAAGCAGTGTCCGCAGGAGAAGGTGGAGTATATTAAGGATGCGTTGAGGCACTTCGAGCTGATTTGGTAACTGTATATTAGTATGCCACGGCATTATTATAAAAAGTTCCTCTCGAAGCAGTAATTAAGTCAATCTTAAAGTAGGGAAAGGATTTTTATATCAAACTCAAAATCGATTAATATTAAGTAAGTATTACGACAAAGGAGATAGTAGAAAATGGCATTTACAAGTGAGACTAAAAAAGAACTAGAGAATTATATATCAGGACATTTACCTAATAAAGAGTGGTATGAGTCACATTTTTATCCATTTATTGAGAATAAAAGTTTGAGAGATAGACTTATTGTAGAATTTATAAATGCGAGAAAAATTTATAAATTCTTTGAGGGTTTACAAGCTTCGGACGAGCTTTTATTAGCTCAGATAAAGACACAGGTAATAATGTATGTGTCTATTCAAGAGGCGGTTGTTAATTATTTGTTGTTTGAACTATTTGAGAAAACGAATACAGTAAAAAAGCTTCTGTTTCAAGAACGCTTGGTCAAAATTGGAATACCAGGACATAAATTGGAAAAAATAGCCAAAGAACTGGAACATGATAAAAAAGATATTATTCCATGCTATAATAAGGTTCAAGCTGTTGATAAAACTAAAATTCGCTATGAACAAAAAGTAGCAGCATTATTAGAGCTGAATCTGATAAGTAAAGGATTGGCAGATGATTTAGTCAAATTATATGAATACAGAAATACTGTTCATATAGAGGCTGAAATGAAAAAGAAACTAGTATATGACCTAAGTATGGGAGAATTAGCATATAGGAGAGTAGAAGGATTAAGTATAGAAGTGAGCAATGCACTAGAAAAACTAGAATCCACCTAAGGATTTTAAAAGGATTCAAAAATTACAAGTATTGACACCGCTTCGCCCATGACGATAAATCAAGGGTTGAGGTGGTGTCATTTCTTATAGTCATAAGTAGTCAGAGAAGGAGGTTGAAAATACCTTCTTTTTTTATACACATTTTTAAGGAGGTGGTGTCAAAAAGCATACATAAATACCGGGACGTTCCGTAAATGGATGTCCATACATTTTGGGACTGTTTAGCAGTCCTTTTTTTGTAGTTTCAAAAAGTACACATTTCAGGACTAAGGAAGGAGCAAATAATTATGAAGAGATATGGTTATCACAGAACAAGTACAAGAGAACAGCATTTAGACAGAGGCATCAAGGAGATTACAGCTTATTGTGAGCAGAACAATCTGGAACTGGAAAAGATATTTACTGACCAGCAGACAGGAAAGAATTTTAATCGTCCAAGATATCAGGTATTAAAAGAGGATGTATTAAGAGTAGGTGACGAGTTGATTATTACTGAGGTAGACAGGCTTGGTAGAAATAAGCAGGAGACATTAAAGGAGTTGCAGTATTACAGGGATAATGGCATCCGTGTAAAGATACTGGAACTTCCAACTACACTTATGGATTTATCAAAGCTGGATAATGCTATGGCTCGTATGCTGATGGAAACCATCAATAATATGTTGATAGAGCTATATGCAGCTATGGCACAGGCGGAGATTGAGAAGAAAGAGAAACGACAGCGTGAAGGTATAGATTCTAAAAAGGCTCGTGGAGAATGGGATGATTACGGCAGACCAGCGGTGATGTCGATTGATGAATTTTCAGAGCATTATCAGAAAGTGGTGTCAGGAGAAATCCGTCCGTTTGAACTGATGAAACAGCTTGGCATGAGTAAGAGTACATATTACAGATAGTTAATTTGTAGTTTCTGGTTGCTTGGTATTAGTATAGTGTGAGACACATACAAAAACAAGTACGCACCTTTTTGTAACTGTACACTCAAAATTGAATGTGTTACAATAGACTCGGAGGTGAGAATTATGCGAGCAAAAGAAGAATTACCGGAATGCCCAGTTGCAACAGCAGTATCTCTCATCGGAGGAAAATGGAAACTGCTGATTTTGCGTAACTTGAAAGAGCGTCCATGGAGATTCAATGAGCTACAACGAAGTATAGATGGTATTTCACAAAAGGTTTTGACAGATAGTTTAAGACAAATGATGAGTGATGGACTGGCATATCGCCACGATTACCATGAGCAGCCACCGAGAGTCGAATACGGCTTAACGGAACTCGGAACAAAAATGCTTCCAATTGTTAATTCACTTGCTGACTTTGGTAACTACTATAAATCAATTATTGAACAGAATTAAGGACGTTAGTATTTGAAAAGCTCGAACAATTCAAGTTTGGAGAATTGAAAAAAACGGAATTTACCTATTAAGACATATAAACTCTTGACAATAAAGCTCCTATATAGTATGTTTTTAATAAACTACTATATAGGAGCTTTTGTATGGAAATGAATGGAGGATTTCTTGTCACCAAAATAAAACAGCTTGGAGACCGGATTTTCGAGAAGATTCTCAGCGAAAAGAATATTGATGCGTTTAATGGAGCCCAGGGGCGTATTCTTTATGTACTGTGGCAGGAAGATGGAATCTCAATCAGGTCACTCTCGATTAAATGTGGATTAGCGATAACTTCTCTTACTACGATGCTGGAAAGAATGGAAAATCAAGGGCTGATAAGACGTGTTCAGTCTGAAACGGACAAAAGGAAAACACTCCTGTTTCTGACTGAGAAAGCACATGCCTTAAAGGGCGAGTACGATTCTGTATCTGATGAGATGGGCAGTATTTACTACAAAGGTTTTTCAGAGGAAGAAATTACCCGGTTTGAGGAATGCCTCGACCGCATCAGAAAGAATCTTGAGGAGTGGCAGAAGTCATGAGTATTTGTATCAAAGATCAGATTCAGAACATGAATATCGTCATTGGCTGCACAGTGGGGTGTGCATATTGCTATGCCCGCAACAACGTGAAACGCTGGCATATGATTGATGACTTCGCTGACCCTGAATTCTTTCCGGGTAAGCTCAAGATGATGGAAAAGAAACGTCCGCAGAACTTTCTTCTTACCGGCATGAGCGATCTCTCCGGATGGAAGCCGGAATGGAGAGACGAGGTATTTGCAAAGATCCGTGAAAATCCACAGCATCAGTTCCTGTTCCTTACCAAGCGACCTGATCTGCTGGATTTTGATACCGATCTGGAAAACGCATGGTTTGGCGTTACGGTGACGAGGAAAGCAGAACTGTGGCGTATCGACGCCCTTCGGAAAAACGTCAGAGCAAAACATTACCATGTTACCTTTGAGCCGTTATTCGACGATCCCGGTGCAGTTGACCTTTCCGGAATCAACTGGATCGTTGTCGGCACCATGACCGGGGCTCAGAGCAGGAAGGTTCATACGGAGCCGGAGTGGGCATGGTCTCTGACGGATCAGGCACATGAGCTCGGCATTCCGGTGTTTATGAAGGAAGACCTTGTCCCTATCATAGGGGATGAAAATATGATTCAGGAAATGCCGGAAGAATTTAATAAAGTGTTAGAGGTACAGAAATCATGGAAGAAGTAATAAATGGAATCCTCATTCGTGAGGTGGAAACAAAGAACATCATGACCAAGTCTAGTCTGCCGGTAGGCGGTTACTCGGTCAATCCCTATGTAGGCTGTACACATGCCTGCAAGTATTGCTATGCTTCTTTTATGAAGCGCTTTACCGGGCACAAGGAGGAATGGGGCACTTTCCTTGATGTGAAGCATTGGCCGGAAATTAAAAATCCGAAGAAATATGCCGGACAGCGTGTGGTCATCGGTTCTGTGACAGATGGCTACAATCCACAGGAGGAGCAATTCGGGAATACCAGAAAACTTCTGGAGCAGCTGATCGGCAGTGACGCAGATATTCTGATCTGCACAAAGTCGGATCTTGTGGTACGGGATATTGATCTGCTGAAGAAGCTTGGACGTGTAACCGTTTCATGGTCGATCAACACACTGGATGAAAATTTCAAGAACGATATGGACTCTGCTTCGAGCATTGAGCGCCGTATCGCTGCTATGAAGCAGGTATATGAAGCAGGTATCCGTACAGTCTGTTTCGTATCCCCGGTATTCCCCGGTATCACGGATTTTGAAGCAATCTTTGAGCGGGTAAAGGATCAGTGCGATCTGTTCTGGCTCGAAAATCTCAATCTTCGAGGCGGTTTCAAAAAGACAATTATGGATTATATCGCCGGAAAATATCCTGATCTTGTACCACTTTACGACGAGATCTATAACAAGCATAACCGCAGCTACTTTGAAGCACTTGAAGTAAAAGCTGAGAAAATGGCTAAGAAGTATGATTGTGCCTTTGTGGATAATGAAATGCCTTATGGCAGAGTCCCGCAGGGACATCCGGTGATCGTAGATTATTTCTATCATGAGGAAATCCGTGGGACAGAGAATACCGGAAAAAGAAATCGCTAACTTCCAATTTTTGAAACTGAGAAATCGAAATTTGAAGGGAGTAAAAAACTATGCGAAGGAAAGATAGAGAGATTACCGACATTGATAAAATCGAGACAATTATTGCGTCAGCAAGATATATGCATTTAGGAATGTTTGACGGTGAATTCCCCTATATTGTACCATTGCATTATGGCTACCAAATGGAAAAGGGAAGCAAGATTTATATTGTGTGGGCTTGAACAGTTACAAAGAATGCATTTCTTGTGGAGGGTATGGGATGATACAAATTGCAATTGTGGAAGATGAAGAAATTTACGTAAAACAATTAACAGAGTATATCCGGAAATATCAAACGGAAAGAGGAAAATCAATAAAGGTTACAATATTTGGAGATGGAGAAGATATCACTGAGAATTACAGTGGCAGTTTTGACATTATTCTTATGGATATTCAGATGCGGTTTATGGACGGTATGACAGCAGCAGAAAAAATCCGTCAGATAGATCAGAAAGTAATTATCATGTTCATTACCAATATGATTCAATATGCAGTACGTGGATATGAAGTTGATGCAATGGATTATGTAGTAAAACCGGTTGAGTACTTTTCTTTTTCTCAGAAGCTGGATAAAGCAATTGGACGTATGCGCTCTGAGGTTAAAGAATTTCTTACGATTCCGATTGGAAAAGGAGTTGTAAAGATAGATATAGCAGATATCTATTTTATTGAGGGACAGAAACATAATGTAATTTATTATACTTCGAGAGGAGATTACTCTTCAAGAATCACGATGAAAGAACTTGAAGAAAAACTTACACCACATAATTTTTTTCGATGTGCAAAGGGCTATCTGGTAAATATGAATCATGTAGAGGGATTTGTTGGTTCTGATTGTGTGATCAATAATGTACATATACCTGTCAGCAGAGCCAAAAAAAAGGAATTCATGAATCTGCTTCTGCAAAACCTCAATATGGAATGATTTCATGCGAAATGGAGGATACAATGTTATATCAGGATATTCCAAGAATTTATACGGCAATAGCAGAGTGGGGATCATGTTTGGTTTATCTTTATATCCTAAAAAAAGAAAATATGAAATCTGTACATTTTCTGGCAGGCAGTCTATTCATGCTGGCTATCCAGAGTATATTTTTGACTTTGACAGACAATGTAACAGAGATTTTGTGGATTCCCTGTATGATGATTGCAGCAGGTATGATGTATGTATTTCTTATGATCGGAGGAAAAATGAAGCCTCTTGGAGCGGCTTATTGTTGCGCCCGTGCATTTGTTCTTGCTGAGTTTGCAGCTTCGCTGCAGTGGCAGATGGTATCTAGTGTACAGACATGGGAAAATCATAGTATATGGGTTGAAATTTTGATTACGATAGTTATTTTTGGAGGCTGTTTTACTTTTGATATTTATTTAGAAAAAGATCTTCTGAAGCAGAATTATCTTGAACAGATGACCGTAAGGGAAGTAGCAGCGGTAGCAATTATGGCGGTAGCAATCTTTGCTTTTAGTAATCTGAGTTTTTTAAATGAAAATGTGCCATTTGCGAGCAGAGAACGTGCAGATATTTTTTCTATCAGAACACTGATTGATCTTGGGGGAATTGCAATCCTCTATGCTTATCAGAGCAGGATCAGTGAGTATGTTGCTGAGAGAGAACTTTCAGTAATGAATATGATGCTGAAAAGCCAGTATGAGCAATATCGAAATTATCAGGACAGCCTGGATCTCATACAAATGAAATACCATGATCTGAAGCATCAGATAACGGGACTTCGTGCGGAATCAGACGAAGAGAAGCGAAAAAAATGGATTGATTCCATGGAAAAGGAAATTGCTGCTTTTGAAAATATAAGCAGAACGGGGAATCATGTACTTGATACGATTTTGGCAGCTAAGATTTTTCATTGTCGAAAAAATCATATACAGATAACCTGCGTGGCAGATGGAAAATTATTGGATTATATGCATGTAACAGATATATGTTCTATATTTGGAAATGCTTTGGACAATGCTATTGAACATGTGATTATGATTCCGGATCTGAAAAAAAGATTGATTCATCTGACATTATGCGCTCAAAAAGGATTTGTGTTTATCAAGATAGAAAATTATTGTGAAGCAGAAATCTACAAAAATGAAGAGAATCTGATTGCAACAACAAAAACAGATAGTAAAAACCATGGTTTCGGATTGAAAAGTATTCGTGCAGCAGTAGAAAAATATGATGGCTCTGTTGCATTTGGAGTACAGCAGAACTGGTTTGAATTAAAGATTCTTTTACCCAGAGTATTGTAATGCTCTGGGTATTTTTGTTGCCCAGCATACGACAAAGAGGTCCGGTGGACCTTTTTTAGTGTTTGGTGCCATATTTGTTACATCTTGTGCCCGAAATGGCACAAAATGATAAACATGTTATAGTAATGCCAACAGGGAATGATACCTGAAAAGACGAGAGAATCAAAGGAGGAAAAAAGAGAATGATCAGTGTTGAAATGGAAGATGTGCTGGCGGTATTACAATTATGCAAACCGTATATTATCGGTATTGTTGCTGCACTTGTAATAGGAATCGTAATTATGATTGCATGCCGCAGGATGTCTAAGGAAAAAAGATTTTTGGTAAGAGGAGAAGCTGCGATTGCGATGCTTCTTGCAGTTGTAATCTACGTAAGTATGATCTGTTTTGGACCAATGGCTACGTTGATTGGACTTGCAACAGGAAGTGGAACTATTAGTAATGAAACAAATGAAGAAGCTGCAGGAGTAGCAGAAGAGATAATGGAAGATGGAATTGTTCTCCTGAAAAATGAAAGCCTGCTTCCTTTAAACGAAACAAAAAAACTGAATATTTTTGGCTGGGAATCTATTAATCCGGCTTACGGAGGAGCAGGTTCCGGTGGAATTAATGGTCTGTATGATATAGTCAGCCTGAATCAGGGTCTTGAAAATGCCGGATTTTCTATTAATCAGGAACTGGTCGATTTTTATAACAATTATGGTGCAGATAATCCGGAAATGTCTATCCAGAAACAGAGCTGGACATTACCGGAGCCCCCTGTAGATACTTACAGTGATGAGCTTATTAAAAATGCGAAAGATTATTCTGATGTTGCAGTTGTGGTTCTTTCCAGAAAAGCAGGTGAAGGTCATAATGATATTCCTATGGATGTAAGTAAAGCAGCATATGATAATAATTCAGATGAATATGATGATTTTCCTGAGGGCGAGCATTATCTGCAGCTTTCACAAACTGAAAGAGATATGGTGGATATGGTTTGCTCAAACTTTAATAATGTAATTGTGATTTATAATGGAGCAAATCAGTTTGAACTAGGTTTTACAAATGAATATCCTCAGATTAAATCTGTAGTATGGTGCCCGGGAACGGGAAATGTGGGATTTAATGCGCTTGGTAAAGTATTTTCAGGTGAAGTCAATCCTTCCGGAAAAACACCGGATACATTTGTTTATGATATGACGACTGCTCCATGGTGGAATAATGCAGAAAAAACAGAGTATACAAATCTGGCAGATATGGCCGTTGAAGGAATGAACGCAGGAACTGCGCAGGTGTATGCTCCGGCATTTACCAATTATGTGGAAGACATTTATGTAGGATACAAGTATTATGAAACAGCTGCACAGGAAGGTGCGATTGATTACGATAAGACTGTACAGTATCCATTTGGATATGGTTTGAGTTATACAGAGTTCGAACAGAAAATGGGTGAACTGGAGGAAAAAGACGGACAGATTTCTGTAGATGTAGAAGTAACCAACACAGGAGATGAAGCCGGAAAAGATGTAGTAGAAGTATATTATAATCCACCATATACAAATGGGGGAATTGAGAAATCTTCTACAAATCTAATTGAGTTTGAAAAAACAAATCTGCTTCAGCCGGGAGAATCTCAGACTGTTACAGTTACATTCAGTATAGAAGATATGGCCTCTTATGATGAGAATAATGCAAAAGCGTATGTTCTTGAAAAAGGCGATTATGTGATTTCTATCAACAGCGATTCACACACTGTGCTGGATCAGAAAACTTATACTGCAGATGATGATGTAGTATATAAGGAAGAAAATAAAAGAGTATCAGATGATACTGCAGCAACAAATGTATTTGAAGATGCAAAAGGTGATGTGACATATTTATCACGAGCAGATCATTTTGCGAATTATGAAGAGGCCACAAAAGCACCGGCATCTGCTGAACTAGGTGAGCCATATGTTTCTGAATATCATTTGAACAAGAATTTTGATAAGACTACATATCTCAATGATAAGGACAAAATGCCAACAACAGGAGCAGATAATGGACTTACGTTAGCTGATATGCGTGATGCTGATTATGATGATCCACGTTGGGAAAAACTTTTAGATCAGCTTACTGTTGATGAAATGTCAAATATGATTGCAATGGCAGGTTATCAGACAGCTGCGATGGATTCTGTTGGAAAAGTAGGTACACTTGATTTTGACGGACCGGCAGCAATTAATAATAACTTTACAGGAGTTGGCTCAATTGGTTTCCCAATCGAAGTAGTGATTGCTTCTACATGGAATAAGAATCTTGCACAGACTTGGGGTGAATGCATGGGCAAGATCAGCCAGGAAATGGGTGCAGAAGGCTGGTATGCACCGGGTATGAACACTCATAGAACTGCATTTGGTGCAAGAAACTATGAATATTTCTCAGAAGATGGAGTCCTTTCAGGAAATATGGGAGCAAAAGCAGTAGAAGGAGCAAGAAAATACGGAGTATATTCTTACATCAAGCATTTTGCTATGTATGAAGGTAATGCCAAAATGGTAAGTGTCTGGTCGAATGAGCAGGCAATCCGGGAAATCTATCTAAAACCATTTGAAATTTCTGTAAAACAAGGTGGCGCAAATGCGGTTATGGTTTCCTGGAGTTTCCTTGGAGATAAATGGACTGGAGAAAGCAGTAATCTTATGAAGACAGTTCTTAGAGATGAATGGGGATTCAGAGGAATGGCACTTACAGACTTCTTCCGAAACAATGGTCATGGATTCATGAATGCAGATGCAGCATTAGCAAATGGTGTAGATGCAATGTTATCTACATTTAACGGAGAAGAGAATAATGTAGCTAATCCAGAGCATCCAACGTCTGTACTTCAGATGAGAAATGCCTGCAAAAATGTCATGTATACAGTTGTGAGCAGCTGGGCTTATGATGGAAAACATAAAGAAACAGGTATGGAAAACTGGAAAAAAGCAGCAATTGGTATTGACGTTGTAATAGTGCTTTTCATGGCAGGAATGGAAGTATTGGTAATAAGAGGATATAAGAAAAGAAAGAACGCTGAATAAAGATGAAAGTGGGATGGAAAACAATTATGAAACAACAAAAATTGGTTGAAAAGATGACAATAGAAGAAAAGGCAGCAATCCTCAGTGGAAAAACAGTCTGGCAAACCAGAGAAATAGACAGACTTTCCATCCCGTCCATCTTTCTTTCGGATGGACCGCATGGAATCAGAAAACAGGCAGGAGCAGGAGACCATCTGGGACTGAATGCATCCTTGAATGCAACTTGTTTTCCCACAGCAGCGACGATCGCAAACAGCTGGAATCAGGATCTGGGGGAGGAGATTGGAGAGGCTCTCGGAGAAGAAGCGGCAAGTATGGATGTAAATATCCTGCTTGGTCCGGGATTAAATATTAAAAGAAGCCCATTATGTGGAAGAAATTTTGAATATTTTTCAGAAGATCCATATCTTTCTGGGAAGATGGCAGCATCATATATTCGTGGAATACAGAGTAAAGGCGTTTATGCATGCCCGAAGCATCTGGCAGTTAACAGTCAGGAACTTCGTAGAATGGCAATGGACGCAGTTGTTGACGAACGTACATTAAGAGAAATTTATCTGACCGGTTTTGAGATAGCTGTTAAAGAAGGACACGCAAAAGCAATCATGAGCAGTTACAACCAGATTAATGGAATCTATGCTAATGAGGACAAACATCTTTTGACAGATATTTTGCGCAAAGACTGGGGCTTTGATGGGATTGTAGTAACAGACTGGGGCGGAAGCAATGACCATGTGAAAGGTGTTGCTGCCGGTTCCAATCTGGAAATGCCGTCTTGTGGGTATGATTCAGCAAGAGAAGTAATTGATGCTGTCCAAAACGGAAGGCTAAAGGAATCGGATTTGGATGAAAGAGTTGGAGAACTGGTGGATGCAGTGATGGAACTGACATCAGGCAAGAAGCTTTCAGATAAAAACTTTGACAGAGATGCACACCATCGACTGGCAAGGAAAGCAGCAGCAGAAAGCATGATTCTTTTGAAAAATGAAAAACAGATTCTTCCGCTGGATACCAAAAAATCCATCGCTGTTATTGGAGATTTTGCTTTTTCACCAAGATATCAGGGGGCGGGATCTTCTATGGTCAATCCAACAAAAGTAGAAGATATGTCATCGGTTTTGCAGCAATATGATCTGAATATTCTGGGGATGACAAGAGGCTATCAGAGAAATGGAGATGTAGATGAGAATGATAGAAAGTTTGCATTAGATTTATCTATGAACGCGGATATTGTGATTTTCTGCTTTGGTCTTGATGAAATCAGTGAATCAGAAGGACTGGACAGAACACATATGCGGATTCCGCAGAATCAGATAAATCTTCTGCAGGATATCAGTAAAGTGAATGAAAATATTATTGGAATATTAAGTGCAGGATCTGCGATAGAAATGCCATGGCATACCTACTGCAAAGCGATTTTGCATGGATATCTGAATGGACAGGCAGGCGCTTTAGCAACATTGGATATTTTGACCGGAAAAGTGAATCCATCAGGAAGACTGGCAGAAACATATCCCATATCTTATGAACAGACACCGGCATTTAGATACTATCCAAGTAATGAGAAAACATCGGAATACCGCGAGAGCGTTTATGTAGGATATCGCTATTATGATACTTCAAAAGTCCGGGTGCAATACCCATTTGGCTTTGGGCTTTCTTATACGGAATTTACATATTCTGATCTTATTATAGAAGAGGATGGAATCAAAGTTTCGGTTACCAATACAGGTGACAGAGATGGGGCAGAGGTTGTTCAGATGTATGTAGGACTTCCTAATGCAATTGTGTTCCGACCGGAAAAAGAACTGAAGGGCTTTGTAAAAGTTTATCTTAAGGCGGGAGAACGCAGACAGATCAGGATTCCGTTTGATGATAAGACGTTCCGTTACTGGAATATAAAAACAGGACAGTGGGAAATAGAAACAGGCAATTATCAGATTATGGTAGGAGCCAGTGTTGCAGATATTCGTTTAACAGGTAAGACTGAGAGAATAGGAAACAGTAAAGAATATCCTTATAATCCGGCAAAAATGCCTTACTATTATACAGGAATCGTGCAGAAAATATCAGATGATGAATTTCGTGAACTTCTTGGCCATGAGATACCGGACGGAAGATGGAGTGGAAATCTGGAAATTAATGATGCAATCTGTCAGATGTATTATGCAAAAAGCCGACTTGCAAGGCTGATATACAGATGTCTCACAAAAATGAAAAAGAAGAGTGAGGCACAGGGAAAGCCGGATCTGAATATTCTCTTTATTTATAATATGCCGTTTCGAGCGATTGCTAAGATGACCGGCGGAGCAGTCAGTATGGAAATGGTATATGGAATGGTTAATGTTGTAAATGGGCACTTTATGCTTGGAGTAAAAAAAATAATTGGCGGATATTTTAGAAACAGAAGAAATAATAAGAAATATGAAAAATTATTAAAAGGAGCCGGAGGAAAGTGCAGATGAATTATATAAAAAATATATGGAAATGTTTTGAAGAGAAGCATTCTGCTTTTGCAAAATGGCTTTATCAGATATTCTATTTTGTTGTATTCAGTATGGGTGTGACTGTATTCCAGTATCTTGTATTTACGTTTTTACCTGGTATTTTGGGAATTGGTCTGGCTGGTACAGAATTTATGTGGCCAAAGATTTCCATGAATCTGTTTGGAGTAAAATTTACATGGAGTCTGCTGGGGTATAATGTATTGCGTGATGCAGCAGGGAATGTACTGATTGGTGGTGGACTTGGTTATTTTATCAGTTATGAATTGGGCTCATTTCTTGCACAGTGTATCAATTTTCCACTTCAGAGAAATATTACTTTTAAAAGTCATGGTAATCCTGTATATCAGGCAATCTGGTATTTTATTGCGTGGGTGGTAATTTCACTGATTTGTAATGGATTTAATAATCTGTGGATGCCGGTTGCATCTGCATATGTGGCACCGGCAGTCTACAACATGCTTGTGACAATTATTACAGGTGGAGTTTCCATGGTGATATTTTTCTTCGTATTTAAAATAATTTTTCCGGAAGGAAAGGCTGAATAGAAGAAAATAGCACTTACTCTTTCTATGATAGATGAAGTGATGATATATTATGATATGAGGGTCAAAAGGTATTTTGACCCTTTAATCATATTATTACAAAGAAGTTAGGAGAACGGCCATTATAAATCATACACATATCCATATAAGATCAGCTTGCGCAGGAAAGCAGACATACTCTTCATGCCGGATGGTTTGAATTTGGTATTGAGGATGTACTGCTCATCATTGCTGAGATAAAATTGCACCGGATTGGTGCGGTTTCGCTTTGCTATTTCTGCCACTTCCTTTCTGGTTTTGAGTACAAAAAAACTGCTGTAAAATGTTCGATTTTACAACAGTCTGTTTCAGGTTTTATTAAATTTTGGGTGCAAGCACCCACAGCAGATTGTAGCAAAAGCGGCAGAAAAGGTCAAGGTATTCAGGTGCAGAACCGAAGAAAATTAAAAGAGGGTTAGGGATACTTCCCTATGGAAATTCACAAGCACAGACGGTAGGAGAGTGGGGAAAATTTCGCCTGTGTCATGACACAGGCAGTGCTTGCTATTCTTGCTATTTTTGATTAGTTAAAGGTTTTTAGCTTTCCTGATTTTCAAATAATACCGATCAATAATATCCTGCAATGTAATGGATTTCATTTTTTCATCTATCATATTTTGAATTTCATGATAGAAGTCCCCAATAGCGAATTGAATGTTGATACCGATTCCACAATCCGGATTGGTATCTGTGTCCAGGTGAAGCAGCGGCTTATCGCCCTCTACAGCTCGGTAGATGTCATACATATTGATTTTATCTGCCGATTTTGCAAGAGCGGCATTCGCATGACCTTGTGTGTTGACAACAATGCCTGCATTTTTCAGGGTTGCCATAAGCTGTCTGACATAAGCCGGGTTTGTCTTGATACTTTCTGCAATTTTTGTGCTGGAGAGTTGTTCGTCATCTCCAAGAGCAATAAATATAAGAATATGAATGGTGTCACTAAGTTTTGTGGAATATTTCATTTGTCACCTCGAATTTTCTTCTTGCAATTTTTAAACTTACATGATAATATGATTTTAATGCTTGATGTAATTTTAATTTTAACAAGTAAAAAAATAAAAGTCAAGCAAAATAAAAAGTGTGGAATCTGATTTAAAAGAAAACATAGTAGGAAAGGAAATGTGATGAAGATGAATGTATATCAAGAGATAAGTCAAATAATCAAAGAAGCAGATGGTATTTTGATTGGAGCCAGTAATGGTTTGTCTATCGCAGAGGGATATAATATTTTTGCAGATGACGCATGGTTTCAGGAAAATATGGGAGATTTCAGAGAAAAATACGGACTGCGCTGTGTTTTACACGGATTTTCAGTGCCAATGAAGGTGGAAGAAAAGTGGGCGTTTGTAAGCAGACTTGTTAAGGCAAAAGCTATGCAGGATGAGCCGAGTGAGATTATGAAAAACATCTATGCACTGGTAAAGGATAAAGAATATTTCGTAGTAACTTCCAATGCGGAGGATCATTTTGTGCCGGCAGGTTTTGAGGCAGACCGTGTTTTTGAAATGGAAGGGAAATTAACCCAGATGCGGTGCAAGAACAGATGTCATGACGAGGTCTATCCTAATCAAAAAGCAGTTCTTGCCATGACAGAAGAGGAAGTAAACGGAAGAGTACCCAAAGAGTTACTGCCGAAATGTCCAAAATGCGGTGGAGATATGGAAGTAAATTGGGGTGCGATGTCCTCGTTTACAGAAACGAAAAATTGGAAGGAAAAGGCTGCCAGCTATCAAGAATTTATTGAGAATTTACATGGAAAGAAGCTGGTAATTCTGGAATTTGGCATTGGTTGGAGAAATCAGATGATTAAAGCTCCTTTGATGCATCTTGCAGCAGTAGAACCACAGGCAAGATATATCACATTTAACAAGGGCGAAATTTACATTCCAGAGGAAATCAAAGAAAAATCCATCGGTGTGGATGGTAATCTTACGGAAGCGTTAAAGGAAATCAGAAAGGAATTCTAATGAAAATGACAAGAGAAGAAAAAGCAGTATATTACAAACATAATGGATTTAATTGCTGTCAGTCGGTTATCAAGGCAATGATCGATTTATCAGATTCTGATAAGGAAATACTGACGAATGCTGCATCAGGATTTGCGGTAGGTATGGGAGGTATGGAAGCAACTTGTGGTGCATTGATTGGAGCAACCATGATGGCGGGAATTGTAAAGCCAGGGAAGAAAAGTGCGATGACGGCACGCGAGATATTAAACAAATTTCAGGAATATTCTGGTGCAACCATATGTAAAGATCTAAAAGGAAAGGATACAGGTGTTGTACTCTGTGAATGCGATGATTGCATTCGCAATGCAATACGGGCTTTTGACGAGGTGTTGCCGATGGAATCAGAAAGTGAAGGATAGACTAAGTAAAGTAGTTAAAGATATTACAGTTGTGAGACAGGAGAATGAAAAAATGAGCTGTTACGAAAATTTGGTAATGAAAACACAAATGAACTATTCAAGACACTATAGTACCTATGCATCCGGCGGTACTGCTGTAGTGTTGAGCAAACAAAAACCACTTTCTTATGAGGAACAGATTCAGGAATTTGTTCGCAGAGTGCAGGAGGCAGAGTGTATCATAGTAGGCGGAGCATCCGGTTTATCAGCGGCTGGAGGTGGTGACTTTTATTATAGTGATACCCCTTCTTTTCGTGAACATTTTGGAAAATTTGCAGATAAGTATGGATTCAAAGGCGCTTTTAGCGGAATGATGCATCGGTTTTCTACAAGAAATGAACACTGGGGATATGTGGCAACCTTTTTAAATACTACACAAAATGCTCCTATCAGAGAGCCATATCTGGATTTGGATAAAATTTTGCAGGGAAAGGATTTTCATATCTTAACGACTAATCAGGATACACAGTTTGTAAAGATTTATTCGGAAGAAAAGGTCAGTGAGATTCAGGGAGATCATCGTTTCTTCCAGTGTTCCCAGTGTTGTCAGGATGAAACATGGGATGCCGTACAACCTGTGGCAGATATGATTGCGGCTATGGGAGAGGGGACAATGGTGCCGGATGAACTGATTCCTCGCTGCCCTCATTGTGGTGCGGAAATGTTTCCGTGGGTAAGAGGATATGGGAATTTTCTGCAAGGGAAAAAATACGAAGAAGAATATGAGAAAATCTCAAAATACATTCAAAAGAACAAAGATAGAAAAATTCTCTTTATAGAACTTGGAGTAGGGCGCATGACACCGATGTTTATACAGGAACCGTTTTGGGAACTGACAAACAGCTTGAAAGATGCATATTATATCTCCGTAAATGCAGAATATCAGTTTTTGCCGGAATTCATTGAAGATAAGGGGATTGCTATTTTGGGAGATATAGGAACAGTGTTAAAAGATTTGCAGAAAGCAAAAGAGGAAAGTGCATTTGTATAGGATACTTGTTCTTGATATTCCACTTAATGGAGAAACATTAGAATATTGATTGATACAAAACTGCACTCAGTGATGTGTGGGTGCAGTTTTGTATTAAAATTATTGATTCAGCTTATTACTAAGCAATGATGAAATGAAGAGAAAAGTACTTGGTATTTTCTCGGATGAAATATATAACAGCTTGAAAGAAGCAGAATAGAAAAATGCAGGTTGAAATATACCTGCTTTTTTATACTTGAAACATACCACAATATATAGTATTTTATAAAATAGAGCAACCACAATATGGTGTATAGTTTTAAGCTGGAAGCGATAGAAATATTTTTTGTTAGTAAAACATCATAAATAAAAAGTTGTCCTATATGTCACAAAAGAAAGTATTACTATGGAGATATAAACAATGACAGGAGGTAAATTATATGTCAGCAACAACAAGTGAATTATTAGATTCATATACAAAAATGTTGGATAGTGAATTTTATAAAAATCTAAAAGGTATAACAGCAGGAATAGAAGCACTACAAAAATCACTTGTAGGAAGTGATTTACATAAGCAGATGCAAGCATGGCAAACTGTATTAAACGATCCAGAAAGTTCTATTAATAAATCCATGCGTATGTGGTCTGAATTTTCAATAAATATTGATTATGGAAAATTGACTGGATTACAGGCAGGATTACAACAATTAGCTGATCAGATGCCTAAAATAGACATGAGCTCATTTGCAGGCTTACAATCTCATTTAGGCGAATTATTGAATACAGATAATATAATTAATTCCAAATTTTCAGAGGTTATTGATTATGCATATGAAACAGCAAAAGAAATTGAAGAGCCAGATATTGGAAAGGAAGAATTAAAAAATAATATCATAGAAGAAATTGATAATAAGGATGCTAAAAAATCTACCATAAGAAATAGTGAATTTCAAAAAGCTGTATGCAGAATGATATGTTTTATTTTGTTGACAGCTTGTACACATTTATATCAAGCTGGTGGGATTGAAAATGCATCAGTAAATGATTTTATCAATTATATAATGGCATATATAGTGCCCTCGCTGTTATCAAGTGGTTTATATAATAATGGTAGTATGATAGCAAATACATGCGTTGAAAAAAATAATGAACAGTAATTTATATAAGTGTTGGATTTGGTATAATTAATCTATCACGAAAAGAGAAGGAGGTTTTATTTATGCCAAAAGAAAACATATTTTCTGGCAAGTATGAACCAGATCGTGATACTTGTACAGAAGCAAATGAAAGTAATGTTGCCAGATTCAGAACAGCAATGTTAAAGTTAGACAGAATACATAATGATGATAATGAAAAAGATCTGACTGAAAACATTATGCAGTTATGCTCCAGAAATAATAAGACTGGGGAAAACATTGATTTAAGTGCTGATTATGAATTTGAAGATGCAATGGACTGGCTGGAAAAAGTCTATAATGATGTAGATGCTGATTTAATGATAATGGCAATAGAACAATTAGCAGAAAGATATGGTTATACATCAGATATGGATGAAACTATTGAAATTTAGCAAGAGGATAAGTGGCGTTGTTGGGAAACTTTTGAAAGTGTAATTAATAAAAGCATAAGAACATATGGTTCACTTCCAACAGCAAAACGACAGGAAGATTTTAAAACAAGAATAGCTGCAGGATATAGATTATATGAAATGGAGAGCCAACCAAGACAGCGTGTACATAGGGGTGAAATCTGGAGGGTAGAAGTGCCGACAGGTGTAGGAAGTGAAACAACTGGTATGAGATGGGCGCTTGTAATATCCCAAAAGGCACATACAAAAGGAAGTTATACATTTAATGCTGTTTATTTAGATGGACAAGCAGTTAAAAAAAGTGCTTGGCAAATGGAAATAACAGAAGCGGATCTGGAATATGGTGATTTAATAAAGGAAACGGAAGATAATAAGTGTAGAATCAATCTTACAGATATATATACATTAGATAGAAAGCGATTAATGGATCGTAAAGGAAAAGTAAATAATGCATTTATGAAAAAAGTAATGACAAGAATTGCATCACAATTAGGAATCACATTAGATAGTGGATGTAATATAGAAGGTATAGAAGGCATTTAATTTCAAATTATTGCATAAATTCAAAATACATATTATAATTGTCTCATTGAAGATATGGAGATTATACATTTCTAATCAATGATTAGATATTGCTGGTAGAAAACCAGATAGTGCTGATAGAAAATCAGATAGTACCAATAGAAAATTGGTGTAGGGTAAACAGGAGTAGTGAGTGACCTCGTTTATACTGAATCATAGCTTCACAAAAAACACATCTGGAAACAGGTGTGTTTTTTAATGCAAAAATTGAATTAGTGTGAAAACAAGGAGATAATGTAAGTTATTAAAAGAGGAAGCAACCTAGAGCTTAGGCTCTAGGTTGACTTTCCTAAAGAAATTTATACAAATTTTTTTAAATTATAGAGGATTTTGGAAAAATTAATCCCAAGGATTTGTTAATCGTCTTTCATCACGAGGAATATCAGACCATAATGAACTAATATTATTAGCACGACAATAATCTGCAACTTTTTTTCCTAAATAAAATTCAGTTTTATCAAAATTATGGGCTTTTCTTTTATCTGCTTTATGATCGTTCCAACCACAAAAGTATATTTTATCTTCATCATCAACATGACGATAAGGAAGATAATTTTGCAACTCTCTGTAATCAACACCTCGCATATTAGAGTGTAAAGGAGCATTTTGAGAAAGGAGGCGGAGGAACGTAGCAGAACTAAAATGATCAGCATTCCAATTTAAATTTAATAATGAACAAAGGGAATAGTAATCATTATCTTGCACTTCAATATTAAAATCATCATCCATTGTTAAAACACATCCCCAATTATGTGTATGAATTGCGACAAGAATTTCATAACCAGTTGAGACAATAGATAAAATAGTGTCAAACCTAAAATTATTATAATTAAAAAAATAATGTTCTTTATCTATGTCGTGTTTTTCCATATCAATAATTAATGGCTCAAATGCAGGACATCTCATAGTCGTTTCCTCCTAAAAATATGTTTATTGAAAAAGGTACATTAGTGAAAGTTACTTATTGTGATAATACAACTTATACGGGAAGAGTATATAAAACAACCATACAATTATGTAAAGATGATAATGATAGACCACATGCATTGGTATTTATATCTCAAGATAAGCGTTATATAAAACAAGAAGGTGAATTTGGTTGTGTATCACTTTGGGTAGATAAAATAAAATCCTTGGAAATTTTATAAAATCTATATTCTATTATATCTGAAAAAATAAAAATGACAATATATATACTAAAAAATGCAGATCCTGAAATGGGTCTGTTTTTTATGCAAAAATAGGAGGAAGAGAAATATCAAAAATTTAAAGGGGACTTTTTGGAAGCTGTCAAAAATATTACAAGACTTTTTGGGAGTATCTGTCATATTGTATGTGAAAACTTGTTGAGGTGGTATTTATGAGAAATGATAAAAAAACATTTGATGAAATAATTAATGATATTTTAACTTTAATAGTTATAATAGGCTTTGCTACATTTGGAATAGGATGTGTGATTGATTCTATATTCATTTGGATTACAATATTTACAGGAAAAATTATGGTTATTATGTTTTTGGTAATAGAACTTTTAAGTATTTGATTCAAGTGTCGGAGTAATAAAAGAGTTACGAAATAAAGTAAAAGCAAATTAGGAGGAATTGATATAATGCCATATGAAGTAGGTTATATTTAAATTGCATAGACGACTGTGATTTGCAAATTTTATATAATATGTTAAAGAAAACTCCTATTAATTTATTTGAAACATTTAGCATTGATAAAAATTGTTGGGTGAGAAATAGTGAAAAGGAATCTTTTGTGTCAGAAATTATTTTTCCTGTATTTAAAACTGCTGGTATAAAAGAAGATTTTCCTAAAGAGCGTAAGGAGGTAATAAAATTAGATACAAAACCAAGGTATATGGACAATGCCGCAGCAATTCCGCTTAATGCTGAGTGGAGAAATCAATTTCCAGGTCAAAATGGATGGTGGTATCTTAAATTATACTACAAGATCTTTCTTTTTTGACGGGAAGTACAGGAGTGATATTAAGTATCTGAAGTGGTTATGGATATTTTCGTGAATGAACGAAGATCTAATATGCCAATGAATGATACATCAGTGTATAATGCAATTAATAAATATATAGAGGAGAGTAGAAATATTTTCTTTGTTATCTCAACTGAACAAGTAAAGAAGTTTTCGGTTGATATAAACAATTTGATTTATAGACAGATTACTTTCATTGCCAGATAAAAAGATATAATTAGCGGTCATACTCTGACCGAAAAAATGATATTATGAGGTGGTAAGAATGTCTAAAGAAAAGATAAAAGTGTATCTTTAGCAAAGGGTATTGATATTGGAATTTACACGAAGGGTTTTGAAAATGAATATATTTCGTTGACAAATATCGCAAAATACAGAAATGATAATGATCCCAGATTTGTCATTCAGAACTGGATGCGAAACCGAAATACAGTTGAGTTTTTGGCGGTCTGGGAAGAACTTCACAATCCGGATTTTAACCGTGTGCAATTCGAGGCGGTTAGAAGTGAGGCGGGATTAAACAGATTTGTTATGACACCGACCAAATGGATTGAACAGACAAATGCTATTGGAATAGTGTCGAAAGCAGGCAGGTATGGTGGAGGAACTTATGTACAGAGCGCATTGAATTGGATGGAAAAAACTGACGGCATAGAATGCAGTTTAGGAAAATGTTTCATGATTATTGGTGAAATATGCCGCCAAAAAGCGATGGCAACACCATAAAATGGCACAATAAAGTGATGTCAGCAATTATAATTGCCATTAAAAAGTGACGGCAGCAGTTGGAAACATTTGTGTTGTAAAAAGCAATACATGGTGGTACACTATAAGAAACAGGAGGTGCATACTATGGCAACAAAAACTGCAAATGTAACAGCACGAATTCAACCGAATATAAAAGAGCAGGCAGAGGCAATTCTTGACAGACTTGGAATTCCTGTATCTGTATTCATAGATATGACTTACAGACAGGTTATTATGCGTGATGGAGTACCATTTTCACTTGATATTCCGGATAAACTTGTTACAAGAGATTCTATAACACAAGCTGAATTTGATACGATGATGCAGACCGGGCTTGCACAGGCAAAAAAGAACGATTCTGTATCTGTTGATGAGGCTTTTAATCAATTAAAGTCGGAGATATAGTGCATGAATGAATATGAGGTAAGGGTAACAAGGCAGGCATTAGAGCAGATAAAAGGGATAGTGCATTATATTTCAAATGATCTAATGGCACCGGATGCAGCAGATAATCTTCTTGACAAGATGAAAGCAGAGATTACTAAGTTGTCGAGTTTTCCGAAAAACCATGCCTTGATTGATGAAGAGCCATGGAGGACTGAGGGAGTACGCAAGATTGTTGTTAAAAACTTCCTGATTTATTATTGGGTTGATGATGAAAATAACAGAGTTCAGGTAACAGCAGTTATTTATAGCAGGAGAGACCAGATCAGGCAGCTAAGTAATATGGATATGGAGTAGTGGCTTAATCCATAAGGTTCTCAAATATGCTGAAAGTTTACAAATCAAAATAGTAAAATTGTTGATGCAAGGATCATGTAGAGATACATGGTCCTTTTGTTGTGCAAATATCACAAAAAACAAACACAGATTTTGTGACGGGTTATACGCTTAACCTTTGTAAAATATATATTTCTGTTGTACCATATAATCAGAAGATAAGAAAAAAGGGAGATTGATATGGCACAGAACAGGGTTCGGATTGCGGATGTAGCAGATTCATTAGGCCTAAGTACAGCGACTGTCTCAAAAGTGATTCACGGCAAAACAGAAAAGATCTCGGATGAGACGGTAAAACGTGTCCAGCAGGAGCTTGAACGCTCAGGATATATCCCGAATATGGCAGGCATTCTGCTTGCCAGAAATAATTCAAGAATCATTGGTGTGGTGGTGAATGACAATGAAAAGTATGAAGGCAGGGTTTTAGAGGATGGATTTTTATGCACTTGAGTTTATGAGGTTTTTGCAGGGAAAAGGCATACAGATTCCAAAGGATATCCAGATAATAGGTTTTGATGACAATCTGGCAAGCAGGGAAAGTAATCCTGCGCTTACGACGATTCATCAGGAGGCGCCTCTTAGGGCTAAAACTGCAATCAAGTGCCTTGAGGAAATGCGCGATGGAGCAGAATGTGAGACAGAAATCGTGTTGCCGGTTGAGTTAATAAAAAGAGAAAGTACGAGGAAATTATAATGTCAAAGTTTATGAAATCATTGTGTAAAATTGCAATTCCGGTCACCTTGCAAAGCATGCTGCAGGCATCCTTTTCAATTGTAGACCAGATTATGATAGGACAGCTGGGAGAGACTAATATATCGGCAGTTGGACTATGTGGAAATTTTTCACTCATTTTTTCCGTGGTAATCGGTGCAGTGAGCACGGTTGCGGGTATACTGATCGCGCAGTTTATCGGTGCGGAGGATACAAAGGAGGCATGGTGCAGCTTTGATGTGAGTCTCATTTGTGGAATTATGATATCAGCTTTATTTCTGGTTGCAGCAGGAGTTTTTCCGTCGTGGATTCTTGAGTTGTACACAAAGGATGTGAGTATTGTAAATACCGGTGAGGTCTATTTCAGGATTGTAGCGTTTTCCTATATTCTAATGGCAGTCAGCAATATTTTATCCTCATGGCTGCGCTGTAAGGAGCATGCCACGATACCGTTTTTGGCAAGCTTTGGGGCAGTTGCAGTAAACACAGGCCTTAATTATCTGCTGATATTCGGAAAATTCGGATTGCCATGTATGGGAATAAAAGGAGCTGCGGTTGCAACACTTATTTCGCAGTTGTTTAACCTCATATTTATTGTTATAGGATTTATTTTATGCATCAGAAAGGATGGAGATAAACCGGTATGGTCATTGCATTTCAGTAAAATTACTATCAAGGATTATCTGATCATGATTATGCCAATCCTAATCAGTGAGTTTTTGTGGAGCCTCGGACAGAATGTGGAGTCTGCTGTCTATGGTCATCTGGGCACATCAAACCTGGCGGCGTACACACTTACCTGCCCAATACAGGGGCTTATCGTAGGAGCACTTAGCGGATTGTCAGCGGCTGCCGGTGTGATGGTCGGCAAGAGGCTTGGCAGGAAAGAATACGATGAGGCTTACATAGAATCGAAGAAAATCATGTATGCAGGCTTAGCCGGAGCGGTAGCCGTGTCGACATTGCTCATTCTTCTGGCAGGAGTATATACAGGACTGTATCGTGTGGATGGCAGCGTAAAAGAGCTTGGAAAGATACTGCTTATGGTGTTTGCCCTGTATGCACCAATCAAGGTGGAAAATATGATACTTGGCGGTGGAATTATAAGAAGCGGTGGTAATACCAAAATCATTATGGTGATTGATATTGTTGGCACATGGTGCATCGGAATCCCACTGTGTCTGCTTGCAGCGTATGTATTTAAGTGGGGCATCGTTGGCGTGTATACACTGCTTACCACCGAAGAGATATTCAGGCTGGTTGTATCGCTTATCATTTTTAAGAGGCGCAAGTGGATGATTAGTTTATCATAGAGATTTTTTATTACCTTAAATAACTTATCAAGATTTTTATTTTGCTTTTTTGCAAGCTTCAGATCTTTTCAGTGTGGGAGATCGGAAACTCTTTTGGGATCGTGGGAGTGATATTCGAAACAAAAATTCAATATTGCCGTAAAAAAAATACGGATATACTTGAACTTCTTTACAGATAATCATATAATAAAGAAAAAGAAATGGAAGGTGATTATCATGTTAAAGAAATTTAGTGTCGAAAATTTCAAGGGATTTAAGGATAAAATCACATTAGATATAGGAACACCCAGTAATTACAGTTTTAATTCTGAAATAATAGAGAATGGCTGCATAACGAAGGGAATTATATATGGTATCAACAGTTGTGGAAAGTCGAATCTTGGTTTGGCTATCTTTGATATCATTACTCATCTGACTGAAAAGCAAAAACTCCTGGGAAGTTATGATTTTTATCTGAATATGAGTGGAAGGAAATCTTTTGCGGAGTTTGAGTACACATTCGTGTTCGATGGACATGAAGTTGTATATAAGTACAGTAAAATGGATGTGAATTCCTTAAAGAGTGAAAGTTTGTCCATTGATGGAAAAGAAGTCATTTTTTTTGACTTCCTGACAAGAGATGGATTTACTTTGCTTGAGGGATCAGATACTTTGAATGCATCAATAAGAAATGAAAGCCCGATCTCGAGAGTGAAATATGTAAATAGTAATTCAATTCTTTCAGATAATGTTCAGAATCAGGTATTTAAGAAGTTTATTGATTTTGTCGAGAGGATGCTTTTATTCTATTCACTTGATAGCCGTGGATATGAAGGTTTTATGAACGGATCAGAGAGCATTGCAGAAGGAATTGTTAATAGTGGCAAAGTTAAGGATTTCCAAGAATTTTTAAAAGAAAATGATATCGATTATGAATTATATGGATGCGAGGTCGATGGAAGAAAGGCTATATATTGTCATTTCGACAATAAAGATGCTGACTTCTTCAAGATTGCTTCAACAGGAACCAGATCCCTTGCATTATTCTATTACTGGTATATCCGTATGGAAAAAGCATCATTTGTATTCATTGATGAGTTTGATGCATTTTACCATTATGAATTATCAGAGTCAGTTCAGAAGAGACTTAGAAGAATTAGCGATGTGCAGGTATTTACAACTACACACAACACAGACCTTATGAGCAATGATTTACTCAGACCAGATTGCTATTTCCTTCTTGAGAATAATAGCATAAATGCAATTTCAGAGCTGACAGAAAAGGAGCTTCGTCAGGCTCATAATCTTCAGAAAATGTATAAGGCAGGTGCATTTAATGGCAGATAAGGACTATAAGGCATTTATAGTTGAAGGAGAAGCCAGAGAACCACAGGTTATTGATAATATTTCAAGGGTGTTCTTTAAGCGTGGGAATTTAAAAATTATTACGCTTCCGGCCGGAGAAAATATCTATATGCTTTGGAAGAAACTCAAGGCGGATGATTTCGACACAGATATTATTGAGGTCTTAAGGGAAAGTAATAAGAAAATCAGAGAACAATTGGAAGGATTATCAAGAGATGATTTTTCGGAGGTGTTTCTTTTCTTTGATTATGATGTACATCAGACAAATTTGGGAAAGGCAGATGACGGTGATGTGATAAAACAGATGCTTGAAAGCTTTGATAATGAAACTGAGAATGGAAAGTTATATATCAGTTATCCGATGGTTGAAGCATTGCGAGATTTTGAAGCAGGTAAATGCGGAAATGGAGATAATTGCTTTGTAGAAATTAGTGATCTTGCTCAATATAAGAATATATCTTCGAGAAATTCACTGAATCCGCATTTTAGAGATTACAATATAGATGTATGGAAAGAAATCGTTAATGTTTTTTCAATGAGAATATCATGCCTGTTAGGAAATGCGGAAGTTATTTCTTATGAACAGTATTTAGATGAAGCAAATCCATATGATATATTTATGTGTGAACAGGCTTTAGCAGGCAATAATAAAGTGTTTATTATCAGTGCTTTCCCGGAATTTCTTGTGGATTATTTTGGAATGAAACTTTGGAGAACATGTGTGAAGCATGCAAAGAATCAATTGGATATTTGTAATTGTAAATAAAGCAGGTGAATGATAATTATGAGCAAATATGATCCTTTATGGAAGTGGATCAATAAAAACAAGCCAGACGAATTTTTGGTGATGACAGGCATAGAGTATGGCAACAGCAGGTTGCTTTTCAGAACATGAATTTATCTGTATGATATGGTTATGGAGGTGACGACGATGGAGACAAAAAATATTATTTTGAAACTTCGTACTGAAAAAGAAATGTCACAGGACGAGCTGGCAGATAAAATTATGGTAACAAGGCAGGCAGTATCACGTTGGGAAAATGGAGATACCATTCCCAAGACGGATACACTTAAGCTATTATCGAAAGAATTTGATGTCTCGATCAATACGCTTTTGGGAGAACCCAGAAAGCTGATTTGCCAGTGAATAGGGAGGTATATGGATGAAAGATGTGTTTCTTGTATATGACAAGAGCTGTTTTTATGAAATCGTGATACTTAATTATTTTATGAGCTTTTCAAACTGCGACATGGTTTTCTGTTCATTGGACGGAAAGCCTGTTTGCACTATGGAAGGTTTTTCCGTCAATGTTGATATGCCTTTAGAAGCACTTGAAAAAGATCAAATCAGAAGTTTTATCCTTCCGGGCGGAAACATTGCTGAAATTGACACTCCAGAGGTGAAGTCGTATCTGCAAGCCTTAATGAAACGAGAGATTTTGATTGCCGGGATTTGTGCAGGAGTCGATGTGCTGGATCACGCTGGAATTTTGTGCGATGTGAAATCAACCCATTCCTCAGATGAAGATTGGGTAACAGATAAAAATGTGATAACTGCACGAGCAAATGCATATGTCGATTTCGCAGTTGAAGTTGCAAAGAAGCTGGATCTGTTCGCCAGTGAAGATGATCTTCAGGAAACAATCAACTTCTGGAAACATTATCAAAGAGTGCAGTAGTACGGAGGTGGCAGTGGAATATCTAAGGCAAATTACAGAAGATAATTTTATGGAAGCATTTAATTTGAAACTTGCAAACGGACAGGAACGCTTTGTTTCCCATCCAATTCGAAGCCTTGCACAGGCTTATGTTTACAGGAATCAATGTCAGTCGTTTGGAATCTATAAGGATGATACTATGATTGGTTATGTCATGGTGATTTATGATTATGATATTCCGGAATACGATATATGGCATATGATGATTGATGAATCTAATCAGGGACAGGGGTATGGAAGTAAGTTTGAGTTGTCAAATGGGACTATATGTATGTACTGTGAATGATTAAGAGGATATAAAAATTTCTGCTTGTCAGAGTGATCGTGGTATACTGCGGTCTGCAATCGCTGTATTGTGGAAGGACAGAGGACTGTTTGCCATGTTGGATGCAATGTTTGCTGAAACTGCAGGCAGTGTACCTTTGTTGCTGTGTGTGGTGCTTTGTGGTTTTGCGTCAATGAATTTCATGACAGCACCTTTTATATCCTTGGAGGGTAAAAGTCTATGGCTTCTCCAATCACTTCCTATAGATATCTGGAAAATTGATGATTCCGGCTTGACTTAATTTAACATCTCAAATATAATAATTGTATACATCAGAAAACGTTCACTCTTCACCGGATGAGTGGTTAAAGCGTCTGGGAGCAAATCGTAGGTGCAGTAATTTACACTGTAAGATTTGTTTCCGGACGCTTATTTATTTTGGAGGATAGATGCAATATGAATAAGAAAAAAGAATTATTGGTACAGATTATGTGGGAGCTTGCGGGAAGCATCTTTTATGCAATAGGTATATATAACTTCGCCCTGCAGGCAGAGTTCCCTATGACAGGTTTTTCGGGTATTTCGATTATTTTATACCGGCTGTTTAATATTTCCATTGGTTTATCAACGGTCCTGCTTAATATACCGGTTGCGATACTATGCTGCAAATTATTGGGCAGGAAATTTTTTGTCAGCTCAATACGATGCATGCTTTTGTCTTCTTTTATTGTTGACTATGTTGCACCGTTATTTCCGGTGTATCAGGGCGACAGACTGCTTGCAGCATTGTGCACAGGTGTATTTTGCGGAATAGGCTATGCCATGATTTATACAAGAAATTCTTCAACAGGAGGAGCTGATTTTATCATCATGGCTGTAAAAGCATTGCGGCCTCATTTATCGATGGGAAATATCTCTTTTCTTACTGATGTCGGAATTATTCTGGTGGGAGGACTTTTGTTTCGGGATATTGACGGAATGATTTATGGCATGATAGTGAATATATTGTCTGCGGTTGTTATTGATAAAATGATATACGGTATGAATTCAGGCAAAGTAGCCTTTATAGTCACAAAAAATGGAAAGAGAATATGTGATGTGATTGATGAATGCAGTCAGCGCGGAAGCACTATTCTTAAGGCACAGGGAGGCTATAAGCAGGACGATATCCAGGTGGTAATGTGTGCATGCAACAGTAAGGAAATGTACCAGGTGCGTAAATCCGTAAAAAATACAGACCCGGACTCTTTTATTGTGGTTGTTGAGTCTCATGAGGTGCACGGAGAGGGCTTTAAAATGACAAATATTGGAGAAGCAGAGAACTGAAACATACCTGAAACAAATATAGTGTGAAGATTGTATTTTAGCCTGAAAAAAGCTATACTAATATAGTGATGTAGCGGTTTTATGGCTGAAATTATATATTTGGGAGGTAATTACATGTTAGAAAACTGGATTAAACCACAAATTCCGGAGGAGGAAGAGCTGGATGAGCGCCTGCATGCAGCACGCTCTAAGCTGTCTGTGCTTCAGATGCAGATTAAGGAGCATGGACTGCCTGTACTTGTGCTGTTTGAGGGCTGGGGTACTGCAGGAAAGGGCAGTGTGCTCGGTAAGGTAATCAAGAATATTGATCCGCGATTTTTCAAGGTCGCAACCATGGACGAGCCGACAGAGGAGGAAAGACGCAAGCCTTTTTTATATCGGTATTTTGTAAAGATTCCGGCAAACGGGAAGCTTGAGTTTCTTGATTCGGGCTGGATGGATGAGGTAGTAAAGGACGTACTGCACGACAAGATAGGAGAGAAGGAGTACAAGAAGAAAATTGAAAGCGTGAAGCGCTTCGAGCGACAGCTGACTGACAATGGTTATCTTGTTATGAAATTTTTCTTCCAAATCAGCCGGAAGGAACAAAAAAAGCGTATTGAGGTATTAAAGGAGAATAAGGATACCAGATGGCGTGTCAGTGGAGATGAAGACTGGCAGAATAAGCATTATGACAAGTGTATGCATGTGTTTGACAGATATCTGAATGATACAAATTCGCCTGCAGATCCTTGGTATATAGTTGATGCAAAGAATAGAAAATGGGCTGAGCTTCAGGTGCTGGAGACGCTGGTTAGTGGAATAGAGACAGCACTTAAAAACAGTAATCTTGCTGTGCCGCTGTTACAGAATGTGTTCCCGCTTGAGAAGATTCCAAAGCTTTCTGAGATATCACTTGATAAGGAAATATCTGAGGAAGAATACAAAAAGGAGCTCAAAAATCTGCAGTCTAAGCTTAGCGAGCTGCATAACAGGCTATACAGGCGAAAGATTCCTGTTGTCATAGCATATGAGGGCTGGGATGCAGCAGGAAAGGGCGGAAATATAAAGAGAATCACAGAGGCGCTGGATCCGAGAGGCTTTGAGGTGCATCCGATTGCAAGTCCGCTGCCAAACGAGAAAGCCAGACACTATCTGTGGAGATTTTGGAATCGTCTTCCTAAGACCGGGCATATAGCTATTTTTGACAGGACATGGTATGGCAGGGTTATGGTAGAAAGACTGGAGGGCTTTTGCAGCGAGAATGAATGGCAGCGTGCTTACAATGAGATTAATGAATTTGAAAAGGAGCTGTCAGACTGGGGTGCTGTCATCATAAAGTTCTGGGTGCAGATTGATAAGGATACACAGCTGGCTCGATTTGAGGAACGCCAGAATACTCCGGAAAAGCAATGGAAGATTACCGATGAGGACTGGAGAAACAGAGAAAAGTGGGATCTGTATGAGACTGCTGTAAATGAGATGCTAAAGAAAACCAATACCACTTACGCACCATGGCATGTGCTTGAGTCAAACGACAAGAAATATGCGAGAATCAAGGCTCTTAAGATTGTGATTGATGCGATTGAAGCTGCTTTGGATAATAAAACAGATAAAAAGTAAAAACAGATGTATATAAACAGAGATATGTAAAAAAGAAGCCGGAATAAATCCGGCTTCTTTTAAAGTGTTGGTAAATTAATTTGGGTACAAAAAATGCGCCTCCAGGGGCTCGAACCCTGCACACCCTGATTAAGAGTCAGGTGCTCTACCAAATGAGCTAGAGGCGCAAACATCTGTGTGAATATCTGTGTCACACGGACAAATGATATTATACACAGGGTTTTACAAAAATGCAAGTACTTTTTTAAAAAAATTTATAAAATTATAAAAAAGACTTTAAAACACTGAGTACTCCGTTTTCCCAGTAAGGCGCACAGGTGTGTTTTGCGGCTGCGATAACTTCCTGGCGGGCATTTGACACGGCGTAGCTTATACCGGCATTTTGAAGCATCTCAATATCATTCAGATTGTCACCGAAACAGCATACTTCGTCCGCAAGCAGGTCGAATCTGTCTATTAGGTATGAGAGTGCAGTCCATTTGCTGACACCCTTTGCGTTGCAGTCTACCCATTCCTTGCCGGCGGCTGCCAGGTGAGCTTTTTTATTCCATGCCGGAATGAAAACCGGTGTACACAGCTCTTCGCATTTGTCGGGATGAAAGACAGTGAATTTGATGATGTCATTTCTGTCAAGCCTTGTGATGTCATCAACCTCACGCATCTCAAAACCGTATGAATCACGAAGCAGATGAAAGATTGGGCTGCCACCATCCTCTGCAAAGCAGAAATCAGGAGTAGCGGCAAAGTAATCGCATGCAGGCAGCTCATCACGGACCATCCGGCACATGCCCTTCCATATATCCTCGTCCATAGGATAGGTTTTTAGAATTTCCTTTGGAGTGCGCACGACTGTTCCTCCGTCTGTTATATACAAAAGCTTGTGCTTTATCGGAGCAAACAGCTTAAATTCGCTTGAAAACTGTCTGCCGGAACAGACTACAAATATTATTCCTTTGTCTATGAGCCTGTCGATGACAGACATGTACTCAGGATCTATGAGCAGTGAGCCGTCCTTTACAAGTGTTCCGTCTATATCTGTTGCTATTAGTTTTATCATTATTTATCTCCCTGCTACGCATTCCCGTAATATGACTCTACCTCGAAATCCGCTACTTTCCTGCGTCCCTTTAACCATATCATTATAAGAAATTATAATCTCATATGCAAGCGTCTTATTGAATATTATGATTAAAGGGTCAAAAGGTATCATATTATTTTGTGGAAGAAAAAAATAAAAAACAGATCAAAAAACCAGAACATATTGAAAGTTTCCGGTTCATATTGTATCATAGTAATACTGGCTTCATCTTTAACGCGTTGAAGCAATGAAAAATAAGGGGACGATATTTACTATGATAGTAGAACTTATTGAAAAAATTTATTCTTTTTTGTGGGGAGATCTGATACACATTCCACTGCCCGGCGGTGGGAGCGTGGGAATCTCCCTGCTTATAATTCTTTTAATTCCGACAGGAATTTATTTTACTGTAAGGACAAGGCTTTTACCAATCAGAATGTTTCCGGACATGATAAAGGCACTGACAGGTAAAAAGGAAAACAAGGACAGCCTGTCCACGTTCCAGACACTCATTGTCTCTACGGCGACGAGAGTGGGCATGGGCAATCTGGTTGGTGTTGTGGCCGCCATATCGGTGGGAGGTGCAGGTGCGGTTTTCTGGATGTGGATAACAGCCATTATCGGTTCATCTACGGCTTTTGTGGAGGCTACACTGGCACAGCTTCACAAGGAGCCGGATCCATTATACTCAGGTTATCGTGGAGGTCCGGCGTATTACATACACCATTACTTTGAGGATAAATCAGGCAAAAAGAAAAAACATGTTATTATAGCTGTTTTGTTTGCTATATCCGGCCTAATCTGCTGGTGTGGCATAAGTCAGGTTATAAGCAATTCTGTCACATCATCCTTTGAAAATGCATTTGGTGTACCACCTATTTATACTACAATAATCCTGGTGGCAGTGGCTGCTGTAATAGTGCTTAGGAAAAATGCTACGGTAAAGGTGCTTGACATAGTTGTTCCTATCATGGCGGTGTGCTATTTTGTCATAACCATTTTTATCATAATTAAAAATATAGGCATGATGCCATCGGTTTTTTCAAGGATATTCGAGGAAGCCTTCGGTATCAGGCAGGTGGCTGCGGGAGGCTTTGGAGCGGTGCTCATGAACGGTGTAAAGAGAGGTCTTTTTTCAAATGAGGCAGGCTCAGGCTCAGCTCCATGCGCTGCAGCGGCGGCAGAGTGCGATACTCCTGTAAAGGCAGGACTGACGCAGGCGCTCGGTGTATTTATAGATACGATAGTGATTTGCAGCTGTACGGCAATGATCATGCTCACTGCACCGGAGAATATAGTGGCAGGGAAAGAGGGCATGGATTTATTACAGTCAGCTATGAGGTATCATCTTGGAGATTTTGGAGTTATTTTTATAGCAGTCACATTGTTTTTATTCAGCTTTTCCACTTTCCTTGGTATACTTTTTTATGCAAGGAGTAATGTTGCGTACCTGTTTGGGGATAACTGGATTTCACAGACCATGTACAAGGTGCTGGCTCTTGTTATGCTGTTTGTAGGCGGTATCGCGGCATACACATTTGTCTGGGATCTCGGAGATGTAGGAATCGGCCTTATGACTATATTCAATACAGGTATTCTCTATCTGATGGGTGGACAGGCAATAAAGGAGCTGCGAGTCTTTGAGGAGAGTAATAAAGCACAAAGCAATAGTCAATGCTCACAGCAGGGTGATAACGTAACGCAATAACAATAGGAGATATATAAATATGAAAAGAGAATCATTTAAATCACGTCTGGGATTTATACTGGTAAGTGCAGGATGTGCTATAGGCATAGGCAATGTATGGCGTTTTCCGTATGTGACAGGTCAAAACGGTGGCGGTATTTTTGTACTGTTTTACCTTATATTTCTGGTATGCATGGGACTTCCGGTGCTTACGATGGAGCTTGCTGTAGGCCGAGCCAGCAGAAAAAGTGCTGTGATGAGCTATAAGGCTCTTGAGAAAGAGGGCAGTAAATGGCATATTCACGGATGGATAGCCATGCTTGGCTGCTACATGCTCATGATGTATTACACAACAGTCTCAGGCTGGATGGTTGCGTATTTCTTTAAATTCCTAAAGGGAGATTTTACATCAGGCATGAATACTGATGACACGGCAGCTGCATTTGGAAGCCTCCTTGCAGATCCAAAGCAGATGGCTTTTTGGATGATAGTTACAGTAGTGCTTGGCTTTTTGGTGTGCAGCCGTGGTCTGCAGAATGGGCTTGAGAAAATCAGTAAATTTATGATGAGTGCTCTGCTCTTGCTTATCATTGTCCTTGCGGTGCACAGTATCACGCTTTCAGGGGCGTTGGAAGGAGTGAAATTCTATCTTGTTCCAAATCTGGATGCGGTTTCTGAAATTGGAATAAAGAATGTCATAACAGCAGCCATGAATCAGGCGTTTTTTACGCTGAGTCTGGGTGTGGCCGCAATGGAGATATTCGGCAGCTATATGGGAAAGGACTGCACTCTTGCAGGTGAGGGTGCCCAAATATGTGCTCTTGATACATTTGTGGCTATAATGTCAGGCCTTATCATTTTCCCGGCTTGCTTCAGCTATGGGGTGGAGGTAGGCGCAGGACCAAGCCTTATCTTTATCACGTTGCCAAATGTATTTGTAAATATGCAGGGAGGCCGCATATGGGGCTGTCTTTTCTTCATGTTTATGACATTTGCCAGCTTTTCAACAGTCATAGCGGTATTTGAGAATATCATGTCGTTTGCCATTGATATGTTTGGCTGGTCCAGAAACAAGGCTGCGCTAGTAAATGGTGTGATAATACTTATTGCAAGTATGCCTTGTGTACTTGGATACAATGTGTGGAGCAATCTGCACCTCATAGGAGGCAGGGATGTGCTTGACAGTGAGGATTTTATAGTTAGTAATCTGCTTCTTCCGATTGGCTCCCTTGTCTATCTGCTTTTTTGCGTGACAAAGTGGGGCTGGGGCTTTGATAAGTATATAGATGAGGCAAATACAGGAGCAGGACTTAAGATTTCAAGGAAGCTTAAGCCATATTTTCAGTTCATACTGCCGCTTTTAATTTTGTTTATTTTTATCCAGGGATTGATATAGTTACGTATTTTTTGGAAATCAGACAGGAGAGTGTAAAATATGTTAGATCAGAATACCTTTATAGAGACAGTGCAGAGCGTGGCCGAGATTATCAGGACATCAGCGGAGCCTATTGGCAGAGATGAAATCATGTCTTATTTTAAGGATATGGAGCTTAATAAGGCGCAGGAGGATATGGTATTTGAATTTCTTATCACACCGCATGAGCAGGAGAATGAGAGTGCAGGCGATTATGAGGATGAATCAAATGAGGACGAATTACATGGGGATGAAGCGTCTGAAAATGCTGCATTGAACAATGTAATTTACTCAGAAGGCGATTCGATGGATGCCATAGCAGGTGGGAAAAATAATACAGATAATCAGGATAATGAAGCTGAGCCTGACATAGATGAGGACAGTCTCATACCGGATTCACCTATGTTCAGGATGTATCTTGAGGAGCTTGAAGAGATACCTGATTACACGAAAGCCGAGCAGGACGATATGTACAAAAAGCTGCTCGCGGGTGATGAAAGTGTGATACACACTATATCAAATTTCTGGCTCAAAAGTGTACTTGCCATGGCAAAGAAGCTTGCCGTTACATCAGAGGGCTTTGAGGACGTAGTACAGGAGGGAAACATGGGACTTTTCATGTGCCTTACTGAGCTCTGCGGCTGCGGGGATGAGATAGATGTGGAAAAAGAGCTTTTGGATGCCATAGAGGAGTCTATGAAAGAGTGTATCAGGGAGCAGACCGGTGAGGATGAGAGCGAGAATACTGTGGTAGGAAAGGTTTCATTGGTAAACCGTGCAGTGGAAAAACTAAAATCTGATAAGGGTTTCGAGCCGAGCCTTAGTGAGCTTTCAGGCTACACCGGCGTGGATGAGGAAGAGCTTGAAAAGCTTCTTGAGCTTATCAAAAAGGCAGATGTGGAGAAAAATAAACAGGACAGTAAATAATCTGTGTCATTTGTAGATTTGTGTCATATATTAAACCATACCTGAATATATGAAAGGATGGAAAATATATGGCACGATTTACTAATCAGGCACAGCTTCGTTATGGCAACAATGTAGCCAATTCAAATATAGCAGTCGGAGAAATACTGGAGGTGCTTTCTGCTACGAAAACAGCAGTCAAAAACACCTACAATCAAAACGATACAATAACTTATGTGGTGAGTATCGTAAACTCCGGAAATACCGCAATAAACGGTCTGACACTTTCTGACAATCTAGGTGCTTATACCTTTAACACCAACACTCTTGTACCATTAACCTATGTGAATAACACCGTAAAATACTATACAAACGGCACACTCCAGGCAGCGCCTGCAGTAACCCAGGGACCGCCTCTTAGCATCACAGGCATAAATGTCCCGGCAGGTGGTAATGCAACTGTCATCTATGAGGCAGCGTTAAATGAGTATGCTCCTCTTGGTACAGAGGCATCTGTCACAAACACCGCTACAGTAAGCGGCACAGGAATCACTCCGGTCACAGCAGCAGAGACAGTAAATGCCGAGGCTGCACCAAATCTTGCAATTACTAAGTCAGTAAGCCCTGTTCCTGTGACGGAAAACGGTACACTGACCTATACCTTCAGGATTCAAAACTACGGAAGCGTTGCGGCAACCAATACCACAGGCGTGGTTATAACAGACACATTTGCTCCGGTTCTTAGTAATCTTACAGCGGCATTAAACGGCACAGCCTGGACTGCAGCTACAGATTACACTTACAATGAGGCGACAGGCACATTTTCTAGCACTGCAGGTGCAATCACTGTTCCGGCGGCAACCTACACACAGGATAGTACGACAGGAGCGTGGGTTGTCACACCGGGCGAGAGCACGCTTGTCATCACAGGAACCGTGTAGCAGCGGTGATTAATAAGGTTTAAGAATTGTTTAATTTGAGGGATAAAAGTTGAAATATTTATGCAAACTATGTAAAATAAATGTAGCTGTTTATGAATAAGATGATGCAGATGATTATCAGCAGTTTAAATTAATTAACCGGGGGATAAGACAAATGAATAATGCACAGTTAGTGATAGACGAAGTAAAAAAGGCAGTAAAGGGCAAGGATGATTGTATCATCAAGGCATTTGCTGCCTTTTTGGCAGGTGGACATATACTGCTTGAGGATGTGCCGGGAGTGGGAAAGACTACGCTTGCAGTAGCCTTTTCAAGGGCGATGGCTCTTGAGAATCACAGGGTACAGTTTACTCCGGATGTGCTGCCTGCGGATATACTTGGCTTTTCGATGTATCAGAAGCAGACCGGAGAGTTTGTGTACCATGAGGGCGCTGTGATGTGTAATCTGTTTCTGGCAGATGAGATTAACAGGACAAGTCCCAAAACACAGTCGGCGCTCCTAGAGGTTATGGAGGAGGGAAATGTCACTGTGGATGGAGAAAGCAGGAAAGTTCCAAAGCCGTTTATAGTAATGGCCACGCAAAATCCAAAGGGCAGCGCCGGTACACAGCTGTTGCCGGAGTCACAGCTTGACAGGTTTATGATATGCATGAGCATGGGATATCCTTCACATGAAGCAGAGGTGGATATCGCAAAGGGCAAAAGCGTAAAGGCCGATGAGTATACGATAAAGCCTGTTATGAATGCGCAGGGGCTTGTTGAGATGCAGGGAGAGGTCGAGCAGGTGTTTATACATGACAGTATTTACTCGTACATTGTGGATCTGGTTGATGCGACAAGGACAAGTCCGTACATTGAGCTTGGAGTGAGTCCGAGAGGTACGATTGCGTGTGTGAGGATGGCAAAGGCGTATGCGTATCTGAGTGGGCGAAGCTATGTCATACCATCTGATGTGGTTTCTGTATTTGCGGATGTGACAAAGCACAGAATCGTGCTAAATACCAAGGCGAGAGTATCACACGTATCAGAGCTTTCAGTGATAGATGAGATACTAAAGGCTGTTAAACAGCCGACAACTTATGTGAAAAAGGCGGGAAATCGTGATTAGTTTTTTGATAGGAATAATTACTGCGGCAATAGTTTTTTATATGTCGATGATATACGGTAATGCTGCACTGGCACTGCTTGGCTGCTTTATGTGTGTGTTTATGGTGCTGACATTTATAGCATTGCTTGTAAAGGCGCACCGGGCAGTGGCAGCTATAAACATTCCGATAGCTATCGCCACACAGGGCGAGAGTATCAGGGTGAGTCTTTTCTGCCGGCTGAAGGAGGCAGGCTTTGATGGTGTAAAATACCGTGTAACGGTGAAAAATAATTTATCCGGCGAAAAAAGTACAAAATGGCTGTCAGGAGGCAGTGATTTTTTGTACAGCGTAAACCTATGCGGCAATTATGAATTTGAGCTTGTAAGGATAAAGCTATATGATTTTTCGAGGCTTTTTTATGTCACGAAAAGAGTTAAAAAATATGCAAATGTTGAGGTGATGCCGCAGATTGATGAGATTCCTGTCAGGATAACGGACAGAGTAAGAAATTTCTTTGGAGATTCTGATATCTATGATGATTTAAGACCGGGATATGATCCGTCGGAGCTGTTTGATGTCAGGGAGTTTCAAAACGGTGACAGGCTGCAGAGTGTGCACTGGAAGCTTTCTGCAAGGACTGATGAGCTGATGGTAAAGGAGAACAGCCTGCCAAAGGCATGTGCGGTGGCCATAGTAGCAGATTTAAGGGGAATAAAGAAAGGCAGACAGGCGGATTCTTTTATGAAGCTTCTTGTCTCACTTTCATTTTCACTTATGGATCAAAAATGCTCTCATTATGTGGCATGGTATGATACCTCAATAAACGATATTGTGAGAGCCAGAGTGGATGACGAGGAGGGCTTTTACATATTTTTGAACAGCTTTCTTAAAATAAAGCCGGATACAAAGACGGATGCAGCTTTTTTGTATGAGGAAAAGTACCGGGCAGAAAAGCTGGTGTGTCTGCTTATCGTGGACGGAAAGCTTCAGATAAAAAAGGGAGAGGAGATAGTTGGCAGAGCGGATGAAAAAAATGAGATTGTCATTTAGGAAAAGCTGCTGGCAGAGGTCTGATATAAATGAGATAAAGCCTGATTACAATAATACGTTTACAGTGTTTGGTGTCCTGCTTACTGAGCTTGCCAATGCTGCTGCGGCAGTATTTCTTACAGTGTGTGCAGTGTCTGTTGTGAATACTACTGTTTCACATGTGAGATGCCCATATTATGTGTATGTGTGGCTGTTTATTTTTTCGGTGATAAGTAGCTTTATAAACAGGCTTACATCGCTTGACACAAGAAAATGGGTGCGCCATGCGATAAATACGGGGCTGCTGCTTGTATTTTTGCTTGGAGTGTTTATTGCAAACTGGCAGGCTGCAGAGCATATAAAAGACGGCTTTTGGTATGTAAAGGGCAGGTATCTTGAGATAATAAATGTGTACTATGGCACTTCATTTGTCTGTCCAAAGGGCGATAAAGCCTTTGTGGGGGCATTTGTTGGCTTTGTATCGTTTATAGTTATGCTTTTGCTGGTGACACTGGCGGTTCAAATTAAAAGAAGACGCATGCTCACATTATTTCCAACGCTTATGCTTGCGGTACAGCTGTGCATAGGCAAAAGCCCGAGCGTCAGTGAGGTTATTATGCTCACACTGTGTACACTCTGGTGTTTTATCGCAGATGGCAGTGCACGCACAATGGACGGATATGACGCAAATGGCAGTGCACATGGCAATGAGGCTTTAAGAATAGCGTCGGTATTTTTGTACATGGCAGCAGTGTCGGTAATACTTTTTATATGTGTATTTGCGTTTAAACCTCTTGCTGATACACTTGCCGACAAAAAGCCACAGATGCTTGCTTTTCAAAAGGACTTGGAGGGCAGCGTAAAGTCATTCTTCAGCACAGGAATGGATATGCAGGACGGCACGGTTAGTAATCACTACCCAAGCTATAGTGAAAAAACCGTGATGACGGTAGAAGCAAAGGCAGGAGCGCCTTCTAATATTTACCTGAGAAGCTTCTACGGTGATACATATGAGAATGGCAGATGGGTTAAAAAGTCTGATTTTTCCCGCATGGAAAAAGAGTATCATGATGCTTCAAGGATGACAGCCTGGCAGACTACAATCGGATTAGCCACGCTGCTCGATGGCTATTATGATGATGAGACTAATCCGGCCACCGAAAAGTATACAATCACGATGGAGAAGCTTTCCACCAAATACACCTATTTGCCGTACTGTATCGACCCATACAGTATAGATGCCAAGGGTGATATAGATTTTGACGAAGACTTTTTTATTACAAAGGATAAAGCAACAAAGACTATCGAGGTATCGGCGTGTCCAGGCTTTTTCGATGGTAGTCTGGAAATGTCTATCCTTGAGCCTGAGCAGCCTCTTGAGGTCAACAGTGATTTCTATGCGGCATACAATAATTATGTAATGGAAAACTATACTGCAAAGCAGGGCAGTGACGGGATTGTTGCGGAGGATGCGAAGCTGCTTCTTAGGACAGGACAGCTCACAAGTAATATGATGTACACAGGCTATATAAGAGAAAATGATGCCAACAGGATTGCGGCAGCACAGCTGGTGCAGCAGTTTCTGACATCGAAGGCTTTTAAGTACAGCAAAAATCCTCCTTCTACAGGCGGTAAGGATGTGGTTGAAAATTTCCTCTCAAATAGCAGGCAGGGCTTTTGTGTGCATTTTGCATCGGCTGGCACGATGATACTCAGACAGATGGGCGTTCCATGCCGTTATGTAAGCGGATACTGTGCAAAGGAGGACAGCTTCAAATCCGATGAAAATGATGAGGATATATGTGAGGTGAAGGATTCGCAGTCGCATGCCTGGGTTGAAATATATCTGGATGATTTCGGATGGATTCCGGTGGAGATGACACCGGGATATTTTGAGTATGTGACAGGTGAGAATCCGTTTGACTATATTGGTGTCAAAGGAAAGAAAACGAATGCCGGTGATGCTTATAATGATAGTGAGCATATGAATGATACTGCGGCAGATGAAGATAAACTGGATGAAGATGCAGCAAATGAATATACAGAAAATACAGATGCAGAAAATGATGACACAGCAAAAGATGATACATCAAAAGCTGCAGCAAACAGTACATCAGGTGATGGCAGTGAGAAGGCTTATGGTTCACAGTCAGGTGCGGATAAACGTACAGATGCTCAGAACTCAAAAACGAGACTTCATATACCACCGGTGATTTTAAAAACCTCACTCTGTGTGATTTTTCTGACTGCACTTACAGCCATCATAGTTTATATCAAAAGGCGAAGAAATATTTTGTGGGAAGCAAGACTTGCAAAAAGGGTGAAAAAAGGCCGTTACAGCAGGGCAGCAATAATGATAAACAACCGCATCTACAAAGGATTGGGACATCCTTCAAAAAACAAGACAGATGAGCTTTATCTGGCTAACCTTAAGGAAAAATACTGCGGACCGGATTATTGTGGAATCCACTGGGACGAGTACATGCGCATCATACAAAAGGCTGTGTATTCATCAGAGGGTATCACAGGTGAAGAATGCTTTATGGTAGTGGAGACATGGAGACGTTTGGAGAAAAAAGACATTAGACATAATTCACAAAAAAATATGTATAAAAACAGCATGATTAACAAAAAATAAATTCGCGGCGAAATTGTGTTGAAATGATAAAGCTTCTGTGATATAAACATAAACAGACGTGTTACTTTTAGGGAGGCATTTGTCGTACATAACTTTTAACAGGGTTAGTGTATGATAGGTGCCTCCTTTTTTGCCACTGGAGCATAAAAGAATTATAGGTGCAAATCAATACATACCCCGCATTTATAGGAGGAAAAGCTCATGAAAGACAAAATTTTTGGTGTCCTGCAGAGAGTAGGACGAAGCTTCATGCTTCCAATTGCAATCCTTCCGGTAGCAGGCTTGCTGTTAGGACTCGGAAGCTCATTTACCAACACCACAACAATTGAGACCTATGGTTTACAGTGGCTGCTAGGAGATAAGACTATACTTCATGCACTTCTTGTAATCATGAATGCGGTCGGAAGTGCTATATTCGATAACCTTCCACTCATTTTTGCGGTCGGAGTAGCAATCGGAATGGCAAAGAAGGAAAAAGAGGTGTCAGCACTTTCGGCAGTCATAGCATACTTTGTTATGAATGTATCAATCAATGCGATGCTCAAGATTTCCGGAAAAATCCTTGCAGACGGAAGCATTGCAAAGGATGTGCTCGATGGAACCATCACATCAGTATGCGGTATCCAGTCGCTGCAGATGGGCGTGTTTGGCGGAATTATCGTAGGACTTGGAGTGGCAGCACTGCACAACCGTTTCTACAAGATTGAGCTGCCGAATGCATTGTCATTTTTCGGTGGAACAAGATTTGTGCCTATCATATCAACAGTGGTATATCTTTTTGTAGGAATCTTAATGTATTTTATCTGGCCGACAGTGCAGAACGGAATCTATGCACTCGGCGGAGTGGTGACAGGAACAGGATATTTCGGAACACTTCTCTTTGGTATCATAAAGAGAGCACTTATTCCATTCGGACTGCACCATGTATTTTACATGCCGTTCTGGCAGACTGCAGTCGGTGGAACGATGGAGGTTGCAGGACATATGGTTGAGGGTGGACAGAACATCTTCTTCGCACAGCTTGCAGACTCTGCAAACATTGCACATTTCAGTGCCGATGCCACAAGATATTTCTCGGGAGAGTTCATTTTTATGATTTTCGGACTTCCGGGAGCAGCGCTTGCAATGTATAAATGTGCAAAGCCGGAAAAGAAAAAACAGGCAGGAAGCCTTTTGCTTTCAGCAACACTTGCATGTATGTTTACAGGAATCACAGAGCCTCTTGAATTCTCATTCCTTTTCGTAGCACCGGCTCTCTTTGCAGTACAGGTAGTGCTTGCAGGAAGCGCATACATGATAGCACATATTTTAAACATTGCTGTAGGACTTACTTTCTCAGGCGGATTACTTGATTTCTTCCTGTTTGGTATATTACAGGGCAATGAAAAGACAAGCTGGATGCTCGTGATTCCGGTTGGAATAGTATATTTCCTGCTGTATTACTTTATTTTCAGCTTCTTAATAAAGAAGTTTAACTTCAAGACTCCGGGCCGTGAGGATGATGATACAGAGACAAAGCTCTACACCAAGGCAGATGTAAACGCAAGAAAGGCTGCTAAGGATGTAAAGTCTTCTGACGGAAAAGAAGCAGCTGCAGCAGATGAGCTCTCACAGAACATATCACGAGGTCTCGGCGGCAAAGCCAATATCTCAGATGTGGATTGCTGTGCGACAAGGCTTCGTATCACAGTAATTGACCCTGACAAGGTAAACGATGCGCTTCTTAAATCAACAGGAGCATCAGGAGTCGTGCACAAGGGACAGGGCGTACAGATTATCTATGGACCAAGAGTAACAGTGATAAAATCAGACCTGGAGGATTATCTTGCGAGTGTGACAGAGGAGCACTTCGAGGATGATGCGGCAGAAAATAATATAGCAGGCACAGCAGAAGCAAAGAACGAAAATGCAGCTTCGGCCACTGATTCAAACCCCGCTTCTGATAAAGCACAGGGTTCGAATGTTGAAAAAGAGCCGACAAGTACAGTTATCATCTCAAGTCCTATGACAGGAATAGCAGCTGACCTCTCAACAGCGCCGGATGAGGCATTTGCCAGCAAAATGATGGGTGACGGAGCGGTAGTCACACCTGGGGAGGGGGTAGTTGTAGCACCTGAGGATGGAACTGTCCTATTCGTTTTTGATACAAAGCATGCTTTGGGATTTACAACCGACTCAGGAATTGGTATGATAATCCATGTAGGAATTGATACGGTAAAGCTCGAGGGTAAAGGCTTTGATGTACAGGTTGAGGCAGGATGCCATGTTAATAAGGGCGATGTGCTTATGAAGCTTGATCTGGATTACTTAAAAGCAAACGCACCATCAGTTACCACTCCTGTCATCTGCACAGAGCTAAAGGATAATCAGAAAATCCGCCTCATCACAGACGGAGCGATTAAGGCGGGAGAGCCTCTCTACGCAGTTGACACCTACGAGAAGTAATAAGATGTCAGGGGAACGATATGTACAGAATCACAAAGGTCTTAAATCACAATACAGTGCTTGCGGTAAAGGACAAGAGCGCAAGAGAATATCTTATAGTCGGAAAGGGTGTGGGTTTTGGAAAGAAAATTACACAGTCTGTCGAGCCAACGGAAGAGGATTCACTGTATGAGCTGACCCAGACAAGGGACAGAGGTCCGGCAAAGGACATAGTAAAATCCATCGAGCCGGAGTATCTTGAGATTGCAAACACACTGCTCGATAATGCAGAGCATGAGTTTGGACATATAGACAGAAGCATATTGTTTCCTATGGCAGATCATATAGCATTTGCTGTAAAGCGTATGGAAAACAAAGAACAGATCAGCAATCCTTTAAACGATGACATCCGTGTGATGTTTTATAGGGAGTACAAGATAGCTGAGAATATACGCCATATACTAAAGGATAAAAAACAAATTGATATAATTGATGATGAGATCGGCTACATTACTCTTCATATTCATACATCCTTAAACAATTCAAAGGTATCGGATGCCATGGAGATGGCGGCAGCAGTTCGAAAATGCGCCACATTTATAGAGGAAAAGATTGGAAAGCACATAGATGTCACTACTATGGCCTACAACCGCCTCATGAACCATATCCGCCACATGGTATCAAGAGCCGCGACCGGAGAAAAATTAAAGGTTGATCTCAATCAGTTTATCGAGAAAAATTACCCGGAGTCATTCGCACTGGCCAGTGAGATATGTAAGGAGCTTGGAAAGGACCTAAATCATGAGTTTTTGGACAATGAAACAGGCTATCTTGCCATACATATCGAGCAGATTAAGTGCGATGAGATGGTAAGTGAATAATAAAATGTGAAAACCTTCCCGCACATCAGGTTATGTGAGGGGAGGTTTTTTCGTAAGATTATATACAAATCTTTTACAATGTGGTACACTACATAGTTGTATCAACAAACATCATATACACAAAATACATATGAAATCAATTTAAAGGAGATATATATACCATGAAACTCGGAATCGTCGGACTTCCGAACGTCGGAAAGTCTACATTATTCAACTCACTCACAAAGGCAGGAGCGCTTTCAGCAAACTATCCTTTTGCTACAATCGACCCAAACGTAGGTATTGTTTCAGTGCCTGACGAGAGAATCGTAAAGCTCGGAGAGCTCTATCACACAAAGAAGGTTACACCTGCAACAATCGAATTTGTTGATATCGCAGGTCTTGTGAAGGGAGCAAGCAAGGGGGAGGGACTTGGAAACCAGTTCCTTGCAAATATCCGTGAGGTAGATGCAATAGTACACGTAGTGCGTTGCTTTGAGGACACAAACATCATCCATGTAGATGGCTCTGTAGACCCTGCAAGAGATATCGAGACAATCAATCTTGAGCTTATTTTCTCGGATGTTGAGATTCTCGACAGGCGAATTGCAAAGATTGCAAAGCAGGCAAGAATGGACAAGACACTTGCAAAGGAGCTTGAGCTTGTTGAGGCAGTAAAGGCTCATCTTGAGGACGGAAAGATGGCCAGAACCTTTGAAGTGCCTGATGATGAGGATGCACAGCTTTGGTTCAAGGGCTATAATCTCCTTACAGCAAAGCCTACCATCTACGCTGCAAACGTATCAGAGGATGACCTCGCAGATGACGGCGCAAGCAATCCGCATGTTGCAAAGGTAAGAGAAATGGCAAAGGAAGAGGGCGCAGAGGTATTTGTTATCTGTGCACAGATTGAGCAGGAGCTTGCAGATCTCGATGAGGACGAAAAGAAGGAGTACCTTGAGGATTTAGGTGTTGAGTCAAGCGGTCTCGATAAGCTTGTGGCAGCCAGCTATTCACTTCTCGGACTGATTTCCTTCCTCACAGCAGGAGAGGATGAGTGCCGTGCATGGACCATAAAGAAGGGCACAAAGGCACCACAGGCAGCCGGCAAGATACATACTGACTTCGAGCGTGGCTTCATCAAGGCGGAGGTAGTCAATTATCAGGATCTTCTCGACAACGGAAGCCTTGCAGCCGCAAGAGAAAAGGGTATCGTAGGCATGGAAGGAAAAGAGTACGTTGTTAAGGACGGAGATGTAATTCTTTTCAGATTTAATGTATAATTTTATGAATAAAACGCTTTTATAAGCACAAAATCAAAAAGAAACGCATAAGATAGACCAAGGGAGGTCTGTTTTATGCGTTTTCTGGATTTATGCGAAAAAGAGGTTGTGAGCGTGGAGGAGGGCAGGTTCATAGGGCATGTGCGGGATTTGGAGTTTGACCCGGTCTGCGGCAAAATCTGTGCGATTATCGTGCCGGGACCGGGAAAATACATGGGAATATTTTGCAGGGATTACGAATATTGTATTCCATGGGTTAAGATTGTGAAGATTGGACCCGATATAATATTGGTAAATATATGTGAGTCTGATATGCGGCGCAAGCTGTTATGATTTTATAAATACAAAAAAATTATAAAAAAGTCAAAATCAGTACAAAACATATTGACAACGAAAATTAGTATATATATACTAAAATATGTATAGGTCTTTTTAAATACAGATGATGATTTGAAGTATTATAATGAGAAACAAAGATATTTTGCTTCTTCATACTATATGATACCTACGGAGGGTACAGCATGAAGTGTCCATTTTGCAGTAGTGACAACACAAGGGTAATAGACTCAAGACCGGCTGATGACAACAGCTCTATCAGGCGCAGAAGGCTGTGCGATGATTGCGGCAAGCGTTTCACTACATATGAGAAGGTGGAGACAATCCCGCTCATTGTTATAAAAAAGGATAACAACAGAGAGCAGTATGACCGCTCCAAGATTGAAAAGGGCGTGCTTCTTGCATGTCACAAGAGACCGATTTCAGCAGATACAATCTCAAAGCTTGTAGATGAGGTCGAGATAGAAATCTTTGCCAGAGAGGAAAAGGAAATCCCTACATCACTCATCGGAGAGCTGATTATGGACAAATTAAAGGACCTTGATGCGGTAGCATATGTGAGGTTTGCATCGGTTTACCGAGAGTTTAAGGATGTCAATACCTTTATGACAGAGCTTAAAAAGATGCTTGACACCAAATAGTGTTTAGGCAGCAGGATTTATTTAAAACAGGATGGGAAGGTGCGTATGAACATTTCCGGTATTCGCCCGAGCGAAGGCTTTTATTCATACAATTCCATAAGGTTAAATGAGCTTAGAAACAGCCAGATTATGAGTTCGAAGCAGGCAGTGGATGACACAGCTTCGCAGCAGGCTCCTGCTGATGATACGGCTGATTATGAGGCAGCAAGGGCAAGGCAGAGCTTTACCTCGCTTGATTATGCAAATACATATGATTCCAATGCGAGCTATGAGCTTAAGGGTGCTGACAGTGATATCAGCACACTTGATGTCACAAAGGCTGTATCCGATTTAGACAAGGATAAGGTATTGCAGCAGTATCAGCGTTTTGTTGGCAGTGCGGATGTCACCGTTATGCAGCAGGCAGCCTTGAATGAACAGATTAACAGGGAGACAGAGAATTTTATACTATGAGTTTTTTATACCCGGGAGAGTACATTGACTCGACATACAGCATAGATTTTGATAAATTATATAAGGAGGGCTACAGGGGCATTATTTTTGATATCGACAACACCCTTGTGACTCATGGTTCGCCTGCTGATGAGCGGGCGATTGCTTTGTTTAAGCACCTTAAGGAGCTTGGTTTTTCGTGCCTTGTGCTCTCAAACAACAAAGAGCCGCGTGTGAAGAGCTTTGCTAAGCAACTTGGGATAAAGTATATCTACAAGGCAGGAAAGCCCAAGCCATCAGGCTATCGTACAGCAATGGAGAGGCTTGGCACAGATACGAAAAACACTCTTTTTGTGGGAGATCAGATATTTACAGATATCATCGGAGCTAATCTTACGGGCATCAGATCAATACTTGTAGCACCTATTGACCCGCATGAGGAGATACAGATTGTGCTTAAGCGCTTTATTGAAAAGCCTGTAATTGCATGCTACAAGAGGCATTTAAAGAAAGTAAATAAATAATTTTTAACTAATAATTTAAAATTTGGAGGCATATATATTATGAAGATTGCAATCGGAAACGATCACGCAGCAGTTGAGCTTAAAAAGACAATTATGGAGTACGTTGAGAGCATGGGGCACGAGGTGACCAACTTCGGCACAGATTCAAGTGAGAGCTGCAATTACCCGGAGTATGGTGAGAAGGTGGCTAATGCAGTGGCATCAGGCGAGTTTGACTGCGGAATACTGATATGCGGTACCGGTGTGGGTATCTCAATAGCAGCCAATAAGGTCAACGGAATCCGTGCGGCAGTTTGCTCAGACACAGCCACAGCACGCCTTGTAAAACAGCACAACAATGCCAATATCATAGCCTTTGGTGAGAGGATTGTAGGTGTTGAGCTTGCAAAGGATATCGTAAAGGCTTATCTGACAGCCGAGTTTGAGGGCGGCAGACACGCAAAGAGAATAGCTATGATATCGGATATAGAGGCTAGAAACTAATATAAAACTAATATAAAACCAATACAAATTCATGCAATAGAAAATAAATACTTGAAATGTATTGCTTTTTATTGTAAAATGGACGAATGAGAGAGCTTAGGCTCGCACGATTTAAGGAGGAAGTAACTAATGATTTCAGCAGGAGATTTCAGAAACGGTGTTACTATCGAGTTCGAGGGAAACATCTATCAGATTATCGAATTTCAGCATGTTAAACCAGGAAAAGGTGCAGCATTTGTACGTACAAAGTTAAAGAATATCATCAGTGGTGGTGTTGTTGAGAAGACATTCCGTCCAACAGAGAAATGCCCTACAGCACACATTGATCGTAAGGATATGCAGTATCTTTATGCAGATGATGATTTCTATCATTTCATGGATGTTGAGACATATGACCAGATTGACTTACCAAAGGATGAGGTTGGTGATGCTCTCAAGTTTGTAAAAGAGAACGAGATGTGTAAGGTTTGCTCACACAAGGGCAATGTATTTGCAGTTGAGCCACCACTTTTTGTTGAGCTTACTGTTACAGAGACAGAGCCTGGCTTCAAGGGTGATACAGCAACAGGTGCTACAAAGCCTGCTACAGTTGAGACTGGTGCTACAGTATATGTACCACTTTTTGTTGAGACAGATGATGTTATCAAGATTGATACAAGAACAGGTGAGTACCTTTCACGTGTATAATCTGTAGTTTTATGAGCCTGCACATATTCCGGTATGCTCGGAGTATGTGCAGGTTTTTTTTATTTGTGTGCTGTGTGGCAGGTGAGAATTCCGACAGCAAGCGTCATAAACACGTGTGACACAAGCATAGCCCACAGATATGCGTCTATCCCATGGCGAGGGATGAGAAATACAATCATCAGGATTCTTATCGCACAGGTGAGCAGATTGACGAAGAGCACCTGCTTTGCTTTGCCCAGACCGTGCAGTATGCTGCTAAGCATTCCACTTATGTGCATCAGTGGGCACAGAAAACACAGTCTTCTAAGGAAATATCCACAAAGCTTCGATGAGAAAAGAAAATCCCCTATAAAATCTGAAAGCAGATAGAATATACATGTAAAGATAAGTCCAAAGCATAGTCCGAATAAGGCACAGGAGTTTATGGCTTTTGTGATTTTTGTATCCTTTCCGGCGGCATTTGCTTCAGAAATGGATGGCAGAAGCATCACACAGGCACAGCTGCAAAGTACACCGGGAAATAAAAGCACGGGAAGGGTGAGACCGGAAATGGTTCCAAATATGTCAAGGGCCAATGCCGGTGAAAGTCCGTAGAGCTTAAGAGTTCTCGGGATAAGCACATTTTCGACGGAGGATGAAAAGCTTGCCAATATGTAGTTTAGTGATAAAGGAATGAAAAGCGCAGCCATGCCATAGGCTGTTGTTTTCAGGCTTTTGACGGATATTTTAAAGTATGAGAAATCTTTTTTTATTGTGATAACGGAAAAGACGGTTGCGCTCGCTTCGCCTGCCACGATGCCGTATATAGAGTATACAGGCTTAAAGCAGCTGCCACCGTCAGATAGTATTGCGTATATCAGATAGCAGGTGCCAATGCGTGCGGTCTGCTCAATTAATTGTGTGGCAGCTGGAACGGCTGCTTTTTTCAATCCATAATAGTATCCGTTTATGCAGGAATGGATAGCAGCGGGCAGAATGGAAAAGGACAGCGCCTTGACAAGTTCTGTACAGCGCGGCTCACTTAAAATACAAAGGCTTATGTAGTTGGCATTGGAATACATAATAATTGTGAGTAAAAGAGCAATGGTGGCTGACATAATTATTGCGCAAATGAGTATAATCTGCCTGTTTTGAGGCTTTTCGGCAACAAGCTTTGATGTAGCGGTCTGAAAGCCGTTGCAGCAGAGTGACATGCATACGGACATGAGTGGAATCACAAGCTGATAGAGTCCTAGACCTGTTGAGCCCATGACATTATTAAGAAATATGCGAAAGAAAAATCCCATAAACCGACTGGTTGTACCGGCAAGTGTCAGGAAAATAGTTCCGGTCACAAGTGGATTGGATAAATATTTTTTTACAATCAAAAAATCACCTGTCATATGTTGTCTTAGAAGTATATGTGCTTCCGGGGATATATATGACAGATGATTGTTTTATTGTGTGTCAAACAGCTATTATGCTCTTATATGATAGTTATCGTTATTTTAATTATGTGAGATTAACCCATAAAGTGGCGGATAGCCTTGGCTACGCCGTCATTTTCGTTTGTGTCGGTGACGTAATCAGCCTGTGCCTTAAGCTCATCGGTTGCATTTCCCATGGCCACGCCGATGTGTGCGGCTTTTACGATAGCCATGTCGTTTTCGGTGTCACCGACAGCCATTGTCTCATTAGCTGCTATATTCAGGATTTGAGCCAGCTTATGAAGTGCCACACCTTTGTCAACGCCAGCTTTTGTGAATTCCAGATTGCCGTAGCCACCGCTTACGAGCGTGATTTCAGGGATTTTTTTCAGGTGCTCAAATACTTCGTCGCGGCAGTAGTAGTTATCATCTGCATCCTTTGGAAAATTGATGGTCATTTTCTGCATATGGTAATTGTTTTCGCGCATCATTTCAGTGATATCGTTCACACGTTTTCTGGTTGTCATGATGTATTCCTTTATAGAAGGAGGCATTTTGAGATCCTTTGCATCCTCGAGACACTTGTACGGAGAATAGCCACAGCCGTTTATGAAGGCATCCATATGAACGCGCTTTGTCATCAGGTAATCGATTATTGAAAACGCTGTCTCATCAGAAAGGCAGTTTTCGTAAAGACATTTTTGGGTGTCAATCTCGTAGATTGCACTTCCGTTTGCAGTGATAGCGTAGCGGATGCCGGTGCCCTTAATTGCCTCAAACGGCAGCCCTCCGAATGGACGGCCGGTGGAGATGACCACATTTATCCCGGCAGCAGTTGCTTCTTTTATAGCTTTTATATTTTCCCTGGATATCTGACTTTGGTTGTTGAAAAGTGTTCCGTCAAGATCTAAAGCGATAAGTTTCATAAGAAATCCTTTCTTTTGTTTGAAAAATATAGTATTTTAGTATATTATTGTGAATAGACTATTGATTTTTGTGTTTTAAAATCGGTTACAATGATAATATAAATTTTCACAAATTTCAAGGATGAAGAGTATATAGCTTTTGCTTTGGAATACTTTACACTGTGGAGTGATTAATAGCTGAAAAGAAAAGGAAACAAAATGACAAGAGAAGAATTCAGAAAATATATCAGAGAAAACATAGTTATCCTGGATGGAGCGACCGGTACAAACCTGATGGCAGCGGGCATGCCTGTAGGTGTGTGTCCGGAGGAATGGGTGATGGAGCATCCGCAGGTGATTCTTGATCTGCAGAGGGCCTATGTCGATAACGGCACGAATATTGTTTACGCACCTACATTTACAGGAAATAGGATTAAGCTTTTAGAATATGGCTTACAGGAGAAAATCAATGAGATAAATACCACGCTTGTTGGCTTGTCAAAGCAGGCTGTCGGAGATAGGGCACTTGTGGCTGCGGATATGACGATGACTGGCAGACAGCTTTTTCCACTCGGGGATCTGATGTTTGAGGAGCTTTTGGAGGTGTACAAGGAGCAGGCGAGGATTCTTGATGCGGCGGGCGCAGATGTTTTCGTGGTCGAGACAATGATGAGTCTTCAGGAGTGCAGAGCAGCAGTGCTTGCTATAAAAGAGGTAAGCGACCTGCCTATTATGGTGACACTCACCTACAACGAGGATGGCAGGACACTTTTTGGCACACCGCCTGAGACTGCTGTTGTCGTGCTGCAGTCACTTGGGGTGGATGCTATCGGAGTGAACTGCTCGACGGGACCTGCTGAGATGATAGAGCTGGTTGAAAAAATGGCAGAGTACTCTACAGTGCCGCTTATTGCAAAGCCAAATGCCGGTCTTCCGGAGCTTGAGGACGGTAAAACTGTATACAAGATGACTCCGGGTATGTTTGCTGATGCGATGACAGGACTTGTGAAAGCCGGTGCATCTATTGTCGGAGGCTGCTGTGGCACCACGCCGGAGCATATACGTGCTCTCACAGAGGCCGTAAAGTCAATGCCTGTTCATAAGCCACTTGAGCATCATAGAAGAGTGCTTGCGTCCGAACGAAAGAATGTAGAGATTGACTTAGATGGCAACTTTACCGTTGTCGGAGAGAGAATCAACCCTACAGGCAAGAAAAAGCTGCAGGCACAGCTTCGTGAGGGAAAGCTTGACCTGGTGCGCCAGATGGCTATGGAGCAGGAGACAAATGGTGCGAGAATACTTGATATAAATATGGGCATGAATGGTATCGATGAGAAGGAGATGATGAAATCGGTTATATATGAGGTTTCATCTACCGTGGACTGCCCGCTTTGTATTGATTCAAGCTATGTGGAGGTAATAGAGGAGGCTCTTAAGATTTATCCGGGAAGAGCTCTCATCAATTCTATTTCCCTTGAGACTGAGAAGATGGAAAAACTTCTGCCTCTTGCGGCAAAATATGGGGCGATGTTCATACTTTTACCGCTTTCGGATGCAGGATTGCCGAAGGATGTCGAGGAGAAAAAGCAGATTATAAATACTATTTATGACAAAGCACTTTCGCTTGGAATGGCACATGAGGATATAGTGGTGGATGGACTTGTTGCGACAATAGGTGCAAATCCAAAGGCCGCAATCGAGTGCTATGAGACCATTGCGTACTGCAAGGATGAGAAAAAGCTTCCTACAATATGCGGACTTTCAAATATATCCTTCGGACTGCCTGAGCGTATGTATGTGAACACAGCGTTTCTTACAATGGCCATATGCAAGGGACTCACCATGGCTATTGCCAATCCATCACAGGAGCTTTTGATGAATGCTGCATTTGCATCGGATATGCTGCTCGACAGACCTGACAGCGATATAGCATACATCGAGCGCATGAGCAGGCTTGCGGAGGAAAAGGCACAATATGAGACAGTTGTTGTGAAAAAGTCGGACAATGATGCGTCTGCTTCAAACGGCACATGCGCAGCAGGCAGTAAGGATGCAGTATTTCAGGCTGTCTTAAAGGGAAACAAAGGCAGTATAATTGATGAAGTAAAGAAAATGCTTTCTGATGGTGCAAAGCCTGACGAGATTATTAATAACAGCCTGATTCCGGCTATTAATGAGGTGGGAGAGCTTTTCAACCGGAAGAAATATTTCCTGCCACAGCTTATCGGCAGTGCAAATACTATGAAGCTTGCTATAGAACATCTGGAGCCGTTACTTGAAAAGAAGGACTCAGGTGATGATATGCCGACTCTTGTCATTGCAACGGTGGAGGGCGATATTCACGATATTGGAAAGAATCTTGTTGTGCTCATGCTTAAAAACTATGGCTACAACGTGATTGATATGGGAAAGGATGTGCCTTGTGAGGATATTGTCAACAAGGCGATTGAGACGAATGCGGCAGTTATCGGACTGTCAGCTCTTATGACCACCACCATGATGCGCATGAAAGATGTAGTGGAAATCTGCAAGGAAAAGGGCTGTAAGAGCAAGGTGGTAATCGGTGGAGCCTGCATTACACAGAGCTTTGCAGACGAGATAGGAGCCGACGGATATTCAAAGGATGCAGCAGAGTGCGTGAAGCTTGTGGAGAGACTTCTGAATAGTTGAAATTTTTTTAAATAAAATGAAAAAAGTTGTTGACAATAAGGTGCCGACTGTATATAATAATCAAGTCGGTTGACGACATGGGATCTTAGCTCAGCTGGGAGAGCATCTGCCTTACAAGCAGAGGGTCACAGGTTCGAGCCCTGTAGGTCCCATCCTTTTAAAGGTATCAATCAAATATGGCGAGGTGGCTCAACTGGCTAGAGCGTCCGGTTCATACCCGGGAGGTTGAGAGTTCGAGTCTCTCCCTCGCTACTTTACTTCAACAGAAGTGACACGGGATCTTAGCTCAGCTGGGAGAGCATCTGCCTTACAAGCAGAGGGTCACAGGTTCGAGCCCTGTAGGTCCCATCCTTTTAAAGGTATCAATCAAATATGGCGAGGTGGCTCAACTGGCTAGAGCGTCCGGTTCATACCCGGGAGGTTGAGAGTTCGAGTCTCTCCCTCGCTACTTGTTAAGACTTGCAGTTGTTGCAGGTCTTTTTGTTATAAATAGTTACGAAACAGAAAGGGATAAGCATGATAAGACCTAAAATAGGACTTGACTGGGATGATGTGACAGCCCCATTCAACAGCATAGCCATAGATATGGCAAACAAAAAATATAATATCACCCCACCTCTTGCGCTGGATGATATAGATTCCTGGGAGAATACCGGCAGAGCCTCTGTCATAAAGGAATTTTACCGGGATAATACACTTTACGAGAGGCAGAAGCCTACAGAAGAGACAAAGCTGATGATAAGAAAGCTTATGGATATCGGAGAGGTCTATTTTATCACTGCGGTGGCACCGGGCTTCATGGGAGTGAGAGCGAGTCAGATAATGGAGGCATTTCCTGATTTTCCGACAGAAAATATCATACTTGGCAATGCGAAAAATCTTGTGCAGTTTGACATTATTTTAGATGACGCCATACACAATGTGCTTGAGACACCAGCCACATATCCCGTGCTCATGAGAAAACCGTGGAATTCAAAAATGACAGGACTTTTATCTGTTAATAATATCACAGAGTTTGTATATCTCGTGGAGCAGATAATAAATGCGTCATTATATAGAAATAAAAATATAAAGAATCCGTCAGTTGTGGCACTTGTCGGACCATCAGGCTCAGGAAAAACAGCACTCTCAGACAGCCTGTGCGCCATGGAACGGTTTGAGAATCCAAAAACCTACTGTACCAAGCCCGGAGATAAGCACAGATACCTGACGGAGGATGAGTTCAATGCGCAGGATTTCTTTGAAAAGACAAGATACGCAGGAATACAGTATGGTACCAAAATAGAAGATATAGAGGCAGTGCTTGCAAAGGGGCATTTTGTCGTGATGCCGCTTGATATGTGTGGCGCTATTGCCATGAAGCGTCATTTTCCTACTGTTATAGTATATGTGGCACGCGATAAGGAGCTTTTAATCCGGGATATCATAGAGCAGGATTACTCGATAGAAGAAAAGACACTGCGTATTCTGTCGATAGATGCAGAGAAACGCAATCGCCAGATATGTGACTATGCGGTAAATAACATGGATGTTGATGCAGCTACGAGGGAGCTTTCTGATATTTTGAAAAATATTTGCTTATAAAATGTATTTATAACAAGCTCTTAGTTATAAGTATTAACACTTTTCCTAGAAAGATGGTATGATATGTTTAGTTCAAGGGAACAGCATCCCGGAATTAAAATTAAAAACAAATAACATTAACATATCATTAATAGGAGGATATTAATATGAGCAAGAAACATTATGCAGACAGAAATTTAAAATTTGAGACATTACAGTTACATGTAGGACAGGAAACACCTGATCCGGTTACAGATGCGAGAGCAGTTCCAATCTACCTTACTTCATCATATGTGTTCCATAACAGTGAGCATGCGGCAGACAGATTCGGACTCAGAGATGCAGGAAATATCTACGGCAGACTGACAAACCCTACAGAGGATGTGTTCGAGAGAAGAATTGCAGCACTCGAGGGCGGCGTTGCAGCACTTGCTGTTGGCTCAGGAGCGGCAGCACTCACATATGCTTTTCAGGCAGTAGCACACGCTGGTGACCATATCGTAGCAGCAAAGAATATCTACGGCGGTACATACAATCTCCTGGCACATACACTTCCTGATTACGGAATTGAGGCTACATTCGTAGATCCATTCGATTATGATGGAATCAAGGCTGCCATCAAAGAGAACACAAAAGCTATTGAAATTGAGACACTCGGAAATCCAAACTCAGAGGTAGTGGATATCGAAAGAATTGCAAATATCGCACATGAGGCAGGTATTCCACTTATCGTAGATAATACCTTTGCTACACCATATCTTGTCCGTCCGATTGAGTATGGTGCTGATATCGTGGTTCACTCAGCAACAAAGTTCATCGGTGGACACGGAACAACAATCGGTGGAGTTATCATTGATAGCGGTAAATTCGACTGGACACAGAATGATAAGTGGCCATGGCTTGTAGAGCCAAACGTATCATACCACGGAGTAAGCTTTGCAAAGGATTGCGCACCGGCAGCATTTGCGACATATATCAGGGCAATTTTACTTCGTGATACAGGAGCAACAATTTCGCCTGTTCATTCATTTATCTTCCTTCAGGGACTTGAGACACTTTCGCTTCGTGTGGAGCGTCATGTTGAGAATGCACTCAAGGTGGTTCAGTACTTAAAGGATCAGCCACTCGTAGAGAAGGTTAATCATCCATCTATTTCAGAGGATAAAGAGCAGCAGGAACTTTACAAGAAATACTTCCCTAACGGAGGCGGCTCTATATTTACATTCGAGATTAAGGGTGGAGCAAAAGAAGCACAGAAATTTATTGACAACCTTGAGCTTTTCTCACTGCTTGCAAACGTAGCTGATGTTAAGTCACTTGCTATACATCCGGCTTCTACCACACACTCAGAGTGCAATGAAGCAGAGCTCTTAGATCAGGGCATCAAGCCAAACACAATCCGTCTTTCAATCGGAACAGAGAATGTGGACGATATAATTGAGGATCTTGATGAGGCATTTAAGGCACTTGCAGAGTAATATAATGATACCTTTTGACCACTTTAATCATATAATTTTGCATGATAAATACTCCTTAAACAAATAAATTATGACCATTATAAAAGGAATCGGAAAATATTAATCTGGTTCCTTTTATTGTTGTGCTATTAAGAAACATGGATTGGATTTTTTCGCGAACATCTTGACAACCTTTTAACAATTATTGATATTCGAGAAAAATAAGTATATTATAGTCAGTGGTGTGAAACCAGATATAGTTTTAAATAATAAATAATATACATAAAGGAGACATTATCATGTTTGGATTTGGTCAGTTAATCGAAATATTAAAGAAAGACCCAAAGAAAATCGTATTTACAGAGGGAGAGGATCCACGTATTCTTGAGGCAGCTTCGCGTTTACTTGCAAGCAACTTCTTACATCCTATCCTTGTCGGAGATCCTGAGAAGATTGCTGCAAGCGCTGAGAAGAGCGGTTTCAATATCCGTGGAGCAGAGATTATAGATCCTATGAACTTTGACCGTATGGATGAGATGGTTGAATTATTCTGCGAGCTTCGTAAGAGCAAGGGTGTTACACCGGAGCAGGCTAAGGGAATTCTTTCATCAGCTAACTACTTTGGAACAATGCTTGTAAAGATGGGTATCGCAGACGCACTTCTCGGAGGAGCTACATACTCAACAGCAGATACAGTTCGTCCGGCATTACAGCTCATCAAGACAAAGCCTGGCAACACAATCGTATCTTCATGCTTTATCCTTGTTCGTCCATCTGCAACAGGTGAGAATGAGGTGCTTGCAATGAGCGACTGTGCTATAAACATCCATCCTACAGAGGACGAGCTTGTTGAAATCGCAGGAGAATCAGCAGAGTGTGCTAAGATCTTCGGTATCGATCCAAAGCTTGCATTCTTAAGCTACTCAACACTTGGCTCAGGAAAGGGCGAGGATGTTGACAAGATGAGAAACGCAGCTCACAAGGCAAAAGAGAAATATCCAAATCTTCCAATCGAGGGAGAAATCCAGTTTGACGCAGCAGTTGCACCACGTGTAGCCCGCACAAAGTGCCCACAGTCTGAGGTGGCTGGTCATGCAAATACATTTATCTTCCCTGACATCAACGCAGGAAATATCGGATACAAGATTGCACAGAGACTTGGTAATTTCGAAGCATACGGCCCAATCCTTCTTGGACTCAATGCTCCAATCAATGATCTTTCTCGTGGATGTAATGCAGGAGAGGTTTACTCAATGGCTATCATCACTGCAGCACTTGCATAAGACATTTAATGGACTATTCCCATTTTAATAAAGACCGCTCCGGTTTGTCCGGGGCGGTCTTTTATTTGAAAATAGCTTAAAATAATATCTTGGCGCAACAGGAGAAATAAGGTATACTATATTTAAAAAACCAAAATACAGAGCAATGACAGTTGGCAATAACATGAGGTATTGTATCTGATAGAAAGAGAGACGATATATGAGAGTAGGAATGGGCTATGATGTGCACAAGCTTGTTGAAGGCAGAGATTTGATTTTAGGAGGAGTGAAGGTTCCGCATACACTCGGGCTTTTAGGCCATTCGGATGCCGATGTACTGTTGCATGCGATAATGGATGCACTCTTGGGTGCAGCGGCACTTGGCGATATCGGAAAGCATTTCCCGGATACAGACCCGGCATATGAGGGTATTTCGAGTCTTAAGCTTTTGGAGCATGTGAGGGACCTCATTGCAAAAAAAGGCTATGTGATAGAAAACATAGATGCGACAGTAATTGCACAAAAGCCGAAGCTTCGTCCGTATATTGAGCAGATGGAGCAGAATGTGGCTGATACGCTGCAAATCGCAAAGGAACAGGTAAATATAAAGGCGACGACCGAGGAGTGGCTTGGTTTTACAGGCCGCGAGGAGGGAATTGCATCACAGGCAATCTGCTCACTTACAGGTCTTTATGAGGCAAGTATGCAGGTCGGAGGCGGCTGCAGCGGCTGCACCGGCTGTCAGACCGATTGATTTGAATATATAGGGAAAACATGCTAAAATAATAGGATAGTTATAAATCATCCAAAAGGAGATATAAATAATGGAGAATAATTTCAAGTTTTATAATACACTCACAAGACAGATTGATACTGTTGTTCCGCGTGTTGACGGCAAAATCGGCATGTATACATGTGGACCTACAGTTTACCATTTTGCACATATCGGAAATATCCGATCATACATCATGGAGGATGTGCTCGAGAAGGCACTTCGCTATGTGGGCTATGATGTAAAGCGTGTCATGAATATCACTGATGTGGGACACCTCTCAAGCGACGGAGATACCGGAGAGGACAAGATGCTAAAGGGCGCAAAGCGTGAACACAAGAGCGTCATGGAGGTGGCAAAGGAGTACACGGACGCCTTTTTCAAGGATTTCACGGCTGTACACAACAGGATGCCTGATGTCGTAGAGCCTGCAACCAACTGTATTCCGGAATTCATCCATATGGTGGAGGTGCTTATCGAGAAGGGTTATGCCTATTTTGCAGGAGGCAATGTATATTTCGATACATCAAAGCTTGATGATTATTTTGTGTTCTCTTCAGCTGTAGAGAAGGAACAGCTTCAGGTTGGAGTGCGAGATGATGTCGAGGAGGATGTAAACAAGAAGAATAAAAATGATTTCGTACTCTGGTTTACACAGTCTAAGTTTGAGGACCAGGCTCTTAAATGGGACAGCCCATGGGGCGTTGGATATCCGGGCTGGCATATAGAGTGCTCATGCATCAGCATGAGGCATCTCGGAGAGTACGTGGATATCCACTGTGGCGGTGTGGACAATATTTTCCCACATCACACCAATGAGATTGCACAGTCTGAGAGCTATCTGGGACACGACTGGTGTAAGTACTGGTTCCATGTCAATCACTTAAATGACAGAGCCGGCAAGATGAGCAAGTCGAAGGGTGCAATCCTCACAGTTTCGGTGCTTCAGGAGAAAGGCTACAATCCGCTTGCCTACAGATTCTTCTGCTTACAGTCACACTACAGAAAGCCTCTTGAGTTTTCGTTTGATGCGCTCGACAATGCAGTTGCGGCATACAATAAGATTGCAAAGCGTGTGGCAGAGCTTAAGGATGAGGGTGATATTGATGAGACAGCTTTTGCTGACTTTAAGAAGAAATTTACTGATGCTGTTTCAAATGATCTGAATACATCAATGGCTATAACCATAGTGTATGATGTGCTTAAGGCTGATATCTCAGACAGTACAAAGCTTGCACTTATCGATGACTTTGAGCAGGTACTTGATCTGGGATTTAGGGAATCAGGAAGGGCCTTACTTGAGGCATCGTCATCTGTAGACAGTGAGCTTGAGGCATTTATCAATGATAAAATTACAGAGCGTGCAGCCGCTAAAAAGGCAAAGGATTTTGCGACAGCCGATGCCATAAGAGATGAGCTTCTGGCAAAGGGGGTTGCCATAAAGGATACCAGAGAGGGAGTAAAATGGGAGCTTGTATAGTATGAAGATAGACTCATATATTAAGGAACAGTTTGGAATAAAGGATGTTGATATAAGGACATACTCGCCGCTTACACTTGCATATATCGGTGATGGCATATTTGATATTGTCATCCGCTCAGTTGTGGTGGGAAAGGGCAATACAAAGGCAAATCTGCTTCATAAGCACACAAGTAATATAGTAAAGGCACATACGCAGGCTCTCATGATAGAGGCACTTTTACCTCATCTGACGCAGGAGGAGAGTGATGTGTATCACAGGGGGCGCAATGCCAAGTCGCCTTCCATGGCAAAAAACGCTACAATGGCTGATTACAGGAAGGCTACAGGGCTTGAGGCGGTCATGGGCTATCTTTATCTGAAGGATGATTTTGAGAGGGTTGTTTCACTCACTAAGCTTGGAGTGGAGCTTTTAGGAATTGAAATATAGCACAAAATAAGAGGAAAATATGGATAACAACAATAAAGAAAAATTTCATGAGAATTATATAGAGGGCAGAAATGCTGTGCTAGAGGCTTTCCGTTCGGGAAAGACAATAGACAAGCTTTTTGTGCTTGACGGCTGTCAGGACGGACCAATAAAGTCAATCACAAGAGAGGCCAGAAAGCATGATGCAATCATAAACTATGTTGCAAAGGAAAGACTTGATCAGATGTCTGAGACAGGCAAGCATCAGGGTGTCATTGCAGTTTCGGCAGCATATGAGTATGCCGAGGTTTCGGACATACTGGAAAATGCCGAAAGAAAGGGCGAGCCGCCTTTTATCATCATACTTGACGGTATAGAGGATCCACACAATCTCGGTGCAATAATCCGTACCGCAAACCAGGCGGGAGCACATGGCATTATCATACCGAAAAGGCGTGCAGTGGGACTTACACCTACAGTGGCAAAGACGTCTGCAGGTGCGATAAACTATACACCTGTTGCCAAGGTTACCAATATCTCAAATACCATAAAGGAGCTTAAGGAAAAGGGCATGTGGTTTGTATGTGCTGATATGGGTGGTACTACCATGTATGACTTAAACCTCACAGGTCCTATAGGTCTTGTAATAGGCAATGAGGGTGACGGGGTGAGCAAGCTTGTAAAGGAAAACTGTGATATGACAGCATCTATTCCTATGGTGGGAGATATCGACTCACTGAACGCATCGGTTGCGACAGGCGTGCTTGCATATGAGATAGTCAGACAGAGACTTAAGAGTGGAAAGTAGATTACATGTCGCGGGATGAGTGGTGTGTATTATGAATTGTATATTTATAGAATAGGAAGCATATAGTGGAAGATTACAGCGCATATACGGATGAAGAGCTTATTATGAGGATTCATAATGACAAAAATGACCATGGTGACAACAATGAAATCATGGACTATATATTGGAAAAGTATAAGCCGCTTGTGCGTAAAAAGACGAATGCTCTCTACCTGATAGGCGGTGAGAATGATGACCTTATTCAGGAGGGCATGATTGGCCTGTTTAAAGCGGTCAGAGACTATAAGAGCGACAAGGAAGCATCTTTCTACAGCTTTGCACAGCTATGCATCACAAGGCAGCTTAGCTCGGCGCTTGAGGCTTCAAACCGAAAGAAACATATGCCGCTTAACACATATATATCCTTTTCGCAGAGTGACAGTGATGGTACAGAGTTTGAGGAAATGCTGCAAGATGATATTGCAAGTCCTGAGCAGCTTCTCATAGAGAAGGAAAAATTTAAGGAATTTAAGGAACAATTGTGGAATAAACTGAGTAATATGGAGAAAAAAGTGCTACAATTGTATCTGGAAGGAAATAATTATACATCGATAGCGCATATGCTTGGAAAATCAGACAAATCAATTGACAATGCACTATCCCGTATCAGACAAAAGCTAAAAAGAAAGTAGGTGAAGCTTGTTATGGAGTTTTCAAGAATAGGTGAACACACTATAAAATGTGTTATTTCAGAAGAAGAAATATATGATCTGGGATATACAATGGATGAAATTATGAGCAATGGCGAGCGCACCCAGGAATTCATGAACCAGATATTTGACATGGCTTCAGAAGAGTTTGGAACTGATTTTAATTCGGGAATCAAGACTGTGAGAGCAGATTTTTTGGCGGATCACACACTTTCTCTGACATTTTCTGAACATCCTGCTACTGAGGGAATGATGGAGCATCTTAAAGATATCGTTAATGGACTGCTTAATTCGCTGCCGGCTGAGGCTGCAGAGAATGAGAAAAATAAAAAAGGCAGGACAACTGCAAAAAAGCAGGATATGGTGTCTGTTGTAATGTTCATTTTTGAAAAATTTGATGTGGCTGTCAGATTTGCAAAGATGATTAAAGGACTGCCAATGCCATTCTCACAGCTTTTTAAGTTTGAGGGAGAGTACTTTATGAGCATGGATTTATCGGGCTATGATGAGCATGAGCTTGAAAAGATGTCTGTCATAGCAGATGAGTATGCAGATGATATCATTGCAGGGGCTGACAAAAGGGCTTTTCTTATGGAGCATGCAAAGGTTATTCTTGATGACAAGGCTATTGAGAGTCTTGCGCAGCTGTGAAGGTACTGAAAAGTTACAAAAATATAATAAAACAAGGTCTGTCAGCTATACTGACAGACCTTGTTTTGTATGTAAATATTATCCAAGTACTTTTCTGATTGACTCGATAACACGGTCAGCCTGAAATGGCTTAACGATAAAATCCTTGGCACCTGACTGGATAGCGTCAATAACCATAGACTGCTGTCCCATAGCAGAGCACATAACGCATGTAGCGTTTGGGTCAGCTGCTTTAATTTCCTTTAAAGCCTGGATGCCATCCTTATTTGGCATAGTGATGTCAAGTGTTACAAGGTCAGGCTTGAGCTCATTGTACTTTGCAACTGCCTCATTTCCGTCAGCAGCCTCGCCTGCAATCTCGAATCCACCCTTTGTAAGGATATCCTTCAGCATCATTCTCATAAATGCTGCATCATCAACTATTAAAATTCTAGCCATGTTGTTAAACCTCCTGTTTGATAATCTGTTTTACTATGCTTATTGGATACAATTGTAAGAGATCACTGTCTATTAAATCTCCAACAGTCAGCCTGAATGTCACCTTGACAATATCTGTTCCGTTACATAACTCTTCCGGTATATCAAAGGTCTTCTGATAACTTGAATTAATAAGCGGAAAGCCTATGTCGGTTGGCTCGTTTAAGAGCGAAGACATTGATGTAGCTATTGTACCACACATCTGGTTCATAGCCTCCGATATGGCAGAAAGTGTGATTTCATCAAGTGTCATATCTGAAACATTACTTCCGTCGCCTCCCATCATAAGATTGGCAATAACCAATGCATCATTTAATTTTATAATAAGTAGGTTGGTTCCGTCAAGCCCTTTTGTGTAAGGAACCTTAATTAAAATTCGATCATCATGATCAAGAGCATCCTCTTTTTTCAAAACCTCTACAATCGGAGTCGTAATATTTGTTGGTCTCTGTAGAATCATGCTCAGTGTTGTGGCTGCATTGCCTATGCAGATATTGGCTACTTCGCCTATGATATCGGCATTTTCCCGCGATATATTTTGCATTATTTTATCCTCCATATAGCTGTGGTACCTATTTCCTAACATATATTATATCAGAGTTTTCAAAAATATCAAAGGAAATGTTTAAATTTTTAAAATTTATGTTAAAATAGTTTCAAAAGGAGATTACGATATGGGTGAAACAGAATATTCAGAAGCATTAAAACAGGGAAAAAAAGAATACAGGGCAAGGATAGCTAAAGGACAGTTTCCTTATCTGCCAGTACTTGATGAAATCTTATCAGAGGCAGATATTAAGACAGAGCAGTATATGGGGCTGGTCCAGGTGCCTTTGGATTTCGTTGTAGGAACAAGCACCATGGGCAGGACATATTCATTTGCGGCAAACTTTATGCCGATATTGGACGAGGAAACCGAATTTGCAGTGAAGTGGTCTAATCTGTCAGATGCACAGATGAATGAGGGAATCAGAGATCCAATCAAGGCATTTGAGTACATGAACAGGTATTATGTGCTTGAGGGCAATAAGAGGGTCAGTGTACTCAAGTACTTCAACGCCGTTTCGATTCCTGCAATTGTGACCAGAAAGATTCCAAAGCTGTCGGATGATTATGATGTGAGGCTTTATTATGAGTATATGAAGTTCAATGAAATCACGGGGCTTTGCTCGGTGGAGTTTACGAAGCTGGGCAATGCTGATAAGCTTCTTTCGCTTGTTGGAAAAGAGGGCAGATGGGATGATGAGACCAAGGAAAAATTTGCCAAGGTAATGTTTGATTTTTCAAAGGTCTATAATTTCCGCGGTGGTGACAGGCTGGACATCAAGCTTGGGGATGCTATTACCGTATTTATGGAGGTCTTTGGCATGGATGCCATGCTTGAGATGTCTGAGAATGATTACAACAAAAACGTCATCAATACATGGAAGGAGTTTGCGGCAGAAGGGGAAAAGCACAAGATAAATCTGGTGCTGGATCCGAAAAAGGTACAGACAAAAAAGAGTCTGTTAAACTATCTTATTCCTCAGACTCAAAAGAAGCTCAAGGTAGTATTTTTGTATCCAAGAGAGCCAAAGACATCTGCATGGCTGTATTCGCATGAGCTTGGGCGTATGTATCTTGATGAAACCTTTTCAGACAAGCTGGAGACAGAATATGTGGCAGGTGTAGATGAGAACAATGTGGAGCAGGTGCTTGAAGATATCATAAAGTCCGGTGCCGATATAGTTTTTTGTGTGGGACCGCAGATGATGCCAAACAGCTTAAAGGTGGCTGTTGAGCATCCGGAGGTTTATATACTCAACTGTTCGCTGAATGCGCCTCATCCTTATATCAGAACATACTATGGACGTATGTATGAGGCAAAGTTTCTCGCAGGAATGATAGCAGGAGCTGTCACAGACAATGAAAGGGTTGCATATATTGCAGACTACCCGATATATGGCATGATTGCAAATATCAACGCGTTTGCTCTGGGAGTTGCAAGTGTGAATCCAAGGGCAAAGGTATATCTGGCATGGTCAAAGACAAAGGATTATGACAGGAATAAATTCCTTGAAGAAAATGACCTGCATTATGTGTCGGATCAGGATATTATTACTCCGAATGACGCGTCCAGATATTTTGGTCTGTACAAGCTGCAGGATGGCCAGGCATTAAACCTTGCCATGCCTATATGGAACTGGGGAGTGTTTTATGAGAAGCTTTTGCAGAGCGTACTGGCAGGCTCCTACAAGGCTGAAGGACAGGAGCAGGTTAAGGCACTTAATTACTGGTGGGGCATGTCTGCCGGTGTTATTGACCTGATTTGTTCAAAGCATGTACCTTATGGAGTGAAAAGGCTTGCGGATCATTTAAAGAGCGATATCACAAAGGGTGAGGTTGTGCCGTTCTTTGGACAGATATATAATCAGAAGGGCGAGCTTAAAAACAAAGGTGAGCACGAGATGAAACCGTCTGATATCATGAAAATGGACTGGCTTGTAGATAATGTTGTAGGTAGTATTCCGCCTATGAGTGAGTTTGTTGACAATGCAAAGACGGTGGTTGAACTAAAGGGTGTAGAGGAAAATAAACTGTAATGAAGATACTATTCTTAGCTGATGAAGAGTCGAAAATGTACTGGGAATACTTTAAGAAAGAGGATTTTAAAGGAATTGATATTATTGTATCATGTGGAGACTTAAACCCGAGCTATCTGTCCTTTCTGACAACGATGGTTGGAGTCCCTCTTTTGTATGTGCATGGCAATCACGATGACAAATACAATGTAAAGCCGCCGGAAGGCTGCATATGCATTGAGGATGAGATTTACGAATATGAGGGTGTACGGTTTCTTGGCCTGGGAGGCTCAAACCGCTATAAACCGGGAGAAAATCAGTATACTCAGAAGGAGATGACAAAGCGTGTTAAGAAGCTGTGGTGGAAGCTTAAACGTAAAAACGGCTTTGATGTGCTTGTCACCCATTCGCCGGCAAAGGGACTGCATGATGGTGAGGATACATGTCATACAGGCTTTGATGTGTTTAACAGGCTTATTGAGCAGTATAAGCCAAGGTATTTTGTGCATGGACATGTTCATATGAGTTACGGCAGGCAGTTTGTCAGGCTTGACAAGGTGGGAGAAACTACTGTTATCAATGCGTACGAGAAATATATTGTTGAAATATAGAATATTTCTGCCGGATTAAGAATTTGTTTGTAAATATTTACCAAATTTAAGAAAATATTTATCACATGGCTATATTTAGGACACAATTAAGTGTTACTATAATATCATCAAAAGGAGCTGTTGTATTTCAACTATGTGTTGGGGTACACTCAGTTCCGACTAAAAATTATTCATGTGCACTGAATTGACGTCGCATATGCTTTTCCTCATATACATTGAATGCCACAGGCTTTATGTCTGTGGCATTCAATATATAAAATAACTAAATTTGAAAAAATGAAGTACAAAAAACCCCGAAACTCTTGATTTTACTGGAAAATCTTGAGTTTCGGGGTTTTCTTTAAATAAGCTGATGACGGGAATTGAACCCGTGACCCCTTCCTTACCAAGGAAGTGCTCTACCTCTGAGCCACATCAGCAACTATCAACTTGCTAAGTTTACTATATACATCAGCATTTGTCAAGCCACTTTGAATTAAAATATAATTTTATGTGAGTCAGAATACAATTTATTATGAATTATAGTATGCCATAACCTTTGCTACATAGTTCTGAGTTTCTTTAAATGGTGGAATGCCGCCATATTTGGCTACGTTGCCGGAGCCTGCATTGTAGGCAGCTAAGGCCAGTGATTTGTCACCATTATACTGGGTGAGCTTTTCGCTTATGTACCTGGCGCCACCCATGATATTCTGGTATGGGTCGTAGGCGTTTGTGACACCAAGTGAGGCAGCAGTCTGTGGCATGAGCTGCATGATACCCATGGCACCTGAACGGCTGGTGCACTCTGTGGAGAAGTCAGACTCGCACTTGGCGATAGCCTTAAGGAATTTGGCATCCACACCGTATTTTGAGGCAGCCTCATTAAAAATTGCATCAAGATCGGCAGAACATGACAAACCGGAAGCTTCAAGCTTTACAGAGCCTCTGTTTATTGCTGGAGAACCGGAATAAGCAGCTGTATTATTAACTGCGGCAGAAGGAGAAACTGTATTACAGCAAAGCTCGATATTTATACCATTTTGATCAAAGAACCTCTGTACAAGTGACATATCAACTGAGCCACCGTTACTTTGGGCAATCAGTCTGTCAATGGCAACAGCAGCTTCAGCCATTTTTGCATCGTCAAGCACCTGATCAAAATCAGTACCGGTGCTATTGACAGCGGAGCTGATTTTGGAAGGAATGTTATCACCGGTTACAGCAGCCTGACCGGTAGTTATATTATTTTTTTGTGTATTATCAATATACTGAAGTACTTTAATGTTCATTTTCCTGTTTCCCATTGTATCTTAATTTGAATAGTTATATCAGCTATACTTAAAAAAGTAAAGACATTTACCTAATAAGAAATTATACCACAAAAATTCTTGAAAATATACCCATTTTGTTGTAGCATATGTTTTAGTACACTTTACTATGTAAAAGTTAGGAGATAAACATGAAAAAGACACCATTTGTGACAAAACAACAGGTAGAGGAGATTGTTAAAAAATTCCCTACACCATTTCATTTATATGACGAGGCTGGCATCCGTGCCAACGCGCAGGCTGTAAAGGATGCATTTGCATGGAATCCGGGTTTTAGAGAGTATTTTGCTGTAAAGGCTACTCCAAACCCATATCTGCTCAAGATTTTAAAGGATTATGACATGGGCTGTGACTGCTCATCATACACAGAGCTTATGCTTGCAAAGTCATGCGGCTTCGACGGAGAGCATATCATGTTTTCATCAAATGATACACCGGCAGAGGAATTTGCATATGCAGACAAGCTTGGTGCTATCATCAATCTCGATGATTTCACACATATTGATTTTTTGGAGGAAACAATCGGACATATTCCGGAGACAATAAGCTGCAGATATAATCCGGGCGGAGTGTTCACACTGTCAAACGGTATCATGGACAATCCGGGAGACTCCAAGTATGGCATGACAAAGGAACAGCTTTTTGAGGCATTCAAAATTCTTAAGTCAAAAGGCGCTAAATACTTTGGCGTGCATGCATTCCTGGCAAGCAATACAGTAACCAACGAGTATTATCCACAGCTTGCAAAGGAGCTTTTTGAGCTGGTTGTTGAGCTTAAAAATGAGACCGGCTGCGATATTAGATTTGTAAATCTTTCAGGTGGAGTTGGCGTGGCTTATAAGCCGGATCAGACACCAAACGATATATCAGTTATCGGCGCCGGTGTACATAAGGTGTACGATGAGGTTTTGGTACCGGCAGGAATGGGCGATGTGGCTATTTACACAGAGATGGGACGTTTTATGATGGCTCCTTATGGCTGTCTTGTGACAAAGGCTATCCATGAGAAGCATATCTACAAGGAGTATATAGGAGTAGATGCGTGTGCGGCAAACCTTATGAGACCGGCTATTTACGGCTCATATCATCATATCACCGTGCTCGGCAAGGAGGATGCTCCTTGTGACCATACATATGATGTGGTAGGCTCACTCTGTGAGAACTGTGATAAGTTTGCAATTGACAGACAGCTTCCGAAGATTGATATGGGAGACTATCTGGTAATCCATGATACAGGAGCACACGGCTTCTCGATGGGCTACAATTATAACGGACGACTTCGCTCAGCAGAGATACTGCTCGAAAGCAATGGAGAGGCAAAACTCATCAGAAGAGCAGAAACTCCGGCAGACTACTTTGCAACCTTTGACTGCTTTGATGATATTAAAATAACAGAGTAAACTGCTAGCGCACCTTGCAGAGCACGTGTCCGAATTTTATCCATTTGCTCATATCATCAACGTTATCGCTGTCGACATAAAAGGTCTCACCGTAATTGTTGATTGGTGTGAGCTCACATGGGGTTTTCTGGTGGAGTTTTCTGATGTATGCACGCTTGTTCTGTGCGTTGATAAAGATACCGGTATCGCCGTCGCGGATTGGGTTTCGACTGATTAGAAGTATATCGCCTTTATTATATACAGGATGTAGATGATTGCTTGTGATGCGGATTCCGATGTGAAGGGCATCACCGAAGGCTTTTCTGTAATTTGAAACATCAAGCTTTTCAACGTTGTAGGAGTCAAAAATCATGCCGTCGGTCATATTGCCTGTCGGGATGAGGACGGAAATCAGATCCTCCTTATGACTGCTTTCATCCTTGTAGGCAGACAGCGCAAGCTCAGTGTCTATAATCGAGTCTATAAGTATGCGCTGGCTTTTGGAAAGCTTTTTGATGCGCTTTGCAAGGTTTATTACATCATCATTGAAGCCTGTTAGTTCGCAGGAAAACCGTCCTGTCAGCTTGTATATCCGGTAAGCGGTGTAGATGTCTATACGAGAGGATTCTCCGTTTGCTATTCGCTTGTAGGTGGAGAGTGACATATCAAGTGCTTTTGCAAACTGTGCCTGGGACATACCAAGCTTTATGCGTTCGCGCTCAATATTTGTCGATATGTTGTTTGCTATTTCAAGTCGGTTCATTTATGAGCTAATCTCCCTTCTTTTTAAAAAAATAAACTCCAAATTTGGTCAAGTATTGACATGCACAATAAACTATAATGGTTATTGTTGAAACATAAATAAATATATAAGAAACGTCAATTACTGTCAAATAAGAATGTTTGTTATATAAAAAGGGAGGTGTCCTGAAACTTAATTAGTGTAAGCTGAATGCAGCTTACACTTTTTTTATTTAAACAAATGCAGCTTTATTTATAATAAATATCAAAAAAATTTTTTGAAATAAATGTGTCTGAGGCATTGATTAGAGCACCGCTAATTGGTACAATGTTTTATTATATACAAAAGAGCAGGTGAATATATGTCGCTAAGTTTCAGAAAGTGGCGGGAAATGGCGCTGACTGAGTACCCGGTAGTGAGTGATAAGTACTACAAGAAGGTGTACGAAAACATAGCCACAGATCCGCAGACAGGGGAGAGTATACTTGTACAGCTTACATTGCAGGGAGTTTTGGATAAGTGCGAGGGTACTAATTTTGAGGAGCCAATCAGAAAGTGCATTATGAAGTGTGTATACACGGGCTGTAAGCTTGAAAAGGAAATAAATAAGGTGATGAATCAGTATTACGAGGTCTAGATATAAATGAATGATATAGCAATTGATAAAGAACACTTACATTATTTGGAACAGCTGTCGGAGATGTATCCGACAATAGGCAAGGCATCATCTGAGATTATCAATCTGCAGGCTATTTTAAACCTGCCAAAGGGCACAGAGCACTTTGTATCTGATGTGCATGGTGAGTATGAAGCCTTTTCCCATGTGCTGAAAAATGGTTCCGGGGCTGTAAGAAAGAAGATAGATGATGTATTTGGTCTGGCGATGAACAAGGCTGACAAGGCTGCGCTTGCCACACTCATCTACTACCCAAGGGAAAAGATGGAGCTTATTAAGCGGGACGAGCCGGATATGGATTCGTGGTATAAGACGACTCTTTATAAGCTGATAGAGGTGTGCAAGACCGTTTCATCAAAGTATACGCGCTCCAAAGTGAGAAAAGCTTTGCCGGAGGAGTATGCATATGTTATAGAGGAGCTCATTACAGAAAAGCCGGAGGTGTTAAACAAGGAGGCTTACTACGAGTCAATCATCAATACAACAGTGGAGCTGGGCACTGCGGAGGAGTTTATAGTGGTGCTTTCCGAGCTTATTCAGAGACTTGCTGTTGACCATCTGCATGTGCTTGGTGATATATATGACAGGGGAGCGGGGCCACATCTGATAATGGACAGACTGTGCAGATATCACTCGCTGGATATACAGTGGGGCAATCACGATATTATCTGGATGGGGGCAGCCGCAGGAAATCCTGCATGTATTGCAACTGTTGTAAGAAACAGTATCAGATATGGTAATCTGGACGTGGTCGAGGAGGGCTATGGCATAAATATGCTTCCGCTTGCTACGTTTGCACTGAAGGCTTACAAGGATGACCCATGCACCAGATTTGTGTTTAAGGTGGCTCCAAGTGGTGCAGATAATATGGAGAGTGATCTGATAAAGAAGATGCACAAGGCCATTGCCATCATACGTTTCAAGCTGGAGGGACAGCTTATTAAGAAGTGGCCTGAGTATGGCATGAAGGAACGATTGCTTTTGGAACATATTGATTATGAACAGGGCACTATAGAGCTTGAGGGCAGAACTTATAAGCTTCTTGATACAAGCTTTCCGACAATTGACCCTGCTGATCCTTACAGGCTGACAGAGGGGGAAGAGGAAGTCATACAGAGGCTCAGGAGCTCGTTTATTCATTGTGAGAAGCTTAAAAACCACGTTGGGCTGCTGCTTAAAAGAGGCAGCATGTACAAGGTATATAATGGCAATCTGCTTTTCCACGGATGCATCCCGATGGAGGAGGATGGAAGCTTTGCAAAGGTAAATATCTACGGTAAAGAGTATAGTGGCAAGGCTTTGTTTGATATACTGGAGACTTACGTCAGAAAGGCTTTTTTCTCGGATGACAGGCTGGAAAGACAAAAGGGCAGCGATATCATGTGGTACATATGGACAGCACCATATTCTCCGCTTTATGGCAGAAATAAGATGGCTACGTTTGAGAGATATTTTATAGATGACGATGACATGAAAATAGAAAAGAAAAACTTTTATTATGACTATATAAACAAGCCTGAGTGTGCGCAGCGTATACTAGAGGAGTTTGGTTTGCATGATAAAAGAGACCATATCATAAACGGACATGTTCCTGTGCACAGATTAAGAGGTGAAAGCCCTGTGAAGTGCGACGGCAGAGTGATAGTCATAGATGGTGGTTTTTCAAAGGCGTACCGCAGGCGGACAGGCATCGCGGGGTATACCCTGATTTACAATTCATATGGGCTGACATTGACAGCACATGAGCCGTTTGAATCACCGGAGACGGCAGTAAGGGATGAGAGGGATATCGTATCAAGGCGTGAGGCTGTAGAAGTACTTGATAAGAGAATACTTGTCGGAGATACGGATGTCGGAATAAAGATGAAGGAAAAGATAGCTGATCTAAAGCATCTCATTGCGGCATATCGTTCGGGTGAGATTGCAGAGCGCGATGATTAGAAAGAGGGAATATGATGTATGTAGTTGATGGGTTTGAGTTTCAGACAAAGGAAGAGGCAAGGCAGGCTAAAAAAGAAAGTGACGGAATACGATATATAAAGGATCAGACTGATATGTCTGACCCGGATACGGTATACAAGCTGTATTTAAGGCTTAACAAGCCGGGGTATTTTTTTACTCCTGTAGGGCTATCGTTTCTTGTTGAACTGCAGGAATATCTGCATACGATTCCCTATATCAAGAATGAGGATATCCGTCCGATTTATATTCCTGAGGATAAAAAAGCGGTTGTCGAGGTAAAAAAACAGACGGAAGGCTATAAGAAAAAGTTCCATGTGGCATTGTTTTTTACTATTGTATTATCGGCTGCCATAGCTGTTATGTTTGGCATCACATATGTGAGTGGACACAGTCCGTATGTGGTGGACTACGAGAATGAGCTGATAGACAAATATGAAAACTGGCAGAAGGAGCTTGAAAAAAGGGAAAAGGCAGTAGAAGAAAGGGAAAAAGCACTGGATGAAAGGCAGGATGCAACAGAGTGGACAAAATAAAGATACTGGTGGTAGATGACGAGAGCAGGATGAGAAAGCTCGTGCATGATTTCCTTGCAAGGGAAGGGTACGAGGTACTTGAGGCCGGAGACGGCGAGGAGGCACTTGATATATTTTATCAGCAGAAGGACATAGCACTGCTGGTGCTCGATATAATGATGCCAAGGATAAATGGTTTGGAGGTATGCCGTGAAATCAGACAGACTTCAAAGGTGCCGATTATTATGCTTACAGCTAAGGGCGATGAGCGTGATGAATTAAACGGCTTTGACATTGGTGCTGATGAGTACATTTCAAAGCCATTTTCTCCAAAGATACTGGTGGCCAGGGTAAATGCTCTCCTTCGCAGGGCGAATAAACTGGGCAAGGAAGCAGTAATAAGCGAGGCCGGTGGTATTGTCATGGACAAGACGGCACACACTGTAGCTATTGATGGCAGGAATATTGAACTTTCGGTAAAGGAATTTGAGCTTTTGGATTACTTTATGAACAATCAGGGAATTGCGCTTACTAGGGAGCGCATACTTGACAGTGTGTGGAGCTATGATTATTTTGGCGATGCGAGGACAATTGATACACATGTGAAGAAATTAAGAAGCAAGATGGGCGCTAAAGGCGACTATATAAAGACTGTCTGGGGTGTGGGATATAAGTTCGAGATACAGTAAGTGCTAAGCTTAGGACTAATGGATTCGGGATAAGAGGTGTCACCATGAAAAAGAAAAAAACGCTATCCACGCAGCTTACGCTTGTGATTTCATTCATTGTACTTCTGATAGTAGGCGTGTTCTGGATGGCTAATAACACACTGCTGGAAAAGTATTATGTATTTAACAAGGAAAAAGAGATGCTTGCTGTATACAAAATGGTGGACCTGGCTGCAAAAAATGACAAACTGTCAGATGATGCGTTTGCTGTAGCATTTGAAAAGAAGTGTGTCGGCGCTAATATAGATGCGGTTGTGTTCAATAAATACGGTAAGGTCATCATTGAGGGAACCACTGACAATCAGGAAATATTCCAGCTGCTTTTGGAGGCAAGCATGTCGTCTTATTCGGCAGACTACAACAACCTGAATATGACAAGGCAGAAGGATAAAAGGCTGGGGACAGAGTATATTATCATAAATAACAGACTGATTGACGGTAACTTTGTATACATGAAGACACCGCTTGAGAGCATTAAGGAGAGCGTGTCCATATCGAACCGCTTTTTTGCAATAGGTGGAGTGGCTGCTATTGTTGTGGGAGTGTTTATGGCATATATTGTTGCTCGCAACATGACCAGGCCGATAAGAAATATGACTGAGCTGTCGACAAGGATGGCGAAGCTTGATTTTGATGCGAAGTACATTGATACGGAAAACAGTGCAAAGGAGCTTTATGTGCTTGGTGAGCATATGAATGAGCTGTCGCAGACACTTGAGCAGACCATCACAAGACTAAAGGTGGCAAACAATGAATTACAGCGTGATATAAAGAAAAAAGAAGAGATTGATGAGATGAGAAAGGAGTTTTTGTCAAATGTGTCACATGAGTTAAAAACACCACTTGCTCTGATCTCAGGCTATGCTGAGGGGCTCAAAGAGGTCGTAAATGACGATGATGAGAGCCGTAACTTCTACTGTGATGTCATCATGGACGAGACTGACAAGATGAACCGTATGGTTATGAAGCTTTTATCTCTCAATCATCTGGAGGATGGCAGCGATGTGCTTGAGATGACAAGGTTTGATCTGACACCGCTTGTCAGAGGGGTTATAGACTCATCTAAGCTTCTGGCACAGAAAAATGAGGCTGCAATTGAGTTTGACCGCACCGATTCCGTATATGTGAGCGGTGATATATACAAGATTGAAGAGGTTGTGACAAACTATATCAGCAATGCGATAAATCACTGCACAAGAGGTGGTACTATCACTGTATCATACAGCATGTACAGCGACCGTGTGAGGGTCAGCGTGTTTAACACGGGAGAGCCGATACCTGATAAGGATATAGAAAATATATGGAATAAGTTCTATAAGGTGGACAAGGCCAGAACAAGGGAATATGGCGGAAGCGGCATAGGACTGTCTATAGTAAAGGCCATTATGGAACTGCATCACAGAGGGTATGGTGTCATAAATCACAAGGATGGTGTAGAATTCTGGTTTGAACTTGAGTTATTTATTGCAAACAATCAATAAATGTGTTACTATATGTATTATTAGGATAAAAGTCATAGAATAAGAATGGGTTTATTGCAATGATGGGAAGAAATATAAAAATGGCAGCTGTGGCATTTACAGCAATTATAACGTTGACAGGCTGCGGAACAAAATTATATGATATGACTGATGCGGAACAAGGCCTTATCGCTAATTATTCAGCATATGTTGTTGCAAAACACAATATATACCAGCAGGATGGCATGACTAACGCTACGGAGAGCCCTGGGGATATGGAGGATGCTGAGGACACTGAGAAAGTGGACGAGACGTCACCTGATAATTCACTTTCGCAGGATAATAAGACATCTGAAGCCGGAAATGATAAGAGCAGCAATTCGCAGAAAGAGCCTTCTGCCACGCAGGAAAAGAAGGTGTCACTTGCCGAGGCAACAGGCTACGGCAGCCTTGAAATTACATATGATGGAGTAAACGAGTCAGATGTGTACAATGAGGGCTCATACTATTCTATGACGGCAGGAAGCGGTAATACTTTTGCGGTTATGAAATTCACCCTTAAAAATCCGACAGGCGAGGATATAAATGTTGATATGTTTGGCAATGCCAGGACATATAAGGCTACTTTCCCCGATGGAAAGGAATACACGGCTGAGGGCACATTCCTTACATATTCCCTTAATACTTTTCAGGGAACCGTAAAGGCGCACGATGCGGTTGATGTGGTGCTGCTTTTCAAGATACCTCAGGGTACAGCATGTGACAGTATCAAGATGTCGGTTATAAAAGATAACGAAAAAAGTTTGATTGAATTATAAAACATATGATATACTTAGATTACTAAGAGGCGGAGGTTGTATTATGGATACGAACATATTATTGGAGTCAGGAACAAACGAGCTTGAAGTGCTTGAATTCACGTTGGGAGACAATCACTACGGAATCAATGTCGCAAAGATCAGAGAGATTTTGCAATATATGCCGGTCACTCCTGTTCCGAATACTCATCCGAGTGTTGAGGGAATATTTATGCCACGTGACACAATGATTACGGTTATCAATTTAAAGAATAGTCTTAATCTGCCACAGACGGATGAAAAGGGCTTATTTATCATTACGAATTTTAACAAACTCAATGTGGCATTTCATGTAGATCAGGTTATCGGTATACACCGTGTATCGTGGGAGAATATCATAAAGCCGGACGAGACACTGACGGGCGAGCATGGCAGCACTGCTACCGGTGTTATCAAAATGGATGACAGGCTTATAGTTATCCTTGATTTTGAGGCTATAGTTGCTTCTATTAGTCCGCAGACAGGACTTAGGGTTAATGATATTGATGAGATGGAGGCAAGAGATAGGAGTGATGCTACAATTCTTATCGCAGAGGATTCGGCTTTATTGTCAAAGCTCATCACCGAGTGCCTTAAGAAGTCGGGATATACCAATCTCATAGTGGAAGAGAATGGTCAGGAGGCCTGGGATGTGATAAAGGCTATGCAGGCAAAGGGCGATATTACAAAGCATCTTGACTGCATTATAACTGATATTGAGATGCCGCTCATGGATGGACACAGACTCACAAAGCTTGTAAAATCAGATTCAGAGCTTAGAGATATACCGGTTATCATATTCTCTTCACTGGTAAATGAAGAGATGAGGAAAAAGGGTGAACAGCTTGGAGCAGACGCACAGCTTACAAAGCCTGAAATTGGAAAGCTTGTAGAGGCGATTGACAAGCTGCTTGATAAAGCATAATATATTTAGATACAAGGGGGTGTGGCTTGTTTAGCTGCACCCTTTAATGGATTATAGATGGAGAATACTAATGAGCGATAAATCGACAGAAAACTATCTGGACAATTTGCTGGATTCAATGAACAAACTGCAGGATACAGATACGAAGATGTCTGGGGCTGATCAGGATGAATTCCTCAAAAAGTTTGAGGACGAGCTTGAAAATGAGACATATGATGAGTATCTGTCGAACTTTGAAAAGGAACTTGAGAGGGAGAATGAGCAGGCCAAGGGTCAGGCTCTTAATGTACAGACTCCGGCTCCTGATGACAAGGATGCTTCACTTGATGATATGCTCACTGAGTTTGACCGCAGGATGAAGGAACAGGAGACTCAGGGAGATAAACAGGAAAACAAAGCAGACGATAATCTAAGCGATGCGGTATTTAATTTTACACCGGCAGATTCTGGGAAAGAGATGATGGATGCAAACATGCCGGAAATGGCTGAGAATCCCAAACAGGAGGAGACTCCGGAGAGTATAATAACAAATGAACCTCAGATGGTTGAAGAAATAGGAGAGCCGGACCTGGCAGGAAATGCATCAAAGGATGTACTTGACATACTCGATAGTGATGGCCTGGATAATATCGGTGATCTGCTTGAAGGAAAAACCGGTGAGACAGGGAATGATATAGATGATTATGCAAGCCGTCAGATGAAGGCACATGAGACGACTGATGGAGAGCTTGATGCGCAAGGTACGGAAAAAAAGAGCCTTTTTAAAAAAATAATATCATTTTTTACAAAAGAGCCACAGTCAGATGACGTTACAGATACACAGGGCATGGCGGATGGCACAGAAACTGACGCACAGATGCTCTCGGATGAAAATAAACAGATACTTGAAGCGCTGGATGCTAACGGAGAGCCAAACAAAGCATCGGATAAGCCAAAGAAGGGCAAAAAGCCTAAAAAAGAAAAGAAGCCAAAAAAACCTAAAAAAGAAAAAAAGCCAAAGGCTCCAAAGGAAAAGAAGGAGCGCATTGGATGGGAGAAGGGACCTAAGCTTCCTAAGGGACCTGTTATAGTAATCTGGGTATTTGTTATGTCGATAGTTGTATTTGTCCTCATATGCACTTTTTTACTCGGAAACAACTCTAAAGTGACTGATGCTCAGAATACGTACAATCAGGCAATAGCTGATCTGGGGCAGAATAAAGCTGATTCAATAGAGCTGTATACAAAGGCATACAGCAGGCTGAGTGGCCTGAAGCTTTCGGGTGAAGATAAGCAGTTGTACAATAAGCTGTCGGTGCTTGCATCAGTATCAGGCAAATATGATGCATATAAGAGCTTTAGCGATTCAGGCTATGTAACCATGGCAGCGGATTCCTTAGTATGTGCGGCTGGCCGATGTGCTGTAAATGCAGAAAACGCAAAGGAATACGGATGTGAGCTGCAGCTTGAGCAGCTAAAAAACATTATTTCTGATACCCTGAGCAGTCAGTATGGCTTATCATATGATGATGCCATTGCTTTGTATAATATAGATGATAGAGATGACTATACACTGGCACTGACACAGAAATTAAATGAATTAGGCATTAAAGAGGAGACAAAATGATATGATAGCAATCATTGACTATGGAGCAGGCAACCTGCGAAGCGTACAAAAGGCTCTTACAGCTATAGGCGAGGAGAGTATTGTGACCAGAGACAGGCATGAGATTTTAAATGCCGATAAGGTAATACTCCCCGGAGTCGGAGCTTTTGGAGATGCAATGGATTCGCTTAAAAAATACGAGCTGGACAAGGTGATTCACGAGGTTTGTGACATGGACAAGCCATTTCTTGGCATATGCCTGGGTCTTCAGCTATTATTTGAGGGAAGCGATGAGAGCCAGGGCGTTGAGGGGCTTCATGTGCTTGACGGACAGATACTTCGCATACCTGATAAGGAAGGACTTAAAATTCCTCACATAGGCTGGAATTCACTTGATTTACAGAACAATGGAAGGCTGTTTAAAGGACTTTCAGAGCATCCGTATGTATATTTTGTGCATTCGTACTATCTGAAAGCCACTGATGAAGCAATTGTCACAGCAACGACAGAGTACAGTACACACATTCATGCGTCCGTAGAGAAAAATAATGTGTTCGCCTGCCAGTTCCATCCGGAAAAAAGCAGCACAGTCGGACTTTCGATACTTAAGAATTTTGCAGGGATAGGGGAGGCATAATATGTTTACGAAGAGAATAATCCCATGTCTGGATGTGAATAACGGACGTGTTGTGAAGGGCATAAATTTTGTCAATTTAAGAGATGCAGGTGACCCGGTTGAGATTGCAGCTGCTTACGATAAGGCAGGCGCAGATGAGGTGGTTTTTCTGGATATAACAGCGTCAAGCGACAACAGAAATACTGTTGTGGATATGGTCAGAAAGGTTGCTGAAAAGGTTTTTATACCGTTCACTGTGGGAGGCGGCATCAGAACAGTCGATGATTTTAAGGCACTGCTTAGAGAGGGAGCGGACAAGATTTCTATAAATTCAAGTGCCATAAACACACCGAGGCTTATCAGCGATGCTGCTGACAAGTTTGGCAGTCAGTGTGTGGTTGTGGCAATCGATGCAAGACGTCGTGCTGACGGAAGCGGCTGGAATGTATACAAGAACGGAGGCCGCATAGATACAGGTCTTGATGCCATTGAGTGGGCTGTTAAGGCAAATCAGCTTGGAGCAGGAGAGATACTTCTTACAAGCATGGACTGTGACGGCACAAAGGATGGCTACGATATCGAGCTTACAAGGCTTATTGCCGATAATGTTTCGGTTCCGGTTATAGCATCGGGCGGAGCAGGCACAAAGGAGCATTTTTACGAGGCTCTGACAGAGGGAAAGGCGGACGCAGCGCTTGCAGCTTCACTTTTCCACTACAAGGAGCTTGAAATTATGGATTTAAAGAATTATCTGGCAGATAAAGGTGTGTCAGTCAGAAGATAGGCGGGAGATAAAGATTATGAGTATGCTTGACGGCGAGTGGGCAAAGGCTGTGGGAGCCGAGTTTAAAAAAACGTATTACAGGGATTTGTACAATTTTGTGAGAGATGAATATGCCACACATGTGGTATATCCTCCGGCAGATGACATATTTAATGCCATGCATTTTACACCACTTGACAAGGTGAAGGTACTCATTCTCGGGCAGGATCCGTACCACAATGTCAATCAGGCACATGGATTGTCATTTTCTGTGCTTCCGTCTCAGAAGGATATTCCACCATCACTGCAGAATATCTACAAGGAACTGCACGACGATTTAGGGTGCGATATCCCGAATAATGGATACCTGAAGAAATGGGCTGATCAGGGAGTTTTGCTTTTGAATACTGTGCTCACTGTCAGGGCTCATCAGGCAAACTCGCATCAGGGACACGGCTGGGAGAAGTTCACGGATGCAATCATAGAGGCTGTAAATGAGCAGGACAGACCTATAGTATATATGCTCTGGGGACGTCCGGCGCAGTCGAAGATTCCTATGCTTACAAATCCAAAGCATCTGATATTGACAGCACCGCATCCAAGCCCGCTGTCGGCTTACAGAGGCTTTTTTGGTTGCAAGCATTTTAGTAAAGCCAATGAGTTCCTTAAGGAGCATGGAGTGGAGCCTGTTGACTGGCAGATAGATGATATATAAAGAACGACAATACCGGCTCATATGTTAGTAATACCGGGCTGGGTAATACCGGCAGATAGCAGATATTATCTTGACATAGATTGGAAAAGCGTCTATATTAAAAATATATAGAAGGTAACGGATTACATGATTATCAAAGGAGTGATACTATGAGAGGAATAGGAATGTGGGATTCGTCATCCATATCCACACTGTTTTCCGGCTTTAGCAGCAGTAGAAGCAACAATGCAGCATCGTCTTTTATTGTCAATATGGATATGACTACATATAGCGGCATTAGAAGCGGCAGCTATTTCAAGCTTCTCAAGTCATATTATGGAAATAACCTTAATTCAAAAGCCCAGTCTCTTGTCTCATCATCTGTTTCTACATCTAAGGATTCAGCGAAGACACTTACGTCCATCGAGTCGGAGTCAGAGGACATGGTAAAGTCGGCGCAGGCTCTTTACAAAAACAGCCGCAAGGACGATACAGATGCTACGTACAAGAAGGTGTCAGCTTTTGTGTCTGATTACAACAGCCTCATTAATGCTGCGGATGATTCTAAGACAAAGCAGATTTCGAGAAATCTTGAGTCTATGAAGTCACTTACAGATATCAATTCAAAGTCGCTTGCTAAGGTGGGAATCACAGTGGATTCCAAGTCCGGCAAGCTGTCTGTGGACGAGGATACCTTTAAAAAGGCTGATTCGACTAAGGTTGATGCACTTTTTAAGGGGAATGGCTCTTATGCTTACGCAGTGGCAAGCAAGGCTTCAATGCTTGAGTATGCCGCAAAGAATGAGGCAGAAAAGACTAACACGTATGGCGCCAATGGAAGGTATACACAGGCCTATAACAGTGGATATAATTATAATATGTTTTTATAGTCAAAGACAGGCTGGGAATCACCCACCTCACTTTACGGCTTAATAAAAGAAGCATCCCGGCTTGGGATGCTTCTTTTTAATTAATTAGCGTTTAGTTGTCGTTTTCATCGTCCTCACTCATTGAGTAGACCTGACGTTTACGTGCCATCTCATCGCTCTCAAGATATTCGTCGTAGGTTGTGATCTTGTCGATCATTGAACCGTTTGGCAGGAATTCTATGATTCGGTTGGCGGTTGTCTGGACTACCTGGTGGTCACGGCAGGCAAAGAGGATTACTCCAGGGAATTTTATCATTCCGTTGTTTAATGCTGTTATTGACTCCATGTCGAGGTGGTCTGTAGGCTCATCGAACATGAGCACATTGCTTCCCATGATCATCATGCGGGAGAGCAGTACACGAACCTTTTCTCCTCCGGAGAGTACACGCATTTTCTTTACTCCATCCTCACCGGCAAAGAGCATACGGCCAAGGAAACCTCGCACATATGTGGCGTCCTTGATTTCTGAGTACTGTGTGAGCCAGTCGACGATTAGCTCATCAGTATCAAAGATGGTGGTATTGTCCTTTGGGAAGTATGACTGGCTGGTTGTGACACCCCATTTATATGAGCCCTCGTCAGGCTCAAGCTCTCCGGCAAGGATTTTAAACATAGTTGTTTTTGCAAGTTCGTTTCCACCGACAAATGCAATTTTGTCATCGTGGTTGACAGTGAATGAGATATTGTCAAGGACCTTTACGCCGTCGATGGTTTTTGAAATACCCTCGACAAAGAGTACATCGTTTCCGATTTCACGTTCAGGACGGAAATCAATGTATGGGTATTTACGGCTTGATGGACGTATTTCATCAAGCTGGATTTTTTCGAGGGCACGCTTTCTTGATGTAGCCTGCTTTGATTTAGAGGCATTGGCAGAGAAACGCTGGATAAATTCCTGCAGCTCCTTGATTTTTTCCTCTTTCTTTTTGTTTGCTTCCTTCATCTGACGGACAATAAGCTGGCTTGATTCATACCAGAAATCATAGTTTCCTGCGTAGAGCTGGATCTTGCCGTAATCCATGTCGGCGATGTTCGTGCAGACCTTGTTGAGGAAGTATCTGTCATGGGATACAACGATGACCGTATTCTCGAAATTGATGAGGAATTCCTCAAGCCATGAGATGGCATCGAGGTCTAAGTGGTTGGTAGGCTCATCGAGAAGCAGTATGTCAGGATTTCCAAACAGTGCCTGAGCGAGAAGCACCTTGACCTTTACTGCACCCGGCAGATCTGCCATCAGAGTGTAGTGATCATCAGTAGGTACACCGAGACCGTTTAAGAGAGTAGCTGCATCCGACTCAGCATTCCAGCCGTCCATATCGGCAAACTCAGCCTCAAGCTCGCTGGCACGGATTCCGTCCTCGTCTGAGAAATCCTCCTTCATATAGATGGCTTCCTTCTCCTTCATGATATCATAGAGACGCTTATTACCCATGATAACCGTATCAAGTACTGTAAACTCATCGTACTTGAAGTGATCCTGCTGTAAGAATGACAGTCTCTGTCCCGGAGTGATTGCGATATCACCGCTTGTAGGCTCAAGCTGCCCTGAGAGAATCTTTAAAAATGTAGACTTGCCGGCACCGTTTGCACCAATAAGTCCGTAGCAGTTTCCCTCTGTGAATTTTATGTTGACATCCTCAAATAAAGCTTTTTTACCAATTCTTAATGTAATATTGTTTGCACTAATCATTTTGTCTTTATTCAATCCTTTCTTATTTAATAACCTGTTCGTTTCTGTAACACATCGTTTCTATTTTAACGTAAAACCAGTATTTTGCAAGTGTTTTACAGGCGATTTATAGCCATTGTGCCCTTTTGTACATAAATTTTACCTTGTTAATAAATATTTTAGGGTTTTTGTACAATGTATTGCTAAAAAAACTTGATTTTTTACAGCGCACAAACTAAACTATTATGTAGAGACATTCTGATTCATGTCTATAATTGAACATTTATTTTACAGGAGGAAATATCATGTCTAGAGCAAAACAGTCGATGGATGGAAATACCGCTGCCGCTCATGTAGCATATGCCTACACAGAGGTTGCCGGAATCTATCCTATCACACCTTCTAGCCCAATGGCTGATACAGTTGATCAGTGGTCAGCAGCAGGACAGAAGAACATTTTCGGAAGCACTGTAAAGGTAGTTGAGATGGAGTCTGAGGCAGGTGCCGCTGGTACAGTTCACGGATCTCTTGCAGCTGGTGCACTTACTACAACATTTACAGCTTCACAGGGACTTTTACTTATGATCCCTAATATGTACAAAATCGCAGGTGAGAATCTTCCTTGCGTATTTGACGTATCAGCTCGTACAGTATCTTCACATGCACTGAATATCTTCGGTGATCACAGTGATGTATATGCTTGTCGTCAGACTGGTTTCGCAATGCTTTGTGAGACAAATCCACAGGAGGTTATGGATCTTTCACCGGTTGCACACTGTGCAGCACTTGAGGGACAGGTTCCATTCATCAACTTCTTCGATGGATTCCGTACTTCTCATGAGATTCAGAAGATCGAGAAGTGGGATTATGAAGATCTCAAAGAGATGTGTCCAATGGATGCGGTTGCCAAATTCAGAGCACACGCTCTTAACCCAGAGCATCCAGCAGCTCGTGGATCACACGAGAACGGAGATATCTTCTTCCAGCATAGAGAGGCATGTAACAAGTTCTATGATGAGCTTCCTGCAGTTGTTGAGAAGTACATGGACAAGGTTAATGCTAAGCTTGGTACAGATTACAAATTATTCAACTACTACGGAGCACCTGACGCTGATCGTGTAATCATCGCTATGGGTTCTATCAATGATGTAGCTGAGGAAGTAATCGATTACTTAACAGCAAAGGGAGAGAAAGTCGGACTTATTAAGGTACGTCTTTACCGTCCATGGTCTTCAGAGGCTCTTCTTAATGCTATTCCAAAGACAGCAAAGAAGATCGCTGTATTAGACCGTACAAAAGAGCCAGGATCACTTGGTGAGCCATTATACTTAGACGTTGCTACAACACTTCGTGAAGCAGGAATGAACGATGTTGTATTAGTAGGCGGACGTTACGGATTAGGATCTAAGGATACACCACCTTCTTCAGTATTTGCTGTATATACAGAGCTTGAGAAGGATGCTCCTAAGCACAGATTTACACTTGGAATCGTGGATGATGTTACAAATCTTTCACTTCCAGAGGTTAAGCCAGCTCCTATCACATCTGCACCTGGTACAAAAGAGTGCAAGTTCTGGGGCCTCGGCGGAGATGGTACTGTAGGTGCTAACAAGAACTCTACAAAGATCATCGGTGACCACACAGACAAATACATTCAGGCATACTTCCAGTATGACTCAAAGAAGACTGGTGGTGTTACAATTTCTCACTTGAGATTTGGTGACAACCCAATCAGAAGCCCATACTACATCAACCAGGCAGACTTCGTAGCATGCCACAACCCTGCATATGTTATCCAGGGCATGAAGATGGTCCAGGATGTTAAGCCGGGCGGAGTATTCATGATCAACTGCCAGTGGTCAGATGAAGAGCTTGCTCATCACCTCAACGCTGACGCTAAGAAATATATCGCTGACAACAACATTCAGCTTTACACAATCAACGCTATCGACAAGGCTATCGAGATCGGAATGGGTAAGAGAACTAACACAATTCTCCAGTCTGCATTCTTCAAGCTTGCTGACGTAATGCCTATCGATAAGGCTGTAGAGTACATGAAGGCTGCTGCTAAGAAGTCATACTCAAAGAAGGGTGATGCAGTAGTAGAGATGAACTACAAGGCTATCGATGCCGGTGTTGACGCTGTACATAAGGTAGAGGTACCTGAGTCTTGGAAGAATCCAGAGGCAGATGCTCCTAAGGCAGAGCGCACAGGACGTCCAGAGGTTGTTAAGCTTGTTAACGAGCTCCTTGATCCAATCGCTAAGATGGATGGAGACAGCCTTCCGGTTTCAGCATTCGCTGACAAGGCAGACGGACAGTATGTAACAGGTGCTTCTGCATACGAGAAGAGAGGAACAGCCGTTACAGTTCCACAGTGGGATCCAGAGAAGTGTATCCAGTGTAACAACTGTGCATTTGTATGTTCTCACGCTACAATTCGTCCATTCTTACTTACAGATGACGAAGTAAAGGCAGCTCCTGACAACATGAAGGTTGCTGATATGAAGCCAAAGGCAGGCGCTTACAAGTATACAATGAGCGTATCTCCACTTGACTGTATGGGATGTGGTGAGTGTATCACAGTTTGTCCTACAGCAGCTATCTCAATGCAGCCACAGGAGTCTCAGGCAGCAGAGCAGCCAGTATTTGATTACTTAGTAGCTAACGTTTCTAAGAAGACAGATGCCGGAATGGTTGATACAACACCTAAGGGATCACAGTTCAACCAGCCACTCCTTGAGTTCTCAGGCTCATGTGCAGGATGTGCTGAGACATCTTACGCTAGACTTATTACACAGCTCTTCGGTGAGCAGATGTACATCTCTAACGCAACAGGATGTTCTTCTATCTGGGGTAACCCGGCAGCTACATCACCATACACAGTAAATATCAACTCTAAGAAGGGACCAGCTTGGTCTAACTCACTCTTCGAGGATAATGCTGAGCATGGTTTAGGTATGGAAGTTGGACAGAGATATCTCCGTGACCAGGCTATCGAGCTTGTTAAAGAGATCGCTGCATCAGACAAGGCTACAGCTGAGTTCAAGGCAGCAGCAGATAAGTTCCTTGAGACAAAGGATGACACAAAGGCAAATGTTGAGCCAACAACAGCTCTTATCGCAGAGTTAGAGAAGGCAGCAGCAGCCGGATGTGAGAAATCTAAAGAAGTACTTGCTAAGAAGGATTACCTCGGAAAGAAATCTGTATGGATCTTCGGTGGTGACGGATGGGCATATGATATCGGTTTCGGTGGATTAGACCATGTACTTGCTTCTGGTGAGAACGTAAACGTAATGGTATTCGATACAGAGATGTACTCTAACACAGGTGGACAGGCTTCTAAGGCTTCTAACATCGGTGAGGTATGTCAGTTCGCAGCAGCTGGTAAAGAGACAAGCAAGAAGTCACTTTCAGAGATCGCTATGAGCTACGGATATGTATACGTTGCACAGATCGCTCTTGGAGCAAACCCAGCACAGGCTGTTAAGGCTATCACAGAGGCTGAGGCTTATCCGGGACCATCACTTATCATCGGATACGCACCTTGCGAGCTTCACGGTATCGCTAAGGGTGGTATGAACCACTGCCAGGATGAGATGAAGAAGGCTGTTAAGGCTGGATACTGGAACCTCTTCTCATTCAACCCTGCACTCAAGGCTGAAGGAAAGAATCCATTCACACTTACATCAAAGGCCGGCGACGGATCTTACCAGGAGTTCCTTAACAACGAGGCACGTTATACTCGTCTTATCAAGCCATTCCCAGAGAGAGCAGAGAAACTCTTTGCTAAGTCTGAGGAGACAGCTAAGGCACGTTATACACACCTTGAGAAACTCGTTAAATTATACGGAGAGGACTAATTCATTAGTCACGGTATATATTTTATCCCACAGGGCATTTGCCCTGTGGGATTTTTGCTTTTTCTCCTGTTATTACACTATATTTCGTGGTTTTTTTGTTTACAAATACAATATGTAATGGTACAATATATATGTTAATGGTATTTAATTGAACCATCGGAGGAATACGAATGTCAGGCATATTTGATAGACGTGCAAAAAAATTTATATCTACAGAACAAGCGGAACGGGCAGTGCCTTCAAGAACAGTAATGGCATCCCGTGTAGCAAGAGACGATGTTAACCGTAGTGAAAGAGTGCAGAAAAAAGAGGATAATATACAAATGGATAAAGATGATTTTTTGTTAACACAAATTGATGAGTTTCGTGAAAAGGCAAAGCGTCTTCAGGAGATGCTCAATACGAAAGAATCAAAAGCAGAGGAGCTTTCAACCATAGTTGAGGAGAGGGAAGCTAAGGCAGAGGAGTTGCAGCAGATACTTGACGAGAGACAGGAAAAAGCCGATGGAATCACTGCACAGGTTGCTAAGCAGATAGATGTGCTTATAGAAAGTGTTCATGAAAAGATGGCTGAGATAGAGCAATCTATGAATGCAGGCATGGACAGCTTAGGCCGTCAGGTAAGTTCGGATATGGATAATCTGGGGCGTTCAGTAAATGCCAATATGGACAATCTTGGCAGCTCTATGTCCGGTCAGATTGGTAATCTCGGACAATCACTTGGCAGTGAGATATCCGGTATCAGCCAGAATATAGGTCAGAGTCTTGATTTTGGTGACACATTAGAACAGACAAGACGTATCACTGAGGAGGGTACAGCGGCAGTTACATCAGCGGTCAATGAGGCGAATGCCCACATGCTGCAGTCGCTCACTGAGCTTAATGATCAGCTTGTTTCGATTAAGGCCGAGCTTTCTGATAAGGTACATACAGAGAATGTTAAGTGCTTTAGAAATCTACAGGATCTTTTTAAGGTAATGGGAGACAAGGTAGATACTGTTTCTGAGCTAGAGAAGCAGGTGGGCACAACAAAGACCTTTGCAGTTATTTCTACGATACTTGCAATAATCAATACATTTGGTTTTGTTGCAATCGCATTGTATATATTCGGTTTTTTTGGTTCGATTTTTTAATAAATATTATTGTAATAGGGTGGTGCAATTCTTAGTTTAGGAGTTGCACCATATTTTGACATTTTATAAGGCAGACAGAGAGGAACATTATATGGCAAAAAAGATAGTAAGAGTTGTTGGTCATAAAAATCCTGACACTGATTCTATTTGTGCGGCAATAGCGTATGCCAATCTTAAATCACAGATAGATGATACAGTGGAATATATACCGATGAGAGCAGGCAGCATTAGTGCAGAGACAGCGTTTGTGCTGGATTATTTCAAGGCTGATACACCTGCGCTTTTGAAAGATGTGGGAACACAGATAAAGGATATACATATCAGAAGGACTGAGGGGGTCAGCAGTAATCTATCCATGAAAAAAGCATGGGAGATGATGAAGATACTCAACGTAGTTACTCTCCCGGTTGTCAATAAGAGGGACAAGCTTGAAGGCCTTATTGTGACAAGTGATATTGCAAAGTCGTATATGGATGTGTATGACAATTCTATCCTGGCAAAGGCTAGGACCCAGTACAGGAATATTATAGAGACACTTGACGGAAAGATAGTCGCAGGCAATGAGCATGGCTATTTTGTGAAAGGAAAGGTTATAGTCGGAGCAGGTACGCCTGAAACCTTAAAGGGCAATGTGTGCGAGGATGATCTTGTCATCATATCAGACCGTGAGGAGTCACAGCTTATATGTATTGAGGCAAACTGCAGCTGTATCATCGTGACAAGTGGCTTCGATATATCAAAGGATGTCATAAATGCTGCAAACGCAAAAGATGTGGTTGTGATCAGCACACCATATGACACATTTACGGCATCACGTCTTATAAATCAGAGCATGCCTATAAAGTCATTTATGACCAGAGAGAATCTTATTCATTTTGATTTGGATGATTATGTGGATGATGTGCGTGATACTGTTTCAAAAATCCGACACAGGGATTTCCCGATACTCGACGAAAACCAAAATTATGTGGGTATGTTTTCGCGCAGAAATTTAATGAATGCAAGGAAAAAACAGGTGATACTTGTGGATCATAATGAGACTTCACAGGCAGTTGCCAATATTGATGAGGCTGAGATTCTTGAGATAATTGATCATCATCGAATTGGCTCTCTTGAGACGATAGGACCTGTATATTTCAGAAATCAGCCGCTTGGATGTACCGGAACCATAATCTATCAGATGTATATGGAAAAGGGAGTGAAGGTTACTCCTCAGATGGCTGGGCTTATGTGCGCTGCAATACTCTCTGACACACTGGTTTTCCGTTCACCTACATGTACCCAGGTTGATAAATCTACAGCTCTAATTCTTGCAGAGATTGCGCAGATAGATGTAGAAGAGTTTGCCCAGAAAATGTTCGAGGCAGGCAGTAACTTTGCTAACAAGACAGAAGAGGAAATATTAAATCAGGATTTTAAAATCTTTCATTCAGGGGATTATACATTTGGAGTATCGCAGATTTCTGCTCTTTCGAGAACAGAGCTCGATAAGGTACAGGCGAGAGTGGTGCCTTTGCTTGACAAGATGCAGGTGGAAAAACAGCTTGATATGCTCTTTGTTATGCTCACGGATATACTTAATGAGTCTACATATCTCATCTACAGTGGTGCAGAGGCAGCGTCAATAGCAGCTTCAGCATACAATCTGCCACAGAGCAAGGATGGAATTATGCTTAAGGGAGTAGTGTCGCGTAAGAAGCAGCTCATACCTGAGCTTATAAATGTGATTAATGAGAGATAATGCAACACTAAAAATAATTAAAAGCTTCCTGCGATATATCGTGAAGCTTTTATGTATTTGTAGGGGTAGAATGGAATTGCTTGCGGTATGCACGGATAAATGAGGAATAGCTTCCGAATCCACAGGCATCGCAGGCGGCAGACACACTGCTTCCGTCGCGAATCATATCGCGGGCGAGCAGCAGCCGCTTTGTTGTGATATATGAACCTATGGTGCAGCCGGTTTCTTCCTTGAAGGTGTGCATCAGGTGATACCTGCTCATATAGAATTTATCTGCCAGTTCATCAATACTTATACGGTTTGTTAAATTCTTATTTAAGAAATCCAAAATCTCTACAATTTTTTTGTTTGAGGAAAATGTGTTAATATATTCGATACCGCCATGCAGGGTGATACGATTGAGCTGTATCAGAAACTCTAAAAACAGGAGCTTCTGGTACAGCTCATTTGCGTATTCATTGGTTTCTCTAAGTGTAGAGTCTAGTCCCTTGATTGTATCAGCCAGACGACTGCCCTTGGCCGCAGCGAGTCTTAGTACATGTGACTGGTTAGCATAGGCCTGCTTGAAACAGCATGCCAGATCATAGCCTTTGCTCACATAATCGTCAATAAGCTGCTGTGATACATATATAATGATTCTTTCATAAATTGAATCGTCATTTAATATTGGCTTATGAACCTCGCCGGCATTGACAAGCACGATATCATGTTCTTTGAGTTCATAGCTGCGGCCCTCAATGCAGTAGGATACATTGCCGTGCAGATGAATCAGAATTTTGTGGAAATCATGGTAATGGAAATCTATATTTAGCTTGTGTTCATCTCTTAGATGAAATATTTTAAAAGGCTCCGTCAGGTAGCCTGCTTTTGTATAATTTGAATCCATGATATGCTCCTTTGATAATAAAATGTTACTATAAGCATAATCTATAACAGCACAAAACGCAACATAAAACGCACAAAATGCTATAGAAAAACAAGAAAGTGCGCTGTATAATATAGTTATCAATATAAAACCAATAACGAGGTGATCACTATGAAATTTACAAAAATGCACGGCTGTGGAAATGATTATGTATATGTAAACCTTTTTGAGGAGAAGTTGGATGACCCGGCAAGGGTGTCAATATATGTCAGTGACAGGCATTTTGGAATAGGCTCAGACGGACTAATCACAATAGGTCCGTCAGACAAGGCAGATTTTAGAATGAGGATATATAATGCAGACGGTTCGGAAGCCGAGATGTGCGGAAACGGCATACGCTGCGTGGCGAAATACGTGTATGACCACAAACTTACTGACAAGACTGAAATATCGGTTGAGACAGGAGCAGGTATCAAGTACCTTACACTATATGTTGAGGAAAATAAGGTATCACAGGTGCGCGTGGATATGGGGGAGCCTATTCTGACGCCTGGGGACATTCCGGTTGTGAAAGCAGACGGAAGTGCTTATAGTGATGACTACAGGGTAATAGATGAACCGATTTCAGCAGGCGATAGAGAGTGGCACATGACCTGTGTTTCAATGGGAAATCCTCATGCGGTAGTGTTTGTCGATGATGTGGCAGGTTTTGAACTTGAGAAATACGGTCCGCTTTTTGAGAATCATAAGATGTTTCCAAAGCGCACCAACACGGAGTTTGTAGAGATACTTTCAAGGAATGAGGCGAAAATGAGAGTATGGGAGAGGGGCAGCGCTGAGACCTGGGCCTGCGGTACAGGAACTTGTGCGACCGTCATGGCATGTATACTCAACAAAAAGACTGACAACAAGGTGCTTGTGCATCTAAGAGGCGGAGATCTGACTATCGAGTATATACCAAAGACCAATCATGTGTTTATGACGGGACCTGCTACTGAGGTTTTCTCAGGAGAAATTGATATTATATAAAGCACAAGTATTGTGCGGTTTGGTGAATGTCTGTGGTTGAATAGTTACAAATCTTTAAGAAACAAAATTAACAGAAAATATATATCAAAAATATAATAAATTATGGGAGAAAATAAAATGAAGCTTGAAAAATTACTTGAAAGAATGGATTATAAAGTATTAGCAGGAAGCACAGATATAGAGATTTCCACACTCGTGTATGACTCGCGCAAGGTGGAGAAGGCATCGGTATTTGTGTGCATATCGGGAGCTGTGTCAGATGCACATGATTTCATCCCTGATGTGGTAAAGAAAGGTGCAGCAGCAGTGGTTGTCGAAAAAGATGTGACTCCTATCGAAGGGGTGACATATATTAAGGTAGATAATACAAGGCTTGCACTTGCGTGTATGTCAGCAGCTTATTTTGATTATCCGGCCGAGAAGATAAAGACTATCGGTATTACAGGTACAAAGGGTAAGACCACCACCACATATATGGTAAGGTCAATTCTTGAGTCAGCCGGCATAAAGACAGGACTTATTGGTACAATAGAGTCTATATGTGGTGACAAGAGAATTCCGTCAGCAAATACCACACCTGAGTCATACAGAGTTCAGGAGCTGTTTAAGGAGATGGTGGATGAAGGCCTTGATGCAGTTGTTATGGAAGTGTCATCACAGGCTCTCATGCTTCACAGAGTATCGGGCTTTACCTTTGATATCGGTGTATTTACAAATCTTGAGCCTGACCACATCGGAGAGCACGAACACAAGGATTTTGCAGACTACATGCATTGCAAGAGCCTTTTATTCAGACAGTGCAGGCTTGGTATCTTTAACGGAGATGATGAGCACTTAGAGGGTATTATGAAGGGACACACATGCCAGGTGGAGACTTACGGCTACAAGTCCACAAATAACCTGGTAGCAGAAAATGTTGAGCTTAAAAAGGAGCATGGAGCACTCGGCATAAAATACCATGTATCAGGGCTTCTGGATTTTGATGTGGATGTCAATGTGCCGGGCAAATTCTCAGTATACAATTCACTAACAGCCATTGCTATCTGCCATCATTTCAATGTGGATAAAAAGGCAATCGGTGAGGCTCTTCATCATGTGAGTGTAAAGGGCAGAATAGAGATTGTTCCTGTTACAAAAAGATATACCCTTATGATTGATTATGCACACAATGCGATGGCACTTGAAAGCCTTCTCACCACTCTTAAGGAGTATGAGCCGGGCAGACTTGTATGCCTGTTTGGCTGTGGCGGAAACAGGGCAAAGTCACGCCGTTATGAGATGGGAGAGGTGTCATCGAGACTTGCAGACCTTACTGTTGTCACATCCGATAATCCAAGAGATGAGGAGCCTATGGACATAATCAATGATATTTTACAGGGTGTACACAAGGCAGATGGAGAGTATGTGACAATTCCTGACCGTAAGGAGGCTATCAGATACTGCATGGAGAATGCCAAGGATGGTGATATCATAGTTCTTGCAGGAAAGGGCCATGAGGATTATCAGGAGATAAAGGGTGTAAAGCATCACATGGATGAGAGAGAATTAATTGCTGATATAATAAAAGAAAATCCTGACATCAGACTTTAATATTTTAGTATAGGTTAAATAGTTTAGTATAAACTAGTTCAGTAAAATAGTGTATTTGGGAGGTATATATGTCTCTGTTTAAGGGCGCCGGAGTAGCGCTAATTACTCCTTTCAATGAGGATAACAGTGTAAACTATGAAATGCTTAGGACGCTGGTAAAAAGGCAGATAGATGGTGGAACTGATGCAATTATCGTGTGTGGCACGACTGGTGAGCCTGCTACAATGACAGAGGAAGAAAAGCTTTCGGTAATAAAATGTGTGGTAGACGAGACAGCCGGGCAGATTCCTGTAATAGCGGGAACAGGTGCCAACTGCACACAAAATGTGATAGATTTCTCACAGAAGGCTGAAAAGCTTGGTGTAGACGGTCTGCTTGTTGTCACGCCTTACTACAATAAAGCCACACAGAATGGTCTTTATGCGCACTATGCAGCGATAGCAGGGGCGGTTGGGCTTCCGATCATTATGTACAACGTACCATCGCGCACAGGCTGCAATATACTTCCACAGACTGCGGCAAGGCTTGGCAGAGATTTTGAAAATATAGTAGGAATCAAGGAAGCTAGTGGCAATATATCGCAGGTTGCAAAGCTAAAGAAGCTGGCAGGAAATGACCTCGATATTTATTCGGGAAACGATGACCAGGTCATCCCAATACTCTCACTCGGTGGAATCGGTGTGATATCAGTGCTGTCTAATGTAATGCCGGCTGCAGTGCATGACATGGTGATGGAATATCTGAATGGAAATATTAAATCAGCACTTGATATCCAACTTAAATACCTGGATTTAATAGAGGCACTGTTTTGTGAGGTAAATCCGATTCCTGTAAAGGCAGCTATGAAGTTTTTGGGATATGATGTGGGAGGACTTCGTCTGCCGCTCACGGAGCTTGAGGATGCAAACCGTGCAAGGCTTAAAGAAAGCATGGAAAACCTAAAGGAAAATTAGTGGATATAAAAGGCTATTAAAGAAAAATTAAAGGATAAATTAACATATGGGAAAACAAAACTGGAAGCCGGGCAATATGCTAAACCCGGTGCCGGCTGTGATGGTGAGTGTCACTGACAAGGCCGGAAATAACAATATAATAACAGTGGCATGGGCGGGGACGGTGTGCACCAATCCGCCTATGCTTTCAATATCTGTAAGGCCGGAGCGCTTTTCTTATAACATGATTAAAGAAACGGGTGAGTTTGTGGTGAATCTGACCACAGAGGAGCTGCTTAGAGCCTGCGACTACTGCGGAGTGAAAAGCGGCAGGGATGTGGACAAATTTAAAGAACTGCATCTGACACCGCTTGCGATGCAGCATGTGTCAGCAGTTGGAATATCACAAAGCCCGGTAAATATTGAGTGCAGGGTAAGAAAAATCGAGGAGCTCGGCAGCCATACAATGTTTATAGCAGACATCGTCGGCGTGACAGTGGATGATAAATACATGGACGGGACAGGGAAATTTCATATCAATGATACCGGCCTCGTGATGTACTCGCACGGAGAGTATTTTGGCTTTGGAGATAAGCTCGGAAGCTTCGGCTACTCTGTAAGAAAAACTAAAAAATAATCTATCGAAGCAGCATATCCATGAGGTATGCGTACACATCCTCGTTCTGATTCTTCCAGTTGCTGCAGATGGCCTCGGCCTGCTCCTTTGTGCCGACTGAGAGAGTCAGGTCGATGATGGTGGTGCTCTCTGAGCGCACCTGACAACGTACTGCATATTTGCGGTCAGTTGTCCTGTAATAGTCAGCAAGAATGGAGTTTTCCTGCCTGAACTCGAGCTTGTTGTCAGTAAAGAAGCTCTTTACATCGGACTCAATACCGTCGGTAATTTTGTCTTTGAAGAAACCGAGAGTCTCTTTTCCGGCAGCAGTCAGAGTGTACTGTGTATTGGAATGAGTAGACTCGAAATTAATTAAATCAGCATTTACTAAATCACCGATGACCTCCTGTACACGGAAGTAGTCGGTGTATTCTTTTTCCAAAAAGAAATTGGAAATCTGTGTGTTTGACAGCGGAAAGCCCGCTTTGTCGAGCATGTATAAAATTGTCAGCTTATATATGGTAAATGGCTCAGCCATGATTTTCTCCTTTAAAACAAGTTTAATCGTCCCTGATATGTGTCTCGCACTTCAAATCTTTTATTGATTGTGTTTAGAACCCGTTTTTTATCTGTGCTCCAAAGAGGTGCAACAAGTAAAGAACGTGGTCCATCACCGGTCATGCGGTGGATAACCATATCCTTTGGAAGTCTTTCTATACAGTCTACCACAAAATCGCAGTAATCATCCAGCGTAAAAAGCTCAAATGGCTGTTTAATATACATATCAGCCAGTGGTGTGCCCTTTAGTACATGCAGCAGCTGAAGCTTAACTCCGAAAATACCGCTTTTAGCAACAAAATCAACGGATTCAAGCATCATGCCGCGTGTCTCATGAGGAAGCCCGAGTATGAGATGTGCAATAACCTTTATACCACGACGTCTAAGCTCGTCCGTTACAATGATGAAATCCTCAACACATGTATGTGTATTCATGGCATCAAGAGTAGACCGGTGAATGGTCTGAAGGCCCAGCTCAACCCAGACGGGCTTTATTTTGTTTAATTCTGAGAGCAGATCATATATTTCGGTAGAAAAACAATCTGTTCTTGTGCCGATGGACAGCACAGCGACAGATGGGTCTTCTATAGCCTCATAAAATATGCGCCGCAGATAATCTACCGGCGCATATGTGTTGGTAAAAGCCTGAAAATATGCGATAAAGTGCTCACAGCTGCTCTTTGAAGCTACCTTTTCCTTAGCGGCAGACAGCTGCTCCTTTATGGAAAGGCTGCGGTCCGCCGCAAAATCACCGGAGCCACCGGCGCTGCAGTACAGGCATCCAAGCGATGAGAGTGTGCCATCACGGTTTGGACAGGTCATGCCTCCATCTAAAGAGAGCTTGTAAAGCTTTTCACCGAATGTATCGCGGCAGTATCTGTTGAGTGAATAGTATCTCATATTAAATATGTGACTTTACAGCTTCGCTGACAACAGCGGCAACACGCGGGTCAAATGCCTCAGGCATAATAAAATCATCATTTAATTCTTCGTCTGAAACAAGACCGGCCAGTGCCTCTGCGGCAGCAAGCTTCATTTCCTCAGTGATCTGTGTAGCGCGTCCCTCAAGTGCACCCTTGAAGATTCCTGGGAAGGCAACCACGTTGTTTATCTGGTTAGGGAAATCACTTCTTCCGGTTCCGACCACTCTGGCACCTGCAGCCTTTGCCACATCAGGCATAATCTCAGGAACAGGATTTGCCATGGCAAAAAGGATAGCATCCTTATTCATGGAAGAAACCATCTCGGCTGTGACGATATTTGGAGCGGAAACACCAACGAATATGTCAGCACCCTTTAAAGCATCTGCGAGATTACCCTTTGCATTTTCAAGGTTTGTAACCTCTGTCATTTTCTGCTGCATCCAGTTGAGGTCTGGATAGTCCTTTCCTATGATGCCTAGACGGTCACACATGGTCACATGTGTAAAGCCGTATGTCAGAAGAAGCTTAGTGATGGCAACACCTGCTGAGCCTGCACCGTTTACAACAACCTTGCAGTCCTCTTTCTTTTTGCCGGTAAGGCGCAGAGAGTTGATAATACCGGCGAGTACAACGATTGCAGTTCCGTGCTGGTCATCGTGGAATACAGGAATATCGAGCATCTCTTTAAGTCTCTCCTCAATCTCAAAGCAGCGCGGAGCAGAAATATCCTCTAAGTTTATTCCGCCAAAGCCCGGTGCGATATTTTTGACTGCAGCAATAATCTCCTCAGTGTCCTGAGTGTCGAGACAGATAGGAACAGCGTTTACGTTTCCAAACTCCTTGAAAAGTACGCATTTACCCTCCATGACAGGCATGGCAGCGTAAGGACCGATGTTTCCAAGACCAAGCACAGCACTTCCGTCTGACACTACGGCAACGGTATTTGCCTTCCAGGTGTATTTGTATGCAGCCTCCTTATCCTTGGCTATGACCTTACATGGCTCAGCAACACCGGGTGTGTATGCAATTGCAAGGTCCTCTCTCGAATTAACCTTTGATTTGGCGATGGTTTCGAGTTTTCCGTTCCACTCTTCGTGGCATTTCAGTGCTTTTTCTTTATTATCCATGGTAATTCTCCCTCTAAAAATTCTTTTGAATAATCATAACATTGCAGGTGATTTAAATCAAGTAACTATGCAGATAACCGATTATATAAAAAATATGAAAAAAATAAGAAATCGCTTTATATTTTTGAAGAAATGATGTATAATCAGTAATTAATGATTCAAAAGTCAATTCAGGCGTTATTTCCCAATAGCTACACAGATATATTTGTTAAATAATATTGTTTAGACGAATTGAATAAATACTGTTATCAAATTTAAGGAGAAGACGAAATGGAACAGATGAGAGAAAAATATGAAAGTTTGTCGGCATTTGTGCTTAAGGATCTGGCGAAGGCAAGAGGAATTAAGGGCGTTTCATCACTGAAAAAGGGACAGATTATTGAAAGAATGCTCGAGGAGGATGCAAAAGAGGCTGAGGAGGCTGAGAAAAACGGTACAGCCGAGGAGCGTGCCAACTCTTTTAAAGATGATTATGCAGCACTCGACAGTGGAGAAGAGGCAGAAGGCATACTTGAGGTAATGCCGGAGGGCTTTGGATTTATCCGCTGTGATAATTATATGCCGGGAGATCATGATATCTATGTGGCACCTGCGCAGATACGTCGCTTCAATTTAAAGACAGGTGATATCGTAAAGGGTAATATGAAGGTGAAGTCTGAGCGTGAGAAATTCCAGGCTCTTTTATACCTGACCACTGTCAACGGATATACACCGGATGTTGCACAGAAGCGTACAAGCTTTGAGGATCTTGTGCCTATATTCCCGAATGAGAGACTGCGTCTCGAAAGACCCGGAGCAAGTGTTGCGATGAGAGTTGTAGATCTTATCTCTCCAATAGGAAAGGGACAGCGAGGCATGATCGTTTCACAGCCTAAGGCAGGAAAGACAACATTACTTAAAGAGGTTGCAAAGTCTGTCACTGTAAACAATCCTGAGATGCATCTTATTATTCTCCTTATTGATGAGAGACCGGAGGAGGTTACAGATATCAAGGAGGCTATAGAGGGTGACAATGTCGAGGTAATCTACTCTACATTTGATGAACTTCCTGAGCATCACAAGAGAGTGTCAGAGATGGTAATAGAGAGAGCAAAGCGCCTTGTAGAGCATGGTAATGATGTCATGATACTCCTTGACAGCATAACAAGGCTTGCAAGAGCTTACAATGTGACAGTTCCACCATCAGGCCGTACACTTTCAGGAGGACTTGATCCTGTAGCACTTCATATGCCAAAGAGATTTTTCGGAGCAGCACGTAATATGAGAAACGGCGGCAGTCTGACAATACTTGCAACAGCTCTTGTTGATACTGGAAGCAAGATGGATGATGTAGTATTTGAGGAGTTCAAGGGAACAGGAAACATGGAGCTTGTGCTCGACAGAAAGCTTTCCGAGAAGAGAATCTTCCCTGCTATAGATATAGTAAAATCAGGAACAAGGCGTGAGGATCTGCTCCTTGATGAGGATGAGCAGGCAGCAGTCGATAATATGCGTAAAGCCTTCAACGGCATGCGCTCTGATGAGGCTGTTGAGAACGTACTCAACATGTTTGCACACACAAAGAGCAACAAGGAATTTGTTAATCTTGTAAAGAAAAACAGAATTTTATAAAAATGTCTTGCAATTGACAGATTCATGTGCTACAATAACTAAGCTGTTTATCGGGATGTAAACGGACGCAACGTGTCGCTCTTGCAGCAAGTATCATATGCGGATCGGGCATACGGGTATAAAGAGTGAAGCTATAGAAATACGATAAGAATATAAAAGAGGTGAAAATCATGAGAGAAGGAATCCATCCAGATTATTATCAGGCAACTGTTACATGTAACTGTGGTAACACATTCGTTACAGGATCTACAAAGCCGGAGATCCACGTAGAGATTTGCTCAAAGTGCCATCCATTCTACACAGGTCAGCAGAAAGCTAACCAGGCTCGTGGACGTATTGAGCAGTTCAATAAGAAATATGGTATGAAATAGAATCATATAGTTACTTGAAAGGTTGAGGTTGCAATATACCTCAACCTTTTTTGGAATATAGAGAGGTTTTATGAAGTATTCAGGTATTGGCGGTCAGGCTGTCATGGAGGGCGTAATGATGCAGAACAAGGACACATACGCAGTAGCCGTGAGGAAGCCTGACCATGAAATAGATGTCAAGGTGTCAAAGCGTAAGAATTCAAAGGCGCTTGATGCAGTTAGAAAGATTCCTATTTTAAGAGGTGTGGTGAGCTTTGTCGATTCGCTTTATCTGGGCATGAGCACACTGATGTATTCAGCGTCATTTTTCGAGGACGAGGATGATGAAGGTACCTTGGCTTCAAAGAAAAAGGAAAAGGAAGAAGAACTCACAGCGGAAGAAAAGAAAAAAAGGGCTGCCAAAGAAAAGAAACAGGAAAATGCCATGCTTGGAGGTACAGTGGTACTGTCAATTGTCATAGCACTCGCGCTGTTTTTTGCATTGCCTTATTTCATTTCAGGGCTTTTTAAAAAGGTGATAAGCTCACAGATGCTCATAGCGTTCATAGAGGGTGTTATCAGACTGGCAATATTTCTTGGATATATAGCAATTATATCGCTGACCCCTGATATTAAGCGCACATTTATGTATCACGGCTCTGAGCATAAGTGCATCAACTGCATAGAGCACGGACTGCCTCTTACAGTAGAAAATGTGAGAAAAAGCTCAAAGCATCACAAGCGCTGCGGTACAAGCTTTCTGCTTATAGTAATGCTCATAAGCATATTGTTTTTCATGTTTATCCGTGTGGATTCAAAGCCGCTGCAGTTATTGTTACGACTTGTGCTTATTCCTGTAATCGCAGGGGTATCTTATGAGTTTATCAGGCTTGCGGGCAGATATGACAATCCGGTTGTCAACATGCTTAGTATCCCGGGGCTTTTAATGCAGCGAATGACCACAAAGGAGCCGGATGATGAAATGATAGAGGTTGGCATCGCATCGGTTGAGGCTGTGTTTGACTGGAAGAAATGGCAGGAGGAAAACAATGTGTGTGCACATTGACCGCCGGATAGAAGGTATATATGACATATAGAGAAGCAATTTTACTTGGGGAAAGCATATTACAAAAAGCAAAGATAGTTGATGCAAAAAACGATGCATGGCTGCTTTTAGCCATGGCATGCAGGATAAATCACACATATTACTATGTGCATATGGATGAGGAAATGTCGCAGGAGCAGATAAGTGAATATCAAGCATTGCTGAGTAAGCGCGCTGAGCGTATTCCGCTCCAGTACATAGTCGGAGAGCAGGAGTTTATGGGACTCAAATTCCGTGTGAACAGCAATGTGCTCATACCGCGTCAGGATACAGAGACTCTTGTAGAGGAGGCACTCAAGGTGATAGAGCCGGGTATGAGAGTGCTTGATATGTGTACAGGAAGCGGCTGTATAATTATAAGCATCTTAAAGAACACGACTAATGTGGACGGTGCAGCCTGTGATATCTCAAAGCAGGCGCTCAATGTGGCAAAGGAAAACGCAAGGCTTAACGGCGTGTTTGTTGATTTTGAGAGAAGCGATCTGTTTGAGCATGTCGATGAGATGTATGATGTGATAGTATCCAATCCACCATATATAAGAAGTGACGAGATACCGCATCTGATGCCGGAGGTGTCGGTATTTGAGCCGCATGAGGCTCTTGACGGCTCTGAGGATGGACTTTTATTTTACAGGCGCATCATAAAGGATTGCAGGGCAAATCTAAAGCCACAGGGCAGGCTGCTTTTTGAGATAGGCTGTGACCAGGGCAGACAGGTGTCAGAGATGATGCAGTTTGCCGGATTTAGCGATGTACATGTGATAAAGGACCTGGCGGGAAATGACAGGGTAGTATCGGGAGTGTTTGACAGCAAGGAGGAAAAACATGTTTGATAAGTTAGAAGATCTTATACACCATTATGAAGAGCTGATGAATCTGCTCAGCGAGCCGGATGTGGCAAATGATGCAAACAGATTTAAAAAGCTTATGAAGGAGCAGAGTGACCTTGCTCCTATAGTTGAGACATATAAGAAATATAAAGAGTGCAAGCAGAATATCGAGGATTCACTGGCTATTTTGGATGAGGAATCAGATGAAGAGATGAGAGAGCTCGCAAAGGAAGAGCTTAAGGATTCAAAGGAGCAGGTGGAGGAGCTTGAGAAGGAGCTTAAAATACTTCTTCTGCCAAAGGACCCTAACGATGACAAGAACGTAATCGTCGAAATCCGTGCCGGTGCAGGCGGAGAGGAAGCAGCACTTTTTGCAGCGGAAATCTACCGTATGTATGTGCACTACGCAGAGAACAGAGGCTGGAAGGTGGAGACACTTGATGCCGATGAGACAGGAATCGGCGGTATGAAGTCTGTCGAGTTCATGGTAAAGGGCTCAGGTGCATATTCTATCCTAAAGTATGAGTCGGGAGTGCACCGTGTGCAGCGAGTTCCTGAGACAGAGTCGCAGGGACGTATCCAGACCTCTACATGCTCAGTTGCAGTGATGCCTGAGGCAGAGGATGTGGATGTCAAGATTGATGACAAGGATATCCGAATTGACGTAATGCGTGCTTCCGGAAACGGTGGACAGTGTGTCAACACAACTGATTCAGCGGTCCGACTGACACATTATCCAACAGGTATTGTCATCTACAGCCAGACTGAGAAGTCACAGATACAGAACAAGGAAAAGGCTTTTGCACTTCTTCGTACAAAGCTCTATGACATGGAGCTTCAGAAGAAGCAGGATGCAGAGGCAGAGGAGAGACGAAGCCAGATCGGTACAGGAGACCGTGCTGAGAAGATTCGTACCTACAACTTCCCGCAGGGACGTGTGACAGATCACAGAATCAATCTGACACTCTATAAGCTTGACAAGATTCTTAACGGAGATATCCAGGAGATAATTGATGCCTGTATCGCAGCCGACCAGGCGAAGAAGTTAAGCAACATGGAGCACGATGCATAAATATTTGGTATAAAAGAGTCTGATAAAATCAGGCTCTTTTATTTTATAAACTAATATGATATAATTGTGAATAAATATTTATACAGAAATGAGGAATAATATGAAATCCATTAAGAAAAAACCGATTATGATTTTGCTTATGGCAGCATTAATGGCTACATTCATTGTTGGCTTATGCGCATGCGGCAAAAGCGACAGCAAAAAGGTCGCTTGTGTGGACGATCTGGAGGGCGCAAAAATAGGTGTCCAGCTCGGTACCACAGGAGATATCTATGTATCTGATTATGAGAACGACGGTTCAGGCACCAAGGTAGAGAGATACAACAAGGGTGCTGATGCAGTCCAGGCGTTAAAGGTCGGCAAGATTGACTGCGTAGTTATTGATGAGCAGCCGGCACTTGCCTTTGTAAAAGAAAACAAGGGACTTAAGATACTGGACGAGGAGTTTACCAACGAAGACTATGCATTCTGCCTGAAAAAGGGCAATACAGAGCTTCGCGACAAGGTAAACACTGCGCTTGAAAAGCTGCAGCAGGATGGAACAGTTCAGAGCATCATCGACAACTATATCGGCTCTGAGGATCAGGTGGGAAAGACTCCCTACGTGAAGAAGGACATTGACAGGTCAAACGGTACACTTAAGGTAGGAACCAATGCAGAGTTCCCTCCATATGAGTACTATGAGGACAACAAGGTCACAGGAATTGATATGGATATCATGCAGGCCATAGCCGATGAGCTTGGCATGGATATGCAGGTAGAGGATATGCAGTTTGACGCAATCATTGCCGCTGTATCATCAGGCAAGGTGGATGTCGGGGCAGCAGGCTTTACAGTGACAGAGGACAGACAGAAAAATGTTGATTTTACCGATACATATATCACCACAAAGCAGGAGATTATCGTAAAAGACAGCAAGTCGGGTTCTTCAATCGGTATAAAGGAAAAGCTCTATGACAATTTTGTCAAGGACAATCGTTACATGTATATCGTAAAGGGTCTTGGCAATACAATAGTTATCACAATATTTGCCGTAATGCTTGGTATTGTGCTGGGATTTTTAATTGCGATAGTCAGAACCAGCCATGACAGAAACGGCGGTCTTGCCATATTAAACGGAATTTGCAAGGCATACCTGACCATCATCAGGGGAACACCTGTCATGATACAGCTTCTTATTATATACTATGTAGTGCTTGCATCTGTGACCAACAAGATACTTGTAGCAGTCATTGCTTTCGGCCTCAACTCAGCTGCATATGTGGCAGAGATTGTGCGTTCAGGAATCATGTCTGTAGATATAGGACAGTTTGAGGCAGGACGAAGCTTAGGACTCAACTACAGACAGACCATGAAGCTTGTTATCATACCGCAGGCTGTCAAAAATATACTTCCGGCGCTGCTTAACGAGTTTATCAGCCTCCTAAAGGAGACATCAATCAGTGGTTATATTGGTATGATGGATCTGACAAAGGGTGGAGATATCATACGAAGCAACACATACGAGGCATTTATACCGCTTATTGCTGTAGCCCTTATTTATCTGGTTATAGTGATGCTTTTAAGCCACGGAGTAAGCAAACTTGAGAGGAGACTGAGAAGCAATGAAAGATAATAACGTGATACTAGAGGTAAAAGACCTGCACAAGAGTTTTGGAGAGCAGGAGGTATTAAAGGGCATAAGCACAGAGGTGAACAGAGGTGATGTAATTGCCATCATCGGACCGTCAGGCTGTGGAAAGTCTACATTTTTACGCTCCCTCAATCTGCTCGAGACACCTACATCAGGACAAATCCTTTTTGAAGGAACAGACCTGACAGACAAGTCGACAGACATCAATGTGACCAGACAGAAAATCGGCATGGTTTTTCAGCAGTTCAATCTGTTTGCCAACATGACAATAAAAGCAAATATCATGCTCGCACCGGTGAAGCTTGGTGTGATGACGAAGGATGAGGCATCAAAGAAGGCAGATGAGCTTCTCACCAGAATAGGTCTCCTCGATAAGGCAGATGCATATCCGGCGCAGCTTTCCGGAGGACAGAAGCAGAGAGTGGCAATTATCCGTTCACTTGCTATGAATCCTGATGTCATACTGTTTGATGAGCCTACATCGGCACTTGACCCTGAGATGGTAGGTGAGGTGCTTTCAGTAATGAAGGAGCTTGCAGAGGCAGGCATGACAATGGTAGTCGTGACACATGAGATGGGCTTTGCCAGAGAAGTGGCCAACAGAGTGATGTTCATCAATGAGGGTACCATAGCTGAGGAGGGCACACCTGAGGAAGTATTTGGCGCACCAAAGAGTGAGAGATTACAGGAATTTTTGTCAAGAGTGTTATAGGAGAAATAAAGCATGGCATCAAAATACTATGCGGTAAAAAAGGGAAAGGTTCCCGGGATATATTTCAACTGGAATGATTGCAAAGCAATGGTTGACGGATATCAGGGAGCAGTGTATAAAAGCTTTAAGACGATAGAAGAGGCAGAAAAATTTATTAACGGAGAGAAAACCATTACGGGAATGAAATTATCCGGCGAAAATAGTACGTATGCGTTTGTCGACGGCTCCTTTAACAAGGTTACACAAACCTATGGCTATGGAGGCTTTCTTGTGACTGACCATGAAAAATACGTGCTGCAGGGGGCAGATAATGATGCCGAGATGGCCACAATGCGCAACGTAGCCGGAGAGATAAAGGGCGCGGAGGCTGCCGTAAAAAAGGCTATAGAGCTTGGAATTAATGAACTGGTCATATACTATGACTACAAGGGCATAGAGATGTGGGCCACAGGGGCCTGGAAGCGAAACAAGGCAGGCACTATAGCTTATCACGAATACATCATGTCAGTTAAGGATAAAATAAAGCTTACTTTTGTAAAGGTAAAAGGACACTCAGGAGTAGAGGGCAACGAAGAGGCAGATAAGCTCGCCAAGCAGGCTGTGGGGATACTGTAGCAGTTTCCCGCATAAAAGAAACAAAAATATATCATAACAGGAGAAAAAGATGAGCATATTCAATGTAGAACTCAAAAAAGTAGTAGATGACACATATGATATTGAGATAGGCTACAACCTCTCAGACACCCTTGTATCTGACCTGGAAAATGGTCTTGCGGGCAAGATAAAGAAATTTGCAGTGATTACAGATACAAATGTGCGTGATCCTTATGCTCTTCCAATCTGTGAGAAGATAAAGCATGCGGGATACTCAGTGGATTTGTTTGTTTTCCCGGCTGGGGAAAAGAGCAAGTCACGTGAGACAAAGGCAAAAATAGAGGATGCCATGCTTAAAAAGGGGTACAGAAGAGACTGCTGTATCATTGCAGTCGGTGGCGGTGTGGTAACCGACTTATCAGGCTTTATTGCAGGAACCTACGGCAGAGGAGTGCCGTTTATCAACTATGCAACCACACTTCTTGCGGCAGCAGATGCTTCGGTAGGCGGCAAGACAGCCATCGATACACCTCTTGCTACCAACACCATAGGTCTGTTCAATCAGCCCAAAAAGGTATATATAGACATAGCTGCCTGGAAAACACTGCCACAGCGCCAGATGGCAAGCGGTATGGCAGAGACCATCAAGCACGCATGCTTAGGCAGTGAGGATATGTTTGAATTTATAGAGGAAAATCTGGATGATATATATTCATTCAAGAAATTTGCATGTGAGTATATCGCAGAAAATAACTGCCGTATCAAGTACAATGTGGTCATGAAGGATGAGCGAGAGGCGGGACTTCGCGAAACATTAAATCTGGGCCACACAGTAGGCCGGGCAATCGAGACAGTCAGCGACTACAAGCTGCTACACGGAGAGGCACTGTCGATTGGAATGGCAGCACAGGCACTTATGTCAGCACGGCTTGGCTATATGTCAGAGGAGCAGGCAGAGCGCGTTATAAAGCTCTATGAGAGAGCCGGTCTTTTGACACGTATACCTGACTATATAGACAGGGAAGAACTTGTAAAGAAACTCTATACCGATAAAAAGGTGAGAGACGGCAAGTTGCGCTTCGTGCTCCAAAAGGGCATAGGAGCCACTGTTGAGTTTGCACCGGGAGTGTATGCAAAGCCTATAGAGGAAAGTCTGGCGCGAGAAATTATAATGGAGCTGTAGATTAAATAATTACAACCCCATGTGTAAACTCATTTTGCTGTGAATGACACAGCCTGCCATACAAATCAGCGGCAAAAATATCCTTGGAAATAAGCTCGTACGGAGCATCAGCGACTTTTGTAATAATAGGCGCTGATGCTCTTTTTTTGAGGAGATGCATAAGATCTCCAGATGATTTTTTGAAACCGAGTATGCGCAGATAAGGATTATCCATACATATGTTAAAATCATCATTCTCAATACCAAGTAAAATATGTGTGAGAACCCTTGAAATACGCGTATAAGTCAGATTTTTACTCTTCAGTAAGTTACAAAACTGCGTAAAACTTTCATATTTATATATATTTTTAACTATCTTTGCAGAAAGCTCCTTTGTGCAGTCTGAATACTGCGCAAAGCCTTTATCCTTCCCGGTCAGCAGGCGATAGTAAAGCATTTCAGAAATATCATCCGGAAACACAATATGACCGCCTAAAATACAATTGACAAGAATATCGGCGCAGTCTGATGGCATTAGCTGACTGAACTTTGTGAAAATCCATGAATTATCAAGCTGCATATTAGTAATAGTGTTGTGTTTGTCTATATCAATTAAGGTCGAAATCACCCCGCGCACAGCCGTAGCGGAAGAAAACTCACTTGTCGAATCAGTGCTGTGATATCCTTCCCCGATGCGCTGAATGGGAAATCCTGCAATATCACAGTCAATCAAAGCCTTCTCATACTCAATGGCCAGAATATTATTGGGTGAAGCTATGAAAGTATCTAATTTCTCTAAAGAAATATCATAGTTATCTTGAAAACATTCACATAGAGCTCTGCTCCTGGCCGCAGGAAAGCTCATCCCACGCTGAATCAGCCTGGCAAGAGAGGCGGAATACTCAGCAGGCGGATTCTTAAGCACGCCAGCCACAAGCTTTGTAAGTTCATGGTCCACAGACTCCACACCATAGCACAGCATGTCCGCCACACCTGTGTTTTTGAGTACACTGACTCCGCCACCGGCAAAAAACTCGGCAGAAGCAGTGGCAAAGACCGATGGAAGCTCAAGCACCAGGTCGGCACCGCTCAAAAGCGCCATGCGTGTGCGCTCGTATTTGTCAATGATGGCAGGCTCACCTCTTTGCACGAAATCACCGCTCATTACTACGACGATATAATCAGCAGATGTCTGCCTTTTAATCTGCTCTAGCTGATATTTGTGACCATTGTGGAATGGATTATATTCGGTAATCACACCTGCGACCTTCATGTTTGCTGCTCCTTTAATCGATAATGTATTTTTTAGAGTTCAAACCCATAATACCACAAAAACACCCTTGTCGCATTTGAAAAATAAGTTTATACTAACAATAGTATTGTAATTTTAAACCAAAGGAGACAAAACAATGAATGTATTAGTAATTAATTGCGGTAGTTCATCACTGAAATACCAGCTCATCAATTCAGATTCAGAGGAGGTACTTGCAAAAGGACTCTGCGAGAGAATCGGAATCGATGGCAGACTCGTATATCAGAAAGAGGGGCTTGATAAGGAAATCACAGAGGCACCTATGCCAACACATAAAGAGGCCATCCAGATGGTACTCGATGCACTTGTAAATCCAAAGACAGGCGCAGTAAAGTCACTTGCACAGATCGATGCAGTAGGACATCGTGTAGTGCACGGTGGAGAGAAGTTCTCAGACTCAGTAGTCATCACAGAGGAAGTAATCGCACAGGTAGAGGAGTGCAACGACCTCGCACCTCTTCACAACCCTGCAAATATTATCGGAATCAGAGCATGCCAGGCACTTATGCCAAATGTACCAATGGTAGGAGTATTTGATACAGCCTTCCATCAGACAATGCCTGAGAAAGCATACCTTTACGGACTTCCATATGAGTACTATGAGAAGTACAAGGTAAGAAGATACGGCTTCCACGGCACAAGCCACAGCTTCGTATCAAAGGAGGCTGCAAGCTACCTTGGAATGGACTTAAACAACTCAAAGATTATCGTAGCACACCTTGGAAACGGAGCTTCAGTCAGCGCAGTATTAAACGGTAAATGCGTAGATACATCAATGGGACTTACACCACTTGAGGGACTTGTAATGGGAACACGTTCAGGTGATATCGATCCATCAATCATGGAGTTCATCGCAAAGAAAGAAAACCTTGACATCGATGGTGTGATGGATGTGCTCAACAAGAAGTCAGGAGTAGCCGGCATGTCAGGAGTATCAAGTGACTTCAGAGACCTTGAGGCAGCCTACAATGAAGGCAACGAGCGTGCCATCGCAGCAGTAGAGGTATTCAGCTACAGAGTAGCAAAATACATCGGAGCATATGCAGCAGCAATGAACGGAGTAGACGCTATCGCATTCACAGCAGGAATCGGTGAGAACACAAGCTTCGTAAGAGAAAAAATCATGGCATATTTAGGTTACCTCGGTATAAAGATTGACCGTGTAACAAACGACAAGACACGTGGCGTGGAGGCACTTATCTCAACAGCAGATTCAAGCGTAAAGGTATGCGTCATCCCTACAAACGAGGAGCTTGCAATCTGCCGTGAGACAGTAAAGCTTGTCGGCTAATAAAAAGCAAAAAGTTGTGGATAAATTATAAAATTTTGTTGACAAACACCACTCCAATATGTATAATTGGTTAGGTGTGAATAGGAGAGAACTATGATTGATATATCAACCATTGTAAAATCTATAAATAAAGAGACAACAATTGAGACAGAGCTTACGCTCACATCATTTGAGTCGCGTTTAGGAGATTATCCTATTCTGAAAAAGCAGCCGATATCACTTCATATCTCAAACGTGGAGAATGCAGCAGTGCACATCACGGGAACAGTAGATATAGACATAGCGATACCGTGCAGCCGATGCTTGGAAGAAGTTCCAACAAACATGCATTTTGACATTGACAAGACTCTGAAAATCACAGACGGAGCATTAGTCGATGAAGAGATGGAGGAAACTGACTACCTGATTGGGTTTGAACTCGATGTAGATAAACTTGTCTACGCCGAAATTCTGGTGAACTGGCCAATGAGAGTTCTGTGCAAAGACGATTGCAAAGGTATTTGTAAAGTCTGCGGGATGAACTTGAATAAAGGCACCTGCAGTTGCGATAGTTTTGTACCGGATCCAAGAATGGCAGCGTTCCAGGATATATTTAACAAGTTTAAGGAGGTGTAAACAAATGTCAATTTGTCCAAAGAATAAATCTTCTAAGGGAAGAAGAGATAAGAGAAGAGCAAACTGGAAAATGTCTGCTCCTACTTTAGTAAAATGCAGCAAATGTGGAGAGCTTATGATGCCACACAGAGTTTGCAAGAACTGCGGATCATACAACAAAAAAGAAATCATTCCTCAGGACTAATAGTAGAAAACCAGTAAAATTAAGGATTGAACGATATCGTTCAATCCTTTTTTGATTGATTTTATCCCTTTTTTATCCCATAATAAAATGAAGGTACTTTTTGCTTGTATATAGCTTGCAGGGATGTTATTATACTGAAAGGATATTTAGATATTAAAGAAAGAAGGAAGCAAACTATCATGAATAATATAGACGATTTAGTTGAAATCTATGAGTGCCCGCTCTGTGGCGGTGCCGGGATTCTCGAGGAGGACTGCGGCAGCTCATATTATGTGACATGTCTTGAGTGCGGATGCCACTCAGTAAATATTGATTTCAAGTCAGACGATGACAGACTTGATGCAGCAAAGCGCACTGCTGATTTATGGAACTGTGGCAAGGTTATTTCAATGAGTCCGGGAGAATGATGGAAGCCATATAGAGTAGTGAATTGGTTATTGATTTATACCTATGATTATAGTATATTTTATTTAATCAATTAGTAGTTTGCTTTTTAGCAGGCACAGGGAGGTCACAATGCAAAGTACAACAAGGGTCGCACTCGATGCAATGGGTGGCGACAATGCACCCGCAGAGGTAGTAAAGGGTGCGGTAGATGCGGTTAACAAAAGAAATGATATAAAGATATTTCTTGTAGGACAGAAGATACCGGTAGAGAGGGAGCTTTCTTTGTATACATATCCTAAGGAGCAGATAGAGATAGTAGATGCGCCTGAGGTTATAGAGATGGCAGAGCCACCGGTTGTGGCAATCAGACGAAAGAAGCAGTCATCAATCGTTGTTGGCATGAATATGGTCAAGAATAAAGAGGCGGATGCATTTGTTTCGGCGGGAAGCTCAGGTGCTGTACTTGTCGGAGGACAGGTAATAGTCGGCAGGATAAAGGGCATACAAAGGCCGCCTTTGGCACCGCTTATTCCGACTGAGAGGGGCGTATCTTTGCTCATAGACTGTGGAGCCAATGTGGATGCCAGAGCTGAGCATCTGGTACAGTTTGCTAAGATGGGCTCTATCTATATGGAACATGTTGTCGGCGTGAAGAATCCAAAGGTTGCACTGGTTAATATCGGTGCAGAGGAAGAGAAAGGTAATGCTCTGGTAAAGGAGACCATGCCGCTTCTTCGAGAGTGCACAGATATCAATTTTGTCGGAAGCATTGAGGCAAGGGATATTCCAAAGGGAGATGCCGATGTTATAGTCTGCGAGGCTTTCACAGGCAATGTCATATTAAAGCTCTACGAGGGTCTTAGCTCCACACTTATCGGAGTCATAAAGAAGGGGCTCATGAGCACACTAAAGAGCAAGATAGGAGCTGCACTTGCACTTCCGGCTCTTAAGAATACGCTAAAGTCATTTGATGCGACCGAGTACGGCGGAGCACCGCTTTTAGGATTGAATGGTCTTGTGGTAAAGACCCACGGCAGCTCCAAGGCAAAGGAAATCACTAACTCTGTTTTCCAATGTGTTACATTTAAGGAAAAAGAGATTAATGATAAAATTAAAGAATATATTATTAATAAGCCGGCTGATTAGATAGCAGTACTGCTGTATGATTGGTCACTATAAACAGAAATGAGAGGTATTAAAAATGGAATTTGAGAAGCTTAGAGACATTATTGTCGAGGTACTTAACGTGGATGAGACTGAGGTTACTATGGAGTCAACCTTCATTGATGACCTTGGAGCTGATTCTTTGGATGTATTCCAGATTATCATGGGTATCGAGGAAGAGTTCGATATCGAGATTCCTAATGAGGAAGCAGAGAAAATCGTCACTGTAGGCGATGCTGTTGAGCAGATTAAAAAAGCTGTAAGCGAGCAGTAGTATGTTTTACTAACGAAAAGCCCTTTATCATGAGGGCTTTTCGTTATACTCACGGAATAAGTAAAATTAGTAACTATTCAGAACCACTGCGAACAGTTACTAAAATTAATAGATAAGAAATAGAGGAAAAATTATGGCAGATTTAAATGAATTTCAAAGCAAAATAGGCTATACGTTCAAGAATCGGCATCTGCTTGAGCAGGCACTGACACACAGCTCGTATGCCAATGAAAAGCACATGAAAAAGCATTCTGATAACGAACGCCTGGAGTTTTTGGGTGATGCTGTTTTGGAGATTGTTTCAAGTGAGTTTTTGTTTATCAATTATCCGCAAAAGCCTGAGGGTGAGCTTACCAAGCTGCGTGCAAGCATTGTTTGTGAGCCGACTCTTGCACTTTGTACAAAGCCGCTTGACCTTGGGAAGTACTTGCGTCTTGGCAAGGGCGAGGATCATACAGGTGGCAGAAAGAGAAAGTCAATTCTTTCTGATGCGCTTGAGGCAGTGATTGGAGCAATTTATTTAGATGGTGGTTTTACTAATGCAAAGGAGTTTGTGCTTAGGTTCATCATGACTGATATTGAGAATAAGCAGCTCTTTTATGATAGCAAGACTATCCTTCAGGAGCTTATACAGGGCAAGCATGAGCAGCTTTCCTATGAGCTTATTGATGAGAGCGGTCCGGACCATGACAAGCAGTTTACTGTTGCGGTGCTTGTGGACGGTGAGCGTGTCAGTGAGGGAGAGGGCCACACAAAGAAGGCTGCAGAGCAGCAGGCTGCATATCAGGCACTTCTTTTATATAGAAACAGGGAATAGGAGTTTTTAATGTATTTAAAGAGTTTGGAAGTACAGGGCTTTAAGTCCTTTGCCAACAAAATTGTTTTTGAGTTCCACAACGGCATCACAGGTATTGTCGGACCAAACGGCAGTGGAAAGAGTAATGTCGCCGATGCGGTCAGATGGGTGCTCGGTGAGCAGAGCGCAAAGCAGCTTCGTGGTGCCAGCATGCAGGATGTCATTTTTGCAGGCACTGAGAACAGGAAGCCGCTTGGATACGCGTATGTTGCCATCACACTGGACAATTCAGACCATTCGCTTGCGATTGATTTCAATGAGGTTACAGTTGCCAGACGTGTTTACCGCTCGGGAGAGAGCGAGTATCTTATCAATGGCAATCCATGCAGGCTCAAGGAGGTTTCGGAGCTTTTCTATGATACCGGTATCGGTAAAGAGGGCTATTCTATCATTGGACAGGGCCAGATTGACAGGATTCTAAGTGGAAAGCCGGAGGAGAGACGAGAGCTGTTTGATGAGGCTGCCGGCATTGTGAAGTTTAAAAAAAGAAAGCTTACAGCACAAAAGAAGCTTGATAATGAGCGAGAGAACCTTGTGCGTGTCAATGATATCCTGACAGAGCTTGAGAGGCAGGTAGGTCCATTACAGAGACAGTCAGAGAAGGCTCATACATATCTCAAAAAGAAGGAGGAGCTAAAGACATACGATGTCAACATGTTTTTGCTTGAGTCAGCGCGCATTGAGACTGAGCTTAAGTCAGCTGATGAGAAATACACTATTGCGGATGACGAGCTAAAGGCGACCAACGCCACATACGAGAGCATCAAGGCAGAGTATGAGAGGCTTGGGAACGATATGCAGCAGATGGATGAGCGTATCGAGTCTCTTCGAGAGAGTATCACAAGCACTTCATCCACCAGACAGAAGCTTGAGAATCAGATAGAGCTTTTAAAGGAGCAGATTCACACGGCCGAAATGACGGATGAGCATTTGCAGTCGCGTCTTTTAGCTATCGAAAAGGAAAAGGCTGAGCGTCTTAAAAGCAGGAAAGAGTATGATGACAAAAAAGCTGCACTGGAAGCTGATATAGAGCAGATGAAGCTGAACGAGCTTCTTGCGGTAAACGAGCATGAGGCTGTGCTTGCAGAGGTTAACCGCTGCAATGACGGACTGGAAAAGGGCAAGAATGAGCTTATCGCCCTGCTTCAGGAGCGAGGCAGTATCCAGTCAAGGCAGCAGCGTTTTGCCACTATGCTTGAGCAGATTAATATCAGAAAGGCAGAGCTTACCAAGCGTCTTTTAGATAGAAAGACAAGGGAAGCCGGGCTTGATGATATATTGGATGAGGCTAATAAGAAGCTTAATGCTGTCAATGAAGAGATAGCCGGTTTAAAGGAAAATGAGTCGGCTCTTTTGGCAAAGGCCAGGGAGTGGAGAGATAAGTCCAGAGAGAATGCCCGCCTGATGGAGGAGGCTTCCACAGAGTATCATAAGTCTGTTTCAAGGCTTGAGTCACTTAAAAATATTGCCGAGCGCTATGATGGCTATGGCAACAGCATCAAGCGTGTTATGGAGCAGAAGGCTAAAAATCCGGGACTTCTCGGTGTGGTTTCAGATCTTATCCAGGTGGATAAGCGCTATGAGATTGCGATAGAGACAGCCTTAAGTGGCAATATCCAGAATATCGTCACTGAGGATGAGGCTACAGCCAAAAAGATGATTGGCTTTTTGAAGGCCAATCATTTTGGTCGGGCTACGTTTTTACCTCTTACAAGTGTGCGTGCAAACAGAAATACTAAAAATGAGGCGGCACTCGGCGAAAAGGGTGTGCTTGGCATTGCAAATAAGCTGGTGAAGTGTGATCCGAAGTTTGATGAGGTTGTTGCATACCTGCTTGGCAGAGTGATTGTGGTGGACACAATTGACAATGCCATTGCGCTTGCTAAGAAAAATCACTATTCACTCCATATTGTGACTGTCGAGGGCGAGTATCTGGCACCGGGAGGCTCTATGTCCGGTGGTGCGTTTAAAAATTCATCCAATCTGCTTGCGAGAAATCGTGAGATTGAGGAGCTTGAAAAGAGAGTTGATCAGACTAAGACAAAGCTTAAAGAGCTTAGAGCCAGAAAGGATGATATTGCGACTGCTATTGCGCTTGGCGAGGAGGATATAGCAGCCACAAAGACCTTGCTGCAGGAGAAGTATATTGAGCAGAACACAGCACAGATTTCTGTTGACAGGGCAGACCAGCAAAAGAAGGAGAGTGCGAATGTCTACGAGGATCTGCGCACAGAAAATGCCGAGATTGAAAAACAGCTCGAAGAGATAAATCAGGGCAAAAAGGATATTGCAGCGCAGCTTGAGGCATCAAAGCAGCGTGAGGAGCAGCTTGAGAAGGAAAACAGCTCATACAGTGAGATACTTGAAAAGCAGGGAGTACTTGAGCAGGAGGCTTCACACAAGGCCGCTGCCATTTCACTTGAGCTTGCAAATATTACAAAGACGGCAGAGTTCGCTATAGAAAATATCAATCGTATCAATTCAGAGATAGAGAAATTTGATGAGCAGAAGGAAAGCCTTGTGGAAGGTGCAGCTGCTGCAAAGGATGATATTAAAAAGAAGCAGGCTGATATTGATGCAATCACACAGACCATTCTGGCATCAAAGGACAACAATTCTAAGCTTGACGAACAGCTTAGGGAGAGCCTTACAAAAAAGGAAAAGATGTCTGAGGATTACAGAGGCTTTTTTGCAAAGCAGGAGGAAGTTTCAAAGAAACAGGCTGATCTGGATAAGGAGCTTTTCAGACTTAACAGCCAGAGAGAGAAGCTTAAAGAAGCTTCAGAGACTCAGACCAACTACATGTGGGATGAGTATGAGCTTACTCCGCATGCGGCAGCAGAGCTTAGAAATGATGCATACGATGATCTGCCTTCATTAAAGAAGCTGATTGCAGGCATAAAGGACGAAATCAGACGCCTCGGAGATGTAAATGTCAACGCTATTGAGGAATACAGGGAGATTTCAACGCGTTATGAGTTCTTAAAGGGACAGCATGATGACCTTATCGAGGCTGAAAAGACTCTGGTTGGCATCATTGATGAGCTTGACAGTGGTATGAGAAAGCAGTTTACAGAGAAGTTTGCCGAGATTCAGAGAGAGTTTGACAAGTCCTTTAAGCAGCTTTTTGGTGGTGGACATGGTTCACTGGAGCTTGTGGAGGATGAGGATATACTGGAGTGCGGCATAAGAATCGTCGCACAGCCGCCCGGAAAGAAGCTTCAGAATATGATGCAGATGTCCGGTGGAGAAAAGGCACTCACAGCCATTGCGCTTTTGTTTGCCATTCAGGCACTTAAGCCATCACCGTTTTGTCTGCTTGATGAGATTGAGGCAGCGCTTGATGATTCAAACGTTTCGCGCTATGCAAATTATCTGAACAAGCTTACAAAGAACACACAGTTTATTGTTATCACACATAGACGTGGTACGATGGCGGCAGCGGACAGACTATATGGTATCACGATGCAGGAAAAGGGTGTTTCAACACTCGTTTCAGTGAATCTGATAGAGAATGATCTGACACAGTAAAATTTTATTTATGGAGAGTTAAAATGGAAGAAAAAGAAAAGAAGCCGGGCTTTTTTAAGAGGCTCGTTTCAGGACTGACAAAGACCAGAGACAACATCGTTTCAGGCATAGATTCACTTTTCAGTGGATTTTCGCATATAGATGATGATTTTTATGAGGAGCTTGAGGAGATTCTCATCATGGGAGACCTCGGAGTGAGAGCTACAGAGAGTATCATCGAGGATCTGCAGAGGAAGGTGAAGGAACAGCACATCAAGGAGCCGGCAGAGTGCAAGGAACTCTTGATTGAGAGCATCAAGGAGCAGATGAAGGTGGAGGAGACAGCCTACAGATTTGAAAATGAAAAATCTGTTGTGCTTGTAATCGGTGTCAACGGAGTAGGAAAGACTACCACTGTCGGAAAGCTTGCAGGAAAGCTTAAGGAACAGGGCAAGAAGGTAGTTATTGCAGGTGCTGATACCTTCAGGGCGGCAGCAGGAGACCAGCTGAAGGAATGGGCAAACCGAGCCGGAGTTGATATGATTGGCGGTGCCGAGGGTGCTGACCCGGGGGCTGTTGTATATGATGCAGTTGCAGCTTCAAAGGCCAGAAACGCAGATGTGCTTCTCGTGGATACAGCCGGAAGACTCCACAACAAAAAGAATCTGATGAATGAGCTCGGAAAGATTAATAAAATCCTGGAGAGTGAGTATCCGGATGCATACAGAGAGACACTCGTGGTGCTTGATGCGACTACAGGCCAGAATGCACTGGTTCAGGCGAGAGAGTTTTCTGATGTGGCAAAGATTTCGGGCATCGTGCTTACTAAGATGGATGGTACGGCAAAGGGCGGTATCGCTGTGGCGATACAGTCGGAGCTTTCAGTGCCGGTCAAGTATATTGGAGTCGGTGAGACCATCGATGATTTGCAGAAATTTGATTCGGACGAGTTCGTGAATGCATTGTTTGACACAAAAACGGAATAATTTGAGAATATCTTTGAGCGTATAAGTTATATTGTTTATAATAATCTGATATATCAGTTTATATATATCTGCACGGATTTTTTGGTATAATATAACGAAAAGTAACTATTCAGAAATGAAAGGAAAAACAAATATGCTGACATTAGATAAATTTGAAGAAGCAAGTGAGAAGGTCAAGGAGGTTACCCTTGAGACAAAGCTCATTTACAGTGATTTTTTAAGTGACCAGACAGGCAATAAGGTATATCTGAAGCCTGAAAATATGCAGTTTACCGGAGCTTACAAGGTCAGAGGTGCGTACTACAAGATAAGCACACTCACAGATGAGGAGAGGGCAAAGGGACTTATCACAGCATCCGCAGGAAACCATGCGCAGGGTGTTGCGTATGCTGCAAAGTGCTATGGCTGTAAGGCTGTCATCGTTATGCCTACTACCACACCTCTTATCAAGGTAAACCGTACAAAGAGCTACGGCGCTGAGGTAGTACTTTATGGAGATGTGTATGATGAGGCATGTGCCAAGGCATATGAGCTTGCAGAGAAAGAGGGCTACACATTCATCCATCCGTTTGATGATTTAGCTGTCGCAACAGGACAGGGAACTATCGCTATGGAGATATTTAAGGAGCTTCCTCTTGTTGAGTACATCCTCGTTCCAATCGGCGGCGGCGGGCTTGCAACAGGTGTATCCACACTTGCAAAGCTATTAAACCCAAAGATTAAGGTTATCGGAGTGGAGCCGGCCGGCGCTAATTGTATGCAGGAGTCATTTAAGAACGGCAAGGTGACCACTTTACCAAGTGTAAATACTATTGCAGACGGAACAGCGGTAAAGACACCGGGCTCAAATATTTTCCCATACATAAAGAAAAATCTTGATGATATTATCACAGTGGAGGATGACGAGCTTATCGTGGCCTTCCTTGACATGGTTGAGAATCACAAGATGATAGTCGAAAACTCAGGTCTTCTGACTGTAGCTGCGCTTAAGCATCTCGGAGTAAAGGACAAGAGGGTTGTTTCTATCCTAAGTGGCGGCAACATGGATGTTATTACCATGTCATCAGTTGTACAGCAGGGTCTTATTTTCAGAGACAGAATCTTTACTGTTTCAGTGCTTCTGCCGGATAAGCCGGGCGAGCTTGCCAAGGTTTCACAGACTCTTGCCGATGTACAGGGCAATGTAATCAAGCTGGAGCATAACCAGTTTGTCACTACAAACAGAAGTGCGGCTGTTGAGCTTCGCATCACGCTTGAGTGTTTTGGTACAGAGCACAAGGAGCAGATTATTGCTGCGCTCGAGAAGAAGGGCTATAAGCCAAGAATTGTACGCACTATGATATAAAAATAAAAGTATCAAGTATTTTTACTTGACACCGGGCAAACTATGTGTTATTCTACCATAGGTTCGAGGGAAAAAGAGGATACTTGATATGGAAGAAAAACTTGAACAGGCATATTTATATGATTTCTACGGTGAGCTTTTGAATGAGCATCAGCGTCAGGTATATGAGGATTTTGTCTTCAATGATTTGTCACTCGGTGAGATTGCATCCGAGGAGGGGATTTCCCGTCAGGGTGTTGCTGATCTGATTAAGAGATGCAATAAGAAGCTGCTTGACTATGAGGCAAAGCTACATCTTGTTGAAAAGTTCATGTCCATAAAGAGTGACATACGAAGGATTCATGAGCTGACAAATGATTTTAAGAAATCACATAATGAGCTATTAATGAATGAAATCGAAGCTATTTCGAATCAGATATTAGAGGAGCTGTAATATGGCATTTGACAGTTTATCAGAAAAACTGCAGAACGTTTTCAAGAATCTCCGCAGCAAGGGAAAGCTTACTGAGGATGATGTAAAGGCTGCTCTTAAAGAGGTTAAGATGGCACTCCTTGAGGCCGATGTTAACTTCAAGGTTGTTAAGCAGTTCACAAAGAGTGTTCAGGAGAGAGCAATCGGACAGGATGTCATGAATGGTCTCAATCCCGGCCAGATGGTCATCAAAATCGTAAACGAAGAGATGATTAAGCTTATGGGCTCTGAGACAACAGAGATTGCTTTCAGACCGGGCAAGGAGCTTACCGTTATCATGATGGTAGGTCTTCAGGGAGCCGGTAAGACAACCACCACAGCAAAAATTGCCGGAAAGCTTAAGAGCAAGGGCAAGAAATCACTGCTTGTAGCCTGTGATGTGTATCGTCCGGCTGCGATTGAGCAGTTAAAGATAAATGGTGAGAAGCAGGGCGTTGAGGTTTTCTCAATGGGTGACAAAAACAAGCCTGCCGACATCGCAAAGGCTGCTGTGGAGCACGCTAAGAAAAACGATTTCAATGTTGTTATCATCGATACTGCCGGACGTCTTCATATTGATGAGGATATGATGGCAGAGCTTATTGAGATAAAAGAAGCTACTGATGTTTTCCAGACCATCCTCGTGGTTGATGCCATGACAGGTCAGGATGCGGTAAATGTAGCAGGTACCTTTGATGAAAAGATAGGAATTGACGGAGTTGTCATCACAAAGCTTGATGGTGACACCAGAGGTGGAGCGGCACTTTCAATCAGAGCCGTTACAGGAAAGCCGATACTTTACGCCGGTATGGGCGAGAAGCTTTCAGACCTTGAGCAGTTCTATCCGGAGCGTATGGCTTCAAGAATCCTCGGCATGGGCGATGTGCTTTCCATGATTGAGAAGGCGCAGGAGAACATTGATGAGGAACAGGCCAAGAAGCTAGAGCAGAAGATGCGCAAAAATGAGTTTGATTTTGAGATGTACCTTGATTCGATGAGTCAGATGAAGAAGATGGGCGGTCTTTCAAGCGTGATGGGCATGATGCCGGGCATGGGTATCGGTGGAGGCAAGATGCCGGATATAGATACAGATGAAGCTGAAAAGGGTATGGCCCGCACAGAGGCAATCATCTATTCCATGACACCGGAGGAAAGAAGAAATCCAAAGCTTCTTAATCCAAGCCGCAAGGCTCGTATTGCAAGAGGCGCAGGCGTGGATGTATCAGAGGTCAACAGACTTGTAAAGCAGTTTGAGCAGACAAAGAAGTTCATGAAGCAGATGCCCGGTATGATGGGCGGCAAAAAAGGACGCCGTGGAGGCGGTGGCCTTGGAGGCTTATTCAAAGGACTTCCGTTTTAATGGATTTCATTAAAGGAATTTCATTAAAGAATTTCATGTTTTGTTAACAAAAGTATTTATTTTACTTTTGATATATATTATTCAATAAACCTATGAGGAGGTGAAACAAAATGGCAGTAAAGATCAGATTAAGAAGAATGGGACAGAAGAAAGCTCCTTTCTATAGAATCGTAGTTGCAGACTCTAGATCACCAAGAGATGGAAGATGCATCGAGGAGATCGGAACATACGATCCAACTAAGGATCCTAGCGAGTATCATGTAAATGAGGAATTAGCTAAGAAATGGTTATCAAACGGCGCACAGCCAACTGAGACAGTAGCTAGAATCTTCAAGAGTGCTGGTATCGAGAAATAGGATAAAGAGGTGGCGTAATGAAAGAATTAGTTGAAGTAATTGCAAAATCTTTAGTTGATTATCCGGATGAGGTTAATGTAACTGAGACCGAAAACGAGAAAGCAATTGTTTTGGAATTACGTGTTGCACAGTCTGACATGGGCAAAGTGATCGGCAAGCAGGGACGTATTGCTAAGGCTATTCGTTCAGTTGTTAAGGCCGCAGCCTCTAAAGAAGACAAAAAGGTTATTGTTGAGATAGTACAGTAACATAAAGGCATCTCTTATGAGATGCCTGTTTTTTTATAATTTATAGTAACTATTCAGAACCGGTATTGTATGGTTTTGAGAATGTGCGTGGGCTGAATAGTTATGATTTATATTAATATCAGGAGACAGAGAATGGAAGATTTACTACAGGTAGGTGTAATTACGAGCACACACGGCATTCGCGGTGAGGTAAAGGTGTTCCCAACCACTGACGATGCTGCCCGTTTTAAAAAGCTTAAAAATGTCATTCTGGATAATGGCAAAGAGCGCAGGGATTTGGAAATAACTTCTGTCAAATTTTTCAAGAACCAGGTTATCTTGAAATTTAAGGGCATAGATGACATAAATGATGTAGAAAAATATAAAAAGGCACCTCTTTTTGTGACAAGGGAAAATGCGGTGCCGCTTGAGGAAAACGAGTACTTTATAGCTGATCTTATCGGGCTTTCAGTCACATCAGACGAAGGAGAGGAGCTTGGAGTCATAGCTGATGTACTCCAGACCGGTGCCAACGATGTGTACGTTGTTAAGAAAGCCGGTGCAAATGATCTGCTGATTCCGGCAATAAAGGATTGTATACTGGACGTTGATGTGGAAAATGGCACGATGAAGGTGCATCTGCTGGCAGGTTTGAGATAGCTGCATCTCAAACTGCAAAAACCGTAAAATGAGATATAAAATTGAACAAAATCATACATTTTAAATCGTAAAACTGTAAAACAGGATGATATAGGAGATATAGGAAATGAGATTTCATGTGCTGACCTTATTCCCACAGATGATAGAACAGGGCCTGGCAGAGAGTATCACAGGCAGGGCTTTAAAACAGAATATTATATCACTCAATACTGTAAATATCAGGGATTTTGCGCACAATAAGCACAATAAGGTTGATGATTACACATATGGTGGCGGTGCAGGGATGCTTATGCAGGCAGAGCCGGTGTATCAGGCTGTGAGAAGTGTGGTGAGTCAGATCAATAAATGTAATCAGGTCCATTCAGGTGATAATTCCGGGAAAAATATCGCCGATGAAAATATATTATATGAAAATACATCATATAAAAATACAGCAGAAGATATAAAAAATCACAATGCGCGTCTGATCTACGTTACTCCACAGGGTAGCGTGTTCAACCAGCAGATGGCGGCAGAATTTGCAAAGTGTGATGACCTCATTTTTCTATGTGGACACTATGAAGGTATTGACGAGCGTGTGCTGGAGGAAACGGTAACAGATTATGTCTCTATCGGTGACTATGTTCTAACAGGCGGAGAACTGCCGTCGATGGTAATGATAGATGCAATTTCACGTCTGGTTCCCGGGGTGCTGCACAATGATATTTCGGCAGAGACAGAGTCGTTTCATGGCAATCTGCTCGAATACCCTCAGTATTCACGTCCTCTTGAGTGGCATGGCAAAAAGGTGCCTGAGGTACTTATGTCAGGCAATCAGAAGAAGATAGATGCATGGCGCCTTGAAAAGTCTATTGAGCGCACAAAGGAGCGCAGACCGGATTTGTATGCAGAGTTTAAGAGACTTGATAAATGCAGAGAGTTTCTTATGAAAAATAAGCTGCTTCATATAGATATGATAGAGCTTATAAACAGGGGCTGCGCCGAGATACTGTTTGAGGCAGATGGCGAATATCTGCTTCGGGACATGGTCTCAAAGGTATGCTTTCATACAAGACCGGATGAGGGCGGGTCGAAGCTTGTTGATTTGGCACAGGAAAATGCCACAAAGCCTGTTGATAAATACAGCAGTCAGCATATTCCAGAAACCGTTACAGATCAGATCACAAACGGCATGGTGCTTCACCAGCAAAGGTATGTTGAGCTCTTTACAGCAAATGGCTTTAATGAGACTGTAGAGTGCAGGCAGGCTGTGTATACAAACAAAGAAAAGCTATCTGTCAGCGGATTGTACAGACCGGATGGAAGACCGATGCCAAATGGCTTAATTATAAGAAAGCTGGATGCAGCTGATATACAGGAGGCTGCGCCAATGTACCCGGGCTTTGACAATCCTGACTATATTGTAGACAGGATAGAGGCTGGGGCAGTCTATGGCGCTTTTTTTGGTGATAATACTGCTGATGATACCATTAATACCCTAGCGGGAATTATCGGAATCCATGAGGAGGGCAGCATCGGCATGCTCTATGTAAAGCCGCAGTACAGGCATCAAAAGCTTGCAACAGCCCTTGAAACATATGCTTTCAACAGGGCTCTGGAAAACGGATGGATACCATATGGCCAGATAATTGCAGGCAATGAGGCGTCTATGAGGCTGCAGGAGAGTATGGGATTGTATTTTTCGAAATCATCCGTATACTGGATGACTAAAAATAATGCATGAGGTAGGCAAAAGATAGTAAAAAATACTTGCAAATCCCATGAATCTGTGGTAAAGTACCAATGTTGTGAATAAAAGAGATGGTCCTCTGTTGTGAAAATAGTAGTAGCATTAAGAACGTCAAAATAATTAGGAGGTCACAAAATGAACGCAAGTGAAATTATTAAGAGCATCGAGAACGAGCAGTTAAAGGCCGAGGTACCTGAGTTTTCTGTAGGAGATACTGTAAAGGTATACGGAAAAATCAAAGAGGGTAACCGTGAGCGTATCCAGGTATTCGAGGGAACAGTAATCAAAAAGCAGAACGGATCAAACCGTACAACATTCACAGTTAGAAAGCTTTCTAACGGTGTAGGTGTCGAGAAGACATGGCCACTCCACTCACCAAACGTAGAGAAGGTTGAGATTGTACGTAAAGGTAAAGTACGTCGTGCTAAGCTTTACTACTTAAGAGACCGTATCGGAAAAGCTGCTAAGGTTAAAGAGCTTGTAAAATAATATTTTTACGCGAAAGAGACCATTTTCTGCGAGCAATCGTATGAGAATGGTCTTTTTAGTTTTCAGGGTTACAGCTTGCAACAAACATGAAAACAATATATAATTAAGATTACGCAATAAAATATTAGTTAGCAAGAGGTGTAAGATGTCCAGAAGACGAGCAGGCCTTAGCTTTAGAAGGCAAAGAAGAAAATTTAATCTGCCATTGTTCAAGGAAATTGTTTCGTGGGTAGTGGAGCTGATTGTAGTGATAGGCCTGGCATATGTGCTGGTGTCATTTTTCGGTATACGTACAAATGTGGTGGGCCAGGCTATGGAGCAGACATTGGAGAACGATGATAATATTCTTGTGAACAGGTTTGCATATATCATGTCAAAGCCAAAGGCAGGAGACGTGATAGTATTTTTGCCAAACGGAAATAATAAGTCACATTATTATGTCAGGAGAGTGGTAGCGGTGCCGGGAGATACTGTTCAGATAAAAGACGGCGCACTGTACGTGAATGATGAGCTGTACAAGGAATCAACGGACGTTGCATCAATGGAGGATGCAGGGCTTGCATCAGATCCTATAGAGCTTGAAAAGGACGAGTATTTTGTACTTGGAGACAATCGAAACAACAGTGAGGATAGCCGCTATGCCAATATTGGCAATGTAAAGAGAGACTATATTATCGGCAAGGCATGGTTTAGATTTTCAGGCCTTGGAAGCTTTGGAACAATCAAGTAGCAATAGTTATAACATATATAGATAAAGGACAGGTGAATTATGAATTTTCAGTGGTACCCTGGGCATATGACCAAGGCAAAGCGTCAGATGCAGGAGGACATTAAATTAATAGATCTGGTTATAGAGCTTGTGGATGCAAGAATTCCGCTATCCAGCCGTAATCCGGACATTGATGAGCTTGGAAAAAACAAATACAGGCTCATTCTGATGAACAAGGCGGATCTGGCCGACAAGGAGCGCACCAGGGAGTGGAGTGCATTTTTCAAGGAAAAGGGCTTTTTTGTAGTCAGTCTTGATGCTAGAAGCAAGTCAGGCATGAAGAGCATCACAGATATCGTGATGGAGGCCTGCAAGGAAAAGATTGAAAGAGACCGAAAGCGTGGTATCAAAAACAGACCGGTAAGAGCTATGGTGGTTGGTATTCCAAACGTCGGAAAGTCCACATTTATCAACTCATACGCCGGAAAAGCCTGTGCCAAGACAGGAAATAAGCCGGGCGTGACAAAGGGCAAGCAGTGGATCAGGCTCAATAAAAGTGTTGAGCTGCTCGATACCCCGGGCATACTGTGGCCGAAATTTGAGGATCAGACAGTGGGACTTAGACTTGCGCTCATCGGTTCGATAAAGGATGAGATTTTAAATGTTGATGAGCTTGCCGTGGAGCTTGTAAAGTTCCTAAAAGCAGAGTATCCGGGGCTTTTGGCACAAAGATACGAGGTGAGCGAGGAAAATGATATCATAGAGCTTATAAGTGCTGTCGCTGTCAACAGAAAATGCCTTTCAAAGGGAGGAGAGCCTGATTACAGCAAGGCGGCTGCACTCATCATAGATGATTTCAGAAACGGTAAGCTTGGCAATATCACTCTTGAGAGACCGGAAAAAATAATAGGATAATAGTTACGAAGAATAGACGATAGGACAAGGATATGTCAGCAGAAAAAATAGGCGATATTAAGGAACAACTGAAAAGCATCACAGATTCACAGCTAGGACAGTTCATTGAGGCATACGGCTCAGATGAAAGAGGCGGAGTGATTAAGCTTGTAGACAGTGCAAAAAAGCGACTGGACAAGTATGAGAAGGAGCTTATCCGTACAGAAGGTCTCAAGAAATATGAGCGCGAGTACGCATCATATGCTCATATTTGCGGCATAGATGAGGTGGGACGCGGACCGCTTGCAGGTCCGGTTGTGGCATGTGCGGTTATTCTGCCAAAGGACTGTGATATTTTATATATCAATGATTCAAAGAAGCTTACGGCTGCAAAGCGTGATGAGCTTTATGATGTCATAATGGAAAAGGCGGTTTCTGTAGGAATAGGTATGGCATCGCACGAGCGGATAGATGAGATAAATATATTGCAGGCCACATATGAGGCGATGAGACAGGCAATCGGAAAGCTTGATCCGGCACCTGATTTGACACTTAACGATGCAGTCACAATCCCGGGGGTGGATATAAAGCAGGTTCCGATTATAAAGGGAGATGCCAAAAGCATATCAATAGGGGCAGCCAGCATTGTGGCTAAGGTCACAAGGGATCGGATGATGGTTGAGTATGATAACATATATCCCGGCTATGGATTTGCATCAAACAAGGGCTATGGCTCGGCAGAGCATATCAAGGCACTAAAGGAGATAGGACCATCACCGATACACAGGGCGTCGTTTATACACAATTTTATTTAAGATGGAGAGAAAATGACACTTCAACAACTCAGACAGGTACTTACAATTGCAGAATCCAATTCCATGAACGAGGCGGCAAAGAAGCTTTTTGTTTCACAGCCCAATCTGTCCGCCACAGTACGAGAGGTGGAGGAGGAGCTTGGAATCACGGTATTCATGAGAAATAACCGTGGAATTACAGTCACAGCGGAGGGTGAGGAGTTTTTAGGATACGCCAAACAGGTTGTGGAGCAGTATCATCTGCTTGAGAACCGGTATCTGAATGTGGAGTCCAAAAAGAAATTCTCGGTTTCCATGCAGCACTATTCATTTGCGGTAAAGGCCTTTGTACAGCTTGCTAAAGAGGTGGGCATGGATGAGTACGAGTTTGCTGTCCACGAGACAAAGACGAAAGAGGTAATAGACAACGTAAAGAACTTAAAGAGTGAGATTGGAGTTCTTTATTTAAGTGATTTCAATGAAAAGGTTTTAAGAAAGCTTTTTAAGGAATGTGACATCGAGTTTAAAGAGCTCTTCACATGCAATACATATGTGTATCTCTGGAAAAAACATCCGCTTGCCGGCCAAAAAGAGATTACACTTGATGATTTGCAGGAGTACCCGTGTCTGACCTTTGAACAGGGCGTGAACAATTCCTTTTATTATGCGGAGGAGATGATGAGCACGTATGAGTACAAGCGTGTCATAAAGGCTGATGACAGAGCCACAATGCTCAATCTCATGGTGGGGCTCAACGGATTTACACTGTGCTCAGGTATTATTTCTGAGGATTTAAACGGTGATGACTATGCGGCAATTCCACTTAAGGAAAGTGAAATAATGCATATAGGCTATATCAAGCACAAGGGCACGAAGCTTAGCAAGCTCGGTGAAATATATATAGATGCGTTAAAGAATTACGAGAATAAAGTTTTATAAATGAAAAATTGTAAAAAATGAATTTAAATTAATTAAATATCGTACCATTTTTATAAGAATTTCACAGTTATATTGTTTTTTAAAAAAAACATGCATGAAAATATAGTGAAAAATCGGTTACGCAAAAGATATTTATTAAAAAAAATGACATGAATTGACGGAAAATGACGGATTATGATTTTTTTGACAAATGAATATCAGATGTTATAATAGGCGCAACAATTGATTGGCATGTGCGAAAGCACTATGTTTTAGATTATAAAGGTGGTGTTAACTATGTACAATAAGGAAACAGTAATCAGACTTAACACATTGGATGATGTTCAGGAATTTGTTGGGGCTGCTTCTAAGTGCGATTTTGACATTGATCTCAAATATAGACAGATTCTTATTGATGCGAAATCACTTCTTGGAGTGATTGGAATTGGTACAAACAATGACTTTAAGGTCTGCTATATGGGCGATGACCAGGCATTTGATAATGTGGTTGATAAATTCACTGTAGCGTAATACAATTGAATAAGGTCCTTTGGGAGAGTTTCTTCTTGGAGCTCTCCCTTTTTTTTGTTCAGTGTATTAAAAATATCTGGAGTTAGACTGAAAATATTGTCGGAACACAAAACCGTTGACATAATCCGGAATATGCAGGGAGAGTACATGACAGAAGCTGGAAATAACTATAGTGAAAAGAAAACACAATTACATATTTCGGTCAGAAACCTTGTGGAATTTATTTTCAGGGAGGGTGACATAGACAACCGGTCATCCAGAGCTATGAGTGCCGATGCCATGATGGAGGGAACACGCATTCACAGGAAAATCCAGGGCAGCATGGGGAAGGAGTATCAGGCAGAGGTACCGCTTTCACTTGTTGTTGAAGGTGATTTGTATGAGCTGACTGTCGAGGGCAGGGCAGATGGCATCTTTACGGAGGATGGCAAGTGTTTTGTCGATGAGATTAAGGGAATGTACAGAAGGGTTGAGCTGTTTGAAAAGCCGGTTTTTGTGCACCGTGCGCAGGCTATGTGCTATGCATATATTTTTGCTCTGCAAAATAATATGGAAACGATAGGCATTCAGATGACCTACTGCAATCTGGAAACGGAGCAGACTAAGTATTTTCGCGAGGAGTTCTCATTTGAAGAGATAAAAAAATGGTTTGATGACCTGATGGAAGAGTATGGCAAATGGGCAACGTTTCAGTGTGAAATGAAAAATCAAAGACAGGCTTCAATCAAAGAACTTAATTTTCCATTTGAGTACAGAACGGGGCAGAAAAAGCTTGTTTCGGATGTCTACAGGACAATTATGCGTCAGAAGCTTCTTTTTATGCAGGCTCCGACCGGTGTGGGAAAGACTATCTCTACTATTTTCCCGGCAGTGAAGGCGGTTGGTGAGGAGCTGGCAGACAGAATCTTTTACCTGACAGCGAAGACAATCACCGCAACAGTCGCAAAAGAAACGTTTGCGCTGCTTGAAAAAAAGGGTTACAGGGCAAAAACTATTCAGATAACGGCCAAGGAAAAGCTATGTCCGTGTGATGAGATGGAATGCAATCCGGTAACCTGTCCGTATGCAAAGGGGCATTTTGACAGAGTAAATGATGCGGTTTTTGACCTGCTTCACAGATGTGAAATGATTGAGAGGGATGATATTTTATCACAGGCGGATAGGTATACCGTTTGTCCGTTTGAGCTTTGTCTTGATACGGCTAGCTGGTGTGATAATATCATCTGCGATTACAACTATGTGTTTGACCCAAATGTTTATCTTAAGAGATTTTTTCAGGAGGGGATAAAGGGAGATTATATTTTTCTCATTGATGAGGCTCACAATATGGTCGAAAGAAGCAGGCAGATGTATAGCGCTCAGATTTATAAGGAGGATTTCCTTACTGTGAAGCGCATTATGAAGGAGCACAGCCGTTCTATTGAGAAAGCGCTTGAAAAGTGCAATAAGATACTGCTTGGGATGAAGCGTGAGTGTGAGAATTACACGGTATATGATACGTTTGGCAATATGGTATTTTCCTTTATGAGGCTTATGACACTTCTGGATGAGTTTTTGCAGAAGGCTAATGAGTTTCCGGGGAAAAAGGATGTTATGGATTTTTATTTTGAACTTCGCAATTTCCTGAACATTTATGATCTGGTGGATGAGCACTACGTGATGTATTCCGAGCTTGAGGCTGATGGCAGGTTCATGCTAAAGCTTTTTTGTGTGGACCCGTCGCTTAATATACAAAAGAGGCTGGATAAGGGCAAGTCGGCTGTGTTTTTTTCGGCGACATTTTTGCCTGTAAACTATTACAAGAGCCTGCTAAGCACAAAAAAAGACAACTATGCCATATATGCTGACAGCACTTTTGACAGCAAAAAGAGACTGCTTGCGATGGCAACCGATGTGAGCACGAGGTACACGAGGCGCTCAAGGAGTGAGTATGAGCGCATTGCAGGGTATATTAATGCTGTTGTCACGCAAAAGACTGGAAACTATATGGTTTTCTTTCCGTCATATAAGATGATGAATGATGTGGCAGATATTTACTGTGAAAAATATGCAGACGAAACAGAGCTTATGCTGCAGAAAAATAATATGTCAGAGGCTGAAAGGGAGGAGTTTCTGGACAGGTTTAGTGAGGAGTCGGACAGAACACTTGTGGCATTTGGGATCATGGGAGGCATATTCGGTGAGGGCATTGATTTGAAAAACGACAGACTGATAGGTGCTATTGTTGTCGGAACGGGGCTTCCGCAGATCAGCAATGAGAGAACTATATTAAAGGATTATTACGATGCCGAAAACGGCTGTGGCTTTGACTATGCTTTCAGGTATCCGGGCATAAATAAAGTCCTCCAGGCGGCCGGAAGAGTAATCAGGACGACGGAGGACACAGGTGTCATTTTGCTATTAGATGAGAGATTCTGGCAGAGAGAATATGATTTGCTCTATCCACGCGAGTGGAGTGACAGAAAGCCATGCAATATAGCAAATGTCGGAAAACTAGTTGCCGACTTCTGGGAGCAGATTTAAAAATTCCTCAGTGGATGCTGACACGGGCATTGTAGTGTTTACGGACACAACAATCTGGCGTGGAGGCATCTTTTCTTTTGTCTTCAGCACGAAAAGCTCCTTATTCTCATGGTTGATGCAGTAGTCAGGCACGAATGCTATACCCAGTCCGATTTTGGCCAGGTCTATGAGCAGATCGTTACTGCTTAGCTCAATTTCCGGAATCAGGTCAACCTGGTGCTGTAAAAACAGATTATGCAGGAATTCACTGGTGGTGCTGTTTCGGTCGAGCATCATGATAGGATATTTATTGAGCTCAGAAAAAGCTATCTCCTGCTTGCGAAGCTTGAAATAATTGGGATTTGCCACAAAAACATCGGAAAAGTTGCATATGGTTTTTTGTCTGTATGAGTGATTGAGGTGCGAGTTTGGAAAATTCGTGACAATCAGGTCAACCTTCCTTTGCTCCAAAAGCTCCACACACTGGATAGATGTGGCATTTGTGACCTTGATAGGCACATTCGGAAACCTCTGATGGAACTGCTTTAAGTAAGGAACCAGCAGATAACGGCATATGGTATCGCTTGCGCCGATGTGAAGCTGGCCAAGTCCAAGAGTGCCTGAGTCTAAAAGCTGGCTTTCACCGCGGGCAATAAGATTCATGGCAGGCTCAATGTGTTTTAAAAGCAGGGCACCGGCTGCGGTGAGCTGTACCTTCTTTGTGCTTCTGATGAAAAGAGTCTGTCCCAGCTTCTTTTCGAGAGTCTTAATAGACTGGCTTACCGCGGACTGTGAAATAAACAGCTTCTTGCTGGCTTCAGAGAAGCTTAGTGACGTTGCAACGTAGTAAAAGACCTTGTAAAGCTCATAATTTATATCCATTTTGTTATCCTCCGTATAAATATGGTTATTTGCATCTGTTTTTATCAATGAGGGGCAAAATACCTTTTGACCCTTATATCATTATATAAGAAAACTATAATTAACGCAACTTATAAAACAAATTAAATATATTAATTATACTTATCATAACTAAAGTGTTATACTACAACCATAGTTTTAAAGTCCGATTGTGCAAAAAGCCGGACGGTAACGAATAATTGGTTACATACTCTCGAATTGAAAGGAGAACATATGAGTAACGTACGTCGTGTATATGTAGAGAAAAAACCTGACTTTGCGGTAAAGGCAAAGGAATTAAAGCATGAGATTAAGCATTATCTGGGAATCACAACTGTGGAGGCAGTACGTGTATTAATCAGATATGATGTGGAAAATATATCAGAGGAGACATACAAGAAAGCCCTGTATACAGTTTTCTCAGAGCCGCCTGTTGATGATATCTATGAGGAGACATTTGATTATAGTGATGCAAAAGTATTTACTGTAGAGTTTTTACCGGGACAGTTTGACCAGAGAGCAGATTCAGCCGAGCAGTGTGTGAAGCTTCTCAATGAGAATGAGGAGCCGATTATCAGAAGTGCTATCACATATGTGATTGAGGGTGCTATCACAGATGAGCAGTTTGCTGCTATTAAGAAGCACTGCATCAACCCTGTTGATTCGCGTGCTATCGGCATGGAAAAGCCAAAGACACTTGTGCAGGAGTTTGATGACCCTGCTGATGTCATCATATTTGACGGCTTTAAGGATATGGCAGAGGACAAGCTGAAGGAGCTTTATTCATCATTGAACCTTGCCATGACCTTCAAGGATTTCCTTCATATCCAGAATTATTTTAAGAATGAGGAAAAGCGTGATCCTTCAATGACAGAAATCCGTGTGCTCGATACATACTGGTCAGATCACTGCCGTCATACAACATTTTCTACAGAGCTTAAGAATGTCAAGTTTGACGATGGCTTCTACCGCACACCGATTGAAAATACCTACAAGGATTATCTCAATACATTTTCAAATATCTACAAGGACAGAAATGACAAATTTGTCTGCCTGATGGATCTTGCACTTCTTGCCATGAAGAGATTAAAGGCAGAGGGTAAGCTTGATGATCAGGAAGAGTCTGATGAGATCAACGCATGCTCTATCGTGGTACCTGTTGAGGTGGACGGAAAGACAGAGGAGTGGCTTGTAAACTTCAAGAACGAGACACACAACCATCCTACAGAGATTGAGCCTTTTGGTGGCGCTGCTACATGCCTTGGCGGAGCAATCAGAGATCCTCTCTCAGGACGTACATATGTATATCAGGCAATGCGTGTAACAGGTGCAGCAGATCCTACAGTACCGGTTTCACAGACAATTGAAGGAAAACTTCCACAGAAGAAGCTTGTCAGGGAGGCAGCTCACGGATACAGTTCATATGGAAACCAGATCGGACTTGCAACAGGCTATGTCAAGGAGGTTTACCATCCAAATTATGTTGCAAAGCGTATGGAGATCGGTGCAGTTATGGGTGCGGCTCCAAGACGTGCTGTCCAGAGACTTACATCTGATCCGGGAGATAAAATCATTCTTCTCGGAGGACGCACAGGACGTGACGGAATCGGTGGTGCTACAGGTTCATCAAAGGCACACAATACAAAGTCTACATCAGTATGCGGAGCTGAGGTACAAAAGGGTAATGCACCTACAGAGAGAAAGCTTCAGAGACTTTTCAGAAGAGAAGAGGTCAGCCATATCATCAAGAAATGTAACGATTTCGGTGCCGGCGGAGTTTCTGTTGCTATCGGAGAGCTTGCTGACGGACTTCGCATAGAGCTTGACAAGGTACCAAAGAAATACGCAGGTCTTGACGGAACAGAGATTGCTATCTCAGAGTCACAGGAGCGTATGGCAGTTGTAGTTGCACCTTCTGATGTTGAACAGTTCCTTGCATACGCAAAGGAGGAAAACCTCGAGGCAACAGAGGTTGCGGTAGTTACAGAGGATCCAAGACTTGTGCTTGTGTGGAGAGGCAAAGAGGTAGTAAATATCTCACGTGCATTCCTTGATACAAACGGAGCTCACCAGGAGACAGATGTTGAGGTTGAGATGCCTTGCGAGAGTGACAACTATCTGGACAAAATCAGCACACCTGCTGTAGCCAGGATGGTTGAGGCAGGAGATATGAAGGGTGCCTGGGAGGCAGAGCTTGAAGACCTTAACGTGTGCTCACAGAAGGGACTTGTTGAGATGTTCGACGGCTCTATCGGAGCAGGCAGTGTATATATGCCATATGGTGGACGTTACCAGCTCACAGAGACACAGTCAATGGTTGCAAAGCTTCCTGTATTAAAGGGCAAATGTGATACAGTAACAATGATGGCTTACGGCTTCGACCCATATCTTTCATCATGGAGCCCATACCACGGATCTATATATGCAGTGCTTGAGTCTATCTCAAGAATCGTTGCAGCAGGCGGAGATTACAGCAAAATCCGTATGACATATCAGGAGTACTTCCGCAGAATGAACGAGGATCCAAAGCGTTGGAGCCAGCCATTTGCAGCACTCCTCGGAGCATATGATGCTCAGATTGGCTTCGGACTTCCTTCAATCGGCGGAAAGGATTCTATGTCAGGTACCTTCAATGATATTGATGTACCACCAACACTCGTATCATTTGCAGTGGATGTGGCAAAGGAAAAGGATATCATCACACCTGAGCTCAAGAAAGAGGGCAATCAGCTTGTTCTCTTTACAATAGATAAGGATGAGTTTGATCTTCCAAAATATGATCAGGTTATGACACTTTATACAGCAATCAGAAATCTTATCCATGATGGCGCAATCGTTTCAGCATATGCACTTGACGGAAAAGGCCTTGCTGCAGCAGTATCAAAGATGGCATTTGGTAACAAGCTTGGTGTAACAATCGAGGATGAGGTGACAAGCGATACACTCTTTGCACCTGGCTTTGGTAATATCGTAGCTGAGGTTCCTGTTGATGCACTTTCAAAGGTCAGAGAGGTAATTGATGCAGCAGGTATTTCAGATGCAGCCTCTGTAGTCGGCTATGTAAACGATAAGCAGACTATCGAGTGTGACGATATGGTGCTTCCTGTTGAGGAGGCTGTCAAGGTATGGACAGCAAAGCTTGAGGGCGTTTTCCATACAAAGGCAACAGACGATACAAGCAAGGTAAATAGCGGTCTTTACGATGCAAAGAATATCTATGTATGCAAGAATAAAGTGGCTAAGCCTACAGTATTTATTCCGGTATTCCCTGGAACAAACTGTGAGTATGATAGTGCTAAGGCATTTGAAAGAGCAGGCGCTGACACAATCGTAAAGGTATTCAAGAACCTCACAGCAGAGGATATCCGTGATTCGGTTGATGAGTTTGTAAAGGCAATTGACAAATCACAGATTATCATGTTCCCTGGCGGATTCTCAGCAGGAGATGAGCCTGAGGGATCAGCTAAATTCTTTGCAACAGCATTTAGAAATGCAAAGATGACAGAGGCAGTTGAAAAGCTCATCAATGAGAGGGACGGACTTGCACTTGGTATCTGTAACGGTTTCCAGGCACTTATCAAGCTTGGACTTGTACCATATGGAGAGATCAGACAGCAGGATGCACAGTCACCTACACTCACATACAATACAATCAACCGCCATATCTCAAAGATGGTATATACAAAGGTTGTTTCAAACAAGAGCCCATGGCTTGCGCAGGCTAAGCTTGGTCAGACCTACTGCAACCCGGCGTCACATGGCGAGGGACGTTTCGTAGCACCAAAGGAGTGGCTTGATAAGCTATTTGAAAACGGACAGGTTGCCACACAGTATGTTGATCTGGACGGAAATGTATCAATGGATGAGGAGTGGAACGTAAACGGCTCATACATGTCTATTGAAGGTATTACATCTCCTGACGGAAGAATCCTCGGCAAGATGGCTCATTCAGAGCGCCGTGGCGAGTCTGTAGCAATCAATATCTACGGCGAGCAGGATATGAAGATATTCGAGAGCGGTGTCAAGTACTTTAAATAATTTATAGGATTAAAGGATCAGAGGTATCATTAATATATCTATTGGGATATTATTCTGTAATATAAACAATTAAGCTTCCATGGAGGCCACGGTTAGTGGATTTCATGGGAGCTTTTATTTTGGGTTAGTGAATATGCGGACGGTAAAGTAAATAAACTGAAGATAATTAAACACCTGAGTCTGCTTGATATTTGATAGTCGCAGTGGTAAAATCAAGACTAAAATTACCGGTAGTAAATGGTTTGAAAGAAAAGAGGACATAAAACAGATGAGATTGCCACAAATAATAAACAGTCTCCTTGAGACTGATATGTATAAATTCAGCATGGGACAGACGATTTTCCATCAGTTCACAAGCTATAAAACGACATGGACCTTCAAGTGCCGAAATAAAGACGTGCATTTTACAGATGAGATGGTCGAGGAGATAAAGGAACAGGTGCAGGCCTTCTGTCAGCTTCGTTTTACGGAGGAGGAACTTCAATATCTTGATAACATCACCTGGATAAAAGGTACATATGTTGATTTTTTAAGACTCTGGCAGCCAAGATATGAGGAGTTTACCATCACAACAGATGCACCGTGTGGGCTGGCAATCGATGCAGCCGGCACGTGGCTTAATACTTCGATGTATGAGATTCCGGTGCTTGCTATTGTAAATGAAGTGTACTTCCGTATGGCATATGATTATGATGTGCTGCTTAAGCAGTTTAAGCGCAGGCTTGATGAGAAGGTGCGTCTGCTCGAGGAGGATACCTACAGGCTTAGCGATTTCAGTGAATTTGGACTAAGACGCCGTCTGTCTGCTGAGGCGCAGGAGATGGCTGTAAAGGCAATCGCAGAGGTTGAGCTGCCTGCAGATTCACACTTTATTGGTACATCAAACGTATATCTTGCGAAGAAATTCAATTTAAAGCCGGTGGGAACAATGGCTCATGAGTGGATTATGTGTACAGGACAGGGCAATCACAAGCATAATCCGGCATATTCAAACTGGTACGCACTCGATGCATGGGTTAAGGAGTATGGTATATTAAACGGTATTGCGCTTACTGACACCATAACAACAGACTGCTTCCTGCGTGATTTTCAGCTCACCTATGCGACACTTTTTTCGGGAGTGCGTCATGATAGCGGAGATCCGTACGAGTGGGGAGACAAGATGATAGCCCACTACAACAGTCTGGGAATTAATCCAAGGGCAAAGACACTTCTGTTCAGCGACAGCCTGGATTTCGAGCGTGCGACTGCATTGTATGATTATTTCAAGGATAGGGCAAAGGTTGCATTCGGTATAGGAACCTTTATCAGTAATGACACTGATGAGGAAGCACTCAACATAGTTATGAAGACCACCAAGTGTAACGGCATGGATGTGGCAAAGATTTCCGACGTGGCAGGCAAGGGCATGTGCAAGAATCCGGATTATGTCGATTACCTGAACAGGTGTATTGATTACAGGATGAAGAATGATAAATGATAAATAATAAATGACGGCATGAGGGGGCAAAGGTATTTTGCCCCCTTTAATCGTGTGATTGAATTGCAAGAAATGTGTAAACAAAACAAAAAATATATAAAATATCAGACAATTTAAAATAAAAATGAAAATTATCAAAAAACATATTGACAAATAGGTGAAATTAGTGTAATCTTAAATCAACAAAAAGAGATACGAAAGGAACAAAAATAAAACACAGGAGGTACAGTCCAATGGGGATTACATAATTTAAGTCAAAGTACTATAAGGATGATTGAACGGAATATTTAAATCTGTAGGGCGAGCCGAAGAGCAGTAATCGCACAGATATATTAGCAAATAAATAATATCGTTGAAAAAGTTCTTGTAGATTAAAAGTGAAAGATAGAATCTCTCATAAGAGTTTACATAGATAATGTAACCAAAAGGAGTGATTTTATGAAGAAGGGTAGAGGTCCATAGCTAAGCTAAAAGAATAAGAATTCTGTCATAAACAGAATCAGATTTATAGCAAAGCAATATGGAAATGCCAAAATAAATTCATATAGCGAAAGCGGAACTTGGAGGTTATACAGTGAAGCTTACGGAACCAATGCTTTAGGAGCCACTTGATGTAAAATGTAGATCAGGTGGCTCCTATTTTTGACATTTGCGAATGTATGTGAGGTTTAATAGTTAAATAGAATGACAACGTAAGCCTTTAAAGTGGGGCTATAATTTGATGAAAGCAGGAACGCGGTTTTCAAATACTGTATAGTACATAAACCCGGCATCCTTGAGGATGTTTGAAACATTGTCAAAATCGTACGCGACATGCTCGGGCTTGTGGGCATCTGCTCCGACTGTGATTATTTCCCCGCCAAGCTCGTGATAGCGCTTTAGCACATCTTCGGTCGGATTTGGGTGGCCGAGCCCGTATTTAAAGCCTGCGGTATTGAGCTCGATGCCTTTTCCCTGTGAGATAATTTCCTTTAATATAGCATCAATTATGTCGGCATACTTTTCATATGAATAGTATTTATTTTTGTCAGGACCGTATCTGACCACGTAGTCGATGTGACCGTACACATCAAAATCCGCCCCGCTGTGCAGATTGTCAAGTATCGATTCAAAGTATTCTGTGTAGGCTTCATGCTCTGTCTTGCCTTTGTAAAATGCAGGGTAGTATGGGTCAATGCCGTTTACTACATGACTTGAGCCGATCACGAGGTCAAACGGATATTTTTTGGTGACCTCATTATTTTTGTCTGTAATATGAGGCTGTAAACCGATTTCAATGCCCCAGTGGATATTTACCGGGCAGCTCTTTTCTTTAAGAACCATTGCAAGTCTTTTGATGCGCTTTTCATATGCTGCTATATCAAGGTCGAAAAGTCCGGGCTCCTCTTTATAGTCATAGTCCAGATGGTCTGTAAAGCAGATGCCGTCCAGCCCTTTGTTGATTGCTGATTTTATCATCAATACCGGGTCGGCATCGCTGTCACCCGAAAACATGCAGTGCATGTGCTGATCCCACATATAAATACCTCCGTAAAACTGATGTATTGTTGTTAAAAAACTTTATAAGTTACATGATTTATAATTGTCTGCTGCTGGCTGCCGGAAAGTGCGAATTACAGCAATTAATTAAGTGTAGCCGAGATTATAATAAAGTGCAATATCTAAAAAGAAAAATTGTGAAGAATGATAAAAAATGTGTGTAAATGAAAATATTTAGTGAAAATTTTAACAAACACAAATAAAGTACTTGAACCTTTGAGAATTATTCGCTATAATAAAAGCATCTTAGGGCATGTCCCTAAAAATACTTTTTACAATTCTAGGAGGAATTAAAATGGCAGTAAGAGTAGCAATCAACGGATTTGGTCGTATCGGACGTCTTGCTTTCAGACAGATGTTTGGAGCTGAGGGATACGAGGTAGTAGCTATCAACGACTTAACAAGCCCAAAAATGTTAGCACACTTATTAAAGTATGATTCATCACAGGGTAAATACGAGCATGCAGATGAGGTTTCTGCAAGCGATGATTCTATCACAGTTTGTGGTAAGGAAATCAAAATCTACGCATTCCCAGATGCAAACAATTGCCCATGGGGAGAGTTAAAGGTTGACGTTGTACTTGAGTGCTCTGGATTCTATACATCAAAAGAGAAGGCTCAGGCTCATATCAATGCTGGAGCTCGTAAGGTAGTTATCTCTGCACCAGCAGGAAACGACCTTCCTACAATCGTTTACAATACAAACCATGAGACACTTAAGGCTTCTGATACAATCATCTCAGCAGCTTCTTGTACAACAAACTGTTTAGCACCAATGGCAGACGCACTTAACAAGTACGCTCCAATCCAGTCTGGTATCATGGTAACAATCCATGCTTACACAGGAGATCAGATGACTCTTGACGGACCACAGAGAAAGGGAGACCTTCGTCGTTCACGTGCAGCAGCAGTTAATATCGTTCCTAACTCAACAGGAGCAGCTAAGGCAATAGGCCTTGTTATCCCAGAGTTAAACGGAAAGTTAATCGGATCTGCACAGCGTGTTCCTACACCAACAGGATCTACAACAATCCTTACAGCAGTTGTTAAGAAAGCAGGCGTTACAAAAGAGGATATCAACGCAGCTATGAAGGCAGCAGCTAACGAGTCATTCGGTTACAACGAGGATGAGATCGTATCTTCAGATATCGTTGGAATGAGATTTGGTTCATTATTCGATGCAACACAGACAATGGTTAACCAGGTTTCTGACGATCTGTACGAGGTACAGGTTGTTTCTTGGTATGATAACGAGAACAGCTACACATCTCAGATGGTTCGTACAATCAAGTACTTCTCAGAGTTAGCTTAATTCTTGTACCCACAAGAACAGTATATCTCAAGACTACTCAAGGGGCGCGGTCTTAATTGAACCGCGCCTCTTTTTTAAAACATGGCTATTTCTTTTGAATATCTGTGAATTGTAGAATTAATTATATTTTTTAATATGCACAATATGGCGTGGCCACATGGCTTATGCCTTGAAATAAGGGAGGACATATTATGTCATTAAACAAGAAATCAATTGATGATATCAACGTAAAAGGCAAGAGAGTTCTCGTTAGATGTGACTTCAACGTGCCACTTAAGGACGGAAAAATCACAGATGAGAACCGTATCAACGGAGCTCTTCCAACAATCCAGAAATTAATCAAGGACGGGGGAAAGGTTATCCTTTGCTCACACCTTGGAAAAGTTAAAAACGGACCAAACGAGGGTGAGTCACTTGCTCCTGTAGCTGCAGCTCTTGAGGCTAAGCTTGGACAGAAGGTTACATTTGTAGCTGACTACAACGTAACAGGTGAGGCTGCAACAAAGGCTGTTTCAGAGATGAAAGAGGGAGATGTAGTTCTTCTTCAGAATACACGTTTCAGAGGCAAAGAGGAGACAAAGCCACAGGAAGCCGGAGATGCATTCGCAAAAGAGCTTGCTGACCTTGCTGATGTATATGTATGTGACGCTTTCGGTTCTGCTCATAGAGCACATGCTTCTGTAGCAGGTGTTACAAAGTTCATCACAGCTAAGGGTGGAGAGAATGTTGTTGGATACCTTATGCAGAAGGAAATTGACTTCCTTGGCAAGGCAGTAGAGAATCCTGTACGTCCTTTCGTAGCTATTCTTGGTGGAGCTAAAGTAGCTGACAAGCTCAATGTTATCGACAATCTCCTCGAGAAGGCTGATACACTTATCATCGGTGGTGGAATGGCATACACATTCCTTAAAGCACAGGGCTATGAGATTGGTATCTCAATGCTTGATGAGACAAAGATTGATTACTGTAAAGAGATGCTTGCAAAAGCAGAGAAACTTGGAAAGAAGATTCTTCTTCCTGTTGATGCAGTTACAATCAAGGATTTCCCAAATCCAATCGATGCTCCTGTAGAGACAGAGACATATGATTATGACAAGATGCCTGCAGACCGTGAGGGCTGTGATATCGGACCTAAGACACGCAAGCTTTTCGCTGACGCTGTTGCATCAGCTAAGACTGTTGTATGGAACGGACCAATGGGTGTATTTGAGAACCCAACACTTGCAGCAGGTACACTTGCAGTAGCAGAGGCACTTGCTAAATCAGATGCTATCACAATCATCGGTGGTGGAGATTCAGCTGCAGCAGTTAACCAGATGGGACTTGGCGACAAGATGAGCCACATCTCAACAGGTGGCGGTGCTTCCCTTGAGTTCCTTGAGGGCAAGGAGCTTCCTGGCGTAGCTTGTGCTGATGATAAATAGACCGAAAGCAGCTTAATGAAATCGAGCCACAGGCGATGATTGAATTTAGTGCGAGGTCGTTCTTTGAGATTAGTGAAACCGAGTCGAACGCGAAGGTTGAGCTTAGCGAAAAGAACTACATTAAAATATTTGTATATAAATACAAGGAGATATAAAATGGCAAGAAAGAAAATTGTAGCCGGCAACTGGAAGATGAACATGACTCCAAGCCAGGCTGTTAAATTAGTAGAAGAGTTAAAACCACTCGTAGTTTCAGATGATGTTGAAGTTGTTTACTGTGTACCTGCAATCGACATCGTACCTGTTGTAGAAGCATTAAAGGGTACAAATGTTGCTGTTGGAGCAGAGAATATGTACTTCGAGGAGAAGGGTGCTTACACAGGAGAAATCTCAGCAGAGATGCTTCTTGATGCAGGTGTTAAGTATGTTATCATCGGACATTCAGAGAGAAGAGATTACTTCAAAGAGGATGACGCACTTCTCAACAAGAAGGTAAAGAAGGCTATCGAGGCTGGACTTACACCAATCCTTTGCTGTGGTGAGACACTTGAGCAGAGAGAGAGCGGTGTTACACTTGACTGGATCAGACTTCAGATTAAGTCAGATCTCGCAGGTGTTGCTGCATCAGATGTTGCAAACATGGTTATCGCTTACGAGCCAATCTGGGCAATCGGAACAGGAAAGACAGCTACTTCTGACCAGGCTCAGGAGGTCTGCGGTGCAATTCGTGAGTGTGTAGCTGAGATCTATGATCAGGCTACAGCAGATTCAGTTCGTATCCAGTACGGCGGATCTGTAAATGCAGGAAATGCAGCAGAGCTTTTTGCAAAGCCTGACATCGACGGTGGATTAGTTGGTGGCGCTTCACTCAAGGCTGATTTTGGAAAGATCGTAAACTACAAGTAATTATTAAATCATAATTTAATATTTGATTTGACAATCACAATAACTAAATGTCACTAAATTCACCAGCTTAGCTGCATTTAGTGGCATTTATTATGTAATGAAATTTTTTGTGAGCTTGCATATGTCACTGTGATAGAGCATTTTGCAAGCCTCATATGAAGAATAGAGGAAATATAAATGAGTAAGAAACCGGTAGTATTAATGGTACTTGATGGTTACGGCTTAAGTGACCACAAAGAGGGAAATGCCATCGCTATGGCAAATACCCCTGTTATGGATAAATTGATGGCAGAGTGTCCTTTTGTAAAGGGTGCAGCTTCAGGTCTTGCAGTTGGACTTCCTGACGGACAGATGGGAAACTCTGAGGTAGGACATATGAATATCGGCGCAGGCCGTATCATATATCAGGATCTTACAAGAATCACAAAGGCAATTGCTGATGGTGATTTCTTCAAGAACAAGGTATTACTTTCTGCAATCGAAAACTGCAAGAAGAATGATTCTGATCTTCATCTTTGGGGACTTCTCTCAGATGGTGGAGTTCACAGCCATATCGAGCATCTTTACGGACTTCTTGAGCTTTGCAAGAAGGAGAATTTTGACAGAGTATATGTACACGCATTCCTTGATGGTCGTGATACACCTCCTGCATCAGGAAAGGACTATATCGAGCAGCTTCTCGCCAAGATGAAGGAAATCGGTGTAGGAAAGCTTGCATCTCTTTCAGGACGTTACTATGCGATGGACAGAGATAACAACTGGGATCGTGTGCAGAAGGCTTATGATTCACTCACTAAGGGTGAGGGCGTAAAAGCTACATGCCCTGTAAAGGCTATGGAGGAGTCATACGCAAATGACGTTACAGATGAGTTCGTACTTCCTACAGTTATCACAAACGAGGATGGCACACCGGTATCTGTTGTAAAGGACAATGATTCTGTTATCTTCTTCAACTTCCGTCCGGACCGTGCTCGTGAGATGACAAGAGCATTTTGCGATGATAAGTTTACTGGCTTTGAGCGCCCATTCCTTAAGACAACATTTGTATGCTTCAAGGATTATGACGAGTCAATTCCTAACAAGCTTATCGCTTTTGAGAAGGAAGAAATCAAGAATACATTTGGTGAGTATCTTGCAGCAAATGGCAAGAAACAGCTTCGTCTCGCAGAGACAGAGAAATATGCACACGTAACCTTCTTCTTCAACGGTGGAGTAGAGGAGCCGAATATCGATGAGGCACGTCTTCTTGTAAACAGTCCTAAGGACGTTGCAACATATGACTTAAAGCCTGAGATGAGCGCTCCTGAGGTTGGAATGGATCTTGTTGAGGCTATCAAGTCAGATAAGTATGATGTTATTATCATCAACTTTGCTAACCCTGACATGGTTGGACATACAGGTGTGATTCCGGCTGCTGTAAAGGCTGTTGAGAGAGTTGATTCACTCGTAGGTGATGCAGTTCAGGCAATCAAGGATGTGGATGGAGTATTATTCATCTGTGCTGACCACGGAAACGCAGAGAAGATGATTGATTATGAGACAGGAAAACCTCATACAGCTCATACAACCAATCCTGTTCCTTTCATTCTTGTAAACGCTGACCCTTCTTACAAGCTTCGTGAGGGCGGATGTCTTGCAGATATCGCTCCAACACTGCTTGAGATTATGGGACTTCCACAGCCAAAAGAGATGACAGGAAAGTCACTTATCGTTAAATAAAATTTGTATTATATAGGCTCCGGCGCAGACAAAGGGTTTGAACCGGAGCTTTTGTTTTGATATATTAAAGATATAATAATAAATATAAGAATTGCTTATAAATGGCGCAAAATTATTTAAAAAAACTTATAATATACGTTGACTTTACAAATTGAGCTGGTATATAATTTAAGGGTAGCATTTGATTTGTAAAATAAATTACACATAAGATGGAGGACAATCATGCAGGAATTTAAACCATTCAAAGAAGGAAAAGTAAGAGAAGTATATGATAACGGGGACAGCCTTATTATGGTCGCAACAGATCGTATTTCCGCTTTTGACCATATTTTAAAGAATAAGATTACAGACAAGGGAGCCATTCTCACACAGATGTCTAAGTTCTGGTTTGAATTCACAAAGGATGTTGTTCCTAACCATATGATTTCAGTAGACGCAAAGGATATGCCGGAGTTCTTCGGTCAGGACAGATTCAACGGAAACAGCATGCTCTGCAAGAAGCTTGAGATGCTTCCAATCGAGTGTATAGTTCGTGGATATATCACAGGAAGCGGCTGGGCAAGCTACCAGGAGAACGGTACAGTCTGCGGAATCAGACTTCCGGAGGGACTTGTTGAGTCTGATAAGCTCCCTGAGCCTATTTATACACCATCTACCAAGGCTGATCTTGGAGATCATGATGAGAATATCTCATTCGAAAAATCAGTAGAAGTATTAGAGAAGATTTATCCTGAGAAGGGCAGAGAGTACGCAGAGAAGATTCGCGATTATACAATTGCTCTCTACAAGAAATGTGCAGAGTACGCTCTTACAAAGGGCATCATCATCGCAGATACCAAGTTTGAGTTTGGCTTAAATGAGCAGGGTGAGGTAGTGCTTGCCGATGAGATGCTCACACCTGACAGCTCACGCTTCTGGCCACTTGATGGATATAAGCCTGGACAGGGACAGCCTTCATTTGACAAGCAGTATGTAAGAGACTGGCTCAAGGCCAATCCGGACAATGACCTTCTTTTACCTGATGAGGTTGTTGTGAAGACTGTAGAGAAATATAAAGAGGCATTTGAGCTTCTTACAGGAAGCAAATTCAGCCGCTAATATATTATTTATTCCGCGTTACTATTTCGCAATTATAAACGGAGATATTATGAACCAGGACAATAACATAAATCAGTATATAAATACTAGTATAGATACAAAAAGTCATACCGGTACAAAATTAGAAAGGTGTTCTGATATTGACGAGCATAACCATGTATTTGATGAGCTTCATGAGGAGTGTGGTGTGTTCGGCATGTATGATTTTGATGGAGGAAATGTCGCATCCACTATCTATTATGGCCTTTTTGCGCTTCAGCATAGAGGACAGGAAAGCTGTGGTATTGCAGTGAGTGATACACATGGACCAAAGGGAAAGGTGACAACACACAAGGGTATGGGCCTTGTAAATGAGGTATTTACTCCTGATATCTTAGAGCCAATGAAGGGAGATATCGGAGTGGGACATGTGCGCTATTCAACAGCAGGCTCATCAACACGTGAGAATGCACAGCCTCTCGTATTAAATTATGTCAAGGGCACACTTGCCATGGCACACAACGGAAACCTTATAAATGCAAAGGAGCTTCGCAAGGAGCTTGAGTATACAGGAGCTATTTTCCAGACCACAATCGACTCTGAGGTTATAGCTTATCATATCGCAAGAGAACGTCTTAACTCAAAAACAGCGGAGGAGGCGGTCAGACGTGCCTGCCAGAAGCTTAAGGGAGCCTATGCACTTGTGGTTGAGAGCCCGAGAAAGCTTATTGCAGCCAGAGACCCATTTGGTTTTAAGCCTCTTTGCATCGGAAAGAGAGACAATGCATATATCGTTACATCTGAGACCTGTGCGCTTGATACAATCGGTGCAGAGTTTGTCAGGGATGTAGAGCCGGGAGAGGTTATCACTATCACTCCTGAAAAGGGCATTGAGTCTGATATGACTATGGCACTTGCCCCTGAAAAACAGGCCAGATGTGTGTTTGAATACATTTATTTCGCAAGACCTGACAGCCATATTGACGGAGTAAGCGTGTATGGCAGCCGTATCAAGGCTGGCAGATTCCTTGCAATGGATTCACCGGTTGAGGCTGATATCGTGACAGGAGTACCGGAGTCAGGAAATGCCGCTGCTCTTGGTTATTCACTTGAGTCGGGCATTCCATATGGCACAGCATTTGTCAAGAATGGTTATGTCGGCAGGACATTTATCAAACCTAAGCAGTCAAGCCGTGAATCAAGCGTGCAGATAAAGCTTAATGTATTAAAGGAGGCTGTTAAGGGCAAGAGAGTTGTTATGATTGATGATTCAATTGTGCGAGGAACAACCTCAGACAGAATAGTACGTATGTTAAGAGAGGCGGGTGCCACAGAGGTACATGTGCGCATCAGTTCACCGCCATTCTTATGGCCTTGCTATTTCGGTACAGATATTCCTGCAAGAGAGCAGCTTATCGCTTACAACAGGACTATTGAGGATATCAGACAGATTATAGGTGCAGATTCTTTAGGCTACCTTGGAATTGACAGACTTCATGAGATGGTAGAGGGACTGCCAATCTGTATGGGCTGTTTCACAGGAAAATATCCGATGGAGCCACCGAAGGATGATATCAGAGGCGAGTATTTTGATAAAGAAATAGACCTCGAGAGAAAAATGCTTAATCGCTAATAAAGGAGAGAATATGAGTACAGACAGATACACAAGTCCTCTTTCTGAGCGTTATGCCAGCAAAGAGATGCAGTATATTTTTTCGCAGGATATGAAATTTACCACTTGGAGAAAGCTCTGGATTGCTCTTGCAGAGACTGAGATGGAGCTTGGGCTTTCACAGGATGGCAAGCCGGTTATCACACAGGAACAGATTGATGAATTAAAGGCACATGTGGATGACATCAATTATGATGTGGCAAAGGAGCGTGAGAAGCTTGTGCGTCACGATGTAATGAGCCATGTCTATGCATATGGACAGCAGTGTCCTAAGGCAGCAGGAATTATACATCTTGGAGCAACCTCATGCTATGTAGGTGACAATACAGATATCATCATCATGAATGAAGCATTAAAGCTCGTTCACAAAAAGCTTATAAGTGTTATTGCGGAGCTTGCAAACTTTGCTGATAAGTATAAGAATCAGCCAACTCTTGCATTTACACATTTCCAGCCGGCACAGCCGACAACAGTTGGAAAGCGTGCCACACTGTGGCTAAATGAGTTTATGCTGGATCTCGAGGATTTAGAGTATGTGCAGGGCACATTAAAGCTCCTTGGTTCTAAGGGCACCACAGGAACACAGGCCAGCTTCCTTGAGCTCTTCGACGGAGACAATGAGACAATAGACAAGATTGATCCGATGATTGCAAAGAAGATGGGCTTTAAGGATTGTTATCCGGTGTCTGGCCAGACATATTCCCGTAAGGTAGATACGAGAGTAGTAAATGTGCTCGCAGGCATCGCTGCATCAGCTACAAAGATGTCAAACGATATCAGACTGCTCCAGCATCTTAAGGAAGTAGAGGAGCCGTTTGAGAAGAACCAGATTGGCTCATCAGCCATGGCATATAAGAGAAATCCTATGAGAAGTGAGAGAATAGCATCTCTTTCAAGATATGTTCTTGCAGATGTAATGAATCCTGCAATTACTTCAGCTACACAGTGGTTTGAGAGAACACTTGACGATTCAGCAAACAAGCGTCTTTCAATACCTGAGGGCTTCCTTGCAATAGACGGAATCCTTGACCTCTGCCTCAATGTGGTGGATGGACTGGTAGTATATCCAAAGGTTATTGAAAAGCACTTTATGGCAGAGATACCATTCATGGCAACAGAGAACATCATGATGGATGCTGTAAAGAACGGCGGAAATCGTCAGGAGCTCCATGAGAAGATCAGACAGCTCTCAATGCAGGCAGGAAAGACAGTAAAGGAAGAGGGAAAAGAAAATAACCTCGTAGACTTAATCGCTGCAGACCCTGCATTTGGACTGACAAAGGCTGATATCGAAAAGAACCTTAAGCCTGAGCTTTATGTGGGACGTGCACCTCGCCAGGTAGAAGTATATCTGCGTGATGTAGTTAATCCGGTGCTTGAAGCACATAAGGATGAGAGTGGAGTAAAGGCAGAGATTAACGTATAATATCGAAAGTATAGATAACGGTAAGTTGCTTGTGTTAACATATTTATCTAAATGAAAAGCCCCGGCATATAAACCTGTTTCATGGTTTATATGCCGGGGTTTTATATATTATCCGTCAAGTATGAAGTTAGTTTAAATTAATTCTCTTTGTCATCATCTCAGGGTTGGTGGCCTCGCTGATTGCCACATGCTTGCTGATTACACCGGCCTTGTACAGATTGAAGATGCTTGTATCCATTGCAATCATATTCTCAGCTGCAGAGGTGTAGATGATACCGTCAATCTGATGGACCTTGCCTTCACGGATTAAGTTCCTTATTGCAGGCGTGAGTACCATGATTTCAAAAGCAGGCACCATCTCACCGTTTGTGGCAGGTAAAAGCTTCTGGCAGACGACAGCCTGCAGCACAGATGCAAGCTGGATGGCTATCTGATGCTGCTGGGAAGCAGGAAACGCATCGATTATTCGGTCAATGGTATTTGCGGCACCAATTGTGTGAAGTGATGAAAATATGAGATGACCGGTTTCAGCCGCTGTGACGGCTGTATTGATGGTCTCATAGTCTCGCATCTCTCCAAGCAATATGACGTCAGGACTCTGGCGGAGTGCGGCGCGAAGTGCAGTGAGATAGCTTTCTGTATCCGTGTTGATTTCACGCTGTGACACAATACATTTGTCATGACGATGTAAAAACTCAAGCGGATCCTCAAGAGTGATAATATGCTCTTCCTTCTCATGGTTGATCTGATCAATAATACATGCAAGTGTGGTAGATTTACCGCTTCCGGCTGGGCCGGTAACCAGCACCATGCCGTTGTTTGTTTCCGCAAGCTCCATAACAGAGTCCGGTATATGTAAATCGCTTGGCTTTGGCAGTGTGAATGAGATAACACGGATGACAGCAGAGTAAGAGCCACGCTGCTTGAAAGTGCTCACTCTGTAACGTGATACTCCCGGTATAGCGAAGGAAAAGTCATCATCTCCGGTTTCCTCGAATTTTGAAATATCTCTCTCGGCAAGAGCATAGATTGATGTGACAAATTCAAAGGTTTCTTTTGGAATCATTCTGATTTCATTGAGGCACTCCATCACTCCCTTTGATTTGTATGTGAGAGGGCGGCCGGCCACTATGAAAATATCCGATGCTCCGTTGTCAGTCGCTTCCTTTAATATCTTTTTAACATCCATTTTAGTTTCCTCCAATTAAGTTTAGTGTATCATTTTCCTCGAAAGCTGTGTCGGTATTGAGCTTCCATTGTTTTATTTTATAAAAAGCATCCTGCCTGTGGACAGGATAGTTGATATCAAGCTTTACAGTGAGAGTCTGAGTATCGCTTACAGTACAGGTGATGGTATAGGTCAGACCGGTAACCTTGCCGTTTGATTCATTTTCAGCGAGGTTTTTATTTATGGCAGTATCGCTGTCTGATAGAGCAGTCTTTATGGCCTCATAGTATGCTGCTTTATCAGGACTGCCATCGTAGGCGGATGCAAGAATGGCATCAATCTGTGATATCTCATCCCATACCTTTTCACATGCACGGTAATACGAGCTGTTGTTATCAGCAACGCGTTTGCTCAGCTTATAGTCAGAGTTTGCTGTGACAAAGGCGAGTGCAGAGAACGTGACAATGCATATCATGGAAAAAGTAAGCAGGATGGTGGAAAAACCGAAATTTGAAAATTCTCTTCTTTTTTTCATGGGGTGCTCACCGTCCTTCCGTCAGAGGAAAGTGCAGTATAGCTGCATGCAGTAATGCTGTATACACAGTGGCTGTCTGCTGCTATAAACTCTATGTCAGCCTTTTGTACTCCGTAGGCATCCTGCCCAAGCCTGCTTACAATAACCTTGTATGCGGCATCATCCTTATCACATGGATGATAGCTTTTGTCAAGATAAATGAATAGCTTTTCATCTGCACAGATGGAGCCGTCAAAGAGCGATGATACGGCGTTTAAATCGCCATGCTCCTGTTCGTATGCGCTTGCTGCATTGCTGCATGCATTAACAGCCTCATGCAGCACCTGAGTTTCTTCTGTCAGCTTGTGGGTCTTTATGAAGAAAAGCAGTCCCACAATCAAAAGAGCTGAAAAAAGCAGCAGATTAATGGTAATCTCAAGCAGGAATATTCTGTTTTTCGATTGTTTAAGCTTTGTTGAAATCATGGTTTATTCCTTGTGGTATGTAAGTTTGTGTGGCATCGAGTGGCATATTAGGGAGCGGTGTACGTGATATTGCTGCATTTATTGTCAGACGATGGTTAGTCGGAATTGATGGAGCAGTAGGTATCGGTAGTGCCACCGGATGTATCGGTGATAGTTACGGTAATCATTTTGTCGGTGGTTTCTGTCATGTCAAGACCTCCGATTTCGACAATCCTTTGTCCGCTGTCCAGACTGTATGAGGAACCATCCTGTACATAGAGCTCTCTTAGAGAACCGCCATAGTAGTATATGAAGGTATTATACACGATGTCATTTATTGTGTTTTTCAGACATAGAGCTTTCGTGCCATTTATTGTTTCCACACTGATTGCAGCGTCAGAATCATTCTGTCTGACTTTTTCGCGCAGATAAGATGTGACAGTGCGTATTTCGTAGTTGTAATTCATGGCATTGGCAGTGGACTTGTATTGCTTTACGCCAATCAGCACGAGGATAAAAGCAGTCAGCGCAAAAAGAAAAAAAAGCAGCATCACAAAAAAACTGTCAGCCTGATGTGATCTTGATTTTAGCTTGAACATGGGTTATTTCCTCTCTATTATTGTCACATCGGGACGCAGATTGGAGCCGATGTATTGATAGTCTATGTAATAATAGTCGCTGTCGTAGGTGAGACCATAGTGGTCTGTTAGATAATCTATGTCCGGAGGGTATGTTCCCTCAAGAGCATAGCACTGTGTGATACTTCGTGTGAGGGCGCGTTCCAGCGTGCTCTTGCTTCTTTTGGTATTGTCATCTGACAGTTTTGAAGAGAAAGCACTAAACAAAACGGTACATGCGGCTAAAAGCACAATTGGTATGAATTTCCATATGGTTGATTTCTTTTTCTGAACAAAAAACAGCATACTGTGCCTCCGTAAGCTATCCTATGCTTGATATAATTCCAAGCAGTGGGAGTAAAAATGATACTAGTATGAAGCCAATGAATATACAAAGCAGGATAACCATAGCAGGTTCAATCACTGATATGAATCGTGACAGCCTTGCATCTGTGTCATCCTCACAGGATGTACATATATGTTGCATGACCTCGTCCATAGACCCGGTTTTGCTGCCGATTGCAATCCAGCTTGAGTACATCTTTGAAAAAATATTGGAGTGCAGCAGTGCCTCCGAAAATGTCTCGCCGTTAGATATATTTTTACGGCAGTCATTTATTTTAGAATCAAGGACAGGATTGTTTACAAGAGCCTGTGCGAGGTCCAGACCACGGTCTGTGTCAAGTCCGCTTGAGAGTGCTAAAAACATGCAGTTTGCAAAGCGGCTGGATGCGATTGACATGGAAAGAGCAGTTTTCATAAGGAACTTTTTCCCGAAGCGTGTCTTAAAAAATATAAAAAGAACTAGTGTGGCAAAGAGCATGAAAGCTATAATGATAAGCAGATATCTATTGATGTATTTACTGAGCTTCATGAGCACGGCAGCGGTGCCGGTAAGCTCACTTCCAAGCTCGGCATATATCTGTGAGAATACAGGTAAAACCTTGGCAATCATAACGACAATAACGGCAATCATCACGGCAGAAAGCACGAGAGGATAGGTAACGGCACTTTTAATGCCTGAAGCTATTTCGTCTTCGCGGTCATAGTACTTTGAGAGAGAATTTAAGACCTCTTCAAGACGGCCGGTTTCTTCACCTAGCTGTATCATATTAATCATATATTTAGGAAAGTATCCTGTATTTTTAAGTGCACTGTGAAGCGTGGCACCAAGCTCCATCGGCTTATATATCTGCTCGAGCAGATTATGTGTCTGCTCATCAGGTGCTTCATCACATAATATGGAAACACCGTAGTATGTAGGCAGACCGGCTGCTATGATAAGAGAAATCTGCTGACAGAAGGCAGAAAGCTCTGCATTGCTCAAAATCTTGGATTTTCTAGACATTTATGTCCTCCTAATAGACGTATTTGGTAATGTAATCACTCTTTTGTGCTATGAACTTCTTTGGTGAATCACTGGTAGATGCAAATGTTGGATCCAGCATATTCCATGAGGTACCATCAAACTCGATGATGCCGTTTATCCAGCCCTTGTCCTTTATGTAAGTACTAATCCAGGCATGATATTCTTCACCGGCATATCCTACCTCTAAACGTGTGGGAATAGCCTGAGTCCTTAGCATAGTGGCCATGACTGCCGCATAGTCAAAGCATATACCGGTATTTTCAGTAAAGACCTTGTCCACATCAGGCAGATAGCCGCTTTTGACATTTTTAGCCTTGTCATAGTCGTATTTGAAGTTTGAAATGATATAATTGTATACACTTTCCACGACCTCAGTATCGCTGCTGCAGTAGTACGCCAGTGAGCTGCCTTCCTTCACAGCCAAAGAATCGGCAGTGAAATTTACATACTGGTTAGGGTACAGATACGGTCCGAATTCATCGGTGATGGAGACGGAAATCACCTGCGACAGCACGGTAGCATATTGTGTCCCCTCAACATTTTCAAAAACGGTTACAGTATACGAGCCACTTGAAGAGACAAGAGGAAACACTTCATTTCCTCCATGCAGATCAAAGGTGTACGTGACACCGTCAGGCCCGGTTATCTGAAGCTTGACCTTTTGATTAGAACCGTGATAATTCACTATGATATAGCCGCTGCTGCTGTTTGATGCGTCGATAGTAGCCACATCACAGGTATAGGTTTGTGTGCCGTCGGCGGTTGGAGTGAGCACCTTTGGTGCAGAGTCCCAGGTGCCCTTTTCAGTAGAAGTATGGGAAAGAGGCTCCTTAGATACATCGTCATTTTTGGAATTACCGCATGCACCAAGCAAAAGGCATGATAATAATATGAGTGGAAGTGCTTTTTTATACAGTATGCACTTCATAAAAATCTCCTAAATATAAAGTTGTTTCTTTTTTTAATTATATTATAATGTATTTTCTTGTAAAATAAAATGGAAAAATGTATAATATTAAAAAATGGTTTAGATTATCAAAAGAAGAGAGTAAAAAGAAAACTCTTGACTGTGCAATAAAAACGTAGTATATTAGTTCTGTTATTTAGAATTGAAATTAGGAGGTCTTATCGTGGCAACTTTAAAAATTGTTTTATCGGTATTATTTATAATCGTCAGTTTAGTAATTACTATAGTTATTCTTTTCCAGGAAGGCAAGTCAGCAGGACTTGGCACTATCGCCGGAGTTGCTGATACATATTGGGGCAAGAACAAGGGACGTTCAAAGGAAGGACGTCTGGTTAAAGCGACAATTGTATGTGTTGTTCTTTTCTTTATTATATCAATTGTCTTAAATATGGGAATATGGTAAATACTTAGACTGTCGAGAAATCGGCAGTCTTTTTTATCGCATCAACATCCAGATGATGAAATTCGAGGTTTTCGTTGCAGGTTGATGTGATATAAAATCAACATTCATAGGATGAAAATGTCAATGGAGGAAATTTTATTTAAAGCCTGTGCATTTGAAATCAGATGGGGCAACGAAAAGGAGAGATAATGAGTAATATAGATAAATATGAAACACGAAAAAAGATGGTCTATGACTTCATGTGTGATGACATGTATGTTCCGATGAAAATCAAGGAACTTTGCATAGTGCTCGGAGTAAAAAAAGAGGACAGACCACAGCTTGAACAGATTCTTTTGGATTTGCAGGCAGAGGGAAGGATAACACTCTCAAAGCGCGGGAAATACTCAAAGTCGGAAATTAAAAAGACAGTCGGCGTATTCACAGCGCATCAAAGGGGATTTGGCTTTGTTACTGTGGAGGGAGAGAATGATGATATTTTTATCCCTGCAGAGTATGTAAATGGTGCGATGCACATGGACACTGTTGAGATTACAATCTCACCTGTCACAACAGGACGCCGCAAGGAGGGAAAGGTTGTTTCCGTCATAGAGCGAGGCATGAAGCAGGTAGTCTGCACCTATGAGGCAAGTGATAATTTTGGCTTTGCAGTGCCTGACAATACCAGATTTGGCACAGATATTTTCATACCAAAGGAACGCTCAAAGGGTGCTATGTCGGGCCATAAGGTAGTGGTTGAAATCACAAGCTATGGTAAAAAGGGCAAAAAGCCGGAGGGCAAGGTTGTTGAAATAATCGGACATATAGATGACCCGGGTACAGATATTCTTTCTATAGTAAAGGCTTATGATCTGCCGGTGGATTTTTCGGAGAAAATCATGCATCAGGTGCAGAATGTGGCAAAGGATGTGACACCTGCGGATATGGCCGGCAGGATGGATTTACGCGACTGGATGATGGTCACGATAGACGGAGAAGATGCAAAGGATCTTGATGATGCCGTGTCTTTATACATGGATGGCGACAATTATGTACTTGGAGTACACATAGCAGATGTGTCGAATTATGTGCAGGAGCACAGTGCCCTTGATGTGGAGGCACTTAAGAGAGGAACATCGGTTTATCTTGTAGACAGAGTAATTCCGATGCTTCCAAGAGAGCTTTCAAATGGCATATGCTCCTTGAATGAGGGATGTGACAGGCTGGCTCTTTCATGCATTATGACAATAAATAAAAAGGGTGAAGTTATCGATCATAAGATTGCAGAGACAGTCATAAAGACAAACCGCAGGATGACATACACAAATGTAAAAAAGATTCTTGCAGATAAGGATGCCGCTGTGATTGAAGAATATAAGGAGCTTGTGCCTATGTTTGAAAAAATGGCAGAGCTTGCAGCAATTCTACGCAAAAAGAGAATGAAACGAGGTTCTATAGACTTTGACTTTCCGGAGACTAAAGTCGTGCTTGATGAAGATGGTCATCCGATAGATATAAAGCCGTATGACAGAAATGTGGCAACAAAGCTCATTGAGGATTTCATGCTTATAGCAAATGAAACTGTGGCTGAGGATTATTTCTGGCAGGAAATACCTTTTGTATACAGAACACATGACAAGCCGGACTCAGAAAAAATCGCAAAGCTTTCCACATTTATCAATAATTTTGGCTATACGCTTCATATTGGAGCTGATGAGGTACACCCAAAGGAGCTTCAGAAGCTTTTGATGAAGGTGGATGGCACAGATGAAGAATCCCTGATAAGCAGACTGACACTGCGCTCTATGAAGCAGGCACGATATACAACAGCTTGTACAGGACATTTTGGACTGGCGGCAAATTATTATTGTCACTTTACATCACCAATCCGCAGATATCCTGATTTGCAGATACACCGTATCATCAAGGAAAATATCCGCGGCAGGATGAATGATAACCGCAGGGAGCACTATGAGTCTATACTCGATGCTGTTGCAAAGCAGGCAAGTGAGACCGAACGACGTGCAGAAGAGGCAGAGCGTGAAACAGTCAAGCTTAAAAAATGTGAATACATGTCAAATCATATTGGTGAATGCTTTGAAGGAGTTATATCAGGTGTCACGGAGTGGGGCTTTTTTGTGGAGCTTCCAAATACGGTCGAGGGACTTGTGCGTGTGACAGACCTGACAGATGACTTCTACGAGTTTTACGAGGATACCTATGAGTTAGCCGGTTCAGCCACCAATAAGAGATACAAGCTTGGACAAAAAATCAAGGTTGTTGTGGACAGTACTGACAAAATCATGCGTACAATTGATTTTAAACCGGCGGAATAATATGACAATAATGACGAAATTTTTTATGATATTAAAAATACTTATTTGATTATCTGTTATTTGTCGGTCGTTGTGTGATAGATTTATTGAAAAAGATGTCATAATATATTATATAGTGTAAATAAACAGAAATGTGAACCAGCGGTTTACAATAATTTGCGTTTTATATATTGGCAATTGTAAAAAAATGTGTTAGTATTGTAAAGCAGTTTGAGGAAAGGAGATACCGACATGGCTAAGGAACCAAAGAAATTAATAGCCAACAACAAAAAGGTCTATCACGATTACTTTTTGCTTGAGAAATACGAAGCCGGTATTTCACTTGCAGGAACTGAGGTGAAGTCACTTCGAATGGGAAAGGGCAGCATAAAGGAGTCGTTCATCCGTATTGAAAACGGTGAGATTATCCTGTATGGCATGCATATCACACCATATGAGAAGGGAAATATCTTCAACAAGGATCCACTCAGACCTAAAAAGCTTTTACTCCACAAGAAGGAAATCGAGAAGCTTTCATCAAAGATGAAGGAAAAGGGTTTCACAATTGTGCCTGTGGAGGTATACTTTAAGGGGAGTCTGGTCAAAGTAGAGATAGCACTTGCCAAAGGTAAGAAGCTTTATGATAAGAGAGCAGACATAGCCAAGAAGGATCAAAAGCGAGAGGCACAGAGAGATTTCAAAATCAGAAATCTTGGTTAGCAAAAAATGAATATGGGCTAGTAAAGGTTTCGACGGGGCCCACAAGGTCCGGTGGACCTTGGTTTTGGGCGGACCGAAGCGGAGCGGAGAACATGGAGCGTAGCTGCATGTACCCCGCAAAAAAAATTGAATATGGGCTAGTAAAGGTTTCGACGGGGTACATGCAGCTGGAGAAGCGAGTCGTATGGCGATGCGTTAAATGGCCAAATTAAAATTAAACGCTGAAGATAATTTAGCATACGCTGCCTAATGGCAGCAGTCTGACCTAGAGCACTCACACTTTAGGACCCAGGCTTCGACTATGTGAGAAACGACGTTGGCAAAGCTTTGAGCCACCGGGCGTATCATGAAGCTACTGAAACCACAAGGTTGTTTGTTATCGTGTGGCAGAGGGAATGTTAAATAATAAACTACACTCGTAGAAGGACAGGGAATTGTATTTCGGACACGGGTTCGACTCCCGTCTAGTCCACTAAAAAAGTGGCTTAAATACTGAATTTGAGCCACTCATTTTTTTAAAGGTACTCAAAAAGGTACTCAACATTATTCTTTTTTATGAAAAGAGAATCAAGCATAAACGAATAAATAAAGGCTTTACACTTCATTGTGCAAAGCCTTTTATTAAATTATTTTTTCCCTTTTAGGTATTGTGTACCCATGGGAAATGAGTTTATAAATGTACATTGCAAACAGCAGACATCTATTTTATAATCAAATATATAGCTCGGGATTTTGGAGGAAAACATTGGATAAAGAAATCAGAAGAAAAGATAGAGCAGTAACAGATATAAACAAGATAACAAAAATTATAGATGAGGCTAAGATTTTGCATCTTGGACTAATAGATAAAGGGTTTCCTCATATTGTGCCACTACATTATGGATATGAATATGACGCTACAAAGGACATTTTTGTATTTTATATGCATAGCGCAAAGGTGGGACATAAGATTGAATTAATAAAAGAAAATGGTAACGCCTGTATAGAATTGGAAACTGATATCGAGCTTGATGCCGCAGAAGATATTCCGTGTCAGTATAGTTCTTTTTATTCATCTGTGATAGGACAAGGAAAAGCAACCATAGTTGAAGATATAGAGGAAAAGAAATATGGTCTAAATCTTCTTATGAAAAATCAGACAGGTAGAACTTTTGATTTTAGTAATCAAATGGTTGGTACAGTAGCAGTTATTAAAGTTGAGATTTCTGATTATACAGCTAAAACAAGAGTAAAAATCAATGGATAAGGTCAAACTGAAAAATCGGAATTTTCATGATTGTGGAGGAGAATATGGCACAACAGAATATATATGATAATGAAATATTCTTTGAGGGATATAAAAAGATTAGAGATAACAAAATAAATGCCAATAACTTATTTGAAATACCTGCATTGTTTTCTATGTTGCCAGATTTAAAAAATAAAAGAGTATTAGATTTGGGATGTGGATTTGGAGAACATTGCAAACGATTTATTGAGTGTGGAGCAAAAAAGGTAGTTGGGATTGATATATCCGAAAAGATGTTAGAGGTTGCCAGAAATGAAAATAGTGACCAAAATATAATTTACATCAATATGCCTATGGAAAAGATTGCAGAATTAAATGAACAATTTGATATAGTAGTTAGTTCGTTAGCGTTCCATTATGTTGAAGATTTTGAGGGAGTAGTTAGCGACATTTACAATATGCTTGATACAGAAGGAATATTTCTTTATTCACAAGAGAATCCATTATGCACTTGCCATTCTGGAGGTAACAGATGGACAAGAGACGAACAAGGTAATAAGATACATCTTAATCTTGCGAATTATGGTATCGAGGGAGAAAGAGAGTCAGTATGGTTTGTTGATAATGTAAAAAAATACCATAGAACTTTCTCAACAATCATAAACACATTAATTAATGCAGGATTTTCGATAGAAAGAATGATTGAACCATTACCAACAGAAGAAATACTTGAACAATATCCAGATTACAAGGATTTGTTTCATAAGCCAGATTTCTTATTACTAAGAGTAAAGAAGTGAAAATTCCAGTTGTGCGCCCAGCTAAGGGTGTGTAGTCTAGCCGGTGGGATTCCGG